>Ga0209455_1000025_pt1 | contig 670673 bp, 507 predicted proteins | sample AraplaCol_mCL_r2_FD_184275 | JGI IMG/M metagenome (GOLD analysis project Ga0209455, IMG submission 184275) | Arabidopsis root microbial communities from North Carolina, USA - plate scrape CL_Col_mCL_r2 (SPAdes) (version 2) | ecosystem: Host-associated > Plants > Roots > Endosphere | place...
CAAGACACACATGGCGGCGACGTCTGGTTCCGCTCGCTGCGCTCGCACCCCACCCTAGCCCTCCCCTACTTCGCAGGGGAGGGGACGCATCCTGGCGAGCGAGGCGTGCACGCTAAAGTTAGTGCCATTGGGCTTAAGGCAACACTGATCAAGTATCGCCGTCGTCACCAGCCCTGTCTGTTCGCAGGCCACAGGGCCGTCGGCGCACGCGGGGAGGGCACATGGATGTGCCCGGCTTTGAGGAGCGAGGAAGGCAGACTGGCCGTCTGTCGAGACGGCGGACCGAAGGCCTGCGGACAGACAGGGCTGGCCCCAACATATTGAATTCAAAGTGATGGGGTGGTGTCTGGAAGGCCCGCAGGCTGCGCCGCGCGGCTTGGCAAGACGGCCAGTCTTCCCGGCGCCACGCGACACATCCTGCGGGCCTTCCAGACATCATGACGACGGCGATACTTGATCAGTGTTGCCTTAAAGAACCTTGGCGAACGCGTCGATCGGCCGGACTTTCAACGCGTCCAGATCCCAGGCCAGCAATTGCGCAATGGCCGAGGTGTCGGCATGGATTTGCCGGCGCTCGGCCGAGAACAGGCGCAGCAACCGGTTCCGCCACCGGGACTGCGCCTGAAGTTCGAAGGCGATCGCCACCGCGGCCAGGCGCGTGAGGTCGGCGGTTGAATGATTGAGGGTGACGGCGGCGCGCGCGATGGCCGTCAATTGACTCTGCGGCACCAATCGGCTGACGCGTTTTTCAACGGCAAAGGCTTTCACGCTGCGGCTGTCACCCGGCTGCAACGCCGCGTGATAGAGCAGGGCGCACAGCACACGCTCAACGCGGCGTGCCAGGCGCTGTTCCGGCGCCTCCTGTTCCACGGCGTTGGTTTCGATGGCATGCGCGTGAATGGTCGCCGAGCGATACGAACGCGTGCCCAGTCCGCGCGAGCTGGTCCCGGCGGGCCAAAGCGGAATCACATTGCTCGGAGCCTTGTGCTCGGCGTCGAGGAGGAAGTTAGTGTTCTTCATAGCCGCTTCCATGCATCGGGCGTGCCAGCCGATGCGTTTGAGGGGCTATCGGCCGTTGGGCGGGGCACTTGAATGGAGGCCGGCTTTGCAGGCTTCCCGTGGGCTCCGTGCGTTCCCCCGATTCGCCGCCCCCGGCGAAAGCCGGAACCCAGCGCCTTTTGTTCTGAGATGTAAGTCCCGATCAGATGGAAAGTCACCGGACCCCGGCCTTCACCTGGGCAATGGTTTCCGGTGTCGCAGAGGGTGCATTGCCGCCCGTCAGCGTCACATCCCAGCCTTGGCGCCTGTCATCACCGGCGTTTGCAATGATATGGCGACATATATAGACTTTTTGCATGACGCGATCCAGAACACCCTCGTCGCAAACCATGCAGCTTCTGAATGCGCTGCTTTCACAGCGCACGCACTGGCAACACGGGTACGACCTGTCCGAGCAGACGGGCCTTCCTTCGGGAACGCTCTATCCCATCCTCATGCGCTTGAGCGATCGCGGCATGCTCGAATCCAAATGGGAACCGTCGCCGCACCAAGGCCGCCCACCCCGAAAGCTGTATCGCCTCACCGCCAAAGGGGCGGCGTATGCCACCGAGCACGCACAGCCACGCGATGCGAAATGGCGGCCGTTATCGCCAGGGCGCGCCTGATGGCCGGCCACGACCAACGCGTCACAGGCTTGGCCATCGCTGTCAGGTTCGCAACGTGGATCATGCCGCCGCATCGCAAGGACTGGGCCGCGGCCATGCTCAACGAGATTGCCTATGTGAGATCGCGCCGCGCCGCATGGCATTGGGTGCTTGGCTGCACGCTCTTCGCCATCAGGGAAAGAACCTCCTACGAATTGGCAAGCGCGTTCACGCTGCGCGGAATGCGCAGTGCCCTGTTCAAGCTGAGCGCCGCCTCGCTCATGGCGGTGATGGGCCTGTACATGATTCAAAAGCCTTACCAGCGCGAGCGTATTTTGATCGCCATTTTTCACCACGGATCATCCGCTGCGCACCATGTGAAAACTGTTCAATAGCCGAGTCGATAAATGATCGGATGCAAAAGGATGGCAGATACATGGCTCACGAACCGGTCATAGAAACCCACGGCCTCACCAAGCATTACGGCAAGCTGGAAGCCGTGCGCGAGTTGAGCCTGACGGTGGAGCGCCAGCGCATCACCGGATTCCTTGGGCGCAACGGCGCCGGCAAAAGCACCACGCTCAAGATGCTGCTGGGCATGATTCGCCCCACCGCCGGCACGGGCCGCGTCGTAGGCTACGACATCGCCGATCCTGCGCAGAGCGTGGCGATTCGCCGGCGCATCGCCTACGTCGGCGAAGACAAGGGCTTGTACGGTTACATGACCGTGGGCGAGCTGATTCGCTTCACCCGTTCTTTCTATCCGGATTGGCGGCCGGACATCGAAGCGCGCTTGCTGAGGGAATACCAGTTACCGCCAGGGCGCAAGGTCAAGGCCATTTCCAAGGGCATGCGCACCAAACTGGCCTTGCTGCTGGCGCTGTCGCGGCGGCCAGAACTGATCGTGCTGGATGAGCCCTCCGAAGGGCTCGATCCGGTGTCGATCGAGGAACTGCTGCAAACCTTGCACGAGGTACGTGATACCGGCACCAGCGTTTTCTTTTCCTCGCATCAATTGAGCGAGGTGGAGCAGGTCGCCGAGCGGGTGCTGATGATTGACCGCGGCCAACTGGTGATGAATACGCTGCTCAGCGATCTGCGCAAGCATTATCGTCATGTCACGATGGATTTCGCCGATGACGCACCGCTACCTGCCTTCGAGCTTGCCGGCGTGGTGCGCACCCGCATCGTGGGTCGACAGGTGAGGCTGCTCGCTAGCGCCCATGTCGAAGACATCGTCGCCTATGCGCAGTCGCTTGGCGCCCCTGTGCAGGTGGCGCCGGTGCATTTGCGCGATGTCTTTCTCGACCTGGTCAAGGAAGAGCCCTGATGCTTTGGTACAAGATGTGGCGCGAGAGCGGCGTGCGCTTCGCCATCAGCGCCGCCGCCTTGCTGTGGATGTGCGCGGTTGCGGTGCTGCTGCAACAGCGCGTGCGGACGCATGCCGATGAACCGATCAGCTACCCGCACTACATTTGGAGCGCGGTTTATAAAGCGAACGTGCTGGATCTTTTCATTCTGCTGGTGATCGTGCTCGGGCTCGGTGGTGTGCTGCAGGAGCGTGCGCAGGGTACGGCCGGTTTTACCTTGTCGTTGCCGGTAGGCCGTTGGCGTCTCACTGCGGTCAGGGCCGCCACAGGGTGTTTGCAGGTTGCGGTTTTGGCGTTGCTGCCTGCGTTGCTGATTCCGCTTTTGTCGCCGGTCGTCGGAGAAACGTATTCCTTCGCGGCTGCGCTCCAGTTCAGCGTGTTGTGGGCCGGCGCCGGCATGGTGATCTTCGCGATGACACTGTTCTTCTCAGTGGTTTTGCCCGGCGCGTACTCACCGGCGATTGCATCGGTAGCGGGGTTGCTGGCTTGTTCGATCCTCGCCGACCTGCCGCCGCTTGCGCACCATCCGGCACTCGATCTGGTCGAGACCATGCATGGCGCGCAGCTTATGGTTTCCCGGCATGAGGTATCGCTGGCCGCACTGTTTGCCCCGTTGCCTTGGCTGGCCTTGGGCCTGTACGCGCTGGTGGCGCTGAGCCTGATAGGAGCAGCCGGCGCCATTGTGGCCGGCAGGGATTTTCCATGAACACCATGGCTCCGTTGCTGTTCAAGGCCTGGCGCGAGAGCCGCGGGCGGTTTCTCATCAGCGCCGCGCTGTTGGCGGCGATCTGCGTGTTCGGCGTATTTTGCCGCGGCAGCCTGATGAAAGTGATCATGCCTGGCGGGCGCTTTGGCGGCGATCCCTACGTGGGCTACATCTATTCGCTGGTGTACGCAGGAACGGCGCGCGGCTTGTTCGTCATCATGGTCATGTTGCTTGCGCTGGGCGGTTTGCAGCGCGAATGCCTGCAGCGAACCGTGGGATTCACCTTGGCCTTGCCGGTGAGCCGCGCGCGCCTGGTATCGGCGCAGGCATTGCTCGGCTTGGTGCAGGTGGCGACCTTGTCCGTGCTGCCGTTGGTATTGCTGACTGTGTGCTCATCGCTGGCGCAGCTGCGCTATCCCCCGGCGCAGATGGCGTGCTTCGGCTTGTTGTGGTTCGCTGGCGGCGCCGTGTTCTTCGCGGTGGCCTTGCTGGCGGCGACGCTGTTCCGCAGCGAATACACGGCGCTGACCGTTACGTTCGTCTTCACGATCTTCTACCCCATGGCAGGGCTCTTTTCTCCGTTGAACCGCTATCCGTTGAATATCCACCACATCATGAGCGGGGTGAGAATGCGGTATTTCGATGTCCACACCGCGTTGCTGGTGGGCGCGCCGCCTTGGGCGCTGCTGGCGTGCATGCTGGCGATTGCGGCCGCGTTGATCGGCGTGGCCATTCAAATCACCAGGCGCCGGGACTATGTGTGACAACGGACGCAACCATAGGCTGAGATGACAATCCCAGCATCGCCATGCAGACACCGGGTAGCGGGACGATCACGCGAGCTTGGTATAGTGACTTCTTTTCAATTCGCACCACCTGCCGCCAGGGATTCACCATGACCAGTTCCAATACCTTGCAGACCGAGTTGCTTCACCTCTTCGAGCACCACGACGTAGAACTCGAAGTGGACGAGGATTGGCTGGTGACCGATGGCGATTTTCCGGCCGTGCGCGCCAGTTGGCATGAAGGTGGGGCCGGTGCGCCGGGGCGGTTGGATGTGGACGTGGTGATCAGTGAAGAACGCCATATCGAGGAAAGCTTTGCCGGTAACGGGCAAGGTGCCGCCGGTCTGCGCGATGCACTCGGCGCGTTCGAAAAAAATGTGCTCTACGTGCTGCTGGCCGCGTGCTGGTACGTCACGGATGATCGGCGCATCCAATTGCAAAGCTGGGAGCTTGGTGCGCGCAGCTGGGATGTGTTCGTTGGCCCCTTCGCGTTCAGCCGTAGCGATATCGCTGCACCCGAAGGCTGGTTGCCAGCCTTGCAGGAAGCCTTGCGCAACGAATCGCTGAGCGGTCAATTGCACTGGATTCGCCTGTTCCATCGCCGCGAAGAGGATGGTTCGGTCGTCGCGGAAGCGTTGCTGGATAACGAGCCGTGGCCGGGTGGAGATCGCCTGCTGGGGAAGTTGCATTGGCCGTCGACCGACAAGGGATACAGCGCGCGTTGTTTTATTGCGCTGGATATCCGCGATTATTGAAGTGGCCTGGCAAGCGACTCGTAGGTTGGCGGTGAGGCGACGCCGAACCCCAACACCGCCATCTACATGGCAACGTTGGGGTTCGCATATGCTCACCACCCACCTACGTGTCGCGCGCCCGGAAAGAGCGCATACGGCTTACTCCACGATATTCGCCGTGACGTGATACACACGCCCACCCCAGCCATCGTTGGGGAAGGCATCCGACACTTTCAGGTATACCGGCCTGGCGCCATTGGCGGCGGCGCCGAGATACGGGGTGAGGTCGATGGTGCGGGCGGCCTTGTTGGAGCCATCGGTGACAGGCTGGGTCTCTTGCAGTACGGTCGTCCAGTTCGTGTTGTCGGTGCTGACTTGCACCAGGAATTCGTTGTCGATGGTGAGGGTGACCTGCGCCGACGTGGTATCGGCCGGGAAGGGGAACCGATAGGTGAAGTGGGCGCTGCCGTCGGCGAAGCGGTTCTGCACGCCGTTGCTCTGCGAGCCATCCGGATCGAACAGCCACGGGGTTTCATCGACGGTGCCGGTGTCGAAATCGATCGTGTGCGCAATCAGCACGTCGGCCTGGGTCGTGAAATTCATCCCCGCCGCGGCCACGTTGGCAGTCACCATGTAATGCCCATCCGCGGCGGAACTCGGCACCGTTACCGTCAGCGGAACGTTGCTGCTGACCGGGTTCGCGATGCCGTGCGGCTGCAGGCGTACGCGTGCGGTTTGCGGTGTGGCGCTCCAGCTGGCGGGCGTATCGATGGTGGCGTGTGCCTGCAGCGGGAAGAAGCCGGTTGCCGAAACGCCGAGATCGACCGCGATGGACGTATTTCCCGATGCAGGTGGCATCACCACCGGTTGCGCCGGCGACAGGGTCGCGGCCAGCGATTCCCACGGCATCAAGGCCGGTACGTCGCCGATCAGGGCGCTCAGCGCGCTGGCCTGGGTGCGCCAGTCGAACACGTTGGGATGATCGTTGTCGGTAGCGCCGGACCAACGCGTGCCGAGCCGGCCGGCGGCGTCGCGGTCGTTGTTCCAGATGCTTTCGGCTTGCTGCTCAAGAAACGTTGCGTAGCGCGGATCGTGGGTGGTGTCGACAAGGTCGGTCCAGTAGCGCATGAAGATGCCCTTGAACTGCTTGCCGTTGTCGTCGCAGGTCTGGTCGGTGGCATCGCAGCTTTCGGTGAGGATGCCGTTGCTCACCAGCGCGTTCGGGCCGATCGCGGCGTCGGCCAGGCGCCGCACGCTCGCCAGGATCTGCGGGTTTCCGGTGGCACGCCACAATTCCAGCCCGGCGCCGATCGCCATGCCCTGGTTATACGTCCACACGGTCTGGCCGTTGTTGGTACAGGCGTTGGTGAGGCCGTCGTTGACCAGGCCGTTGGCGTTGATCATGCCGCTGCCCTGGAACCATGCCCAGGCGGTGCTGGATCGCGCCAGCCACTGCGTATCGCCGGGAATGCGGTTGTGCAATTCGGCGGTAAGCCGGACCCATAACCCGTTGGTGACGGCGTTCTTGTAGGTGCGCTCGGCATCCCACCACACGCCGCCGCCGCAGGTGCTGGTGTCCCAATAGCCATACACGTAGTTGGCGATGGTGACGGCCATGTCCAGGTACTTCGGGTTGCCGGTCAGGTCATATGCTTCGACCCAGGTCAGGCCCCACCATTCGGAGTCGTCGATGGCGCGGCTGGTGAAGTTGCCCAGCAGCGGATCGCCCGACAATACCCCGGCGGGAAACACGCCCTTGTCCTTTTCGAAGGTGTTGTCCAGTTGGCCCAGATAGCGGCGATCGCCGGTGCGTTGCATGTAGTCGCCGATGGTCTGCAGGGCGACGGCCGAATTCCACCAGCTGGAAGGAAACCAGGCCTTGTCGGGATCGTAGGAACTCATCAGGACATCCGCCGCCACCCGCGCGCGGGCGACGGCAGTGGGACCGTCGGTATGCGGATTGGCCGGGTACGTTGGTGCGGCTGCCAAAGGGAAGACGACGGTGATCGTCGTCAGGCTGGCAACCGCCAGCAGGGTCTGAACGCGTTTGCGTATGGCTGCGAAATGCATGATCGAAAGCGCTCCTCTCGGATGCCCACGAAGAAGATGGGGCGACGACTTCCCCACCTGTCCATGGCCGGATCGTGGGCGGTCATCCGGCCTGAAAACCTGCACGCATGGAGCCGTCTAGACGGCTATATCCCCAAACATCGGCACAGGCTCCCCCTTGCAGGGCGGAATCCGCCCCGCATGCCCGACTGCTTGTCTCCTGCATCCGCGCAATCAGCTTGCGCGCGGCAAAACACCTCACCCCATGCCGCGTCGTGCTCGCCACGGCATGCCGAAAAGCTGCTATTTATATCGATCTAAATTTACCATCCAAAAAAAGGCGATGACGTGTCGGCCTCTGTATCCGGCGGTTCAGCATCAATGCCTGCGTACAACTGTAATCCGCTCGGCGGCAGGATGCTCGTTGCATTGCAAAAAGCTGGGGATCACGTCGATTCCATTCCACAGCGAGTCGTCATTCCGGCTTTCGCCGGAATGACGACTCGCTCTGAATAGCATTGGCGAAAACTTCAGCTTTTGCCGGAATAGCGGACAAAAACGTGGGGATACCTCAGGGTTCGCATACGCTCACCATCAACCTACGTGCTGCGAGGGATGACGATCGGGCTACGACATTTGTCTGACGATTAGCCATGCTACCGAGCGGCAGTGCCTGCCACTGCTGAAAACAAAACCAAAAAGGGAAGGGCGGATGACAAACAACTTCAAACTACGCGACGCAGTCGCCTGGATGAGCATGCTCGTGGCGATGGGCTTTGCATCCACGACGATGGCGGCGCCGGAGCAAGCCACGGTGTGGAGCGGCAGCGTGGCGCCGCTGGCGACGCCGTGGACAGCCGAGGTGTCACCCAGCAACGCGTTGCCCGATTATCCGCGCCCGCAACTGGCGCGCCCATCGCTGGAACATCCGCAATGGCTGAGCCTCAACGGGCTGTGGCAATACGCGCCGAGCGACGGGCAGGGCGCGCCGCCGTTCGGCCACACGCTGAAGGATCGCGTGCTGGTGCCGTATCCGATCGAGTCGGTACTCTCGGGCGTGCAGAAGCATGCGGACTTCATGTTCTACCGTCGGCTGGTGAATATCCCGCCGGCCTTCACCGCGCACGGCCAGCATGTGCGCCTGAATTTCGGCGCAGTGGATTGCGACGCCACGGTGTACGTCAACGGTACGCAGGTGGCGCAGCATTCGGGCGGCTATACGTCTTTCAGCGCGGACATCACTTCGGCGCTTCGCCCGCAAGGTCCGCAGGAGATCATCGTTGCCGTGCATGCGCCAGTGGACGGCGCCAACGTGATGGTCGGCAAGCAGCGGCTGAAACCGGAAGGCATTTTCTACACGGCAGCCTCGGGCATCTGGCAATCCGTATGGCTGGAACCCGTGCCGGCCACCAGCCTGGCGCAACTGGTGTTCACACCGGCGCGCAGCCTGGATGCTTTCACTGTTATATCCAAATTGCACGGCTCAAGCGCGAATGCCACGCTGCACGTCGTTGCCTACGCAGACGGCAAGCCGGTGGGCGAGGCGAGCGGGCCGGCTGGCCAGCCGCTGCACCTGGCCATTGCGCAGCCGCATGTGTGGAGCCCGCAGGATCCGTTCCTGTACAGCTTCAAGGCCACGCTCACGCAGGGCGATCAACGCGACGAAGTGACCAGCTATGCCGGCTTGCGCACCATCGCCGTCGAGAAAGTCGATGGACGCAATCGCATCGTGCTCAACGGCAAGCCCACCTTCCTGCTGGCCACCTTAGACCAGGGTTACTGGCCAGACGGCATCTACACCGCGCCCACCGATGCGGCACTGAAGTTCGACATACAGAAAACCAAGGACCTGGGCTTCAACACCATCCGCAAGCACATCAAGGTGGAGCCGGCGCGTTGGTATTACTGGGCCGACCGCATCGGCCTGATGGTGTGGCAGGACATGCCGGCCGTGCCGACCGACCGCAACGACAAGCTCAGCGAGGCCGACAAGGCCAACTTCCGCGGGAACGTCTCGGCCATCGTCGAACAACTCAAGGGCGAAACCTCGATCATCGGCTGGATTCCGTTCAACGAAGGCTGGGGCCAATGGAGCATTCCCGCCGCGGCGGAACTGGCCGCGCAGATCAAGCAACTCGACCCTTCGCGCCTGGTCGATGCACGCAGCGGCGCCAACTGCTGCGATACCAAAGGCGACCCGCATGCGGGTGATGTCTACGACGTGCATGACTACCAAGGCCCCGGCTTGCCCAGCCCCGATGCACAGCGCGCCGCCATCGATGGCGAACATGGCGGCCTGACCTTGAATATCCCCGGTCATATGTGGCCGAACACGCCGATCAACCCGTACGGCGCAGTGAAGGATCGCACCGCGCTTACCGCGGGCTACGTGGCCAATACCGCCGTACTGCGCGACAAAGGCGTGCCGAAAGGAATGTCCGGCAGCGTGTACACGCAGATCACCGATGTCGAGGGCGAGCACAATGGCTTTTTCACTTACGATCGCAAAGTTGAAAAGATGGATGAGAGCAAAGTGCGGGTGATCAATGAGGCGGTGATACGGGCGGGTGCGCAGCCCTGAAAGGCCGTGCAACAACTCCGTCGAAATGTTGAAACGCTCCTTGTGCTTGGTACACCGTCATCCCGGCCTTCGCCGGAACGACGAATCTCCAAGCGCTCGGGTTAACCGACAAACAAACACTCCATCTCTAACCCTAACGGCACTAACTTAAGCGTCATTGCTCCATGGCTTGCCTCGATTTGCTCCCTCCCTTGCGACAGTAGGGGAGGGCTGGGGTTGAGGTATCCCCGCGTTTTTCAGTCGAACGTCCTCAATAAATCAACGAGATAGCTCGCAGTAAACCTGAGGATCACGCTGACTCCGTTCCAAAGCGAGTCGTCATTCCGGCGAAAGCCGGAATCCATCGCCAATCCGAAGCATGGATTCCGGCTTTCGCCGGAATGACGACTCGCGCTGAAATAACACCGGCGAAAACTTCGGCTTTTTTTATCGGAATAGCCGGCAAAAGAACGTGGGGATACCTCAGGGGCTGGGGTGGGGTTGCTTGTGCTTTAGCGTGAAGCCGAATATTGCTATGGCTTCTGATAACAAGCAGCAATGCGGCAATGTCGGGCTCTTGCCGCTCGCTGCGCTCGCACCCCGCCCCAACCCTCCCCTACTTCGCAGGGGAGGGGGCACATCACTGCAAGCGTCGAGATACACGCTCAAGCTAGTGCCATTGTCTCTGACCCCACATGCAAGCCGCCAGGATTTCTCCAACTACACGATCCGCACCTGATTGACGTTGTTCTTCGGATCCATCCAGAACGCCTCGTTCGCGAAGCGCCCAAAGATCTCGCGCGGCAGGATGGGCTGGCGTTCGATCGCCTCCACCTTCGGCCGGACGGAATGCAGGCCTGGCATGCCGACGCGTGCGTCAAATTCGTCCGCGTTGTATTCGATGTGGTCGAAGTCGTGCTCGAACCAAGGCTCGCCGAGGAATTGATACACCGCGCGCATCGCCGTGGCCGGGTCGCGCACCAGGGTTTCGTAGGTGAGCATCAAGAGATGGTTTTGCGCATGCTGGCCGTAGAACGCATCCTTGGTGGCCTGGTAGGCGAAGCCCACCATGCCGCGCGGATCGGTCAACGCCTCCACGCGCGAGTACACGGTGGTGTTGGTGTCGAAGCGGAACACCTTGCTGACGCTGACCGGCTGCCGCTGCACCAGCCGCTCCATGCTGTCCAGCACCCATGCGAGCTGGCGCACGCACGCAATGACTTTTACGCCAGGAAACAACGTGTCGAGCAAGGGCATGCGGCTGCACCACAGCCGGCTGGTGTCGAATACCACCTCGGCGCCGGCTTCGACCGAATAGAAATTCTCGACCAGCCCGCGCAACAGCGCGATGCGCTGCGCGTCGGAGACATCGAACGAAAAATCGTTCTTGCTGCTCGCTTCGGCCATTACCACGCCCATGATGTCCGCAAGCGGGCTGGTCATGCCGGCGCGAAAGCGCGGGTTCTGGTTGAGGATGGCGGCCAGCAGCGTGGTGCCGGCGCGCGGCAGCCCGGAGATGAAATGGAATTTCCGCGGCGTGGCAGGCATGTGGACAGTTTCCTCTCGATCAGGGCGCGGGCGCGGTCGATGCGCGCATGCGCATTTCGTAGCCGACTTCGACCATGCGGGCTTCTCCCTTGCCCAGCACGCGAAGCAGGAGTTCCTCGGTGGCGAGCTTGCCCATTTCACGCACGGGTTGATGGACGGTGGTCAGCGGCGGCCACACCTGCGTGGCGATGGTGGTGTCGTCGAAGCCGCAGATGGATATCTCCTCGGGCACCGACACGCCGGCTTCCGCAGCCGCCCAGATCGCGCCGACGGCCATGTCGTCGTCGGCCGCGAAGATGGCGGTGGGACGCTGCTTCAGCGCGAGCAGCTTGCGTGCGGCGGCCACGCCGGAGTCGAAGGAGAACCGGCCCTGCACCATGTATGCAGGGTTTTCCTTCAAGCCCGCGCGCTTCAAGCCATCGCGATAACCGGCTAGGCGCCAGATGCCGGCACCGTGCTTGGGATCGCCAAGGATGTGGGCGATGCGGCGATGGCCCAGCGAAACAAGATGCTCCACCATCGCTGCGGCCGCTTCGCGTTCGCGCAGTATCACGCCGATGCAGCCCTTGGCTTGGCGCGGGGCGATCGAGGCAAACGGCAGCCCGCTCTTGCGCAGGTGATCGAGCAGTTTCGAATGGTCGGTGATCGGCGGCGTGAGGATCAGCCCATCGGGCTGGTGCCGCGAAAGAATGCCCTCGACGCGCTCGACGAAATCCGGCGCCGTGGAGACCAGCGGCCGCACCATCATGCTGTATTGCTTCGCGTCGCACGCTTCCAGCACGCCGGCCTGCACTTCCATGATGTAGCTGGGCGACAAGTTGTCGTAGAGCAGGCCGATCATGAAGGAGCGGTTGGTCGCCAGGCTGCGCGCCGAGGTGAGCGGCCGATAGTTGAGCTTTGCCACGGCGGCCAGCACGCGCTCCCGCACCGAGTCGCGCACGTTCGGCTCGTTGTTGAGCACGCGCGATACGGTCTTTTTCGAGGTGTCTGACGCGCGGGCGACGTCGTTGATGGTCACGCGTGACATGGAAGCCTTTGCGTCTTCAATGATCTGTTCCCGTGGCGGTGGCCGGAACGCTTTGGGCGGGAACGTTCCAGCCGCTCATTTCGACGACGGGTACGGCGGTTCCCTGCGACGCATAGCGCGCGGTCAACACCATCGATTCACCGGGCCAAAGCGTGACGTCATTGTCATTCCACCGTATCGGCAGTGCAAGCTCGCCGTGCGCGCCGCGCCTGATCGACACATGTTGGAACAGCGCCACGGCCTTGGACGTTGCGGGCACCGACAAGGTGACCGTGATGACCTCATCGTTGCTTTCGCGCCGCGTCGTTGCGTGGACATCGCTCGCCGCGGCCGGCAAGGACTGCAGCGCGGTCAGGTCCGCGTACTGCGTCAGCGGGGTGAGGTACCAGTTCGAATGCGGCCAATCGAGCACGTCCGGCCGCGTGGACAGCCAGTAGACGTTGCGGCTGACCGGCTTGCCGTCGGCAGCGGCAAGGTCGAGTTCGATGAAGTACGCGGAAGACAGGCCGGCGATGGCCGGTAGCGTCAGCAAGGACCGCGTGTGGTTTCCTGCCAGGTCGATATCCTGCAGGTGCTTTTCGTAACGCACGCTGCCGTCCAGGTTGCGCACGCGGATGTTCGCCTGCAGGCCATGCATTTCGTCGAGCGTGTGGTTTACCAGCACGATGCCGTGGGATTCGTAGGCATACTGGATGTGCACCGGCTCGTTGGCTTTCTTGGCGCCGAAATAGGCGCCGGCGGGATTCATGTAGTAGTCGTATAGATGCCAGTGCAACGAGGGCCATGCGTTGTTGAGCATCCAGTAGATGACGCCGGTCGCGGGCTTGTCGGCATCCATGTGAGCGCTGAACGCTTCGAACTGCGCGCGGACGTTGTCGTAATTGTCGAGCTGCGCCTTGGCGACATAGTCGGCAAGGCTGGTGGGCGCGCCGTAGCGCCGGGCCAGTGCTTGGTCGAACGGCGTCAGCACGGCGAAGGTCGACCAGTCCGCGGAGGCATGGAATTGCCGCGCCTCCGGATTCTTCCACAACGCTTCCTGTTCCTGCGGCGACAGCATGCGCTGCAGGTCTTCCAGACGCGGAATATCCGCACCGGCGCTGACTTCCGAATCGAAGCCGAACGCGCCGCCAAGCTTGTCGGCGTACCAATAGGAAGGCGGTATCCAGTCGTAGGGGCCATCCATCTTCAGGCCGGAAGGGCCGGCTTCGGCCGTGCCCTTGGGAACTGCGGCCGAGATGATCGGCAGTGACCAATCGGCAGCACGCAATGTGTCGACGTACATTTTCGCGATGGGCGGCGGCGGTGGATTATCGCTGCCGATCAGGAAGCCGATCACGGACGGATGATTGCGCAGCAGGCGCGCCTCGCTGGCCATGGACGCTTCGGCCACTTTCATGTCGGCCGCATCCCAGGGCGCACCGCCGGTCCTGGCGGCCGATTCCCATTTGTCGCAGCACTCCCAGCCCGGCAGGATCAGGATGCCGTTGCGGTCGGCAAGATCGTAGAAACGCTGGTTTTCCAGCTTGCCTTCGCTACGGATGGCATTGAGGCCGAGGTTGAGCACGTAGCTGAACTCGGCCTCCATGCGCCTGGGATCGTCGCGCAGGAACATGTCCGGCGCCCAGCCGCCACCGCGGATCAGCACGGGTTTGCCGTTGATGAAGAACTGGCGATAACCCTGCTTGGTCAGGTTGGAGGTGACGCTGCGGATGCCGAACGTCGCCGACGTCCGGTCGGAGGTGTCGCCATCGACCGCCGCGGTCAATTCAAGTCGATACAGCGGATGCTCGCCCATGCCCACGGGCCACCAGATTTTCGGATGGTCCAGCGCGAGGCCCGGCGTTGTCCTGGGCGAGAAAGAAACGATTTGCGTTTGTCCGGGCGCGAGGTGGATGGTTTGTTGTACCGGAACGCCGGCCACGCTGCCGCTGATGGTCGCATCGTGTGCTGCGGCGTCGAGGTTCTTCGCTTCCACTTTCACATCCAGCGTGGCGCGGGAAAGATCGGGCAGCGGCAGCGTTGATGAAACCTGTGGAAAGCGCAAGGCGACCGGTCCGGCCTGCACGATGTCCACGCCGCGCCAAGGGCCCATGTTGTTGTCCGGCGGCGTAGGGTTCCAGTCTACCCAGCCGATCGACAGGCTCGTTCTTGGATCGGCCGGATGCACGCGCATAGCAAGAATATTGGTGCCCGCGTGCACCCAGCGCGTCACGTCGAACGCGTGCACGGGATAGGCGCCGGCGACATCGGCGATCAGATGCCCGTTTATCCACAGATCGGCGTTCGCGATCACGCCGTTGGTACGCAGCAACGTATGCCGTCCCGCCGGGCTGTTCGGCAGCGTGAATTCGGTGCGATACCACCACGGCGTCACGAACAGGTTGCCGCTGGAATCCGGCACCTGCACCGCGCGCAGGTTGTCGCTGTAGAACACGTCGTTCTTGTAGGTATTGTTTTCCAACAATCCGGCCATGACGGTTGCTCGCCCACTCACCGGATACCAGCCCTCGGTGGAGAAACCTGCCGCGGAAATGTCCGCGCCGCCTTGCTGCGCCTTCGCGCTGTCCTGCATCTGCCAATGAGCGATGGCGGTAGTGGAACCGGCATCGGCGATGACTTGCGTGGGCGCGTAGGCCTTCTGGGCATGAGCGGGCAGGGCGGCCGACAAGGCAATCGCGGCCATCGTCCAAAACGCGTGCTTGGCTGGAGTTTGCATGGCGTCACTGTTTCTCGAGATAGGTTTCGCGTATTTCAACGGGCGCGAACGGCCAGGAGCGGTTGAGCCTGGCCCAGGTCGCAAACACCACAAGGCCGGCGATGATCCATACACCGGACAGGATCAACGACAAGGTCGAGGCGGATACGTACACATAGATCCAGCCCAGCAGCGCAATCACGCACGGCACCGGGTAAAGCCATTGCTTGTAGGGGCGTTCCAACTGGGGCTGGCGCTTGCGCAATACGACCAGCGCGGCGATCTGCGCAATGGATTGCACGATGATGCTCGCTGCCAGCAGCATGTTGATCACTTCGGTCAGGTCGAAGAAAGTGCCGATGGCCGTCACTACGCCCATGGTGAGCAAGGCCACGTGCGGAAAGCCGTGCTTCGCGTGCAGCTGTGCGAACACGGACAGGAACACCTTGTCTTGCGCGGCCTGAAAGGGTACGCGCGATCCGCCCAGCAGACCGGTGAACACCGAGGCGAACGCAGTAACGATGATGAGAATGGTCATGACAGCCGCGGCCGCATGCCCCCAACTGCGCTCCACCACCAGCGAGGCCACCGACTTGGACTGGGCGATTTCCTGCCACGGCGCCACGCCAAGCACGCTGACGTTGAGCAGCAGGTACACCACCATCATCGCGATCACCGACACGATGATCGAACCGGGCATCGTCCGCGCCGGATTGCGCAACTCGTCGCCGATGTAGGCGGTGGTGTTGTAGCCCAGGTAATCGTAAATGCCGATGATCAATCCCGCGCCCAGCCCCATGAAGAAACGGCTGCCGAACGCGCCCGCCGGATAGGCAAACGCAAAGCCGGCATTGAAATGCGAAAAGCCCGCCGCCGCCACGCCAACGACCGAGACCAGCATGATGATCCACAAGCCGATGGTGATCGCGCGAACCGATTCGATGCGCCGGTACAACAGCCAGGTAACGATGGCAGTCGCCGCCAGGCTGACGAGATGCACCGGCCACCAGCCGAGGTTGGGAAAGAAAAACTCCAGATACTCCACCATGCCGATGATGCCGGTGGACATCAGCAAGGGAATCGCCAGCAGCATCGTCCATATGAAAAGGAACGGCATCAGCTTGCCGGTGCGGTACTGGAACGCTTCGCGCAGGTAGACATAGGTTCCGCCGGAACCGGGCATGGCCGCGCCGAGTTCGGCCCACACCAAACCATCGGCCATGGCCAGGATGGCGCCGGCAATCCAGCCGATCACCGCCTGCGGACCGCCCATCGCGGCAACCATGATGGGAATGGTGATGAACGGCCCGATGCCGCACATCTGCGTCATGTTGATCGCGGTTCCGGAGAACAGGCCGATGGAGCGGTGGAACGTGGCGTTGTCGCGAACGGGTTGGGGCGCGCTGGGGTGCTGCATGCTTGCCTTGTTGTGATGAGGTGCGAAGGGGCGTCGGTGAAGTCCATGAGAGCGGCACGCTATTCCTTGTGCTTGCCGTGATGCGCTCCCTCCCCTGCGAAGTAGGGGAGGGCTGGGGTGGGGTTGTCCGAGCTTGCGGCAAGATTTGAATTCATCGCGAGGTTGCTTCACCCCACCCCAACCCTCCCCTACTACACGTAGGGGAGGGAGCGGATCATTGCCAGCCGTGAAACGATGCTGCCATCGTCAAGCTCTCTAGCGGTTACCACTGCCCCCGCACCCCCAACATGAACATCCGCTCCGAAAACGTCGAGTGCCCAGGCTGGTCGGACCACACCAGGTAGTAACGCTGATACTCGTTGGTGAGGTTGGTGCCGTCGAGGAACACTTCCACATATTTGTTGAACTTGTAGGAGATCGATGCATCCAGATACTTCTGCGGCGCCTCGTACATCTCCATGCCCGTGATGCCGCCCACGCTGTCCATCACCGCGCGCTGCGAACGGTAGTTGTACGCCAGGCGCGCCTGGAAGTGGTCGTCCTGATACCACAGGATCAAGTTGCCGGACTTGGTGGAGTTGTCCTGGAAGGGAATCTTGTTGCCGGCCAGGTCCCGTTCGCCCGAGTTGCTGGGTGCATACGTGGCGTTCACCTCCACGCCGGTCTTGGACAGGAAGCCCGGCAGGAAGGTGAAGCCTTGGCGGTAATCGAACTCCGCACCCTGGATGCTGTTGCCCGTGCCCTGCACGGGTTCGGTGATCACGATGCAATGATCGCGAACCACGCCGTCCTCGTCCGGCAGTGTGCAGTTGGTCACGCTGCCGTTCTTGATGAAGCTTTCCACGTTGATGCGGAACAGCGCCAGGCTCAGCATGCTAGTGGGGTTGATGTAGTACTCCAGCGATGCGCCATAGTTGGTGGAGCGCCATGGGTTGAGGTTCGGGTTGCCGGTCGAGGTGCCGTTGGCGACGCGGAAGATCGGCCCTTGCGGCGTTTCCGCCAGCGAGTAGTTCAACTGCAGGCCGCCGCCCCAGGTGCTGAGGTCGAGCGGCATCATGTTCTTGGAATAGGCCAGTCGCAGCTTCAGCGCGTCGGTCAGGTCCAGCGAGAAGTTCATCGACGGCAATACATCCTGGTAACTGCGTTTGGTGCCGGAGGTACCGGCACTGACCGGCTCGTCGCCGTACGCCCCCGGCGCACCGCTCAAATACTGGGTTACGCCGAGATTGGTGTGGATCAGGCGCACACCCACGTTGCCGCTGTACGGCATGTTGCCGAGGGTGCCGTTGAAATCGCCCTGCACGTAACCCGACAACTCCTTCAACCGCACGGCCCAGGTGGTTCCCGGCTCGGCCACCTGGACGGTATCGGGGTAAAGCGATTTCCAATACGCAATGGGATTGATCAAGGCATTGGGATCGACCGCCCAGAAGTTGATGCCCGAGCCGAGCAGGTTGGTGTACTCCTTCCAGTTGCCTGATAGCGGCGCGGCGGTATTGGGCATCGATATCGCGGACAGCGGTCCGGCGCGGTAGTAACCCTGCGCGTTGCCGGCCGTGCAGGTGCCGCTATTCAAGACCACGTCGGCACCCACATAGCGCACCAGGCATCCATTCGGGTCGCTTGCGCCCATGCCCGCATAGACCGGCGTTTCCAAGGTCCAGCCGTTGTTGCTGGCGGTGCGGATGCTGTTGCGCACGCCGAATTCGAGCTTGAAGCCGTCCTGGAAATCATATTGCCCGTCGAAGCGCAGTGCGTTCAGCGCCACCTTGCGGTCGTAGTCGCCGGAGGATTCCAGCGTCTTCATCGTCCAGCCGTTGGGGTTGGCGAAATCGGCGGCCAGTGAAGAAGGCATGTTGACCGTGATATAGCGGCCGGCGAAGTTCGCGATGATCGGAACCGTGTTCTGCGGCACGCCATTGGCGTTGAACACACGGTTGCCGCCCAATTGCGCCGGATACACGAAGGTACCGGGCGGCACCGCGCTGTCGGGCACGCCGGGCATCAGCACGTTGGGCCACAGCGCGCCATCGGAGTCGGAAATGTTGAGGTCGGTTTCCTGGTTCGACTGCGATGCCGTGTCGTGGATGCCGCGCACGCTTCCGGTGAGCGGGCCGCCGTCGTCGTAGTCCAGCTGCAGGTTGAGGTTCTTCGCCACCGAGCTTTTCTGGATGATCTGCGAATACGATTCCACATCGCCCGGCCATTTCTCGTACACCTGCGTGGTGTAGATCTGCGAGCCTTCCCAGCCTGGCTCCGGCGTGCCGTAGGAACCGAGGGCAGGGCTGCCGGTATTGCGCGATTGCAGCGGCACGTAGGTGGCGCCCTGCCAGTTGGTGGAATTGAACTGGATGCCGACGTTGCGATCGTATTCGCGCTGTTGCGAATAGAAGTAGTTGCTGGTGACGGTGAAGCCGTTGCCAAGGTCCGCCTGGAACGAGGCATTGCCGGATTTGCGCTTGCGCTGGGTGGTAATGTCGTTGAGGCCGATGTCCTGGCTGCCCATGAACACGCCGTTGGATTTGCCGTCGCCATTCACGTCCACGCTGCCGTCGGCGTTCTGCACGATCTTCGACGGGATGGGCGCACCGTTCCAGGGCGTCAGGAAGCCGTTGTAGCCGCCCGCGCTGACGGCGTTCTCGCCATTGAGCACGACGCCGTACTGGTCCAGGCCTTCGGTTGCATTCATCCGCGTGGTGTTGGAGAAATCCGCGGCGATCAGCAGGCCCCAGCGGCCATGATCGTTGTATGAAACCAGTCCGTTCGCCTCCGGCCCCAGATGGCGCGTGGTGGAGCCGCGTTCCGCATCGGCCGAATAGCTATAGGTGAATCCGCTGGGAAGATCCCAGGGGCGATAGGTATGCAGGTCGATGGCGCCGCTGATGCCGCCGTCGGTCTCGTTGGCGGTGGACGATTTGACCACGTCCACGCCGTGGAACAGCGTGGACGGCAACATGGTGAAGTCGGGCTGCTGCGAATCGATCTGGTCCGCCGTGATGAACACTTCGCCGTTCAACATGGTGCCGACCTGGGGCAGGCCGCGCACGTCCACCGAGGTACCCACGCCGGCATCGCGGTTGATCTGCACGCCGGTAACGCGCTGCAAGGAGTCGGTAATCGTGGTGTCGGGCAGCGCGCCGATATTTTCCGCCGTGATGCTGTCCTGGATGTTTGAAGCGTCACGTTTCAGGTCGATGGCGCGCTGCTGCGATGCACGTACGCCGGAAACCGTTACGGTCGACAGCGTGACGGCATTCTTGTCTGTGTCCTTGCCGGTGGCCTTCTTGGCGTCGGTCTTCTTGGCGCCGGGCGATGCCGATGCGGTTTGCGCTGTGCTGGCCTGCGTTGCCTGGCCCTCTGCTTGCGCATCGGCGGATGTCGCCGCTGCACTCGTCGTCGACACGACGGCGAACAGCGACATGGTGACGGCGAACGACAATGGATGCTTGCGAAATACGGTGGACATGGGCCTTTAACCTCGTTGGTGTTGCCTGTCGAACCTCAGGTGCTCCGTGGAATTCCAAAACGCGTGTAGCCCGGCGGTGCCTGCGGGTGCGCACGCCGTCGTCATGCAATTTCTCGATGTCCCCGGCCTTGGCCTCCCAAGCCAAAGCCACTTGCTTGGTGCTGCTGAGCGGGACGTCCGTCCCGCATACCGCTTATTTCGAAAACGCCATGCGCGCCAACGCCCACTGGCCATCGCGTGGATCGCCTGTAGCAAAGACGCACAGGTCGCGAACGCCGGCCCCCACCGGCGCAGCAAGGTTTGCTTCAAGACGGGTTTGCCCTTTCGCCTGCAGCGCGCTCGCCAGCGGCAAGCTGGCCAGCAGCGGCCCGGTGCAGGAATCGGCGTGGATCTCGAATTCGCCGGCCACGCTGGCCTTGTGGCGCACTGCCGCATCTTTGGCCTCATCACCAAAGCGCCACGTGATGCGCGCGACCGTCAGCTCGACATGCTTGACGCCATGCAGCGGCGCCTGCGGCCACAGCCAGCACATGTTGCCGATGTCAACGGCATAGACCGGTCGCTGGCCTTGCGCCGGCCTGCTGCCATCCAGGCGCGAAGCCGGCTGGCTGGAACAGCTTGCAAGCGCGCCGCCATCGCGGCTCAGCAAGGTGCCTGCGTCCAGCACCTGCGTGCGTGGTGCGGAGAGTTCAAAGCCGTCTGCTGCAAACGTTGCGGCGCGCAAGCTTGTCTTGCCCGGCAACGTAAGCGGCTGCGTATACGGCGCAGAGTGATTGTCCGGTTCGGAGCCATCCGTCGTGTAGCGAATCGTTCCGGATGCCACCTGATTGGACAGCGCTATCTGGAACGCGCCGTTGGCCGCCGCGGTCACCTTGAAGGCCGGTGCGAACGCACTGTCGGCATAGTCGATGCCGAGCGCACGATAGCGCGCCAGTTCGGCCGGCATGCGTTGCAGAAATCCGTTCCAGTCGTGCGCACTTGATGGTGACCAGCCAAGCTCCGACGTGGCCGCGATGCGCGGGAACACCGCATGCTGGTCGTGCGCAAAGCTCAGCATCTGCTCGGTCCACAGGCCCGCCTGCACGCCAATGATGTGTTGCGCTTCGGCCGTGTTCGCACCGTTCGGGATGACGACCGTGTCATAGGCTTGCCGCAACGTCGCTGCGGGCGGCGGTCCTGCCCATTCGTCGGGCAGGTCGGATTGATAGTGGTCGAAGTACAGTGATTCCTGCGGTGTCATGACCACGTCGTGGCCTTGCCTGATGGCAGCGAGCGCCACGCGTTCGTTGTCGTCGCCGTGCCAGGACATCACCACTTCGGAGGCCGGCAGCGTCGCGCCGGCGACCAGCTCGTCGTCCCAGCCAACCGGCCTGCGCCCGTGCTGCACGAGATACGTGGCGACCTGATTCGTGAACCAGCCCTGCAACTGATCCATGTTCGCCAGGCCCAGCTTGTGCATCTGCGCGCGTACATCCGGCGATGCGTTCCATTGCTGCTTGTCGGCCTCGTCGCCGCCGATGGAGATGTAGCGCGAGGGGAACAGCCGCATCACTTCGTCGAGCACGTCGTCGACGAACTGCAAGGTCTTTTCATCGGGCTTGAGCAGCCATGGGCTGACGCCCCAGTCGGTCCACACGGGTGGACGCTTGCCCGTGACGCCCAGCCACGGATAGGCGGCGATGGCGGCCTGCGAATGGCCGGGCAGATCGATTTCCGGCACCACGTCCACGTAGCGCTCGGCGGCATAACGCACGATCTCGCGTGCTTGGGCTTCGCTATAAAACCCGCAATAGGGCAGGGCGGCAGAACCGGTGAGTTCGCTGTCGAGGCCCACCGCCTTGCGGCATGCGCCGGTTTTGGTGAGCTCGGGATACTTGGGGATCTCAAGCCGCCAGCCCTGGTCTTCGGTTACATGCCAGAGCAACACGTTCAACTTGTGCAGCGACATCCAATCGATCAGCTTCTTGATGTCGGCCACGCTCTGGTAATGCCGCCCGGAGTCGAGCAGCAATGCACGCCATGCAAAACGCGGGTGATCCTCGATAACGCCATCGGCCACGGCGACAGGCGCGCCACGCGTCCAGCCGGGCGGCGTCAGCAACTGCCACAGGGTGACGCTGCCGTAAAACGCACCGCGCGGCGTGCGGGCGGCGACGAGGATGCCGCCGTCATGCGCCGTGATGCGGTAGCCGGCCTCGTCTGCGATATCGGCCTTTGGGTTCACGTCGAACGTGATCGCAGGATACGCAGCGTTCGTCGTGGCCACGCGCAGGTTCAAGCCGTTGGTGTCGGCCACGCGCCGCACGAACCGCTCGGCGATGGACTGCACTTGCTGGCGTTCCGCGCCGCGTGCCGAAACCATCGCACCATCGGCAATATCGACCTCGCCCGATCCAGCAGGGCTGGCCGTTGCCGGCTGCGGCAGCAGCGACCATTTGGGAACAACAGGCGCTGCATGGGCTGCGCATGCGGCCACCATGCATGCGATCGCCATGCAACGGGAAAATGTTGATGTCGCGAGGTGGCTCATGCGCCCACACCGCCTGCCATGGCTGGCCGCGGCGCTCCCGACATGCCGCGCCGGAGATACCACTGCGCGGCGCCTTGCACGCCATGGCGCCCGTGCTCCGTGACCCACACTGGCACCTGCGACAGCACGGCGCGCGCGCTGCGTCCGTGCAGGAATCGCTCCTCGAACGCGCTGCGCTTGAGCAAGTCGAAGATGGAAGACAGGAAACCGCCGGCCAGATACACGCCGCCAGTGGCCATGAACGTCATCGCGAGATTGCCGGTAAAGCTGCCTAGCGAGGCACATAAAATATCCACCGCTTCCACCGCGCGCGCATCGCTGCAGGCAACGGCTGCCGTCGTCACGGCTTCGGGCGTCGCCAGCTTCGGCGTCTCCCCATGCAGCGCGCACAGGGTGGTGTAGAGGGTCAGCAAGCCGGGTCCCGACACGACGTGTTCAAACGCCACGTAGCCGCCATTCGGCGCCAGGTGCGCGAGCACTTCGCGTTCGCGCACCGAATTGGGTGCGTAATCCATCTGGCCGGCTTCGGTCGTCAACACCAAGCCGCCGTCCGGACCAGGAACGTGCGCCGCCGCGCCAAGGCCGGTACCCGGTCCGATCACCAAGGTCGTGCCACTGGCATGCGTGTTCGGACCACAAAGGTGGCGACCGTCGTCGGCGAGCGAGCCATGGAGCGCGTATGCCAGCGCCTCGAAATCATTCAGCACGGCAACCTCGTCCAGGCCCAGCGCGTGGCGCAGCTGCGTGAGGTGGATGGGCCAGGCGAGGTTATCGTTCACGACCTCGTCGCCCATGATCTGGCCTGCGCACGCGAGCACGCAGCGCTTCACCGGGACCCGCCCCTCAGCGACGACAAAGGCCTGCAACAGTTCCGACAGCATCGGGAACTGCGCGCAGGTGAAGACGCGGTAGGCGATCGTTTCGACGTTGCGGGCATCGCCGGGCGCAGCACGCATCAGCGCAACACGCGCATGCGTGCCGCCAATATCGGCCGCCAGAAACGGCAACGCCGTTATCCCCGCCACTCGATCCGAATGGTCAATTGCCACGTCCTGCCCACCCCCGGCATTGGAACTGTCATCAGGGTGTACCGTAATTGACACCGGTGTCAAGCGGTGGCGCATCAAGGCCGAAAGGGCCGGGCTTGGCGGGTGGGGAGGTGGGCACAGATGCGGAAACGCAGATATAGGTCGCGCACGGGTTCTTCATATGGATCAGCATGCGATGCGCGCTGCTTCGCATCTGCCTGGAAAAGAGCGGCTGCACGTATCGCGACGCGATCCGTTCTTTGCGTTACTTTTTTGCGCTAATCTGGCGCCTGCATCAGGGGAGGCAATGCAATGAAGCTAGCGCTGTCCGTTGGGGCGAGTTGCGCCGCAATGCTTTTGACATCCTGCGTTCCCCAGTACAAGCCGCCGCCGGCAAGCGCTAACACGGCCCAGCTATATATGGGGGGAGAGCCGGGATACACCCTGGCCACCCATGTTTATCGCAATGCGCAAACCTGCTCCGGGCGGGTGTGGGTCTCCGGTGGTGTGGCAGGGCCGCCGAAATGGATCAACGTGGTGGGGGATGAACCCATCACCATTTCCATCGACGTCGGAGATGCGGACGGAGTATGCCCCGCCATTGGCACTTTTATTCCGAAGAGTGGCAGGCGATATATCGCCCACGCGGTATTTCGAGACGGCATACAGCACTGTGGCCTGGCTGTAAATGAAGCGTCTTCCTACGGTTCGGTCGGGGCAGCTGTGCAGGTAAAACAGCGGAAATTCAAGGGCGGAATCGCCGAGAGTTCGGCCTGGTGCATCCCGGATGGGCAGCATTAGTTTTGGTGGCAAGAGTTACGCCAAAGCTATGAAACAAGTCATTGTCGGCCCGTTGCTGGAACGGGTCTTTGCGTGGCAATGAAGCAAGCATTTTGAAAACGCGCCAAGCGACAGGAGGCAACATGACGGACGGCGCAAGTACGATGGTTGCCGCAAGAAAGCGACTTGCAGAGGTTGATACCGATACGCTCAAAGATATGTGGTCGGTCGATGGCCGAACCGACTGGGCGGAACAAGCGCTGCGTCTTGAGTTAATCGAGCGCGGAGAGAGCGAGCAGGAGCTCGACGCCATTGTGGTGCGCCGTGGGGAGATTGCGGCAAACATACCTCCCTCCGCCCGGGGTACATTATGGAATTACGGTTTTGTGGGGCGAATCCTCACGTTGGCCGGCGTGACTTTATGGCTCATCCTGGTCCGCGCTGGGCACGGTTCGGGCTCGCTGGCAGTGAGCGGCGCTGTCGCAATTCTCGGCATCTATGTCTACGTGCTGACCCGCCGCACGCTCGCTCAGAAAAGGCACCCTCTAACAACAGCGACGTCTTTCGTTATGTACTGGCAACTAGTTGGGGCATGGCTATTGTTGGTAGGCGCAATCATCGGGGCGGCCTTCATCTTCGCTGGATAATCGCAATCAGTGTTGTCTCTACGCCAGCGGCAGTTCCGTCTGCACGAGAAAGTCGTTGATGATCGTCGCGATGGTCTGCGGCGCATCCTCGAAGCTGTAATGGCCGACACCGGGCAGCTTGTGCACGGCGGCGGCGGGGAACAGCTCTTCGAACAGTGGCAGAAAATGATCGCCGCCTAGCGTGCGATCAGCCATTCCCCAGATGGCGAGCGCCGGCTTGGATTGAATGTCGCGCTTCGCAACGGCATCCGGCATTTCAAAACGATGTTCGCCGATCGCGAATCCTTTCGCCCATCCGATGGCGCCAAGGCAATCCGAGGGATGGGTAAAGGGCGAGCCATAGGCACGCAGCCACGTATCGTTGATCACGCCTGTGTTTTCGAATCCGTTGAGTTTCAACGTGCTGAGTATGTTGAAACCGAGTTCGCCAAGAACCGTCTCAAGGCGTCCTTGCGATTGGGCGTGGCGTATCCACTGGAACCAGGGGGCCTCCGCGGCATTTGCCAGCAGCCGCTCCATCAGGCTTGCCTGTCCGAACGGTGTTGGACCATTCACGGCAATGACTCGGCCGATACGGTCCGGGTGCCTGGTGGCAAGGCCCATGCCGACAGGGCCGCCAAAGTCGTGCACCACCAACGTGATGTCCCGCAGATCGAGGGACAATACGAAGCGTTCCAGATTATCGATATGGTCCTGCAGCCAATAGGAACGATTTTGTGGGGTCTCGCTCTTCCCGAATCCCATGTGATCAGGAACGATCATTCGGTAACGCCCCATCAAGTTTCCGATGAGGTGCCGGAACAAGTAACCCCACGTGGGCTCGCCGTGCAGGCAGAGAATCACCGGTGCATCCGCCGGGCCGACGTCTACGTAGTGCATGCGGAAGCCCGCAGCTTCGTTGAATCGTGGCTTATATGGAAACGTGCCATCGAAAGCTTCATTGGCCTGGATCATGGGTTCCCTCTTTGGGATGGTTGGCATGGAGACAGCCGGCCAGGCGCATCGGTGCTGGCCAACCTGTGGTTGCATGTTGAAACTTGTTGCTTTTTAGCAGGGTCGGTTTTACTTTGCAACCACGCTGAACGAGCAGCGAGCAAGTAAGCGATACGCAGGAAGCTGCAGTACCCGGAGCCTTTCACCTCGGCAAGACGCAAGAATGGTCAAGCGAACTTCACACGAAAATTCCATGTGCGGCGTTGCACGGCCGCTCGATGCCATCGGCGACGGATGGTCATTGCTCATCGTCCGCGACGCATTCGATGGGCTGCGCCGGTTTGGAGAATTTCAAAAAAACCTGGGGCTCGCCAAAAACATTCTTTCCTCCCGTCTGCGCCATCTGGTGACGCACGGCATTCTCGAGATGGTGCCGGCCGCCGATGGCAGCCCTTATCAGGAATACGTACTGACTGAAAAAGGGCTCGGGTTGTTCCCGTTGCTGGTCGCGCTAAGACAGTGGGGCGACGCTTTCTTTTTCGAACGTGGAGAACCCCACGTTTCGCTGGTGGACAAGAAGAACGGCCGTCCTGTCCGGGAATTGGAGCTTCGTTCGCAGGACGGGCGCCTGTTGCGGCCTATGGATACCGAGGTGCGCATTCCGGCTAATAGGCCAAAACGAAGCAGGAAGAAAACGTCTGCGTAAGTTCCGCTTCCGACTTTTTGGCAGCTTCAGCACTGAAGCACGCGCGATGGAATAGCTTTGCTGTTAATGTGAACTGTCCGCTTCGATCCGGAATGGACGTAAGCCGGAAGGACCATCAAAGAGGCTCGGGATGGGTAAGAACAAAAGAAAATCGACTGGTGATGGTCATCGACTTGTCTCGACTGTGGGCACAGCTAAATTCCCAGAGAAAGATATGGGATACATTAGCGTTCAATGTCCCAATTGCGATCGGCCCATCCGGCCACGTGTTATGGACTATCTGCCGCGTCCCGCGACGTATAAGCAGTATCGGTGTGAGCATTGCAAGGCGTGGCTTACGATCGATTTGCGTTCGCGCATGAAGCTTATTGCCCTCGGGTCGCTGGGGTTGTTTGTGCTCAGCGTGGGTGTCGCCGAGTTGGTGATTTTAACAGGGGGTTCGCTTAAGGGGCCAAACAGTTCGGGGCCAATAATCTTTTGTGTTTTGCTAGGAATTGGTGGTCAATACCTTCTTGCCCGCTACATGCAGAGAACGGCTAAATGGGTAATCGTCGAGGATTGAATCGCTGGAGATGCGCTTGCGCGCGCTGAAGTAGTGCGTCTTCTCTCGAACCAAAGCGGCCACTCGGGAACCATGCCTCTCCGGCCGGTTATACGCCTGGTTATTAGCCGAACGTAACAAAGATAAGCTCGCACAAGAACATTTGGTTACGCAGAAATCTCTTGGCGCGATCGCGGACGTATAATCGGACGGGCATGTCCATATTTTCGGTAGGTGTCGCGTGAACACTCCTGAGCCTATTGGCCCGCTCCATGGCGAACTCCGCGATGCCAGATCCATTGCGTGAAGAGCATTGGCGCTTTTCAGTGCTCGGCATTTGACGACCCGAGTGCAGCAAAGCGTCCGGCGATGAAGTCCACGAGCGCACGAACCCGATTGGGAACGAAGCGCCCACTGGGTAAGAGTGCATGCAAGGGATACGGATCTGTCTCCCATTCGGTCAGTAGCCGCACCAGGCTGCCGCTTTGCAGATCGCGCCGTTGTTCGATCTCCGTCATGAAGATGATTCCGGCTCCCGCAACGGCCCATTCGCGGGCCAGGGAGGCGTCATCCACGACGCGGTCGCCACTGATCCTTACCGTGGTCCATTGGCCGTTCTGACCGAAGCGCCAGGCATTGAACGCTCGCCCACCGCGCATGAATGCGATGCAGTTGTGGTCCACCAGGTCTGTGGGCGCACGCGGCGTACCGTGCCGACGCAAATAGTTGGGGGAAGCGCTGAGGACAGGGTGTGCAAGCGAAAGTGGACGGGCGACAAGGCGCGAGTCGGTTAACTGGCCGTACCGGATAGCCAGGTCCACTTCGTCTCGCAGCACGTCGAGCACGCGATCGCCCACATTGAGCGCCAGTTTCACCCCAGGGTGAAGTTGCAGGAACTCATCAAACATCGGCATTAGCACGGTTCGAGCAAGGTCCGACGGTGCCGAGACACGCACGGTGCCCACCAGTGCGCCGCGTTCGGCATCTAGCTGGGATTCCCCCTCTGCAAGCAGCTCGAACGCGCGCTGGGCGTACTCCAGAAGGATTTGACCTGGCGGCGTGAGCCGCATGGCACGTGTGGAGCGTTCGAAGAGCCGCGTTCCCAGCTGTGCCTCGAGCCGCTTGAGCGTTGCGCTCGCGGCCGCCGGCGTGATGCCGAGTGCTCGCGCGGCCGCAGTCAACGACCCTTGGCTGACCGTGAGCAGCAGCACTTGAAGGTCACCCACATTTTCAATTCTGGTTTGAAAGTGAAACATCGGAAGACCGTCTTATCAATTTTAGGGATGTTACCTACATTGCCTTCCATCGACATCACTTAAGCCCTGGAAGGAAAGAGCGCCATGAAAGCTGTTGGTTATCGCAAGAACCTGCCCATCAACGCGCCCACGGCGCTCGAGGACGTGGGGCTGCCCGCGCCAGTGCCCGGTCCGAATGACCTGCTCGTGCGCGTGCACGCGGTCTCGGTCAATCCGGTCGACACCAAGGTCCGCGCCGTCAGCGCGCCGGCCGCTGGCGAGGTCAAGGTGCTCGGCTGGGATGCCGTCGGCGTGGTCGAGGCTGTTGGCGCTCACGCCTCCGGCTTTGCGGTCGGGGACCGCGTCTGGTACGCCGGCTCGATCAAGCGCCCGGGCGTCAACAGCGAGCTGCATGCGGTGGATGCGCGCATCGTCTCCAAGGCGCCCAAATCGCTTTCGGATGTGCAAGCCGCGGCGCTGCCGTTGACGGCCATCACTGCGTGGGAGTTGCTGTTCGATCGGTTGCGCATTGCCCAAGGCGGTGGCGAAGGCCAGACGCTGATGGTCGTGGGCGGCGCCGGCGGCGTGGGCTCGATCCTGATCCAGCTGGCTCGGCAGCTGACCAAGCTACGCGTGATCGCCACGGCGTCGCGCCGGGAGTCGCGGGAATGGTGCCTGGAGCTGGGCGCGCACGCGGTCATCGATCACTCCCAGCCGCTGTCGCAGGCGTTGCGCTCGGCCGGTATCGAGCACGTCGACTACGTGGCCTCGCTCACGCAGACCGGCACGCACTACCAAGAGATCATCCAGAGCCTGAAGCCGCAGGGCGCGCTGGCCGTCATCGACGACATGGAAGGGCTGGATCCGATCGCGCTCAAGAGCAAGTCGCTGTCGCTGCACTGGGAGCTGATGTTCACGCGCTCCATGTTCGAGACGCCCGACATGCAAGAGCAGGGCGTGCTGCTGGGGCGCGTGGCTGAGCTGGTCGACGCCGGCCACGTCAAGACGACCGCCAACGCCGTCTTCGGTCGCATCAACGCAGAAAACCTGACCCGCGCGCACGCGCTGATCGAAAGCGGCAAGGCCGTGGGCAAGATCGTGCTCGAAGGCTTTTGATTTCAAGCGCAGCTCGAACGAGCACCCCAGCGCACCACTTCGATTCTTTCACCCCTTCGTCAACTTCATTTCAAGGAAACTCGTCATGTCCCAGAGCAACGCTATCCAAGTCCAAACCAAGGCTTCCATCACCCGGAACAGCGCGCTTGCGCTGGCCATTGCCGCGCGCGATGCGGCCACCAAGATCGGCCTGAGCCTGGCCATTGCGGTCACGGATGAAGGCGGCCACCTGATCGCCTTCGAGCGCGCCGACGCCACGCCCTTCCTGGCCGCCGAGGTGGCCATCGACAAGGCCTGGACTGCCGCATCCTTCGGTCTGGACACGATGGTCTGGAACCAGATCGTCGCCCAGCCGGCCACGGCTCCGCTGGCCAACCATCCACGTGTCATGGCTGTGGGCGGCGGTGTTCCCATCGTGCTGGATGGTCGCGTGGTCGGCGGCATCGGCATCTCCGGCGGCACCGCGCAGCAAGATCACGACGTGGCTGCGGCCGCGCTCAAGGCCGCTGGTTTCGAGGTGGCCCAATGAACGCGACCATTTCTCGGCGCGACGCCGGCGTCGTGTCGGCCGCGGCGGCGGGCAGGGCGGCCGCTGATGTCGATGTCGCTTCTGCCGCCGTTGACCTCTACGCGCGGATGACTGCACGGGATCTGGTTGGTGTCCTTCGCTACATCCCGGCTGCCGGATTCACCGAGATCGGCTCATCGGCATCGTCGGTTCATGCCCTTCAGCCTGCGGCGTTTGAGGCGTTGTTCAATTCGGACGCGGTGATCAAGCTCCGCGCTGAAGACGTGAACGTCCAAAGTTTCGGTAGCACTGCGCTCGTAACGGGCGTACGTGTTGGCTCGGTGGGCCCGAAAGACAAGCCGTCTACTGAACTGCGGGCGCCGTTCACGATGGTTTGGAGCGGCGACAACGGCAGCTGGCAGCTGCGACACATCCATCTGTCTTCCTGAGATAGTGGGCGATGTGGTAACACTGCGACAGGCTGAGACCGAACTGGCGTGGACATTCTCGGCACAGTGAATCTCTCGGTAGATTGCAGTCGCTATGGAATCGATGCGATAGCGGATTAATCCGGTCGGCCTGTAATGTCCGCTTCCGAGCCGAGCGGGCGTGACAGTACGCTAAAGGAAGATCTAAATTTATATCGGGGAATATATGGCGTCTTGGCTGCGCGCAGTAACGGTGCTGTTGGTTTTGTCGACGTGGATGCAGTGCGCTCTCGGGGAGGAATCGAGCGATTGCGCGGATTTGGCTAATTATGCTCAGCCGAGTTCGCTGGTCGTGACGCGCGGCGAGATCGTCGGCAAGCCAGGTGAACACGCTCCCATGACCGGCAAAGTGCAGCGACCAACCGCCGACGGCAGCGGCGTAGGTTATTTGGTCACGGGCGACCAAGTGGAGTTCGTCGCGAAATGCGAGGGGTTTTCCTATGTCCGCTACCACGGTAAGAATCGCACGACTACTGGCTGGATCGACAGCCGCCGGCTGCTATTGCATGGCGAACCTTTCGTCCCACTGCCCGCCGACGCAAACGGACTTTGTTCGGCAGCTGAGCACGAGATCAACAATGGCGGTCTAAACGTCGTGCCGGCAGAGGATATCCCCGAAGGGAGCAGTCTCGTCGACGAAAGCGACCCGCTGTCACCGAGGCCGCTCAAGTACATTCCCCTGAACGTGGAAGGGCGAAAACTTGCCGTGGTGCAAATGGCCGGCGGTGGCTCGTGTTCTTCGGTGGAGGCGGAAATCAGGACCCGTGATTTGAAACACGTGTTATCGCCGAACGATGCAATAAGCCGCAACCCATTCCAGCAGATCCTGGGCGGCAATGGATGGGCGATGGGCCTAGATGAAGATGTGGTCTCGGTGGCGAGCAAACCTATGCTCCGCTCAAGCACGCAGGGCCCGGATTTCGCGCTGTCCAGCATCGACAAGACAGGCGATACCCAGTTTGTTTGCTATGGCCGCTTGCGCCCGTGGTTGGGTAAGCCGGTCGTATCCGAAGGCGACCCCGTTTTGTGCGAATCCATCGCTTCAAGTGCTGTGCCGATAGCCATGGATTTAGCCGAGGGACACTTCACCTTGCCGCCGCAAAAGACGCCTGAAGTGCGGCTGGACGCCGTGAAATGGAGCATGGTTGATCTCCATAGCACGGGCCATGAACTCCCGGTAGGTGTGATTAATTACAACTATTCTTCGGGTGCCGGATGCGGTCATGGCTTTAACCTGCAGTTTCCGTTGCCGCTCGATGGAGCAGTGGTCACCTGGCCTCAATTAATGTCGAGCTTTCATGCCCTGTATGGCAATGAGGCAGATATCTCCATGCCCTCACGCAGGCTACTGGTTCGCATTGTGCGCCATGACAATCAGACCTATGTCGAGCTTCTCGATGCAAACCTGCTTTCCGGTGACGACGTCGACCACGCACCCGTGCAGTCTGTGTGGAGGTTCACCTCATCTGGGCCGAAACAGATTTGTAAATACCAAACCGGCCGTTATGAGGTGAAGCCGCCGTCCGCCGACGGGAACGGCCGGATTCGGTAAGGGATGCGTTGAATGGTTTAATGATCCACAGTTATAGTCGCTGTGCAAACGTCCGCTTTCGACCCGAAGCGGACGCCGCGGCAATTGCTTGAGCACATGAGAGAGATGGGATGAGAGCCGCGCGGGAGTGGAATCTAAACTGGCAATTGCGGCTAGCGATCGTTTGTTGCGCGGCGAGCTACCTCTTTTTCGCCAAGCCATGGATGGAGCCGGACCGGTCAATAGCAATAGGTGGGTACACATGCTCGGCGGCATTCATAGCTTTGGCGCTTGTTCCGAAGCGCACGCGGCTTTGGGTCGCAATATGTGCCGCTCTGACAGTTCCATTTTTAGCGGAAGTTGTAATCGATGTTTTTCATCTGTTGCCATAGTCAGAGGCCAGGCATGTCCGCAACCCGAAGCGGACTTAACAGGAGTTGAAGATGGCACGAATATTGAAAACTGGAAAAATATTGCTTGTGAGTGCGATTCTGGCAGTGTTATGCATCAGTGCTTACGGATATGCATATGTGTCATCCATGATGAGCTACATGCACTTACATCCTCCAGTTGACCTGTATGCCAACGATGTTGGATTTCAAATAGTCGCGTTTCTGTACGTAAAGGGCGCCGGACTATGCTTGGTTGCCGCAATTCTTCTTTTCATTGAATATGGAATGCTCAGGTGGGTTGCTAAAAGGCTTGACAGGTGCGAAGGACCGGCGCGCTAGCCATGTCCGCTTCTGACCCAAAGCGGACCAAATGCGATAGCTTGCTGTTCAGCAAATTTGTGCAGAGAGGCGGGGATGCCGATTAAAGTAGTGGCAACTGAGGGCTTGATGGTTGGACGGCCAATAGTTGTTGAGGGAGGATCGCCCACGGGCCGCTTCGTGGCCGTGTTCGAAGATGATGGGAAGGCGGGCTACCTCTATGCACTAGACATGTCCGCTGCTGGCAACCCGATCCAGGACGCCCTGCATATCTACAATGTGGCACAGGTTGCGGACCGGGAAGTTCCCTTGACGCTGAGGATCGGCTGGTCGAGCGATAGCCAAAAGGTCGTTCTGTCGAACAATGACCATCCGCATGCCGTATTCGACTTCGAGGGCAGACGGGGCTATTGCCGCAGCGAATTCCCTCCAATCAGACCATCTCAAGAATGGTCCAAGGAAGGGCACGATTGGAGTGATCTGGCGATGCAATTTTTCAGTGCGGAATGATTTGATCAGTGTCCGCTTCCGAAGCGGACCTAAGGGGAACAATGGATAAGAAGTATGTGGAATACAACGGTCGACGCGTTGTAGAAGGGTGGCCCGAGAAAGTTGAAGCCGCTCAGCTAGAGCGAACATATGAAATTAAGGGTATTGAGTACGCGCGCGTCGCGTATGGTGACGAAGATGATGATTGGGGCTCGGACTCCAGGCCCTGTCATGACTGTGTGGTCGTCAAAGGGCAATTGCATGTGCCTGGGTGTGACGTTGAAAGATGTCCGGCGTGCAGTGGTCAGGCGATCTCGTGTGACTGCCTAGACGATGAGAGCGATGATGCCTAATCGGCAGTATGGCGAATAGGGAAATAGAACGTCCACTCTCGACCCGACGCAGCCTCTTTACTGATGACGATGGGGAAATATGAATTCTGCCTGCCCGTGCTGCGCCCATCTCACAATGCCGGACGACGGTTCATCCCCCGGCTCCTTCGTGATCTGTCCTGTCTGCTTCTGGGAAGATGACGACGTCCAGTTTGAGAATCCCGACTTCGCTGGCGGCGCGAATCGCCCGAGCTTGAATCAGGCCCGCTCTAACTACCGCGCGTTTGGGACCGCAGACGAGCAGGCGCGGTCCCATGTTCGCTTGCCGAGAGTGGACGAATTACCGCCTGGTGAGACCCGTGCTTAGAATGCATTCTTAGGTCTGCTTTCGACCCTTAACGGACGCTACCGATACAGACAAAACGGAAAAGATATGCACGGAGGAGCTATGCGATTGTTGATCACATTCAGCACGTCATTCTTGGCCGGATTAGCAGCATGTTTTGTGTGCATGCTGTTGATGAGCTACTTTCAACCGCAAGCCATGAAGCCGTGGGCCGCTGTCGGCATCGCGGCGGGTGCCTCAATCGCGACGACGATTCGAGCGAAGCGCCCTACGATGTCCACGGGTGCGATGGCATTGCTGACGGGTTGCCTGGTCGCAATCGGTGTCGCGATTGGGAATTTGATCTCGTAGGGTTCCGGGCCATCGTGTTAACTCCGGGCGTGGGACCGTCCGCTTTCGACCCATAGCGGACATCGGCATGTTGTCGAAGGGGCGCACGGAGGTTGGCGATGAAGTACGCAGATGGTCAGCGGGTTCTTGCTGGGGACGTGGTCGAGATTGATGGTCGGTATCACGGAGTGGTGATCGCGGCGATCGACGACAAGAGCTATTTGCCCGATGGTGAGGATTGGGAATACCTAGGTTCCGGTGCAATGATCGATACCGACTTCGGCGGGCTGGTGCACTACCCGGAAGATGACGAAGAATTGGTTCTAGTTCGCCGGGCTGATTAACAATGTCGCCAAGGTCCGCTTACGACCCTAACCTGCCGGTCGTGACGGTCCGCTTTAGGGCAGGCCGCTAATCGACGAGCCTTGACATCGGCGATCCGAAACCAGGGCATGCACATCAGCCGATGAGGCACGCAGCAGCATGTCATTACGTACCGTGGCGTATGAAAGTCTCTGGGATCGGGATGGGACGCTGGCCACATCGACCCCGTAGAATCCGGCGATCAACGGAACATACAGGGGTGAGGGAATGAAGTCAGAAACGTGGGACATTCGTCATGTCTATCAGGGGCGCCGCCTCTTTGCAGTTCCGCACTACCAGCGCGCCTACGCATGGTCCCGGACTAACCAGTGGGAGGCTTTGTGGGAGGACATCAAGGCCAAGGCGGAGGACCGGCTAGCCCTAGATCCAAAACAGATCGCCCCGCACTTCCTGGGTGCCACCGTGGTGGAGCAGCAACCCCGATCGGGGTTGCGCGGTGTGGACACTTTTCACATTATCGACGGCCAGCAACGCCTGACCACACTGCAGTTTGTCCTGCGCGGGTTGGTGGTGGCCTTCAACGAGGCACACGTGTCAGGGCTGGTGGCCGCCTTCGAGGACTGCATGCGGAACGGGTCGGCGGACACCATGAATCGCCCTGAGGTGGAGGCCTACAAACTCTGGCCGACCTTCCGCGACCAGGCCAACTTCAAACTCGCCTTCGATTGCACCACCTTCAACGATCTGCGCGTGGCCTTTCCTGGCAGCTTCACTCAGCAGGGCCATCTGCGCGCATATGGGCAGCATCCGCCAGCGTTGGAGGCTATCTGGTTCTTCGCCGCGCATTTCCAGGAATGGATCACCGAGGAAGGCGATCCTAGCCAGCGGGCCGAGGCATTGGCCCTGGCGGTACTAGAAGACCTCCGGCTGGTCATGATCTTCCTGGAAGAGGCCGACGATGCCCAAACCATCTTCGAAACCCTGAACGGACGGGGCGCTGCGTTGAACGCTACCGACCTGGTGCGTAACTTCATTTTCATGCGCGCGGCACGGGAGAACACTGAGTCGGCTGATCTCTACGAAACCAGGTGGACGCCCTTTGAGCAGGCCCCTTGGACCAACATCGAAACGCGCGGACGCATCAAGCGTCCCCGGCTCGAGTGGTTGCTCTACACCATGCTGCAGGCGGAAGGACGCGCTGAAGTGGACTTGGCTCGTCTCTACAACCAGTACAAAGCCTACGCCGCCCCCAGCGGCAAGCCCCCGCTTACAGCGGCGCAGCAACTGGATACCCTGACCAAATACGCCGCGCACTACCAGGCCCTCACATCCGGAGAGGGGCCGCTCCCCATTGCCCAGTTTGGGCGGCGCATCATCCCCTATGAAGCCAGTACCCTCCATCCGCTGGCGTTGCTGATCTCCACCTCCGACCGAACGGACGCAGAGAAGACCGCGATGTTCAATTTGCTGGTCTCCTTCTTGGTCCGGCGGGCGGTCTGCGGCCTGACCAATAAGGCGTACGCCAGCATTTTCATGTCGGTGATGCGTCAGTTGAATCGGGAGGAAATCTCCGAGACGGCAGTACGCAAGCACCTTTCCGCTTCCAAGAGCGACACGACGCGGTGGCCGGACGATGCCGAATCCCTGCGCGCGTTGACCTCCTATGCCTTGTACAGCGGCAACCTAGACGCGCCCAAAGCTCGCCAACTGCTCACCGAGCTGGAGGCCGCGTGGCGGCGCGGGAAAAAGACCGAGGAGCTGGTCTTGCCCAACCTGAGCAATCTGGACATCGAACACATCATGCCCCGCAGTTGGTACGCGCACTGGCCGTTGACCGACGGGACGCACGCGACAAAAGATGAGAGGGAGCATGCAGCGAACGCCAAACTCAGTGGACTGGATCTCACCGGGAGACAGGAGGATATCCTCAGACGGGATGTGGCTCTCAGTACCCTGGGCAACCTCACACTTCTGAATCTGAGCGTGAACCGCGAGGCTCAGAACAAGGCGTTCCCGGACAAGAAGCGCCTGCTTATAGCGCACAGTAATCTCAGTTTGAACACCGCGCTGATCGCTTTGGACCAGTGGGATGTCGATGGGATCCTGGCCCGTGGGGCAGAGTTGGCGAGCCTCGCCTTGGATCTGTATCCGGGACCTCAATGACCGTCTACGCCCCTAACGCGCGGGCGGAACAGTGGCGCAAACCGTACCCTCAGCATCACTCGCCATGCTAGAGGGATATTCGAGGGCGTAACCATGTGGGACGTCGAGATTGAGCAAACGAAACAGCGGGCCAGTTCGGCCAATAAAGTGATCGAGCAGTTGACAGAGCAGCTCGCGCTCTATGCGTGGGAAAACAGCGATCAGCGTCTGCTCGTGGCGCTTCCTCTGTTGCAGTCATCGATAGATGTGGCCGCCGCTGCGACACGACTCCTCACCACCGACCCCGTTCAGTACGGCAGTGCCGCTGAGGCTATGTTCCGTCCGCAGTTGGAACGTTACATGCGCGCAGTGTTTTTTGGATCGTCGGTGCTTTCAACAGAAGCAGAGGTATTGGCGTTTTTCGAGAATGACGAGATGCCGAAGCGGAAGCCTCCAAACAATCCAAATGCCAAGGCGCGCACGATTTCGTTCGATATGCTGACGCAAAGCGTGGCGGAAGAAGTCATCAGACAAACCGGAAAGGATGGTGTCGCAGTGGCGCAAGGTTTCGCAGATGCCATCAGGCTTGAAAAGGACGACCTCCACGGCGCAGTGCACGGCGGGAGGATGGTCATTCGCCGTTACCTTACCGACGTACTTGCTCATAACCCGTGGGCATTGGCCCAAGGCGCGCTCATCAATGCCATGATGCTCTTCAGCATTTTGGCACTTAGCCAAGCGGCACACCTTCACGGAGTGCGTAACGGCGGAGCGGAATTTCGCGTTACATCCGCATTCGGCAAGTTGCTCCGCGAGATCTTGCCTGGTATGCCGGAACCGATCGGGTCGGCGCGATAGCGTCCATTGGGCGCGGGGCGTTGCCAACGAGCAAGAACAGGCGCAAATCGCGGCCGACAACAAGACCGTTAACCAATGCGCGTGACAAGTAGATTTAACGTGTTGCGATGGTGACGATTGCCCTCGTTCCAGGGGCCGCGGCGTTGGATGGATGTGTCGATCGTGTTCATGCCAGACATCCTGCCGATGTGGCAGTGCGCTGCCAGTGCGCACCTATGTTGCGAATGGGCAATGTTCGACCCAAAGCGGTCGTTCGTCGCTCCGATGCGAGCAACACGACCAAAAGAGCAATGATGGCGTGCAAAGGGCCGGCCCGGACCACGGAGCCAACGCCATCCGCTATGGATGCTTGCGGCAGGGTCTGGCCGCGCAGGTGAGGCGTGCGGATTCGGTGGGAAGGATTCGCCTTGTTGGTCTAGCGCCAATCTCGTACTCTCAGAGGGTTGCTGGCCAAGTTACAAAGGCCTGTCATTCTCGCCAGGGGGAAGGAGACCGATGGAACGCTGTTTCGTTATCCAGCCTTTCGATGGTGGGCCTGAGCAATTCGAATTTCGAGTCAGTTATCGCGGCGGCTCGCCATATGAGGGGCCAAAATCCGGACTCGATGCCGCTCATCTCCGACTTAACCACGTTCGTACAAATTGGCGATTTGTTTGTCGCTGATCCGAAGTCCGGCTTCTCGATCGTGGAGGTTAAGGAGGGCAAGAAGAACCGAGATGTTTTCAGTCTAGCCTCGTTCTATAAACAATCGGGCTGCGAACACTTTAAGCACATCGTCTCTGAGACAGAGACGCCGCACACCGTAAAGCAATTTGAGCGAGTCCTGCGGCAGATGGACCGCATGGATTTCGCTTCCAAGGTGATTGGTGAGGGGCGGGCAACGGACCCGGATACCCGTCAGGAAATATACATTCCAGAACCTTACATCCCAATGGAAGATTGGGACGAGGAGCTCAACAAGGTCATCGACGATGCAGCAGAGAAAGGCTGGGCGCTGGATGTTATTGACCGCTGTCTGTGTGTAGGCGCCTACACCGGCAACATGCTTGTCCCATCGCCAGTTGCGTTCCTTACGTGGCTCCACAAGATTGCAGATGGCGAGTTCATTCCTGCGGCGCGTCTGATTGACGCAACCTATATTCCATTAGCTCTGCCCATCTTCGCGATACCGACTACGCCGGAACGAATGCTGGATCTACTTTTTGGAAGACTGCATGTATGCGTTGGGATTTCGATTCCCGGCTTAGTAGAAGCATGCGAGATGGGGGGGTCGAAGTACGCCACCCAAAGAACAAGCATGAGCGAAAGATGGTCAACAACTTGGGCGGCGAGACTATCAAGTACCAAGGGCAAGCCATTCTGCTCGAGCGCGATGGCAAGACGATTGTGCCGGCCGCCGGTATCTTTATGCGCTCGCTGTTTCACTACCAGCGACCGATGTCGTTCATCAATGCAATGTTCGACAACTTTGGAACGGAGGTCTGAGTCCGCCGCTCTTCGCCAGTCAGGGCTAGCTAGCAATGTCCGCTTTTGGCCGGAGGCGGACCTTCGGTCGGGCACACCCGTGCCGAGCCTCGGTCGGAAGGCGCAACAAGCCTTGGCTTGAGTCAGCACGTTGGCATCACCCCTCACAGGATTGCGAAATCACGCAATCTCGCCCAAGATTTGCCTGCACAACCAAGCACGAACCGCGGCGTTGGATCACAAGCGCCAGGCTTCGCGGGGGGGCGAGGGGTATAACGCAGAAAGCCGGTTCTTACAGGGGAAAATATATGTCATTACGCAAGCTGTGGCTCTTGCCGCTGGCCATGTTGCTCGCCAGCTGCTCGACGAATCCGATCATGAAGGACACTACCGCGTTGCCCGCGGGAACCGGCGTCATGGTCGCCAACGTGCTGGTGTGGTCGGTGGGAGGCGTGGCGTACCCGTATGCCAGCATCAAAGTCGACAAGGTTCATGGCCTGTCGGCGGCGACGACGCTCAACCTTCCGCAGCGGAACAACCTCATCGTCATCGAGCTTCCGGCAGGGGAGTACAGCTGGACCGATCTGGAGTTGGGATCGGTGGCAGGCGCGTCGACGTCGTATCGCATGCCTTTCACCATCGAGCCCGGAAAAATCAATTATGTCGGCGACCTGTTGCTTACCTTGAATAGTTACTACAGGCCAGGAGGCATGCCGACTTTCCGTATCCGTATCGCTGATCAATCCAAGTATTGGCTGCCGATCGTAGCGAAATACTATCCCCAGCTGTCGCAAGCCTATCCCACGGTGGTCCATTTGACGGAAGACCACCGGCCCATGAACCGGATGCGCTAGTTTCCTCGCTTTGCCCCGCCCAAGTCCCGCTTGCCACACAGATGTCGTCCGTCGCCGCGGGTGCGGCTACACTCGCTCGCCATGAACGTGTTATCTCGCCACCCGCGGGCAGACGACCACATCGGCTACGGCGCGATGTTCCCTCCGAGTACTTTGGGCGCGCTGTGGGCGTTGTGGACGGTGTTCTGGCTGCTCATGATCAGCGTCTCCATCGAGAATGAGCTCCATAATCCGCACACGCGATGGTGGGAGCCGGTTCTGTGGGAGGGGAGTTCTGCGCTGATCTCAACCGGATGGATGTTGCTTGCAGTCAGGGTTCGCGAGCGTTATGCGCCGTGCCTGGACAAGCCCTTGCTTTGGTTCGGTCGTTATCTGCGCTGGCTGCCGCTGGTTTTCATTACGTGGATTGCGATGGTTTATCCCATACGACACGGCGTGTACGCTGCGGTGGGCCGCGTCTATGAGCACCCAGGCTGGGGTTTCGTCTTTCTATACGAGAGCGTCAAGCTGACGATTTTTGCGGGGTTATGGCTCGGCATCTTGTTTGGTATCGATTCCTACGGGCAGTGGCAAATCCAGCGGCACCATTTATTGCAAACGCAGAAGGCGCTGGTGGAGGCGCAGCTCGCGCAACTGCAGGGCCAGCTGCGGCCGCATTTTCTGTTCAATGCACTCAATACCGTCTCGGCCCTGATGCATACCGACGTGGCGCGGGCCGACCGCCTGGTTGCGGCGCTGGGCGATCTGCTGCGTATCAGTCTTCGGTCGACGGAGAACGAGATGACGCCGCTTGCTGATGAACTTCGCACGCTTGAGCTTTATGCGCAGATCATGCAGGAGCGGTTTCGTGATCGCGTGACGCTGCGCTGGCAGGCCGATCAGGCACTGCTGCACGTTCCCGTGCCCGCATTGGTGCTGCAGCCTTTGCTGGAAAACGTGTTCAAGCATGGCGTCGAGCGTGCGGTAACGCCGGTTCTCATCACCATCAGCGCCCGGCGCGAAGCGGATGCGCTGGAAATGGTCGTTGGCAATTCCGGCTCCAGGCTATCGCCGGAGCATCGTGACGGGGTAGGGCTGCGCAACTGCCGGGAGCGGTTGAGCATTATCTACGGCGGCGCGGCGTCCCTGGGCGTGCGCAACGAAGGCGACGGTGTTGCCGCGCGCGTCCTGATACCACTGAAGGATGCCATGCCATGATCCGCGTCGTGATCGCCGACGACGAGGCGCCGGCCCGCGAGAAGCTCGAACGCTGGCTGGTGGAGCAGCCGGACGTGACAGTCGTTGGATCGGTCGAGGATGGATTGTCCGCGGCGCAATGTATCGAACAGCTCCGCCCGGACGTGGCTTTTCTCGATATCCAAATGCCTGCGTTGTCGGGATTACAGGTGGCCGCCCAGCTCGAACCATCGCGCGCACCGCTGACCGTGTTTGTGACCGCCTTTGACGAGCATGCGGTAAAGGCGTTCGACCTCAATGCGATCGATTACTTGCTCAAGCCTTACGACCAGGGCCGATTCGCGCGCAGCATGCAACGCGTGAGGGAGCGGCTGCGTGCCCATGAGTCCGGTGCTGCGGCGGTCGCCATGGGGCGGGCGCGAACAGCCTCCTGCGAGCGCTTGCTGGTGCCGGATGGCGAGCGGCTGCAGTTGATCGATGCCACCTCCATCGAATGGCTGGCGGCCGACGACAACTACGTTCACGTGCACACGGCGGCGCGCAGCTACCTGTTGCGCAGGACGCTGCAGGATCTGCTGTCGCAATTGGGGGAGCAGCGCTTTGTGCGGATCCACAAGTCGACGGCGGTGAACCTGGCTTGCATCGGATCGCTTACGCCGCTGTTCAAGGGCGACTATGAAATCCATTTGCACAATGGGCGCGTTCTGCGGCTCAGCCGGCGGTATCGTGATGCGCTGTTTGCGCGCATGGGTCGGTAATGCGGTTGCCGCTAATGCCGATGGTCCGAACTTAATCGCCAGGAATCCAATCTCGTCATTCCGGCGAACGCCGGAATCCAGTGAAGAACGATGTGCGAAGCACACGACATAAGGATTTCGTGTGCTTCGCACGACATATTCAAACTGGATTGACCAGCTTCGCTGTTGTGAAGCGCCTCGGCGTTCGCCGGAATGACGATCCGCGGGCATCAAGTTCGGAGCACTACCGCTAACACCCCGTCACCACGCCAACGTCTCCACTCACCCCAAATCAGCTGCAAGCCGCCAGCCGCCGGACCACGCTCCTGCTTGTCAGAAGCGGAAAGGGAAGAAAGCGAATGTTCGGCTACTACATCGATCTTGCCTTGCGCGGACTTCGGCGCAACAAGGCGCTTACCGCACTGATGGTGCTGGCCATTGCGCTGGGTATCGGTACTTCGATGACCACGCTCACCGTGCTGCATGTGCTTTCCGTGGACCCGGTGCCGGGCGGCAGCGACACGTTGTATTACCCGCAGCTCGATCCGCGCGACAACAGTGGTTCCATGCCGGGCAGGGAGCCGCCCGACCAGCTCACCTTGATCGATGGCCTCAATCTGCTGCACGCAAAGCGCGCGGATCGTCAGGCCCTGATGACCGGTGGCACCGTGCCGGTGGAGCCGGATTCCGCCGTGACCGATCCTTTCTACGTGGAAGCGCGCTACACCACCGCGGATTTCTTCGCGATGTTCGGCGCGCCATTCCGTTATGGCCATGGCTGGAACGCCGCTGACGACGAAGCAAAGGCGCGCGACGTGGTGATCAGCAGCGAACTCAACCAGCGCCTGTTCGGCGGCGCCAACAGCGTGGGGCATACCCTGCGCATGGCCGACAGCCTGTTCCGCGTGGTGGGTGTGCTCGGCGACTGGGTGCCCAGCCCCCATTTCTATGATCTCAATACCGGCTCCTACGGCTATGCCGAGCAGGTGTTCATCCCGTTGCCGTCGGCGTTGGACCTGCATCTGCAGCACGAAGGCTCCAGCGATTGCTGGGGCAACGGCACCGGCGGCGTGGGGCGTATCTATCCATCGCCGAGTTGTGTGTGGCTGCAATATTGGGTGCAGTTGGATACGCCGGCCAAGGCCGCCGACTACGAGCAATTCCTGGTCCATTATTCGGAACAGCAGAAAGCACTGGGCCGTTTCGCCAAGGCGCCGAACGTGCGTCTGCGCAACCTGATGCAATGGCTGGATTACCAGCAAGTAGTGCCTGACGACGTGCGTGTGCAAACCGGCCTGGCGTTCGCCTTTCTGCTGGTTTGCCTGATCAACACGGTAGGCCTGATGCTGGCGAAGTTCCTGCGCCGCGGCGCGGAGCTTGGCGTGCGCCGCGCGCTGGGTGCTTCGCGGCGTGCGCTGTTTGCGCAGCTGCTGGTGGAGTCGGGTGTGATCGGCTTGCTGGGCGGGGCATGCGGCCTGGTGCTGGCCTTGCTCGGTCTGTGGATGGTGCGGCACCGGCCTGCCGATTACGCCGCGCTGGCGCATCTCGACCCCGCCATGTTGTTGACCACCTTCCTGCTGGCGTTGGGTGCGAGCCTGCTCGCCGGCCTGCTGCCGGCCTGGCGTGCGTGCCAGGTTGCGCCCGCACTGCAACTGAAAAGCCATTGAGGGCACCACGATGGAACTGCGACCGATACTTTCCACGTTGCGGCGGCACCAAACCACCTCCTGGCTGCTGATCCTGCAGATCGCGCTGACCTGCGCGATCGTATGCAACGCGGTGTTCATGATCGGCCACCGGCTGCAGCACATGCACATGAGCAGCGGCATCGACGAACATGCGCTGGTGCAGATACAGCTGGCGGAGATCGCGCCCACGCCGGATATCTATGCACGGGCGAGGGAAGATCTTGCCGTATTGCGACAGGTGCCTGGCGTGCAGGCGGTGGCGTTGACCAACTTCTTGCCGATGGAAGGCCGCGGGTCGAACTCCAACCTCAAACTCGATCCGGCCCAGCGCGAGCGTACCGTCACTGCCGGCAGCTACTTCGGCGAAGACCTGCCGCAGACCATGGGCGCGCGGCTGGTGGCGGGGCGATACCTGTCGCCCGACGAATTCGTCAATGCGGACGTGGTGGTCAAGGGCTTGGCCAGGGGCGACACGAAAGGCCTGCCCGCGGTCACGGTGATCACGCAGGCGTTGGCTGATCGCCTGTGGCCCGGGCAGAATCCGCTGGGCAAGACGATCTACCTCACCGATCAGTTGGGCGTGCAGGTGGTCGGCGTGCTCGCCGACCTGGCGCGCGGCAATCCCTATAACGACGCTACGGCGCATTATTCATTCATCCTGCCGATCTTCATGGGCGCCGGCAAGGATTGGAGCTACGTGATCCGCACGCGCCCGCAGGACCGCGAGACCGTGCTCAAGGCTGCCGTGGCCGCGCTGAAAAAAGACGACCCGAAACGCGTGGTGACCCAGCAGCGCACCTACGACGAACTGCGCGAGAAGTTCTTCGCCGACGACCGCGCCATGGCCGGCATCCTGGTGGGCGTGATCGTGACCTTGCTCACGGTGACCACGCTGGGCATCGTCGGCCTGGCGAGCTTCTGGGTCGGCCAGCGCCGCCGCAGCATCGGCGTGCGCCGCGCACTGGGCGCCACCCGCAGCGACATCCTGCGCTACTTCCAGACCGAAAACTTCCTGCTGGTGAGCTTCGGCATCGTGCTGGGCATGCTGCTGGCTTATGGCATCAACGTGTTCCTGATGATGCATTACGAATTGCCACGACTGCCCGGCATCTATTTCCTGGTCGGCGCGCTGGCGCTGTGGGCCATCGGCCAACTCGCCGTGCTGGGCCCCGCGCTGCGTGCTTCGCATGTGCCGCCGGTGGTGGCGACGCGGGGTGGGTGAGTTGGGCTGTCCTGCCGTGGTGGAATCGTCGGTGGAACTTGATACTTCTTGTGGCAGAAACCGAGTGATGACTCGCTCTGAGCATCTACCACCTCATACATCACCCAAATTCAGGTCCGCGCTTCCAAAGCTCACTCCACGGCCTGCGCGCAGGACCGCATACAAAGATATCCGGATGATCCCGGCTCTCTTCATTGACTACGCCCCACCGGTTAGCCGAATGGCCCGCAAGGCGGCAATCGGTGAAAAGCTCATCGGCACGCTCGTGCGAGCTGCCCAGTACGATCACGGTGCTGGGCGGTGTTTGTGGATAGCCCCGCAGCCATCCGGAATTGACGGCGGTGATCGGCGTGGGTAGCTGATATGTCTGCCCGAGCAGGGCAATGGCGCCGTATTCGCCGTAGTTTCCCACCACAATGCCCAGATGGGCCTGCTGGTCGGCTGGCAAAGCATCACGAATGGCCGCAACCTTCGCGACAAGTTCATTCCAGCCGATTTCTTCGCACAGGTCGTTGTTATGCCGAAGCGCAAAGTCCCTCAGTGGGCCGCTTGATGCGAGCGGCACGATGCAAAGCGCCGCGTACAGGCCAATGGCGAAAACCCCGGTGAACAGCACGGTGGCCACGCCGACCCGCCATGCGGGGTGCATGGTCCGCAACCATCGCTCTCCCAGAACGGAGCCCATGGCCAGCAGCATGGGGTACAAGCCGCTGGTGTAATAGAAACGCCCCTGCGCAAACAGGAACAACAGCAGCGGCACCGCGTACATCCAGGCAAGCATGCGATAGCGGCGATCGGCGAAGTACCCGCACAAACCTGCAAGCCACACCGGCGCCGCCACCAGGTTGGCATTGATGAGGAACTGGCCGCGCAGGAAGCCTTCCGCGCGCCCTTCGTTGACGTCGCGCGCATGGATGGACTGCAGGAAATGGTAGGAAACAAAGTCGTGCCTGATAAGCCACAGCAGGTTCGGCGCAAACAGGAGCAGCGCGACCCCGCCGCCGGCCCAGAACCAGCCATTCGTGACATAGCGCCGTGCATCGGTAAGCAGCACGCCGACCAGCACACCGGCAAGCTCGAAGGCGATCGAATACTTGGTCTGCAGTCCAAGCCCCGCAAACAGGCCAATGGCGAGCCACCAGCGCGGCTCATCGTTGCGCAGCAAACGAATGGTGCTCCAGGCGATAAGCACCCACCACAACAGATCGAAGGAGGTGTATTGGAATTCGGTCGCATCCGCCATCGGCGTGGGCGACAGCCCGACGGCGATCGCCGTAAAGATTTGCGCCATGCGGCCGCCGCCGAGGTCGCGAGCCATCAGGCCGCTGACCAGAATCACCAGGGCTTGCGCCAGCACCGAGAACAGCCGCAACCCCACGAGCGACAGGCCAAACATCTTCAGCCCCAGATGTTCCAGGGCAGCGGTCAGCGGAGGGTAGGGCACAAAGCCCCAATCCATGTGCTGGGCATCGCTCAGAAATTGCAGTTCATCGCGGTGAAAGCCGTACTGCCCGTTGGTCAATAGGTGAGCAACGCCGAAGAGCAAGGCGATGACGAGCACCGGCGTGGCGTTCGCGTGCTGGCCAGGAACGGCCGTTGGCGGTTTGAGCAAGTCGCGGCTGTGCAAGCTGATGTCCCCCAGATGGTTGGACCGATCTTCCCTGGCCGGCGGCCATTCGGCCAGCTGCATGGGCCGGACTGGCATGATTCGGGGACGAAAGGCGGCCTGACGGGGACAAGCGGAGGCGTCTGCGTGGCCGTCCTCACCGGCGGCGTGCTCGCCCAGCCAGAACATTCGAGAGGATGATCGAGACGATCGCGGAAGCCGTTCACGGAAACAGCGCTGGCCCCTCGCGCGTTTCCCATGTAGAAAAGCACTTCGCCCTTTTTGACGGGAAGCCAGGAAGCTGCATGATCCCATTGAAGCGCAACGCGAGCCATGGGCGAATGGCGTGCCATGACTGAACGCCGGCCGGGTTCCCATCGCACGTTCGTCGCCGCTACCGCTTTGCTCAGCCTGCTCGCGCTGGTCGCCCTTTATGCGCCGCGCTTCACGTATCCGGAGGCAAAACCCAAGGTTGTTGTTTCGGCGCGGCCGGTCATGCCGATGGTGCAGGTGTGGCTGAGCACGGCAGATCGCCGGCTGAAGCTTGCGCAGCAGCCCGACGTCGCCATGACCGCCCGCGGTTCGCAGCCTGCCGATGTGGTTGTCGATCCGCAGAAGCGTTTTCAGACCATGGTCGGTTTCGGCGCGGCGATAACGGACTCGTCGGCATGGCTGATCCAGCACAAGCTGAATTTTTTTCAGCGCAGGGCCTTGTTGCACGAGCTGTATGGGCCGCCGCCGAATCTCGGCTTCAACATGATGCGGCTGACCATCGGCGCTTCGGACTTCTCGCTGAAGCCGTATACCCTGGATGACGTTCCCTTCGGCCAGGTCGATCCGCAGCTGCAGCACTTCAACGTCACGCCCATCCTGCACGACGTGATACCGACGGTGCGCGAGATCCTTTCCATCAATCCGGAGATGAAAATCGTCGCATCGCCATGGAGCGCGCCGGCGTGGATGAAGACCAGCCAGAACCTGATTGGCGGCGAATTGCTGCCGCAATACGAAAGTGCGTATGCGGATTATCTCGTCAAGTATCTCGATACGAGCCTTGGTTACGGCATCCCGATTTTCGCGGTGACCTTGCAGAACGAACCCGGTTTTGTGCCCATCACGTACCCCGGCATGGAATTGCCCGAGGCCACCCGGGCGCGGATCATCGCCCAATATCTTGGGCCCAAGCTGGCAAGCCGTAGCCAGAAAACCCAGATCCTGGAATGGGATCACAACTGGGACCAGCCCGAACAACCCTTGAGCATGCTGGCGGACCCGGACGTCGCGCGCTATGTCGATGGCGTTGCCTGGCATTGCTATGAAGGCAGCCAGTACGCGCAAGGCCGCGTGCATCGAGCGTTTCCCCAAAAGGATGCCTACATCACCGAATGCTCCGGCGGCGACTGGGCATCGAGCGCAAACGGCGAACTGCTGTGGTTTACCCGGGAACTGCTGGTGACCGGCATCCGCCAGTGGGCGCGCGGCGTCATCTACTGGAACCTGGCGCTCGACGAACACCACGGCCCGCATTTCGGCGGTTGCGACGCCTGCAAGGGCGTGGTCATCATCAACTCGCGCACCGGCGCCATCAGCCGCAACGACGAATACTACGCACTGGCGCACTTCAGCCGCTTCGTCCTACCCGGCGCCGTGCGCGTGGAATCCACCAAGACCGACGGCGGCATCGCCAATGTGGCCTTCCAGAATGCTTCCGACGGGTCGATCGTGCTGGTGGTGGTGAACAGCCATACGGATGCGCGACCCATTTCGGTTGCGCAGGGCAAGATGCGTTTCGACTACACGTTGCCGGCGGGAAGCGTGGCGACCTTCGTATGGAATACCGGGCTGGCAGAAGCGTGGGAGCGGCGGGTGCTTGAGTGGTTGAGAGCTGTTCGGTAGGGCGGTATTACCAATGCTTCGAACTAAAGGTTCACGTCAAGCCGAAGTTTTCGCCAGTGTTATTTCAGAGCGAATCGTCATTGACCATAAAGCACCTCGGCGAAGGCCGGAATCCATGCTTCGGGAATGACGATGGATTCCGGCCTTCGCCGAGGTGCTTTACAACAGCGAAGCTGGTCAATGACGTCAGGCGGAAAAATGCATGGCGGTATTACCCGGGCGAGAAGCGGCCAATTCATTGCCACCGCAGCACCAACTCAGGCTGACAGCGCCCGCAAATCCGCCAGCTCCTTGCACAGCGCCGCGTTTTCCTCCTGAAGCACGGCAACCTGCCTGCGCAGCCGCACCACCTCTTCGGCGGCGTCATCGGCGCTGCTTTCCGGCGAAGACGTATGCGGCTCTTTGGCGGGTGCTTCCCGCGGTTTGCGCTTGGCATCGCGCACGCGCTTGGCCACTTCCTTCAATTCCTTGCTTCCCGCCAGGGCAGCTTCGCGCTGTTCTTCTTCCGGAAGGCTCGATACCGCTGCGGCGGCGTTGATGGAGATGATGCCGGAGCGCACGGCCGCAACGACTTCAGGTGCGGCTTGTTTCTGGATCTTTTCGATCAGGGCTACTTGATTGCCACTGAGCTTGGCCTGGCGTGCAAGTGCTTCCCGGCTGGGTGGCCGCTCGGCGGCGGGTGGTTCGCTCGCAGGTACTGTCTCCTCGGCGGGCTCGGTGTCGGGCGCAGCAGCTGTCGAGGCCTGGGCGACGGATCGTTGCGCCAGGATCTCGCGCTTGCGCAACGCCAGCACGCCGCGTTGAAAATCCGACACGCTGCGCCGGCCCAGGTGCTGGTCGATCATCCAAAGATGCACGTCTTCGATCGACTGGAAGCGCGGGTTCTGAACCGCCTGGAACGGCAGGCCGTGCTTCTGGCAAATGCCATAGCGGTTGTGGCCATCCACCAATACGTTGCCCCACAGCACGAGCGCATCGCGGCAGCCTTCGGCAAGAAGGCTGCGCTCCAGCGATTCGTGCTCCTCCGGCGTCAGCGGGTCGATATAGGCCTTGAGTTCCTCGTTGACGACGATGTCCAAGTTTGCTTCGCCCAGTATCAAAAAAGAAAAGGGCGCGCATTGTAGTGCGCTCGGCCGGAATGGGAATACCGTACCGGCAATGGGACGTAAGCCACGCGCCGGAAGGTTCGTGCGCAGGAGGAGCGCTTGCTCCGTTACTGCCACATCTGTAGGTTGGCGGTGAGGCAACGCCGAACCCCAACATCGCCATCTGCATGGCAACGTTGGGGTTCGCATGCGTTCATCGCCAACCTACGCTTCGCAACGCGTCAAAAATCTGCCCGCACGCTGAGGTTGTAGCGCGTGTCGTCGCGGAAGAAGCCCTTGGGCACGCTCAACCCGTCGGTGTTGATGATTTCCCGCGTCCGGAAGGTCGAATTCAAAATGTTGGCCGCCTGCAGCGACAGCTTCACGTGATCGGTGAGCGCGTAGATGATGGACGCATCCAGCTGGCCCTGCGAATCGGCCATTACCGGCAGGAAGGGATAATCCGCCTCGTAGCCGGTAATCAGGTACTTCGAGCGCCAGTTGTAGGCAAGGCGCGCGGACAGCGGGCCTTTTTCGTAGTACAGGGTGAAGTTGTAAGTATTGCGGGACAGTTCGTACGGTGGCAGCTTGAGCTGGTTCACGCACTGCGTGGCCGGCGCGTAGCCGCTGGGGCAGAAGTTGGCGGAGCCGTAACTCAGGTTCTGCGGCTTGATGTAGGTGTAGTTCGCCTGTGTGCCGAAACCGGACAGCCAGCCGGGCAGGAAGTCGTATTTCTGCTGATAGGCCAGCTCCGCGCCGCGCACGCTGCCGCCCTTGTTCAAGTTGGCCAGGCCCACGGTGTACTGCTCCGGGTAGCTCACGCCGTTGTTCGTCACGGTGGTGTCGACCACGCTGGTGATGGTCTGGATGGTGTTGTTCAACTGTTTGTAGAACAACATGGCGGATATCGAGCCGGCGTGGCCGAAATACCATTCCTGCGTAATGTCGAAGTTGTGCGCAATGATCGGCGTGAGGTACGGATTGCTGCCGCTGTAACCATTGCCCACCGTCGGCACGGTGCTGCCATTGGTGCCGTAGGGCAGCAGGCCGCTCACCGATTGCCCTGCCTGCAATTGGTTGAGCGTCGGGCGGTATACCGACTTGGAGAACGCAAAGCGGGTGATCAGGTCGTCGCGCCAGCCGATGGCAAGGTTGAAACTGGGCAGCCAGTTGCCATAGGAATTGCGCGCGGTAATCGGCGTGTACGCACCGTTGGCGAACGTCATGTACTGCTGTTGTTGCGCCGGCGTCAGCGCGCAGAACGTGCCCGGCGATGGCGTGGCGCCACCCTTGGTCTGGTTGAGGCAGTACTGCGCGATGCTCACGCCGTTGAGCACCGCCGCCTGGTTCGGCAAGATCAGATAGCCGGAAGCATCATCCTGGGTACGCACGTAACGCAGGCCCACGTTGCCGCTGATCTGCAGGCCGCTGAGCACGTCGGTGTTGTCGTTGCCGAAATTCAGGCGCACATAGGAAGCGTTGGTCTTCTCCTGGTTGGAGGCCACTTCCTGCGGCAAGTAGTACGTGCCGGGCACGAAGGTATCGCCGCTGACGTACTGGGTGCGCTCGGCGAGCGTGTAATACGGACCGACGCTACCCGGCGGGTTCATGGCCATCGCCTGCCGGTTGATCTGCCGGATGATGGCGGCGGCCTGCTGGAACTGCGTGAGCGGATTCAGGTTGAAGTAGGGCGCGGTAATGCCACCGAAATTGCTGCCGCTGAAACCCGGCAGGTTGAGGTTATACAGCGACGATGCGCCGGGCGTGTCGGCAGTGGTCACCGCGTTCTGCCCGTAAGGCGAGCTGATGCCCTCGTAGTTGTACGCCGAGTTTTGCACCGTTTCGCGCTGGTCGGAGTGGCGCACGCCGAACTGCAGGTTGTCCAGGAAACTTTCGTCCACGTCGAACGTGCCATCCAGGCGCAGCGTGCGCTGGTTGCCCCAGGAGTTGGCGAAGTGATCCTGCGCCGCCGCCCAATAGGCGTTGTTGGGGTTGCTGTAGTACTGGGCCGTGGTTTCGTTGGGATTGGGCGACAGCAGGCTTACGCTGGGCACGTTGTTGCCGTGCAGGGCGATGTTCCAGTCGGCCTGCGTCATCTCGCGGATGTAGTAGTAGAAATTGTTGAACGTGGACTTGGTGTCCTGCACGTCGGCGCTCAGGTGCAGCCGGTCGTTGACGTTCCACTTCAGGTTGAAGCTGTAATCGTTGGTGACGTAGCGGTTCCTGTACGCAGTGGTGTCGAACTGCGTCTGCGTGCCACCGTAGGTGATGGGCAGGAAGCTGGACGAGCCTGGCGCGCCGCCGATGATGCCCGACTGCAACACGCCGTTGGCGTCGTAAGTGGGCGTGGCGCCAGCCACCGGCACGGCGCAACCGGCAAGCGATTGGCCAAAGGCGCAACCGTCCGTCGACGCTTGCAGGGTGTGCTCGTAGGTGGTTTCGGTATCCGATGCGCGGTCCCATTCCAGGGTGGCCTGCCAGGCCTTGTCCGGGCTTTCCCATTGCGCGGCCAGCACGTGGCCGAAGCGCGTGCTGCTTTCGTTCTGCACGCGCAGGTCGGCGCCCACGGGAACATAGGCATATTGGCCAGGCGCCAGGCCGGGATAGCTGTCGGTTCTGCCGTTGGGCAGCGAGCAGCCATCGCAACGCCGCTGGAAATCGACCAGCGAGATCGCATTGTCCTGCTGCTTGATGCGGTCGTAGGCCACGTTGGCCAGTACGCCGAAGCGGCCGATCTCGGTGTTCCAGTTGTGGCTGAACAGGCCGGCGATCTGCGGCGTGCCTTTCTTGTCCAGGCTGCCCCAATAGCTGCCGAGGGTGATGGAGGCCTGCGTATCTTTCTTGCTGTCGAACGGCTTGCGCGTATTCAAATCGATGGAACCGGCGATGCCGCCTTCGATCATGTCGGCGGTCTGGTTCTTGCTCACCACCACCGAGCCGATCAATTCCGGCGACACGGTGAAGAAGTTCAAGCCCTGGCCGCCGCCGGCGGAAAACACCTCACGGCCATTGAACAGCGTGCTGGTGTACGGCAGGCCCTGCAGGCTGATGTCGGAACCCTGGATGGAGAAGTGATCCGGATCGGCCGCGACGCCGAAGGCGCTTACCGCCACGCCGGGCACGCGCTTCAGCGCTTCGGTCACCGAGGTGTCGGGCAGGGAGCCGGCGTCCTGCGCCGAGATCGCATCCACCACCGTATCGGCGTAGCGCTTGATTTCCTGCGCGCGGTTCAAGCTGTTGGAGAAGCCGTTGACGGTGAGGCCGCTGAGCAGCTTGGCCTCTTTCTCGTTGGTCTGGGTGGCGTTGTCTTTTTTCTTGCCCGCAGCCTTCGCGTCCGGCTTCGTGGCCGGTGCGGCTTGATCGTTCGGCGGCGGCGCAGCTTGTTCGGCCTGGGCGTGCAGTTGTCCCGCGGCGAACAGCGCCATCACGATGGCGAAAGACAGCCGGCACGGCTGGTTGGCGCTACGCGCAGGCGAATGCGTGGATGGCTTGTTCATTCCTTAAATCTCCCCGATGTGCAGTGAACACCCGCCGCCGTGCGCCCTTGGCGATCCCCGGAAGCAAGGCGGCGACGTTGCTGCAAGGCGCATCGTGGCGTCCCTCGTGGAGGCGCCTCTTTATATTCAATGCTCCGAACTTAAGGATGCTCGTGGTTTTCCCGGCCTTCGCCGGCACTACCGAAATCCAGCACATCCTTAAGTTCGAAGCATTGCCTATTCCCCTTGCGTTGCGCATTGCAGCATGCGGGTTTCTGCCCGCGACGCACGCTATTAAAAATGTACAAGCGCTGTCAATACGAAAATACCAGCGCTGGTACTTTGGACCGAAAAGGGTGAAATCCAGGTAGTGGTGCGCCCGCCGCTTGGGTTAGCATGGGCCACTGCAAGTCATTCATGATGGGGCTACATGCCTGCGAGAATCGAAGACGTCGCGGCGCATGCCGGCGTGTCCACCAAGACGGTGTCCCGCGTCCTCAACGGCCATACGAGCGTGCGCCCCAAGCTGCGCGCACGCATCGAAGCCTCGATCCGCGCGCTCAACTACGTGCCCAACCCGGCGGCGCGCGGCCTGGCGGGAAACCGCTCGTACCTGGTCGCCCTGGTCTACGACAACCCCACCGCCAATTCCAGCTACATCATGGAGCTGATCGTGGGCGTGCTGCAGGCATGCAAGGGCACGCCGTACAACGCGGTGCTGCATCCGTTCGACGCGGCGGACGACCTGGCCGCGCAGATCGACGGCTTCGTGGCCACGCACCGCCCGGACGCCCTGGTGCTGGTGCCGCCGCATGCGAACAACACCAAGCTGCTGCAGCGCCTGGACGAGCTGGACATCCGTTATTCCACCATCTCCTCCAAGTTGCGCGAGTCGCGCATCGACATCGGCTTCGACGAGCGCAAGGCGGCGGCGGACGTTGTCGAACACCTGATTGCGCTCGGCCACCGGCGCATTGCCCACGTCGCCGGCCTGCAGGGGCACGGCGCGCGTACCTGGCGGCTCAGCGGCTATCGCGATGCCTTGCGCAAGGCCGGCATCGCGTACGACGAATCCCTGGTGGTGGAGGGGGATTTCACCTTCGCATCCGGCGTGGCCGCCGCCGGCACGCTGCTCAAGCGGCGGCGTGCGCCCACCGCGATCTTTGCGGCAAACGACGACATGGCCTGCGGTGTGATACGCGAGGCTTACGAACGCGGGCTGGCCATCCCCGACGATTTGTCGGTATGCGGCTTCGACGACACGCCGGTGTCGCAACTGATCTCGCCCGGCCTGACGACGGTGCGCCAACCCTGCCGCGAGATCGCCTGCTTGGCCGCCGAAAGCGTGCTGCAGTCCATCCGCGACCCCGCCATGCGCCTGCATGCGCGCGTGCCGTATCAGATGCAACAGCGCGCTTCCACCACCAAACCCAAAAAGCCGTAGGATTCGCTCCTGGCCATCGTTGGGCATGCGGGCTCACGGGATGCGAACGCAGTGATGGACGACACAGCTGAAGCGGCGATGGAAGGGGCGGGCGGCGTTGCCGGCTCGCCTGTGCGCCAGGTCGGCGTCCCCTTCATCGCGCTCTACGGCATGGCTTACATGGGCCTGTGGATGGCGCTGCTGCCGCCGATCCTGACCGGTTTGACGATGCGCGTGCACGAACTCGATCCGGCGCATGCGACCGGCAGCCTGTCCCTGGTGGTCGGCGTGGGCGCGCTGATGGCGTTGTTCGGCAATCCGTTCTTCGGCCGTTTGTCGGATCGCACCATGTCGCGGTTCGGCATGCGCCGGCCTTGGCTGATCGTTGGCGCCCTGGGCGGGGTGGCGGGGTTGGCGGTGATCGCGACGGCGGTGTCGGTGCCGCAACTGCTGCTGGGCTGGTGCATCACGCAACTGGCCTACAACGCGGAGCTGGCCGCCTTGGCGGCGATCTTTGCCGACCAGGTGCCGGCGGTGCAGCGCGGCACGGTTTCCGGCATCGTGGGCGTCAGCCTGCCGGTGGGCATGATCGGCGGCACGTTCCTGATGCAGGCGCTGGCCGATTCCACGCTGGCCATGTTCCTGGTGCCGGGCGCCATTGCGCTGGCCTGCGCATTCATTTTGGTCTGGCTGCTGCCCGATAACCGGCTGGCCACGGCGCAGCAACCGCGTTACGGCTGGCGCGAATTCCTCGGCAGCTACTGGATCAATCCGCTGCGCTTCCCCGATTTTGCGTGGGCATGGAGCAGCCGCTTCCTGCTCTACGCCGGCATTGCCGTGCTGATGACGTACCAGGGGCTTTACCTGATCCATCAATTGGGTTGCGCGCCGGCCGAGGTGCCGCGCCGGATTTTCCTTTCCACCCTGGTGCAGTTCTGCATGGTGGGCATTTTCAGCGCGGTGGGCGGCGGCCTGTCCGACGCCGTCGGGCGGCGCAAGGCTTTCGTCTCCGGCGCCGCGCTGCTCTATGCCCTGGCCTTGCTGATGATTGCCTTCGCCGCGTCGTACACGTGGTTTCTTGCCGGCATGGCGATCGGCGGCATTGCGCAGGGCGTGTACCTGGCCACCGATCTGGCGCTGGTGACCGACGTATTGCCGCAACGCGAAACGCATGCGGCGGGGAACCTTGGCATCTTCAACATCGCCAACGTCATGCCGCAATCGCTGATGCCGGCCGTTGCGCCGGCCATTTTGCTGGCGAGCGATGGAAGCTATGCGGCGCTGTTCGTAGTGGCCGCGATGCTTGTTGCGCTGAGCGCCTGGGCGATCGTGCCGGTGCGCGGCGTGCGCTGAGACATATAACCCCACGGCCGTCATTCCCGCGAAAGCGGAGGCGCTCTTCAACAGCGGAAGCTGGTCAATCCATTTGCTCTGATGCAAAAAGCGAAGATGGATTGACCAGCATCCGAAGCTGAAAAGGGCCTCCGCTTTCGCAGGAATGACGGCCATGGGCTGGGATGAAATCCCAGCTTTGCCCGCAATATCCGAATGCTGGGGCTTCATCCCGGCCTACCTGTTTGCGCGCTCCAGCATGACCGCCGTCACGGAAAAATGACAGCGCTTGTATTTTCATTTGACAGCGCTTGTACTTTCGGCATTGGCGCCACGACAACCAGAAAATAAGACGGCGACTGTCCCCACGCGGCTGCATCAAAAGCATGCCGTGAAATCGCCCATTCCCAACGCTTGGCAGTGATTTCACCCATCGCAAAGGAGACAGTCCATGCAAAACAGAAACGCGTCGACAACGTGGCCCACGCTGGCATTGGGTTCGCTGGGCAGCACCATCTGCGCAGCGCTCTCCACCACCGCGTTGACGGCCATGCCATTGCGGCCGGTGCATGCGCAAACGACTTGCGCGGCAGCTTGGAGTGCTTCGGCCGTCTATACGCAAGGCAACGTTGCCAGCGAGAACGGCATCAACTACATAGCCAACTGGTGGACGCAGGGAAACGACCCGGCCACCAACAACGGCGGCGCCGGCAGCGGCCAGCCTTGGACCTCGCAAGGCAGTTGCGGCGGTTCGCCAACGCCAACGCCCACACCGACTCCAACCCCAACACCTGCATCGAGTTATGGCGCCACCGACGAAGCGGGCGGGGTCGTGCAATTCTATGCCGACGGCGGTGCATGGGCCGATCTCCATTACACCCTTGCCGGCGGCAGCCAGCTCAATGTCCGCATGGGCAACAGCGGCACCGACAACACTTACCAGGTTTCCGGCCTTACCAACGGCGAACAGGTGAGCTACTGGTTCACCATCGGCCAGAGCGACGGATCGGCGGTCAATACGCCTACGCAGACCTTGGCGTACGCATCGCCGACACCCACACCGACGCCGACACCGACACCGTCGCCATCAGGCCCGGTGTTTCCAGCTGCCGGCACCACCTTCGACCTGGTCAACGGGACCAACGGCGCGTACGCCGACAGCCAGATCTACTGGACCATGGTCGGCCAGGACCCGGCCCACCCCGGCACCTTCGTGCACGTCGATTGCGCCGGTGATCTCATTCCGATGGCGCCGGGCGACAACGGCGCGCTGAGCAAGAACGGACAGAGCTACGCCGACTATTCGATTCCGTTTTCGCAGTGCAAGTCGTTCACCGTGCCGCAGATTCTTTCTGCGCGCATCTACCTGAGCGTAGCCAGCCCGATGTACATCCAGGCTGTCGGCAATCCGGTGTACGGCTACACCGGCCCGAACATCGACAATCCCAGCGATCCCAACATCAACGTGACCTTCGATTTCGTGGAAGTGAACATCAACGCCACCAACTTCTACGGCAACACCACGCGCGTCGATCAATTCGGCATGCCGATCCGCCTGGAGCTGCAGGACCCCAGCGGCTACGACCAGACCGTGGGCGAAACGGAAACCCGCGCCGCGCTGTTCCAGGAGTTCGTGGCGCAAGTGCCGCAAGCGTTCCAATCGCTGGCCCAGGTGCAGGCGCCGTACCGCATCGTGGCGCCGGCGCACGGCAGTTTCGGCGCGGGCGGCACGCAGGCCAATTATCTGGACAGCTACATCCAATCCATCTGGAACCAGTACCGCAGCCAGTCGCTGGTATTCACCGATGCGCAGGGCACCTTCACCGGCAACGTGGTCGGCAACCAGTTCGTGTTCACCGACGGGCAGGGCACGTATTACATCAACAACGTGCCGACCACACAGGAAGTGTTGCTGGGCAATGGCGTGTTCAACGACGCCAGCAATGCCGCCCCTGGGGTGCCGACGGCCAAGCAGCTGCAGATCCAGGCGCAGGTGGATGCCGCGTTGAACCGCCATGTGGCGGAGAACGCGGCTGCGTGGAATACGTCGGCGGATTTCTACAACAGCGCACCGGCCAATTCGTATGCCGCGTTCTGGCATGCGCATAGCATCAATGGGCTTACTTATGGTTTTCCGTATGACGATGTGCGTGGTTTTAGTTCTTCGCTGATCGGGAGCAATCCGACGGTGGCGACGATTACGGTGGGGTGGTGAGGGTATTCAGCCTACGAAACCCGTCGCGAGGTTGCTTCACCCCACCCCAACCCTCCCCTACTACACGTAGGGGAGGGAGAAGGTCACCGCGAATAGTAGGCTGGGATGGAATCCCAGCATCGGAATGTCCAAGAAAGCTGGTATTTCATCCCAACCTACGAAACGGCATCGGCGCGAAGCTTAAGCCAAGCGTGCTTGCTGCCGCCGTGCCAAGGCATTACCTCCAGCAGCAACGGTGAGGGCAAGCTGCAATCCAGATGCAACCGGTTCAAGCCATGCACCGCACCGGCAAGCCCATTCATCAGGCCCGGCGTAAACGCAGCGCGTGCCCTGCCGGTGATGATGCCGCCATGTTCTTCGATCGACGAAATCACCTGCGCTGCCGACTCGGTCAGATCTTCCGCACCCGCAACGGGATCCAGTGCGGCGGCGCGCATGTGTAGTTCCCATAGCGAAAAATCTCCGTGGCACAAGGTGTGGCTGATGCCCCACTTGCCGCGTGCGGCGGCCATGGCACGCCGCAACCGGCGCAGGTGCCGTTCATCGCCGCTGCGCGCATACAGGTCCGCTGCGGCCAGGCCGATGCCGACACTGCCGTTGCACCAGGTGTCGTGGCTTTTATTGAGTTCGGGGTAACGCTTGTCGATCCAGTTGCCGCAGCTTTCCTCGTAAAGTGAATCTTCGAACGCGAACGCAGCATCGGCCAGCGCACTCCAACGAGCGCGATCGGCTTCGCTGCCGGCTTCGGATGAGGCCATTCGCGCCAGCGCCCAGCCGATGCCGGTGGCGCCGTGCGAGAAGCCGCCGATGGGTTGCTCGAACCGCGTCATCCAGCACGCACCGAGTGCATCGACGACCGCGGTATTTTCAAGATGCCGCGCGGCGCATGCCGCCAACGCCAGCCAGCGTGCATCGCCGGTGGCATCGGCCAGGCCCAGCAATGGCACGATGACGCCGGCCGCGCCATCGATGACGTCGAAACCGTCGTCGGCATGGAAGCCCCTGCTTTCCAGCGCTTGGGCGCTGGCAACGGCGCGCGCGATCAATGCCGGACGCCGCAGCAAGTCGCGCAATGTCAGCCACGTCCAGATTTGCGCACCGTAGCCGGCGAAACCGCCAAGGTTCCTTGGCTTTTCGATGGCTTCGAGCGCCATCAGGGTATGCAGGGCGCCGTTCAATGCATCTTCGGTACCGGGCACCGGGCTTGCGCGGCCGGTTTCGACTTCACGCAAATAGCCTGCGAGCGCCACCGCGACGCCGCCGAGGCCGAAATAGAGATCGCCCTGCAGCGGTTGGATAAACCAGCCTTCGCTGGTGGTCTCCGGCGTAATCCAGGTGACCGAGCCATCGGCGCCGGATACGGCCAACTGCAGCAGGCGTTTCAGTGCATCGGCGGCCAACTTGCGCCGGCGCGTTTCCAGATGCTCGGCATGGGGCGCCTGCGCGCGGCAAAGGCGGCCGTCGCTGGCCGCGTCGGGCAGATTGCCCAGCCGGTTGAGTTCGGTGGTGACCAGGGCGCTGCGAATGGTCAGCTCTTCCAGGTCGATGCGCATGGCACGCCAATCCGCCAGGGCGGCGTCGATGCGCGTGCGTGCCAGCGGGGCAACGAACACCGGAATATCTCCATGCAGCAGATCGTTGACCGCGCCGCTTATTTCCTCGGGCGTGGACACGCTTACCGAAGTGATGGCGGCATTGCGGGAGAACAGATCATGGGCGCGCTCGATCGCCTTGGCCTCGTCATGCAGCGAGGCCGGATGCCACAGCATGCGGCCGATCTCCGCATACGTCTGCGTGGGAAGGCGAAGATCGCGCACGGGGCAAGCTTGAAAGTCGAGCAGCCAGGTTTCAAGCACGCCGTTGGCATCGAAGCTGCGCAACATGGTCGAAGCGGCAAGGAATCCTTCGCTGATCTGGTTCCAGTACGTGGAAACCTGGGGCAGGGCGCTGGGATGGTTCTGCGAATGGACGATGTCGGTGTCCACAAGCTTCAGCCGCGCCTCGGTCGTACCCGCATCGACGATGATCGGAATCTGTATCTTCGGTTGCTGGTTCGGCAGCGCGCCGGCCGCCGACAGATCGGCGCCGTCGAACCCGGTATCCGACGAGCGAAACGGCACAATGCCCGTGCGCAGGACCGATCCTGCAATCAAGGCTTGCGCGGCGTCGTGCGCTTGCCCGCATCCGGAAGCGGCGGGTTTCGGGATGACGGCGAACAGGCTCTCGGCGTCGATCACCACCGGCACGGGGCCGGCAGCAATCAGGTTTTCGTGATGGATGTCGGTGCCGCCAAGCAGGCGCAACACCGCCAGCCAATGGCCAAGCCGCAGATAGAACGCGCGCAGCTCGTCATCGCCCTCGCAATAGCGATGCTGCACGAAAGCGGCCCAACCGTAATCGCCCCGGTCGATCACCTCCGGCACGCGGATGCGTTCGACGGCATCGCCGAATACGCGTTGCAAAAAAGCATCGAGCGCCAGGTCGATGCGCAGCGAACGCGGTTTGTACATGATCTCACCCGCCTCCAGCGACAGCCGCGCGACGGCCTGGCCGCCGGCGTGCAGATCGCCTTGGCCCATTTTCAGCGCGGTGAGGCGCCCGGCAGGGCGGCCGAAGAAGCGCGTCAACAGGGCGCGGTCGGCGGCCAGGCGTGCGGCGAGTGTTTCGATCGCCCTGGCTTGCTGGTCGAGCGATTGCTGCAGGCGCCGGTGCAGCGAGGGATATCGTTGATCCAGATGTTCGGCGAAGTCGGCTTGCTGCGCGTATTCGACAAATTGCCGGTGACGCTCCGCATCGCTTTCCGCGGTAAGTTGGCCGCACCGATTGGCTGCGTGCAATTCCAGCAATAGCACGCGATTTAGCTTGAGGCGTGCGTTGAAACGCAGCGCTTCGTCGGCGGCCGTGACGATCAGGGATGCTTCGCCGGCATCGAGCCCAGGCAGGGCTGCCAGGCGCTGCGCCAATGCAGTCCGCGTGCAGGCGCTGAAGCGATCGATGATGGGAGCGAAGGCGTCGGGTGCAGGGGTGTCGGCCATCATGCGTTTCAATCGCCTTGTTGCGAACACACGATTGGTATGGGGAAAGGCCAACGCACGGCCGCATCGGTCTGTACGTTGGCCTTGCTGGAAATCAGCAACAAATACAGCCGGACGCGCAGGACTGTGAGGTCTTCTGGGTGGTGAAAATCGCCGCGCCTACCTGGCTGGTCATCTTTTCCTCGGTGGCGCTGTCGAGGTAAAGCGGGCCGGCCGGATTATCCAGACCACCGAAGTTGTCGGAGCCACTGAGCCAACCGGAAACAACATCGTCATGCTGTTGCATAGCTGAAAACTCCTTATGCGGGTCATTGGAAAAAGCCGATACACAGGCTGTGTCGGCATGCGTGGAAAATCAGCAGCAGGCGCAGCCGGAAGCGCAGGACTGCGTGGTCTTCAACAGGGTCTGCATGATTTGCGCGCCCGCCTCGCTGGTCATCCTTTTCTCGGTGTCGCCATCCACATAGAGCGGGCCGGCCGGATTATCCAGGCCGCCGATGCTGTCCGTGCCATTGAGCCAACTGGAAACGACGTCATCATTCTGTTGCATAGCTGAACTCCTTTGCAGGTCATAAAGAAAGGAACCCGGTAGCCGTTTCTTGATACCGATGGGTACCAAAAAGCTCCCGAATGCTAGCGTTCAAAATGTACGCGGCGGCCTATATCCCGAACTGGGATTTATGACACTCACAATGGGATCCCCCGGGCAGACGCCGCGCCGTTACGATGAGCCGGAATATGTGCAGAAAATGTGTAGAAGCAAAAGGAAATATGCCAAGGACGCCACGCTTTCGAGGATGCTCTGATTAATTCGGCGTAGGCCAAAGCCGTCCTGCGTGCTCGCAGAGCACAGCGGCGATAGGCGGTCTGTCGAGGCGATGGTCCGAAGCCATGCGGACATGCAGGGCCGCCGGGGCCTGCGACGGATCAAATCAGAGCAAACTTGGTGCGCATTGTTCGGTACTGATTTTGTCCGTGACATAGGTTGACCCATGCGCGTGCCGGCGGGGCGGAAGAATCTATTACTCTCCGCTAACAACTGTAAGCGCATGCTGGTGGCGTGCCGGGGGCGTGACCCGCTGTCTCGGTATGAGCCTCAGTCCAGCGGTACCTTCTCTAACGCTCCCTGAGTACTACCCGATCGTATTCGGGGTGCGGTTACGTCCGCGGCGGGGCTGAGCACGTCCTGCGGGGAGGAGGGGGCATGAGTGCCGATGTCAACGGCGTTCCGAGTCGCAATCTGATGGAGTCGGTCGAATCCGTCGGTTGCTTGACCCTGTTGTGTAAAGCGCTGGACGTCGCCGGGCTTACGCTCATGCTGAGCGTCTCGGGTCCTTACACGATCTTCGCTCCCAATGATGCAGCATTTCGCAAGCTTTCGAAGGGAACGTTTCAGGTGTGGCTGGAGCCTGAGAATAGAGCCGAGCTGCTCTGCGTGCTCAGATATCACATCTTGGCCAGATATGCGTCTGCCGCCGACGTTGGCACCATGTCGCGCCCGAAAATGCTGCAAGGACAATCGGCCTTCGTCACCAAGGAAGGCGACAAGATCAGAATTGACGATGCCAACCTGATCTGGATGGATATTGCATCCAGCAACGGCGTGGTTCATATGATCGACACCGTCATGCAGCCTATCGAAGCGGCTACCAAGTATTGAACGGTGTGCTGCCTCGACGGTGGGCGTAAAACAGTGCCGGAAAAAAAGAAAGCCGAGCGTGGTCAGGTTTCAGTTCGACAAAGCTGCCATAGTCGCCTAACCGCAACCAGATGGTCATGCGCTTGAATATAAGAAGTCGCCTGGTTCTTCGGAGCTTTCATCGCCTCAAGGCGACACTCCGCAAAGGGTTCATGACGCACCGCGCCCACCGATTGCGGGAGCCCGCATTACGTTCGGAGCTGTACGGCGCTGAACAAATGGAGCTGTACGGAGCGGCACTGGCGAGCCGGCATCACCCAAACGGTCGCTTCAGGACCAATGCCTTGTTGGCACGGCTGGCCGACAGCGAAGCCATCCTTTCGAGCGCCTATGAAATGCTTACGCGCTCCCTGCAGGGCGGGCTGCGCATCACGCCGGCAGGCGAGTGGCTGCTCGACAATTTCTATTTGATCGAAGAGCAGATCCGGATCGCCCAGAAGCACTTTCCAAAAGGCTACAGCCGAGAACTTCCACACCTTCGCGGTGGCCCTTCGGCCAGGCTTCCGCGTGTCTACGACATCGCATTGGAAACCATCTCACACTGCGACGGCAGGGTGGATAGCGAAGGCCTGCGACGCTTCGTGATTTCCTATCAGACGGTGGCCGCCCTCACGCTGGGCGAGTTGTGGGCCATCCCGATCATGCTCCGGTTGGCATTGATCGACAATCTTCGCCGCGTTGCGATACGCATCATGACCCATTGCCGCGATCGCAATCTGGCAGATGAGTGGGCAAACATCATGACGGATATCGCCGAACGCGACCCCAAGAATGTCGTGCTTGCGGTAGCCGACATGGCACGTTCCGATCCGCCGATGGCCAGCTCGTTCGTCGCCGAATTGACGCGTCGATTGCAAGGGCAGGGCTCGGCGTTGACGTTGCCGCTCACATGGATCGAGCAGCGGCTTTCGGAGTCGGGGCTGAGCGTTGAACACCTGGTGCAACTGGAGGCGCAGCAGCAAGCAGCGGACCAGGTGTCCGTCGGCAACAGCATCGGCAGCTTGCGCATGCTGTCGGCCATGAACTGGCGCGAGTTTGTCGAAACTACCAGTTCGGTCGAAAAAGCGCTGCGCGATGATCCCGCAGGCATCTATCCCGCCATGGATTTCGATACGCGCGACCGCTATCGGCATGCGGTCGAAGCCCTCTCGAAATATAGCGGTCGTCCCGAAACGGAGGTAGCGCTCGCGGCGGTCGAGTTGGCGCGTAACGGCCTTGACCAGGGGGGCGCGCAATCGCACGTCGGCTTCTATCTGGTGGACAAGGGGGCGGCCATACTGGAGCGGAACATTGCTGCCCGCAAACCCTTTGCACAGCGGCTTCAGCAGCTCGCGCTGGCGGCTCCTCTGGAAATTTATCTCGGCCTGATTGCGCTGCTTACACTGCTGTTTGCACGCCCGCTGATGCTCGACGTCGGGCGCAACGGCATGCACGGATGGCTGGCCGTGCTGATTGCCGTTCCCACGGTATTGGCGGCCAGCCAATTGGCTATCGGCCTGGTGAATTGGCTGGCGACTATCGTTGTGACGCCTCAGATGTTGCCGCGCATGGATTTTAGCGAGGGCGTTCCTGAGCAGGCGCGAACGCTGGTGGTGGTTCCTTCGTTGTTCTCCAGCTCGCGGGATATCGACGAACTGGTCGAAGGTCTCGAAGTGCGCTTTCTCGCCAATCGCGATGAGCGTGTTCATTTCTGCCTGCTGACGGATTTCATGGATGCGCCGACCGAAACGCTGGAACAGGACGCCTCGTTGCTGCGGTTCGCCAAACAACGGATCGATGCGCTCAACGCGGTGTATGCCAGTGCGTCCGCGGACCGGTTCTTCCTGTTTCATCGGCCACGCTGCTGGAATGCGGCCGACAAGATATGGATGGGCTTCGAGCGCAAGCGAGGCAAGCTGGCCGAGCTCAATGCCTTGCTGCGCGGTGCCGGACGGGAGCGGTTCCTGCTGATCGTCGGACGCACGGAAATCCTGCCAGCGATCAAATACGTCATCACCTTGGACACCGATACGCAGCTTCCGCGCGATTCTGCGCGGCTATTTATCGGCGCGATGGCACATCCGCTCAATCGCGCTGTCTATGATCCCGGCAAGCGCCGCATCGCCTCTGGCTACGCCATTCTGCAGCCACGCGTCGGCATCAGCCTGCCGAGTGCGGCGCGTTCGTCGTATGCACGCATTTTTGGCAGCGACGCTGGCGTTGATCCTTACACGCGAACGGTATCGGACATATATCAGGACCTTTTCCGCGAAGGCTCCTTCATCGGCAAGGGTATCTACGATGTCGACGCCTTCGAGCAGGCGACCGCCGGCCGCTTTCCTGACAACAGCATCCTGAGCCATGACCTGCTTGAAGGCTGTTACGCCCGCTCCGGCCTAATCAGCGATATTCAGCTCTACGAGGAATACCCCTCCAGCTACGATGCCGACGTAAAACGCCGGCGTCGCTGGATACGTGGCGACTGGCAGTTGCTGCCATGGCTTCTGCCGTGGGTTCCTTTGCAGGGCAAGCGCCGCGAACGCAATCCGCTTTCCGCACTGTCGCACTGGAAGATCATCGACAACCTCCGTCGCAGCCTGGTGCCGCCATCGCTGCTCGGGCTGCTTCTGCTCGGTTGGATGGATGTGTCGGGAGTCGCCTTGTGGACCTGCGCCGTTCTGGCCGTCGTGCTCGTGCCGACGGTGCTCGCTTCGCTGCTGGACCTGTTCCGGAAGCAGCGCGGCGTCGTGTTCGACCAGCACTTGCATGGTGCCTTGCATGCCACGGGCCAGCATTTCGCTCGCGCGCTATTGGCGTTGGCATGGCTGCCGCACGAAGCGTTCTACAGCCTGGATGCGATGGTGCGAACGCTCTGGCGCGTCGCCGTCAGCCGGCGGCGGCTCTTGCAATGGGCTCCATCAAGCGAAGCCGGTCGTGTCGCCGCCAGTGATCTGGTGAAACTGCTAAGGTCGATGTGGATCGGACCGCTCCTGGCCGGCGTGACCCTGGCGGCGCTGGGATGGCGGCGACCCGGTGCATTGGCGATTGCCAGCCCGCTCTTGCTGCTTTGGTTCGTATCGCCGGTCGTGGCGTGGCGGATCAGCAAGCCACCGCTATTCAGCGTTTTCGTTCCTGCGCCGGGTGAGCGGCGGTTCCTGCGCCGTTTGTCGCGCAGGACCTGGGCATTCTTCGAGGCGCACGTCGGGCCGCAGGAAAACTGGCTTCCGCCCGACAACATGCAGGAGCAGCCAGAGGCCGTGATTGCGCACCGCACGTCCCCGACCAATATGGGATTGGCGCTGCTGGGCAACCTCGCGGCCTACGATCTTGGCTACATCACCGCTGCACGCTTGGTAGACCGCACCGCCGCCGCGCTGCAGACCATGCAGGGGATGGAGCGATATCGGGGACACTTCTATAACTGGTACGACACGCGATCGTTGCAAGCGCTGCGGCCTCGATACGTATCCACTGTGGACAGTGGCAATCTGGCAGGGCATCTGCTGACCCTTCGTCCCGGCTTGCTCGCATTGCCGGACGATCCGATCTTCGACGAGCGCATGTTCGAAGGCCTGCATGACACCCTGGACCTTCTGCTTGAAGCGGCGGCGGTAGAGCACCCTGAAAACGTGGACGCTTTGGTAGGCATCATGACCGAACTGGATGCCGCCATCGCCACGCCCCCGGAAACGCTGGCGATCGCCATCCATCGCATGCAGAAGGTGTGCGACCACGCCGAGAGGTGTGCCATGGGGCTGGGGGCGGCTGCAGGTGGCGATGTCGAGTTCTGGCTGCAACTGCTGCGGGTGCAATGCCACGACGCCGCGGATTATGTGGCCGCATTTGCCGGAATCCCCGACGCGCCAGAGAAGGGGGCGGCGAAAGGTATTCCGACGCTCCGGCAAGTGGCCCAGATCCATCTCGATGGAGAGCATGCCGCCGATACGCCGGCGTTGGACGCAGCGGCGAAGCGACGGGCGATCGAGCTGATCATTGCGCTTACCCGGCTGGCCCAGCAGGCTGGCGAATTGGCCGGGATGGAGTACGGATTTCTCTACGACACCCACCGCAACCTGCTGTCCATCGGTTACAACGTGGATGAGCGCCGGCTCGACACGGGTTTCTATGATCTTCTGGCATCGGAGGCGAGGCTCACGAATTTCGTGGCGATCTCCCAGCAGAAACTGCCGCAGGAAAGCTGGTTCACGCTCGGCCGCTTGTTGACGAGCGTGGGCGGCGAGCCGGTGCTGCTGTCATGGACAGGCTCGATGTTCGAGTACCTGATGCCGTTGCTGGTGATGCCAAGCTATGAAGGCACGCTGCTGCACCAGACTTGCCGCGCCGCCGTCGATCGGCAGATCGAGTACGGCAATCAGCTGAACATCCCCTGGGGCATTTCCGAGTGCGGGTATAACGCGCGCGATATCCATTTCAACTACCAATACCGCGCCTTTGGCGTGCCGGGCCTTGGCCTTAAGCGCGGCCTGGGCGAGGAGCTGGTCGTTGCGCCCTATGCGTCGGCCCTGGCGCTGATGGTGGCGCCCGAGGCCGCCTGCGCGAACCTGCAGCGTCTTGCGGACGAGGGGCTGGAGGGACGCTTCGGCCTGTATGAAGCGATTGATTACACGCCCGCACGCCTGCCGCGCGGACAGAGTTCAGCGGTGATCTATTCATTCATGGCGCATCACCAGGGCATGAGCCTGCTGGCGCTCAGCTATGTGTTGCGGCGGCACCTGATGCAAAAGCGCTTCGAAGCCGAGTCCGGCTTTCAGGCCACGCTGCTGCTGCTGCAGGAGCGCGTACCCCGGACAGCGTCGGCATCGCAGCACGTCACCGGTTTCGCCTCGCTGGAAGCGCCTGCGCTGGCGCCCGAACCCCCGTTGCGCGTGTTCGCCGAACCCAACCGGGCAGAACCCGCCGTGCAGCTGCTTTCCAATGGGCGCTACCACGTCATGGTGAGCAGCGCCGGCGGCGGTTACAGCCGGCGGCGCGACATGGCGGTGACGCGATGGCGGGAGGACATCAGCTCCGACAACTGGGGCATGTTCTGTTATCTGCGCGATGTCGCCAGCGGCGACTTCTGGTCCTGCGCTTACCAGCCCACCTTGAAGAAGCCCGAGTCCTACGAGGCGATCTTCTCCGATGCACGTGCGGAGTTCCGCGTGCGCGAACGCGATTTCGTTGCGCATACCGAAATCGTGGTATCGCCCGAAGACGATATCGAGCTGCGCCGCATCCGCATCACCAATCGCGGACGCACGAAGCGAGTCATCGAAATCACCAGCTATGCCGAAGTGGTATTGGCGCCGCCGATGGCTGATGCAGTGCATCCGGCCTTCAGCAATTTGTTCGTGCAGACCGAATTGGTGCGTGCGCTGCAGGCCATCGTCTGCACGCGGCGCCCGCGCTCAAGCCAGGAGAAGGCGCCATGGATGTGCCATCTGCTGGCCGTGCATGAAGCCGATATCGACGAGATCTCTTACGAAACCGATCGCGCCCGCTTCATCGGCCGTGGCCGTAGCGTCGCTTCGCCCCAGGTCATGGACGACGCCACCGATGCCTACCGCCGCCTTTCCGATAGCGAGGGCTCGGTGCTCGACCCGATCGTCGCCATCCGCTGCCGGATTACGCTGCAGCCCGAGCAATCGGCCCTGATCGACCTGGTCACCGGCATTGGCGACAGCCGCGATGCTTGCGTGCATCTCATGGAAAAGTACCGCGATCGGCACCTGGCCGACCGCGTGTTCGACCTGGCCTGGACCCATAGCCAGGTGCTGCTGCGCCAATTGAATGCAGGCCTGGCCGACGCGCAGCTGTATGAGCGCATGGCCACGTCCATCATCTACGCAAATGCTTCGTTGCGCGCCGACGCCAGCATTCTGCTGGCGAATCGGCGCGGTCAATCGGGCCTGTGGGGCCAAGCCATTTCCGGCGACTTGCCCATCGTGCTGCTGCACATCGCGGAACTGGCCAATATCGATCTGGTGCGTCAGCTGGTGCAGGCCCATGCGTACTGGCGGCTGAAAGGCCTGGCGGTCGATCTGGTGATATGGAACGAGGATCACGCCGGCTATCGACAGCAGCTGCAAGACCTGATCATGGGCCTGATCGCATCCGGCGTGGAGGCAAGCCTGCTGGATCGACCGGGCGGCATCTTCGTGCGGCCTGCGCAGCAGATTTCCCATGAGGATCGCATCCTGGTGCAGGCTGCCGCGCGCCTGATCATCGACGATAGCCGCGGCAGCCTGGCCGAGCAGGTCAATCGCCGGCGGGTGAGGGCCTCGCCGGTACTGTTCACGCCAACGGCGGCCCGGCTTCTATTCGCCGCGGACTCCGCCAATGTCGCGGCCGAACCGCCGGCGCCGCCGCTTTTGCTGCGCAATCCCTATGGCGGATTCAGCGCGGATGGCACCGAGTACGTCATTGCGCTCAAGGCAGGGCAGGTGACGCCGGCCCCCTGGGTCAACGTATTGGCGAATGCGCAGTTCGGCACCGTGGTATCCGAAAGCGGCAGCGCCTATACCTGGGGCGAGAACGCGCATGAGTTCCGGCTGACGCCCTGGCAGAACGATCCGGTGACCGACAGTTGCGGCGAGGCCATGTACTTGCGCGACGAGGAAACGGGCCACTACTGGTCGCCCACGCCGCTGCCACGCTGCGGCGAAGGCGCTTACGTGACGCGTCACGGCTTCGGTTACTCGGTGTTTGAACACACGGAAGAGGGCGTGAGCACCGAGTTGTGGGTTTACGTTTCGCTGGATTCGGCCGTCAAGCTGTCGGTGCTCAAGGTGCGCAACGTATCCGGACGCGCACGCCGCCTTTCCGCCACGGGCTATGTCGAATGGGTGTTGGGCGAGCTGCGCAGCCAGACGGCGATGCATGTCGTGACCGAATCCGATCCGGTGACCGGCGCATTGTTTGCACGCAACGCCTACAACACGGATTTTCCGTCCAGAGTGGCCTTCTTCGACGTCGACAACCCCGCCCGCACCGTCAGCTGCGATCGCAGCGAATTCCTGGGGCGCAATAACAGCTTGCGGGCGCCGGCAGCCATGTCGCAGGCGCGTTTGTCGGGCCGGGTCGGCGCGGGCCTGGACCCTTGTGGCGCCATGCAGGTCGGCTTCGATCTTGACGATGGCGATGAACAGGAAATCATCTTCCGCCTCGGCATGGCCAGTGATACCAAGGCGGCAAGCACCATGGTGCAGCGATTCCGCGGCCGCGGTACCGCCGCCAATACGCTGGAGGCGGTGCGTATCCACTGGCGCTGGACACTCGGCAAGGTGCAAGTGCAGACCCCCGACCCGGCGATCAATGTTCTTGCCAATGGCTGGTTGATGTATCAGGTCCTCGCCTGCCGCTTCCTGGCGCGCGCCGGCTATTACCAATCAGGGGGAGCCTATGGGTTTCGCGATCAACTGCAGGATTCCATGGCGATGATGCATGCCTCGCCATACAGCGCACGCCAACATCTGCTGCTGTGTGCCGCGCACCAGTTCATCGACGGCGACGTGCAGCATTGGTGGCACCCGCCAGTGGATCGTGGCGTACGCACGCGTTGCTCGGATGACTATCTATGGCTGCCGCTGGCCGCCAGCCGCTACGTGCTCACCACGGGCGATCATGGCGTGCTCGATGAGATGGCAGGCTACCTCGAGGGGCGCCAGGTCGGGCTCGATGAAGAATCCTATTACGACCTGCCTGCCCATTCGGCGCTGCAGGAAACGCTCTACCAGCACTGCGTGCGCGCCATCGAACGCAGCATGCCGCGGGGTAGTCACGGGCTTCCGCTCATGGGCAGCGGGGACTGGAACGATGGCATGAACCGAGTCGGCGAGCATGGAAAGGGCGAGAGCGTCTGGCTTGGCTTCTTCCTCTGCGACGTGTTGCGCCAGTTCGCGCCGCTGGCGCGCCTGCATGGCGACGAGGCATTCGCAACGCGCTGCGAGGCCGAGGCGGCCACGCTGCGCGCCAACATCGAGCAACATGGCTGGGACGGCGCCTGGTACCGGCGCGCGTACTTCGACGATGGCACGCCATTGGGTTCGGCCACCAACGATGAGTGCCAGATCGATTCCATTGCGCAAAGCTGGTCGGTGCTGTCCGGCGCGGGTGATGCGCAACGCCAGCACCAGGCGATGGATTCGCTGGATCGGCACCTGGTGCGCCGGGACGTCGGATTGGTGCAACTGCTCGAGCCTCCATTCGATACATCCTCGCTCGACCCGGGCTATATCAAGGGCTATGTGCCTGGCGTACGGGAGAACGGGGGCCAGTACACCCACGCCGCAATCTGGGCGGCGATGGCGTTTGCCAAGTTGGGTGACAGCGCGCGCGCATGGGAACTGCTGCGAATGATCAATCCGATCAACCACTGCCTGACCGCCGAAGCCATGGATGTCTACAAGATCGAACCCTACGTGGTAGCCGCCGACGTCTACGGCGTCGCACCGCATGTCGGACGCGGTGGCTGGAGCTGGTATACCGGATCGGCGGGCTGGATGTATCGGCTGATCGTGGAGTCGCTGCTTGGCTTGCAACTGGAAGGCGAACGCCTGCACATAAAGCCCGTACTGCCTTCGGCGTGGCGCTCGTTCACGATGAACTACCGGTTTCGCGAAACGGATTACCACATTGCCGTCCTGCAGGAAGAGGGCCTTGAGGCGGACGATCAAGTCAGCCTCGATGGCAAGCTGCAGGTGGAGCAGGGCATCGCCCTGGTCGATGACGGCAAGGATCATCGCGTTGAGATCCGGCGATGGTCCAAGCCACAGGGCCATGCCGGGGCTGGGATCACGCCATGATCATCCGCTGCTGGTGGAGTCGCCGCCCCCGCCGGCGGAGCAAGGACCGTCGGTGACCATCATCAAGCCTGCGCGCACCACTACCATACGAGTCGCCATGTCACCGAATACAGTCGTGCAGTCGATCGTCATCGCAACGAGACGGGAAGCCGTCTGGAAGGCCCTGGTGGATCCGCGGGCGGGAGAGAAATGGCGTATGGCCGATTTCAGGACCGACTGGGCGGTCGGTAGTTCGATCGAGATCGAAGCCATGATCGGCGACAGGCGCTATCGCGACAAAGGACGGGTGCTACGCATCGAGCCTCCCTCATTGCTGCAATATACCTACTGGTCACGCATCTCCGGGTTGCCGGATCAGCCACAGTCCTACTCGACGATCACGCTGCTTCTCGAGGCGCATGGAAACGAGACGGTGCTTACGGTGAAGCAAGAAGTGCCTCCGTCGCCACGTCGTCGCGGCAGGGGCTGGGAGATCGGCCCGGAGTCCGGCCTGAAGCATGTCGAGTTTTATTGGTGGACGACGTTGCCGGTACTGAAATCCATAGTGGAAAGCGATCCATAGGCTGATGTCATTTACCTAAGCATGCTCTGATCAATTCAGCGCATCCCAGAGCACGTATCCCGCACCCGCCACGATCGGAGTGCGTAGCGGGTGATGAGGCGATGCCAAACCCAACGTCGCCATCGGCATGACGTTGCTACTTCATCGCGACGATATCGGTTCCCGATTCGGGGACCAGATCGATTTTCCACAAGCCCCGGCGTTCGCCTTCCTCCAGCACGTCTTGTACGCAAGCGAGCTCGGGCGGCAGCTGATCCACGTGTTCAAAGAAGGCGATCTGGGCATTCAAGCCGGAAATCACCCACGCGTTATGGGATGTGGAATAGGTCGAATTCTCCCTCATCTCCTGTAACAGGAGACGCAAATAGTCATCGATGTACATCCGGCCCCCCTGATCACGTATCGCTAGCGGTCGCCGGCCCAGCGGGCCGCGTACCACGTGTTCCAGTGCATGATCGCGCTCCCCTTTCCGGTGTTTGGTGCGAATCCGGAAAGGAGAGCATGAGGGATATCTCAGCATGGGCTCGTCGAAGGCGAGTTGATCCATATCATTTAGCTATGTTTTAGCCGCGCAGGAAAAAAAGATGGCTGCGCCGACGCAACGGGAGGGACAGGTTACGTTGGCGCAGCCGTCAAGACGCGGGAATGCGAGGCTTTACAATCCCCACGGTACGGCCGGGTGGAACGTTCTTTACTTCGCCCAGGTCTGCGTCTTGGTTACAAGGGCGCGGAACTTTTCGAGGCGTTCCGGTGCATGGGGAGCAGGCTGCCCGAGCGTGTTTCGCAAGATTTCCCAACGCGGCCTCGTTTAGCCGTTTCGGTGCAATGGTGGGATTGTCGGGCTAGGGACTTATTCAACGGCCGCGGGGGAGGTCACCGATCGACGAAGTGCCGCTAACGGCGCGCTATCGTCAAAACGGATGATTCCTTCCTTTTCGGATATGCCTAGCTGTTGCAGTGCGCCTTGGAGATCGACGCGCACGGGCCGGTCCTTGAGCGCGTCGTAGAGGGAGGCCATGGCATCGCTGCCGACGGCCGCATCACCGGTGTGGATCGCTTGCTCCACACTCCAAAAGGCCGTGTTGCCACCACTGGCGCGGTTGATCGCCCGCAGGGCGTCCTGCAGTCGATACCGGCCCTTGGAGTTCTTATAGATCGCTATTTCAGCGAGCAGCCAGTACATGGCGCCGCCCCAGTACGTGCGGCCCCAGGTATGCGTATGATCAAGCCCTTCATCGCCATCGCGTGGCTGCCCCTTGGGCATGTCCTCGACGGCCCAGCGCCATACTTCTTGCGGCGTGAGTTGCCCTGCTTGCGCGCGGGCAATGGGTTCCACGTAGGTCGCGTTGCCCTCCATGAACCACACGTTGCGCCGAGGGACCGTGGGGAGCGCCAGGTGAGTCATTTCGTGCACCATTACCCAGTCATCACGCAAGCGCCGTCGCTGACGTTTCGGCCCAGCGCGATATGCGTAACGGAACTGGGATGTCCCCATGTCGTGGCCGGACCAATCCGTTCGCCGTCGTTGAGCGTGACGAGCAAATCCCAACGCGCCACGGAAAAGTGTCCGAAGTAGGCGGTGATGGCCGCGGCGCTTCGGCGTATCCACATGTCTATCCGGTGTTTGTCCAGCGAGGAGGCCGTTCCCGCGACAGCGACGCTGATGGTTCCGCCGGCGAGAACGAAGCGAAGGTCGGTCGATTGCTTCACCCTGTCGTAAATGTCTTGCGGGTTCTCGTCGGATGGCGCAAAAGCGCGTGCGCGTGAAGAGGCGGCGAGCGCAAGGCCGCCGGCCCACTGCAGAAAACGTCGGCGTTTCATCGTACCTCCGCGAACATCACCGTTTTTCTGCCTCAAAAAGAGAGGGGCCTTCATGAAGGTTCGTGCGCCGCAGGCCGATCGTTACATGACGAATGGCACACGGGACGTTGCCGTTCGCGCCCATGGTGTGGCGCAGCAAACGGCAACAAGAAAAAGAGACCCATGGTGCTCGTGCCGACATGCATCCGATGTGAGGCTGTTCTGTAACTTTCCCGGAAACCACGACGAACTCCCCCATGCCATCACGGCATCCATGTTTTCCTAATAGGAGTTGTTCCATGATCAAGCTCTCCAGTGGTACCAGTCTCGCTGCCGCCGCCGCATTCATTGCCTTTGCCAGCCTCACACAGGTGAGCCCGGCCCATGCATCACCGGCAGCAGGCGACAAGCTGCAGGCATGCTACGGCGTCAACGCATGTAAAGGGCAGTCCGATTGCAAATCGGGCGATCACGCTTGTAAAGGCCAGAATTCCTGCAAGGGCCAGGGTTTCAAGGACATGACGGCCAGCGCATGCGAGGCGGCCGGTGGCAGCTTGACCGCCCCGTCCAAGTGATCGCCAGAGCCCGGCTGCGCCCTACAGTCGGGCTCTCTCTTTTGGGAATTCACTATGCGTACGCACGATTTGCCCGCCTTCGAAGGATTCGGCCTGGGTTTGCGCCCGATGCATTACCAGGCGTTTCTCGACAGCCACATCCCGGTCGATTTTGTCGAGGTGATTTCCGAGAATTTCATGGTACAGGGAGGAAAGCCGCTAGCGGTTCTGGACGCCATGCGCGCGCAATATCCCGTCGCGATGCATGGCGTTTCCTTATCGATTGGTTCGGCCGACGGTCTGAAAGTCGATTATCTACGGCAATTGAAGGTGCTGGCCGAACGCATCGAGCCGCTTTGGGTTTCCGATCACTTGTGCTGGACAGGCGTGGAGGGATTCAACTCGCACGATCTGCTTCCACTCCCGTATACCGAGGAGGCAATGGATGTCGTCTGCGCGAACGTCAGCCAGGTGCAGGATTTCCTAGGGCGTCCGCTGCTTCTGGAAAACCCCTCCACATACCTTGGCTATTTGCAAGCCGACTACGACGAGCCCGCATTCCTGGCTGAATTGTGCAAGCGGGCAGGGTGTTACCTCCTGCTGGATGTCAACAATATTTACGTCAATGGCGTCAACCAGGGCTTCGATCCTTTGCGCTATCTATCGGCCATTCCCACAGATTGCGTCAGGCAGATGCATTTGGCCGGCCACAGCCAGGGAACGCATCGCCTTATCGATACGCACGATCAGCCCGTGCCCAACGCGGTGTGGTCGGTCTATCGCGCGGCGTGTGAGCGATTTGGCCCGGTTGCGAGCATGATCGAGCGCGACGACAACATTCCTCCCTTGCATGAATTGCTCGAAGAGCTGGACATCGCACGGTCGGTCGCCTTCGCCGCGCGGCAGTCGGAGGCGTGTCCCGTATGAGCCTCCTGGACATGCAGCGGCAGTTTCGCGCCTTTTTGGTGGACGGCCCCAACGTCCTGCACCAGTTCGTTCCGGAGCATGCTTCGCCGGGCCTGGCGGTTTACCATCACGCCTATCGTGCGCAACTGGCAGAGTGCATGCGTGAAACCTTCGAACGTACGTGGGCGTGGCTGGGCGACGATGCCTTTCATCATGCTGTGCACCGCTACATCGAGACCCACCCGCCGGACAGTTGGACCATCAGCGACTACGGCGCGCACTTCACAGCGGTGCTGGATACGCTCCACCCCGATAGCCCTGAAGTCGGGGAATTGGCGTTGCTGGATTGGTCGTTGCGTCGTGCATTCGATGGCCCGGATGGCACCGCAATGACCGTCGAAGCCATGGCCGGGGAGATTGACTGGGACCACGCCAGGATTCGCTTCGTACCCACGCTGCGGCTATTTGATGTACGCAGCAATTGCGGCGCGCTGTGGTCCGCGATGGCTGCCAATAAGGTGCCCCCCGCCGTGGAGTACTTTGCCGATATGGCGGCTATCCGCGTGTGGCGAGAAGGGCATCGTTGCCGTTTTCAAACCATTGATGCGTTCGAGATGCGCGCGTTCATGTATGTGACGAACGGCGCTTCGTTTGCCGAACTCTGCGACCACCTCGCGCACGTGCTTGGTGCGCATCGCGGCGCCGCCGCAGCGGGGGAATGGCTGGCGACGTGGGTGCGCGACGGGCTCGTGGCGGCCATCGAGTGATCGAGCGTCAACCCGTCGCCTGTCGTCACGCCCATTGCACGGATGCGAGAGATCGTTGCGTGGCCGCGAAAGCAGTCCTTCGCCTTTTGCCCATTCCACATTGTGTCGCTGACTCACGAGAGGCTTTCGATGATCCTGTTCTACTACCATCCCACGCCCAATCCGGCAAAGGTCGCCCTGTTCCTCGCCGAAAGTGGCCTTCCTTTTACCTTGGTCAAAGTCGAAACGCGTCGCGGACAGCAGCATTCGCCTGCGTTTCGCAGCGTCAATCCCAATGGGAAGGTGCCGGCGATCATCGACACGGACGGCCCGAACGGTGTATCGACGCGCGTTTTCGATTCCACCGCCATACTGATCTACCTTGCCGAGAAAACAGGGCGGTTTCTCGGTGCCGCCCACGACCGGCCCGAACTCCTTTCATGGCTGGCGTTCATCGGTACGGGACTCGGCCCCTTTTCCGGGCAAGCGGTCCACTTTCAACGCATGGCGCCCGAGAAGCCGGCTTACGCGGTCAATCGCTATCGCCGCGAGGCAGAGCGGCATTACGAAGTGCTTGACGAGCACCTCAAGGGCCGCCAGTACATCGTAGGCGAGGAGTACACCATTGCCGACATGTCCGCCTGGGGATGGATCGATCGCGCAGCCTTCGTCTTTCCCGGCGTCGAGCAGCCACTGAGCCCCTATCCGCACATCAAGCAGTGGTTCGAACGCATCAATGCGCGACCCGCGGTGGCGCAGGCGCGTGACATTGGCAAGGGCGAATCGTTTGTGCAAGAACTGGATGAAGAGGCGTTGCGTGCTCTTTTTCCGTCAAACTATGCAAAGCAGCCGTAAGCACAATGGCGCCAACTCAAGCCGATATAGTCCATCGCGCCGCTGCTCGGCGCCCTCTCTTCGTCCTTTATCAACGACGGGGGAGAGAGGGATTCTTGTCGAGTGTGCGTGCTGCGGTGCGTTGGCGGTGAGCGCATGCGACTGCGTAGGCAGGATGCCGAAGCGAACATTCGCGTGCCACCAATGCCCCGCCGGCTATTCCAAAATTACGCTGGTTCGAATTGGGCGTGATGGAATGGGTATTCGCCATATCACCGTGGCACCCATTGGCCAAAGCGCGTGAGCCGTTGCAGCAAGAGCAATTGCTACCGCATCGCGCAGTGGTGGTGGCCGATACTTCGCGCTCCATCGAGAACCGCGGATACGGTTGGCTGGCCGGTCAGCAGATACTCGCAGTAGCAAGCATGCAGGCCAAGATCCGAGCGCATTGCGATGAACTCGGTATTGGTTGGTTGCCGCGTCGACGCGTGCAGTCGCTATTGAAAAATGGAAAGCTTGTGGAAAAGCGCGTCGCCGATGCACGCGAACCCAATGTGCTTTATGTGGCGTGGCGAAATGACCACATGGGGCGCGCACTCGAATGGTGGCTCTCGCAACTGAGGCAGACACGCTTGGCGCGGCGTCTTGTTAACGGAGTCGACGCGGCGGCATGACGTCACTGCATGACGTCACTGCATGGCGATGCAAGTTCCGGCAAATAATAAGCTCACGCACAAGGCCCCGCCGATGGATTACCCGCGCCCGCTCAGATACCGGCGTACCACTCGTAACCCTGGTCTTCCCAGTAGCCGCCCTTGCCGTCGCCGATTGCATCGAAGGATTTGACCACTTCGATGCGGCGCAGGTATTTCGCTTGCTTGTAGCCAAGTTGCCGGCCCACGCGCAGGCGCAAGGGCGCACCATTGGGCACCGGCAACGGCTTGTCGTTGAGGGCGAAGGCCAGCAGCGTTTGCGGATGCCTTGCCTCGTCGATATCCACGCTCTCGTAATAAGGCGTATCCACGTCCATCTCGTCGAAGCAGTGGAAAACGACGAAGCGCGCCTGCGGATCCACCCCGACGTGGTCGAGCACCGCGGAGAGCAGGGTGCCTTGCCACTTGCCGATCACGCTCCAGCCTTCCACGCAATCGTGCCGGGTGATCTGCGTGCGCGTGTCGAGTTTTTTCAGGTCGTCGATCGACAGCATGGCCGGGCGGCTGACCAGGCCGTCCACCTGCAGCCGGTAGTCGCGGAACTGGTTTGCCAGCAGCGCCTGATACGCCGGCGTGTTGGGCAGGGTGGTGCCATTGGGCCGAAATACCGGGGAGATGTCGGCCTCGGTGTATTCCTTCGCCATCGCGCTGGATGGCGCCAGCAAAGCCTGCACGCGGCGATTCAGCCCTTCGGCCTTGCCCAGCACCTTCGGGCCCCAACTGCTTTGGGAGATGCGGTCACAGCCAGCAACGATCAGGCTGGCCGTGCCCATGATGACCATGCGCAGGAATGATCGGCGATCAGTCATGGGAATGCTCCTCCACAGCGACCGGCTGGTCGGGTTCAGCGGTATCGCCCTTGCCAGGATCAACCTTGTCTGCGTCGACTTTGTAGTAACCGGTAATCATGCCGCGCAGCTGATTGACTACGCCGCTGATAAGCACCTCGAACACGTGGATCAGCACGAAGGCCACGAAGGCCCACGCAATGATGAAATGGATGGTTCGCGCCGATTGTCGGCCGCCAACGGCCTCGACCAGGGGCGAGAGCACCGCATCCAGGCGCGGCGACATGGCCAGGCCCATCAGCACGATGCCGACGCCGAACACGAAGATCACGACCAGGTAGGCGAGCCGCTGCAGGATGTTGTAGCGCAGTGCCGCTTCACCATGTGGATGCCTGAAGCGAATGTGGTCGACGATCGAACGGCCGATGCCGCGCCAATCGCCGCGCGTAGGCCACAGGTCGCGCTGCAGGTGCCGCCGCGCGAGGGAATAGCCCACGTAGCAGAGCCCGTTGAGCACGAACACCCAGGCGAAGAAAAAATGCCAGCGCCTTCCCATCGCGAGCCAGGCAGGGCCGGGCACCGTGAGCCAGGAAGGAAAGCCGCGAACGGTGGGTGTGCCATCGATGCCGTTGGATACACCCAGCACCCCGGTCGTGGTGAATACGTGGCGACCGATCCGGGTGGTGCCGACAAGGTTTCCTGCCGCATCCCGCTGGGCACCCAATGTCAGCAGTTCCTTGCCTGCGTCGGATCGATCGCCCCAATAAAGGCTTGGGTGCGCATTGAAGATCTGCAAGCCGCTGAACAACATCAGCGACAGTGCGATGACATTGATCCAGTGCATGATCCGGATGGGCAGCGTATGCCGATAGACCAGCCGGCTGGATGGCTCCTCCGGCAACACGGATGCAGGCGTATCCATCTCGGCGGCAGCAACACGTTCCGTAGTCACGATGGGCACCTCTGCAAAGCATGGCGGACCTGGCCACCTTATTTCATGACTTCGCTGCCAGGCCGGGTCAGGTTACTCGCCGGCAAGGGGAGAGTGTCAAGCTCTGGAAGAAGAAAAACAGCCTTTGAAATTAACCACTTGTCCCAGTCCCGCGAACAGCGGCGCAATTTATTGCGAAAGCGCGTATCGTAGCCACGCGCATATGCCATATATGCGTACTTGCGCGAACGCATATCGGTGCGGCCGATATCAGCGCTCCAGGGGGCGCGGTCACCTAACGCAATAACGGGAGACCTGAGCTATGAAGACTCGACTACTCATCGCAGTAGCGATGATGGCGTTTGCTACCTGTGCCTTGGGAACGACACCTGTCACGCTCAAGCTGCAACGGGGAGGCACTACCGTACCAGTCACCACGCCCTTCGGGGGCGCACCGCTGACAAGCCTGGAACTGGATCCGGCCATGGCTGGCGGGGATACCGATTCAGGCAGCGGCCTCGACCTTGGGTCGAAGCAGGTGGTGAACCGCAGCATTGCCCACGGGCACGCCGGCAGCAACAGGATGGGAAACGCGACGCGCGCCAAATCGCATCCCGAACTCCTCGGCGGCATCGACGGCCTCAACTTCCACGACCAGCGCTACGCCAACGGCGGCAACCAGTTTTCGGTGGAGCCGCCCGATCAAGGCTTGTGCGCCGGCAACGGATTCGTCGTGGAAAGCGTCAACGATGTATTGGCGATCTATGACAACAAGGGCAACAAGCTGGTCGGGCCGGTCGATCTCAACACGTTCTACGGCTACCCGGCGGCCATCAACCGCAGCACAGGTGCGTACGGGCCCGAAATCACCGACCCGTCCTGCTACTACGATGTAGCCACGCAGCGCTGGTTCCAGCTCGTGTTGACGCTCGATCGCATCGGCACGACGTCGTCACTGGCCGGCACCAACCATCTGGACATCGCAGTCAGCCAGACCTCCGATCCTACCGGTGCGTGGAACATCTATCGGTTGCCGGCGCAGAACAATGGCACGCAAGGCACGCCTGATCACGGCTGCGCGCTAGGGTTTTGCCTGGGCGACTATCCGCACATTGGCGCGGATGCCAACGCCATCTTCCTGACCACCAACGAATTCTCGCTGTTCGGCGACGGCTTTTACGGCGCGCAGATCTACGCCATCTCCAAGCAGGCGCTGGCATCGGGCGCGGCGTCACCCAACGTGGTGCTGTTCAATGGTGGCGATCCGAGCATTCCGGCACCTGCATTTACGGTGTGGCCGGCCGTCTCGTCCGGTAACAAGCATGCCAGTGCACATGGTGGAACCGAATACCTGCTGAGTTCGGATGCCGTGTTTTACGACTCGGGTACGTCCAACACCATCTGGCTGTGGTCCGTGTCGAACACGCAGGCCATCGACACCGCACCCACGAACCTGACGCTCAACGTCTCGCCGCTGACCGTGCAGCCATACGCTGTGCCCAGCAGTCTGGCCCATCAGAAAGCAGGCAGCACACCCTTGCGTGACTGCTTTGCCCTGACCGGCTGCGCGCCGACTTATCTCGGCTACCCGAATTTCGTTTACTCCACGCCACGCGACCTGGCGGTGAACGATTCGCGCATGCAGCAAGTGAGCTACGCCAATGGCAAGCTGTGGGGCACGTTGGATACCGACGTCCTGCTGAGCGACGGCAGCCATGGTTCGGGCATCAATTATTTCGTGATCAACCCGGACTCCGGGCACATCTTTGCCAACGACACCCTGGCCTTGCCCGATGCGAACCTCACTTACGGCGCGGCGGCCGTCACGCAAAGCGGACGCGGCGTGATCGCGTTCACCGTGGTTGGCCCCAATGACTATCCAAGCGCCGGCTATGCCGGCCTGGATGCGAAGATCGGTGCCGGCGAGGTGCATATTGCAGCGCCGGGTGCAGGGCCGTGGGACGGCTTTACCGGCATTCCGTACCTCGGTGGTGGCCGGCCGCGCTGGGGCGACTACGGTGCGGCGTCTGTCGATGGCAATACGATCTGGATCGCATCCGAGTACATCGCCCAGACCTGCACGCTAAGCGAATATCTGACGCCGCCATTTTTTCAATGCGGCGGCACGCGCGGCGCATTGAGCAATTGGGCGACGCGTATTTCGGCGATAGGATTCTGACTGGTCTTCAAGCAACGGGCGTGGTGGAATTCTCCACCACGCTCCAGCCGAGTAGCATTGCCGCGCACGTCGCGCCGTTGGGGTTCGGCTTCGCCTCACCGCCAACCTAGGTTCTATCTCGCGCCGCCTTCCATTTCGCAATGAAGGCTGAGCGCGTCCTCATTCAGCGAGTTCAGTGTGAAGGTGCTTCTTAATCAGTGCGGCGCAGAATCCGCTGCTGACGACCAATTTCTCATTAGATCCGTAGCGTGCACAGATAACTGAGTCGGAGCTAGCGGGTTGGTCGAGCACGATTTTGGCCAGCTGTAGATCATGGAAATCTTCGTGGACTATCCAGTAGGTCAGTCCATTGGCAACAAGCTTTGCGTTTGACGAGTGAAACGGCAGATGGCGATCAGCGGGAGGAGATTCCCCAAGGCTTCTCAGAATGTTATCCCGCTTGGAGAGGTATTGGTCGCGAGTGATTTGATCGATTGTCGTGTGCGGGTCGTTTTCCTTATAGACAGCCGCGATCACCATCCGAACTGACGATTGGAACGAGCCATCGTCGCCAACTTGGCGTGCAGCAAGTTCCGGAAATGTCGTTGACCTGTCGATGCCTCTGGCAGCGTAATCACAGTCCATGGCATCGACGTATTTCGCAGCAAATACACAGTTGAAGTAGCTACGTGTGTAGAAGTCTCGGCCGGCGACGCAAGCTGCCACGAACTTTGCTTTCATCGGATCGTCAGCCGAGAACGACATATTGAAAGAAGAACGCCGCACAAGTCGGTCGCACTCGTCAGGCGTCAGCGCCTCAGATCGAGCCGTACTGGTCACAGGCGACGTTGACTGTGTAGGGGATGCTGCTGCGTCTCGCAGCGCTTCAACTGCGTGCTCGCACGGCGTGGCATCGCCACCCTTGGATCGGATTTTCGAAATTTGCATGGCGAGGGCCTCGACTTCCACCGATGCCCAATGTTTGCATTCCTGCTCGGTTGCCGATGGCCCGCGCAGGAGGACCGCGTTGTGCAAGGTAACGGTGCGTTCCTGTTCTGCCTGCGTGAGCTGAACGCCGTCGAAGATGAGATCGGAGCCGCTGCCTGTCAAACGATCGACGGCTTGCTTATTGTTGAGGCACATCAGTTTGTTCTCAACGACTTTCAGGCATAGCGCCGGTATCTGCCGGTCGATCGCCGCGTTCTGCGTTGCGACGGCGCTGGCATTTTCCTGAGCCAGTTCCGGCGCTGATTTATTGGAACACGCAACAAGTATTGTTATCGTTGCCGCGCAGATCCCACGAACTATCCATGCCCTATATCCTCGCATCTGCGCCAGCCCCCGGTTGAATCAACGCTTATGTTATAGGCATGCCTACGATCTGGCCATGGCCATCGCCGCTGGAGCCCATTCATGCTCCATGTGGAAGGGTGAAATTTGTTTCAGGCGAAGCGGACCTCCATTCATATACCTGCGAAGCGCGTAGGCTGGGATGAAATCCCAGCTTCCGCAAGCCGCCGTACATCAAGGCTACCGCCCGCCGCCACCCACCACCTTCACCACGGCAGCATCCGGCCCGCTCCAGGCTGGCGCTCCCTCGTGCTTCAGCTGATGGGCGGCGTCATCCCATGTCAGCTTGGTAACGCTGTATTTGCCCCGCTCGTAAGCGTAGGTTTTTCCATCGTCCTGGAAGAGGGTGAAGCTGCCATCCGCGCCTGCGTACACCTTCACTGAAACGATCTTTTGCTGCTTCTGCGCGTTGCCGTCATCCGAGCCCAGCGGCACGATGCTTCCTGCCTTGACGAACAGCGGCAGGGTATCGATGGGGGCATCCACGTCGATCGCCTGGCCGCCGTGGAAACGCTGGCCGGTCCAGTAGTTGTACCAGTCGCAACCGGCCGGCAGGTACACGCTGCGATGGGTGGCGCCTTGCTCCGTAACGGGCGCCACCAGGAAGGCCGGCCCGTACATGTATTCGTCGGAAATGTTCGCCACCTTCGCATCTGCCGGGAAATCCATGAACAGCGCGCGCATGTACGGCGCGCCGGTCTGGTAGCTGCGGTAGGCCAGCGAGTAGGTGTAGGGCAGCAGCTGGTAGCGTAGCTTCAGGTATTTGGTCAGGATCGGTTCGGCCTGTTTGCCATAGGACCAGATTTCGTTGTGATCGCGTTCGCCGTGCGCGCGCATCACCGGCTGGAACGTGCCCCATTCGAACCAGCGTACGAACAGCTCGGGGTAATCCTCGTAGTTGCCGATGGTGCCGCGCACGTCGGAGCCGTCGATCAACGGTTTATGCGCCGCGTGATAATCGGCGGGAATCACCGGCGAAAAGAATCCGGCGATGTCGGTATCCCAATACGGCATGCCCGTCGCGGTGAAATTGAGCCCTGCGGGAATCGAGCGCTTGAGCATGTCCCAGGTCGAGTAGATATCGCTGGACCAGAACACGGTGCCGTTGCGTTGCGCGCCAAGATAGGCCGCGCGCGCCAGGATCATCACCCTGCGGCTGTCGCCGAAATCGCGGCGGAATCCCTCGTAGACCGAAGCGGTATGGAACAGCGGATACACGTTGTAATAGCGCGTGCCCGAGCCCACCCAGAACACGTCCTTGGCCGGGTCGATATCCGGTTCCGTTTCATCCAGCCACAGGTAATCGAAGCCGTATGGCTTTATGTAGCGGTCGCGGATCTGTTCCCAGAACCACTTCGCCGCTTCCGGGTTGGTGGTGTCGATGTTCGGCCCGATCACTGCCTTGAACCAGCCGGGATCCGGCGCGCCGTCGCGCGTATGCACCAGCCAGCCCTTGCGCGCCAGCATGTCGTAGAACAGCGAGCCCTTGGAGAAATGCGGCCATACGCTCAGCAGCGTGTCCACGCCCATCGCGTGCAACTGGCGGTTCATCGCGGCCGGATCGGGCCAGCGCGCGGGGTCCAGGTCCAGGTTGCCCTGCTTGGTCATGTTGAGGAAATCCACCACCATCACGCCCAGCGGCAGATTCTTTCGGTGGTATTCGTCAGCCACGTCCAGCACTTGTTGCTGCGTCGGGTAGATCGCCTTGCTTTGGATGTAGCCGTAGACGTTCCGGGGCAACATCTGCGTCACGCCCGTCAGCAAGCGATAGCCCGTGTAGATATCGTCGCTGTCGTCACCGGCAATGACGAAATACGAAACCCGGTCGCCCACTTCCGACGACCACACGCTACGATCGTTGAAACCGAGGTCTATGGTGGTTTTCGAAGGGTTATCCCAGACCAGGCCGTAGCCAAGGCTGGACACCATGAACGGCACGCAGACGTTTTCGCCGCCGAGCGCGCCGTAGTCATGCCAACAGCGGATCTCGTGATCGCGCAGGTCCATCCAGCCTTTCTGCTGCTGCCCGAGGCCGTAGTAATGCTCGTTGGCGGGCGAATCGAACGTCGCCTCGACGTGGTAGCCCTTGGCGCCCGCGTCCGCCTGCGCCACATCCGGCCGCTCCGGCGCCATCGTCCACGTGCGCATGTGCAGCAGGGTCTTGCCGGCGGCGTTGGTGACGAGCATGGCATCGTCGTGCGGGCCTTGCTCGTTGTTGGAGCCGCCGAAGTATTTTTCGCGCAGCTGATTGTTCAGCGCATCCAGCGGCATCCGCTGGGGGAGCTGATCCTTTGCAAGATGCTCCGGCGCTACGCGCACCACCATCTTGGGCGAGCGGAAAACATCTTCGCCCGCGGCGTCTTGCAAGTGGCTCCAGCCCTGTGCCGATGGCTTCGCCACGAAGCCGTATCCGGGCGCGGCCGTGGCGGCCGCCCGGTCGGTGCTGATCGTTATGCGCAGGATGTTCGGGGCGTAGGGTTCCAGCGAAATGGTTCGCCCGTCGCGCTGCAGCACGAGCGCTGCGTCTTGTGCTGGCAATGCGCCGCTTAGCGACGCAAACAAGAGCAAGGCGCTAAGGCTTTGTATGCCGCGATGCAGCACGTTTGTCTTCTTCCGCATATTCCCTCCCGGTGCTCTTGCCGTGTCGTGCAAACATATCGACGATGGCACAAAGGCAAACCGGTGAAGAAGTGCAAGGCGGCCACTTTTTCAGCTTTAGCAAACGCATGTGGCAAAAAACATAATCTGGCGAGCACCGCACTTCCGTGCTGCGTGATCATTGGCTTGCGCGTAGTCGTCAGCCGGGAAGCCTGTTGAAATCCAGCCTGCTCGTTCGTCAATACAGTCGAATGGGAAGGGCGCAAGCGTCACGCGCTTCGCATGTTGCCACCCGAATAACCCATTGCGAGGGAAGGAGCATGCATAGACCGCAAGGATTGTCGCGCCGCCCCATTGGTCCGACGGAACGCCTGCGGCTATGCATGATCACTGATGCGCGGTCAACGGCGGCGATGAAAGCGTCCCGACCAATCCATGCGTGCAGAGCGAAACTCGGCATTCACTTCAGTCGGCGAATGAGGACGGATCACGATTTCCCCATCGACCAGCTCATCGCAGAAGCGCCCACCCTGCGGCGGCTCGATGGCGTAGCGGCTGACATGCGGATCGCCGTGCACGAGATGCGCATGAAGCACGCACATGTGGGCTTCATGCACGCGCGCGGTCAGGCGATGCGGCTGGAATTGGATATCGGCGTAGACCCCGCGAGGCCCACTGGCGTGGAGTGTTCCGCCAAACACGGTGCGGGAAGTGTGGGGGGCGCCCTGTGCATTGGCGCCGATGCCAAAGGCAAGCGCGGCAATGACATAGAGGGGAGCGGAGCCAGTTAACGCCTTCATCGGTATCTCTGAGAAAAAACGACCAACGATTTGAGCATTTCTGCGTCTCACGCACTGAGATGCCTGCGGCAATTCGGTGATGGGAACGATGAGCGTCGTGTCTTTATGGCGAGCGTACGATTCCCGGCGCTTGTGCGGGAGGGTATGGAAGCGGATTCCGCGGCGCGCGCTACGGCTGGACGAGCACGGCCGTGCGCTTTATCGTGCCGAAGCAACGGCCGAAGCCGCTACGGATCGCTCCCGTATGGAACCGATCCGTTGGCGGGATGCATGGGGTGGGGTAGCTCAACGGAACGGAGTGCGCTTATGCGTATGGGGATGCTGCTTATCGTCGCCTTGTTCGCCTGCCAGTGCGCGAATGCGGCCGATCAGCGATTGCGAGGACAGGCGCTGGACCGCCGCGTCGAAGCATTGATGAAAGCGGCGCACGTGCCGGGGCTCGGCGTGGCGCTGATCGAAAACGGCCGCGTGACTTACCTCAAGGCGTATGGCGAGCGCGATGTCGAACATCATCTGCCATTGCAAACCGATACGGTAATGTACGCCGCCTCGCTGACCAAGGCTGCATTTGCCTACAGCGTGATGATGATGGTGGATGATGGAAGCGTCCAGCTGGATCGGCCGATCGGGAAATACCTGCCCAAGCCGCTGCCGGATTATCCCAAGTACGCCGATCTCGTTGGCGATCCGCGCTGGCGCATGATCACGCCGCGCATTCTGCTGAGCCACCGCGCCGGTTTTGCCAATTACCGTTACTGGCCGCCCGGCAAGGATTACGATCCGCAAGGCAAGCTGCAGATCTATTTCGAGCCCGGTACGCGGTACAGCTATTCGGGCGAAGGCATCAACCTGATGCAGTTCGCGATCGAACAGGGCCTGCAGCTGGACGTGAGCGATTACATGCGCAAGCATCTGTTCGAACGCTTCGACATGCCGCGCACGTCCATGACCTGGCGCGACGATTTTGTCTCCAACGTCGCCCAAGGTTACGACGAAACAGGCAGGCCGCTGGGGCACAAGCATCGCAGCGACGTGCGTGCGGCAGGCTCCATGGACACCACGCTTCACGACTATGCACAGCTGGCTGCGGCCATGGTGCGCGGCGATGGCCTGAAACCTGCCACGCACGAAGCCTGGCTCAAACCGGAGATCCGCATCCACAGCGTGCAACAGTTTCCGCCCATGGTGATGCCGGATACCACGGACAACGACGCCATCGCACTCAGCTATGCGCTTGGCGTAGGCACGTATCGATCACCGCAAGGCCCGATCTGGTTCAAGGAAGGGCACGACGATGGCACCAATAACGTGCTGGTGTGCGAGCAGCGCTCACGCGATTGCCTGCTGCTGCTGAGCAACAGTTCCAACGCGGAATCCATCTTTCCTTACCTGATGCAGGCCACCCTGGGGAACATCTGCTTTCCATGGTATTGGGCCAGCTACATTCCCTACGACCATCCGCAATGGCGCAGCGCCGAAGCACGCAAGCAGCCGCATCCGCCGTGTCAGCCGTTTGATTTCCATCCGTAACTATCTGCAGATCGGCCGCTCAGTCAGCTGTTTTCCTGCCAGGGCTGGCCGCCCGGACGAGCTTGAAACCGACTCAATCGGGCGCGTACGAGGCGAAGGTGCAGGATGGGATAGAGATTGAACGCCAATTGGATCAGCACGAACAAACCCGCCTCCGCTAAAAGGCCGCGAGACAAGATGTACACGATATAGGGTGTAAACAGCACGGCCGCCCAAAAGTGGATGGCCTCCGCCGACTCCAGCCGTCGGCTCAACGCCGAGAAACTTTGTTCGCGGCCTGTTCGATAGACGGCGCTATTGAGATAGCGAAGCGGTGTGTTTCGAAGAAGCGCGCCAAAGCGCCGGATGCCCCATCGATCCTGGCGATCTCGCCGGGCGAGGTCCGGGCCGACGGTGCGCAGGGCAGAAGGCATGCGAAACAGCAGTTGCGGTTCCGCCGACTTGGCGATGCCCATGAAGTAGAACATGGAGAATAGCCCAAGCCAGGGCGAGCGAATGCCCACCACACGAACCCACATGACATCGCAGAAGCCGAAAAAGGCCGCCACCACGATAGCCTTGCCAATACCGAACCATACGTTCACCAGGGTCTCCTCTCAATGCATGGTCGTGGCTGTGGCCACCATCGCCGGGATTGCATCAGCCATAACGGATCGAAGAACTTATTGGGAGCTTTTGCCGGTCAAAAGGAGGTTCGACGGTCAAGGATAATAGCCGTGATCGAAACACGGCGCTGTGTGACGAACGGCCTGGATACTCATCTCCAGCATGCCAGGCCGCTCGCTGCGCCTGGCCAGCCGCTCGCTGCAGCCGCTGATTTTCGCGATGAGTTTGAGGTAGCGTGATGACCATGACCGACACCCGCCCGAACACGCCCCCGACCCGCTGGACCTGGATCGCGGCGATCTGGTGTGCGGGCGCGCTGTTCGATGCAAGCCAGACCATGTTCCTTATGCATGCGATGGGAACGGGAAGGCCGTGGCTCCTACCGTTCGTTGTCGCGTTCGTATCCTGGTTGCCATGGGTGTTGGCAACGCCGTTCATCGTCGAACTTGCGCGAAGGCGGCCAATTGTTCGCGGTGAGCTCTTGAAAGCGGCGATCGCACACCTGCTGGCCTTTGCCTTCGTCAGCACGGCGGCTGCGGCGTGGTCGGCAATGCTTCGGGTCATTTTCAACCCCTGGCACTATAGCCCGCCACCAGTCTTCGTAAGTACCTGGTACACGTCGCTCACATTCCAGATCCTGACGTTCGTGATCGCCTATGCCCTGATCGCCAGCGTCACCTATGTGGTGGACTCGCGCAGGAACATCGAGCGGCAGCTGGCCGAGACCGCCCGGCTCAACGAGGAGCTGTCGCGCGCTCAACTCGCCGCGCTGCGTCGCCAGATGGACCCGCATTTCATGTTCAACACGCTCAATTCGATCGTGGGCCTGGTACGCGACCAGCGCAACGATGAAGCGGTCGGCATGATCGTGGGCTTGAGCGAGTTCATGCGCCGTGCGTCGGAAGACTCCCATCGCACGCAGGTAACCCTAACGGAGGAAATCGAATATCTGCAGCGCTATCTCGATATCCAACAGGTGCGGTTCGGCGATCGCCTTCGTGTGACTATGGACATCCCTGCCGGGCTGAGGGATGCACAGGTGCCGAATCTCCTGCTGCAGCCGCTCGTGGAAAACGCCATCAAGCACGGCGTTTCCAAGCGCGTTGCCGGTGGCGACATCCGCGTCGCGGGTGCACGTCACGATGACACATTGCGCCTGACGGTTTACAACGATGGCCCATGGCTCCAGGAGGATAGGGAGGCGACATCCGCTGGGGTCGGCCTGGGCAATCTGCGCACCCGCTTGCAGATTCTGTATGGCGATCGATCCGAACTGCTGCTGAGGCCTGTCGACACCGGCGGCGTGGAAGTGGTTGTGACGCTGCCGTTCCTGGAGGCGTAAATGACATCGCCTGACGAGCAATCCCCATCGATTCGCGTGCTGGTCGTCGACGACGAGGCCCTGGCGCGGCGGAACCTGACCATCCTGTTGCGCAACGATCCGGACATCGCATCGGTGATCGAATGCGAATCAGGGCAGGAGGCGATCAAGGAGATCAGGCGCTCCAGTCCCGACCTCGTGTTTCTCGACGTACAAATGCCCGAGTGCGATGGGTTCGACGTGCTCGAGCTGCTGGGTGCGGACATGCCCGACACCGTGATCTTCGTGACCGCCTATGACGCTTATGCGTTACGCGCGTTCGAGGCGGGTGCGCTGGATTATCTCCTGAAACCCTTCGACGATGCCCGCTTCCATCGCGCCCTGGCGCGTGCCAAGGAAAAGCTCGCGCACTATGCGCCAGCACAACGCCGCGCGATCAGCCGGATCGCCGTCAAAAGCCGAAACCAGACCTTGTTCCTCAACGTGTCGGACATCGATTGGATCGAAGCGGCAAGCTATTACGCCTGCATCCATGTGGGCACTACAACGCACATATTGCGGCGCACGCTGCAGGAACTGGAGCGGGATCTGGACTCGGGCTCATTCGCGCGCATTCATCGCTCGATTATCGTCAACCTGGATCGGGTCCGTGGGCTGGAGTTGCAGGACAATGGCGAATATGAAGTCGTCTTGGATTCCACGGCACGCCTACGGTTGAGTCGCCGCTATCGCAAGCGGATACAGGAACGTCTCCAGGAGCTGTAGCCGAACGTAGGTTGGCGGTGAGCGCAAGCGAACCCCAACGTTGCCATGCTGAAGATGGCGGTGTTGGGGTTCGCTTGCGCTCACCCCAACCTACGTGTTCCGAGTGAGGCGACAGGAAGCCGACCTGCTAGTGCCGCGCGCCATCGTTCGGCATGGCGTTATGGTTCGCACTGTCCTTTTTCATCATAGGCCCGTCCTTGGGCATCGTGCCTTTTGCCATATGGCCCTTGGACATCGTATCCATCTTCATCGTGTCGTGGCCCATGGCGTTCTTCTTCATGCCATCGTGAGTCTGCGCAGTGTCCTTGGCCATCCCATTGTCCTGGGCAAAAACACTGCCAGCCCCGAGGACCAGGCATATGGCAAGCAAGGCGGAATTGAGGTTTTTCATAAATAGCTCCTGGCTACGTTTGAGTGAGAAAATGCACGGATTAGACATCGTGCGGGTGAGAACTCAATAAGCAAGTCATTGAAGGTCTGTGGTGAGGTAAGCAAACACAGTTCGTGGCGACGGCCATTGGAAGAAGCCGGGCGTGTATTGGGTCGTCCACTCCTTGGTCGCCAGAATGTTCTGGATCTGCACACGAAGGCTGCTTTTCCTGCCGAAGGCGGTGAACTGGTAACGCCCGCCGAGATTCACCCGCGTCACGGCAGGTGCATAAATACCGTTGTCGATGCTCGCGGGCGCGGTCCCGAAATGGGTGGCTGACACATCCAGCGATGAGGCCGGCAACCACGGAAGCACGTAATTGACGTTGGCCACGTATGTCAGAAGCGGCTGGCCGACGGCGACGAGACCCACCTTCTCGGCGGCCAGGTTCGGCCCCGTGATGCTGACCTTGCCGTCAAGAACGCCAATATTGAGCTGCAAGTAGTCGAACAGCTCGCCCGCAATCGAGAGTTCCACGCCTTTGGCGCGCTGGGCACCGAGCTCCCGGTCGACGTTGTTCGTATCCAGGTTGAAATACGGCTTCTGAAGTTCGAACACGCCCGCGATGATCTTGAACTTGGGGGTTACGACATAGCGTATGCCCGAATCGACTTGCCATGTCTTGGAGGCGGGAAGCACCGCTCCGCTGTTCCTGGCGGACGTGGGTGCGGCGCCGGAATCCTCCAGGCCCTGCGTGTATCCGGCATAGAGCGTCCATGCGCGCGCGAGCGACAAGGCGGCATTGCTGTAAACGCGGGGAGCATGCGCAGATACGTTGGAATCCGGCTCCCCCGGCGCGACGACCGTTTCACGATAGTGTTCGTCTTGAACGCCAAGCTCGAATTCGGCGCGTTGGCGCCAATCCACGTGATAGGCCGAGCCCACGCTCCACAGCTTCGTACGATCATGGGTGCGCGTCGAATACTGGAAGCTCGGTTCCGGCAACTGGACCAGCGTGCCGATGACGGCCTGGCCTTCGTCGACGACATCTTCCCCGCCGTAGCGTGCATGGGTGTCCCGGCCGCGAGCCATGAAGGTGAGCTGCTGACGCCAATCGCCTCTTGTGGATGCACCCGACAGGCGCACCTCGCCGGAGTTGGAAGACGTGTCCTGGTCTGGATATCCCACCACCAGATGCTGGGACCGGCCATTCGGCTGGATGTCGGTGTACAGATCCGCGAAGCTGACGGGATAGTCGTTGGTCGAGCGAAATACACCGGCCTTCAGCAGCCACGCCTTGCTCAACTGCGCAGACACGATGCCGCCCAGATTCGTCGCCAGATTGCCCCCTTGCGCCCAGTTCTGGCCGAAGTACTTGTTGGAAAGGGCGGGCGGCAGGAAATCACCTGCCGTGAAGAACAGTGGAAACGTCTTCGCGTCACTCGTTTTCTGCCAGTCAACCATCGCGCGTACGGTGATCTTGTCGTTCGGCGACCACAGGGGTGTCGCACCTATGCTGGTTACGTTCGATGTGTAGCCAGGGTAGGGGCCATAAGACGTCGTCTGCGTACTGACTTGCTTGCTCACCCCGATCGGCAGTACCAGCTCGCTGCCGATCAAGGGCAGGCTGCCGTCGACACTGACGCCGCGCGCCTCGTAGGGGCCGACATTTGCAATGATCGTTCCCCTGGGCACATCGCCTGTGGCATGGCGGAGGTCGTAATCCACGATGCCGGTAGGTGCGGGAAAGGGATAGCCGATTTCGCTCACGCCCGCCTTGATGCTCGAACCCTCGATAACACGATTGGACAACGCACCTTGCTGATCGAAGTAAAGACCGTCGATCCGAACATTGCCGGCTGCTTGAGGATTGAATCCGCGCACCAGACCCGGGCTGTAGAGGCCCACCGACTCCAACCCGAGCGTCAATCCGTAAGCGTCATCGGCGGCGGAAACGGGATTATCCGAGGCATGCTGGGCCTTTACTGCGGCCGCCTGAAAAATCATGGCAGCAGTGATTACAACAGATAGTGACCGACGCTTCGTGGATATGACGCGCATAGTGCTCCGCTTCCGATTCGAGCATCAAACTTGCGTGATGTCGTGGATACGAGTGTAGGTGTGTGGGCGAGTTGTACATATGCCGCTTGCTGCGGTGGGGAAGCCGCTTGCTGCAAGAGGTGAATTGCATTCAAGCGAGGTGGGCATTCAAATCACCGCGGCGATTTGCCCTCTCCTCTGCGAAGTAGAGCCTGTCCCGGACTTGATCCGGGAGGAGGGCCGGGGTGGGGTTGTTCGAGCTTGCCGCACGATTTGAATTCAACGCGAGATTGCTTCACCCCACCCCAACCCTCCCCTACTACACGTAGGGGAGGGGGCAGATCCGGCGAGCTGAGACACGACACTAATCAGGTACTTCGCAAGGGAGGGGCACATCATGACAGCGTCAAGTTGTAGCGAGCCGATCAGCCGCTACTTCAACCGCACAGCAACCACGTCGATCTCCACCAGCGCACCGCGGCGACCCGCAGGCAGAACCACCTGCAAGGTAGTGCACGCCGGCTTGTTGGGTTGATCTTTAGTCCCAAAGAACGGACGGAGCCCAGCCCTGAATCCCTCGATGTCCATCTGGTCGCCTTTCTTCGGATCAGCCGCGAGATACACGCGCACCATCGCCACGTCGCCCATCGTCAAATGCTGCGTCTTCAAGAACGTTTGAATGTCCTTGAGAATACCCGCGGTCTGGGACGCGGTATCGGTGTGCGTCTTCAAGTCAGGGTCGAGCCATCCACTCACATACAGCGTGTCACCGGCCCACACCGCCTGCGAAACCGGGCGGTTCACGCCCGAGGGATTTTGACTGGCCGTAAGCGGAATGTTTTTTAAGCCTTGTGCTGAGGCCGCCGTGGCGCTTCCGCTGGCGAGAACAGCCACGACCATGGCGGCAAAAAGCCTCAGCGCATCTTTCTTTCGATTGAACTGGAATCGCATGATTTCCCTCGATTTGCCGGCATTGATTTTTCATCCGCAAGCGGAGATCGCAGCCAGCCGGCAAGAGTTCCTGCATCCCGGCCACCATCCATGTCTTCACTCCCGGCCCAACATGGATTGTGCATCAGTGTCACAGTGAAGCGCGGACCGCTCGCTGCAACGACACCGCCGCTCGCTGCATAACCGTAGGGCCAAGTCTGCCGCTGCGCCGACGTTTGTAATAACTATGCGCATAGTTGACAAGATGAAAGCCCCAAGTATCTACTACGCCCATAGTAGACGTGGGGCAAGCAAACCCGATGAAGATTTTCCTCACCGACCGCGAGGCGGATGTCATGCAGGTGCTGTGGGACCATGGGCCGTCGCTGGTCGCCGAAGTACGCGAACGCTTGAGCGACGAGCTTGCCTATACGACGGTGCTCACCGTGTTGCGCACCCTCGAAGGTAAGGGCTACGTCGGACATGAGGAGGAAGGGCGCGGGCATCGCTATTTCGCCAGTATCAAGCAGCAGGCCGCACGCAAGAATGCCGTGCAGCATCTGACCGATAAATTGTTCAAGGGCTCGGCGGAGTTGCTCTTTTCGCACCTGGTATCGGAGCAGAAGCTAAATGCCGAGCAGATACGCCGCATACGGCGGTTGCTGGACGAGCACTCCGGCAAGGAAAAGCCGTGATGATTGACTGGATGATGTATGCCGTTATGGTCGCGCTCACGTTAAGCGCAGCGGCGCTGGCCGCCGAACGCGCGGCAAAGGTGGGTCAAGCTGCAGCGCGATGGGTGTGGATGCTGGCAATGGCCAGTTCGCTGGTGTTGCCGACGGTGATCGCTACTGCATCGATCCAGCTTCCCGATGCCCTCAAGTCCGGCATGGCGTTGACGTCGGCGCCGATTGCCCTGCGCGACACGACATCGATACCGATGCCGCCAGTGCTGCTTGACCTCGATGAAGGGCAGCCCTACGCGACATCCGATCACATCGACACGCTGGCGCGCGGGATCTGGCTAGGAGCCTCGGCGCTCATGGCGCTGATCCTCGCCACGGGTTCCGCGCTGTTACATCGGCGAAAGCGCGGCTGGAACGAAGGACAGCTGCATGGTGAGCATGTCCTCGTCGCGCCCGATGCGGGGCCGGCCGTTGTCGGCCTGATACGCTCGCGCGTCGTCGTACCTGCGTGGTTGCTGCAAGCAAGCGAGGAGCAGCAACGATGCACCATCGCCCATGAGCGCTCGCATCTGGACGCACACGACCCGCAGCTTCTCGCGCTCGCCCTGGCGCTGCTGACGCTGATGCCTTGGAACCCGCTGCTGTGGTGGCAATTCCACCGCCTGCGCCGCGCCATCGAGATGGACTGCGACGCCCGCGTCCTGCTGATGGGGCATGACATCGGTGCGTATTGCGAAACCTTGATCCGAGTGGGCCAGCGCCAATCGAGCCACATCGGCGTGGTGCCGGCGATGTCCGATTCGGCATCGTTCCTGGAACTGCGAATCCGTCGCATGCTGCGCAAGCCGCGGAAGTGGGCGCGCGCGTCGACGGCGTTGCTGGTATCCGTTGCACTGGGCATGGCGGCTTTTGCCGCGCAGGTAACGCCGCCCGATTACGGCCATGGACGTACGACCGCCTCCGTCGTGCTGAGTAGCGATACGCTGGACCGCTATGCAGGCTTCTACCAGAACAGTGCTCTGTCGCTCATTACCGTGACACGTGCTGGCAATGGTCTCCAGGTCAGCGTCAGCGGAGAGATCGGCATCCCGAAACCCTTCCATATCGTTCCCATCGGCAAGGCTGACTTTGCCGTACAGGGCGAGAATCCTCTTGGCGTAAACCTGCTCCCCGGCGAGAAGATCATCGCACCCACCGTGCACTTCGTCATGGACTCGCATGGGCGCGCCTTGCGACTTGTCGCCAATCAAAATGGACGCGTCATCCTCGACCAGCCGCGTATCGGCCACGCCGCTGCCGACCGGATCAATGATGCGCTCGCCAACCGCATCAAAGCGCAGAAGCCATTTCCTGGCAGTGAAAAGGCGCTGAGGCTGTTCCTGAGCGATCCTGACAGCGGCACAGGCATGAGCGATGGCCTGGCCTGGGTGCGCACCCATAACAAGACCGCCAGAGAGACGTTTCTTGCTGCGCTCGGGCCGGTCGAATCCTTCACGTTCAAAGGGGTCACCAAGTTCGGTTCGGATGACTACCTCGTCAAGCGCCAGCACGGCACGGAAACGGTATTGCTGGTGGTCGACGCGCAAGGAACCCTGGTGAGCGCCCTGCAATACGACTCTCACAGCCGGTTCGCCCTGATGGACCTTCTACCAGGGGTATGACCAACAGCTCGTTTTTGATCGACCTGTGGCCGTCAAGAATGGCCGCAATAGATCCTTGCGCCTGTTTCTTACCCAGGAGTGACGACATGAAACGCATAGCACTACGCTTCGCAAGCTTTCGAGCAATCACTCTTTGGATTGTGTGGGCAGCCTGCGCCGTCATCGGTTTGCCTGCACGGGGTGCGGATCTGAAGCCTGGCACTCACGCAGGCACACTGGACGGCGCGCTCTACCGCACTGATCCCATTGGGTTCATACATCACAAATGCCGAGAAAGCGCTGGTTCAACGGCAAATTTTTGGAGCCATGACATATGCGATCGAACTCGATCCGTTTAGTTCGTTGTCTTGCGGTTGTTCTGGCAGGGTTGGTAGCGCCTGTCTTTGCCCGGCCCGATAACGGACCAACGGATTGGAAAGATCCCGCCTTGGCAAGGCTCGACAACTTTGCTTCCAGGTTGACCGAAGCAGACAAGTTCTCGGGTGTCGTCCTGGTTGCCAGGAATGGGCACGTGTTGTTCGAGAAGGCCTACGGGAAGCGTGATGCCAAGAACGGCGCCCCAAACACGCTGGATACGCGCTTCAACCTTGCCTCGGCCGGCAAGATGTTCACCAGTGTGGCGGTATTGCAGCAAATTGCAGCCGGGCGGCTTTCGCTGGATACACGCGTTGGCGATGTGTTGAAGGATTATTCCAATCGCAGCTTCGCCAGCACGGTTACGGTCCGCCAGTTGCTGACTCACACCAGCGGTGCGGGTGACGATGCGTTGTTGGGCAATGAGAATGCGGCCAACCGCGCGCACGTACACAGCGTTGCCGACATGGTCGCTCTGGAAAGCCACCGGCCGCCGTCCTTCCCGCCGGGCACAAAACAGGTCTACAGCAATTTCGGGTTCGTCGTCCTGGGCCGCATGGTGGAAGTCGTTTCCGGCGAGGACTTCCAGACCTATGTGCGCCGTCACGTCTTCGAGCCGGCCGGGATGACCCACACCGGATTTATCGATTGCACGACCATAGATCCGGGCCTCGCCGTGGGATATACCACCGTCGGTGGCAAGCTGGTGTTCGAATGCGAAACCTTGCGCGGTTTTCCAGCGGGCGGCGAGGCATCCACGGTCGGCGACATGTATCGCTTCGTTCAAGCCTTGCAATCCGGCAAGCTCATTCCGCCGGCGTTGTTTGCACAAGCAACGAAGACCTATCGGCAATTCATGGGCCTGGGCTTCTTTGCGACCGATTACGGCCCGGATATTCCAGAGCGTGACTTTCGCTGGGGGCATGGCGGCAGCGCAGCTGGCATCTGCACCGACGTGCGCACCTATCCGCACACCGGTGAAACCATCATCGTGCTCAGCAATGCCAGTCCTCCGTCCTGCTATCCCGTGGCGAATTTTCTCCATCAGGACTATGAGAAGGCGCACGAGACGCGTTAACGAGCTGAACAGGCTTGACTCATCGACATCAGTACGTGAGCGCAAGCGAACCCTAACGTTGTCATGCAAACTCGCCCGGCGAACTCAAGCATTGAATCAACCGTCGCTGCGGCGATGGACGGGACCCAGCGGCTTTCCGCCTGACCTGTATAAACATCCTGAGCTGACGTCATTGGGCCCCGGCGTTCGCCGGGGTGACGACACAAGGAACGCCGACTTATTCCCGGCAGCTTGCAAGTCTTTCCCATCAAGGACTACGGCGCCATCGAGCGAGGCAACCGGAAGTTCTGCTGGATCGCGTCAGGAAAGTGTCTTGGAGAGGCCCAGTTTTTGATCCTGTGGCGGCAGCGCGGCAGCCAATGGGTCGTCACTCGCGTGTTTGGTTACGGGCGCCATGCGATCGAATGAGCGATGGCTGGATGGCCAGGCATGCGTCCTTTGTAAAACCCAGGCCAACTGAATCCAATCAGTGAGGTTGCTGCATCTAAGGGATTAACACCGCCATCTCGGCCGGTAACCCGCAGGGAGCAACCTCCATGATTGACTGCACTTTCGTCGTCCAGGCCACGACTCGCGCGCTCCGGCTCGTGCCCTTGTGCGCATCTTTGTCGCTGTTTTGCGCCGCAATGCCGTGCATGGCAGCTGCAGCCACAAGCACACGGCTGCCCGATACGCCGGTGGGCCATCTCGCCGGCGAGCTGATCCGTCACGCCAATGAAGACAGCCCGGTGCGGATCACCCAATGGGCGCCTGGTGTCTTGTCGCCATCCATCGCCTCCGACGACAAAGCGGCGTTTGTCACGGACCTGGCTTCGGCGACACGCGACGGCGGCGGGCTGGAAGTGTTCGACGTGCGCACCGACCCGCACCAGCCGGGGCTGCTGGAAGTTGCCGTCAAGGCACGTCGCAACGCGCAGGCCGCCTTGTTCTGGCTGGCGGCCGATCCAGCGCATCCGGACCGGCTGGCGCAGGCGGTGCTGGTGCCGATGGATAATCCGTTTTTTGCCGACTGGCCCAAGGGGGCGGTCTCGCATGCGGAGTTGGGAAAACAGATACACGCCGTACTGGACCGGCTGGTGCGCGTATCCGATTTCTCCGGCTGCGTGAGCGTTTTCGATGGCGGCGAGACCATATTCGACGAATGCCGTGGCCTGGCCGAACGCAGCTTCGACGTGCCGGTCGATCATCAGACCAGGTTCCATATCGCATCGGTCGGCAAGATGTTCACCGCAGTCGCCATCGCGCAACTGGTCGAAGCTGGCAAGCTGTCGTGGAACGACACGCTGGCGAAATGGGTTCCGGAATATCCCGACCAGGCGACGGCGAAGAAGATCACCGTGTGGGAACTCCTGCACCATACCGCAGGCCTGGGGGATTTCATGGTGCCGGACTATTTCGAGCACGCCAAACGCTTCGTCAATCCGGCCGATTATCTAGGGCTGATCGCCCGCCAGCCCAAAGTGGGCGAGCCAGGCGACGGCTTGAGCTACAGCAATGCCGGCTACATCCTGCTTGGGCGCATCATCGAGAACGTCTCCGGCGAAGCTTACTTCGACTATATCCAGCACCACGTCTTTCGACCCGCGCAGATGGCGTCCAGCGGCTTCGACAGCGAGGAAGAGATTGTGCCAGGGCTTGCGGTCGGCTATTACCACGACGATGGGGTGTTCTCCCGGACGTGGAAGGCCAACTGGCTGCAGGGCGTCTACAAGGGCAGTCCCGCAGGTGGCGGTTATTCCACCAATGCCGATCTGCTGCGCTTCGCCAGCGCCTTGCACGAAGGCAAGCTGGTGAAGTCCACCACGCTGGCAAAGATGTTCGCTGGCGAAATACCGGCCGGCCCCGGTGCCATCGGCGCCGGAATCGACGACCGGCTCTCGCACGGCCGCCACATCCGTGGCCATCAGGGCGGCATCGAGGGCACGACGTCGGACCTGGAGATGGTTTGGGAAACCGGTGCGGCCGTAGCCATGACCAGCAATGAAGGGTCATCGCAACACTGGATGCTGGCCGAGCAGATTGCCGACTTGCTGGCGGCCGAAGGCGCAAAAAATTGAACTCCAAAAACGATAAGCGCTTCATCCCATCATCTGTTACTAAAGCTTTTTGGCTTATTACACCATCTGGAGCAAGACCATGGATTTTCTGATTCCCCTCATCGTGATGTCTTCCCCCGTGCTCATCATCCTGATCGTGCTGCGCTACACCTACCAGCGGACACAGGTGCGTTACAACACCCTGCTGCAGCTGGCCGACAAAGGCGTAAGCCTGACGCCGGAACTGTTAGTGGAACCGCGTGTGGTTTATTGCGAACGGCGCAGGGCGCTGGTGCTGATCGGCGTGGGCCTTGGCCTGATGGCGATGTTTCTATCGTTGCCAGGGCAGCTCGATAACGGCCTGGGCATCAACCGCTTATGGGGCATCGGGCTGTTGCCGTTGATGACGGGCTTGGGTTATCTCGCCAGTTGGTGGTTGAACCGGCGGGAAAATGTGCGTGGCTGACAGCGCCGCCGAGGCGCGCATCGACCAGGCTCTGGTGACACGCGTACAGCTGGACGGGGATCGTCGTGCATTCGAGCACCTGGTGCGTCGGCACCAGGGCATGGTGCGTGCGCAACTGCGGCGGCTGTTGCACGGTGACGAGATTGCGGCGGATGACCTGGCGCAGGAAACCTTTATGCAGGCCTGGCGAAACCTGGATCAATTCCGCGGCGAGGCACGCTTTTCCAGCTGGCTGTATCGCATTGCGTATACCTGTTTCCTGCAGGCGCGCCGAACTCCCGTACGGCACGACAGTGTCGACGAGGAGGTACTGGAACAGCTGCTGGCGCCGGTGCACGCAAATGATCTAAGGCTCGACCTGGCGCGCGCGATGCAACGTTTGTCCGCAGCCGAGCAAGTGGTACTGCTGCATTGCGTACAGATGGGCCTCAGCCACGAAGAGGCCGCCTACGTGCTGGCGATGCCGCTCGGCACCGTGAAAACCCACGCGACACGCGGCAAGGCAAAATTGAAGACATGGCTGGCGGATTGGCGCAATGCCGGTACGGAGGAAATCTCATGAACGCCTCGCACGACGACACGCTTGAAGCGCTGCTGCGCCGGGAATTTTACGGACCAGTTGCCGACGACGGGTTTAGCGAACGCGTGATGCAGCGCTTGCCGCCGCGCCGGCGCCGGATCGCCTGGCCGTTATGGGCAGGTGTGCTGATGGGGACTGCAGCATGCTGGCTCTGCATGAGCAGCGTGCCGCTGCTTGATGTTGGCTGGAGGGATTGGCTGGCTGGAGTGCCATCCATCGCGGCAATCGGCATGTGGGTGACGATAGCTTCCATGACGTTGCTGGCCTTCGTGTGGGGCTTGATGGAAAGCGACAGTCGTTGAACTTAAGGCGCGTAGGTTGGTGGTGAGCGTATGCAAACCCCAACGTTGCCATGCCGAGGGCGATGTCGGGGTTCGGCGTTGCCTCACCGCCAACCTACGAAGGATCATGCTATGTCGAATATCGACACAGGAGGGGTTCATGCACAGCCGCCATCACGAAACCCTGTGACGTTGTTATTGCCAGCGCCGGTCCCGTAGGCCTGCAATCATGCCTGCCGCTGCTTGACAGACTTCCCACCCCAAGAAGGTTCGCTCAATGAATACCGTTTCCCAGGCGCCAGTCATCCTGATCACCGGTGGAAGCCGTGGCGTAGGCGCGGCGACTGCGCGGCTTGCCGCCGCACAAGGCTACGATGTCGCGATCAGCTTCGTCTCCAACGAATCGGCCGCCCACGCGGTGGCGGCTGATGTGGAAGCTGCCGGGCGGCGTGCGTTGCCCGTGCGCGCAGACAGTGCCGATCCGGAGCAGGTCGCCCGGCTATTCGCAGCGATCGACCGCGAGTTCGGCCGCATCGACGTGCTGGTGAACAACGCCGCGATACTTGCGCAGCAATCCCGGCTGGAAGATCTTTCATTCGAACGGATGCAGCGCATCTTCGCGGTCAACGCCATCGGCCCCATCCTCTGCGCACAGCAGGCAGCGAAGCGCATGTCCTATCACCGCAACGGCCAAGGTGGCGCCGTGATCAACATTTCATCGGCATCGGCGCGGCTGGGCAGCCCAAACGAATATGTCGACTACGCCGCGTCGAAGGGTGCCATCGAGACTTTCACTACCGGTTTCGCCAAAGAAGTCGCGCGGGAAGGCATACGCGTCAACTGCGTTCGTCCGGGCCACATCTATACCGACATGCATGCCAGCGGCGGAGAGCCCGGGCGCGTCGACCGTGTCAAGGATTCGATCCCGATGGGAAGAGGCGGCCAGCCGGAAGAGGTGGCGCGCGCGATCCTCTGGCTGGCAAGCGCGGATGCTTCTTTTATTACCGGCACGTTTCTCGATGTTACTGGCGGCAAGTGAGCGGCTGGCTGTGGTGACGGGTTGAGCACAATGGCACTAACTTAAGCGTCATGGCTCCATGGCTTGCCGTGATCTGCTCCCTCCCCTGCGACAGTAGGGGAGGGCGGGGGGGTTGCTTGTGCTTTAGCGTGCAGCCGAATGTCGCTATGACTTCTGATGACAAGAGGCTATGTAGCAACGTTGTGATCTTGCCGCTCGCTACGCTCGCACCCCAACCCAACCCCTGAGGTATCCCCACGTTCTTTTGCCGGCTATTCCGATAAAAAAGCCGAAGTTTTCGCCGGTGTTATTTCAGCGCGAGTCGTCATTCCGGCGAAAGCCGGAATGACGACTCGCTTTGGAACGGAGTCAGCGTGATCCTCAGGTTTACTGCGAGCTATCTCGTTGATTTATTGAGGACGTTCGACTGAAAAACGCGGGGATACCTCAACCCCAACCCTCCCCTACTTCGCAGGGGAGGGGGCGCATCCCTGCAAGCGTCGAGGCACACGCTCAAGTTAGTGCCATTGGGGTTAAGCATGGACTCACCGAAAACCGTCGCCCCGGCGAACGTGGCCTGTCAAGGCTTTCCGTTACCGGGCAGAAACTTTCACGCGGGGTCTAATCAAATACCTTCTTCATTGCACGCTGCCGGTACTCCGCGGGCGAAATGCCCATGGCACGCCGAAAGGCGCGGCTGAAGTTTGCGGCGTCGCTGAATCCGAGGCGTTGCGCGATCTGTGTCACAGTGACCGGCGAATTCTGAAGCAGGTCGCGGGCTCGTTCGAAGCGAACCTGATGCAGGAGCTCGCGGAAGCTCATGTTCTCGCGCCGCAGGTGGCGATCTATGGTGCGTGGAGATACCCGGTTGCTCCGGGCGATGCTTTCCAGCGTCGGTGGTTCGCCCTCCAACCGCAGAAACATCATGCGCAGGTATTCCACCCAGTCGACATCGGTGCCGCGGGGACGAGGCGCCAGGTCGGCGCATCGTCTGTCGACATCCTCCACCACATGGACGTCGGCGAACGGGAGCGGGTAATCGAGCATGGAGGTGGTCATGACCACCCGCACTTCGGGCAGGGCATTGCCGTCGAAGTGGAATCGCGCCGGCGCCAGCCCAAGGTATCGCGCCAGATGGGGCGGCGGAGGCATCGATATGTAGATGTCGTAGGTTTCTCTGGAGCCCTCCGGCAGCATGAGGCGCAGCTGGTTCTCATGCGCGACGGCCAGCGTCTCCAGGTAGAAGTACAGCATCTCGAGTGGCATCGCCATGGCCGGCGTGTAAATCGCCTCGCCGACGCCGGTCGGGCTGCGCCGATAGCGCAGCGAGAAGGTTTCGGTCATCAGGTGGTAGTGGCGCGCCACCAGCCGCAGGACTTCGTCAAGGTTGCGGCAGCTGAGCATGCCGTAGCCCAACAGGTCGTGGGACGTCATCTTGATCAAGCGACCCAATTCGAAGCCAAGGTCGGTGCGGCCGGTGAGTCGTCGCGCGCTAGCGATGAACGCCTCCATCTCCATCGGCTCCAGCATGGCATCGCGCCGATCGAACTTCGCCGCGTCGATGCCTGCCATGCGCAACAGGGCGTCCGTATCAACGTCCTGCTTCCGCAGCCAGTCGCGCAACAGGACCAGGTATCGGACCGGAACCTTGCGCGCTGCGTTCATCCTTATTCCTCAAGCCGGCCGTAGGGCGGCGAATGTCAAAAACTGACTGGCAGATGTCGTTGCGGGATATCGCGCGATGCTGTGTCCCTGCCGACCATGGACGTTCGGGGGGCAATCCGGTCAAGGAGAGCGGAATCGGCCTCGCGTCCCTGGCCGGGCGGATTCTAGTCGACGGTCGCGATGCTCGCCAGCGGAGGTGGTCCATGTATCACGAGTACGTCCAGACCTCGGTCATCGACGATGAGGCCCTTCCGTGGGTGCCTTTCGCTCCGTACGCGAACGATGTCTTCCTCAAGTACTTCAAGCTGGACCCGATTCGAGGCGAGACGATCGTTCTCATGAAGGTGCCCGCGGGCCTGGTGCTGCCGAGGCATCACCATTCAGGCACTGCGATCGTGTACACGATCGAGGGCCGGTGGAAATACAAGGAGCACGACTGGATCGCCGGCCCAGGCAGCGTGGTTTTTGAAACCGCCGCATCCTTGCATACGCCGGAAGCCGTAAGCAGGGAAGGGCACGTGCTGGTGCTGAACATCGTGGTCGGCGACCTGATCTTGCTCGGCGAGGAAGGCCAAGTCCTGGCCATCGAGAACTGGAAGACCGGCTTGCAGCGGTATCTCTCGTTCTGTGAGCGTGCGGGCGTCATTCCGCGGGATCTGACGGCTTTCGGTTGAGCCGTTGCCATGAGCAAGGGGCGACCTTGCTGAACGCCGATTGCAGGTCGCTCGAATCGCATGGCGAATTGGAACTGCAGGGTGTCGGATAAGGACATGGTGTTGGCGGTCGTGAACGTCGACCATTGCTTAATTGATCAGTGTTGCCTTAAAGGGTTTGCGCGCCTGCCGCAAAGCGGAGGGGCTTATGCGTGTTGTCATAGCGGATGATCATCCCGTCGTCTTGGCGGGTCTCCGTACCTTGCTGGAAAACCAGTGGGCCGATTGCCAGTTGGTTGGCGAAGTGCACAGTGGCGCTGCCCTGTTTGCGTCGTTGGCAAGCCATTCCTGCGATCTGGTCATCACCGATTTCTCCATGCCGGTCGAGGAGGAGTCGATAGATGGTCTTGGGATGATTGGCCAGCTACGCGAGCGTTATCCGCGGCTGGCGATCTTGATTCTTACCATGTCGCACAATCCGGCGTTGATAAAGGGCATGCTTAAAACCGGCGCCAACGCGGTGGTCGAAAAGACCGCCATGGTCAAGGAGTTGATACTGGCGATCCAAATGGTTCGCATGGGGCGCACTTACGTAAGTGACCATTTGCGCCACGGATTGGCCGAGCTTGATGCAAAGCCGGGGATGCATGGCGTCCATGAAGATGCGGGCAATTGCCTGCTGTCGATGCGGGAAGTCGAAATCATGCGCATGCTGACGCGCGGCATGACTGTGACGGAAATAGCCAGGGCGACGTCCCGTAGCGTCAAGACGATCAGCCAGCAGAAGCGCGACGCCATGCGCAAACTTTGTATTGATAGCGATAGCCAGTTGTTCGAATACATGCGTACGCGCGGGTTATAAGTGCCCTGTCCGCGTCCTGAAAAATTTTGGCCGCCCCCGGTTCGTTGATCACAAAATAACCATGTGAGCGCCTCGTAAGATTTCACGTACCAATAACAATCGACGGGGTTATAGTTCACGCGGGAATCACAATCGTACGTACTGAAAAAGAAAGGCTTTTTAAGAAGTAGCGGCGCGGTTTTTGCTGTTCGTCGCCCTGCAGGGGCGCACTTAGGGAATCAGGGGAAGTTGTTCCAGCCGTGAAATGAGGGATTTCAGGCATGTTTGGCTATCCGCGATCAAACCACTACTTTTCATCTCCGCCCACTCGCCCGCCCGGTCTCGATGACCGACATCAGCGCATGACTTAGCGCCTGGCTGGTTGCTCGTTCGCTGCTTTAGCCGTTCCGCGAGCACACAACGAACGCTGCGTGTTAAGCCGCCGCTCCTGTGCGGACGCAGGAGCGTGTTTGATGCGCCTCCCGTCCACTAACCCATGTCTGGTTTCAGGCGCGTTGGATCAGGCATCCATGGATAAGCGCCGAAAAAAAACCGTCTCCCTAGGACTGTTCTGATGTCCTGGTGTCGGGTCGGTCGGTAATTTGCCCACGTATTACGCAGGGGTTTTGAGCATGAGTTCGATGCATCCAGAAGGGGATGGAAGACGCAAGCGGGCCGTACCGCGCACCTATCCCATCAAGCCGGTGGCCGTTGCGATTGCCTGGGTGGTCGCGGCCGCGCCCATCTATGCGCAAACCTCACGGCCCAACGCCGGACAGTTGTTGCAGCAGACGGCACCCGCGGTGCCTGCGCCGGCACAGGGCAAGAACCAGGGCGTTATCGCGCCGGCTGCGCCTGGTGCGCCGCAGCAGGAATCGACGTCCGCGGTGCGTGTCCAAACCATTCGTTTCCACGGCAACACGCATATCGATGACGCCAGCTTGCGCAAGGCGATTGCGCAGATCGGTAGTGTGGAAGGAACGTCCGCCACATTGGCGCAACTCCAGGCACTGGCTGATGCGGTCACCCGTTACTACCGCCAGCAGGGTTACTTCGTCGCGGTCGCTTATGTGCCGCGCCAGACCGTGGATGACGGCGTGGTCACCATCGAGGTGCTGGAAGGCAGGCTCGATCAGGTCCATGTGAACCATTCGGGCGGCTACGACCCGGCGCGCATACTGCGTTATGGACAGGATGGCTTGTGCGGGCAAAGCAGCGGCTGCACCGATGCCACGCTGACGCGCGCACGCGCCGATCGCGCGGTGGGCCTGATATCCAGCCTGCCGGGCGTCGCGAGCGCATCGGGCACGCTGTCGCCCGGTTCGACGGTGGGCAGCAGCAACGTCACGCTGGATGCGGTGCCTGGACCAAGCGTCACCGGCGTGTTGGGCGTGGATGATTACGGCAACGAATACACCGGCCGCATTCGCGAAACCGGCGATCTGCGCTGGAACAATCCGCTGGGCGTCGGCGATCTGCTCACGGCCGATATCGCCTTGTCGGATCGCTGGGGGCTGGGCGGCACGCGTGGCCGCGGCGCCTTCAACGGCGTGGTGGATTACAGCCTGCCGATCGGCTACGACGGCTGGCGCGTGGGCGCCAACTACACGCATCTGTTGTATCGGCTCGGCGCGCCGTTCAATGTGACCGATGCGTACGGCGGCGGCAACGAGTTCAACGCCTATGTGGCGTATCCCATCGTGCTGACGCCCTACAAGCATCTATGGTTGCGCGCCAGCTACGGTGTCAAATGGCTGTCCGACAGCGTGCTGCAGCAGACGTTCCACACCCGCGACACCACCGTGTCGCTCAGCGCGAACGGCGATGCCATCGATACGTTGTGGGGCGGCGGGGTGACGCAATATGGCGCATTGCTCACGCGCGGACTGGTTGCCTATGGCAGTGGCCCTCGTCCTGCCAATACGCCGAGTGCCGCCGGCCATTTCACCAAGCTGGGCTTCACCGTTTCGCGCGACCAGACGGTGAGTTACCTGATGCACGACACGCACCGGCTGAGCGTGTATGGCGCCGTGCAAGGGCAGTGGAGCAATACCAATCTCGATTCGGTCGAGAAATTCACGCTGGGCGGCCCCGCCGGCGTGCGCGGTTATCCGGTAGGCGAAGCGGTCGGCGATGAGGGCGCGGTCGCGACGCTTGAATTGCACGATTCGTTTGCGGTGGCGTTTTTGGGAGGCGACAACCTCACGCTCTCGCTGTTTCGCGACAACGGCTGGCTGAAGATGAACCACACGCTGTGGCCGGGCTACCAGGGCGCGCGGCAACGGCACCTGGGCAGCACCGGCATCGGTGCGGAACTGCTGCGTCGCAATCGCTACAACCTCAAGCTGATGTGGGCGCTGCGCGACCCGGGTGGCGAGCCGGATACGGCTACGCGCGATCACCGCAACTGGCTGTGGTTCCAGGCGCAGGTGTTCTTCTGAGCCTTTGCATCGTTTGACGCCGAACCGCTCGGCGAAGGGGATGACGTTTGAAAAAGCTGTGTTTCCTATCGGGATTGCCACGCTCCGGCAGCACCTTGCTGGCGGCGCTGTTGCGGCAGAACCCGCGCGTGCATGCCCATATGAGCAGCCCGCTGTCGGGCATGCTGGATGCGATGGTGGCTGAAATGAGCGCCGGCGAGTTCGCGGAGTTCATCGACGACGAGCGCCGCTGGAACGTGCTGCGCGGCATCGTCGAGGGCTATTACGCAAACACCCCGCGCGATGTCGTGTTCGACACCAGCCGCGCATGGTGCGGGCGCATGCCGCTGCTCAACCGCCTGTATCCGGATTTCAAAGTGATCGCATGCGTGCGTCACATGCCGTGGATCATCGACAGCTTCGAGCGCGTCTTCCGCGCGAATGCCTTGCGCGCTTCCAGGGTGTTTCAGAACGCGGCAAATACCACCGCGTACACGCGCGTCGAGGCCATCGCCGCCGGAACCGGCTCGGTGGGCTATGCCTTCAATGCGCTCAGGGATGGCTATTTCGGCGAATTCGCGCCGGGCAGGCTGATGCTGTTGCAGTACGAAACGCTGGTGCAGGAACCGGCCAGGGCCATGGAAGCCGTCTACCGTTTCATCGGAGAAGACGGCTTTCAGCACGATTTCCAGCGCGTCACCTTCGAGCCCGTGGCCTTCGACGAAAAGGCCGGTTTGCAGGGCCTGCATGACGTGAAGCCGGTGGTCGCACCGGCGACACGCGAAAGCGTATTGCCACCTGATCTCTACATCCGCTTCGAAAACGACTCTTTCTGGCGCCAGCCTGCGGCGCGCCGTGAAGGTGTCGTGATCGTTTGATCTCCGTATTCGAGCTGTAACGAGCGAGGGCTGCTCCCATGAACGCGAAACTGTATCGCCACGTTTTCAACAAGAGTCTGGGCTGCCTGGTTGCCGCGCCGGAGATCGCGCACAGCCGCATGAAGGCGGGCGCAACGGGAGCGGCATCGCGTCACCTGCCTGCCATGCGACCGCTCGGCGTGGCACTCGCCATGTTGATGGGCGGCGCCGTGCATGCGCAAAGCCTGCCCACCGGCGGCAACATCGTCGGTGGCCAGGGCCATATCGGCAGCGCCGGCAATACGATGACGGTGCAGCAGAACAGCTCGCGGCTGGCGATCAACTGGAACACCTTCAATATCGGCGCCGGCAACACGGTGGTGTTCAACCAGCCATCCAGCAGCGCGGTGGCGTTGAACAATGTACTGGGCAACAACCCCTCGCAGATCTACGGCAACCTCAAGGCGAATGGCCAGGTCTTTCTGATCAACCCGAACGGCGTGCTGTTCGGCAAGAGCGCGCAGGTCAACGTCGGCAGTCTGTTTGCCAGCACCTTGCCGATCAACGTCTCGGCGTTCATGCAGGGCCATGACAGCTACACCTTCAGCCGCAATGCCGGCGGTGCAAGCGGGCAGGTGATCAACCAGGGTCAACTGAAAGCGGTGAACGGCGGCTTCGTCGTACTGGCCGGCAACCAGGTGATCAACAGCGGCACCATCAGTGCGACGTCGGGAACGGTGGCGCTGGCCTCGGGCGACAGCGTCACCTTGAACCTGGACAACGCCGGTTCGATGACCGTCAACGTGAACGCCGCCACGTTGGGCGCGTTGATCAAGAACCAGGGCCTGATCGAAGCCGATGGCGGCCAGGTGCTGCTGACGGCGCGCGGCGCCGGCATGCTGCAGTCGAACGTGATGAACCTGAGCGGCGTGCTCGATGCGCGCTCGATCGGTAGCAAGAACGGGAAAATCGTCATCGACGGCGGCGATGCGGCGCAAGGCGACAGCGGCACGGTGGCGCTGGTCAACGCGACCGTCGATGCGTCCGGCGCCAACGCAGGCGAGCAGGGCGGTGCCGTCACCGTCACCGGCCCGCACGTCAATCTGCAGGGTAGTGCCATCAACGTAAGCGGCAATACGGGTGGCGGCATCGCGCTGGTCGGTGGCGGCCCGCATGGCGAAGGTGCGCTGACGCGTGCGTTGACCACCACGGTGGATGCCGACAGCACCATCGATGCTTCCGCGACGGGCAATGGCAACGGCGGCACGGTGGTGCTGTGGTCGGATGAAGAAACCGATTTCGACGGCGCCATCCTGGGCCGCGGCGGCATGCTCGGCGGCAACGGCGGCTGGGTGGAAACCTCCAGCGAAGGCGCGGTGCATTTCCGCGGCAACGTCACTACGCGTGCACCGCGCGGCACGCAGGGCACCTTGCTGCTCGATCCGTACAACATCGTGATCGGCAATGGCACTTCCAATCCTTTCCCGGTGAACTGGACGGATGTGTCGTGCAGCAGCGACGTCACATCCAACATCACCATCGGCATGGCGGATTTGTCGGCGCAGTTGAATTCGACGTCCATCCAGCTGGTGGCCAAGAACAACATTACCGACCAGGCTGGCGTGTCGGTCACCGGCACCACCGGTACGCTGATCTTCCAGGCCGGCAACGTGTCGTTGACGGGCGCGTACAACGTCGCCGGCGGGCTGGTGTTCAACGTGACGGGCACCGCGCTCGTTGCCGGCGTGATCTCGGGAAGCGGTGGCCTTACCCAGGCGGGCACGGGCACGACGATACTCGCGGCCAACAATACGTACAGCGGCCTCACGGCGATCAACGGCGGCACGCTGCAAGTGGGCAATGGCGGCACCACCGGCACCCTGGGCACGGGCAACGTCACCGACAGCGCCAACCTCACGTTCAACATCAGCGGTACCACCACCGTCAGCGGATTGATCAGCGGCACGGGCAGCCTGACCCAGGCGGGCACGGGCACCGCCATCCTGACGGCCAACAACACCTACAGCGGCATTACCACCATCAGCGCAGGCACGCTGCAGGTAGGTAACGGTGGTGCGGCAGGCAAGCTGGGCTCCGGCACGGTGACCGACAACAGCGCCTTGGTCTTCAACGTCAGCACCCCCGCGACAATCAACACGCTGATCGCCGGCACGGGCAACCTGACCCAGACGGGTGCGGGCACGCTGATCCTGACGGCCAACAATACGTACAGCGGCGGCACCACGATCAATGCAGGCACGACGCTGCAGATCGGCAACGGCGGCGCGACGGGCAACCTGGGTACGGGCGCGATTGCCGACAACGGCAACCTGGTATTCAACACCACGGGCACGACAACGATCACGCCAGTGATCAGCGGCAGCGGCAACCTGAGCCAGGCGGGCACGGGCACCACCGTGCTGACGGCCAACAACACTTATGCCGGCAGCACCACGATCAGCGGGGGCACGTTGCAGATCGGCAACGGCGGCACGACCGGCAGCCTGGGCACGGCAGCCACCGTTACCGACAACGCCAACCTGACTTTCAACCTTGGCGGCACGACCACGCTCAACACGGTGATTGCAGGCACGGGCAACCTGACGAAGGCAGGCGCGGGCACCGTCATCCTCGCCGCCAACAACACTTACGCTGGCACCACCACCATCAGTGCCGGCACGCTGCAGGTAGGCAACGGCGGCACCGCCGGCAGCCTGGGCGCCGGCAATGTCGTCGACAGCGCCGCGCTGGTGTTCAACCTCAGCAGTCCCGCCACGGTCGCCAATCTGATCTCGGGTGGAGGCAGACTGACGCAGGCCGGCACGGGCACCGTCATCCTGACGGCCAACAATACGTACAGCGGCGGCACCACGATCAACGCGGGAACGACGCTGCAAGTCGGCAATGGAGGTGCGTCGGGCAATCTTGGCTCCGGCGCGATCACCGACAACGGCGACCTGATCGTCAATACCACCGGCACGACAACGATCGCGCCGGTGATCAGCGGCAGCGGCAATCTGAGCCAGGTGGGCACCGGCACCACCGTGCTGACGGCCAACAACACCTATGCCGGCAGCACCACGATCAGCGCAGGCACGCTGCAGATCGGCAACGGCGGTACGACCGGCAGCCTGGGCACGGCGGCCACCGTCACCGACAACGCCAATCTCACGTTCAACCTCAACACCGTGACGACCGTGAACGCGGCGATTGCCGGCACCGGCAATCTGACGCAGGCCGGCGCCGGCACCACCATCCTGGCCGCCAACAATACGTACAGCGGCACCACCAACATCACCGCGGGTACGCTGCAGGTCGGCAACGGAACCACGGCGGGCAGCCTGGGTACGGGCAACATCACCGACAACGCGAACCTCACCTTCAACCTGTCGGGCAACACGACCATAGCCGGTGCGCTCAGCGGTACCGGCACGCTGCAGAACGTGTTTCTGGGAAGCGTCCAGACCTTGTCGAACGTGAGCGGCTTCACTGGAACGTACACGGTGCTGGCGGACGAGAACAGCGCGTCGGCCGCAACGTTCAACGTACCCACCAACGCGAACATATCCAGGAACACGGTGAACGTGGTGCTGTCCGGCAGCGCGAACGCGAACACCGCGTTCACGCCGTTCCCGGTCTTCAATCCGCAGAACACCGCCTACGTGGGCACGCCCACGATGCAGATCGACGGCTTTATGGTGACCAATGCTACCGCGGCGCTCGGGGGCACGCTGACTTCGTCCGGTACCAACATCACGCTGGGCGGCGGTTATCTGTGGCAACTGTTCAATGGCGCCACGACCACCAACTTCACCACGCTGACGAGCAGCAGCAACTTCGTGCTGAGCGGTAATTCATGGATTGCCGTGGCGCCGGGCCTGACCGTCACCGAAAGCGGCGTGCTGAGTGGCACCCCCAATCAGATCGCCATCCAATGGCCCGGCAACGGACCGGTGTGCACCATCGGATGCGCCGCGCCGACAGTGATCCTGTCGGGCAACAACACCTATAGCACCAACGCATACACCTATGTCGGCTACACCACCTTGCAGATCGGCAATGGCGGCGCGTCGGGCAGCCTGGGCGCCACCAATGTGAATCTGGGTTATGCCAATTCCACGCTGGCCTTCAATACCAGCGGCACGACCACGGTCAGCGGCTCCATCATCGGCGTCGGCAGCCTGATCCAGCAAGGCACCGGCACCGCCGTCCTGGCCGGCAACAACACTTACAGCGGCAACACCACGATCGCGGCAGGCACGCTGCAAGTGGGTAATGGCGGCAGCAATGGCAGCCTGGGCACGGCGGCCACTGTCACCGACAACGGCACATTGACGTACAACCTCAGCGGCAACGCGACGGTCAGCGCGACCATCACCGGCACCGGCAACCTGACGCAGGCCGGTACCGGCACCACCATCCTTGCCGCCAACAACACCTACAGCGGTACCACCACCCTCACGGCGGGCACGCTGCAGGTGGGCAACGGCGGCAGCGCCGGCAGCCTGGGTACGGGCGCCATCGCCGACAACGGCACGCTGATGTACAACCTGTCGCGCAGCACGACCGTCGCCAACCCACTTACCGGCAGCGGCACGGTAGGAAACGCGTATCTGGGAACGACGCAAACCCTGAGCAACGTCACCGGCTTCACCGGCACCTATGCCGTGAGCACGAACGAGGTGAACGCCGCCGTGGCCGGCCTCGCCCTGCCCAGCGGGACGGACCTGTCCGGCAACGCCTTCAACACCATCATCACGGCAACCAATCCCAACACCTCGTTCACGCCCTACAAGGTTTTCAACACCAGCTATACAGGCACGCCGATCCTGGAAATCAACGGCCTGGTGGTGAGCAACGGCAGCATGGCCGTCGGCGGCACGCTGACCTCGTACAACACCAATATCACGCTGGGCGGCGGCTATCTGTGGAGCCTGTTCGATGGCACCACGACCACCGGCTTCAACACGCTGACGGACGCCAACAGCTACGTGCTGGGCGGCAATTCGAACATCACCGTGGCGCCGGGTTTGACGGTGACGCAGAGCGGCGCGCTCAGCGGCAGCGGCAACCTGACGATTCAGGAGTCGTGCGGCATATCGCAGTGCAACGCCAGCACCGTCATCTTCACCGCCAACAACACGTACACCGGCGTGACCACGGTCAGCAATGGCACGGTGCAAGTCGGCAGCGGCGGCACGACAGGCAGCCTCGGTACCGGCAACATCGTCAATAACGGCAATCTCACCTATAACCTCAGCACCACCACCACGGTCGGTGGCGCGATCAGCGGCACGGGCAACCTGTCGCAGGTGGGCACGGGCACAACAATCCTTGCGGCCAACAACAACTACAGCGGCACCACCAACATCAGCGCCGGCACGCTGCAGGTGGGCAATGGCGGCAGTACTGGCAGCCTGGGTACGGGCAACGTCACCGACACGGCCAACCTCGTATTCAACTCGTCGGGCAATTCGAGCATTCTGGGATGCCTGAGCGGAAACGGCACGCTGACGCAGAACGGCATCGGCGCAGTGGATATTGGCGGCGGCAATACCTCCATCAACAACAACTTCAGCGGCAGTGTCACGATCAACGCCGGCACGCTGATCGGCGACGGCGGCAGCACGACATATGGCGCACTGGGCAACGGCACGACCATCACCGTCAACAACGGTGGCACGCTCGTGGCCGGTGCCAATAACAATGGGCTGGAAGGTACTGCGCAGAGCGCCACGATCATTCTCAACAGCGGCTCAGTACTGACCACCAGCAGCAACAGCACGGTAGACACGCTGGGACGATTGACGCTGAATGGGGGAACACTCGCAAACCCAGGGCCGTTGACGGGAAGCGCTGTTACCTTCGGCGCCTGGTATCTCACGCAGAACGTCACGGTCAGCGCGAACTCGACGATCTCGGCGTTGGGCGTCACCCTCGATCAGTCGGGCGGTACGAACTTCAATATCGCAAGCGGCACTCAGCTGCTGGTCAGCGGAACGTTGATCAATGCGCCGAGTGCCGCAAACACCGGCATGAACCTGACCGGTCCCGGCACCATGGTGCTGACCGGCAACAACAACTACAGCGGCACTACGCGGATCAGCAGCGGCACGCTGCAAGTGGGCAATGGCGGCACCACCGGCAGCCTCGGCACCGGCGCTGTCGTCGACAACGCCGACCTGGTCTTCAATCTCAGCGGCACCACCACGGCCCCGGGTGTCATCAGCGGCACGGGCAACCTGTCGCAGGTGGGCACGGGTACCACTATCCTCGCGGCCAACAACACCTACACCGGCTCGACGACGATCAGCAGCGGCACGCTGCAGGTGGGCAATGGCGGCGCTGCGGGCAGCCTGGGTACGGGCAACGTCACCGACAATGCCAACCTGCGGTTCAACACCACCGGCACGACCACGGTCAACGGTTCGATCAGCGGTACCGGCAACCTGACGCAAGCAGGCACGGGCACCACCGTGCTCGCGGCCAATAACAGCTACAGCGGCAGCACCACGATCAGCGCGGGCACGCTGCAAGTAGGCAACGGTGGCGTCGCGGGCAGCCTGGGCACGGCGACCACCGTCACCGATAACGGCAACCTGTCGTTCAATACCAGTGGCACGACCCTGGTCAATGCGTCGATCGTCGGCAGCGGCAACCTGATCCAGAAGGGCACGGGCACGACCGTTCTGGCGGCCAACAACGCTTACAGCGGCACGACCACCATCACGACGGGCACGCTGCAGATCGGCAACGGCGGCACCACGGGCAGCCTCGGTACGGGCAGCGTGGCTGACGGGGCCAACCTGACTTTCGACCGGTCGGACAACACCACGATCGCCAATACCATCAGTGGTAGCGGCACGTTGGAAAACGTGTATCTGGGCACCACGCAGAACCTGACCAACGTGGCCGGCTTCACCGGCACCTATGCCGCGCTGGCAGACGAAGTTGCCGGTACCGCCGCGACATTCAATATTCCGACCGGCACCAATCTGGCTGGCAATACGTTCGATGTGATCGTTACGAAAACGAATTCCAACACATCGTTCACGCCGTTCCCGGTCTTCAATACCCAGAACACTTCGTACGCGGGTACGCCTACGCTGCAAATCAACGGCGTGGTGGTCGCCAACGCCACGGCCGCGGTGGGCGGCGAGCTGACCTCGACCAACACCAACATCACCTTGGGCGGCGGTTATCTGTGGAGCTTGAACAATGGCACCACGACGACTTACTACACCACCACCCTGGGCAGCACCACGACGGCGTTGACCGGCAATGCCACCATCACCGTCGCGCCAGGTCTGACGGTGACGGAAGCCGGCTTGCTCAGCGGCAGCGGCAACCTGACGATCGTGCAATGCGGCTTCGCGCAGTGCGACCCCAGCACGACGACACTCACCGCCAACAACACCTATACCGGCACCACCAACATCACCTATGGCACGCTGCAGATTGGTAATGGCGGTGCATCCGGCAGCCTCGGTACCGGCAATGTCATCGATAGCGGCAATCTCACGTTCAACGTCAGCGGCACTACGACGGTGGCCGGTGCAATCAGCGGCACCGGCAACCTGACCCAGGCGGGCACCGGCACCACCGTGCTCGCCGCCAACAACAGCTACAGCGGCAATACCACGATCACTGCAGGCACCTTGCAGATAGGCAACGGGGGCACCACGGGCAGCCTGGGTACGGCAAGCAACGTCACCGACAACGCCAACCTGGTGTTCAACCTCAGCGGCACCACCACGGTCGGCGCGGTGATCGGCGGTACGGGCAACCTGACCCAGGCGGGCACGGGCACGACCGTCCTCACCGGCAACAACACTTATGCCGGTACCACCGCCATCACGGCGGGCACGCTGCAGGTCGGCAACAACGGGACCAGCGGCACCTTGGGTTTAGGAGCCGTCACTGACAACAGCAATCTGCTGATCAATCGATCGGACGCCGCACTCAATCTCGGCACGGTCGTCGCGAATACCGCGGGCATCACCGGTACAGGCAATTTCACCGCCAACGTCGTCGGCAACTTCACCATCGATCGGTCGATCAATCTCGGCGGCAACGTGGCGGCGACCGGCGGCGCCGGTACCAACGGAACCAGCACCAGCGTGAATGGAACGGCTGGCGGATCCGTCATCGTGGCGGCCGGCTCGTCGATCGCCGCGGCCAATGTCGCGTTGACCGGCGGTGCTGGCGGGGTCGGGTTTACCCGGCCCAGCATGCAAAGCGTAAACCCGCCAGGCGGAGCCGGCGGAGCCGGTGGTGCGGTGCTGGTGTACGGCGGGATCACCACCACCGGGGGCACCACGCTCACCGGCGGAATGGGTGGCGCTGGCGGTGGTGGCGGTGGCGGTGAATGCGGCCTGTGCGGCAACGCTATCCCGGGTGGCGCGGGCGGCGCCGGTGGCGCGGGTGGCGCCGTGGTCATAGGAGCAGGCCTTTCCGCAGGAAACGCAGGGATCGCCCTTATTGGCGGAGCGGGCGGTGGCGGTGGCGGCGGCGGTGCAGCCGGCACCGGTTACCACCAAGGCGTCCAGTCAGGGGGCGTGGGCGGCGCCGGCGGTGCGGGCGGCAATATATCGATCAACGGCCAGTCCCTCATTACGACGGGCAACATCGCTCTGACAACGGGAAGCGGTGGCGGCGGCGGCGGCAGTGGTTCGGGCCTGCACGGGTATGGCAACGGTGTGGCGGGCTCTCAGGGAACCAGCTACGGCGGAGGCGGCGCGGGCGGTAACGGTCAAGCTGCCGGTGGAGCAGGCGGGGCGGCCGGCGTGGCGGGCGGCGCGGGCGCGAATGGATCCCCTGGCGGTGCGGGCGGTGTCGGCGGCACCCTGAACTTCAATACCAGCACCAGCACCTTGACCGGCGCCAACCTGAGCGTGAGCGCCAACAGCAGCGTGGCGCTCAATGCGGGCAGCACCGCCGTCATCAACGTGACGGGCTCGCCGAATCTGTCGAACAACATCAGCGGCCCTGGCAATCTCACGCAGGTGGGTCCGGGCACATTGACGCTGTCGGGCGCGAGCAACTACACGGGCACGACGACCGTGAGCAACGGCGCGATCAATATCAGCGGCTCGTTGAATGTCGGCAGCGGAACGGCGAATGTCGTGATGGCCAACGGCACCACCTTCGCCGCGGCCAACATCACCGCCAGCCTCACGAATATCGCAGGCAGCGGCAACATCACCTTGGCGGGCGTGAAGGGCAGTGGTTCGGTCACTGCGAACACCACCGGCAATCTCACCTTGAGCGCCAATCTTTCCAGCGGCGGCAACGTGACGCTGGTGGCCGGTTCGCAAGGCGTATCCGGGCTTCCTTCTGGCACGGATACGGCCGGCGACGTGCTGACCACCAACGGCGCGCAGATCATTCTGCCCAACGCGGGCACGTTCACGGCCTACACCGGTAACGACAACGTCGCGCAGTTGAGCACCGCGGTGGTCGGCGCCACCGGACCCACCGATTACCTGGCCTACAACGCGAATCTCGGCAACGTCACCAATGTGACGGCAGGCACGCGCAATTTCGACGTGCGCACGCAGCCCAATCTTTCGGGCGTCTTTACGGCCAACAAGACTTATGACGGCAGCAACAACGCCTTGAGCGTGCTGAACATCGGTTCGTCGAGCGTGCTGGGTTCCATCGGCGGGGCCGGTGGTTGCACCTCGGTGGCGATCAACACCAGCAGCTTGAACATCACCGGTGCGGTGTTCAACAGCACTCACGTGGGCAACAACCTTACCGTGACCGTGCAGGCCGGATCGCTGAGCTTGAATGCGAGCTTCAGCGGCAAATCGTGGAACGTCTCCATGGCGAGCCCGATCATCAGCAATCCCAACGGCGGTGGCACCATCACGCCGAAGGCGGTGACGGTGACGGCGTCGACGGACACCAAGGTGTACGACGGCACCACGGCGAGCAGCGCGGCGGTGACCAACGTCACGGGCGTGCTCGCGGGCGACAACCTGACCGGCCTGTTCCAGACGTACAACAGTACGCACGTGCAAGGCACCAATGGCTCGCTGCTGATGGTGAATGGCAGTGGCGTGGGCGTAAGCGGCAACCACAGCAGCCTGGTGAGCGATTACACGATCAGCTACCTCAACACGACGGGCACGATCACACCCAAAACGGTGCTGGTGACGGCGTCGACGGACACCAAGACCTACGATGGCACCACCGCCAGCAGTGCGGCGGTGACCAACATCACCGGCCTGCTGTCGGGCGACAGCCTGGGCGGCCTGTCGCAGACCTACAACAGTGCCCACGCGCAAGGCGCCAATGGCTCGCTGCTGATCGTCAATGGCAGTGGGGCAAGCGTGAGTGGCAGCCATGGCAGCGTGCTGGGCGACTACGCGATCAGTTACGCCAGCACGAGGGGCACGATCACGCCCAAGCAACTGGCCACGGTCATCAATGCCGTGGGCAAGACCTACGACGGCACCACCAGCACGACCTCCACTGTGAGCCTGGCGCCCGGCGGCCTCGTCGGCAACGATACCGCCGCAGGCGTCAGCGGCTTCAACCTGGCCTTCGACAATCCGAACGCCGGCACGCGCAACGTAGTGGCAAGCGGCACAGGCAGCCTGTCCGGTTTCAGCGGCGCCGCCAGCGGCAACGGCAGCGGCAGTGGCGCTGGCAACGAGGTGGCGGGACTGGCCAGTGACTACACCCTTGCATCGCCACCCTCGGCCAGCGCCGTGATCAGCGCCGCCAACCTCATCGTTACGGCGAACAACGACGCCAAGATCGTCACGCAGAGCGACACGGCCGGTTACAACGGCGTGAGCTTCACCGGCTTCGTCGGCGGCGACAACGCCAGCATGCTGGGCGGTACGCTCTCGATCACGCGCACGGGCGTCGGCGTCGACGAGGCGGCCGGCACTTATAACGGCGTGCTGGTGGCGTCGGGCTATACCTCCAGCAACTACAACATCAGCTACGTCAACGGCAACTACCAGATCGTGCCCGCGCAAGACCTGCTGGTGCACATCCAGAACATGAACAATAGCTACGGCACCACGCCCGGCTACGCCATCACCAGCGCGCAATACATGGATAGCGGCAACGTCATCCATACGCTCACGCAGACCAGCCACAACGGAAACACTTTCACGTACAACGACAGTGCCGGCGGCAGCGTCACCTTTACCGTGACGCCCACTGGCGCGGTGCTGAGCGGCGCGGGTTTCCTGGCCGCGGGCAACTACGGGCTGACCGGCTCGAACACGAGCATCGTGGGCAACAACTTCCTGCAGGCGACCTACGTCGGCAACCAGGCGGTGGAGCGCGTTGCGCTGACGCCGCAGGCCAATGGCGTATCGAAGGTGTATGACGGCACCACGAACATCACCGGCCTTAATCTCGGCCTTTCGGGCGAGCTGTCCGGCGACATCGTCGACGTCGGTGGCGTTGGCGCGTTCAACACCCCGCACGCGGGCAACAACCTCGGTTATACGGTCAACAACATCGCCTTGAGCGGCGCCGACGCCAACAATTACTACCTGAGCAGCAACACGCTCGCCGGTACCGACGGCATCATCACGCCGAAGGCAGTGACGGTGACGGCATCGACCGATACCAAGGTGTACGACGGCACCACGGCCAGCAACGTGGCGGTCACCAACATCACCGGCCTGCTGACGGGCGACAACTTGTCCGGCCTGTTCCAGACGTACAACAGCACCCACGCGCTGGGTAACGATGGTTCCCTGCTGGTGGTGAACCACACCGGGGCGAGCGTGAATGGCAGTTACGGCAGCCTGCTGAGCGACTACGCGGTCACCTACGTCAACACGGCGGGCACCATCACGCCGGCGTCGGTGACGGTCACCGCGTCGAGCGACACCAAGGTGTTCGACGGCACCACGGCCAGCAACAGGACGGTGACCAACATCACCGGCCTGGTGGGCGGCGACCAGCTGACGGGCCTCACGCAGTCGTACAACAACGCGCATGTGCTGGGCGCCAACGGCTCCACGCTGCTGGTCGACAGCAGCCACGCCAATATGACCAGCGGCGTGGGCAGTGCGCTTAGCGATTATGTAATCAGCTATGTCGACGCCACCGGCACGATCACGCCGAAGGCGGTAACGGTGACGGCGTCCACCGACACGAAGATGTACGACGGCACGACGACAAGCACCGTGGCCGTGACCAACGTCACCGGTCTGGTAGGGAACGACAGCCTCACGAACCTGTTCCAGGCGTACAACAGTTCGCAAGCGCTCGGCGCGAACGGTTCGCTGCTGGTGGTCGACGGCAGCAACGTTGGCTTGAGCAGCGGTGCCGGGGATCGCTTGAGCGACTACGGCATCACCTATGTCAGCACGGCAGGCACCATCACGCGCCGGCCGGTGACAGTATCGAATGTCAGTTTGAACAGCGACGGCAGCCTGAACATTTCGCAGGCCACGCTATCGGGCGTACTGCCCGGCGAAACCCTGACGCTCGTGCCCGGCGGAGCGCTCGGCACGCTCGCCTTGTCGGGGCCGACGGCGGGCGATTACGTGCTGATCGTCCCGCGCGTGACACAACCGCAGCCGCCGTTTGACGACGTCAAATGGCGCGGCGCGCTCTATGCAGCCCAGCACATGATCGGCTTGCTGCCGCCGCCATGGATCACGGTGACGCAGACCGACGTGTCGCCTGTGTTGATGGACGTGGCGCAAAGCGGCGAGCTGCCAGGCCAGGCGTTGTACTGTGTGCAGGGCGCCGTGCGCGTACCCGACTATGTGAGGGCCTTGCCGGTGATGGGCTGCTCGCAGATGGCGCCGGGGCATGCGGGTGGTTGAGGTCAATGGCACTGACACTCAAGGTCATGGCGCGACGCCGCGTAGGTTGGCGGTGAGCCCCGGACTTGATCCGGGGTGAACCCCAACATCGCCATCTGCATGGCAACGTTGGGGTTCGCATACGCTCACCACCAACCTACGCGCTTCGGTTTGGCTTAACTTCGGAGCATGGCCCCAGCGCAACGGCTATCCGGACAAAACAAGGGAAGCGTTCTCACATGAGTACTAACGAAGCACCCGTCGCAAGCGACCCATCCTCCACCGCGGAACCGGTCTTTTCGCTCGGACGCTTCGAATCCGTCTGCTATGCGCGCAAGCATGAAGCCGCGGCGCGCGAATTCGTCGCCTTGCTGAGCATGCTCGATCGCAACTACGGTGGACTCGACGTGGGTTTCCACGCGCAACCCACCGCCAGCATGATGGGCACGGACCAGGACCCGCACATCATCAACCGCATGTGCTCGGCGCTGTCGGCCTTGTTCAGCGACCCCGCTTTCAGCCTCTCCTTCGATGGCTATCGGCAGATGCTGTATTTCCACCGCTGGATCGCCACGCTGTTTGCGGCCAGCTCGTTCCGGAACGCCGATCACATCCTGCGTGCGCTCAACATCAAAGGGCCCAACGCCAGGGCGGTGGAAGTCAACAATCGGGACCTGGCCAAGTTCTGCCTGCTGTATACGCCGAACTCCGAGATTCCGATGAACATGGAAGCGCTGTGGCAGAGTGATCGTCATCTCGCCACGGCGCTTGCCTGCGCCTTGCTCTCGCCGCGCTTCCTGGGTACCGCCGCCGCGCACGACAAACGCGAAGTGTTGCTGCAATGGCTGCCACCCAAGCTGGACGAGATCGAGGATCTCAACGTACTGCCGATCGGCGTGCTGCACGACGTCTACATGCATTGCAGCTATGCCGACACGCCGAAGCGGCATGCGATCAAGGCGCCGATCAATCGGCTGGTCCGCAAGAAACTGGTGGAGCAGGGCTTCAAGGATGTGGAAGGCGCGCCGCGCGCGCGTGCACCGGGCGAAAAACCGCTGATGCTGGTGGTACTGGAATGGTTCTCCGGCTCGCATTCGATCTACCGCACGCATTCGGCATCGATCAAGGCTGCGCGCGAACGCTTCCGCGTGGTCGGCATCGGCCATGCGGGCCAGGTCGATGAGTTGGGCAAGGCTGTCTTCGACGAGTACGTCGAAGTGGTGGGCGAGACCGTTTCCTTCGTGCGCGCCAAAGCGCAGGAGCTGCGGCCGGATATCGTCTACTACCCCGCGTTCGGCATGTTTCCACATAGCATCTACCTGACCAACCTGCGCCTGGCGCCGGTGCAGGTGGTCTCCTACGGGCACCCGGCCACCTCCATGTCGCCCGTGATCGATTACTTCGTGCTGCCCGAGGATTGGGTCGGCGACCCGGCGTGCTTCAGCGAAAAACTGCTGCCGGTGCCCAAGGCAGCCATGCCGTTCGTGCCCTCCGCGCAAAGCAGTACGTATAAAGCGCAGTTGCGAGAACACCCGGACGCGGTCAATGTCGCCATTGCAGCCACCACGATGAAATTGAACCCAGGCTTCATCGAAGCCCTGGTGCGCATCCGCCGTGAAGCGGGCAGGCCGGTGAATTTCCACTTCTTCATGGGCGCGGCGCGAGGACTGGTCTACCTGGAGGCGCGCGACTTCATCCTGCGCTACCTCCCGGACGCCCTCGTGCATCCGATCATGCCGTATGCGGCGTATATGGAACTGATCAATGGCTGCGACCTGTACCTGAACCCGTTCCCGTTCGGCAACACCAACGGCATCGTCGACGTCACCGCGCTGGGACTGGTGGGCGTGTGCAAGACCGGCCCCGAAGTGCTGGAACATATCGATGAAGCATTGTTCACGCGCATCGGCGTACCCGATTGGCTGGTTGCCAAATCGAACGATGAGTATGTGAAAGCCGCCTTGCGGTTGATCAACGACGATGCACTGCGCCTGTCGCTTCGCCGCATGTTGATCGAGAATGCTGCAGTCAATGAGTTCTACCGCGGGCAACCGGAACTGTTTGCACAGGCCCTCGAAACGTTGATTGCCTGATCAAGGCGCACCGGTATCTGAGTTGGCGACTCACCGGCAATCAAGGTCCTGAGGTGGCTCTACGTCCTTGCCTGCTATTCATGCAAAAATGCCCTAGCTTTCGCTAGTGCTATTTCAGGGCGAATCGTCATTGACCAGCATTGATCGTCAACCTGCATTGATTTGACATCATCCACCGAAGGCAAGGAAACAAATGTTGAAGCAGTGCCTCATGCTCTCCGCTCTCGGCATCGCACTCGGCGTCATGGCTACCAGGCAGGCCACGGCCAACGATGCATTGCGCAACCAATTGGCACAGGAAACCTGCAGCGCCTTGAAGCAGGCTGCAGCGTCCATCCCCGGCGATGGCCCCATGATCCTGCCCAGCTACCCGGACATGCATGGGGATGATCCCGCCACGCGCGCCCTGGAAAACGTAGGCTTCGTCTACGACAACGCATTGGCCGGCATCGCGCTCAGCGCATGCGGTGCACCCGAGCAGGCGAGGCGTATCGCGGATGCCTTGCTGCTGGCGCAGGCAAGCGATGCCACCTACAAGGATGGGCGTCTGCGCAATGCGTACAAGAGCGGCGCGGTGGTCGACAACAAGGTCGCATTGTCCGGCTATTGGCAACCGCGTGGCAGTTATTGGAGCCAGGATCCCTATCAAACGGGCACGTCGTCCGGCAACCTGGCCTGGGCTGCATTGCTGTTGCTGACCGTCTACGACCACACGCATCAAGCGCGCTACCTTGATGGCGCGGTGTCCCAACTGAAGTGGATCGCAGCGCACACCGCCAACTCCGCCTCACCAGCAGGCTACGAAGGCGGCGTGTTTGGATATGACCGCAAGCAAATCGTTCAACACTGGAAATCGACCGAGCACCATATCGACATATACGCCGCGGCAACGTGGGCCAACCGGGAGCGCGCCGATACCGTGCTGGCGAATCAAGCGAAAATCGCCGGCGCCTTTGTCGCGGCGATGTGGGACGAACGACAACATCGCTTCTATGTCGGCACCGAGGACGACGACAAGACGATCGCGCGCGACAAATCCGGGCTGGACCAGGAAATCTGGCCGTTACTCGCATTCCAGTCGCATCCGCCCGCGTGGGCTTCGGTATGGACCTTCGTCAACGCAAACCATCGCAGCGGCGAAGGCTACGGTTTCAGGCGGCAACCGGATGGCATGTGGACCGAAGGCACCGGCCAGGTAGCTGCCGCGTTGCAAGCGAGCGGCAAGCCTGTGCCGGACAGCCTTTGGTCGGCGATCCTTGCACAGCGCAGCGACAACGGCATGCTGTACGCCACACCGCAGCAGCGTATCGCCACCTCGTTCGCCATCGGCCCGCTCTCGACGTACGACGATTTTTTCTATTACCACCACCCCCATCTGGGAGCGACCGCCTGGGCCGCTTTGGCCAGCAAGGGTTGGAACCCGTTTGTTGGACACGTTATCGCGCAAGCCGAGGGGCGGCGATAAGCGGGTTTGTTGATGATTCGACGCTGCCAGAGACGCAGCATTAGTCCTTCGCGACGGCCGTGGACCAAGGGCTGTCGGGCCAATGGTGTTGGTTTTAGTGGGTACGTGAAGGGTTGTGTTCCAACCTGGCACGCGCGCGCAGCCTGGCGAGCGAGCTCGACCATGTATCCAAATCCTTGACAAGGGCGAGCGTAAATAGGCGTGCGCAAGGGACCTGAGGGGACGCGCCATGACACTGTCCGCGTTAATGCGCCGCGCCTGTGCGGTGGTATTGCCTGATCCTATCTTCGCCGCTTTTTGTGTCGTTCCTGGCAGCCTTGAATGGCCGTGCCAGGACGACCGTGCGGACGTTCTACACCAGTGAAGCCCCCGGGTGGCTCGCGTTGCACCCGATTCCGCGTGTCTCCTCGGGCAAAGGACTGCTTGCGCAAGCAACGAGCGTCATCAACAGGGGCAACCAACGGAGGCAATCATGAAGGCGACAAAGAGCTTGTATTCACTGCTATGGCTTTTGCTGTTTCCAATCGTTGCACACGCTGGCGAGGTACCCGGTACGTATGCCAAGTATCAATGGGACGCCTCGGTTGCCGGGCTGACTTCGGTGGACTACGACATCACCGTGGTGGTCTACCCAGGAAGTCGCACGAATATTCGCTGGGCCAACTGGTTCCGCCTGGTTGGGAGTAGCAACGGCGGCTATGTCGGTATGGAGAATAGAGCGAACGGCGGCCCATCCTTCGTATTCTCGGTGCGGGGCGCAATGCAGTACCAGGCCGGCGCTGGCGTAACGTGCGTCACCACGGGCGGTCAAAACGCGGGCGTCACTTGCACCATGCCTTACAACTGGGAGCAGGGGACCAATTATCAGTTCCATCTCGCCTATGAAGGCGGTCAGTGGCTGGGCGTTACGGTGACCAACCTCTTCACCAACCAGTCCGTCACGCTGGGCAGCATCCTGACTGACGCCACCAGTATTTCGCCGGGCGGCATGGTGAGCCGCACAAAATACCTTGAAGCGAACTCGCCCAACGCAAGCTGCTACAACCAGCCTTACACAGATGCCACTTTCAGCGCGCCAAGCGGCAACGGTGGCCAGTACACGGGCACCATCTCCGAGACCGGTACGGCGACGACGTGCGCCAGCTTCAGCGGCGTATACCGCGACGAACAGTGGAACGGGCAGGGCAATTCGCTGCGCGGCCCGATAGCGGACGGCAACATATGCGCAACCGCCGGGAACGGATACAGCGTGGGTGCAGCGGTCACCACCAAGAGCTGCAACAACACCGCGTCACAAGCCTGGGTGCTTGGGTCCGACGGCACCATGCGGCTGCAGAGCAATCTTTGCCTGGACGTGGTCAACCCTGATTCGCCAGCCGGTCAGGTGATGGTGGATCAATGCAACGGTAGCGCCACGCAAACCTGGTCTTTCGGCGGTGGCCGCGATTTGTTGATAAACAACCTCACCGGCTATTGCCTGACGCAGGGAGCCTTCGGTGCACAGCTCACGGTGCAGGAATGCACGGGATACAACCAGAGCTGGAGCCTGCCGACGTTGCCGGTGCTTCCGTAGCGACCCCGCCATCAGGTTGGTGGTGAGGGCATGCGAACCTCAACGTTGCCATGCAGATGGCGATGTTGGGGTTCGGCTTCGCCTCACCGCCAACCTACCAGGGATTGCGAGCCCATACAGCGATGCAGGCGCCAGCAGGCCTCATGGGCGAGGGCACTGCGGCGGCCAATGTTCGTCGCCGTGCAGGGCGGTCGCCGCGGAAACCGGCGCCGCCCTCCATCATTGCTCGCTTGTTGCTGTCGAGTCTCAGTTTTGGAGTACGCCTAGATCGATGGAGTTGGCCATCGCCTGGTATCCAATGTCATTGGGATGCAAATGATCGCCACTATCGTAAGCGGGCAATAGAGCGGTGGGGTTGGACGGGTCCCGCACGACCTGGTCGAAATCGAGTACGCCATCGGCGCCGTTCGCCGAGCGCACGAAGGCGTTGACGGCCTCGCGCTTCATTTCCCCGGCGTCGTCGTAATACGAGGCGCCCTTGTAAGGGGTTATGGTGCCCAGGTAAATCTTGATCCCGTTGGCTTTGGCCTGGGCAATGGTTGCCTTCATGGCCGCAATGATCTGGTCGGCGGAAACGTTTTGCTGTGGAACGAGTACGCCGAGGCCGATGTCGTTGATGCCTAGCAGGATCATGACGTGAGTCGCGCCCGAAACACCGGCAACGTCGTGGGCGAATCGCGTCACCCCGGCAGGGCCGACACCGTCGTAGATCCAGCGGTTGCCGGCGATGGCGGCGTTGACCACGCTCACGCGGCCCAGGTCTTTAGCGGCGGCCTGCACGCGATTATCGAGATCGTTGGGCCAGCGGCGGTTGGCATCGGTGGTCGAACCGTATCCGTCGGTGATCGAGTCGCCGAACGCCACGACCACCTTGTACGGATGTGCCGCTTGGTCGGTGACGTCACCTGGTGCATCGGCTGTCGATGCGTCGACCTCGCTGAGCCAGAAGTACATGGTCGTTGTCGCTGCGTTGCCCATCACCGTGGCGCCCGCCTGGTTGCCCGGCGACAGGTAATTGGTTTGCATGCCTATCGTGTGGGTGGTGACGACGGGCGTGTTCAACGGCACGTACAGGCTAATCGCCAGGTCCGATTGCGTTGGCACCTGCAAATAGACCGGGTCGCTCCATCGTTCTTCGCCGGCCGCGAGCGTTACGGCGCCTCTGCCGCCGAACCGGAGTGTGCGATCAGTGGCAGGATCGATGCCGCCGTCGCCCGTGCTGCGTGCAATCCGGGCTTCGGCGAAGGTGACAGGTGCGGTTCCGAACAAATTGGAAAGCTTGACGCGGATCAGGCTGCCGCCATGCGATGTGTGGACGATCTGGCGAATCGACTGGTTCGAGATGGTCATCGGCGGAACGGTGACACCAGGGAAAAGGATGTTGTAGTTCTGTGGGGCCGCATACCAGGTTGCGAACCACGGTGGTTGAACGCAGGCTGCCGACAAAAGCACAGCCAACGCTGCGACGGCGATGACTCTTCCGAGCAAATAAAAGCTGCGGGTGCCTCTCTGGAATACGCGCTTACTCATGACCAGTTCTCCTTTTGGTGGCTTGCACGTGTGTTGCTGAGGGCGGTTCGGCTGGGGCGTATGCAGCAAGTGGCAAGCCGCCCGGACGGGCGGATGCGCGAAACGTTCTTGAGTACTTGTGGGGGAGCCGGCGTTCCATCGCTGGTTGCGTGGTGAATGCGTTGTGAAGGTGATGTCCAGGCGTCAGCCGGATGCCCAGGACTTCCGTCCTGCGATAACAATCATCCTTGCCGTGCAGGACAGGGTTGAAGACATGGGCAGCGACGCAGCGACAATCCTCACATTGCAATCACAAACGCATTGCTTCATAAGCAGTCGCGACGCCGCATCCTCATAACATCGGCTTCGGCGAGAAAGATCCAATCGGCAAAAAAACAGCAAAGCCAATCGAGCGTCACGAAACGATTATTTTCTGGAAGTTGCCGCGAACCAGCGATCGAAGTCGACGCGGCCGATGCGGGGGTTGTTGTCGGAGACAAGCGAGCCGTCCTCCAGTTTGGTTCCGAAATAGTGCGCATTCGGATCGGCGACGACAGTGCGGGGATCTCCGCTTGCCTTGAGGTAGCGTGCGACAAAATCGCAGAGGCGCGCACGCTCGGGGCCGGCGATTTCGATGATGGCATTGGTCGGCGCGGCAAGAGCCGCCTCTGCCACGAAATCGGCGACGTCATCGGATGCGATCGGCTGCAGGTACCCCGTCGGCAAGCGCGCCGTTCCATCGGCCATGGCGGTCTGGGCGATACCGCCGAGGAATTCCATGAATTGCGTGGAACGCACGATGGTATAGGGAATGCCGGATTCCCGAATGATCTTTTCCTGCGCGACTTTGGCCCGAAGATAGCCGCTGTCCGGCAACCGGTCCGTCCCGACGATGGAAAGGGCGACGTGGTGCTTTACGCGAGCCGCCTTTTCCGCGGCCATCAGGTTTTTGCCGGATGTCTGGAAGAAATCGAGCACGGCCTTGTCTTCGAAGGATGGCGAGTTGGCGAGGTCGATGACCACCTCGGCATGCTTGAGTGTCTCCGCCAAGCCTTCGCCGGTGATGGTATTGACTCCGGTACTCGGTGAGGCGGCAATGACCTCGTGTCCTTTCTTACGGATGCGTTCTGCAGTCTTTGAACCGATCAGGCCGGTTCCGCCGATGATGACGATTTTCATAAGATGCTTCTCCGTTCGAAGTGTCATTTCTCCACGGCTTGCCGTGATCTGCTCCCTCCCCTGCGAAGTAGGGGAGGGGGCGCATCATTGCGAGCGTCGGGGCACACGCTTAAGTTAGTGCCATTGGCCCTAGCAAAATATACGCTCAGTAATCCCAGTAGGCCGGCACAAAGCGGAAGGTGTCGCCGTCGATGGCTACCCGGCCGACGGACGGAAACGAAAGGTGAGTGGCCACCAGCAGTTCGCCGTTCGCGGCAAGCTCGCGGAACAGTTTGATCCGTACCTTGGTCGATTCCTCGGGGTCGTGTTCGAAGCCGTTGTGCCATTCGGGATGATCGAATGAAACGGGGAAGATGGCGTCGCCCGCGAACGTCAGCCGCTCGCCACCGGACTTCAGGCGCACCACGCTGTGTCCTGGAGTGTGGCCACCGGTGCGGCTGACCACCACGCCTGGTGCCACCTCGTGCTGCTCGTCGAATGTACGCAAGTGGCTGTGGTACTCGCTCAGGAACCGCTGCGCGGTTGCGCGCAGTACGTCGGGTATCGGCGATGGCATGGCGGTGCGGGAGAAATCGGGCGCCGCCCAGAACTTCACTTCTGTGGCGGCCACGTGGATGCGCACGTCCGGGCGCAGCTGTTCTTTCACGCCATCGACGAGCAGTCCGCCAATGTGATCCATGTGCAGGTGGGTCAATACCACATCGGTAATGGCGCCAAGGCCAATGCCGGCGGCTTCGAGGCGCAGTGTCAACTGGCCGGCGCGCGGAAAGCCTTCGAACTGATTTCCCAGCCCGGAGTCGACGAGAATGGTTCGGTCGCCGCTACGCACCACGACCACATTCACCGCCCAATCAAACTTGTCCGGCAGGAACAGGTTGTCGAGCCAGGCTGCGCGCATGGCGGGGTCGACATTGGTGGACATCGTCTCAAAGGGCAGCGGCAGCACGCCGTCGCTGATCACCAATACGTCGATGTTGCCGACTCGCAGCGCGTAACGCGACGGCACCAACTCTGTCGACGCGGATGCAACGGGGTGTGGGATGCTCTGTACGTTCATGTTTGTCTCCTGCTGATCGCGGTGTTGAAACCGGTCAGGACGGTTCCAGGGATAGGGCGAAGTTCATCATTGGGGTCTGCCTTGCCGGCCGAGACGGGCGCGATCAACAAGGCGATGCCGAGACTAGGCAGTGCACGCCTCCGTCGGTAGGCATTCACGACGAATCATGGTGGTGATCACTTGGCACCAATGGCAGAAACGCTTGGTGCAGGCATGCGGCCCGAACGTAACCCCATGGCCGTCATTCCCGCGAAAGCGGGAATCCATCTTCGCTTTTTGCATCAGAGCAAAATGGATTCCCGCCTTCGCGGGAATGACGGCCATGAGGTCTGGCGTGCTTCATGGCAACCTGCTCGACCATGGGTATCAGGGATCAAGCAAGACGACACATTCGATGCCGCCCTTGGCCATCTTCGTGTAGGGGCAAATGCGCTCCGTGTTCCGAACCAGTTCCTCGGCCAGGGCGCGGTCCACGCCGGGCAGGCTGATGCGAATGTCCGCAACCAGCGAGAACAGGCCATCGACCGGATCTCTACCGAACGTGATGGAGGCGGTCACTGTGGCATCGGCGATGGCCACTTTCGCCCGGGACGCGAGCAGGTTCAGCGCGCCGTGAAAGCACGCCGCATAACTGGCGGCGAAAAGCTGTTCCGGATTGGTGCCGCCTCCCGGGCCATCCAGCTCCGCGGGCAATCTCAGTTCGAGATCAAGGCTGCCGTCGTCGGAGGCGACGACGCCCGAGGCACGAGCGTGCCGTGTTTCACCGCCCGTGGCCCGCACAGTCGCCGTGTACAGGGGAAGGAAATCCTGGCCCTGATACTTGTCGAGCAACGAAGTAGGCGGTGGTTGCAGTGAAGTCACGGCTGTAAGTCAGGAAGATGCGCTTCCCACCGATGTTAGATTTCGGCGCAGCGCATCCGGTAGGTGCCTCGACGGCCTCACCGTGTTGCCTGAAATGCATCAATCCATGCGGTTCTGGAGGCAGGAGGGCGCGATGTGTAACGGGCCGCGTGGAAGCGAACTGCCGCCGCCGGCAGCGTGAGGTTCACTGGATGAAAGGCCCGTTACATATTGCAGGTCCATGGCACGAACGGCCTCGGTCACGTAGTCGACGAATGACCGTATCCGCGCCGGCAAATGTCGCCTGCTGAGATAGCAAACGTAGTGCCCGCGATCATCGGGCGCGTAGGGGGCCAGACAAGCCAGCAATCGTCCTTCGCGCAAATGCTCGCTGACCTGATAGCCCGCCAACTGTGCAATGCCCGCCCCGTCGAGGACGCTTTGGAGTACCAGCCCGGCGTCGTTGAACGTATAGATGGAAGAGGGCACGAACGTATGCTTTTGCCCCGCGAGCCTGAACTCCCATTCGGCGATGCGGCCGGAGGCCGTGCGGAAATTGATGCAGGTGTGCAGGGCGAGTTCATCCACGCCCTTGGGCAAGCCGTGCCGCTGGACGTACGCGGGCGACGCGCAGACCAGCATCTGCATGGGAATCAGGCGCTTGGCCACGATCTGGCTGTCCTCCAGATGACCATCGCGAAAGGCGACGTCGACACGGTCGGAAGTGAAGTCGACGATTCGGTCATCGAGCAGAAGATCGATGGTGATATCGGGGTAAAGCACGCGAAAGTCGGCCAGAAGCGGCGCGATGATCTGGCGTCCGAAACCGACGGAGGCGCTGATGCGCAGTTGTCCCCTCGGCGGGCCTTCGCGCAGCTCGCGCATGTCTTCGAGTGCCTGCACGATGCGTTGGACGCCGGGATGGCAGTTCTCGTAGAACAACTCGCCCTCGCGAGTCAGTGACGTGCTCCGTGTCGTACGCAGGAACAGCCTGGCGTTGAGCTGTGCCTCCAGCTTCTGCACGCTGCGGCTGACCGCGGACCGGCCGATGCCAAGGCGGTCCGCGGCACGCGCGAAGCTGCCTTCGGTAGCCACGGCAATAAATGCGACGACACCGGCATAACTGGCCGTAAAGCTGGTCGCGAGGGCATCGGCGACGTCGCTTTGAAGCTTGTCATGAAGGTTGAGGGTCATATGCGAGGTACCTCATGGATGTCTGCCCGGGACAATGGATGGAACGCGTGGAGGGCCCGCGTTGATCGCTCCCTATCCCCTAGTCGTATGAGGTGCGCCGTTTGTGACATCGATCGGGAGAGTCGCCGGCAGGCGGCCATTGGTTCATCACCGGCAACGCGATATGTCCGCGGCCGCATCTATTGAGGCCAGGTCACGTGACCTAGCATCCCGTGCCGGCATAGATGGCTGGGCAGACCATGAAAATCGTTGTGGTGGGTGGCACCGGGCTGTTGGGAAGGCATATCGTCCGCAGGCTTCGGGCCGGCGGCCACGATGTCGTGTCTGCATCGCGCGCAACAGGCGTGAACATCATCACGGGTGCGGGGCTTGCCGCATGCATGATCGACGCAGACGTCGTGATCGATGCGAGCAATTCGCCGGCGCTTGAAGGACCGGAGTCGTTCGATTTCTTCAGGACGGCCATCGAAAATCTGCTTGATGCCGAGGCCAAGGCTGGCGTCAAGCATCATGTCGCGATATCGGTGGTCGGCACGCATCGTCTTGACGACAGCCCGTATTTTCGAGGCAAGGCGTGGCAGGAGCGCGCCATACGCGCCTCCGGCATACCTTTCACCATCGTCCACGCGACGCAGTTCTTCGAGTTCCTGCTGCAAATTTTCGAGCTGAGCGTGTATGACCAGGCGCTTCGATTGTCACCTGCATATATCCAGCCTGTTGCCTCCGCCGACGTGGCGGTCGCCATGGCCGAGCTTGCCATTCGGCTGCCACGGAACGTCGTGATCGAAATGGCCGGTCCGGAACGGGAACGCCTCTCTGAACTCATCCAGCGTTTCCTGGCCGAGGTGGAAGCACCTTACGACGTGGTAACGGACGCGCTCGCTCCTTACTTTGGCGCCGTGCTCGACGATGATTCGTTGTTGCCTGGCAACGGCGCACGTGTCTGCCCCATGGGCTTCGGTGCCTGGCTCAGTCAATCCGAGTATTGGGGCGCGCACTGGTAAGCCGACGCTTGCGAAGATGTGCTCCCTCCCCTGCGAAGTAGGGGAGGGCTGGGGTGGGGTTGCTTGTGCTTTAGCATGTAGCAGAACATCGCCATTGACTACTGATAGCAAGAAGCATGGCGGCGACGTCTGGTTCCCGCTCGCTGCGCTCGCACCCCACCCTAACCCTCCCCTACTTCGCAGGGGAGGGGACGCATCCTGGCGAGTGCGAGATACACGGCGCCGACGCGCTTGAGTTAGCGCCATTCGCATTGATGCCTTGCATGCAACATCGTGAGGCCCTGCACGGATCTACTGGTTTCTGCCAGCCATACCTAGTCTCTCGAAGGGCCGCGAGCGATCGCAAACAGTCGCCGACACGAACCGGTCGGCCGACGCCAACACAACGAGGATAGGACATGAGTCAGCGCATCGATTACCAGAAGCAATCCCACGAGCTGTTCAAGAAGTTCATCGAGTTCAGCAATGCCCTCAAGCACTCGTCCATTGAGGAATCGATCCACGATCTGGTGAACATTCGGGCATCGCAGATCAATGGCTGCACGTTCTGTCTTGATATGCACGTGAAAGAAGCGACGATGCGCGGGGAGAGAGCGCTTCGCATCTACCATCTTCCTGCCTGGCGCGAGTCCACGCTGTTCGCTCCACGTGAGCGTGCAGCACTGGCGTGGACGGAAATCCTCACGCAGTTGCCGGAGCAGGGCGTTCCCGATGACATCTACCAGCGCGTTCGTGCGCAGTTTTCGGAACAGGAGCTGACGGACCTGACTTACCTGGTGATGGCGATCAACGCGTGGAACCGCATCAACGTCGCCTTTCGTCCTCAGCCGGGCGCGTATGACAAAGCATTCGGGTTGGATAAAGCCGGATTGTCCTGATCCGATCGGAGGGAATAGTCATGAACACTTTTAGAGTTCTCGCCACGCTGTTTCTGCTGGCGGCGGGTATTGCCAGTGCGCAGCAGGTGCCACGTTCCGCAGTCGTCGCGCCGCTTATGACGAAAGCACTCAGTGATTATCCCGGGAAGGAAGTCCAGATGATCACCGTGACGTATCCGCCTGGCTCCGTGGATCCCGTGCATCGCCACAACGCACATGCATATGTCTACGTACTGGAAGGCTCCATCGTCATGGGCGTGAATGGCGGCAAGCCGGTCACGCTGACAGCGGGCCAAACCTTCTACGAAGGCCCTGACGATATCCACACCGTTGGGCGCAATGCCAGCCAGACCAGGCCCGCCAAATTCGTGGTTTTTCTGATCAAGGACGCTGGCGCTCCGCTTCTGACGCCCGTGCATTGATATGTGGCTTCGCGTGGTCGTCATGCTTGACGGCTGACGTTCTGCGTGCGAAACAAGATTTCGCATCATCCTGACCAAAGGGGTTGTCATGAATAGCAAAGATACCGTTGACCAGGTCAACGAGTCGCGTCGCAAGGTAATGGCTGGAGTCAGTGCGGTAGCGGCTGCGTCGGTGGCTGCGCCCTTGCTTGCATCAAAAAGTGCGGCGCATGCCGCGGCGCCCGGCAAGCCGGTTCATTCGACCGGAGGAGGGCGGCAGCAGAGCAGCAAGATCGTCACGAAGGATGGCGTCGAAATCTTCTACAAAGACTGGGGCGAAGGACAGCCCATTGTCTTCAGCCATGGTTGGCCCTTGTCGTCGGATGACTGGGACGCCCAGATGCTGTTCTTCATGGCCAATGGCTATCGGGTCATCGCGCATGATCGCCGTGGTCACGGGCGTTCCACGCAGACGGCCGACGGAAACGACATGGATCACTATGCCTCGGACCTGGCGGCCCTGACCGAGGCGCTCGATCTGCGCAATGCCATCCATATCGGGCACTCCACGGGCGGCGGCGAGGTGGTCGCCTATGTCGCTCGTTACGGCGCGGCGAGAACGGCCAAGATCGTCCTGGTTGGCGCAGTGCCGCCAGTCATGGTGAAGAGCGCCAACAATCCCGGCGGCACGCCTATCGAAGTATTCGATGGTTTCAGGAAGCAACTGGCGGCCAACCGGGCCCAGTTCTTCCTCGATATTCCCACTGGGCCGTTCTATGGATTCAATCGTCCAGGCGCCAAGGTGTCCGAGGGCATCATCCGCAACTGGTGGCGGCAGGGCATGATGGGCGGCGCCAAGGCTCACTACGATTGCATCAAGGCCTTCTCGGAAACGGATTTCACCGAAGACCTGAAAAAGATAAAGCAGCCCGCGCTCGTCTTGCATGGCGACGATGACCAGGTGGTGCCCTACCAGGATGCCGGCGTGTTGTCCGCCAAGCTCCTCAAGAACGCGACGCTGAAAATCTACCCGGGATTTCCGCATGGCATGTTGACGGTCCATGCGGATGTCCTCAATGCGGATATCCTGCAGTTCATCAAAAGCTAGAGCCGACCGAAACAAGAAGGCTGGGATGACGTCCCAGCTTTCCTTCGGTCCTGATGCCGGGATTTCAGCCTGGCCTCCGCGGAGGCGAGCTCTCGTAGGTTGGCGGTGAGGCGCAGCCGAACCCCAACGGCGGAATGTACATGGCAACGTTGGGGTTCGGCTGCGCCTCACCGCCAACCTACGCCGTATCGCCCGCACCTTACATTTCGGAATGCAGGTCATCCGATTTCCTTAAACTCGGAGCTTCAGCTTGCAGGATGCATCAGAGCGGAATGAACAACGGCACGCCCAGTACAGATGCGATGCGCGCGAGCTTCTCCGGATTGCGTTGGACGAGAACACGGACGATATGTTCCCCATCTGTCTCGATCGCCAGAACCGATTCAAGCGCATCGTGGAAATAACGCAGCAGGCTGAGCTCGCCATTGATAGATGCCCGCTCCATGCGCAACGTGCCCTTGTAGCGCAAGTTGGAAGCATAGAAGAGCTGGGCGATACGCTGCCCCCCGAGCAGCGGCTCGGGGAAGCTCAGTACTTTTCCGCCGCCGTCGCCCAGCAGTTCGGCATTGCCGGCAAGCAGTGACTTCATCAGTTTGAACTCGCCTAGCGCCAACGCCTGGGAGAATCGTTCCACAAGGCGGTTATGTGATTCACGCGATACCGCATACCGCGGCTGCCCGTCACGGAGCTGGGATTTTGCTCGATGCACTATCTGGCGAACGGCATCCTCGTTCTTGTCGATCGCTTCGGCGATATCCGAATAGCTCACGTCGAAGATCTCGCGCAACAGGAAAGCGGCGCGCGCGTCCGGCGAGAGGCGTTCGAGCATCGAGAGAAGCGCGACTGAGACGTCGCTGTAGCGTTCCTGTATCTGTTCGGGCGTCGCCGGACTTTCGGTTAGAACGGGTTCGGGAAGCCAAATGCCGACATAGTGCTCGCGGCGCGATTTCAGCGCGCGAAGGTGATCGATCGACACCCGTGTCGTGGCCGCAACAAGCCACGCTTCGGCATTGTTGATAAGTGACAGCTCTGCTTTGTGCCACCGGAGCCAGACATCCTGAACCACGTCCTCGGCATCTGCGACAGAGCCAAGCATGCTGTATGCAATGCCTTGCAAGCGGGCGCGGAGTCGATGAAAGATGACATTGATGTCGTTCACGGCGGCCCGTTGTTGCTGATCTGTTCGTCAACCCCTGTCGACTCGACATCGAATGTAAACCGGTTTGCCAAACGAGCCAAGCATCCCGGAAATTCCGAGCAACAAAAAAATGTACCGTATTTCGCCCAGGCCGAGCATGGGAGTTTTGTCGCCGGGCGGCCGATAGCGCCATGTTACTCAACGTCTTGTGGATGAAGTAGCCGCTGCCAACGGACTACTGTGTTGATCGAACAGCAACAACGATGTGAGCAATCGGTCCCGATAAAAAAACAAGCCGCTGTCGACAACAGTGGTTCTTCTTTGGAACACAGTGGGTTCTCACCTGGACCTACAGCTTCTCGAAGGCCATGGCCAAGATGAAGCGTCTACGCTATATATGGGAATGCTTGGGAGACGATCATGCGGCAAACCTATCGAGTTCTTCTGCAAACCACGATTCCCTACGAGGAAGACGACTGGCACATCGGGCGTTTCAGCCTTCTTCGTGACTATCTGGCAGGCCTGCGGGACGAGCATGGCGCTCCCTTGTTCGAAGTAGTCGCGCGCGACCGCGAAACGCTCGGTGAACCCGACACGGTGTTGTCCCGGCTGGACACTTTGGCGTTCGATCAGCTGTGGCTGTTTGCTGTTGACACGGGCAATGGACTTACCGCTGCCGATTGCGCGGGGATCGGCCGATTCCGTCAGCGCGGCGGCGGTATGTTGGTGGCGCGTGATCACATGGACCTGGGGAGTTCGGTTTGTACGCTCGGCGGTGTCGGCGCCGCACACTTTTTTCATTCCCAGAACAAGGATCCCGATCCGTCACGGCATCGAATCGATGACACCGTCACCACCAGCATCCTATGGCCCAACTATCACTCAGGCGCCAACGGAGACTTTCAAGTCATCGAACCGTGTCTTCCATTGCATCCCGTATTGATGGATCCCGACTCTCCAACCGGGATGATCCGGTTCCTCCCTTCGCATCCTCATGAAGGTGCGGTCGGTAAGCCGGAACGTGACGATTCGGCACAGGTGATCGCCCGGGGAAAAAGCAAATCCAGCGGTCGGCCCTTCAACCTTGCGGTTGCGTTCGAGCCTTCGGAACATGCCGGGCCGGCGATTGCGCAATCGACGTTCCACCACTTTGCCGACTACAACTGGGATCCCTCAAAGGGTTCGCCGAGCTTTGTCAGCGAACCCCCGGGAGATGGATTGCAATATTCCCTGGACGCCCGGAATTCGATTCTCCAATACGTAAAGAACGTGGCACTCTGGCTGGCCTCCTCATCCAATCGGATACCGTAAGGCAAAAGAGACGCGGTACAACTGTGCTTGCTGCACTCCGTTGAAAGGAGCGACCGTCTTCAGACGGTCACCGCCGTGATTTCATCAACAGAGCCGCGATAGGAATGCAGCGGACGGCCAAGTATCTTGACCAGGCGCTCGACGTCGCCCGCTTCGGGCAGCATGCCGTCGCTGACGAAACGCTCGGCCATCAGGCGCATCTCGTAAGCCATCCACTTCGGCATGAAGCCGGCCAGATTCTGTTCGAACCCCGTCGGATCATCGCCGCCGTATACCACGGGACGTCCCAATGCATCCGACCAGATGGCCGCCACCTCCGGACCCGTCAGCGTGTCAGGGCCGACCAGGTTGATCGTTTCGCTCGGCAGGGTGGCGGGCGCTTGATCGCGGCGCAGCAGCTCGATGGCGGCGACTTCGGCGATGTCGCGCGTATCGACCATTGCCAGTCCCTTGCTGCCGATCGGCATCGGGTAGACACCGCGGTTGAGCACCACGTCCTTGATCGTATGGTCGTTGTCGATGAAGTAGCTCGGGCGCAGGATCGTCGCGCTGAAGTCCATCTGTTGCAGCATCCGCTCGGCGCCGAATTTCACCGCGAAGTGCGGCACGTTGACGAAGCGGTCTGCGTGGATCACCGACAGGTAGACCACCCGCCTGACCCCCGCCTCGCGGGCCACGTTGAGGGTAAGGATCGCCTGGGTGAATTCATCGCCGGTAACGGCATTGAGCAGGAACAAGCTGCTGACGCCATCGAATGCGGCGCGCAGGGAGTCGATGTCGAGCAGGTCGCCTTGCACCACGTCGACACCGGCAGGGAATTGGGCCTTCGACGGATCGCGGGTGAGCACGCGTACGTGGGCGCCGCGCTGGACGAGCTGGTCGACGACCTGGCGGCCGACGCGGCCGGTGGCACCAGTAACGAGGATAGTCATGGGATTTACTCCGGGTGGGTTGAGAACACACCCGGTATGTTATTGATCCAATTTGTGGTGGATAGCCGTTATAATTGGACTCACTGTCTCATAGGTGGAACACATGGATCTGCTCGCACTTGCCGATTTCAACCTGGTGGCCCGTCACGGCGGCTTCGGCAAGGCCGCGCGCGAAGCCGGTCGCCCGAAGGCCACCTTGTCGCGCCGCGTGGCCGAGCTGGAGGCCAGCCTCGATATGCGTTTGTTTGAACGCGGAGCGCGATCCCTCAAGCTCACGGAAGAGGGACGTGCACTGTTCGAACGGACCGGCCTCCTGCTGACGGAGCTGGAAGAGACCGCCACGGCGATCGCCTCGGGCGGCCGCACGGTGCGCGGTCGACTGCGGATCAGTGCGCCGCTGCTTTTTTCGCAGACCGCCATGGGAAAACTGGCGGCGGGTTTTGCGCTCCGGTATCCGGAGGTGCGGCTGGAGATCACGGCGGAAGATCGCGCCGTGGACATGATTGAAGAAGCCTACGATTTGGTCATCCGCGTCAATCCGCAGCCCGATGCAAACCTTGTCGGGCGCATCTTCCTGCGTGATCGCTCGGTGGTGGTAGCAAGCCCAAGCCTACCGCTTCCCGGCGACGGCAAGCCTGTCCCGGTTGTCACCCGCGAAGCCACCAAGCAGACCGAAGCGTGGCCGGTAACAAGCGCTTCGGGGCCGTCGACCGTGTTGGCCAAGCCCATACTCAGCCTGTCCTCGCTCCACATGATTCGCGATGCGGTTCGCATGGGCGCCGGCGCGGCGCGCCTTCCACTATCGCTGGTCAGCCCGGACCTGGACGCGGGCACGCTGGTGCACTGGGGCGATGTGCAGGGGCCTGAGATCGAACTCTGGGCGCTTTACCCCACGCGCCGGCTGCTCGGTGCTCGCGTCTCGGCGTTCCTGGACCATCTGCGGGAAGCGTTTCCACGCGGAACGCCCGACGAACTTGCCGCCTATGTCGGGCGTTGAAAGCGCAAGGCGAACAAGCCAGATCGCACGATCAATGAGCTCGGCGAAAATCAGTTCGCTGCACATTGCACGAAAATCAAGACAGCCCCTATACATGCACATCATGCTTCAGCGCGCTAACTTTCATGTGTCCACTGCGCGCGATGTCGAGGAGAACGCATGAAAAAATGGCTGGACGTCAACACTTTCCTGGGCATTCCGGCCCTGGAGTGGCTGTATGCCGTGGTGGCCGCCATCGTCACCTATCTCGTGCTGAGCTGGTTGCTGCGGTTCGTGGTGGCGCGCCTGGAATCATTCGCGAAAAGAACGCGTACGCAGTATGACGATATCGCCGTGCTTATACTCAAGAGCACGAATCATCTCACGCTGGTCACCGCGGCACTGCTCACGGCAGTGAATGTCCTCAGCATTCCCGACAAGTGGAGCATGCGCCTGGGGCACCTGTGGTTTGCCGTGATCGGTTTCCAGGTGGCCTCCTGGCTCAACCGCGGCGTGGGCCTGTGGACGGTGCGGCGGGTCAGCCCGGACGGAGCCATTGCGCACAACCCGGTGATCACCACGATGATCGCGTGGATCGCGCGCACGCTGCTGTGGACGATCCTGCTGCTGGCGATCCTGGCCAACGTGGGCGTGAACATCACCGCCTTCGTCGCCAGCCTGGGGGTGGGCGGCGTGGCGGTTGCGCTGGCGGTGCAGAACATCCTGGGCGATCTGTTCGCCTCGCTGGCGATCGGGCTGGACAAACCGTTCGAGATCGGGGATTTCATCGTATTCGGCGACGTCGCCGGCAGCGTCGAGCACATTGGCCTGAAAACCACGCGCATCCGCAGCCTGAGCGGCGAAGAGATTGTCTGCGGTAACAACAACCTGCTGAAGATCACCATCCACAACTACAAGCGCATGCGCGAGCGCCGCATACTGTTCGGCTTCGGCGTTACCTATGACGCCACCGCCGAACAATTGCGCAGGGTGCCGCCGCTGGTGAAAAAGGCGGTGGAATCGGCGGGACATACACGTTTCGATCGCGCTCACTTCAAGGGCTTCGGTGCAAGCTCGCTGGACTTCGAGGTGGTCTACTTCGTAACCGATCCGGACTACAACCTGTACATGGACATCCAGCAGAGCATCAACCTGGCGCTGCTGGACGAACTCGGCAGGATCGGGCTCCAATTCGCGTTTCCCACGCACACCGTTCACCTGGTCGGTGGAGACGCGCAGCCGGTGGCGCCCGCCGCGGAACATGCCGGCGACGACCGGGCTCGCCATGGCGGCCGTGCGACCGGGCGTTCGAACTAGGGCCACGGTAACGGCGCGCACCGGTGCGTAGCGTGGCTGCAGGAGGATACGGCCTTGTTTGATGTCGTGGCGGTCTGCCTGGTGCTGTCAGCCGTGCTGGCCTACGTCAATTATCGGTTCCTGCGTTTGCCCACCACCATCGGCGTGATGGTGATGGCGCTGTGCATGTCCCTGGTCGGCATGTTGCTGGATACGCTGGACATCGCGCCGGCGCTGCGCGGCGCGGGCACCGCGCTGTTGGGCTCCATCGACTTCAGCCAGCTGCTGCTGCAAGGCTTTCTGTCGTTGCTGCTGTTCGCCGGCGCGATGCACGTGGATTTGCGCATGCTACGGCGATACCGCTGGCAGATCGGCACGGCGGCAGTGTTCAGCACCGTGGCGTCCACTCTCATCGTCGGCATCGGCGCGTGGCTGCTGCTGCCCTTCATCGGCCTATCGCTGCCGCTGGCATGGTCGTTGTTGTTCGGTGCCCTGATTTCGCCGACCGATCCAGTGGCCGTCATCGGCATCCTGCGGGAGTCGCGCGCTTCGGCCGACCTGGAAGTGATCGTCACCGGCGAATCGCTGTTCAACGATGGGGTGGGCATTACCCTGTTCACGCTGCTGCTGGCTGCCATTCCGCAGGCCGCGCTGCCCTCGGCGGCAACGGCGATGCTGACCTTCGCGCGCGAAGCGCTGGGTGGGCTCGCGCTGGGCGCCTTGCTGGCCACCGCGGCCTTTTTCGTGCTGCGCTCGGTCGACAAGTACGAAGTGGAAGTCTTGGTGACGCTGGCGCTTGCCTCGGGCGGCTATGCGCTGGCTGATCACCTGGGCGTATCCGGGCCGCTCGCCATGGTGGTGGCAGGCATCGTCACCGGCAACCAGGGCCGCTCGCGCGCGATGTCGGAGATATCCTGGCGCTACGTCGATACGTTCTGGGAATTGGTCGACAGCATTCTCAACGTGGTGCTGTTCATGCTGATCGGCCTGGAAGCGCTCACGATCAGGTTTTCATCCGCCCTGCTGATCGCCGGCGCAGGCGCCATCGGGGTGACGTTTCTCGCCCGCACCTTGACCGCGGCCGTGCCGGCCGCCATCGCCAGCGGCCTGAAGTGGGCGCCGCCTGGCTTGTGGCAGCTGATGGGGTGGGGCGGACTGCGCGGGGGCATTTCGGTGGCGCTGGCCTTGTCCTTGCCGCACAGCAGGGAGCGCCATTTGATCGTGGCGATGACGTACTGCGTGGTGATCTTTTCCGTGCTGGTGCAGGGCTCGACGGTGGGATGGGTGGCGCGGCGCGTCGTCAGGCGGGAGCGCGGGTAACCTACATACGACTCGCTGCTATTTCATCAAAAGGATATCGGTCGCCGTATCGATTTCCCAAAGGCCTCTGCGGGCGCCTTCCTCGACCGCTTCCTTGAGCGAGCGAAATTCGGCCGGACGCGTGTCCAGTTGCTCATGGAAAAAGATCCTGGCATTCAACATCGGGGTTATCCAGGCCTGGCGCTGAGACGAGTAGGTTGCATCCTGCCTTACTGCCCGGAGCATAAGGCCCAAGTAGTCGTCTGATTCCATGGGGGCAGCGTAGATTGAGGGCGGCCGTGCCATGTTCAAATGCGAATGGCCTGACGTCCGCGCCGTGTGTCGCGTGTCTTGATCGCGCCGTTCACGTCGCAGCTCGCCGGCTCAGGCCAGTTCATGTGGGTTCCCCCTGCGCGAATCACGTGGCATGTGTACAGCATTTGGTCACTGTAATGGGGCCTGCCACGCATCGACAGTGTAAGGATTTTATAATGGCGTCGTCGGCCACCTGCGCGTAAGTTGACGCCACTTGGGATCTGGTTCAACGTGGTCGCATGGTCTTTCGGCAACACCTCGTTCCTGCCATGGTTCTTCTTCGCTCACCGCGACAGTGCGCTCCTGCCAATGGCTAGGGAGGCGGCTCCATGGCTGCAGATCGTGGCCTCTCCCAGGCCGGGCATTCGGGATTTCACCGCGGCCTTCTTCACGGTTCTCGTACCGACGGTGATCGGCCTGCTCTGGGTCGAGCGGCTGGAAGCGCGCAACTTGTCGCTACTGTTCCTGGTCGGCATCCTTTATGTGGGCGTCCGGCACGGCATGTGGCCCGCGCTTTTCGCTGCACTGCTGGCTTTCTTTTCCTATAACTTCTTTCTCGTCGCCCCGCGTTTCGCGCTGCATATCGCGGCTGCCGATGTTCTCGCATTCACCACGTTCCTGATCGGCGCCTTGCTGGTCGGCGGACTTGCCGGGCGCCTGAGCGATCGCGCACGGGAAGCAAAGCTTGGCTTGCGCAACATCGCATCCCTGTTCGAGGCGAGCCGCGACTTGTCGGGCGCGATCGACCCTGCCACGGCGGCGAAGCGTCTGTTGTCGCATCTGGAAAATGCCGGATGCCGTGCCTCGATATGGATCGCCGACGGGAACCGCCTGCTTGAGTGCGCCCGTTCGTCCGATCTTCCTGCCGATTGCATGGTGCAGGGCGAGGTGAACTTTCTGGCCGCCGACTGGGCCGACGACACCGGTGCCGCACGCAAGCGGCTGCGCTTGCAAACCGGCGATCGCGTGCTCGGCGGCATCGTGATCTGCCCGTTGCCCGATGAGCCGTTTGTGCGGCCTGACCAGCATTGGATCCAGACCTTGCTCGAACTGGGGGCGGTAGCCATTGACCGCGCCAGGCTCATGGCCGAGATCGCCGATACGCGCATCATTGCGGAGAAGGAAGGTCTGCGCACGGCGCTGCTTTCGTCGCTATCGCACGACTTGCGGACGCCGATCGCCACGATCCTTGCTTCGGCAAGTTCGCTGCAGGAGCACGATGAAAATTTCGATGCGGCCACGCGCCTGGATCTGCTCGGCACCATCCAGGATCAGTCTGAGCGCCTGAATCGCTACGTGCTCAATCTGCTTGAGATGACCCGCCTGGAATCGGGCGCCATCCAATTGAACTGCGCGCTTATCGACCCAGGTGAAGCGATGGCCTCGTCGCTGAGACATCTCGAACGCCAGCTCGGCCATCATCGGCTGGCGCGCGCTTTCGACAATGCCGGCCAGCGCATCTACGTCGACCCGGTCCTTATCGAACAAGCGTTGGTGAACGTGATCGAAAATGCCATCGAACACGCACCATCCGATTCGCTGATCTCGGTGAAAGTCGGGACCGACGGCGAACATGTTGTCCTCAGCATCGAAGATGAAGGGCCTGGCATACCCGCCGGTGACATCGACCGCGTATTCGACAAGTTCTTCAGCGGCCGCAGCGATCGGCGCCGCGCCTCCGGCGTTGGACTCGGTTTGTCGGTGACGCGCGGGTTGATCGAATCGTTCGGCGGCACCGTGCAGGCCGTGAGCCCGGTCGCCGACGAGCACGGCACCCGGATCGACATTCGTCTGCCTGCCCATCCCGCGCTGGAGACCACCGAATGATCGACGCCGCACCCAGCATCCTGGTGATCGACGACGAGCCGTCGATCCAGCGCGTACTCAAGCCGTCGCTGGCCGCGGCCGGTTACCAGGTGTCGTTGGCAGGCACCGGTACGGATGCGCTTGGCCAGGTTGCGCACGCCATTCCTGATGTCATCCTGCTCGACCTCGGCTTGCCCGACATGGATGGCAAGGACGTGATTGCCTCGTTGCGGAGTTGGACCGTCGCACCGATCATCGTGCTTTCCGCGCGTCACGATGAGTCCGAGCGCATCGCGGCGCTCGACATGGGCGCAGACGACTACGTTATCAAGCCGTTCCATATGGGCGAATTGCAAGCGCGTGTTCGTGCCGCGTTGCGCTACCGGCAGCGCAGGCAGGCGGTACAAACGACATTCTCGGTGGGTGGCCTGCATATCGACTACGTTCAACGCAGCGTTACCGTATCAGGCCATCCCGTCAAACTTACGCGCAAGGAATACGATCTCCTGCGCACGCTCGCACAGCACGCCGGCCAAGTGGTGACGCACAAGCAATTACTTGCTGCCGGCTGGGGTGCGGCAGTCACGGATACACAATTCGTGCGCGTCTACATCGGGCAGCTGCGACAGAAAATCGAGCAGGACCCCAGTACGCCGCGCTTGATTCTTACCGAGTCCGGCATCGGTTATCGGTTGATCGGGGATTGAGGCAGCGCGAGACGTGCAACGGCGTGAAAGCATGTGATAGCGGGGGAACGTAAGCATGGCGCAATTCAACGCGACGATTGGCCGACTCCAGTTGGAGGTGGCCTATTCCGAGGTGGAGCACTCGATTTCCTGGAACTGCCTGGTTCGCCGTGCGGGCCAGTTGCTGGGATCCTTGGGCGGCACGACCATCCTTGCCGCACAGCAGGGTGTTCAGGAGGCTGTGGAAAACGCCGTCGGCGCCGCGATTCGCGCCAAATACCCCTTGGGCTGAGCCCAACGGACTTGTAAGCCCATCACGGCGTCAAGGAGTGGAAAATCCCCGTGTCCGACATGTCCCTCTATCCTCCATTGAACACCCTTAAACCCGTGGCGCCGGCTTTATGGATCGTCGATGGACCGTCAGTAAGCCTGGACGCGCCGATGGGATTGCGCGTGCCGTTTCCGACCCGGATGACCGTGGTGCAATTGTCCGGCGGTGGTTTATGGTGCCATTCGCCCACGGCACCTGACGCAGGCTTGTTTGCTGCGCTCGATCGGCTTGGGCCTGTCGAGCACCTGGTGTCACCGAACAAGCTGCGTTACGCACATATTGCCGCGTGGAAGCAGCGGTACCCGCACGCCATTGCCTGGGCGTCGCCGGGCGTGCGCGAACGCGCCGCACAGCAACATGCCCAGATCGCTTTCAACGAAGACCTCAAGGATGATCCACCGACTGCGTGGGCAGAGGATCTGGACCAGCTGCGTTTCAGCGGCAGCTCCGCGATGGAAGAGTTCGTCTTCTTTCATTGCGCCAGCCGTACCTTGATCCTGGCCGACCTGATCGAGAACCTCGAAGCCGCGAAACTGCCCACGTTCCTGCGCTGGGTAGGGCGGCTGGGTGGCGTATTGGATCCCGACGGCAAGACGCCGCTGGATTGGCGTCTGACCTTTTACAAAGCCGAAGCGCGTATCTGCCTGGCACGCATGCTGGCGTGGCGTCCGCAGCAAGTCATTCTGGCCCATGGGCGCTGCTACCTGCAGGACGCCGAGACGGAATTGCGCAGAGCCTTCCGTTGGCTCAATTGGGGCAAGGTTGTTTGAGGGTTTGCGGTAAGGGCTGGCCGTCATGTGCGCTCTCCGCGTGCCGCAAGCTTACTTTTCGCCACCGACAACCGGCGCAACGGCCATCATGCTTGCAGCAAGCTCACCGTGCCCCGTGCGAATCAGCCCCTCCACGGCCCCCTCAAAATCCTGCTTCCAGCGATTCTGGCCAAGCTTCGCTTGCCTTCGAAGCGCAATGCGTCAATCTCGATGCCGACAATCTGCTGGAGTTGTTCGGCGATATTTAGCCGTCATTGCCGCGGAAAATCACCAGGATTTCAGCGCGCTCAGACGCAGTCCCTGCTTTGATGATTACGCGCTGCCCTTGACAAAAAAGACGTGCCAACGGGCCCGAGTCGCAAGGTCCGCCTCGGGCCGCCATGCCTCAATACTCATTCGCGGCGCCCCCAACAGCGTGGTCGAGACGCATCTTGAACCCCCACCCATAAAACCCTCTCATGTCCGGCGTGTTGTCATCGATCGCAACGACGATCTCGTTCTCGCCTTTATGAAGCGGAAGCTCGAATCCGCCGTTCTCCAGCGAAAGGCGGCCATCAGGCGGTCTTCGCTCTCCTTTCACGTTGTAGAGATTCTTGCCGGAAAACACGGGAATGCCGTTTGCGAATACCCGGATCTCACGCAACCATCCAACGGACACGCGTCGAATCTGGTCACGGCCGGCGTGCAGCGTTGTACGGAGCCAGATCACTTGAGGCGGAGTTCCCTTGGGTATCGGTACGTTGTATCGGCTCAGGTTAACAAGGCCGTCGTCATCAACGGTGACCTCTTGCCAGCGGGCTGATGATGGTGGCATGTACGACAAGTCAAGATGAGCCGTCCCCCTCATGGTTATGGGATGGGTTCTTTGCCAGCGTACAAGGTAGCGATGATCCGTGGCGGCTGGATCCGGCGGTGCTTCGGGGCAAAGACCATCGGTCACTCCCGGCGCGAGCGTCAGATTGGCGTAGTAGGCCGTGCCTTCAAGCGCGATGGTGCCGGCGCCTTCATTGCCCTCCAGATGCGCAACGCGCAGGGATGGCTCGACCTGCCTGTTTACATAGACGTTCATCCGTTTGCCGGAGATGACGAGGCGAATATGGTTCCATTCGTTCTCTCGGAAGGGGGCTGGCGCTTGATACTGCGGGTACATATCCCATAGCACCCGCCCTTTGATGATGGGAGCGTATTGCAGACAATCCTGGGATGCCGGGCAGTCCGGACTCACACGAAAGTAAAGCATGTCAGCCGTGTCACCATCTTTCTGATGGAATCGAATGCCTGGAAATTCCTCACCGATGGGTTTGATGTCGAACTCGATCGTGCCGTTGCCGAAGTGCCCGTCCTTCAACGCAACATAGCCCCTCTCGCTTTCGGACGTCACTTGGAGAATGCCGTTGGGAAAAGCCTCCTTGGCGAGAAAGCTGGCATTGCCGTTGGATTCCCAGGCGCCGGCGACCAATGGAATTTGGAGTGGCGAAGACGACGAAGCAAAGCTGGACGTCGCTACCGTCAGGCTTAAGAGCAGCACCAGGTACACAAGACGTTTTTTCACGAAAATCTTTCCGGAAATGAGTATGCTGGTGCGAGCATCCATCGCTTGGATGGTTTGTAATGATTGCGCCTGCTGGCTCGGCTCATGGCCTGAACCAAGGCATCGCCAAAAGACGGCTTGGCCATTTACGGTGATGTGGCGTGCTGTGCGCCTGGAATCCGTGACGAATAGGTAAGAGCTGCGATACGCCAACCTTTTTCTCCCTTGACCAGTTGCCACGTTTCATTGCCGACATTGGTGGCTTTGCCGTCGACATTGAAAACGAAGTCAAAGTAGATCGTAGCGACGATGCCGTCGCTGAGTACCTGAAGGTGGCTGTGCACGGGGTCCAGGGCTGACTTCGTCGTACTCACGTAATGGGCAAATTCCGCGGGGGAGCTGACGCGCACTTTCGGGGCGTTCGGTGATTTGACTCGAGCGGCCGCCAGTCGATCATCGCTCAGGACATTCAGGAAGAGATTGGCCTGGGGCAAAAAAAGCGCCGACAGCCGTTCGCCATCGTGATGGACCACCGCCTCATGAAAGGCGTGCATGACATGGTCGACGTCCTGGGTGTCTTCGACGGTGGTGGAAGCCGCCAAGGCATTGGCGGAGGCGATCGAGGCAAAGGCCAGGGTGCTGATGAAGCGAATCATCGGAATCATCCGGGTACTCCAAGGAAAGAGGAGTCCCATTGGAGGGCGAACTGACCGGGTATGCCTAGAGAGGTTGCGGCCAGCCGTGCTGCGAACGCGGCAGGATGGTCACGTTTAGCTTGAGCCAGACTGGAATAGCGCTTGCCGTAGGGCTTGCGTGTAGGTTCGGCTGACCCGTAACGCCGTGCCGTCGGTGAGCCGAATCATGGCATCCCGATTGGTCAGTGCCTGTACCTGTGCGACGCGCGAAACACGCACGATGGCGGAGCGATGGATACGTACGAATTGGTCTGGATCGAGACGCGAAGCCAGCTTGTGCAAGGCTTCGCGCAGCAAAAGCTTCCGTGGGCCAAGGTGGAGCGTTGCGTAATCACCGTCGGCCTCGATCCAGTCCACATCGGCCATGTTGACTACCTCCTCCCGGGTGCCGATCCGAACGGTGAGCCTCGAAGGTTGTGCCGGCGTGGCGCGCCTATGGGCGTGGACGAGCCATGTCTCTTTAGCCCGAGCGACGGATTCGGCAAATCGATCGTCATCGATGGGTTTGAGCAAGTAGTCCAGCGCGCGTACTTGGAACGCCTGGATGGCAAACTGATCAAACGCGCTGACGAAGATCACGATGGGGCGACGTTCCGGCGGGAGCATCGCCACCGCTGACAAGCCGTCAAGCGCTGGCATGGCGATGTCGATAAAAACCAAGTCGGGCTTGAGCTCCTTCATGGCCGATACGGCGCTCGCGCCGTCTGCCGCTTCGCCCACCACGGTCATGTCCTCCTCTCGAGCGAGGCGGGCGATAATCCCGCGGCGCGCCAGAGGCTCGTCATCAACCACTAAAACACGCATCAATGTGTCTCGGCGTAAGGATGGGCGACAAAGGGGATTCGGACGGTGACGATGACATCTTCCTGGCCCTGTTCGATCGCCAATGCGTCAGTATCGCCATAGAGCTTGGAGAGTCTTGCTTGGACATTGCCCAGGCCAATGCCTGGGCCACCGGGTGACGATGAAGCACCTTCGCGCCATGCGCCATCGCTTCGCACCCGTACACAGAGATGATCGCCATCGCGCGATGCATCGACATCGATACGGCCGCCTTCCGGCCGCATGGCTACTCCATGCCGAATGGCGTTTTCGAGCAGGGGCTGCATGAAAAGCCATGGGACGCGGCACAGCATGACTTCTGGTCCTACCTGCATGGTGATCGATAGGCGATCACCCAATCGCGCGCGCTCGATGTCCAGATAGGACGCTGTGGCATTCAATTCTTCCGCCAGTGAAACTTCGTGTCTCCCATCACCGATCAAGGTAAGCCGCAGGAAGTCACCAAGACGAGCAATCATTCGGGCCGCCTGATCCGTATGTCGTTCGACGACGAGCGTGGATATGGCATTAAGCGCGTTGAACAGGAAGTGAGGTTGCAATTGATAACGAAGTGCAACGAGTTCGGCATCCCGGGCAAGTGCCACGGCTTGTTCTTCGCGCTCTCGCCGTTTCATGGCCAGGATGCTGTAGCCGGCCACCCAATAAAGCGCTGCGAAGATGATCAGCAGGAACCAACAGCCTTGCATGCGAATGAGCAGGGCAGGCCATAGTGGAGTAGGCCGTATCAGGCCAAGTCTGGTTGCCAAGTCATATTGCGGAAGCGAAACCAGCATCGCCAGCAGGAAGCTGGTAAGCAACAGCAGTGGCACGGCCACGACGAAGCGCACGTTGGCGCGCCAGGCAGAGCGCAAGATCCACGCAAAGGGGCATGCGGCCACGCCGTATGCGAGCCATAGCAGCAAGTCGAACAGTGCCTGCCGTGGAGCGTCGTGGATGACGGCCAGGGCGCCAATGCAGCTGGCTAGTGTGCAGGGCACCCATCCGATCACGAAACTGATCAGCCTGGAGGGTGACTCGGGCATCTGGTAGGCATCCGTTCGAGCTTGCAGGTGGGACATGGGTTCACTCAATGCGATCAACGCTTCGCTCGCGGGACATCGCTGATGGCTACGAGTTCGCGCAGGTGGATCGGACCTGAGGGCAAGGCGTCGCGCTTGGCGAAGGTGCTTGCCATTTCCGCCGCGTTCCCAGTGCCCCAGGTGCACAGCGGGATGATGGCCTCCGCCAGGCTGCGACCGAGCGGGGACAGCGAGTAGTCCATGCGCGGCGGCACCTCCTTGTGGTCGGTCCGCGCCAGCACGCGATCGGCCTCCAGATACTTCAATGCTGGATCAGCACCTTGTCGCTGAAGCCAGCCATCGATCAAGCGCTTGATCTGGCCGTAACGCTTCGGGCCGTTGCGCAGGAAAAAAAGGATCAGTGTTTTCCACTTGCCCGAGATGATGCGGAGGGTGGCGTTGAGCCCGCAGCCGGTATCGCATATTTCAGGGGGCGTCGCCATATTTGATACTTACCAAAAAGTGCATGCTTCTCTTAAGGTAAGTCGAACTACATACTTGGGCAACCCCGACCAGGCATACATGACACGACCAGACCGAATGGAAAAACTGCCGTTATCACCGGCCCCAAAAACTGGCAGAACCAGACCATCTGGCGCACCCGTAGCACGGTTGGGCGCAACCTCTCTAGCATGCATGATCCGCTCGTCCTTCAATGGAACCTCTCTTTCCTTGGAGTATCCGGATGAACCCCGTGATTCACGTCACCCGCATCATCGAAAGCGAGATTCGTTCGATATCCGGTTCTAAGCCGGGCTGATCTTGAACGCCAAAGGGATTCGATATGATCAAAGCACTGGCGATTAGTTTTCTGATCGTGCTTGGACTGCCAGGGCTGGCAGTCGCGAGCACATCGCCCGATGTCTGGCCGCTACCCAAGGCCGTCACACCGCCGCCAGCGATCGCAGCACCCCGCGATGTCGCCTATCCGGGTGTGATCCGCCTCGAGATTGACGCGACTGACATTGCGCGGGGTATTCACCGGATCCATGAAACGGTCCCGGTGCAAGGCGGTCGGCGCTTGACGCTCCTGTTTCCGCAATGGATTCCGGGTGACCCGGTGCCCCCCAACGCTCTCGATCAACTCGCCGGCTTGGCGGTCAGGGCCGCTGGCACTGCGCTGAAGTGGCAACGCGACGCCGCGGAACCCGCCGCGTTTCACGTCGACGTGCCCGCGGGTGTCAGAGAGGTCGATCTCAGCTTCCAGTTTCTCGTTCCTTCGGAGCAACGCGTCGGCCCGGTCCTCGCAACCCCGACGATGCTCGACCTGCAGTGGCAAAGCCACGTGCTATATCCGGCCGGTTACTACGCACGCCGCATCAGGATCGTTCCTACCGTAACGCTACCCGCAAATTGGCAGTTCGCCTCGTCGCTCGGCGGCGCCCAACGTTCGGGCGATGTCGTGCGATTCGCACCCACATCGCTCGATACACTTGTGGATTCGCCAGTCATGGCCGCGCGCTGGTTGAAGCAATACACGCTCAGCGAGATCCCTGTCCCGGTGCGCCTGGATATCGCCGCCGACACGGAGGCGGGGCTCGTGGTACCGAATGAGGCCATCGACCGATATCGGCGCGAGGTGGCACAGGCCTATAAATTGTTCGGCGGCCGGCATTTCGGCCATTACGACCTGATGGTATGGCTGTCGAACGACTTCGGCCCGAGCTACTTCGAGCAACGTCAATCCGGCGAGAACCAATTGCCGGCAGACTTCTTCAGCAACCGAGAGCGTTACTCCAGCCGATGGGGCGTTCCCTTCCACGGATATGTGCATTCCTGGAACGGCCTATTTCGCGTGCCTGCGCCCATGTGGGCAGCCAACTTCAACACGCCGCCCCAGGAATCGCTGCTGTGGGTCTTCGAAGGTCTGACGGTCTATTGGAACGATGTGCTCGACGCTCGATCGGGTATCACGACCCTTCCGGAAGCCGTGGCATCGTGGGAGAGAGTAGCGTCGGACTTTTCGGCGCGCCCGGGAATGCGGTGGCGCACGCTTCAAGATGCGTCCGACGAGGTTCTCATTCAGCACGGCAACGCCAACCTATGGCCGGAAGGACGGCGCCAATCCTGGCCGGATTGGCAGTTGGGAGTGATCGACGCTTACGCACAGGGGGAATTGGTCTGGCTGGACATCGACACGCTGATCCGCGAGCGCAGCAGCGGCCGCAAGTCGCTGGACGACTTTGCGCGCAGCTTTTTCGGTGTCCGCGACGGCAGCTTGGTGGCGGCACCCTATACGTTCGAAGATCTCGTCGCCGGCCTCAACGCTGTACTTCCCTACGACTGGGAGAGGTTCCTGCGCGCCCGTGTGGACAGCGTCGCTGCCACCGCCGATCTCGATGGCGTTGCGCGCGGTGGCTATAGGTTGAGCTGGACGGACCAACCGTCTCCGCGACAGCTGGCGACCGAACAGCGCAGTGGGACGATCGACCTGCGCTTTTCATTGGGGATGACTCTCGACAAGGAGGGTACGGTCAGAGCCGTCACGTGGGACGGGCCTGCTTGGCATGCGGGCATCGTGACAGGGGCGAAGGTGCAGTCGGTCAACGGCGCTCCCTACGATGCAGCGGCGTTGAAAGCCGCCGTCATTGCCGCGCGCGACAACGGCAAGGTCGACCTGCAGGTCGTGCGAGGCGTAACGACGCAAGCATTGTCGGTGGCGTGGAGCGGTGGTCCGCGATACCCGCACCTCGAACGAGTGCCTGGGACTGCCGCGCTCCTTGACGACATTCTTGCGCCTCGTCAATGAAAAGGTGAGCGCTACCAAGTCATTAAGTTGGTGCTGTGTCTCTCTGTTCTTGCCGGCATGTCTCCAACCGCACCGACTGACGCGGCACCAAACGCATCACCCGCCATTGCTACGTCGCCGAGACCGGCTACGCTTCTTGATGATCAATACGCAAGCATCTGCATGTGCTTCATTTCCGTGGCATCGTCCGAAGGAAACATGCACTCGATACGCAGTTCCTGCGCGCTGACCGTTTGCGGCGTGCCCACGGTAGTGATCATCGAGAAATAGTTCATCACTGAGCCGTCTTTTACAAAGCTCAAGGGGATGATCGGCAAGCGAGGCGCTGTGTCTTCACCATGGGTGGCCTGCCACTCTGGCTTGACGTCGGGGTATGCATAGAGTGCGCGCAGCAACTCGCTCGTCTTTTCGTCGACGACGCGCCCCACCGATTCGCGGTTAACGCGTTGAATCAGACTCTGGGCGGTCTTATCCCAGTTGGCGACGAACGGACGCATTCCATTCGGATCGAAAATGAGGTGAAGCATGTTGCGCGGTTTGGGATGCAATGACATATCGATGAAGCAACCAAAGAAGCGTGGTGCGTCATCATTGGCCAGCAGGATATTCCAGTATCTGTCCATCACGATGGCAGGGAAGGGGGCGTGTTGGCTTAACATGCGCTGGAGTGCTTTATATATGCCTTGCATCTCCACGGCCTCCAGCGGACTGTCTGAATATATGGCTGCATAACCTGCCGCTTGCAGCAACGTGTTCCGCTCCCTGAGCGGGATGTCCAGCGCTTGCGCAATGTCAGCCAGCGCCTGGCGGCTGGGTGAGCTGCGTCCACTCTCGATGAAACTGATATGCCGCTGTGAAATGCCGGTATCGATAGAAACATCGAGCTGACTTTTCCCGCGAGCGCTTCGCCAGTAGCGCAGCAGAGTGCCAAGCTCGTTCTGAGCTAAAGCATGGGGGGTGTTTCCATGGGGCGCTGGGTTCATGATTGTGCTTACCTATGTCGTCATAAACAGGCCTAGGGATGCTCTGGTTAATTCAGCGTCGACTGCAGCGGTTCTGTGTGTTCGCAGAGCACAGGGCCATCGGCCAAGGCAGACTGGCACATCGTCGAGGCGATACCTTGACTACTGGCTTTCAATGAATCAATAGGCCGTCCAGGCATACGGCTGGAATTCCGACTCCAGGGGTGGCTGTGTGACACTTCCGGTGTAATTGGTGACAGTCGATGCGGCCACAATGGCCACGGCCTCAAGGAGCTGATCTGGGCCAAAGCCAGCTTGCAAGAACACTTTCTTATCGTGCGAACTGAGACAGCCGCGCTTCTCGATCAGCGTTTTGGCGAGCCTGGACAGGGCCGATAGCTTGGCGTCTTGCGGCAGGTCACCATCGCGGATGGCTTGAACCTCGGATGGCGCCACACCTTTCTTCAGTGCCAGGAATGTGTGGAAGGCGACCGCCCACGTGCATCCATTCGTGACGGCATCGGTGAGAAGCACCGTTTCGATTTGCGGTTCAGAAAAGCTCTTGCCTTCCCCATGAACCTGGTGAAAGAGGGCTACAAGACTGTTGATCAAAACCGGCGAGGTCGACATCGCGCCAGCGATGTTGGGAATGAAGCCAAAGGCTGACTGCAGGCCTTCCAGCGCGGTTTTGGAAGCTTCAGGAGCAGATTTCAACGTGTGAACGGGAAAGTTGGACATGACTTAAATCTCGCAGATGGATGGCAAAGGCTCGAGGAGGGCGCCCGAGTTGCTGTCACTATGCGAAATGGTCTGTCTCTGCTCAATTACCTTAGAGGTAATGAAAACCTACCTGTTGATCTTCCACGGGAACTGAGCCTGACTGTCCTGGACGGACCATCCACCGTCTACCCAGCCAGTAGCAATACCCGCATCGTGACAGGGTGATCGTGCGTAAACCCCCTTCCGCACCGATTTGGTGATGGGGAGGCAACCCATCACAAGTGCATCGCGTGCGACAGCCAGTGCTTTTTCAACAGGCGGCAGAACGCGCTGCGTTCCTTGCCGGCCATGCGGGCGGCGGCGCTGATGTTGCCGCCGGCGCGAGTCAGGATGTCGGTGAGATAGGATCGTTCGAACTGGGTGACGGCGGCGGCCTTGGCGGTTTTGAAATCCTGTTCTTGCGCGCATGCAACGGTGGTTTGTCGTACGCCATGACGACACGGATGGGTGACCTGGATCGTCGGGCTGTCGCTGAAGAGGTATTCGCGATGCATCATGTTTTCCAGTTCGCGGACGTTTCCTGGCCAGTGGTAGCTTTCCAGGAACCGGATGGTGTCGCTGTGCAACGGTTTTTCCGGCAGGCCGTAGCGTTGGCTGAGACGGCGGCAGAATTCGCGCGCCAGCAGCACGGCGTCGCCCGGCCGTTCGCGCAAGCTGGGCAGGCGTATCGCCAGCACGTTCAGGCGGAAATACAGGTCGCTGCGAAAAGCGCCGCTCTGGGTGAGCGATTCGACGTCGGCATTGCTGGAGGCGATCACCCGCACATTGGCCTGGCGGTTGACCTTGCCGCCGACCAGGCGGTAGCGATGATCCTGCAGGAACCGCAGCAGCACGATCTGCGTGCGCGCGCTCATCGCCTCGATCTCATCGAGCAGCAGCGATCCGCCGTGGGCCTGTTCGATGAGTCCTGTCGACGCGTCGCGCGCATCGGTGAACGCGCCGCGTTCGTGGCCATATAGCTCGCTTTCCAGCAGGCTTTCCGGAATGGCGCCGCAGTTGACGGGGATGAAGGGAGCATCCTTGCGCGCGCTCATGTAATGGATGGCGCGCGCGGCCAATTCCTTGCCGGTGCCGGTTTCGCCTTCGATCAGTACTGTCGCGTCGCATTGCGCGGATTTGCGGATCAGCTCCACGGTCTGGAGAAAGGCCGGCGATTGACCGATGAGCTTGTCGCCGTCGGCGTGGCATGGCACGGCCGCACCGTGGCGTTGGCGATTTCCCCAGTCCGATGGTCGCATGACGAATCCCCGTTCCCGATGACATCGAGTCGTGCGTGCCTGAATCGCAGATGCTTGCCAGCTCAAGGAGGCTCTGATTAATTCAGCTGCGGCCTGCAATGGATTAAATCAGAGCCTCCTTAACTCCCCGGTAGCCGGCGCAATCCGCTGGAAGTTACGCCAGTGCGAATTCAATTTGCGTGAACTGGTGCGGCAGAATGCACCGTACCGTCATGCATGGATGTTCAGCGTATTCCACGGCGTGCCGCTCAGCGGCTGGCCATTGAGAAGGATTTCTCCGCGGGTGATGTTGCCAAGGACGGTTGCCGCGACGGTGCTGCCGGCTTGCCCGAGTTCGGCGGAAAGGCGCGAGCCCATCACCCGGTTATGGCCCATGATCACCGTATTTGCATCGATCTGAACGTCGGCGCTCGGCACGCGCTGCTTCGACACGGGCAACGCGGACTGGTTGTTGCAATAGCTGCAGCTGAGCGCGCCCTGGATCAGCGCGGCGCGCGCGCCGGCTTGCGCTTCGATGAAGTTGTTGGACACGTCAATGACTGTCGTAGCATTTACTGCGCTGGCGATGGCGGCGGCGCCGGCCGCGTTGGCAGTCGCGGTCGCGGCATTTGCCGTTGCGTTGGCGATGTTGTTGCCTGTGGCGACTGCTGGCGCTGCATTGGCGACGGCGGCGGGGCTTGTCTTGGCGCTGCGCGAAGTCTTGCTTGCCTTGGCGCTAGCGACAGCGACTGGTGCCACCACCGCGCCTGCTTGCGCGGCGCCTGGCATGTAGATGCCATACCAGGGGAACGCGCGATTGCTTGCGGCCAGCGCGCTCTGCCGCATCACGTTGGCGCCGATCGCAACCGTGCCGCTGTCCTGCCATACGCTGATGGCGGCCGAGCGTCCCTCGGTCGGCTTGCTTGGGCCAACGTCCAGCAGCTGGTTGCGGCTGATGGTGGCGACCGGACATTGCTGCAGCAGGATGCTGCTGGTGCTGGCCTGCGTGGAGGCCTGGCCGATGCGCTCGAAACAGTTGTCCAGCACCGCGGCAGAAAGCAGGTTGGCAAGGCTGACAGCTTGCGCTTCGGCATGGTTGTTGTCGATGCCGATCAGCGTGTTGTCGCGCACGACGACGGCCGATTGCGCGCAACCTTCCACCTGCACGGCAAGGCCGCCGTTGGCGATGTAGTTGGCGCTTATCTCGATGCTCGATGCGCTGAGCGTGGGGCCGGTCAGCGAAACGCCGCGGTTGGCGCTGCCGGCGATCCGGTTTTCATGCACGCGCACCAGTGCCAGGCTTTCCTCGGCAAACTGGATCGCCATCGCCGAATCGCCGCATTGGAACGTATTGCGATCCACCGCCAGGCGGCGAATACCCGCCGCACCCAGGGACATGCCGCCGCGCATATTGGCCACGTCGTTGCTGCCACCGGCGGCCGCATTGTTGCCGCTGAACCGCAGGCTGACGATGCCGAATGGCGTGGTGAAATGGTTGTCGCGGATGTTTATTTCGTCGAGCACGCCGGCGCAGGCGACGGCGGCGAAGCTGGTGCCCGGCGCAAGCGCGCCCGCTTCGTTCACCGCGCTGATGCCAAGATCGGCCAGGTCCACCTGCCGGCTCTGGTACAGGATGATGCCCATGTTGCTGCTGGCATTTCCTTCGGCCGGCCTGGCGCTGACGGCGAAGCTTTCCAGGCTGACGTCATCGCTCCCCACCACCATCACGGCGGTTCCCTGCGCGGCGACCAATTGCGTCGCCGAACGCTGGCCGCGCAGCGTCAAGCCGCTGGCGCGCAAAACGATCAAGGGCTGCGCGAGATCGTATTCGCCGGCCTCCATGCACACCGTGCCGCCGCCTTGCTTGATGACGGTGTCGATGGCCGTCTGCAGGCTGGGTTTGCCTTGCGCATGGGCCGCAGGGCTGACGCAGATTGTGCAGGCGCAGCTGTCGGTGCTGTCCGGTGGCCAGGACTGGCGGCAGTCGGTGGTGCCGCCGGGCACGGTGATGAAACCCAGCCTGGCGTAGTGATGATGGATGCCGCGTGGCGGCGCTTCGGCCAGGGTTTCGATGCTGGCGTCGATCGCGCGTGCGGCGAACATCCAATAGTCGCCGCTCTTGAACGTGCCGCCCGCGGCGGCGACGTCGAACGTCACGGCAATGCCGTTTTCCAGCGCGATGCTGACGGTGTTGGCGGCTGGCACGGTGATCACGCCGGTGCCGCCGGTCAGGTCCGCGTAGGTGCTGGGCGGCGACGTGTCGGTGCGCAATACCTGGCCTTTCTGGTCCCACCGGCGGATGCGCGTGCGGCGCAGGGGATCGGGCGTGCCCAGCGGAAAAACCGACGGGTCGATGATGTTTTCCACCGTGATGGTGCGCGTGCCGTCGTCCACGCCGTTGGTCTGGATCTTCAGCATCACCCCGGGCTGGCCATTGAGCTCCAGCCGGTTGTCGGTGAGTTCGATCCAGTCGCCGGGGTTGAAGCGCAGCATTTCGTCCTTGCCGACGCTGTCGACCACGAAGCTGGTGGCGTTGGTGAAGCTCAGCACGCGGGCTTCCACCGACGCGTTGTCGCGCGACCATTTGAAGGTCGCCGTGCCGGGCGCGCCGCCATCGTGGATTTCCACGCGGTAGAGCTGGTTCTCCAGGCCGGTGTAGCCGCCGGTGGGCGGAATGATGCAAGGATCGCTGCTGCCATACTGCGCCACCTGCGTGCTCAGGCGTCCGGACGATGGCGCGATGAGATCGTCCCAGCCCGGAATGGTGGCCGGATCGGAGCTGCAGGTAAGCGGGTCGCCCGCGTTGTTGGCGAACGGCAGGATCTTTACCTGCCAGATCACCTGCGTACGCGTGGTGCTGTCCACGCCGATCGCCTTTTCCACGATGTGCGGCGCTTCGTACTGGTTCACCTCGCGCTTCCACACGTCCACGTACACCAGGTGCTTGCCGGCAGCGGGCAGGGCGGGCGGATCGGGGTAGTGCGGCTGGCTGTCGTACGCGACCGGCTGCGTGCCAAAGCTTTCCGCCAGCGCGCTGTCCCAATCCACCGGCGCGGCGCCATGGTTTTCGGCCAGCAGGCCGTCGACGTAGATGCGTCCGCGGCCGATGGTGAGCGTGCCGCCGTTCCATGCCAGGGCGAATGCATCGGGCGTGGTCGTGGGCACCACCGCCGCGCCGCCGAAGGTATCCAACGCCGTGGCCTGCGCCAGGCGGAAGGTTTCCGCCACCAGTTCGTTCCAGTCGCCATCGGTAAGCGGTCGCCCCTGTTGCAGCAGCACGCCCTGGAAATTGTGCACAGGGTTGAAATCGTACCGGCTGTAATCCCCACTCATGTTCGCTCCTCCATTGCCGCCATCAGGTCAGCTTTCGTAGAAAACACCGGCTTCCAGCCCGATGCGCAGGTATTCGGCCAGCCGCACGCGCAGGTTGGTTTCGCGCTGTTGCGCGTAGACAAAGTTGAAGGCGCCGGGCTGGCATTCGTTGTCCGCGCCCATCAGCAGGCGCGTGCCGGATGAGGGCGCCAGTTGCGCATACGCAGGAAAGCCGTAACGCAAGGTAGTGAAGTGCGGCGTGCCGTCATCCACCGTGTCGGCCGATTCGGGCAGGCACTGGTAACGGCGCGGCACGCGCACGCTGGGTGGCAGGTAGCTGAAACGGATGCAGCCTTCCTGCAGGCGCTCGGCCAGGATGGCGGCCGGCCATTGCTCGGCGGCGGGCAGGCTGGCCTGGTCGGCCAGCAGGATGCTGTTGCTCACCAGCGCCAGTGTTTGCGCGCGCACCCGCCCGATCACCGTGCATTGGCTCAGCGTGAGTGCGCCGCCGGAAACGGTGGTGTCTTCATTGGCATAGGCCACTCCCTCCATGGAAGTGGCGTCGATGATGCTGTCGGTGACCGACAGCGTGCTCTGCGCATGCATGCGCACGCCGCCCAGGATGGAGCGCTCGATCGTCACCGCCATGTCGCCGATCGCCACCAGCAGGCTGGGGTCGTCCGGATGCAGCGGCGTCGCGTCCGGCGCCAGCGCCAGTCCAGGCACCAGCGTGCAATGGCGAATGGCCAGTTCGGCAAGCGCGTTGCCGGCAATGGCGGGCACCTGCAGCGCGGTGCCGGCCAGCAGCAGTCCATTGAGCTCGATGCGCGAGTCCGCGCCGCCGGCCAGCGTGGAAGCGGCTTGCAGCACGACGGTGGGGCGCCGGTGATTGTCCGCGCGCACGACGATGCTTTTCCGTGCCGGCACGGTGATGCTCAGGGTTTCCTCGTAGCGGCCGTCGTCGCTGATCACCACCACGCCGCCATCGGCGCCGAGCGCATCGATGGCGGCCTGCAGGGTGGGATGGTCGGAGGGAACGTAGACGAGGTGCGGCGGAGGCTGCGCATCGGTCGTCTCCGCGCTGCGATCGTATTCGCCGCCGCCCATGTCGGCGCTGAAGCCGTACATGAAATCCACTTCGATACGCGTTCCCGCCGGCAGGTCCGGCGGCGTCGCAATGCGCCCCAGCACCGGGTCGATGGCGTACATGCCGTTGACGGTGGGCAGATGCGCCCAGCTGCCGGCATGGTCCTGCAAATTGCAGATGCATACCTGGTCCGCACCCACCAGGCTGCGCGCGCCGCCGCTGACCTGGTACAGGGCCATGCTCAGCGGCGTGTCCTGTGCGGCGGTGTAGTAGTCGCCCTTGTAGGCGTCCAGTACGCGCCGGCTGATGGGCACGGGCACGTCCTGCGGCGTGGACAATCCTGCGAAATCGGCGCGCTGGCGTGGGTTGGTGTACAGCGGCTGGTCGATGCCCAGCGGATGAAAGCGCAAGCGCCGCGCGTCCACCGCGACGGCCGGGGAGCCGTGCAGCGGATAAGCGTTGATGCTCCACAGAAAGATGCCGACGTTGGGAATGTTGTAGCGGCCGCGCTGGCTGCGGATGCGCCGCACCTCGATGGTATGCATTACCGAATCGAACGCGCTGCCCATGCGCTCCAGCGGTTCCCAGCGGCGCAGGTCCGGCGCGGCGGTGCAGAACGGGCGCCGGTGATTCATGTATTGCGTCACGATGATGCGCTGGAAAAACTCCACCGCCGTGGCGTTCCAGCCGGTGACGTCGCGCGCGAGCTGCTCCAGCAGGGCTGCCGTGCCCTTCCGGCGCCGATAGGCAATGGTGTGCGCCACTTCCGCGCGCGGGCTGGCGATCTTCGGCGCCACGCCGTGCAGCATGTCATAGCCGATCAAATCGCCGATGTACGGCACCACCCAGTCGGCGCAGGTTTCGATGAACTGGTCGTCATAAAGCTGCTCGACGTTCTCCTGCAGGGCGGCGATCTGCTCGGCCAGCACGGCGACCAGGCTGACCAAAGGGCCTGCCATGGCCTGCTGCTGCAGTTGCTGGTAGGCCGCCTGCTGCGCATCGGTGAGCGGCGTGCCCGCGTCGATCAGCGCAACGAATTCGGCATAGGCATGGCGATCGTCGGCGTTCAGCACGCCCAGCGAGAACTGTCCCTGCGCAACATCCCTGATCCGCAGGATGGCCGGCAGCAGCGAAGCCAACTCTGGCGCGGACAGGCTCATGTCATTTCCCCGATGTCGATGGCCTTGGGATCGAGCGTGAGAATGCCCGCCGCGCTCACCGTGCCATCGCCTTGCAGCGCCGGCATGGCGGGCGCCAGTTGCGGCGCCGGCTGCGGTGCGAGCGGTCCGCTGTCGACGCGATACAACTGCTGGATATCGGCGGCGAGCACGCCGTCGACCGCCTGGATCACCGCGTACACTTCGTCGATGGTCACGGCCTGGCCGAAATCGCGCGCGTCGAACGAATAGGCGGCACGCAGCGCCGCATCGACCGCTGCCGTCACGATCTTCGGGGCGGCATCGCCGGCGCACAGGATGGCCACTTTCAGCGTGAAGGTGGCCTTGGCATAACTCTGCACCGCGATCGGAATCAGCGGATCGCCATGGTTCCTCAGGCTCTGTATCAGGTTGGCCTGCGTGTCGCTGCCGGCCGGAATGGCGCTGCCGCCCGCGCCCGCCACGCTCAGGTAGATGCCGCGCGCCGTGCCGCTGTCGATCCACAGCGCATGCGCCTTGGCGATGCCGGCGAAGGCACGCGCGTAGTTGCTGTAGTCGTTGGCCGAAACCGCGCGATCGAGCGTAAGGATGCGCAACGGCGCATTCATGCGTGCCGCTTCCAGCACTTCCGGATCCTGTCCGCCGGTGGCGTCGTTGGCATTGACCACCGCCTTTACGCCCAGCGGCCGCGTCAGCAGCGAAGTCAGCTGGCCCGCGCGCAGGTTGCCGGCCGTGCCCAGTCCCTTGCGGTATTGCAGGCGGATATTGTTCTGGCCCGTAGGCAGGCGCGCGCCTTCGACGCCGTCGCCGAACTGCAGCGTGGTGACGCTGTTGTCGTCCTGGCTGGTTTCATACACGTGCGCCTTGGGTGGCTCGGCATACAACGCAGGCTGTTCCTGCCACAGCAGATTGTTGACGCGTACCTGCAGCGTGGAGGAAGCACCCTCGGCAGCGGTGCTGGATACATAGGTGAGCGGCGACTGGCGCAACTGGAAAGCCTGGTTGGCCAGGCTGGCGTTGCCGCTGCCGGCGATCTCGCTGACCGTTTCGCCATGCGTGGCGTCGGCGACATTGGCGTTGACGGCAAAGCTGCGCCGGTCGTAGCAGTTGGCCAGTGGCGTTTGCCATTGCAGGGTGGTGAGCGTGGCGGTTGCCGTGACCGCGTCGGCGCCGTCGTCGAGCGTCACCACTTCGCTGAGCGCTTCGTCGTCCTTCAACGCATCGATCAGCAGCAAGGCGCCGGCGGGCGCCTGTATGCGCACCGGGGTACCGTCGTGGTCGATCAGCGGCCACAGCCATAGCGTATTCGACGCGCTGCCCGGAAGATCCGCCGGCGTCAGCGCCTGCCACTGATTGGCGCCAATCTGCTGCAGCGGCGCGCCCGCCATGCGGAAGCTTTCGCCTGCCAGCGGCTGGCGCGTGAGCTCATCGGGGAAGCTGATGTTGCGGGTGTCGCGCGGCAGGGCGACGCGCTGACGTTTGCCGGTGACGGCGATTTTCCGGCCGGGCGCAAGCGCCGGTTCGCTGACGTCGAGCACCACGGTGCTGCCGAACACCGGATAGCGCAACGGCCGCGGCGCGGGGATCAGCTCGTCGCTTTGCAGCAGCACGATGGTGTCGCGGCGCGGGTACTGATCGAGGCCGTCGATGACATCCGGATTCAGGCGCGTGATCCTGGCGGACAGGCCGAAGCCGCTGCGCGACAGCTGCGAAGCCGCGTCGATGCGATACAGGCCAAGCTGCGGCACGTAGCCTCCGGCGATCTGTTCCAGCGTGCCGGTGCTGCCGTGGACGGACTTGGCCGAATGCACCTGCATGGCTGCTTTCACGATCGGATCAAACGACTTCCAGGTTTCGTGATACAGCACGAACCATCCGCCGTTGGTCGCCTTGGGGTAGAGCGCGTCCAGGTCGACCGGCTCGCTGGTGCTGACGTCGAAGCCTATCCACTCGGCGCCGGAGGGTTTTCCGGTAAACAAGCTTGCGTTGGTGTCGTTGTAGACCAGATTGGCATCGGGCGCATTGGCGCCGAACAGCGCGGCGCGCTGGCGAAACACGTACACGTGCCAACCCGTGGCCTGCGTGTTCCAGCCCGGCGACAAGCCGGCGGTCCACACCAGGCGCGTGATGTTGCGCGCACTGTCTTCTTCCACGCGGTCGAGCCAGCGCACATCCCACAGCCCGGCGCCGTCGCCGCCCATGCGCTGCGCGCTCACCAGCGCGATCGCATCGCCGGGCTGGATCTGCAGGCCGGTGCCGGCCACGTACAGGTCGGTGACGCCATCGGCAAACGGCGGCCACAGTGCGGTCTGCGCCGGCATCGCGTTCCATGCCACGCGCGCGGGCACGTCCTTGCTGGTTTCGAAGGTCTGCGCCGTCTGGCCGGGATCGGGAATGCTCTGCACGCGCGTGCCGGCCGGAATGGTGACCGGCTGCGCGGCCAGCGCGGGTTGTCCCGGCGCCGGTTCCAGCGTGAAGGCCAGCGCCGTGCTCGCGGCGACGCCGGGTGCCGGCTTGTAGCCGATCAGGCGCGCCAGCTCGATCACCGAGCGGCGTTCGGTGGCGGTGCGCAGATACGATTCGTTGGCGATGCGTTCCTGGTAGAACGTCAGCACGTCGGCGGCGCAGGCGAAAGCGTCGCACAGCGCGATGGTCCAGTCGTCGTTTTCGCGCGCCGTAAGCGGTGCGAGCGATGGATAGTCGGTGCTGGAAAGCCGCGCAAGCAGACTGGCCCGGAAGCCGGGCTGCGTGCCGATGCGATAGCCCACCGCCGGCAATCCCGGTGCGTTGCCCACGGCCGTGGGTGTTTCGGCGGTCAGGCCGGCGCAGCAGCCGCAGGCGTCTTGTTCGGCCATCATTTGCCTCCGTGGATGTCCAGCCGCAGCACGCCGTGCTCGGGGTAGTTCGGATCGTTGTCCAGGCGGGCGATTTCGAACGGACCGATGGGTAGCTTGCCGCTCAGGAGATAGCTGCCGTCCTGGGTGCCCTGGCGCTGGAAGGTAAGCACCTGCACGGCCGCCACGCCCTGCACGCTGTGGGCGGCGTCATAGATGCGGCTGAGATAGACGCTCTGCCCGAAGCTGTAGTTGTCCGGATGGAACAGCCCCACGCGCCCGTCGGGCAGGCGCCGGTTGCTGAAGGCCTGCAGCAACTGCTGCTTGACGTCGCTGCGGAAGTACTCGTTTTTCACGCACACGTGCAGGGCGATTTCCAGCGACACGTAGCGGGGATCGCTCACGTCCAGGTCAACGCCCGCCATGCGGTACGGATCCACCTGCGCGGGCACGGCGGCCTTCACCGCGGCGCTGTCGGCGCCAGCGGCGGGATCGACCGTGATGAACACCGTGTTCCAGCTGCCGGTCCAGCGCATGGAGGCAGTTGCGCGCTGCACCGCGCTGCCGCGCGCGGCGACGGCGGCATAGTCGTCGAGCGTCACCGCGCGTTGCTGCGTGCGAAACGCCTGCGGCGCGCGGCGCCGCACGGTGGCTGCATCCTCGGCGTCGACGCCGCCTGCAGCCGCGCAGGGATTGCGTACGGCGGCGATCGCGCCGCTGCTGCCCACTACGTGCGCGATGCTTTCTGCGCCGACGTTGCCCGCCGTGCCGTTGCCGATGCGATAGATCGCCGTGAACGCCGTGCCGCTGTCAGGACGCATGCCATGCGTGTTGTCGCCGAAGCGCAGGGCGGCGCGGCCGTGGTCGTCCACTTCGACGACGAACAGGTTGGCGTTGCCGTCGCTGTTGAGCAGACTGCGCTGCGATTGCCAATGCAAGCTGTTCCCGCGCAGGCTGCTTTCCAGGTGAATCTGCGGCAGCACATCGGCCATGTCGGCGTCGATCACGCCGGCGGCGGGGCCGAACGGATCGAACGGCTGCGGTTGCGTGCCGGTGCCGCCGCCGGCCAGCTGCACGAAACGGCCGGCCGCCTGCGTGAGCGGCGACTTGGCCAGCACGGGGCGGTAACGCGGCGGCACCGCAAGCGGTGTCTGGGGCGCGCAGCGATCGCCGCAGCACGCGGGCGCGTCGTAGATCGCCGCCTGCGGCACGTTGCCGAGCGCGGTGTCGTCGGCCGCGCTGATCGTCTGCCCGTGATCGACCAGCACCAGATTGCCGCGCGCCACACTGATGTCGTCGAGGTATTGCGAACCGTGTTCGGCATCGGTGTCACCGCACACGCACAGGGCAAAGGGCAGGGCATCGGCCTGTGCCCAGTAGATTTCGGTGATCGCCTGGCCGGTAAGCGGATCCTTGCCGTTTGCTTCCACCCGGGTCAGGCGCACGATGTGCCGGTGCGTGGGATCGGCGTCGCCGGCTTCGCCCGTCAGCGGTCCCACGCGCTCTTCGAACAGCAGCGCATCGCCGGGCTGAAGATTCGGAAAGTTGCCCTGCAGCGTGGCTTCGGTGGCGCCTTTGGAGAGGCAGCAGGATTTGTCGCTCCAGGTGTAGAAGCGCATCTGATTGTGCGCGGCGTAGAGCGTTTGCCGGTAAGCGGGCGCGAAGCGCGGATCGAGCATGGCCTCGAACACCAGCGGCTTGAGCAGCATGGCATCCGCCAGCGGCTTGCCGGGTGCGATCTCCGGATCGAACGACGCGCAACGACTGAGGAATTGCGTGCCGGACAGCGGCAAGTCGACGCTGGTCGCGGAAAGTTGCAACTGCACCCAGGCGCGCGCATTGCAACCGTCGTGCATGGGATAGTCCACCAGCACCGCATGCCTGCGCATGGAGACGCGGCGGCGCGCGGTGCCCAGGTAGGCTTCGGTCGCCACGGCGTCCTGCTGGTAGCTGAGCTGGTCGCATGCGTAGGCGAGCAGTTCGGCCACCGCCATGCCGTAGTCGGCTTCGCTGGTCTGCGACCACGCCGGGATCAGTTGCGACATGCGGTCGAGCAACAGCCGGCGGAAGCTGGGATAGTCCTTGGCCAGGTAATCGATGTCGGGCGCTTCCTGCAGTTCGGGCGAACATGTATGGGCAGGCGCGCAATCGAAATCCGAAGGACATTGCACCTTGAAGGCGAAATCGATCTGGCGCAGGCGCGGATCGAAGTTGGCTGGCGGCAGGTCGCTGCTGCCCGACGCCACCAGGCGCAAGGTATAGGTGGAAAAATCGCCGGCTACCGCCGTGCGCACCACCAGCGTACGCGTGCCGTCGCCGAGCTGCTTGACGATGGCCAGCGTGGCGGCTTCGGCCGCCGCGGTATCCGGCGCGCCCGGCGCCGTGAGCGCTGTGGGTGCCGGCGAAGCGACCGCCGCCCACAGCACCTGCACGTTCGCAATACGTTCGCCGCCCAGCAGCTGCACGTTGTCTGCCGACAAATTGGCCGGCAGCGGCTTGAAGCAATGCACCAGCAAGGTCCGCTGCCGGAGTGGATCGCTGTCCGGCAGATCGTGATCGATCACTTCCAGATAATCGATGCCGTTGAGCACCGCATCGTCGATCACCGCTTCGCGGCGTTGCAGGTCGCAGCAGGCGTAGATCACGAGGCACCTCCCACCGCATGCTGGAAGGTCTGCAATTGCCATTGGCCGGTCTGCACCGAGCGGAAACCGATGGTGATGGCGAGCGTGTCGTCGAGCGCCTGCACGTTGACCGAATCCACCGCGATCAGGTTGCCCAGCCAGCGCTGCAGCGCGCTCTGGATCAGCACCTGCGTGGCGCTGGCCAGTTCCAGCGCGTTGGGCGCGAACACCAGTTGCGCCACGCCGCTGCCGAAATCGGGCAGCATCACGCGCTCGCCCGGCGCGGTGAACAGCACCTGCTCGATCAGGTCGCGCAGGTGCGCGTCGTCGTCGGCAGCGCCGGTACGCCCGCGATGATCGAACTGGTAGGGATACAGAAGATTCACGTCGGCCGCCTCATGTCGCCAGCGCGCGTGTCTGCGCCACCACCGGCACCAGCGGCGTGCCGCTCGGCGCGCAGATCGACACGCCGCTGAGCAGGGCCAGCGGTTGCCCCAGCGCCATGACGCGTATGGCACCCACCACCCATTGCCCGGTGACGCAGGGACCAGGATTGGGCGGCGCGAACGGACAACCCGCCACCGCATACGGCGCGGCGATGGTGGCCACCGGCTGTCCGCTCACCAGCACGCGCGGCACCGGCGCGGTGGGCGTGGCCTGCCCGCCGTGCGAGCACATCACGGTGGCGCCAAGATGAAGAATGGGACCGGGCATGCATGGCTCCTCGCTACATCACGGTGAGCGCGCCGAGATTGATGTCCACGGCGGGGCCCACCAGCGTGATCGACGCACCCTTGCCGTTCTGGATGAAGATGCCGGCGTCGTTCACCACCAGCGTGGCGCCGGTGAGGCTCTTCAGCACGATGCCGCCCGTGGCCGGCGAGGGCGGCGCATCGCTCAGCATCAGCATCTGCTGGCCCATGGTCTGCAGGCAGATGTTGGGCGAGGCGGGAATGCCGGCGAAAGCGAGCGGCGGAATGTCGGTGGGCAGTCCCCAGCGGCAGCCCACCCAGATCGGCTTGGACGGATCGCCCTGTTCGAATTCCACCCACACGCCGGCGCCGATCGGCGGCACCATGTACACGCCCATCGGCAGGCCGGTGGGACCGGCCAGCGGCACGCAGGGCTCGGCCCAGCTGCTGGGCGTGAGGCCGGTGACGTCGGGCACTTCGAGCAACAGGCGCCCGCGCATCATCGGATCGATGTTGTTGATCACGGTGCCGCGGTACTTGCCGTAGAACGTGCGCGCCTGCGCACTGGTGGTGGATGTGGTCATGGAGACACCGCCGAGACGTTGGCGACCAAACCGTCGCGTGAGAGGCTGAAGTTCTGCTTGTATTCGCCGCGCTTGAGCGAATGCGTGACGGAATTGACGTAGTACAGGCCGTCGTAGGCGATGCCGGCGCCGCGCACGCCGACCATCATGCGCGAGCGCAGTACGCGGCCGTAGCGCAGCACGTCCAGCGTGCCGGAGCCGGTCACCGAATCGGTGGCCTTGAACATGATGCCCAGCGCGCGGTTGGCGGCGTCGGCCAGCGACAGCGCCGCCATGCCTTCGGCGAATTCCACTTTCGCCGGCGGCGGCAGGCGCGTGCCCATCGGCGGGCGCAGGATGCTGATGTTGGGTACCGGAATCGGAATGGGAATCTTCTTGGTGATCGGATCGAACACGGTGATCACCGTGATCTTCTTCATCGTGCCGTCGAGGCTGAAGCTCAGCGATTCGACGTTGGTGGCGGCATCCATGTTCACCGTCAGCGCCGGTTGCGGATCGGGAATGCGGATGTCCGGGCCGAAATACGCAATGCTGTTGCCGGGCGTCGGCCCCGGTTCCACATAGAACACGTAGCCGCATTGCTCGGCGAGCTGCTTGACGTAGGCCAGGTCCGTGCCGGTCTGGCTGGGCATTTCCTCCAGCGGATTGGAAATATCCGGAATCACCGGCGGAATCGCCACCGGCACCATGCCGAGCACGGCGTACTTGGCCAGGATCAGATAGATGCGCGCGATGATCGGCATGGCCGGATAACGCATGAACGGCATTTCCACCAGGTCCATCATGCGGCTGAGGTCTTCGCCGGTGATGGTGAGCATGGACTTGCCCACTTCGTTGCTCGGCGAGATTTCCTGGCGCGTGATCACGCCGTCCATGATCACGCTGGCCTGGCCGTTGACCGTCACGACCAGGATCACGCGCGTGACGATCGGATCGAAAAAGCCCGTCGGCAGCAAGGTGGTCAGCACGCTGGAGCGCTTGCCGATCTTGAAACTCAGCTGGAAGCCGCCCAGCTGCGAGGAACTGGTCACCTGCACGGCGTCGAGCGCATCCACCAGCTCCTGCGGCGCCGGCGAGGGTATGGCCGGACCGATCAGCAGCGAAAGATGGATGCCGCCGTTGAGCATCACGCGCCTCCCATCGGTGCAGGTACGTTTTCCGGCAGCGTGACGCGCAGTACGCGTCCCACGGTATCGGTCAGTTCGCTGGGGCGCATGGCGCGGTTGGCGTCGCAGATGCGCCAATACAGCAGCGGATCGTTGAAGTAGGCGGTGGCGATGCTGTCCAGCCGATCGCCCTGCACCACGGTGTGCCGCTGCAACGGCATGAAGCGTTCCGGCGGCGGCACGAAGCGGCGCGTGAGAAAGCTGACTTCGCGGCCGTCCGGCAGGCGCATCGTGGTGGACGGTATGCCGTAGTAGCGGCTGTTGGGCGCAAACGCCTGCGACCCCGCGGCGGCGCCCTGCAGGATCGATTCGAGCGTCTTCAGTGCGTCGTCGGTGGAGCTCATGGAATGCCTCCGATGCCCAGCGTGGAGAGGGCGGGCGAGGGCGCCTTGCTCGACAGGCGCTCCTTGGCGCGCAGGTAGCTCAGGAAGATCGAACTGCCGCGATGGGTGAACGGCAGATCGTCCACCGACAAGGTGCGCATGCTCAGGCTGAGCTTGGCGCGAATGGGATTGAGCGAGGCATCGAACGCTTCTTCGGTGACGCTGAATTCGGTCACGCGCACCGGCACCACGCGCTGTGCGCTCCACACGAACAAGGTCAGCGGCGATTCGCTCGGCGCCACTTCCAGCGTGCCGGCCTGCGCCAGCGTGTTCTGGTTGATCAGGTCGGCAGCGGTGGGATTGATCAGCGACTCCAGCGCCGCGATCTGCGGATGCAGGCCGTATTGCATGGCGTTGGGGTTCTTGTCCGGGAATTCGAGCTGGTCGGTGGCGTCCAGCTCGGCGTCGAGCTTGAACGTCTCGATCGCCGGCCCTTTCAGGCGCAAGGCCTCCGAGCGCTCGCCGCCTTCGCCGACACCCTGCACCTGCAAGGTGCGCGAGACCGAATCGGGGTTGTACTGCATGCTGATCACGCGCAGCACGGTGCCGTTGGTCGGATCGACCAGCACGACGCCTGCCTTCAGCACGCGCGGGAAAAGGTTGCTCATGCGGGTTTTTCCTTGCCGTCGGCGGCGCCGAATACATCCTTGAGCAGGCGGCTGGCATCCAGGTCGGGCTTGGTGACTTCGATGTCCGAAGGACTGGGCACTTCCAGTCCCTTGTCCGAGCTGTACGAGAGCGGCTTCTTGACCGCGATGCCGAGTTTCAGGCCGGTGTTGAATTCCCTGGCGGCGAGGGTCCATCGTTTTTCCGTGTCGACTTCGAACGGCTTGATGCCGGCCTGCGCGCGCACCGAGGCTTCCAGCGCCAGACGGATGGCAAGCGCCAGCGATGCGGCAAAGTCCGCGGTCAAGGCATAACGATCCTTGCTGTAGGTGAACTTGACGTTCGACAGCACTTCGCCATTGAGGCTGGCGGTGGCGCTGATGGTGAGCCCGCCCGACACTTCGGCGATGACCGCATCGAGCACGATCGAGCCGGTCACCGCGCCGGTGATGTGTGCCGACGCGCCGATCCACAACTGGCCGCCGATCTCGAATTCGAAGTTGGAATTTTCTTCCAGTGGATCGAAATGCGCCTCGGCCGCGGCATTGCGGATTTCACCAGGGCCGATCTGGTAACCGGCGCTCAGCTCGCCCTCGATGCGGGCCTTGACGCCGATCGGGCCGATGCTTGCGCCGGGAATGGGAATGCTCACGCCCGCCTTGAAGATGGTGGCATTGCCGCCGAAGCTGTCGAACAGCTTGATCGGCTTGGTGAAGGCGAGCTTGCCGCTGACGTGCAGTTTTTCCTTTTCGTCCAGCTCCACGCCTGCGCTGGCTTCGACGCCTTCCTTGATCTGGATGGTGACGTTGCCCTTGCCGGTGAAGTGCTCGTTGGGCAACAGCTCGATCTGCAGCGTGCCCTTGGCGCGCCCCTTTTCGAAGGCCAGCTTGCCCGAGCCGGAGAATTTCTCGTCGCGGTACTTGATGTCGATGGAGGCGTCGAAGCCCTTGTACTGGAAGCCGATGTTGCGCGCTTCGCCGGAGAGGGTCGTGCCGTCGTACTCGATGTCGATGTCCACCGGCTTCAGGCGCGGCACGTCGAACGTGCCCTTGCCATGGAACAGCCAGCGGCCACCCTTGTTCTTCAGCGTGGCCGACACGCCCTTGGTGTGCGGCAGATCCAGGTCGACCTTGCCTTCGGTATCCACGCTCACGCCGCCGCGCTTGTCGCCCTTCAGCCCGATGCTGACTTCGCCGCCGGTGATGTATTTGAATTTTTTCTTGAGGTCGGTAGCAGTGGCCTTCGCGCCGCCGGACCAGCCGCCGTTGGTGCTGTATTCGATGTGGCCGTCCGCACTGTCCACGCCGGGCAGATAGGCATGGATGTCGCCGGCGACTTTCAGGCCGTTGGTGTCGGCCGAGGCGCTCAGCGAGGCATCCAGCAGCTTCTTGCCGCTGGGGGCGTACTCGAAACCGAGTTCGCCCTTGGCTTTCAGTTCCGGTGCAAGGTCGAGCCCGATGTCCGCCTTGGTGATCTTGGCGCCCTTGAGCGGTGACTTGTAGTTCTCAAGGTCAAGCCCCTTGGTTACCGACAGGACCCCGTCCTTGTAGGCGATGTCGAGCTTGCCGAGGAACGGCACGGTAGGAGTGATGCTGCCGGCGAAATCCAGGCCGTTGGGTGTCGGCGTAAGTTTGGTGATTACGCCAGGCGACATGCCCAGGTACTCAAATGGAAGATGGATTTTGTTGTTTTCTGCGAACTTGAGGAGGTTCTGAGGCTTCCTGACCTGCAGCTTCACCGGCGCCAGGTCCGGCTTTTTTGCTGCCGCCGCCGCTTTGGCAGCCGCCTTGGCCACGTCGAACGTGATGGGAAGCCGCGTTTTTCCCTCCGTATCTATGGTGGCGTCGACAAAGTCGGTGTGATGAGGCTTGTCGTGCCTCAGCTGCTTGAATAACAGCCCGGGAATCAGTGTTGCCGCGGCTTTGTTTTCCGACGTATCGAACGACACCACTGCGGCAGACGGATTCTCGTTGAAATCCTTGGGTACTTTTACCGTCGTTTCATGGCCACCATCAGTGACTAGCGGGTAGGGTTGCGTATTGCCTGCCGGTGCATCCGCATTGATGTTGCCTGCGCAGCTTTCCACCGCCAGACAACTGGTTTGCTTTCCGGTGCAAGGCGGGGTCGGTAGCGTTTCGGGTGTGCCCTGCATCACCACGTTGGTGAAGTTCATCTGGATCTGTTGCGCATCTTTGGCAGCCAGCTTGTCTTCCCTCTGAATGGCGCGGGCCAGCCCCGACAGCTCCGCCCATAGCGTGGTGCCTGAGGCGCGGTTCTTTGTCCCATCGAGCGCCTGGATGTTTTCATTGGTGTTATTGCCAGTGAGTTGCAGCTCGACGATGTGGTCCATCTGGCAAGCTTTTTTATCCAGCTGCGGAAACTGATCGTCACCACCAGCCTGCTTCCAGTTTTCGTCCGCTTTCTTGCCGGTAGGCCAGCCACGTAGGTCCAGCCATCGCCTCTTGAGCTGGTCCGTGCCTGCACGTTCTTGCCATAGTGACGCTTGTGGGTCATTGCCGGCACGTATCGTGGCCGACAACGCGCGCCCTTGTACGTAACGCTTGTAGACGTCCAGTGCCTTGGGGCCTTTGGTAGCTGGTAGAACCAAGGCGTCGACATTGAAGCTCTTGAAGCCAGCGATGCCCGAATCGCTCGACGCCGATGGCCACACCTTGAAAACAAGACCGTTGAGCTCGTTCGCGCTCTCCACCGTCACCGTCACAGGTTCTTTGGGTGCTTCATCGGGCTTTGGCTCGCGCGCCAATGTCGGCGTCACCGCGCTGCTGAGCAGCGGCATCGCCGGCCCCGTATCTGGATGACGCAGCGCCACTGCCGTTGCGCCGGGATTGATTGGCGCCGCGCCCTGTTGCGCCACGTGCGCCAATTCGTGCGCCAGCAGGCGGCGTCCGGATTCGGTGCCCGGATGGTATTCGCCGCTGGCGAAGCTCACGTGTTCGCCATAGGTGAAGGCGCGCGCGTTCAAGGCGTCGGCGGCTTTCGCGCCGCGCGGGCCGGTGTGGATGCGCACGGCGGAGAAGTCGCGCCCGAAGCGTTGTTCCATGAAGTGCTGCGTGTGCGCATCCAATGCATCTCCGTTTTCGTCCAGCGCATCCAGCACCGGTTCGCTCGTGATGGCGGCGCCGCGTGCCTTGCGTTGCAATGGCGCCGCGGGCGTTTCCTTCTTGCGTGGCGGTTCCGGCGCCGGTGCCGGCTGATGCACGGGCGAGCCCGGTTCGGCCAACGGTGCGAGCGCGCCGGGCGCCAAGTGGGTGCCGGGCGGCTTGGGCTTGAACATGTCGAGCGATGCTCGAATGGCCTTGGCCTCGGCACCGTAATCCCGCTCGTTCTTCTTGTCTTTGGGTTGCTTCGGTTCGCCGGGCAAGTTGCCGCCGAAGGTTACGCCGACGCCGCTGGGTTTATCCACCCGGCCATCCAGGTGCACGCCAAGTTTGTAGCCATCGCCAAGCGGAATCGGCGGCGGCTGCATGGGCAGCTTCTGGTGGGTGGCGGCAAGGCCGGCGCCCGCGCCCGCGCCAATACCGGCGACGACCACGCCGGCAGCCGCCGCCGCACCCGGATCGGAGAGGATCTTTTTGCCTTCTTTTTCAGCCTTTTTGAGCGCTTGCTTGCCGGCAGGTGTTTGCGCGGCCGCCTCGGCCACCTTGCCCATGCCGGCGCCCAGTGTGTGCGACTTGGCCGCTTCCTCAGGCGGTTTGGCCGCATCGTCCAGCGCGTCGCGCTGGAATACGTTGCCGGCAGGGCTCAACGCGGCGGGCGCGGCACGGCTGATCACCGCATCGGCGGCGCGATCGGCTTCGTGTTCCAGCGCATCGCCCGGTTGCGAGACGCGCAGCTTCTCCTGGCAATAAGGACACTTGCCGTGTTCGCCATCGTGCGCCTTGCGCGCGATGCGTAGTGCCTGCGGACGACGGGGAACGAAGCTGCGCCGGCTCATACGGGCACCTCCATGAGTGGCGCGCGGCTCGTCTTACGGCGACATGACTTCACGTTGGCCGTGAACGGCTCCCTCCCCTGCGACAGCAGGGGAGGGTTGGGGTGGGGTTGCTTGGGCTTTAGCGCGCAGTTGCATTTCGCCACGAAGCGAATGCACGCCGATGCATGCATCCCGCCGCTCGCTGCGCTCGCACCCCACCCTAACCCTCCCCTGCACGCAGGGGAGGGGATCATATCTCGCGATGACTGCTCCCTCTTCTGCGACAGGTTGTAGGCTGAGATTTCATCCCAGCCTGCATTGGCCCGGGATGCCTGCTTTGCTTGAGGGCGATTTATGGAGTTGCGCATGAGGCGCTCCGCAGCAAAGCGTCGGCGAGGGCACGGGTGAGCTGGGCGGAGCTGTTGCCTTGCAGTTTCAGCTGCAGGCGCGGGACATGCGCCGCTTGCCAATCACAGGCCGGCATGCGCGCGGCAAGTTCGTCGCCAAGTTGCGCAAGCGCGCGGCGCACCGTGCGTTCGTCCATGCCGCTGACGCACAGGCAATCGACATGGATGCGTACCTTCATCGCACACCTCCATGCAGCCAGCTTTCCTGCCATGGCTTTTCCAGTTTCAGGCACTCGGCGCGCGCCGCCGCGGCCAGGTGTTCGAGCTTGACCGCTTCGCCGGCGCTGGCTGCGCGGCAGGCGGCGGACCAGGCGACGCTGGCAATGTGGCCGCCGGCCAGCGGCATGCGCGCCAGGCGCGCGGGATCGTAGTGCTCCACCGGCGTGGCCGCGGGAAAGACGCGTGCCCAGATGTCGCGCCGCGCCGCTTCGGTGGGAAACGGAAAGCGCACTACGAAGCCCAGGCGGCGCAGGAACGCCGCATCCAGCGCCTGGTCGAGATTGCTGGTGAGGATCGCCAAACCGTTGAACGCCTCCACGCGCTGCAGCAGGTAGGCGATTTCCAGATTGGCGTAGCGATCGTGGCTGTCCTTCACTTCCGAGCGCTTGCCGAACAGCGCATCGGCTTCGTCGAACAGCAGCACCGCGCCGCCGGCGTCGGCCGCATCGAATACGCGGGCCAGGTTCTTTTCGGTCTCGCCGATGTATTTGCTGACCAGGCGCGACAGATCCACGCGGTACAGATCCTGGCCGATGGCTTGCGCCACGATGCGCGCGGCGAGCGTCTTGCCGGTGCCCGGCGGTCCGGAAAACAGCGCGGCGATGCCGTTGCCGCGTCCGGCGCGGCGCGCGAAACCCCATGCTTCGCCGACTATCACGCGCGCTGCGGCGTGCGCGGCCAGATCGTGCAGCTGCGTGGTCTGTTCGTGCGGCAGCACCAGATCGTCCCAGCCCACCTGCGTTTCGATGCGTTCGCCGAGGCCCGCCATGCCGGCATGCGTGAGTGCGCGACAGGCCTGGTGCGCGTGCGCTTCATCGGAGACCGGCATGCTCAGGCGCTCGGGTGCGTGGCGATATTCGGCAGCGAGTCGCCAGGCGGCGTCTTCGGCAAGTTGCGGATGGCTGGCACGCCAGCGCGCGAAGCGCGTCGCGAGGTCGTCGCCGGGCAGGCGCAGCAGCGTGCTTGAACGGCGCGTGCCAAGGGCAGGGGGCGTGTCGGCGGCCACCACGCAGGTGCTGATCTGTTCCAGCGCGCGCAACCAGCGTGCCGGCCATTCGTCGCCTTCCATCAGCAGGATGCGCGGCGCCAGCGCCGCCTCGCGTCGCCAGCGGCGCATGAATTCAAGCGGATCGGGCTCGTGCTGCGTCATGTCGGGCACGGCAAAGCGCAAGGCCTGCGCGTGCAGCAAGGCGGCGGCGTCGAGCACGTGCACGTAGCGTTCTTCCGCGCTGGCGCCGGCCAGCACGACCAGCGGATCGTTCTCATCGGCCAGCGCGCGCGCGAGTTCGTGCGCGATCTGCGATGCAGCCGGATTTGCCGATGCCTGGCCAGGCACCGGCAACAGCCATGCCGCCAGCCATCGATCGAGCGTATCGATGCCTTGCAGCGCGAACACCACGCGCTCATCGGCGTACAGGGGGCGCGAGCTCAGCGCGCCTTCGTCGCCAAGCTGCAGCAGACCCAGCAGGCGCAGCGGCGCATCCGGCGCCAGCGCGGCAACGTCATCCTGCCCGAACAAGTCGAACGCCAGCGCCAGCGTCGGCCATGGATGGCGCGGATCGCGCGCGGCGAGCGATTGCGCCACTTCGCTGTCCAGATCCGGTGCGCAGGCAAGCAGCAGTGTGGCGCGCGCGAACGACGACAGGCCCAGGCGCTCGCTCAGGTCATCCAGCGGCGAGGGCGATGCGGGATCCGGTAGCGGCGCGGACGCCTCGTTGCGCAGCTTCGCCTTCAGCCATTGCAGTTCGGCGGCAAAGCCGGTGGCGACCGGGATCGACTGGGCGAGTGCGTTCATGACACGTTGACCGTCGGCTGGGTGTAGGGGCCTTGCGCGGGCGACAGCGCCGATTCCGCGCCGTCGACGCGGATGCGCACCAGCTTGTTGCCCGACTTCACGCCGGCGACGGTGACCGAAATGCTGCTGGTGGTGGCCGGGTGGCCGGGTGGCGCAGGGCGCGGCGGCACCGGCAATGCATCGTCGTCGAGCAGCACCACCACGTCCTGATCGAAACCGACCGGCGGCGATACGCCCAGCGTGAGCGTTGCACCCAAGGCCACCGTGGCGGGCACGTTGGTGAGTGTGGGAATCAACATGAAGGCCAGCGTGTTCGACTGCGGACCGGGACGCACGCTGTTGGAACCGAAGTCGATGCTCTGCACCACGCTCACCGTGTTCACGCCGGCGGTGAGCGTGGCCGGGAGGGTGACCTGCAATTGCTGGCTGGTGGCGCCCGGATCGGGCGCGATCGACACGTTGGATACCTGCACCGTGGTGGTGCCGGGCTGCCATAGCTGAGAGCCGGTCAGTGTGAGCGTCTGGCCGACCGCCGCGATCGAGGGCTGCACGTCGTCGATGCGCGGACGCTTGAGCGGCACGACCAGCAGGTTCGCCCGCGCGACCGGTTTACTCGCTTTGATCGGCCTGGTCGGCTGGATCAGCACGCACGAAGCAACGTAGGCAGCACTGGTGCGGTACTTCGCACCGAACGCGGTCCACAGGCGCGAGATTTCCTCCGTGCTCAGTACTTCCGGCGTGAGCTTCACCAGTTCGAACTGGTCGGCGAGATTGGAATCGGCAATTGGCTTGAGCTGGGGCGGGATGTCGGGCGGCACTTCCGGCTGCACGCCGGCGAGCGCCTCGCGCAGACCATCGCGGGAAAGCACGGGTGTTTCGTGCAGCACCTGCATGCCGTAGCCGAGCAGGATTTCGCTGTGCAGTTCCTTTACGCCGTAGGCCATCAGCAGGTAGTGCAGGTCCAGCGCAAGCGGTTGGTTGTTGACGCGCTGGCCCGCGGCATTGGCTGAGGGCATACCCATGTTGCGCCACGCGGCGTTTTCCGAGACCTGGTAGAGAAACAGGTTGAGCTGGCTTTTTGCGTTCGCGCCGTCGATCAGCACGCGATCGGGCGGCAACGCGGTGATGACGACGTCGCCGACGTTGCCCGATACGTGATCGTCGAGCACGCCGTCGGCCAGCAGGTTCTTCAGCGCCTGCGTCACGGCGGCGACGGCCAGTGCGGTGCTCATCGCTGCCGGTTCCTTGCCGCGAGGTATTCGGCCAAGGTCAGCGGCGCCTGCGCGGCCGGCTTGCTGCTTGCCGCCGCGCGCGTGGCGTGCGAAGGCGCCGGGGCGCTGATTTCGATCCGGCCGATATGGATGTCGATGCTCGGCGCTGCCAGCGGCGAAGCATCGTGCGCGGCGACGCTGGTGGACGCGTTGCGCGCAGGCGCATCGCTTCGGGCCGCGTGGGGCGGGCGTGCTTCATTGCGGCTGAGCGTTGCTGTAATGGCGTCGCTCGCCACAGGTTCATGACGGCGTTGCGCGCGATCGCTCCGGCGCGACGGCGTTGCAAGCTGGTGAGGCTCGGCGATGGCGTCTTGCTGCCTGGCCGCGGTGTGCGCCGGCAGCGGCGATGGATGCATGGCATGTGGCGCAGACGCGGGCGGCGGCGAAGCGGGATCGCCGGCGACATGCAGCGGCAGTGGCGGCGCCGGGTCGGGCGGGGCGGAATCGACGCCGCGTTCGCTGTGTGTGTACGCGTGTTCCGCCACTGTTTCGGACAAGCCAGGCGACGGTATGTCGCGGCGTGGCCGGATGCGTCCGGCTTCGCCGCGCGCGCGTTGCAGCACCCCCTGGATGAAGCTCATGCCACCTCCGCGCGCTCGAGATAGAAGCGGCGGCGCCACGGACTCATCGCGAGTACGTGGCGTTCTTCCCAGCCGTAAGCCCGGCACAGTTGCGCGACTTCTTCCAGCTGGTCCTCGGCCCAATGGCCGAGGCGTTCGAATACGTATGCGCCGATGTCCAGCGGTAGCGTGTCCATGTGCCCGCAGGCCGGACAACGCAAGGCCAGCGCGAGATTGGCCAGCGGGGCCAGTTGATCGAGACGTTCTTCGCAAAGCCGGCGCACGTCATCGGGCAGTTCGTCGGGCGAGTGTGCTTCGCCGGCCTGGTGCGCAGCCGTGATGCAGGCCCGGAAGAGCGCCGTTTCGCTGTCGGATTGCGCAAGCGCCTCGCATACGTCTTGCGTGCTAGGCACGCGCAGCGCAATGCGCCAGTCCCCATGTTCAACACAAGGGTCGCTGGCCGCCTCGGCGTTCAACATCGAGAGGGGAAGGCCGATGTCCATGCGCTCGCCGCAGTATGCGCAGCTGGCTTGGGCGTCGAGCGTGTCGCCGGCAATGGCCCGGTGCAGCCGCAATGCTTCACGCTCGCGCTGGTCGATGTCGATCGACCAGGCGGAGGTATTGCCGCCGGCCGCCACGACCGCGGCCATGCGTGCGGCCGGTGCATATGCCAGTGCGAGTTCCCAGGCCGAGATGAGGGTGGATGCGTCCATGGCGCGGTGTGCTTATGTCGGAATGGCGAAACTGGGTTCGGTCGGCTCGCTCACCTCCAGATCGCGTTCCCAGCCTTCGTTCTCCAGCTTGATGTGCTGGATGGCGATGGCGTTTGCATTGGCGTCCAGGTCGGGCAGGGCCTGGAACTCGGAAACCCATGCGCGGTAGATCCTGTAGGTGATGGCCAGTTGCCCCGCTTCGTTGTAGACCTCCAGGATGAGGTTCTTGCGGAAATCCTTGAGCGACACTTCCTTGCCAAGGCCGGCATGCAGTTCCCACACTTTGTTCGCCCATTGCTCGAAGGCGATGTCGTGCGTGACGCCGCGCTCAAGCGTGATGGCCTCGTACTTGGAACGCCCGGGCGACTTGCGCGGCGAGGAAGGATCGCCGCCTTCGCGGTGTTCGATCACCTCGGTGGTGCGCTTGAGCGCGCTGCACTTGGAGACGCCGGCCACATAGCGGCCGTCCCACTTCAGGCGGAATTTGAAGTTCTTGTAGGGATCGAAACGGGTGGGATTGACGGTGAACTGGGCCATGCCGGTCTCCTAGGATTGCGTCGCCGTGATTTGCTGGATCTGGATCACCACGAACTCAGCCGGCTCCAATGGCGCAAAGCCCACGAGAATGTTCACCACGCCATTGCTGATGTCGGTGGGCGTCGTCGTTTCGCTGTTGCATTTGACGAAGTAGGCCTCGCTTGGGGTCTGTCCCTGGAACGCGCCCTGGCGGAACAGCGTCTGCATGAAGTCGCCGACGTTCAGGCGGATCTGCGCCCACAGCGGTTCTTCGTTCGGCTCGAACACCACCCATTGCGTGCCGCGGTACAGGCTTTCCTCGATGTAATAAGCCAGCCGCCGCACCGGCAGGTACTTCCACTGATCGGCCAGCGCATCGGCGCCGCGCAGGGTGCGCGCCCCCCAGGCAACGCGTCCGATCACCGGAAAATTGCGCAGGCAATTGACGCCCAGCGGATTGACCTGGCCGTTGTCCGGATCGGTGATGGTGGCAGGATCGTCGCCATTGAGCGTCAGCGCCGACACGTTGATCAGGGTGGCGTCGATGCCAGCCGGCGCCTTCCACACGCCGCGATCGGTATCGGTGCGCGCGATGACGCCAGCCATGACGCCACAGGGCGCAAACGCCTGCAGGCGGTTCTCCATCAGGGGATCGGGAATCAGCAGGCGCGGGAAATAGACGGCCGCGTTGTCCTGCCGGGTGGGGAAGCTCGCATCGTCCACGCCGTTTACCGCGTTGCCGATCGTGTTCCAGGTGGTGGGCGCATCCACCAGCACCACGGCACGGCGGCCGCGCGCATAGCTGATGGCGTTGTTCCACGTATCGACGCCCACGTCGGTGTCGCGCGTGAGCGGCGGAATGCACAGCAGGTTGAAGATATCCACCTTGTCCAGCAGGCCAAGGTTGGTCTGCACGGTGTTGTCGATGATGGGGGAGCCATCGTCGCCACCGCTGTTGAACGCCGTGTAATAGGCCGGATCGGAGAATGGATCCTTGCCCGGCAGCACCGGTGCATTGGCTGGGGGGCGACCCGTGAGCGGGCTGGTGGGATCCACGCGTATCAATTGCGACTCCTGCTTCAGCACCGTGGTCACGAAACGCGAGTCGGTGCTGTCCACCGACAGATTGCGAAAGCTCTCCGTGACGCCGCTGCCCATGTCCTTCACGAACAGGTTGAAGAGCTTGGTGTTGGTGGGATCCTTCGTCGCGTAATCCACGCGCACGCACAACTGGCCGCCCCAGGTGCCCTCGTTCGCCGCCTGCAATTTCACCGGGCCGAGCAGATTGTTCTTGGCCAGCTGTGCACCGTTGTGCAAGCGGACGATCACCGCCTGGCTGCCGCCATTGAGAAAGAACTGCTGCACCGCGTAGCTCACGGTGCTGTCCAGCGACAGCCCGCCATAGACGCGGATGAAGTCCGCATAGCTTTGCAACAGCACCGCCCGATCGGTCGGGCCGCGCAGGGTGCGGCCCATGAAGGCGGTGATCGAGGTGGCCACACCGGTAATGGTGTGGACGTCGCTGGTCAGTTCCTCGACGTATACGCCGGGGTAGGTAAGTGCAACTGGCATCGTTGTCCCCTAGTGGCCGTGGATGGCGGCGAGCCTCAGCTCGCGCTGCGCCCGACGATGATGTCGATCGACACATCGGCAGCGGTGTTGTTAGTGAACTTCAGTTGCGCCGCGCCGGTGCCGAGCAGAGACACCGCGCCCTTGCCGATCAGCAGGTGCGTACCGTCGAGCGGCACCGTGGTGGCGCTGCCGGCGGCCTGGTAGTTGAGCTGCGCATCGGCCTTGGACGGGCTGATCATGAGCAGCGACACACTGGTCCAGTTGCCCGGCCCCGCGTTGACCGATTCGGTGCCGCCGGTTGGCACGACCACCTTGAGCTTGTCGTAGCCATCGACGGTGAGCGTGTCGGCGCCGTTCAATTGCGGCCCGTTGCCGACGTTGACGGCCAGATTCCAGTTGATGGTTTCGGACATGGATGCTCCTTGCCTGCGTGGGTGTGTGTGCGATGGTTGATACGTTCAAGCTCAGCCCTTGCGTGTACCCCTGGCATCGCCGCGATGGACCGCGGAGAACACGATCGTGCCGTCGGCAAGCACGTTCCGCGTGACCAGTCCTTCGCGCTGCAACTCGTCGAGCGCCTGGTTGATCACCGTCTCGTCGATTTCCGCCGCCATCAACCACCAGCGCTGGATGCCTCGCGCGGTATCCGCCGCGGCGGGATGCCGGTTCAGGTATTCAGTGATCTGGCGTTTCGTTGCGCGCGTTTGCTCGCCACGTTTCATCGGCTCGTCGCTTGCCCAACGGGGAGTGGCGAGCAAGGCCTGTGCCAGCGGCGGTGCGAAAAAATCGCACGCATAAACAGGGGTTTGCTGGCGGGGCCTGGTGCAGGCTGTGGCAAATGCGCCATAGCTGGCCGGGGTTTATGCGGCAAAAGCGCCATGGCTTTTTTGCCTGGCCATGGCATCGGCGCCGGCGGGTGATGCGGAGCACGGACAACGTAAGGTGGCGGCTGCGAACACACAGGGCCGCTGCGCGCTACGTTGAATTAGCTAGAGCATTCCTAGATGACCCGCAGCAGCGACTGGATGGTTTCGAACAACCGATCGATATCCTCTATCGTCGTGCGCCAGTTGCAGATGGCTGCACGCAGAATGGCTTGTCCATTCAACTGCGAGAGAGACAGGTACCCCACGCCCGAGGCATGCAGGGCCGCTTGAAGTCGTGTGAGGGCTGCAGCGTCGCCATTGGCCAGGGAGAAGCACACGACGTTGAATCGCACGGCAGCAGCGAGTCGAAGAGGTTGCTCAGATTCGATGAGGCGCCCCAGGTGCGCGGCGCAACGACAGTTGCGTTCGACGAGTTCGGCATAGCCCGAAGCTCCGTAGGCGACCAGGGTGGCCCACAAGGGCAGCGCGCGGAATCGCCGTGAATTCTCCGGGGCCATGTGCAGATAATTGTTGGCAACGATGGCCGGTTGGGAAAGATAGGGCGAATGATTGCCGAACACTTCAATCTGCAGCGGCAGATGACGCGTGAAGGCAATCGCGCAGTCGTAGGGCACGTTGAGCCACTTGTGCGCGTCGACCGTGACGGAGTCGGCCGCGGCAATACCCTCCAGCAAAGCGCGGCGCGTGGGGGAGGCGGCGACGATACCGCCGAATGCAGCGTCGACATGCAACCAGAAGCGATAGGTCTTCTTCAGCTCCGCCAAGGCCGCCAGGTCGTCGAAGTCGACGGTGTTGACCGTGCCCGCACTGGCGACCACTACCACGGGCGCCCCTGCCTGAGCCCGCAAGGCCGCCTCGAGCGCGGCGATGTCGACGGCCTCGCGCCCGGGCAGCAAGGGCAGGGCATGCAGTGCCGATCGGCCAAGGCCGAGCATGGACAGCGCCTTGCTCGTGCTGGAGTGTGCACTGCCGGCGAGTACCGTGGGCTGCGGCAGGCCCGCAAGGCCTTCGGCTGCCACATCCCGGCCCAACGCATGCCCCCACCATTGACGGGCCAGCGCAAGTCCGACGAAGTTGGCCATGGTGGCGCCCGTGACACAGGTACCCACCCACTCCCTTGGCCAACCGAGCAGCTGTTTGAGCATGTCGATGGCCTGTGCTTCGATATGCGGTGCACACGTGTCGCCGTTGAGCTGTGCGTTCTGGTCGTAAGTGCTCACCAGCCAGTCCGCCGCCAGTGCGGCGGGCGTAGCGCCGCCGGTAACGAAACCGAAGTAACGCGGCCCCGGGCTTCCCGACAGATACATGCCGTATTCGTGATGGAAGCGGTCCAGCGCCGACACCGCCCCTAAGCCTTCTGCCGGCAGCTGTACGGTACCGGGCAGACCGCCAGACGGCATCGGCGCAGACATCGGGCGGGCATGGAGTGTACGGAGGTATGCGGTCGCTGCCTTGTGGGCGTGAGCAAGGATGTTCTCGATATCGTCGAGGTCATTCGCCAGGGATTCGTGCATGTCTTCCGCTCTTGAGTAAAGGTTTCGCGCTACCGGTCGATGGCCGTCATCCACGGCACTGATGGTAGATGAATGCAGCATCGGTGCCGCCGCCGCGCGCGATGGCCATCTGGATATTGAGATGCGCCATGGCTTCGAGATAGCTTGAGTTCCTTAGCGCGCCGACGATCACCGGGGCGAAGCCGGCATCGTGCGCCAGACTCGCGACGCAAGCACTTGCTTCTTCCTCGTCACTGGCAATAAACGTCGTGATGCGATGGCCATGCCGATCAAGGCGCTCTTCCTTCATCACGTCGGCGAAGACGGTGTTGAAGGCCTTTACCAGCCGGCTCGCAGGAAGCCAATGGGCGATGTTCAGCGCGGCAGACTGGCCCGGTTCGAGCAGCGGCGACCAGTCGTCCTGCAAGGCGTTGGTGGCATCCACGACGATCTTTCCTGCCAGGTTGCCAGCAAGCGGCGGAAGCACCCTGTCGCAGGCCGAATAGAGCACGGCCACAAAAACCACCTCGCCATGCCGCGCCGCCTCGTCCAGGGCAACCACGCGATAGCGCGCACCGGGCAAGGCGCGATGAGGATCCCGCAAACCCACGCTGACGTCGTGGCCCGCCCTGGCGAGCAGGTTGGCCAAGTTGTGGCCGAATTGGCCGCCACCCAGGAAACCGATCTTCATGATGCACACCTCCAAGGAAAGAACGGCGCCATCATTGCCAAATGGTATATTTTTTCAATCAGGTACCTTTTGGTAACCATATGGCCAAGAAGATTTCGTTGCCTCCCGATGCGTTCCTGCAAGTGTGCGGGTCACGTGCCGTGTTGACCCGGGTGGGTCAAAAATGGACGGTGCTGGCCATGGTCGCCATGGCATCCACACCGAGACGCTTCGGCGATCTGCGGCGCCGTCTGGATGGCATTTCGCAAAAGATGCTCACGCAGACCTTGCGTGCGATGGAGCGGGATGGACTGGTGTTGCGCGAACTCCATGACGGGCGGCCACTGCGGGTGGAATACGCCCTTAGCCCGCTGGGACGCTCGCTGCTTCCCATCGTGTTGAAGCTCAAGCGCTGGGCGGAAGAGTCCTTGCCCGTCATCGAGGCACACCACCGCAGCTTCGACCGGAAGCTCGCCCGTGCACGCGACAAGGCATGACATCTGGGGCGATCGGCGATGTTCGCGAGGTCCACGTCTGGACGAATCGCCCGCTTGCCTACTGGCCGCAGGGCATTCCACGTCCGCAAGCCAGGCCACGGCCGGACGACGCGAACTGGGGCGCTGGACCTGGGCTTTCCGATGTCCGTGGAGACCGTCTCGACGCCATTCAACAAGGCGTCGTATCCCATGGCGACGATGTCGTATTACGACTTCCCCGCAAACGGCAGCAGGCCGCCGGTGAAGCTCACCTGGTAGCATCGCGATTGTCGCGAGGGGTGGACTCTCTAAAACAACAAGGCAGCCCATATTCCGCGTGGGCGATCGGTGCGTGGTGATCTTCTGCTCGCCATGGGTCAGCTACATCAATACAGTCCACTGCACAAATAGCCAGGACAAAAGAAATCCGGGATCAAAATGTTTTTTGGGAAGGCCTTCCAGACACCACCCCATCACTTTGAATTCAATATGTTGGGGCCAGCCCTGTCTGTCCGCATGCCTTCGGTCCGCCGTCTCGACAGACGGCCACTCTGCCTTCGCCGAAATGACGAATGTTGGATCTCTGCTGGCTGAAACATCCTTATGCCGCTATGGCTTCTAGTAACAAGAAGCCATGTGGCAACGTCAGGCTCTTGCCGCTCGCTACGCTCGCACCCCACCCCAACCCACCCTGCAAGCAGGGGAGGGCACACATCACTACAAGCGTCGGGATACACGCTTCATTTAGTGCCATTGCACTCTGCCCCGGATTCCTGATGCAGGGGCTGGAAATGAGGAGAAGGGCGGTGGAGCGAACTGAGTTTGTTGAGCCCTGGGCCGGCTAGCGTTTTCTTGTTGCTTTCTCATCTATAAGCAACACGAGTTTCCCGTGTGCGCGTCCGGCCATGCTGATGGCCATGGCGTCCTGCCAGTTCTCCCAGGTGAAGGTGCGCGCAATGGGAATAGTGAAGCGCCCTTCGGCGGCGAGTTGCGCATACGTGCCGAGCACATCGTAGCGATGGACCCCGTTCTTTTCTCGCCCTGTTGTGCGTACGCCCAAACCGTCTTTGTCGAAGTCGCTGAAGCTCATGACGCGCTGCGCATCGCCGTCCACGATCTTGATGAGGTCGGGCAGCACGCCATCGACCCGGGCTGTGTGCAGTGCGAAATCGGGCGCGCCACCTGCAAGCTCGCGGACCCGCTCGACCATCCCATCACCGTAAGAGGTCACGCGCGCGCCCAGTGCGCGCAAGCGATCGGCATACGTTTCACCCGCGCTAGCGATCACGTGTGCCCCGCGCAGCAGGGCGATCTGCACAGCCGCGAAGCCCGTCATCGTCCCTCCGCCATTGACCATGATGGTCTGGCCCTTCGATAGACCAAGAAGATCGATGCTCCGGGTGGCCGTCTCGACAGCCATGGGAAGGCAGGCCGCATGCTCGAGGCTCAGACCGTTCGGGACGGAAACCCAAACCTTCAGGACGGCGAATTCGGAAGCCCCGGCGGTGGGGTAGCCACGATAGTCGGGGACACCAAAGACATGGTCACCCACGCTCACACCGGTGGTGCCTTCGCCGACGGCATCAATGACCCCGGAAACATCAAAGCCGATGCCGAGAGGAGGCGGGAGCGGAAAAAAGCCTTGGCAGACGGCCCAGTCTGCCGGATTAAAAGCGCAGGCATGCACGCGAATACGCACCTGGCCGGCGCGCGGCACGGGGATGGGAGCCTCGGCCAGGGCCAGTACCTCGGCCGGCGCGCCATATCGTTGAACTTGAAGTGCCTTCATCTGTAGGTGTTCGGAACTCGGCATAACGGTTCTCCACAACGGGTTGGTCAAAAGCGGGCGCGCGACGGCTCCCCGCAGCAGTTGCGGGGGACGAGGACACAGCGCTAACGTATCGTCATATGCTGACGATACGCGTAAAGTCAGCTTGTGACAATACGATGGGTGACGAATGCCTAGAGATGCCGAGAAAATCCGCCGCCGCCTGCAAGACGCGGCATTGAAGCTTTATGAAACACGCGGCTACGAAGACACCACCGCGGCGGATATAGCGGCTGAGGCCGGTGTCACGCAGCGCACGTTCTTTCGCCATTTTCCGGATAAGCGGGAAGTGCTTTTCGGTGGTGAAGACGAATTCATCAGCGCACTCACGCGCGCCGTGCTGGCTGCGCCGCCAGATCTTGGACCGCTGGAAGCACTGTTCCACGCGTTTCCCGAAGTCGAACCGCTTTTCATCAGGAACCGGCCCTTCACCGCGCCACGCCAGCGCATCATCGCTGACAACCCCGCCTTGCAAGAGCGCGCGCAAACCAAAACCCGCGCGGTCATGTCAGCCCTCACTACCGCTTTCCGCCAACGGGGCGTACCCGACAGGGCAGCCGGTCTGGCGGCCCAGGTGGGCATGGCGGCGCTGGGACACGCGGTAGCTGCGTGGTTCGCGAGTGGATCGATCGACTTGCATGTTTATGTCGAACAAGCCTTCGAGGAATTGCATGCTCTGGCGAACTTCAGGGTCAAGGCTTGAGCCTTGAAAAGTTTCGAGATGCGGGTTTGAGGCAGAGTTAGGCCCAATGGCACTAACTTAAGCGTCATTGCTCCATGGCTTGCCGCGATTTGCCCCTCCCCTGCGACAGCAGGGGAGGGCTGGGGTGGGGTTGCTTGTGCTTTAGCGTGCAACCGAATGTCGCCATGGCTTCTGGTAACAAGACGCCATGTGGCAACGTCGGGCTCTTGCCGCTCGCTGCGCTCGCACCCCACCCCAACCCTCCCCTACTTCGCAGGGGAGGGAGCACATCACTACACGCATCGAGATACACGCTTAAGTTAGTGTCATTAGAGTTAGGCCAACTTGTCGCAGCAACGATTCGCTTGCGGCCGATAACGGGCTCTGCGAACTTGCGTGCAAGCGCTGATGGGGCGGGCAGAACAATCTACGAAGCGACCTTCCATTCGCTATCGCCTTTCATCCAGGTGAGGATCAACAGAAGGAGCTTGGGAGTTCCGTGTGCCACACGTCGATTGACGGCCAGATCATGATGCAGGTTTCAGCAGGTAATCGCCTGGCCTGAATGCTCTTCGCATTCGCTGGGTGGCGAAATCGACAAAGGCGCGAAGTTTTGGCAATGACTGACTTCGGCTTGGATAGTAAAGGGAAAGACCGGGAACCTCTTCACAATAAGGGTCGAGCACGGTCTGCAGATTTCCGCTTTCAAGATGCGACATCACGAGCGAATGCGGCAACTGGAACAGCCCAACACCTCTCAGTGCTGAGTGAATGCAGGCCTCGATGTCATTGATCACCAGAGGCCCTTCTACCCCCACCGTGATGCGCTCGCCATCCACGACAAATTGCCAATGATCGAGGACTCGCACGGACTGTCGGAGCAGGATGCAACGGAAGTTCTGCAGATCATTCGGAGACGCCGGCTGGCCATGCTTTCGAAACAACGCCGGGGAGCCGACGACCACGAAACGCTCGGGTGGCGTCAGCCACACCGCGACCATGTCGATCTGAACGAAGTTTCCGAGACGTATCCCCGCGTCGAAACCTTCTTCGACGATGTCGATCGGACGATCTTCGCCCATCAGTTCGAGTTCAACGTTCGGGTGAGCGTCGAGAAAGTCGGGAAGCAAGCGATTCACCAGTAGCGGCAAAATTGGCCTGGGCACATTGATGCGCAGTCGGCCTGTAATCTCGCCGCCCAAGCCGCTGGCAGCGTCCAGCCCTGCCGTGAGCATGTCGACGGCCGGACGCGCGTGGGCAAGCAGGCGTTCGCCCGCTTCGGTCAACCGGACGCTTCGTGTCGTACGGGAAAAGAGGGGCGCGCCAACCCGTTCCTCCAGGCTGCGTATCCCCTGGCTGACCGCAGACGGCGTGATCCCAAGGCGTCGCGCCGCCGCACGGAAGCCTTGGCACTCAGCGACAGTCAAGAACATGACAAGCCCATCCAGGTGGGTTCGAGCGATTGTTAAGTTCATCTGTACAGCCCGTTCCGAATGTGCCTCGTATTCGAATAGTAGCGCAGGGGGTACCGTAGGCCATCGAACTGATGAAGGAGAACACACGTGTTTTTAGTGATGGGAATTACGGGAAAAGTCGGCGGCGCAGCGGCAGCTCATTTACTCGCGCAAGGCAAGAAGGTGCGTGCGCTGGTTCGCGACCGCGCGAAGGCGTCCGGCTGGACTGATCAAGGTGTCGAACTGGTTGAAGGCGACTGGAACGATGCAGCCTCCATCAAGCGTGCGCTCAAGGACGTCGATGGCGCGTTTGTCATGTTGCCGCCGATCTGGGCCCCCTCGCCGGATTTCAAGGAAGCCAAGAGCGTCATCGCGAACTATCTCGAGGCGCTCACCAACGTGCCGGCGCCGCGCGTCGTCGCGCTGTCGTCGATGGGCGCGAACAGAACCGGCGGGATGGGACTGATCACGGCTTTGTCGCTTCTGGAGCAGGGGTTTCGCGACCTGGCATTGCCGATCGCCTATGTACGTGCCGGCGGTTTTTTCGAAAACTTCCTTTACGGCTTGCACGTCGCCCAGGGCGGTACGCTGCCCGTCTTCTACAACCCGACAAATCGGAAATCGGCCATGGTCGCGACTAACGACCTCGGTGCCGAGATCGCAACGCTCTTGAGCGGACCGGCTTGGCCGGGGCATCGGATCATCGAACTCGGTTCAATGGTGAGCGCAGATGAAGTCGCGACACAATTGGGCGAAGTGATGAAGCGCGAGGTTAAAGCCGTTGCCATCCCGCGGGCTGGGTGGGCGGATGCATTTGAGCAGTTCGGCATTCCGAAGGGGCAGTCTGGCCCCGCCGAAGCCATGTACGAGGCCGTCAACGCCGGAGGGATGGACATCGGAGTGGAAGGCACGGAGCACATCCCGGGCGCAACCTCCGCTCGCGAAGTGTTTGCGGCGGCCCAGAAGGCCATTGCAGCGTAGGCCCACTGATCCGCCACTGATGTGGCTTTCGCCATCTACGCTGAAAGTCGCATCTGGTTGCCGACAAACTCATCCTGAGGTTGGACAAATGTCTAAAATCTCCTGGCACCAGGTTTTACTCTTCGCGCTTGTCGCTTTCTTCGTCGTGGGCTCACTCAGCAATATCGTCGCCCCGGGATCTATCTACGAGGAATACCTGAAATGGGGCTATCCGCGTTGGTTCCACTTCGTGACCGGCTCGCTGGAACTCATGGCTGCCGTATTGCTCATCCGGATGCCCGGTCGACTGTTCGGTGCGGCGCTTGGCGGCACAGTGATGGTTGCCGCTCTCGCAACCGTCATCATCCATGGCGAATACGGGCACGCTTTGCCACCACTTGTCGTGGCGACTTTGTCACTTGTGATGGGCTGGACAAGCTGGCGCAAGCGAATGATCGCAAATTAAAACGAACGGCCCGATGAGTGGCGCAGACCTGGCCTGATAGGCGCTGTTTTCGTTGCGATCGTTTATTTCGAGGAACCTCGGTCAACGCGGCAGGTCTACCGGGTCTGCTGCAATACACGCCATGGATGGTGGCGTAAGTGTTGCGCGAGCAATCAGCCTGAATGAGACCGGGTTATCGAAGCTTCCAGACAGAATCGCGATCAAATCCATGCGCAGGACGCTGCGCGTCGCCAGATTGCTAGGTACAAAAATCATGCGCCGTGGTCCACACAGTCCTTGAATCCGTGGGGGAGGGGGCTGGTGCTGGCCGTAGTGCTGGTCCTGCACGCGCTATTCGCCTTGATGCTATGGAACGTGATGCGACCGCCCTTGGAGGATCGGAGCCGGCCGCTGAGTGTGCGTTTGATCGGCGTGGCCACGCCACCGAAATCACCGCCGTTGGCTGCGGTACCTGTCCTGGTGACGCTGGTACCGGCGCCACCGGCGAAATCCAAGTCAACTGAAAAGCCGCATAAGCAGGTGATCGACGCGCCGGCCACAAAACTAACGCCAGCGCCGACCACATCTGAAAACAAACCGGACGCCAGCCAACTATTTTCTGCCAGCGGCTCGCTCCGCCTGCCGCCCGAACACATCCAGTACTCGGCCAATACCTCATCCGAGGTAAAGGCGAGCAGGCCGAAGGGCGACCGCCAGATCATGGAGCACACCGACTTCATGCATTACCAGCCGACGCGCTTCAACAAGTATTTTCCGCCGCCGAACGAAACCCTTGGCGGCGCGGCGGGCAGGCATATCGACAATGTGATCAAGGAAATAGCCAAGACCATGTGCGATCCGGAAAAGCCCAGCACGGCCACCAACCTGCTGTGCGGCGCACCGCCGCTCCCGCCCGATCCGAAGGACACCGACGAGCGCCTCAATCTGCCACCAGCGGCACTGGCTGGTGGCGGCACGCCAGCCAGGCCGGTACCGCTTTCAACCTGCATCGACGAGTACGCCCAGGGCAAGGGCCTGTCGCAGGGCTGCCCGATCAATACGCCCGATATTATTTTCCAGGCCCAAATGCGCGAGTGCATCGATCTTTATCAGGCCGGCAAACGCCTCAAGAGCTGGTGTCCGGCCGATACTGCAAAGCGTGCTGCGTCCGCGGCGACGGCGCCGGCAAGTGCTGCAGGCGTCAATTCGCATTGATAATCCGGTTCACGGCCTTCCGGCGAGCTACCTGCGATGTGCGCCCGTGGAACCATCCGCTTGTAAATCACCTGCACTCATCTTACAGTGAACCATATGGTTCACTATCAAGCCCGCCTCGACGCAACGTTCGCCGCGCTCTCCGACGTCACCCGACGCGGTGTGCTGGAGCAGCTCGGGGGTTCAGACGCCTCCATTACCGATCTTGCCCAACGGTTTGACATGACCCTCACGGGCATGAAGAAGCACGTCAGCGTGCTGGAGCAAGCGGGGCTGGTGACCACGGAAAAGATCGGGCGCGCACGCATCTGCAGACTCGGGCAGCGCCGGCTGGAAGAAGAGGCCGCCTGGATCGAACGACACCGCCAACTCTGGAGCGCACGCTTCGATGCGCTGGACGAGATCGTCGAACACTTGAAACGCAAGGAGAAGGCAGATGCTCAACGAAAAAGAAGGTAGCTCCGCCGCCATGAACCGCACCAACGTGCAACGCAAGTCCGAACTTGAACTGGTCGTGACGCGAACGTTCAACGCCCCCGCGCACATCGTGTTCGAAGCGTGGAGCAACCCCGAATTGTTCAAGCAGTGGTGGGTTCCGAAGTCTGCGGGCATGTCGCTGGTCTCGTGCGATATGGATGTTCGCACCGGGGGCACGTATCGCCTCGTGTTCCGCCATCCGGCCTTCGATCAACCAATGGCGTTCTTCGGCACGTACGGAGAAGTAACGCCGAACAAGCGCATCGTATGGACGAACGAAGAAAGCGATGAAGGTGCAGTGACCACGGTGACGTTCGAAGAAAATGACGGCAAGACCCTGGTCACCTTCCACGAACGCTATCCCACGACAGCGGCCCTTGAGGAAGCCCTAGCCGGTTCGGCGGAAGGCCTGCCCGAACAGTTTGCGCAGCTGGATGAGTTGCTCGCAGGAAGATCGTGACCACGCCGTGGCGGACGGCGTAGCAGACTTGCCAACCGCATCTCATCCATTGAGATCCGCAAAGCTCGTCATGCGCCGTTCGTAGGCCGTGCGCACGATCAACAAAGCCAGCATGGGCAGGGCGAGCTCATAGACGTACTGCGTAAGCGTAACGCCAGTGTCGGGGCGTGCACTTGCCACCGGGCGCTCCGAGCTGGGTTTCGTCAAGGGGATTTGATTTTGGAGCAATTGGAGTGCGCTGATAGGCAGTAAAGCCTGGAATCACGCCGGTTCGCCCTGAAAATAACACTGGCGAAAACTTGGGCGTTTTTTGCAGGGATTCTGTCAACCGTCGAGGTACGATTGAATCAGATCTGCCGTGATCACGCACGGAAAGGTGCCGTTTTCGTCACTGCTTCCGCTTGCGACCGCACCATCCGGAACGAGGTGAGCAGTCCGGTTGGGCTCGCCGGATTTTCACGCCATTTCCACATGGTTGCGTGATAGCTTCAAACAGCTATCGGGGAATTCAGGAATTCATTTGAGTCGGCCTAGAATGGCCAATTCGCTCTGTCACGTCATGGCTGTTGGGGTTTCCGGCGTCCTTTTGGTGTTTTTATTGGTTGGCTAGCTCTCGCTGCGTGCCGGTGCGTTTTATCGTGTTTTTGTCAGCAATCGGGCGGTAGCTCGATTGACGGTGGAGTGTGCACCCGTTTTGTCCGTGTCCATAGGCTTTTTCGTGAGTCGCATGGGGGAAAGCGCATTGGGTTATTCGACCGGGTGCGAGCAGGTTTAATGGACGAATGAGATTGCTGGTGTGTTGTGCTTTTGATTACTCGAATGTCATCGAAATAAAGGCCATCAGATGTATCACTTCAAAAAGGAAAGAACTCACATGCGCTTTCAATTCCAAAATTTAGGTTATTTGCTGGCGTGCGGCGCGTTGTCGTTGACTGCCATGTCTTATGCGGGTGCTGCTTTTGCGGTTCCAGTCACTGGCACGGCAAAGGTCAAGCTGACCCACGTGTTCGCGACGCTGCAAACCGGGCAGCCCGACAATAAGCCGGAAGATATCGCTGCCTGCCGCAAGCAGGTGTCGTCACCGGATTCCCGGTATCTGGGTATAACTGTCAGCACGCGCTATTCGATCGATGCGCAAACGATGATCATGAACGCGTCGTCGATGCTGCCGTCTCCGCAGGCTACAAAGCCGGTAATGCTAACGATCAAGCTGTCGCCGCTGGGCATTGCGGGCCAGTACGCATTCGGCGCGTTCCGTCCTTCTGCACTGCCCAGCAATTACGTGTTGTTCTCGATCGGCACCGACTTCAAGGCAGCGAAATCATCGATCCTGGTTCTTAACGAGGGCAAGGATTACAACTGCCTGGTCACCAGTGATGCGTCGCCGTTCAATGGTGGCTTGAGCGAAAAGCTTGGGGCCGATCAAAAATAAGGCGTACACGCGCGTGCGGCTCGAAGTCGTCCGCGAATACTGGCGCGCTATGCTTTTTTCATAGCGCGCCCCATGATCGGCACGCAGCGCGGCGCACTGGTGGCCGTTGCTGTCGCTGATCGGATGGCCCTTGCGCTGTTTCGGTGAGACCGCGGCTGTCGATTTCCAGCCCGTCTTCCGCGGCGGCTGCTTGTGATGGAGCTGTCCCACGTCGGTCGAACTTCGAGACCCAACTGCGGCACACCGGTCTCCACGTGGTGTGCCGCGAAGAGGGATCATGCGTACGCGAATGGCCTATCCATCCCGCTCCGCTTGCAGCAATCCTTCGCCATGGCGGCGAAGAAAGTACAGGGCTGCGCGCAGGCCTTCCACTTGCGTGGGGCTGAGCGGCCCTATGTCGACATCAACCGGCCGATCAGCCCGCCGCGCCCGGTGGGCGCTTTCGTGGCATCGCAGGAGATGTCGAATGACGCACATGGCCAGCGACGTGCCGGCAACGCTCATAAGCTGCCGGTGCCGCCTGGCCTGCTCAGGGTCCGATGGCAGCTGAGGCTGGTTGATGAGCCAGAAGGGTTTTGAAGGGCACGCACGTGCCGTATGATCCATGACACCCATGATCAACTCCAAGTCAGTTGGTTGTGGTAGCGGGTCGTGTGGGTTGCACCCCATGCGATCCGCGCTTTCTCTCTGCATTGCTGCAAAGGTCATCGGCGTAGCTCGTGAGCAGACGGCGCCGGTGACGAGCCGAGCGTAACAAAATGAGCGAGCAAGTCACGTAGGCGATGGCTGGCTAGACGTGTGCGCGATAGCATCAACGCAGAGAGTCCAGCAACAGCCGAGATAGGGGGACGGGGGCATATGGATGGCATGATGCGGGCAAGCCGTTTGTTTGCAGCCTGCGCGGCACGTCTCCCGATGAGCCCTCTGCAGCTCGTGGTGGTTACAGTGGCCCTACAGCACAATTAGCAGCGTAATGTGAGGATAGGAATGAGAACCGCATTGGTTTTGTTGGCAATCGCCATGATGGCTACCCAAGCTGTGGCCGGGCCCTGGCCCGACGGTAAGAAGGTGGCCGTGGCGCTGACCTATGACGACACGCTCGTCTCGCAGCTCGACATTGCGATTCCGGCGCTCGATGCCGCCGGCCTCAAGGGGACATTCTTCCTGATCGGCAGCAAGATCACCCCGGAGCAGATTGCACGCTGGCGGTCTGCCGCAGCCGAAGGCCACGAACTCGGCAACCATACCATTCGCCATGCCTGCCCGCAGGCCAACTATCCGCCCGCGAAAAAGATCGATACCAGCGAAGCCTACGATGTCGACACCATGCTGGCAGAGATACGCACGATGAACACGATGCTGACGGCGATCGACGGCAAGCTGCAGCACAGCTATGCCACACCCTGTGGCCAGCACCTGGCCGGAGGTGTCGATTATCTTCCGGCGCTGCGCGCCAGCGGACTGGCGCGCTACACCCGTTCCGCAGACCCATCAGAGCGCCCGCTCGATCCGATGGATGTGCCGGCCCATTTTTTCCCCTCGAACGCAACCGGCGCCGATTTGATCGCCGCAGTGCAGGATGCCGAGCGCAAGGGCGGAATGATCGTGTTCGGCTTCCACGGGGTGGGCGGGGATTACCTCTCCGTGTCTGCAGAAGCCCATGCCCAGCTCCTTGCCTACCTCAAGGCCCATTCCGACACGATCTGGGTGGCGCCGTTCTCGACTGTGATGGGTTACGCCATAAGCCATTCGCAGCATTAACGATCAGCGCGGCATAACTTCGAGTCCCGGTGCGCACAAATCACGGGAGGTGATGCGGCCGCTCCACAAATGTCCACACCCATCTCGATGTAGTGATCATGATGGAGAAATCGAAGGTCGGGAAATCGAAGGTAATGCGATGCGTCTTGGGATGAAAATCGCCAGTCATACCCCGATCAGGCTTTCCGCCGGAATGCCCAGATTTCGATGCAAGTTGCGAATCATCTCCAGGGTCAGGCCGCGCTTGCGGTTACTGTAAGTTCGGAGCAGGGTGCGCCTCAGGAAAATAAGACTATGTGTGCCGCATTCTCCGAGTAACGCGCGGCTCTCCAGATCTGAATATTGGTGATCGCGACGGAGATTTTCGCCTTCATCGGCCACTGTTGCGGGTCATCTGTAGCTCCATAATCCACGTCGATCTCGAAACCCATTCTCTGGTAGTACTTTCGTAGTTCGGCAGTTTCTGACTCGTCCGCGACGAGAAATGCTGTTCCATCTGCATTGACCCCATGTTTGAGTGCCCGTTGCAAAAGTGCCTGCAAGAGAGCGAGCCCAAATCCGCGGCCTCGATAAGCGCCATTCACGTCAACCCGGTGAATCTGCAGGTTCTCGCCGTCCAGAGTGCCTGACGCCGCGCCGATCTTGCTCAATTGGGCGAAGGATCCATCCTGATGTATTGCATACTTTCTTTCCTGGATAGTCAGTTTTTGGTATATCCCGTGTGGCTTCATCGCCTGGGTGAAATCGACACTCGCGAAACCCGGAACGCTTTTCGGGTCAGCGATGCTGCTGTGCTCGCGAATTTTGGCGTAAATACCATTTGCGCTGTCCACCTTTGTCTCAATCAAGATCATAGTTCCTCCGTTAGCTATGTCACTCTCGAGTTTTGATTTAAAAAAGCGTTGAAATAGGGTGGGTGCACTGCTGACTTCAGCCGCGTCGCTACGCGCGCGGCCTTTACTCTACGCTAGTATCAGCATCTGGCGGTCTGCTAAGACGGTCATCTTTCATGCGCCTCTCCTTGGCATGTCCCGATCAAAGAGACGTGTCGCCACTCTGCAGCCTTCATGTCCCACCAGATTCGACGCGTTCACGTACGAAGCGCATTAGCAACATCTCCATCATGATGTGTGGATAACATCAATTTAAAAGTTCTTATGCGACTACTGAAAATCCAAACAGCCAAAAAAACTTGAAGCTGTCCTCCTTAGCGCATTTACTACCCCCGACGGGTAAGCTGGATTCGGCCGGATCGATTAAGCATCCTTTTTTAAGACACATCTGCCAGGGCTTCCTCGGTTTCCGTGCTGGACTTTTGTAGGTCGGCCAGAATATTGTCGGCCGCTTGGAATGCGAGGGCGGCGATCGTCAAGGTGGGATTGCCGGTAGCAACAGTGGGGAATACACCACTGCCAACCATGTAAAGGTTGCTGTGATCCCAGGACTGTTGTCGGGCGTTGAGGACGGAGTCCGTTTTGCTATCACCCATGCGATAAGTCCCCACGATGTGGCCCGCCCCGTAGAAGGTAAAATTATTCCCCTGGTACTGAAAGTTCGTGGCCGTCACCTGGTCTGCCGCCCCATACAGCACCGGAGCGGGAGGCGCTTTGGTGTATTCCGTGGCGCCCATGGCCTTGAAGATCTGCGCGGATACCGCTTTGGCCGACACAAATGCATTGCGCTCGTAGTTGCTGCGAATGCGGTAGGTCACCAGAGGTCGTGGAAGGCCGAGGTGGTCTTTCTCGGTCGTAGAGATCTGCACGCGGTTATCGGGATCAGGAAGCTGCTCGATGAGGTAACCCAGTCGGATTTGTCGGATGTAAATACCGTTGAGCGTATTGACCAACTGTTCGCCGAAGAGCTGGCTATTGGCGGGTAGGGCCGGATCAAAGCGCAGAGGCTGTCCTTGCTCATTGACCGAATTGCCATTGAGTTGGCTGTTGTTCTGGCCGAATACAAAATCCGCAAGGGTGGTGTACGGGTCATTGGCGGCCCATTGCCAGCCTTCATTGCCTATTTCGATGCGATAGGCAGATCGAGTGCTCCGAAACGCACCATCGCGCAATGATTCAAAACCGGACGTCGCCAGTGGGCCGCGATAGGGGTACACAGGATCTTTGGCCAGTCCCCAAGCCAGGTACATGACGTGGTCCATCAAATTGCGGCCGACTTGACCACTCGAGTTCGCAACGCCGTTCGGGAAGTTCTTGTTCTTATCGGACATCAATAAGAGCTTTGGAGTCTCGATGGCATGTGCGGCGAGCAAATACTTGGTACCCACCGCCGTCCCTGATCCGGTTGTCGGGCCTAGATGATCGTCGTAGGTGATGTAGTCGATGCCGGTGACTTCATGCGTGGTGTCATCGACGCGGATATTGCTCGCCACACAGCGGTAGCGGATGTCGACATTGCCTGTTTGCAACGCATTGGCAAGAGTGACGGTCGCGTCATACTTGGCCTGGATGGGGCAGATGGGGATGCAGTTGGTATTGCCCGCACACTGGCGCCGGTCTCCTGGCAGGGAATTGCGTCCTTGCGGGGTAGGTGTGGTGTAGACCGGATTGCCATCGACGGTGAGTGAAGTGACTTGGTTAAATGCCGAATCCACCATTGATCCCACAATGGGAGGCATCGGATAGTTGTAATTTGGACCATAGTTGCCCGACGGCTCTACGCCGAATTGCGCGTAGAGCTTATCCGACGCCGCTTTGTTGCCAGCCACGCCAATTTCATTGATCGCCTTTTCATAGTAAGGCACCAGCGCCCGATAGAACGCTTTGCCGCCCGGCCAATCAACACCATGGCCATATTGTGTTTTCAGTTCGAAATCGTTGGGAAACAGCCTCAAGCTGGTGCCGAGCCAATGCCAGGTGGTACCTCCGCCGATGCGCTCATACGAACTGGCGAAGGCGAACAATGCTTCCGGGCTGTCTCCTGTAAGGCCAGTAAGCTGTGGCGGATAAATGAAGTAACACTGGTCAGGTTTACGCCATGCGTTGATTTGCAGCACCGTATAGCGCGGCACGTTTTCCAGTGCGGGATTCGGCAAACCCAGCGGGTTATCAGGCGTGGAAGCTTTAGGGTCTTGCGTGGTCGGGGGGTATGGCGATTCCGGTGTCTTGGCATTGGCTTTATAGAACGTCTTCATGTAGCCACTGCGATCGACCGGTACTTCTTGGCCGGCTTCCAGAATCAACACTTTCTTGCCTTGCTTGCCCAGCTGGTAGGCGACGATGGCGCCGGAAATGCCGGCGCCGACGATCACGAGGTCATAGGTTTGAGTGGTCATGTGCGATCTCCTCAGTTACCGGTGTAGTCGCCGAGTGAGGCAGGGGCTTTGGCCCAATACCCGTAGCGGTAATTGGAATCACCCATGGGATGGGATTGCATGACCTGCCAGACGAGACTTGCGGTGTAGCTTTCCGCAGAAATCATGTCGCTAACGGTCGTGGCAGGCGCTGTGGCCGTTGCGGGAATGAGCGTCGGCCAAGCGCCCGAGTACCACATGAAAATCAACTTGCGGCAAGCCAGCACAAAAGCTTCCCCATTGCTCTGGTCCAGCATGGCCGCACCGATTTGTTGCGGTGTGAGGCGTTGCGCCTTAAGGGCTGAATACTTCTGGAAGATTTGGCCGACCAGCAACGGGTTGCGGCTCTCTTGTGCAATTTTCTGCGTAAAAAAAGGCAGATATTCCGATTTGATGTCTACCGGGTCCAAGTCGGGTGCGAGCACGCTTTGGCTAAAGCCCGTCAGCACGACACTAAGACCGATGAAATTATCCATATCACTGCTCATGGCTCTTCTCCTTTATGGATTACTGCGCACGTTGGAGCAGGTAGGTGAAGTCCGAGAAGTTCCCCGTAGTGCTGGTAGCATTGTTGTGGCATGCCATGCAGCTGCTGGACGTCTGTTTGACACGACCTTGGATGTATGACTCCAAGGTCGTGTTGGCGAGGAACGATGGAGCAGGCACGCCCGTAGGATCGATTTTGCTTTTGGCATCCGTCGGCCATTGCGTACTGACCAACTCATAATTGACCCACACCGAACCAGGCACCGCGGCTGCCAGCGCCTGGTGATAGGCCTCGTTGAGTTGCTGTGCCTCAGGGGTGATGGGAATCACGCGCTCCACTTGAGAGGGCTTAGTGTAGGAAGTGCCCGGATTCCACGGGCGCGGCGGCGGTTGGTTGACCTTGCAATCTTTACAATGTGGATCAAAGAAGTTGTAGGCCGTAAGCGTTGGCCTTTCTCCCGTGGTTGGAACGTTGTCCACATGTTCAAACGTGGACCAAATCCACTGGGGTTCGTCCGCAGTCTTGTGCGCGATATGAAAGCCGACAAGGCCGACTTGCTCAAGCACGCACGAAGGCTTTACGCCTGCGTGCTCTTGTGGGTCGTCATAGACCAGCGCGTAGTTGGTGTAGAACTTCGACGGGTCGTACTTCCCACCCATCTTTACCCATGCTGTCTTGATCATGATGGAACCAACTTTCTGGGTCGACGCTTCGCTGGCAGGAAAGTTGGCGTCTGCGTTGAACGCTTTTTGCCCATCTTTCGAGTAGAGCTTGTAGGTGACGATGTAGTTGAACATCGTGTGATTAGTCATGATTGAAAAGCGCGCGTATTGGCCGTTTTGGTCGATCAAGGGACCGGTCTTGAATGGCTCGCCGCTTTCGTCGAGCACATTGGGTGTTTTTCCAACTTGCGTCAGCAGCATCGTTCCAGCTGGAAGATGTTTGGCATCGATGTTCTTGCAAACCGGAGGAAGCGGGCTGTCTTCACCCCATTTCGCGGGTGTTGCGCCCCCTGCAAGGAAAATCGTGCGGCTCTCTCGATAACTCTCCCACACGACGGGGGCGTTGGTTGCCTGGCCGATAGTGAGGTTTATATTGGGCGAGCCATCGGGATTGGCTGGCCAGTTCAAAGCAACAAACGATTGCCAGGAAAATACGTCGAAGTCGTGCTGCAAGGAGGCGAGCGTTGGGTTGGACCCCGTGACGGTGATTTCCAACGGGATTTGCGGTGTCAACACCGGCAAAGTTGGCGGTGCGGTAGAAGGCTTATCGGCAGCAACGAGCACCTGTGCTATTGGAAAAAGCGAGATTCCGCAGAGAAGCGCCCAAGCGAAGTATTTCCCTTGAGCACGAGAGAACGGGTATTGGGTTTTCATCGCTATCGTCCTTGTCCATGAGTGGTTTGGCAAAACCGTGGGACGTTTCGGGCACACAAGGAAAGTCGCCACGCATAGCGTTAGCCAGTCTTAGGGCGAAGCGTGCGGAATACTCACAGACAAAAAGCACTCGGTCTCAGACGACGTCGACGTGCCGCAAGGACACTCATGCCATTGCACGTTTTCCCCTGTTCCGGCGGGCAATACTGCTGCTGCCGTGTAAAAGTAAATGCCTCGGTCCGTCAATTTGGCGTGAACGGGCGCTGATGAGATATCTCTCCGCACTGAGGGATGGTCCACCTTCGTACGCACGGCTGCCTTGAGGTATTCCACGTAACGTGTCGCTTCCTTCCATGCGCCTTCCGGCATGGCTTTGACCGTCTCGCTTGGCGGCGATCTGCCCGTGTTTCATCTTGGATGCGCTGATGCGCTTGTCTGCACCCGTGCAGCCGGCATCCGCCGAAATGCTCAACAGCTCGTCATCCCGGCGAAAGCCGGACGAAGTGCGAAGCACGGAGAACGTCCGAAGGGCGGCCCCGAAGGGGTGAACGAAGCGACTTCCCTCCCCCGCAAGCAGGGGAGGGAAGTCAATGCCTCCATTAGTTCGACGAAGTGCCGTAAATGACGCCGCGCGCAGCACTGGTACCCAGATATACCGTACCGAACGTGCGGGGATCGCCAATCACGTGCGTGACGCCACCCCATTGATGTTGCGCATCGTTGATTTGCACCCAGCTTGCGCCGGTGTCGGTGGAGCGGAACAGGCCGGTCACGCCGTTCACCGTGCCGGAGAGGTAGATCGCCGGGTAGTACTTGCCGGGTGCCGCCTTGCCGAAACCGATCGACGTTGCAGCACTGATGGTCGATGCATCGACCTGGCTCCAGCTCCAGCCGGAGCTCTGGCTGCGATACAGGCCGTTGGGCGTTGCCAGCCAGATATCGCCTTGCACGCCGGTTACCGTCGATGCCTGGCTGCTCTGCCACGATGGCAGTACCGGCAAGCCGGATGTGGTCGATGCATACCACGTCATGCCTTTATCCGAACTGCTGAAGAACGTGCCGGTGGCCTGGTTCCATGCATAGAACAGATTGCCGTTGTAGCCATCCGACAATACCTGCGCCCCGGTCGGCAGGTTCGCGCTGCCGCTGCTGGTGGGGTAGGTCAGGGTTTTCCACGTGTTGCCATGATCGGTCGATACGGCCGGCGCGACATCGCTCGGCGCCCACACGATGGTGTTGCCATCGGCGGAAATCGCCACTGTGCCGCCACCGTTGGTGGAGCCGGCCTGGTTGGGGAAGCCCGTCCAGGTGGAACCGCCGTCGTAGGAGATCGAACCGTACGAAGTAAGCGTGCTGTTGCCGTGCTGAAGAATGCGCACGATCGTCGATGGCGAGCTCTTGGCAAAGTCCAGCCCGGTGCCGATGCTGTCGCCACAAGTGGGGTTGTTGGGTTGCGACTGCGGTACCGTCGTCAGGCTGGTGTGCACGAAACCGCACACGTCGCCGAGCCCGCTGATCAAGGGCGGGCCGGCGGTGGGCGACAGCAACGTGATCACCGCCGTTTCTTCGATGCCGCTAGCGCCGACGCTCCAGTGCGTGGCTTGTCCGGCATCGGCGGAGGTGAGATCGGAAGTGGCCCAGATGCCGCCGCCCGTACCGTACATGGCATGCGCCGAATTGAAGGGATCGATCGCCACTTCACCCCAGTTGCCAAAGCCTGCTTGCGTCTGCCCAGGCTGCACGATCCATGGCGACAGGCTCGAATCGCGCACCGCATTCGCACCCACGTCCGTCCAGGTCGAACCGCCATTGGTGCTGCGGTACATGGTGTCGGTGGGCCACCAGTGGTCCATCGTCATCACCACCAGCGTGCCGGGCTTTTCCGGATCGAGCGCCAGGCCGCTGTAACCGGACGGATAGTTGTACGGATCGGTCGGCGTGATGTTCTGCCAGGTGTTGAGGCCAATGCTGTACTTCCACACCTGGCCTGCAGTCATCCCATTGGGACCAATGGCATTGCCATAGGTCATGTAGAGATTGCCATCAGGACCGATCAGCCCGCGCTGCGGCATCATGCCCGCGGCGGGGCCACCAGACACTGGCGCCCACGTTGCGCCGCCATCCGTGCTCTTGTACAGCGACGATGCCGCCGTGCTGGTGGATACGCCGGCAAAGATGGTCTTGGTCGGCGAGCCTGCGCCGCTCGATGGCTGATAGAACGCGATGAACGCCACACCCGCGCCGGTGCCGTCGCTGGATAGCGCAGTGAAGCTGCTCACGCGATTCCACGTGCTGCCGCTATCGGTGCTGGTCCACAAGCCGTTGGTGCTCGCTTGATCGGCATCGTTGCGCGTGCCGTAGAAAAGGATCGATCCCTTGTTCGGATCCACCTGCAAACGCTCGCCCACGTTGCGTCCGTCCATATTGCCGCCAACCTTGAAGTTGAGCGGATGCGCGGTGAAATGCGCGCCCTGGTCGGACGACACCAGTATCGCGCCATTGCTGCCCCACGATTGCGTGTACAAACCGCCAACCAGATAAAGCATGTTGGGGTTGTTCGGATCGATCGCCACGCTTTCGATGCCGGTCCAATTGGCATCGGCCGGCGACACCCAGTCCGTCAACGGCATCCATTGCGCGGTGGTGGCGTTGTAGCGGTACGCGCCGCCCACGTCGGTGCGCGCGTAGAACAGGCCTTGCTGTTTCGGATGCGCGATGATGCCGTCGACGTAACCGCCGGCGACGATGCGCACGTTGTTCCAGGTGTAGGACGGTGTGCCTTGCGCAAGCGTCGCCATGGGCGATAGCGAAAGAGCGGCCAGCGTGCTGCACATCCATCCACGGGCGATGGCCCGCTGCAAGCGTGTCTTCATGATCCCCTCCAGGTTTTGCATGTTGGATTCGTTGCGGTGTATCGCCGCCGCTGGTCCATCAGCGCATCACTGCAGGAAGGCGATGCATCGCGCCGTTGTTGCGTGACAAAAACGTGTTTTTTCTTGAGCGGCACTTGGTTTGACTACTGCGACGCCGGCGACTTTCGGTCGCCGGAGACTCTCACCTCGTCATCCAAGCTTTCGCTGGAATGACGAATGTCTGATTTCTTGCAAGAAAAGCGTGCTTGTTGTCTGGCGTATTTCGGTTTTTCGCGAAAGCGTTGATGTATTCCATCAACGCCCTTGCCGTACGTGCCACCTCATTCCTGGCGCAGCACTCTATCGCTCGCTGTCAGGTGTGGCATTGCGAAGAACGCAAGAGACAATTGCGAAAATTGAAGTTGCGTAGCAGCAATTTCGTGGCGAAATGTGAGTGTTTTGTGTTGGCACGCAAAGCTGCGGCGCATGAAGCGGTCAATTTGCGATTCACATCGCACTTCTGTGGCCGATTCGCCCAACTACTGATATCGATTCGGATATCTGAAGCATCCAAATTTTCATGAGGGGCGATTCACTGCGCAGCGCACGTGAAAACACATGCTGGTTCTCAAGAATGACCGCGCGACCCCAAATGACATTGAGTTGTCCTGGCGGAACATGCACAACGGCTGACGCTTTGAGCATCATGCGCCAAATTTTGAGCGTTCGCGATCATTTTTCAGTGGTCGTCGTCGCGAGATATCTGTGATGCAAAAGTGTCGTGTAGTCCATGGATAACGGCTCCCATCGAATGATGCGAGGCGCATCGTTCAAGAATTTCCTGTATCGATCCCATCTATTTCCGTTGCATGTCTTCCATCCAGCCATCGGTAGCGAACCGATGGCCATCAAGGTGCACATTGTATGAAGCAGACGAACTACCCCCTGTTCTACCCGCAAGACGATGCGACTGCGTTCGACAGCATCGAGGACAGTTCGCGTCGGCGCTTCATCGCAGGCCTCGGCGCGGGCGCGTTGCTGCTCGGGCTTGGTGTTGGCGAAAGCAGGGCCAGGAGCTTGCCCCCCTCCCATTCCTCGCCGGCGGGCAGTCCCTTGATCACGGGGCGCTTCACGCACCCGGGGTTGCTGGCGAATGAGGACGATTTCACGCGCATCCGCAACAAGATCAAGAACGGCGAACAACCGTGGACCAAGTGGTGGCAGACGCTGTGCGCCTCCGGGGACACGTCCTTGACGGCCAAGCCCAATCCCCAGCCTGCGTGCTATCGCCAGGACGGCACGAAGTGGGCCTTGTACAGGGATACCCAGCGGTCATTCTGCTGCGCCTTGCGCTGGAAGATTTCCGGTGAGGAGGCTTACGCCAGATCGGCCGTGGAAACGCTGGATGCGTGGTCTGCGACCCTGAAGTTCATCGGCACCGTTCCGCCAGGTTCCACCGCGCACGACGATCACACGTTCTACTTGATGTGCGGCATGTCAGGTCGCCATTTTGCCAATGCTGCGGAAATCATGCGCACCTACAGCGGCTGGTCAGCGGCGGGCGTGGCGCGCTTCCAGGACATGCTTCGCAATGTATTCGTGGCGCCGATTTCCAAGGGGCTGCGCGGACACCTGACCGACGGCGGTCTATGGAGCTTCGCCAACTGGGACTATGCCGCGCTCTGCGGTACGTTGGCCATTGGCGTGTTCTGCGATGACATCGACCTGTACCGGCAGGCGATCGACTACTACACCGGCAACAATCACGGTGACGTGCACACGCAGTTCGGCAATGGCATGGCGATGCATAGCGTGTACTTCATGCATCCGGGTTACATGGGCCAGTGGCAGGAAAGCGGTCGCGACCAGGGCCACTCCACCCTCGGCATGTCGCTGGGCGGCGACTTCCTCGAAATGGCGTGGAAGCAGGGCGACGATCTCTATTCGGCGTTCAACAACCGTTTCCTGGCCGGCGCGGAATACGTGGCAAAGTCCAATGTGCTGGACAAGAACGGCAAGCAATACGTGATGCCGTTTGCACGCCAGTCGAGCCCGCTGGGCATGTTCACCGCCGCGGCCAACCAGTCCGGCCCTTCGTTGCGTGGTTGTTGGGAAACCATCTACAACCATTACGTCAACCGCATGGGCATCGACGCGCCTTACATTTCGCAAATGGCGCACAACACCGAGTTCAGAAACCCCGATGGCGGCAGCGACGACATGCCGTACACCACGCTGTGGAGCCGGCTGGATGATTATGCCGGACCATTGCGTGCGCCATTCGGCGTGTCGGCATTTTGCAGCGAAGGCAAGGTGACGCTTTCGTGGTGGGGCGGCAAGGGTACGGGGTCCTATCTGGTCAAGCGCGGCAGCAGCGCGAACGGTCCGTTCAAAGTCATCGGTTCCGTCGCAGCGAGCGAAACGCGCACGTTCAGCGATATGCCCGCGCAAGGCGTTTGGTTCTATCAGATCCAGGCCAGCAACAGCGCAAGCCTCGTGTCGCGCGCGGTGCGCGTGGCGGTTCCGGGCGAATTGCGCTGCTCGATGGATCTTGCCGACGGCAGCGGCAGCACGGCCGTGGGTTGGGTCACCACCAGCGATGGCGAGTGGGTTCGCGGCGATGGCGCACTGATGAACGGTGCAAGCTGGGGCGAAGGTCGCACACCGGGAAGCGCCTCGCTCAAGCTCGACGGCAAGCAATCCTATGTGGAGCTTCCGGCCGGGATGATTACCGACGTTGCCGATTTCACGATGTCGATGTGGACGTTTGCCAATGCGCCGTTGCATTGGAACACCTGCTTGTTGTTCGTCGGACTGGATGGCGGCGCCTGCATGTTTCTTGCTCCGCTGGCAGGCCGCAGCGGGGGCAGACTGCGCTTCGCCATCACCGGCTCGGGCGTCAACGACGAGCAAGCGGTCGAGGCCGATCAGGCACTGCCGTTCCGTCGCTGGGTACACGTTGCGGTGAGCTTGCGCGGCGGCACGGGCAAGATCTACATCGACGGCCGGCTCGCGGGCCAAGACGATTCCTTCGTGTTGTCACCGCGTCAGTTGCTCGACCAGAAAAGGCTGCTCGGTTGGGACGCTGGCCATTCGTCTTTCGATGGACGTATCCAGGATTTCCGTTTTTATTCCAGGGCGTTGAGCGACGCGGAGATTGCGGCGTTGGCGAAATAAGCGCGCGACGTGCGCCTAGGGATTAAGCGTCATGGTTCCACGGCTTGCCGTGATCTGCTCCCTCCCCTGCGACAGTAGGGGAGGGCTGGGGTGGGGTCGCTTGTGCTTTAGCGTGTAGCTGAATTTTTCTGTGATTTCGGCCAGCAAGAAGCACATGACCGCGGCGTGTGGTTTTGCTCGCTGCGCTCGCACCCCACCCTAACCCTCCCCTACTTCGCAGGGGAGGGGACGCACCCTGGCGAGCGCGAGATACACGCTCAAGTTAGTGCCATTACGTCACAGGGGAACGCATGAAAAAGTTGAACTACTCGCCGCTATGGTACGCCTTGGCGTGCGTGCTGATGCACGGCCGCGCATCGGCTACCGACATTCCGCTGGATCTCATCCAGCTGCCAAATGGCGGCAGCGCGCCTGACTATCGCCTCGGCATCAACGTCGGCCTCAACGGCGGCACGCGGCAGGAGTACCTGTTCGACACCGGCTCCGATTCCTTCAACATCGCCGTCGGCAGCGGTGGTGGCGCGGTGCCGTGGTTCCCCAACTGGAATGCATCGGCGACGGGTTCGCAGTACGTGTTCAATTACGGCGACGGCACCACCGGTTATTGGCAGCAGAACACGACGGCCTCCAGCGTTCAGTTCTACAACGCGAACACGGGCAAGCAGGTATTCAGCGCGGCGCCGTCGCAAGGCTTGCCGGTTGCCGCGGCGCTCGATTGGGTGATGACCGCCAACCACTTCGCACCGAACGTGCCAGGTGGCGACATCCAGGGCGTGCCTGTTGCAACGGGCATGAACTCGTCGGGCCAGCCGGTGACGATGTACCAGGATCTCAGCTGGCAACAGGCGCTCGACCAGGGCGCAGCGCCGGAGCATGGCCATTTCTATGGCACGTTCGGCGCCGGCGATTTTCTGTATGCCGGCGACAACGGCGGGCTGCCCGGCATGCTCACCACTACCGGCTACATCGTGGAAGCGAACGGCAAGGCCGGCGCACCCGGCAGTTGCGGGCAGGCTTGTTTCATCCTCGGCCTTACGCCGGCGTTGCGCGCGCAGTTTCTCAGCGTGGTGCCATGGGTGGCCGGCACGCAGCAGGGCACGTATCAAGGTTCGTTCGGCGTGTCCGGCGCGCATGCCGCGCAGCAGTTCGACACGTACTTCACCTATAGCTTGAACAACGGTGCGTACACGGCCAAGTTGCAGACGGTGCTCGACTCGGGCACGTCCGGGGTTTATCTCAACGACAACGGATTGACCGCCGGTGAAAACGCGGCCGGGCACGTCAACGCCAACGGCAACGAAAGCGCCGGATTGACGCTGACCGCAATCGGTGCGGTGCCGGGCGCCAAGACGGTTTCCCTGACCACCGCGGACGACGGCAAGGGCGATCCCACCCATGTGGTGGGTACGGGCAACGCGGCGTCGGTGATTCCTTCGGGCACGGCGTTGTACGGCATGTCGTTCTTCTTGAACAACGCGGTGATGTACGACCTCAAAAACCAGGTCACTGCCTACACGCCGTTCTATGTGACCGATGCGCCGCTCACCACCGATTTGACGGTGACGCAGGCGATGGGTCCACTCGGGCTTGCCGGCGTGATCTCCGGCAGCGGTGCCTTCACGGTGGCCAATGGCGGCATGGCCAACTTGAGTGGCGCCAATACTTACACCGGCAACACCGTGGTCGAGCAGGGCGGTTGGCTGGGGCTTGCTGGCCCGATCGACATCAGTACGTCGGCCGGCATGCAAGCCGACGGCACGTTCGACATGTCTCGCGCCGCCGGCAACGTCAGCATCAAGTCGCTTTCCGGTAGCGGCACGGGTTACCTGGGGGGCAACACGCTGGTGTTGACGCAAGCCAGCGGCACCTTCAGCGGTCAACTGGCCGATGGCGGCCTGGGTGGCGGCACCGGTGCAGGGCTCACCATCGACGGCGGCGAGGAAACACTGGCCGGCGACAATGCCTACAGCGGCCTCACCCGTGTCAGCGCGCAGGCCACGCTCCACTTGCAGGGCGCCGTCGGCTCGGTGCTCGATGCGGGCATGTTGACCGGCAACGGCCTTATACGTGGCGATCTGATGGTGGCGGGCACGGTGGCGCCGGGCATCGTCAACGGTACGTATCAAATCCTCAGCGTCAACGGCCGTTACAACCAGGCGGCCGGCGCCACGTACGTAGCGCAATGGAATGTGGGGCAGGCCGGTGTATCCAGCCAGATTCTGGTGGGTGGCAGCGGCATCCTGCAGTCCGGCGCCATCATCGAGCTGGTGCCGTCGGCGACATCGATCGCCGCCTTTCAGGGCACCCGGCGCTACACCTTGCTTACTGCCAACGGTGGACTCAGCGGCAATTACACGATCGTCGGCGATACGGGCTTGAGTCCGCTGTTGAAAGTGGTGCCGGTGTATGACGGCAATCACGTGTATCTGGATGTGTCGTACGCGGATACGTCCACGCCTTCTCCGGCGCCGACACCTTCACCATCAACGACGCCGACACCGACACCGACACCCTCTCCATTTCCTGCACCGCCGGCGCCACCGGTTGTACCGCAACCGCCGCCGCTACCTTTGTTTGCGACAGCAGCCCACACGCCCAATCAAATGGCCGTGCTGACTGCTGTGCAGAACATGCCGTCCTACAGTGCGCCGTTCGTCGTGCTGGCCAATTTGCAAGGCGATGCGCAACTGCGTGACGCTGCCGATCAATTGAGCGGCGAAATCTACGCCAGCGCGCAAAGCACGTACCTGGAAAATTCGCGCATCGTGCGCGATGCCGTGACCACCCGCCTCGCACAGGCGGATCTGGATGCATACGGCATCGACGCGGCATCCACCCAGTCGGTCAAAGCCCAATCGAACGGCCTCACCTGGTGGGGGCAATCCGTCGGCTCATGGGGCCACGATGACGGCACCAGCAACAACGCGGCGTTGTCCCGCACCACAGGCGGCTTTCTGGCTGGTGCGGATGTGCCAGTGGGAGAAAGCAGCCGCATCGGCGTCGTCGGCGGTTATACGAAAACCTCGCTCGGCACACCGCAGCGCGGCTCGTCGTTGTCCAGCGACGATGTCCATGTCGGCCTGTATGCAGGCACCTCGCTCGGCGCGCTGGCGTTGAGCGCCGGTGGCGATTACACCCGGCACGGCATCACGGCAAATCGCCGCGTGGTGACGGCCGATTTTTCCGACAATGCGCGCAGCAGCACCGCAGCACGCACGGCGGAGTACTACGGCAACGCGGCCTATCGCTTTTCCTTCAAGCAGGCGATCGTCGAGCCGTTCGCGCAAGTGGCGTACGTGAAGCTGGCGAACGATTCGTTCCAGGAGCGCGACAGCCTCATGGCATTGGCCGTGCAGGGCAGCCGGCATGCGGTCACCTATACGACGCTAGGCACGCGCGGCGCCATGCACTTCGTTTTCCAGGGCGATTCATTCACTGCGCACGCCTCGCTGGGATGGCGTCACGTGTCAGGTGATTTGAAAGCAGGCACGTCGCTGGCTTTTGCAGATGCCAGCACATTCGCCGTACAAGGCCTGCCGATTGCCCGCAACGCCGTGGCGGTGAACGCGGGGATCGATCTAACCGTGAACAAGCGCGTGAAACTGGGTGTCTCCTACGATGCTCAGATCGCCGCGCATACAGTGGACGCCGGCGTCAGGGGGCAGGTGAGCTGGCGTTTCTAGGAAGCACCGTAACTGGCCTGGCACGCTCAACAGGGGCGTTAGTTGCTCCGCTTATCGTGCCAGTGCGGTGGACGTATCATGGGTCGGAACAAGCGTAAAATTCATTACGTACACCGTATTAAAATAGCGATTTTTGGTCGACACGGTGTGATAAACCCGTGTTATCGGGGGTAGGGAAGGGAAAAATTCTATCGGCGGGCACAACTCTTCTCAGGTCAGCCTGGTCCCAGCGCAGGGCATAAGCCTTACAGCTGAAAACGCTCCCGCCACCGAGGGCGGGCGCAATTTGTTCTATTTGCCAGCGATGGCCGCGACCCCTTTGGCCGTAGGAGTCAGCGTCCAAAGCCTGGAAGGTATGCCGTCGTTTTGCAGCTTCCTCATGAGGAAGCGAGCCTGTAGCGCGTCATGCGTAGCCACAACGATCTGGAACCCCTGGTCCACGATGTAGTCTCTCAAGACATCGAATACGGATGCCGCATGTACCAAATCGTGATGCTGAGTTGGGTCGTCCAAGAGCAGGGCGCGCCAAGAGCACCATTGGTGACGAACAGCCATTGAAAGAAGGAAGGTGAGTTGCAGGTCCGTCATCTGTGCTTCGCTTGCAATTGACGGAACTGGTACCGACGTGCCGTGCAGAGGCACGAGGACAGATGCGTGCTCCTTCTTGTAGTGACTGTAGAAGTCCAGATCCGTTTGAGCAAAGCGTTGATCGCGAACGATCCGCTTCAAGAGGCTGCGCCAGCGTGGCACAACCGCCACCACATGATCGTGAATGTTGCCGATCTCTGTGGAGAGACGGCCGGAAAGTGCCTCGAGCGCGCGCGACATTTGGGCGAAGTGGCCGACTAACGCCATACCATCGTCCACACGCTTGCTCAGTTGCGCCGTGACTTCTGACTCGCTCGTACCGCCTCGACGGCGTTCGAGCATAGATTCCGCCAAGCGATTCTGCTCAGCTTTTTGCCACCGGATAATCTCGGTTTCTATCGCCTCGACCTGGATCGATTGGCGCTCCAGAATCTCACGCTCTGAAGTAAGTTGCGCCTCCACCGCTTTGGCGACTTCGGCCGACGGATCGCCTGGCAGGCCAAGGTGCTTCCAAGAGGTTTGGATTGACGCCATTCGCGATTGCGCGTGCGCCAGCTGTTGCTCAATCTCGACTGCGCGCGATTCCAACTCGCTCAACTGCGTTTGCTGACGCAAGAGTGTTTCGCCATCGCTGTTGTACGCAGCTTGCAGAGCTGCTAAATCGCGATCTATGTCTAGCTGGGTAGTCGACAATTCTTGCAAACTAGCACCGGCTTCGGTGCCGCTTCGTGCCGACGCATAGACCCGCGTCGCATGATCAAGTTGCACACGAGCTTCGGCGGCTGCAAGACGGGCTCCTTCCAGTCGCTGACTGGCAACATCCAAAGCCGCTTTTGCCTGTGAGAATTCTTCGAGTGGCACCGGAATCGGCGCGACAGATAATTCATTGGACAATGCTTGCTGAGCGATTATCAGCTGGGCTGCGCGATGACCTATGGCTTGGCGGGCCGAAACAACAGTGTCGGCCGCAACGAGGCGATTCGCCCGAATGGCATCGATCTCGGCAGCAAGTGCTGCGCGCTGACCCTCGACTCGCGACACCGCCGTTCGGGCTAATTGGAGTGCAGTTCTGGTCTCGGAGACCAATGCTTCGGAACGTTTCAATCCATCAGTGGCATCCTGGAGTTCTCGTTCGGCAGCTCCTAGCAGTGGATCGATGGCATTGAGCGACTCATGAACGCGTTGCCGCAGCTCCTCCGCGCCATGATGCACACCGCAAACTGGGCAGTCTTGCCGGTCCGCAGTTAAGTGCATGGCGACCATCGAGACGGCTTGCCGCATTGAGTCAGCGGCGAGTGAAGCCGCCTGCAGCCGGCTGCGCGCCTCAGCCTCCGATCGCTCTATTCTGGCATGACTCGCTACCGCGTCTTGGTAGGTTGCGCCAGCAACTTGCAGCTGGTCTTGGGCCATCACCAAAGCACGCTGCGTAGACTCGGCCTCCTTGATTGCTGCCTCCCAACGCTCGACAAGCTTCTCCGCCTCGCTTAGTTCGTGCTCCGCGTGTGCTAGTAATTGTTGCTTCGAGCGGAGGTTATCGTGCTGCTGATTGACGCGCTCGATCGCCTGGCGACGATCTCGTAACGTCACAATGGCGGCCTCCGCAGCGGCCAGCTCGATTCCTGCCTCTCCTAACTCTCGCGTGCGCCGATCCAGCTCGCCCTTTGCCTTCGCTTCCTCGGCGAGCCTAGCGATTCGTTGAGCAACATCACTGCGGCGCTGCACGCCCTGTCCGATCTGACTCGCCCGTTGGGACAAGCCCAGCGAGAGTCGCGCAATCTCTTGCCTCTGTGCACTTGCACCAGTCACCACCTCGGCGAGGTCCAACTGCAAGCGAGACACACGGTCTCGCTCAGCACCGAAAGAGCTCAGCATGCCAGCGACTCGACTCTCGACAGGTCCATGAGCCGCGCATCAATCCGGGCAAGTTTGGCAGAGATGCCCTGTTGTAAGACGTCACGCGCCGCCGCGAGCGACTCCACCCCAGAGAGCGCCGGGAGCTGGACATCGGGCAAAGTCTCAGCGGTCAGGGTCAAAAGCTCGGAAAGTTCGGCTCGCGACTTGAGCGGCCTCACAAGCTCTGCGGCCGAAGCGTCTCGTTCGCGCAGTAGGTGATGCCATTCATCGAGATCAGAGGCTGCCTGATTGACCCGCTCAGTTGCCTGATTGAGCTGATCGCTGATATACCGCCGCGCCGAACCCAATACCGAATTGGCTTGAGTACCGTCGCGGCCGATCGGAAGCTTGGCGAGTTGTGAGCCAGCGGCTTTAGCCTCTGCGTGCACGAACCAATCGCGCTCACGCTGATCAAGTAGGTGCGTCAACCTTAGTAGAAAGGGCAAGTCGGCCTGATCGGTATCGCCGAAGACGCCCTCGAGAGTCCCGTGGATCTGGATGGGATGGTGGCGGTCGAGTTGAACGACACGCTCATTTTCCTCAAGGAGTAGCCGGACCTGCGCCTGATCGTTGCCATCTCGGATTAGCGGAGTCAGGTCATTCTGTAGCCGCGCAACACCGCCGGTTAGCGCCAGCTCGATCGACTCAAAGACTGCAGTTTTGCCCGTACCATTGGGTGCCAGCAGCACCGTGGCACCCGGACTGAAGTCGATGGTGACCTCGGGGCCAAACCGGCGAATATTTGAAAGGGTTAGAGCTGTCAACTTAGTCACGGTGCCACTTCCCCCGGCTTCACCACCGATGCGAGCGCGCGGGCGAGATCCGCGCCCGTTTTGCCCGAGAGCAGCATCTCGCGCCAAACATCGATGTGTCCCTGTGTCCAAGGGTGCTCGTCTGCCAGGCCAGTCAACGCTGCTTGCAAAGGATCCCCAATCGCCCCCGCACCTGCATCGTGAGAGATCAAGGCAAGAAATGTTCGGTCTAGAAGATCGGCGAAGGACTCGGAACCACGCTGCACAACTTTGCGGCAGAAGCGATCATCCGTCTCAATGCGTGCGGCCTCTTCGTCCGGAATCCCATTAATGAGCAGGAACATGTAGAGATCAGCAGTCTCTGGCTCAGGTAATTGCTCTCGTACGTCCGCTGCCCAGCTGTACAACGCTTGGATCGCCTCAGAAGTGAACTGCACCTCGGCCAACAAAATCGTACGCCAGCCCGCAACGCTACCACCTCTCTGTAGGCGGGAGACACCTGTGCATGCGAGCTGTGTGAGCTGGTTAGACGCAGGCATGAGGTCATCGCTTCCGGGAGCCACGGTAAACCGTCCGTAAGCACGCGCCTCAATCGCTGCGACCATGGAATCGATTGGCACCTTAAGCTCCCATGTCAAAGGATTGGATTGCCGTTTGACGCGCTTCAAGGCGACCGTGCCATTGCGCACGGAAGTGGTCACGGACGGACGCCAACGTGCCTTGGCGAAGATGCCGCTGAATACGTGATCGGGTTACAAGCAACTGTGGTTGGCGCGGTGCGCCCATACTTGTCCCGGCGCTCGCATCGTCGGCCAGTCCTACCTCCAGCACCAATGACGGTGGATCTTCGACGCCAGATAGCACAACCACCGGTGAGGTATTCGGCCCCAATAGAGCCGTAAGCCCATCTGAAGATACCTCACGTACGGCACTCGGAGAGCCCGAGGGGCCCGACCAGCGCTTCAATGCAATAGCAGTGACAGCGCCGCACTCCGTGAACTCCCTCCAAGAGGAATTATCGCCACCTACCGCCACGGCAACGAGAAGCATCGTCTCGAATGCTGTTGCTAGCAGGTCGACCGTTTTAGGCCCCACGCGGAGCGCATGAGCGACATTTCGTCCCTCGCCAACGGGGTAGAGCATCCGCGCTAAAAGCCTCGCGCGTTCGGCAGGAGCTTGATCCAATGCCTCGCGCCAGCCCCCCCACATTACCTCCATCGCTTCAAGCAGAGACGGATCAGCGATGACACTCAGGCGATCTTGCATCTTGGCGATAACCTGTTGCCACACAGCATTGTCCATAGCCATACCCAGGGCACCAGCTTCCTCCCGAGCAGCCACTATGCTCGGCAGGGCGCGTTGCGAGCTGGGGTTGAGCTTCTGTGCATCGTCGACCCAGGTGAGGTGGTCGAGGTCGCTTTCGCCAACGCCCAGCGTGTGGCCGAGCTCTTGGCTCGCCCAGGCGCGCCATCCGAGCTCCCCAGTCAGTAGCCCTTGGCACCCGCCCTGCAGATGCAGCGCCAGACGCAGAATTGCGGCTGCTATAGATGGGCTGGACAGATCCTGCTGCGGGCAGCCGGCAGCCACCCGTAGCCGTCGCAGTGCCCCGCTCGGTTGCCAGAGTCCATAGACGACGAGCTGCGCGGCTTCAATCTCAACGCCTTGAATACCATGCGTTCCCGAGATGCTCCAGCTCGCGCCGGCGTGGTCACGGCGGTATTGGGTCCACGTTACGAGATCTGGTCGAGCGAGTGTAAGAAGGTGCCTCAGCACGGGCGGGCAGGTGATCGAGGTAACGTCAGCCGATTCGCTGCCGATATACGACAACAGTAATTCCTCGGCCCGTGTCGGATCAGTGAAGTGACGCGCTAGCAGACTCCGATTTTTATCGTGCAAATCAGCATCCAAGCCACCTGCTTGAACCGTCACATATCGCAACGTGGCGAGAATATGCGCCCAGTCGTCAAACCCACACCAACTGGTTAGCCATTCGTAGGCGCGTCGAGTTGGACCATCGGTAGCCATCCGCGCCTCTAGGCCGACGACTGTTGTGCCATGCAAGCGACAAACAGCGCAAAGATCCTCCAGATGCGACACACGCAAGTCGCGCTTGACTTGGGCGGCCAGAGTCGGAATCACAAGAATGAACTTGCGGGAGTCGCCAGCAACGCCGTTACCAGGCCGAGACCAATCAGCTAAGCTGGCGAGCGCCTGATCCAGAGCGGAAAGCGTCCCCGAAGTGCCGGCGCGCTGCGCGGGTGCCGTGCTGAAATCAGTAATCTGACGCTTGATCTGGACATGCTCCAAGACATCGTCTTGGTGCCTCACTACGAAATCGTCCCAGTGGGGGATGCCGCCTTGCTCGCTTCCCATCTCCACGGCGGCCGGTCGCCCTTCTATGAAGCAGTCAAGCATCTGAGCAAGGCGATGCGCAATGACGAGTCGCTCATACGCCCCTAAACGTTCCAGGCGAAATCTTCTAAGCATGCCCCCCCCTAAACTCTTGCTGCTCCCTATAACGCGCCGTTTCTTGGCTTGCTTCGGTGCGCCATGCCGGACACAAGCATATAGATAAGCTGCGCGCGCTGACAGGCTAATCACGCTGCGACTATCGATCGGGCGGGCTTGGCGCATCGAGCAGTCTGGCCGCCGGATTGCCTGATGCGCTACCAGATTGAAAATACCCCATCACACTTGACACCGCGCGATGTTCGGTCATCGCCATGATCGCGGGCAGCGCCACGCCCTGGCGGCTCGCCTCGGTCACGAAGCCCGATCGCAAGCTGTGCCCACCAAAATCCCCTTCGAGGCCCGCGAGCTTGGCGCGCCGCTGGACGATTTCGCCCACCGCGGCCGGCGAGAGGGCCGGGCCCACGCGGTGTTTCCACAACCGCCGAAAAATCGCCCCCTCGGTAATCCCACTGGCAGCCAGCCAGGCCTCCAGCGCCTGCGCCGCCCGATCGAGGACCGGCTTATCCGGTGTCGATGACGCGGTGACGCCGGCCTGCTGCGTCTTGCTGTGTTCCAAGCGATAGATAAAGCCCTGCGGGCCGATGCGGCGCAGGTCGCGTAAATCGGCGGCCGCCACTTCGCTGCGCCGACGGCCGCCGCTGGCGAACGCGAAGCAGAGCAGGGCGCGGTCACGGATCCCTTCCAAACTGTCGTCACAGGTGGCCGGCATGGCCTCGAGCTCCACCAGGGTGATCGCGGTCTTCTTGTGCGGCCGTTCGCCACGTTTTACCGCCGCCCGACCCGCCCGACTGAGCACGGTGCGCACTGCGGGTTGCTCGCACGGGTTCGTGACGTGTTTCAGCCGATGCGCGGTCGACAGCACCGCCACTCGATGACGGACCGTCGCCAAGGTCCACGGACCAGGTTTGGCTTTAAGCCCAGCGGCGACTAACGCTTGGTCGACGGCCGGTGGTAATTCCCAGGCCAATTCACCTTCAACCGATCGGCGCACGACGTGATCGACTACGAATTGCAGCACGGTGGCTTCGGGCACCGGCAATGTCAGTTCGATGCCATAGCGCGCCGCGTGCCAGCCGGCCCAGTAGCGCAGGGCGCTCGCGTAGCTGCGCGTGGTGTTCGCCGCAGCCGCTTCAGCGAGCAGTTCGCGCACTGCGTCGGCGGCCTGCTGGGCCAGTTGCTCTGGCAGCACCAAGCTGGAAGCCGGTTGGACAAGCGCAGGAATAGTGGAATTTTCTTCCATAGTATGTAATGTATACTACGAAAAAGGGCGACTACAGACGATAATCATCACTTATCGCGAGTACGTCAAGGCCAGGGCAGGGCGCCGATCGAGGAGACATACAAGTGCCTAGAGGCATCACCCAAGAACAGGTCAATCAGGCGGCGGATGCGATCGTCGCGGCCGGCGAAAACCCAACCGTCGAGAAGATTCGTCAGGCACTCGGCACCGGCTCGCCGAATACGGTGACACGCATGCTGGACGCGTGGCGCGGCACGTTGGCGCAACGGTTGCAGGAGGTCATCAAGCTTCCTGACGTACCGCCGGAAGCAGGGCAGGCGTTCGCGGAGGTGTGGCGGCTCGCCCTCGCGCATGCTGAGACCCATGCGCGCGCCGCGCTCACCGAGGAGCAAAACACCCTTTTCGCCGAACAGACGTCCCTCGTCCAGGAGCGCAAAGTGTGGGAAATTGCCCTGGCTGAAGCCCAGGCCAATGTCGCTGAAAACACTGCCAAGCTGGCTCAGGCTGAGGTGCAAGCGCGTGAACGCCTGGGGCTCGTCGAGCAGTTGGAAGCTCAGTGCGCTGACCTCCTGGCACAACGCAATCGTCTGCAGCATCAGCTTGAGCAACAGGACGCCGAATTGGCCTCGTTGCGCGCCGAACGTAGTGCCACGCACGAGCATCTACGCCTTGTAGAAGACCGCACCCATCAGCAAGTGGATCATGCGCGCCAGGAGATCAAGACGCTGCAACAACGAATCGAGCGGGAGCAGCGAGAGCACAACAAGCACATCACGCAACTAACCGCCCAGCAAGAGCAACTGCGGGCTGCCGTCCGTACAGCTGAGCAGCAGGCGGCTCATCATGCCGGCCAAGTGGCCGCCATGGAAACCACGCTCAATCGTTGGCGCAGTCAGATGACGTCTTCTAAGCGCGCGGCCAACAACCCGGTATCGACCACGAAGGCCAAACCGAGACTTCAAGGAAGGAAAACGGTCAAATGAGTGCCGGCAACTGTCTGTATCGGCGAACGGAGGATTTCCGCCAGCTAGTTACGATCCGTGGAGCAAATCTAGATGGCAGTTCCTCAGAACTACGTAGGCGGGCCATCGTCGCGTGCGCTCAACACGGGACTGCGACAACAAGCGCGCAACATCTGGGCAAGGAACCTGCGCAATTGCGCATAATGTATATTATGTCAAATTATGTGCAACCCGTTTTTGCAAGCATCTCATCCGCCGCGGCCCTGGTGTCGTCACCCAATTAACCATGTCACTCCGCGTAACCTTGTCACCTTCTGGTCACCGCCACGATTTTTGAGCCGAAACGACAAGAACTCTGGGCCAATCCTGCCAACAGTTTTGGGCCAGCCCAGCGAATCGACAAAATTTTTGGGCCAGCGTGGTCGTCGTGGTCGAAGCCGGTATAGGTCGTGATGCCGCCACGCGTCAGTGCATCGTCGCTACTGATGGTGGGCGTCGAGCTGGTCTCGTCCGGCAGCGTACCCATGTCGTCCTGGAGGCCCAGCGACGTCCAGTTGGTACCCCGCCGGCCGAATTGCGCTTGTGCCGTGACCTGTCCATCAGCGTTGTACGTCGTCACCTGCCCGACTGCAGCCAGCCGGATAGGAGCGACCCATACCCGCTGGGATAGTCGGACATGCCGCTGACCAGGTAAGCCTGACCAATGCGGTAGTAGCTGTTGTTGCTCAGCTGATGACCGTCGGCGTCAAACGTGACCAGGCTCGTTTTTCAGGTTCGACTATTTCATCGAGATGCAGCTGACCGAGCTACGCGACAAGCCGGTCGCCGCCGATGTCGACTGGGCCAAGGTGGATGCGTTCCGCCAGTACGGCGTCATCCGCATCGAGGACGACGTGGTCTGCACCGGCGACGCGCCGGAGAACCTCACGCGCGACGTATTCGCCGCGCTCGACTGAGCGCCGGGGGACACCGCGCCCTGCCCCATGCAGCTGCAGCCTGATCCACGCATAATGGCGTCATCACGCAGGGGTGAATGCAGAGCATGGGAACGACCGACGGAATCGAACTCGATCCGGCGCTGATCGTCGAGGACGACGCCACGACGCAGCAGCGTCTCGCGCGCCTGCTTGCCGGTCTGGGCCACGGCGGCGAGCATGACATCGGTACCGCCGGTAGTATCGCCGAGGCCAAGGCGCGGATCGCCGCGCAGGTTCCGCGCCTCGCCCTGGTCGATATCGGCCTGCCCGACGGCAGCGGCGTCGACCTGATCCGATGGTTGCACGACAACCACCCTGACATGCCGACCGTGGTGATCTCCGCCTGGGGTGACGAGGAGACCGTGCTTGCAGCCTTGCGGGCAGGCGCGATCGGCTATCTGCTGAAAGAGCGCGATGACGTCGAACTGGAACTCGCGCTGCAAAGCATCCGCCGCGGCGGTGCGCCGATCGATCCTTTCGTGGCCCGTCGCATCCTCACCCTGCTGCCCAACGCCAAACCGGTGGCGAATGCAGCCGATGCCTCGCCTGGGGCCTCCGCCGATACCTTGTCCGAGCGTGAGGTGGAAGTGCTGCATCTGGTGGCCCGCGGCCTCAGCAACCGGGAGATCGCCGGCGCCACCGATCTTTCGCGCTTCACCATCGAGGGCTACACCAAAAGCATCTACCGCAAGCTGGCGGTGAACTCGCGCACCGCGGCAGTGTTCGAGGCCAGGGCGCTGGGGCTGTTGCGTTGAAGCCCTGGTCGCACTGGGCTGCCGTGCTGGGCCTGTTGCTGGCGTTCGCCACCGGCGCGGCCGGCCGACCGACGCCACCGCCCGCCGTGCAAGTGCTGGATCACGCCGAGGCCGCGCCTTCGGACTGGAATGCCGCGGCGCCGCCCGCCTCCGGCTGGACGCCGGTCAAGCTGATGGATTTCTGGACCAGCCGCTGGCCGCACCATGACGGCGTGGTGTGGTACCGCCTGCGCTGGAACCAGGCGGATGCCGACACCCCGGCAGGGTTGCTGCTGGACTACGTGTGCCTGGCCGATGCCGTCTACGTCAACGGCAGCCTGCTCCACCGCGACCACGGTCTGGTCGAGCCGCTTTCGCGCAGTTGGACGCAGCCACAGTACTTCTTGCTCGACAAGCCGCTGCTGCGCGCGGGCGAGAACACCCTGCTGGTGCGCGTCTCGGGCCTGTCGGTCTACCAGCCCGGCTTCGGCACCGTGGAGGTGGGCGACCCGGGCGTGCTACAGCAACGCTTCGCCGCCGGCCGCTTCACCCGCTACCAGATGCGTCTGTTCAGCATGGCGGTCAACCTAGTGCTGGGCGGACTGTTCCTGATGCTGTGGTTGTTCCGCCGCCACGACACCACCTACGGCTGGTTCGCGCTAAGCACCCTGCTGTCGTCGGCATGGGCCTGGAACTACGTCGCCACCAGCCCGTGGCCCTTCACCAGCACTGATGCCTTCCAGGCTTGGAATTCGGTGTTCTACTTCGCCGGACTGATCAGCTTCCTGACCTTTCTGCTGCGCTACTGCGGGCGCCGCTGGCCGCGCACGGAAGCCGGCCTCTGGCTGTCGCTGGCGACGATCGTCGCGTGGACGCTGCTTTCCCCCGCCAGCGCCGGCGCCTGGCGCGGCGTTCCCGGCGTGGCCGGCGTGACCCTTTCCTATTGTTCTACCCTGCTGTTCGCAGTCTACGCGGTACGCAAGGGCCGCACCGAGCAGCGGGTGCTCGCCGCCTGCATGCTGCTGCCGATGTTCGTGTCCATCCACGACGTGCTGGCGTTCTACGGACTGATCCGCACCAGCGGCTACATAGCCGCGCTGGCCTCGCCCCTGACCCTGATCGGCATGGGCTTCGTGCTGGCCCACCGCTTCGCCGCCGCCATGCGCCGCACGGAGGGCTTCAACCTGGAGCTGCGCCGCGAAGTGGACACCGCCACCGCGCAGCTGCGCCAGACACTGGAGCGCGAGCACGCGCTCACCTTGACCAACGCGCGCAGCGGCGAGCGCCTGAACCTGGTGCGAGACCTGCACGACGGCTTCGGCGGAAGCCTGGTCGCGGCCATCGCCCGGCTCGAGCGCACGCCTTCGGCCGAGGCCGCCGCGGCCACCGCCACCCTGCGCGAACTGCGCGACGACCTGCGCCTGGTGATCGACACCACCACCCAGGCGCAGGACCTGGATCTGGCCGGCCTGCTGGCGGCGCTGCGCCACCGCTGGGATCAGCGCCTGGAACTGGCCGGCATCGACGCCTGCTGGCGACTGGACGGGTTCGACGGCCTGCAGCTGGGCCCCGCCCGCAGCCTGGAGCTGCTGCGCTTCCTGCAGGAGGCGCTGACCAATGTGCTCAAGCACAGCGGCGCCTGCCGCGTCGAACTTTGCGTGCGCCATGAGGGCGCGCATCTGCATGCCGAGGTGCGCGACGACGGACGCGGCTTTGATCCCGCCGATCACCGTTCGCACGGCGCCGGCCTCGCCAGCCTGCGCAGCCGTGCAGCCCGTCTCGGCGGCCGGCTTGCCATCCAGGCGGCGCCCGGCGCGGGTGCCGCCCTGCTTCTGGAATGCCCGCTGGCTTGATCCGGCACCCCTGATTTCGGGGATACCCAAGCCCTCCCCTCCCGAATAGCGTGACGCTGCTCGCAAAGCGGCGCCCAAGGGTGCGCCATCCGGGAGAGGCAAGCCAGTGTTGCAACGTATCCATTTCATCTCGGGCCTGCCGCGCTCGGGCTCGACCCTGTTGGCCGCCCTGCTGCGCCAGAACCTGCGCTTCCACGCCGGCATGAGCAGCCCGCTGGCCGGCATGTTCGGTGCGCTGCTGGGCGAGATGAGCGAGCGCAACGAGTTCGCCGTCTTCCTCAATGACGCTAGGCGCCGCCGCATCCTCCGCGCGCTGTTCGACGAGTACTACGCCGACGGAACGGCCGAGGTGGTGTTCGATACCAGCCGCGCCTGGTGCGCGCGCATGCCGGTCATCGCCGATATGTTTCCCGAGGCGAAGGTCATCGCCTGCGTGCGCGAGATGCCTTGGGTCATCGACAGCATCGAGCGGCTGGTGCAGAAGAACCTCTACAGCCCTTCGTCGATCTTCAACTACACGCCGGGCGGCACCGTGTACACCCGCGCCAATGGCGTGGCCGGCGCCGACGGCATGGTGGGCGCTGCCTACGACGCCCTGAAGCAGGCCTGCTATGGCGCCCAGGCCAACCGCCTGCTGCTGGTGCGCTATGAAACCCTCGCCAGCCAGCCGGCGCGGGCGCTGGAGGCCATTTACGGTTTCATCGGCGAGCCGCTCTTCCCGCACGACTTCCAGCACGTCGACTACGACGTGGCCGAGTTCGACCGCCGCACCGGCACGCCGGGCCTGCACACCGTGCGCGGCCAGGTGAAGGCCGAGCCGCGCAAGACCCTGCTGCCGCCCGACCTGTTCCAGCGCTTCGCTGGCGACGCCTTCTGGAACGACCCGCAGCACCTGCCTGCAGAGCTGCGCATCGTCTGACGCGATCTACCCGTCGCACTGTCCTTCACCAACACCATTTCGTCGCACTCCAGGGGGAGTCCGCCATGAACCGCATCTACCGCCTCGTCTGGAACCGCGCGCTGCACATTCTGCAAGTCACTTCGGAGCTCACGCGCAGCGGTGAGTCTGGCGGTGGAGCGGCAGGCCCGGGGCCGGGCGTACTGCGCCAGCGTGCGCTGGTGCTGGCCTGTGCCGTCGCACTCGCCGCACCCCTGGCATCAGGCAGCGCTATTGCGGGGACCCCCGCCAAGGGTGGTGCGGGAGGCAGTGTTGCGGGACAGGCGGGAAGCGCCGGCGCCACGGGTGTCGTCTCCACCGTCAGCACGCAGACCGTTCAAGGAGGCGGATACGGTGGCGGCGGCGGCGGAATGGGGGCCGCCGGTGGCGCTGGCGGCAGCAGCTCCGCCGGAAACGCCGGGGGCACCGGCGGGGCTGCCGGTACCGGTTCGACCAGCAGCACGGGGGGCGGCGTCACCACGGTCATCGGTGGCGGCGGCGGCAATGGCGGCGACGGCGTGTCGGCTTCAGGCACGACCTATGGCGGCGGCGGTGGCGGCGGTGGTGGCGGCGGTGCCAATGCCTTTACTGCCATGGGGCTCGCCGGTACCACGCTGTCCAACACGTTCATCGGCGGACAAGGAGGTATGGGCGGAGCCGGCGGCACAGGCATCGGCACAGGAACGTCGGCATCGGCAGGCAACGCGGGTGGCAGCGGTGGCGGCGGCCAGGGCGGTTATGGCTTGGTCATCCTTCAATCGGGCCTGAAGACCTTTACAGGGGCAGTCAGCGGCGGAGCGGGAGGAGCCGGCGGCGGCAGCAACAGCAACATATCGAGCTTCTATGGCGGCAATGGCGGCGATGGCGGCAACGGCGGGACTGCAGCCTATTTGAGCAACACCAGCGCGCTCATCCGCGCCACGTTTCAGGGCGGCGCAGGCGGAACCGGCGGGCTCGGCGAAAGCGCCAGCGCGGGAGGATTGGGCGGCAGAGGCGGCAACGGCGGCGCCGGCATCAAGGCGACGGGTTCGCTGACCGGTGGTTACAGTCTGGAAAACCACGGAGCACTGCTGGGCGGCGCCGGTGGCACTGGTGGCCAAAGCGGCGGCGGCCTGGTGGTTCCCCCTGGCGGTGCAGGCGGACTTGGAGGCACTGGCCTGGTGGCCGATGCCATCGCCGTCGCGAACTACGGCCAGGTCCAAGGTGGCGCCGGCGGCACCGGTGGCGCCTCCAGTGGTGCCGTCATAGGGTCGAGCTCCGCCGGCGCAGCAGGTGGTGCCGGTGGTCTTGGCATCTCGCTCGCCCACTCGGCTAGCGTGGCGAATCATGCGCTGATCGCGGGTGGGCGAGGCGGAGAAGGCGGCCTTGGAGGTGCGACGATAACCCCCCTCCCCGGCGGGGGCGTGACCGTTCAAGGAGGGGGCAGTGGCGGTGCGGGCGGCACCGCCGTTTTTTCGGCGGCCGCGGCTACCGTCACCAATGATGCCGGCGCCACGATCACCGGCGGCAAGGGTGGTGCAACAGCCCAGACCACAGAATCCACGGTCTCTGGCGACGGTGGCGCAGGCCTTGCCTTGGGCGCGGGTTCCCGAGTGGTGAACGATGGCGCGGTGAGCGGCGGCGACGGCGGAAATCTGGCGATCCTGAATCAACAGGTCGGTATCAGCGTAGTTGGTGGCTCCGGCGGCAGTGGCGCCAGCCTGGGTGGCGGTTCGACCCTGATCAACGCGGGCAGGATCGAAGGGGGCGCTGGGCAAGGAATCAATCTGGCGCACACTGTGTCTTTCGGTGGCGACGGCGGTACGGGCTTGACGGTGGGTGGCGGTTCGGCCGTCAGCAATAGCGGCCTCGTGGCAGGAGGCTCAGGCGGTGCGGGAGGAGATGCAACGATCACCACGAGCCGCGGCGAAGGCGGCAATGGTGGGGCGGGCATTATGCTGGCCGCAGGTTCGACCCTCTCCAATGCCGGCAGCGGCCATATCACCGGCGGCAACGGCGGCAACTATGCCATGGACCCGTTCCTTGGCGTATCCGGCGGAACAGCTGGCGTTGGCGTGGTGGCCAGCGGCAATGACGCCCTTGTCAGCGCAGGCCACATAGGCGGCGGCCTCAGCGGCGACGCGACCCCGGTGCAAGGCGACGCGGTCGATCTGTCCGGCGGCGGCAACACCCTGACGCTGGAGCACGGCTACAGCTTCACCGGCAACGTGATCAGCGCCAGCGGCACGAGCAACGGCGGCGATACGCTGGCGCTGGGCGGCGACAGCACGGGCACCGGCGCGACCGGCAACGGAAGCTTCGACCTGGGACAAGTCTTCGCCACGCTTTCGCCCACTTACGCGAGCACGCAATACGTCGGCTTCAACGCATTCGGGAAAACCGGCAACAGCACCTGGACGCTGACCGGCAGCAGCACGGCGGCCACGCCATGGACGATCAGCGCGGGCACCCTGCAGGTGGGCACCGGTGCCAGCGGCGGCGATGCCACACTCGCCGGCAACATCACCGACAACGCCGCGCTGGTATTCGACAACACCGTCGCCAGCACCTTTGCGGGCAACATCACGGGTACCGGTACGGTGACCCAGCAGGGCAGCGGCGCGCTGATCTACACCGGCACCAGCAGCGGTGTGGCATGGATGATTGCCGGCAGCCCCTTGCAGGTGGGCGACGCCACTGCCACCGGCACCGTCGTTGGCTCCATGGGTGCCGCGGGCAGCCGGGGCAGTGCCGGCAGCACCGGCACCTCCAATGTCAGTCCAGCTACTGGCGGCGATGGCGGCACTGGCGGCGATGGCGGAGCCGGTGGCGGTGGCGGCACCGCCGCCACCGGGATGGCCAACACCGCATTGTCGATCCAGACACAAAGCACCGTCACCGGCGGCGCCGGCAACAACGGCGGCAGCGGCGGCAGCGGCGGCCTCGGTGGCTTCGGCGACAGCTTTGGCGGCAACGGCGGCGTGGGTGGCAAGGGCGGTCTGGGCGGCGACGGCGGCAACGGCATCCAAGGCGACAATGGCTTCACGCTCGCCAATGACGGCATCGTCAGGGGGGGCGATGGTGCTCTGGGCGGTAACGGCGGTTCAGGCGGCAACGGTGGCACAGGAGGCCTCTCGACCAGCGGCAACGGCGGCAACGGCGGCGGCGGCAACGGCGGCGGCCATGGCGGCAACGGCGTTCTAGGCGGCGGCTTTGCGCTGACCGGCGACGGCGGCATCAGCGGCGGCAGCGGTGGCAACGGCGGCAACGGCGGCAACGGCGGTTTTGCAGCCTGGGGCTTCAACACCAGCAATGGCGGCAGCGGTGGCGACGGAGGCAGCGGCGGCAATGGCGTCCAAGGCAGCGGCTTCACGCTGGCCAGCGGCGGCGGGATCGCCGGCGGCAATGGCGTCCAAGGCAGCGGCTTCACGCTGGCCAGCGGCGGCGGGATCGCCGGCGGCAACGGCGGCAACGGCGGCCTGGGTGGCAACGGCGGCCTGGGCGGCGGTGGCAGTGACGGCAGCGGTGGCAGTGGCGGCAACGGTGGCGGTGGCGGCAACGGTGTCCAGGGGAATGACTTCGTGCTGATCAATGTCCGCGTCATCGGCGGCAACGGCGGCCTGGGCGGCAACGGCGGCAACGGCGTCCCCGCGGGCACGTCCGGAACAGGTGGCGCTGGCGGCAGCGGCGCCGTCAGTGCCGGCAATGCCAGCATCACCACCGACACCCTCATCGCCGGCGGCAAGGCCGACGGCGGCAGCGGCGCGCAGGCCGACGCCGTTGAACTTTCCGGCGGTGGCAACATCCTGACGCTGGAGAACGGCTACAGCTTCAGCGGCAACGTGGTATCGACCAGCGGCACGCAAGCCGGCACCAACGTGACGACCGGCCTGCAACAGGCCGGCGACATGCTGGTGCTGGGCGGCGACGGCACGGGCGCCGGCGCGATCGGCAATGGCACGTTCAACGCCTCCGACATCGTGGCCGCACTGCCCGGCAGCTACGCTGGCACGCAGTACGTCGGCTTCAACGCCTTCGCGAAGACCGGCAACAGCACGTGGACACTGACTGGCTCCGGCGCCAACAACGGAACGACCGGCGAGAACTGGACGATCACCGGTGGCACGCTGGAGGGCGATGCGACTGCGCTGACCGGCAACATCGCGTTCCTGCCGTCCGGCAGCGTACCGGTGGGGGTCGTGTTCGATCAGACCAGCGACGGCACCTACGGCGGCGCGATTTCCGGCAGCGGCATGCTGACCAAGATCGGTGCAAGCACGTTGGCGCTGGACGGCAACAGCAACGGCTTTGCCGGCAGCACCACGGTGGCCGCTGGCACGCTGGTGGTCGGCAGCGTCGCCGGCAACGGCGCCACGCTGGGCGGCAACGTGACGGTGGATGCGAATGCCACGCTGCGCGGCCACGGCACAATCGGCGGCAATGTCGACGTGCAATCCGGCGGCATAGTGACACCGGGCGATTCCATCGGCACGCTCACCGTCGGCGGCGACTTCACCGCCGCGCAGGGCAGCCGGATGAACTTCGCCTTCGGGGCGCCGGGCGCAGTTTTCCAGACCGCCGGCATGGGCGACAGCGTGACCGTGGGCGGCAACCTCATCGTCAACGGCGCCACGCTCAACGTCACCGATGCGGGCGGCATGGGGCCGGGCTTGTACACCGTCTTCAGCTATGGCGGCACGCTGACGGAAACGAACGGTGGCCTGAGCCTGGGTAGCACGCCGGCCGGCCAGACGCTGTTCCTGCAGAACCTGACAGGGCAGAAACAGATCAACCTCGTGAACACCACGGGGTACACGGTAAGCGCGTGGAATGCGAATGGCCTGGCTACGTCCACACAGATGGGTGGCGGCAGTGGCACCTGGTCCACCAGCTCGCAGGTGTGGACGGATGCGACCGGTACCGTGCCGAACGGCCCGATGTCGCCACAACCGAGCTTTGCGGTCTTCGGCGGTACGCCTGGCACGGTGAGCGTGGACGACAGCGCCGGCAGCGTGAGCGCAACGGGCCTGCAGTTCGCCACGAATGGCTACACCCTGGGCGGCGACACGCTGACCCTGGCAGCCAACGGCGGCGTCGCTCCGGTGATCCGCGTGGGAGATGGCAGCAGCGCCGGCATGACGGCTACGATCGACAGCATCATTGCCGGCAGCGCGGGACTCACTAAGACCGACCTCGGCACCCTGGTGCTGGCCGGCGCCAATACCTACACCGGCACGACCACGGTCAACGGCGGCACGCTGTCGGTATCGAGCGACGCCAATCTGGGGGCAGCGTCGAACGCCATCGCGCTGAGCGGCGGAACATTGGAGAACAAAGCAGCATTCGCCACCGCACGATCCATCAGCCTTGCGGGCAGCGGCACGCTGCAGACCGATGCCAATCTAACCGTCTCCGGTGTGATTGCCGGCGCTGGTGCGCTCACCAAGAGCGGCGGCGGCATATTGACCCTCACCGGCGTCAACACCTATACCGGCGCCACGACCATCAATACCGGCACGCTGGTGCTTGGCGGCGCAGGCAGCATCGCTGCATCGGCGGATGTGATCGCCAACGGCATGCTGGAGATCAGCGGCACCACCAGCGGCGCCGCCATCGCCTCGCTCGACGGCAATGGCGCCATTGCCCTCGGTAGCCAGACGCTGACCGTGACGAACGCGGCAGGCAGCTTCGGTGGCGTGATCGGTGGCACGGGTGGACTCACCCTCACCGGCGGCACCGAGATCCTCACCGGCACCAACACGTATTCCGGAGGCACCACGATCGCGGCCGGCATCTTGCAGTTGGGCAACGGCGGTACCGCGGGCGCGATCGCCGGCAACGTGGCGAACAACGGCTCGCTAGCTTTCGAGCGCAGCGATGCGGTGAGCTTCGCGGGCGTGGTTTCCGGCAATGGCTCGCTGGTGCAAAAGGGCAGCGGGACGCTCACGCTGACAGGCGCCAACACTTACACCGGCCGCACCACGATCAGCGCCGGTACCCTGGTGGTCGATAGCACCAGCCTGCCTGGTGCCGTCACCGACAACGCAGCGCTGGTCTTCAACCAGGCCAACGACGGTACCTTCGGCCATGCGATCAGCGGGACCGGCAGCTTCGCCAAGACCGGTGCCGGCACGCTGGTCCTGAACAGCAACAGCGGTGCGTTCACAGGCTCCACTACCGTCAACGCCGGCACGCTGGAAGTGGGCGACGAGGGTACGCCTTCGGCCGTACTCGGCGGCAACGTGACCGTTGCAGACGGCGGTACGCTGCGCGGCCACGGCACGGTCGGCGGCAACGTCAAGAATGATGGCACCGTGTGGGCGGGCGGTTCCATCGGCATGCTCAACATCCAGGGTAACTACACCCAGACTGCCACCGGTGTGTTCAAGGTGGAAGCCATGCCCAACACCCAAGCCAGCCTGCTGCACGTCGGCGGCACGGCAGCCCTGGCAGGCACGGTCCTGCTGCTGGCCGACACTGGCACCTGGGCGCCGCGCACGGACTACACCGTGCTCACCGCCGCCGGCGGCATTAGCGGCCGGTTCGCCTCGACTAGCGTCAACCTGGCCTTCCTTACGCCCGTACTGAGCTATGCCACGAACGTAGTGACGCTGGCGCTACAGCGCAACGACATCAACTTCAACAGCGTAGTGCAGACACCCAACCAGACCGCCGTTGCAACGACGGCGAATGCGCTGGACTTCGGCAACCCGGTCTACGACGCACTGGTGGTGCTGGACGCGCCCATCGCCCGTCACGCCTTCGATCAATTGAGTGGCGAGATCCACGCCTCAACCCGCACCGCTGTCGCCGACAATGACCATTACGTGCGCGATGCGATCAACGCGCATCTCGCCGGCCAAGGGAACAACGCGAACGGCCTGAACGTCACCGACGCCAGCGGTGTCACCGCCTGGACGGCCGTGTGGAGCCGTTGGGGCAGCCATGACGGCGGCGACAACGCGTCTGGCCTTGCCGCCGACGGCAGCGGCCTCCTGGTCGGCGCCGACCTGCCGGTGGGCGGAATGGCTCGGCTCGGTGCAGTGATGGGCACAGGGCAAGGCACGGCACGCATCAACGCGCTAGGCTCCTCGTCGCACGTCGTCGACCGGCACCTGGGCGTATATGGCAGCCTGCAGACCGGCGCGCTGCAATGGCAGGGCGGCGCGGTCTACGGCTGGCAGAAGGTGGACACGAACCGCTTCATCGACTTCGGCAAGTTCAAGGGCACTGCCGTCAGCAGCTACCATGCGCACACCGGGCAGGCCTATGCCGATGCCAGCCTGCCGTTCGTGCAGGGCCAAGCCACGCTGGCGCCGTTCGCGAACCTGGCCGTGGAGCGGCTGAACACTCCGACGATCATGGAGCACGGCACACCTGCGGCGCTGAACGTGGCCTCGCAGCACAACACCCTGGGCTACGGCACGCTGGGCCTGCGCGCCACGTTCGATCTCGGCGCGCCGGCCCACGGCCTGCACGCCCACGCCAGCCTCGGCTGGCAGCATGCCTGGGGCGACACCCTGCCCGTGGACACGATGCTCTTCCAGAGCGGCGGTGGCAGCTTCGCCATCGCCGGCCTGCCGGTGGCGAAGAATGCAGGCGTGGTCAACGCCGGCCTCAGCTTCACCATCGCGCCCAAGGTCTCGGTGGACGGCAGCTACCAGGGACAGTTCGGCCAGCACACCACCGACCAGTCCGCCCGCATCAGCCTCGACTGGAAGTTCTGAAGTTTAAAGGAGGGGCGGCCAAGGATGGCCACTCTTTTCTCACCGAGCGGCCAGCAGCGGCTCTTTCGGGACGGCGGCCAAGGAATGCCGCGGGTGCATCCTCCACTTGCGGCCACGCCCTCACGCCTGCCGGTCATAGGGTGTCGGCGACGTGCGCCGCCGCCCCGCGATCAACAGCGTAACGGTGATCAACATACTGGCCTGCCTGGCAGGAGCGAGCAGTTTTCTCGGTTTCTTTCCCTGCTAACCATGTCACTTCCTCCAAAAATTCCGCATAACCACGTCGTCTTCTGTTCGAGAATGATGTAACTCATTGAAAGAAATGCATTGTTATGTGCGATTGCAAGGTGGCATGGTTAACTGGGGAGCGACACCTGGCCCGCCCCCGATATTCGGCTTGCGAGCCCCCCTTTCATGCCCAGCAAGACGCGCATCTCATCCGCGCCGACCAGGCTGCTGAAAGCAGCCACGACAGTCAATGTGATTTTTCTGGTGCTCAGCGCGTTCGTTCTGTGGGGGTACCGCGCACAGCCGGTGCGGCTGCGCTGATGCAGTCGATGAACTCATGGCGCCGCCCTCCTCTCATCCTGTTTCTCGCAGCGGCTCCCCGCAACATCCTTGATCCATTCGAACTGGGTATGCCGGCCATTGCGTTCCATCAAAACAAAGCGACCATCGCTTTCGGAAAGAATCGGGTTGATGTCCGGGCCGAGTCCGGGCCGTGCGCGATCCCGCCAGACCATGTGGCTGCCCTGCACCATCCAGTAGCCGCTGTCTCCGGCCGAATCGACGAGGCCGGAGGCGGCGTTGGGTTGTACCCAATAGGTGCCGTCATCGTTCAAGGTGATGCGAAACGTCAGGCTGCCTTGCCGCGAGGCCCAAATACCCACGAAGCGGCAAGGTATGGTTGGTTGGGGATGATCGGGCGAGGCACGTTCCAGCTCAGGTATGCCTTGCAGAATGTCCGTGTGCGGATCAACGCACGCTGATGCGGCGTGCTTGCATTCTTCCATGGCCTGGCCGTGCCGGAAATGCAGGAAACCTTTCAATGCGGGAAAGCAAACCAGCGCAAGCAAGCCATAAATGACGATACGCGTACCCCACGCATAGGGGCGTGGCAGTTCGCGCGTCAAGCTTGCCCTGCGTCGCGGGGAGATGTTGCGCCTGGCGAGGTAGCGCACTGCCGGCAGGAACAGGTAACGCAGCAACACGTACAGAAGCGGCACGCCCAATATGACGCGCAGTGGCCATGGATTGGCTGTCAGGTAATCCCGCAGCAGCGATGCGCGCGAACGTGGCGGCATGGCCTTGGCTTGTGGCACAGGCACTGCTGCGGTGAAACCGGGAGCATGCGCTTGCGGAACAAAGACGCCAGGCATCAGCAGCTGATTTTCCGGCTCTGCGGCGAAACCGGCGCAGCTCACCTTGCGATGGAAAAAACCGCTGCCTACGCCACCATCGGCGATGCCTGCAAACACCGCCGTGCCATCGGCAAGAACCAGCATGCTGCCTTCGGATGCCTGAATGCCGATGCCCGGATCGTTCAACGCCGTCACCGCTCCCGTCTCCGGGTTGAACAGATTCAGCGGCGACCAGGAAATCGCGCAGCCGTCCGGCAGCAATTGCACTTTGCTGCCCATTTTGCCGGCGCCAGGTGGGAACACGTAAACCCATTGCTGCTGGTTCGCATCCCACAGCAGCGCAGGCGGCGCGGCGCGTGATGGCACGTTCTTGACCTCGCGGCCGATCACCACGTTATAGCCATAGTGGCCCGATGCAGCACCCCAATATTGTGCGGCGCCGCCGCTCACGTCGAGCCATGCATCGTGCGCACCGTCCCACAGTCGGGCCAACGGATGCCTGGGGCGCACGGGGGCGCCATAGGCCATGTCCTGATTGCTCCATTCGAGATCGGCCGCAGTCCACTGGTTGGTGTTCGGGTCGTATAGAAATGCGTCGGCGGCATTGGCGATCAGTACGGTTCGCCCGTTCGGCAGCGTTTCCAGGCCGATCGGCGAGTCGGAGCGATGCTTGAGCGACAAATGGCCGCAGTCCGTCCAATGCCGGTATTGGATGTCGCTGATTTCGCAAAACACATCGTCGTAGCCACCCAGGCCAACGTGCATCACCTGCCCCGTCGGCAAGCGCACGGCGCGTGTGTAGTTTCCCAGGCGATAGGCCAGGTCGCCGGCAAACGTCCAACTGTTGTCGCGCGAATGCCAGATGTTTGCGGTCCACTTGTTGCTATCGGTTTCGCCGATGACCATGACATCGCCATCGTTGAGCGCAGCCATCGCGGTGGCGCTGCGCCATCGGGGTTGGCCAGACGGCTCAACGCTCGCAACTGGCAGCCACTGCAAAATGTGGCGCGCGGCAAAAATCAGCACGCTGCCGTCGTCGGAAGGAACCAGTGTCGGCGCATAGGCCAGGTCGTCGGCCACTTCGGGCTTGGCTATACCGGCCGGACGCCAAGTGCCGTTGAATTTGTCCCACAGCAGCGCCCAATCGGTGGAAGCGTCGGTGAAGCGGCTTTCGCCGCCTACCAAGAGGACGTTTCCATTCGGCAACTTCATCACGGCCTGATGGCGTGCCGGGCGCGGTAGTGGACTGCCCAGCGACCAACGTGTTGTAGCCGGGTCCCAGAACTCCACCGAATCCAAGACACGGCCGTCAGCACCTATCCCGCCGGCGACCATCACCCTGCCATCGTCAAGGAGCGTTGCGGTGTGTGCATAGCGGGCGGTCTGCAACGGCGGTAGCACCGACCAGGCACGCAACCGTGGATCCCACAACTCCACCGAATTGATGGCGTTGCCCTGCTGGTCGATGCCTCCGGCCACCAATACCGCGCCCGTTCCCAACAGCGTGGCGGTATGCCTGGCGCGCGCCACGTGCAAGGAAGGAAGACGGTCAACCGACTTGCCGTCGTAGGTTTCCACACTGTCCAGAACGGGCGTGCCCTCAGGCGACAAGGCGGGATCACTCTCGCCGCCAATCCATAGCACGCTGCCATCCTGCATGAGTGTTGCGGTATGAAAGATGCGTGGCACATTCAACGCCGGCGCCGCTTCCCAGGTTTCCGTGGTGCTGTTCCACAACCACAGCTTGGTGTATCCGGGTGACTGGCCGCCGGTGTTACCGAATACCGGCACATCGCAAAGGCCGCCGGCGATCAGCACGTTTCCATTCGGCAATGCCGTGGCGGTGTGCAGATATCTCGCTCCAGAACAATCCGGCGGCCGTTGGATTTTCGCCCAAGCCTTCTGCGCGGGTTGCCACACCAGCGCATCCCAGGCGCTGCTGACGAGAAACTCATAGCCGTGGGATCGGCTCCAGCGATTGCGCAAGGTAACCGCCGGATGCCCTGCTTCATCACGCACGCCGTAGTTGATCGGGTCGAAGCCGAACACCAGCAGCTTGCCGCCGGGAAGCGGTGTGATGGTCGGGCCGGCTATCTGCGATGGATAACCGCCAACGTTGCGCAACGTGCCCGCCGGTGGCGTTGGCGCGGAACCCGGCACGCTGACGAGCGTGGGCACATAAGGCAGCGTGTTTCCCGCTTGCGCAATGCCGGCCAGGTTCAAAAACAGCGACAGAAAAAGTATCCCCACCATCCGTCGCATGACGTGTCCTTCCATGTTGCTCATTGGTTGAATCCGTAGAAATTCCATGCACATAAGCTGAGATGAAATCCCATGGCCTTGAGATGCCTGGATGTCATCCCAGTCATTCGCCTGCACACTGAAATGCAAGCCCCCTTGTGGCGCTTGAATAAGCACCACTGTCTCTTGACACGTCATGACCCCTGACTGCTGTGCAGGATTCTACGGGTTGTGCATGCACTTCAAAATGACTGCACCGCTTTCCAGGACATCGCCACTCGCAGACCGCAAGCACGATGCACGTGACGACAGCGTGACTGCCATTCAACCCGCAACCTGTCCCGACCGACCTTTTTGCGACGCAGCGTGACATCTCACGCGTTCAGCGTATTAATTTGTCGCACAAGAATTAGATCGATCCAAATAATAGGCTTATTCAGATCGCCTCGCAGCCGCGAACGATCTGGGTGGCTTGGCAAAGGTGGAGAGTGGCTGGCAACACGCGCGTCAGGGGTGACGCGTGAGCGCTGCTTCCCGCCTGACAGGTCGTGGGGAGTGGAACTGCCGCATGAAACCAGTAGCCGTCCGCATGGTGGTGACAGGCCCGTGTACATCCGTGTGCGCGCAAGCCGCCGCCATCTGCCTCCAGACCCGTTCACCCTGGCCTGTTTGTGCCGGTGCAATGGGCCGTTTGCCGCTTTGGCAACCACGCAACAACGAGGCGTCCGCAACACCTGAATCGCAACGCTAGGCGTTTACCGCCGACATGTCGGCGCGTGTTCGGCCGTCCAAATATTTGGATCGATCCAGTGAAAACAGAGGGAGGAAGGCAACTACAGCAGACATCACTCATCAGCAGCACCTCATGCAAATCGGGGGATGACCGCGCCGACGTCAACAGCGCGCACACCATAGAAGGGGAATTAGAGAAATGAGTTACCTGCCGCACGTGTTTACACGCAAACCGTTGTACGCCGCGCTCGCCTTGGCGACCTTGTCGCTGGGCGGCGGCCTGGGAATGCCTGCCATGGCGTTTGCCGCACAGACATCGCCAGCGCTTGCGTCCGCAACGACAACATCGCCGTCCACATCGGCGCCCGCCTCCGCGTCCGATGACACCAATGCCGACAAGGCCGACAAGGACAAGAAAAACAAGGGGAAAACCGGGAACGCCAACAACCCCACGACCCTGCAGACGGTCGTCGTTTCGAGCTTCCGCCAGTCGATCGACGAGAACATGCAGGAGAAGCGCGACTCCAATGCCGTTGTCGAAGTCATCAACGCGCAGAACATCGCCCAGTTTCCCGCCAAGAACATCGCCGATGCGCTTGCGCACGTGCCTGGCGTGGTCATCACGCGCAGCGCCGGCGAAGGCAAGACGGTCAGCATCCGCGGCCTGGCGCCCGAACTTACCTTGACCGAATTGAACGGCAATTCGGTTGCTTCGGCCGACACCTCCGATTCGCTGTCGCGTTCATTCAATTACACGCTGTTGCCGTCGAACATGTTTTCCGACATCAAGCTCTACAAGAGCCAGGAAGCGCGCCTGGATGAAGGCGGCATCGGCGGCGTGGTGGATCTGCACACGCGCCGTCCGCTGGAAATGTCCGCCAACGACGGCTTCATCTCGGTGAATGGCACGGGCGCCGACAACAACGCCAAGCTCAAGCCGCAGGCTTCGGCCTTGTGGTCGTGGCGCAACAAGGACCAGACCTTTGGCGTATTGGTCGCCGGCACCTACCAGGAACGCCAGGATACCGACGAGTATGCGCAGGCCTCGAGCTGGCACTGGTGGGACAACAACTGCACCTCGCTGGCAACGTGTACTTCGCCGCCGGTCAACGTGCATGGCCAGCAGTTCGGCAGTTCGGTCGAACCCAATATCGACCTATGGCCCGGCGGCGGCGTGACCGACCAGGCCGGCAACGGTTATTCCGGCTACTGGATGCCGCAGCAGTTCAGCACCACCAAGTCGCAATTGGATCTGAAAACCAAGGGCGCGCAGGTGACCGTGCAGTTCAAGCCCACCAAGAATTTCCTGCTGACGGGCAACTACTTCCGCTTCGAGCGCGATCAGAACCAGATCACCAACACGGTGGAGATTCCCGAATGGGGCCTGCCCACCGGCAGCTATGCGGACCAGCAGGGCAACCTGCTCGCGCCCGGCGGGCTGACGTTCGATCCGTCGCACACCATCGTTACCGGCGCCAACTATGCGCTTCCGCCGGCCGGCCAGGGATGCAACTCGCTGACCAATCCGGTGACCGGCGCGCAGCGGCAGGCGGTGGATGTGTGTTCCTCGCAGACGCCGTGGATAACCGGCAACTACTCCGTCGAAAAGGCCACCTCGCAGTCCTTCAACATCGAAGGCGAATGGGAAGGCGAAGGCAACCTCAGCGCAACCTTCAACGTCGGGCGTTCCTGGGCCACGGGCGGCCCTTCGATCGAGCTGGGCATGGCGGCCAAGCCGCGCAACTTCGTCAACGGGCAATGGGTGGATGGCAGCCAGATCAGCGAATGGACGCTCAATGGCAAGCCCACGCTTACCGCCTCGCCCAATACGCTGCAAAACATGCTGGCAGGTGAAGGACAGGTGGACCTTGGTTCCACCGGCTCCAATTTCATCAATACCACGGCTTCGCAGAACTTCGCCCAGGCCGACTTCACCTGGGCGTTCGATTCCAACTGGATGCAGTCGCTGCAGTTCGGCTTCAAGTACCGCGACAACCGCGCCAGCCAGCAGAACAACGAGCTTCGCTGGTATTGCAAAGGCACCACTGAGCAGTTCCAGACCTGCGACCCGAATGCCGGCAATCTGCCGCCGAACTTCCTGGAGCCGTACCTGCTCAACGGCAACACCCGCGCGTTCAGCGACAACATCTTCCCGGCGATCAACTTCCCGGCCTATTACAACTACCTCAACCAGACGTACGACCGGGTGGTCTACCCGCATCCGGAAGATCGGTCCTACATCCGCGAGTCGATCTCGGCGGCCTACGTGCAGGCCAACTTCGACACCGGCACGCTACGCGGCAACGTCGGCCTGCGCTTCGTGAGCACGCTGCAGGATCTCACCGTGGCCGACATGATCACCACCAACAATGCGGTGTATTACCACTCGCCGCAGGGCGCCATCCTGATCTGTCCGACCACCGGCGTGAACATTGCGGGCGGGCCGTGTGCGCCGGGCGATTTCGAATACCTGCCGCGCGAGCAATCGGTGGTGGAGTCGTTTACCAACGCCTCCATGAGCAAGCGGTACAACAAGGTGCTGCCCAGCTTCAACATCGCATGGACGCTGCCGCATGACATCGTGCTGCGCGCGGCGGGTTCGCAGGCAATGGCCCGCGCCAACTACGGTGACCTGGCCGAGTTGGGCAACCTCACCAACAACACGCAGGCCTACTACAACGACCGCAAGCAATTCGGCGCTCCCCTGCCCGGCTGGTACGGCAGCGGCGCCAACCAGAACCTCAAGCCGTTCACCGCCACCCAGTTCGACCTGGCCGGCGAGTGGTATTACGCGCCTGAATCGGTGGTTGGCGTGGACTTGTTCCAGAAGAAGGTGAAGAACTTCGTCGTGCCGGTCACCATCAACAACACGATGGTGGACGTCAATGGCACGCCGACGGAATTCATGCAGTACAGCACCAACGCCAACGGCCGCTCGGGTACCTCGCGGGGCGTGGAAATCTACACCCAGCACACCTTCCCGATGGGCTTTGGCTACATCGCCAACTACACGCTCAACAAGACCAACGAAACCGCCGTGACGCTGGGCGACACCGACGTCGGCAAGTCCGAGCTGATCGGCAGCGCCAAGTACGCGGCCAACGTTTCGCTGTTCTACGAGAAGAACGGACTGCTGTTGCGCGTCACCAGCAACTGGACCGGCCGCACCATGGAAGGGCTGATGGCCGGCCTGCCCGAATACATGCAGCCTTACAACCAGATCGATCTCAACGGCGACTACGAGATCACCAAGCACCTGATGGTGACCGCATCGGTGATCAACCTGACGCGTTCCACCTCTCGCTCGTATCTGGGCAGCGATACCGCGACGCGGCTGAATGAGCTCGAATATACCGGGCGGCAGTACTACATGGGCGTTACGTACAAGTTTGGCGATGGTGGTTGACGATCGACATGTAGGTTGGCGGTGAGCCCCGGACTTGCTCCGGGGTGAACCCCAACATCGCCATCTGCATGGCAACGTTGGGGTTCGCATACGCTCACCGCCAACCTACGCGCTCTGTCGCAAGCGTTATGCATTTTCATCTCCTCTGCGGAGAACACATGAAATTCTTTCTTATACGTCTTCGCCGTCGCGCCACATCGATACGCAAACGGAACAACGTTCCAATCATCGCACTGGCCATCTTCGCGCTCGGCAATATCGGCGCAAGCCGTGCGCAAAACGACAACGCCTCCCAACCCGCGCCGCAACCCGTCGACGAAGCCAACCCGCTGGTCGGCACCGCCCCGCTGGACAAGCAGGCACTGATCGGCAACGCACCACCGCCAGGCGAAGCGTTGTATACGGGCATGACGTCACCCGGTGCCAGCCTGCCGCAAAGCACCACCGAGACGGCACCGGTCAACCTCAACGTCGATCTCAGCTATCCCACCGGCGTCGCCACGCCCTACTCCTACACCCGCCCGACGATGATCGGTTTCACCGGCGGCGGCGGCTCCACCTATGGCGGCCGCGCCGAGCCGATGATCATGCCGGTGGTGGGCGATTGGACCGTGCCGCCGGACTACACGCCGGCGTATTACGACAAGGCCAGCGAAAAAGCGTCGCCGGGCTACTACGCCGTCGATCTCGCCACGTTCCACACGCGGGTGGAACTGACAGCCACGCAGTGGACCAGCCTGATGCGCTTCACCCTTCCGGCCAGCCATCGCTCCAATGTCATCATCAACCTGCGCCGCCCGGGCGGCGAGGTGGAGGTGGTAGATGACCGCACCATTCGCGGTGTCGCCACCGATGGCCATGCGGATGACGGCCCCTGGTTCGTCGCCGAATTCTCGCAGCCGTTCGCCCGCTTCGGTACCTTCCGCGCCAACCACGACAATCCGGGCTTCGGCATCGGCGACCAGGATGTGCAAGCCGGCCGGCGCAGCGTGTCGGGCAGCTACGCGGGCGCCTACGTCACCTTCGACACGCAAGCCGGCGAACAGGTGCTGGTGAAGATCGCCCACGGCCACAGCGCCGACGAAGCCGAACAACGGTTGCGCGCCGAAGACCCGAACTGGAATTTCGAGCGCCTGCACAAGCAGGCGCGCGCAGCCTGGGCCAAGCTGTTCGACCGTGTGGAGGTCAGCGGCGGCACAGCCAAGCAGCGCATGCTGTTCTACTCCACGCTGTACCACGCTTTCGCCAGCCCGCGACTTATCGCGCGCAAGGGCGAGCGCTTCACCGATGCGAGCGGCCACGTCCAGGTCGCCAGTTACGATCGCTATGGGCCGGTGCCGTTCTGGGATACCGGCCGCAACCAGATCGTGCTCCTGATGCTGCTCGAACCGCAGGTTTTGCAGGACATCATGCATTCCGAACTGGACCGCGCCCGCGAACGCGGCTACATGGATACCTCGTTCCACGGCGACCATGCCGTGTTCCTCTACGACGGCGCGTGGCAGCGTGGCATTCCGTTCGATTACGCAGCCGTCTATCCATATTTACGTAAAAACGCCACCGATCCCAACGGGCCGCGCGGCTATCTGGCCGAGTACATGAAGAACGGCTGGATTTCCGACATTATCCCGCCGGGAAATCCCAGCCCGCCCTATGCCGGCGGCAAGGCCGGCGTCGCCACCACGCTCGAATACGCCTGGGACGACCACGCGCTGGCCGACGTCGCCCGCCGGCTCGGCAAGACGGACGATGCGCAGATGTTCCTGCGCCGCGCCGCCAATTACCGCAACGTGTTCGATCCCTCGGTGGGCTTCATGCGCGGACGCACCGCGGACGGCAAGTGGATTTCGCCGTTCGATCCGGGCGAGCCTTACTACAACTTCATGATGAAGGAAGCCTCGGGCTGGTCCACGCTGTGGCTGGTGCCGCACGACGTGCAAGGATTGATCGACCTGCTCGGCGGGCGCGACGCGTTCAACGCCAAGCTCGATGCCTTCTTTTCCACGCCCTACCAGGCCAAAGGCATCTGCCGCGACTGCACCGGCCTGATCGGGCAATACGTGCAAGGCAATCAGCCGGACCAGCAGGCGGCCTACCTCTACGCATGGAGCGGCCAACCGTGGAAAACGCAGGCGCTGGTACGCCGCATCCTTGCCGAACTGTACGGCAGCGACGCCAGCGGCTATGGCTTCCCCGGCATGGACGACCAGGGCTCGACGTCATCGTGGTACGTGCTCAGCGCGATGGGCTTCTATCCGGTCGATCCGTCCAGCCCCGACTACATCCTCGGCAGCCCCATTTTCGATCGCGTGCGCCTGCATATGGGCAACGGCAAGCTGTTGGAGATCGTCGCGCGCAACAACTCGGCCAGTAACATCTACATCCAGTCCGCCACGCTCAACGGCAAGCCCTGGGACAAACCGTGGTTCAGCCACGCCGACATCGCCGACGGCGGTACGCTGGTGCTTACGATGGGGCCCGAACCAAACAAGGCGTGGGGCGCCGATCCGCACGATGCGCCGCCGTCGATGTCGAGGGAACACCCATGATCGAAGCGGAGCGCGCGGGCTGGGCAGGTGACGTCGGTGGCTTTCGTGGCGCGGATAACCCCGGCGGAGTTCCGTGCATCGTTACCAATCCAAATCTTCCGACTCGCGCCCCTTCGCCCTGGCTTCTTCCGTCGTCCTCGCGCCCTGGTCCCAATCCGGATGGCAGCTTCGATAGTTCGACCGCTGGGGATGGCCGTAGTGATTCGCTTGCCCGTAAGCATGCGTCCCGTACGAATAGGCCATGTGGTGCGACGAATGCGCCTTGGCCAGCTCCTGCTCCGTCCTGGTACTCCAGTCGGTCGAAGCGCCATGGTGATAGGCGACGATGGCGCATAGCGAGAGCATGCTGGGCAGGCTGGGAATGCGGTCGAAGGCGCAGTCACCGGGCAAGAGCATGTGCATGGCCGTCTCGCCCGGTGGCTTGCGGGTGATCGTGATCGCCAGTCCGGAATGGTTCCGGTCCTCGCTGCCGGTGTTTGCCGGGAATGCCTCGCACTTGCGGATGTCGATCTCGTAGTCGGCGCCCACGGCAAACGATACCGGCTTCTTGCCTAACGATTCCGGCCAGCATTTGGCATTGGCAAGCTTCGCCGCGAATCGGGTTGCCTGCGGGGACACCCATTGCCGAGGAACAAGCCACTCGCATTGCTGTGCAGCCGGGTTTTTCTTGTTCGCGGACCAATAATGGTCCTTGTCCCAATGGGTCAGGATGACGGGAACGTACTGCGAGCTACGCTGCACGGGAAGTCGGGTCGCCGTATAACCGGGATTCTTGTTGTCCGGATGATATTCGTTGCCGCCGTAATCGACGTAGCCGAATACCTCGTCATTTTGATCGCGCAGGCCCAGACAGTCGCCCTGCCCCACATCAAACACGCGTATACCCTTGATCTCCGTAACCGTTTTGCTGAATAGCTGGAGCGTCACCGCATGGGCGGTGGCCATGACCGTCGTTGCAATGTCCGATGGGGCTGGGGTTGCCTTCGTTGTCATGGCGTCTCTCCCACAACGTTTGGCAGATATTTGCCGAAGTGTTCCAAGGGAGGTTCGCCGTAGGGCCACGATGGCGTGCCTCCGCGTCCGCCCAGATCCGCATCGGGAAGGAAATCCAGGTTGAAAACGTTCTGGAGCAAATGGCGATTGGCTTGCGCGGCTTCGTGACCTTGGATGTAGCAAGGCCGCGCTTCGACAAGATCAAAGTCCGGAGCCGCCACGACAGGCAATCCGCTGGAGGGGTTCAAGGCAATGTCATGCCAGGACCCTTCCCGGAACTGCTCAATGTTTCCGGCAGCGTCCTCCGAATTAAAGAGCAGCAACACCACGGCAAATTGGTCCACGTCCATGTCGAGCAATCGCTGGCGCCTGCGGTTGGCGTCTTCGAGCTGGTCTCGCCTGCACGGCTCGTGCAGCCACTCGAGGTTGAGAAAGTAATCTCGCCGCACACAATCCAGCCAGATGCGGTGCGTAGGGTGTTTTAGATCAGCAGCATCACGCAGGCTCAGGATGTCGGGCCAGTATTCGGGCAGGCCTTCGCGGTTTTTCATCGCCTCGTCGTCCAGCGCATCGATCGCTTCGACGAATGCGAAGTACCGCCCTCCTTCGCGCGTATAAAAGTTCTCAGTCATGGCCCTGATCCCGTTCACGGCGGATACCCGGATTGAGAGGCTTATAGCTTGGATTTAGACGAGCCTCTCGCTGTCGAACCGTTTCATGTATACGCTCGTTGCCATGAAGGGTCTGCAACACGGGGCGGTACAGCTTTCGCGTCAGCCGATAGACGCCTTTCCGGGACTGGCGCATGGTTCCTTCGGGATTGGGCTTGTACTTGGCGAGAAAATCTTCGTCGAACGCCAGGCCGAGCGACTTCGCGCGATTCTTCATCGAATGAAGCGGAATGTTGGCCAAACCGTCGGGATCGTAACCACCTCCTATGTTGGAGTGAACCCCGGCGTACCAGACCTGCTCCAGCCGTTTGCGCGGAACAGCCTGCGCGGGGCGCCACAAGGTGGGCGCAAACTGCTTGCGGTGTTCGTCCAGCGCGAGCGCGTGGAACGCATGCTCCACGATCGGCGAAAGGCCAACGTCGTGAAACCGGTGCAGGTGACGCGTGACAACGTTGAGAGCCGCCACAGGAATGCCCAGGGCACCCACCGTGTCGAAGACACCGAGGAAGCGCACCGTGACATCCAGGCACCCGTGCTCGTCCCGAAAGCTGGTGGCATCGGCCTGGGTCCGATAGAGCTTATACGCGTCCGGGCTATAGAAAAGCTGCGCTTTGGGCAGCACGCCTACCTTGGCAAGCAGCCCCACCAGGCTGCGCGCCGTGAATGCGCCGCGGCTGAACCCGAAAATATATATTTCGTCGCCGGGCTGATAGTTGAGACACAAGAATTGATAGGTCTCTATGATGTTGCGGGAAATGCCATAGCCGGTGGCGCCTTCGATCCACTTTGAAATACCCCAATTCGTTCCCACGCCTTTGTCGTAGAACGAGATTTGAGGCACTCCGTCGTGATCGCACGGGAGAACTGCCCGCACCAGCTTGACCACATTGGTGGGCTTGCGTTTTCCGATGCGGCGGCTGTCGAGCTTGCCCCCGGCCGAGAGGGCGCGTATTTGCCGCCAGCCGTACGCGAAAAGCCCCTCGCGATCCTCCTTGTCACGCTGGTCTGGGGTATTCCAGGTTCCATCGCAGGCAAGAACGATACGTTTCAGGGACGTTCCGGCTGGCAGTTCCATACCATTCACACCCCGCTGTGATGGGCACAAACATCGCCTTTGAGCGCCTGGATGACGGCCGATTTCCCGCGCGGCGCAACCAGTTTGAGCCTGGCTTTACAGGGGTCAAAATGTAGACGAGTCATGCGCATTGCGCCACTGGATAATCCGGCTGCCGGAAATACCCAGGGAGCAACGCAGCCCGTTCCAATGAATGGTCAGGGCGGCGGTCAAACCTGGCCGACGCCGCCATCGTTCATCAAATCCGCACCCGTCATGTAGCTACTCTGGTCAGAGGCCAGGAACAGTGCGGCACTGGCGACTTCTTCAGCGCGGGCAAGACGACCGATCGGGATCATGGCCTGGTACATCTTCACCAGTTCATCGCGCGGCGCCGTCTGCGAATCGAGAATCGGCGTATCGGTGACCCCAGGGCTCAGCGTGTTGACACGAATGCCGCGATCCTTGAATTCCGCAGCCCAGGTGCGTGCATAGGAACGCAGCGCCGCCTTGCTCGCTGCGTAAGCGGTATGGCCAGGAATACCCATGCCGTGCATCGCCGAACCGACCAGGATGATCGAGCCGCCACGTTTCATCAGCGGCAGCAGCTTCTGCACCAGAAAGACCGGAGCCCGGGCCATCAAGTCGAAAGTCTTGTCGAAATGCTCGGGCGTAAGCGTGTCGATCGCAGCCTGCTCCGTGAAGCCCGCGTTCGACACGATGATGTCGACCAAGCCCTGGTCCTTGTTTACGGCGGCAGCAATGCGATCGAGGTCATCCAGGCTCGCCGCGTCCGCCTGGATGGCCGTGACATGGCGGCCGATCAGCCGGGCGGCTTCGTCGAGCTGTGCCTGCCGGCGGCCGAAGATGAAAACATGAGCGCCTTCGGCAACAAAACGCTGGGCAATGGCCAAGCCAATGCCGGTGGTGCCGCCGCTGATGACGGCAATCTTGCCTGTGAGGGTGGACATGGAACCTTCTGTCTGGTCGTGAACGAGATGAAGATCGTAATTAACGATGCCGGCAAGGATAATCAGCGCATTTCCCATAAGATTCATTCTCTGGAGGAATACGATGGATCGGTTTCAGGAATTGAATGCCTTCATTGCCGTGGTGGAAGCGGGAGGCTTTTCCGCCGCGGCACGCCGAACCGGCGAGTCACAATCGGCCATCAGCAAGGCCATCGGTTCGCTGGAGCGGCGCCTTGGGGTAGTGCTATTCAACCGAAGCACGCGCAACGTGACGTTGACGGATCAGGGCCAGCGGTATTACGACCGGACGAAACCGCTGGTTGATGAGATGGATGAAGCCGATAGCGAGCTGACAAGCAGCACGCTTGATGTCTCCGGGCCGATCAGGATCGCCGCGCCGGCCACGCTCGGCCGACTTCACGTTCTTCCACTCATACCCGACCTGTTGTCGCGCCATCCTGGCATGCAGGTAGACCTGCTTCTTTCAGACTCTGCGCGAGACATGGTGGAAGACCGCATCGATTTGACGATTCGCGTCGGCGCCGTCAACGAACCTGACGCGGTAGTCAAGCGCGTAGCCGGCACGCCCCTCGTATGCGTCGGCTCCCGTCGCTACTTCCAGCAACATGGCATGCCGAAAACGCCTGCCGAGCTCGTTGACCACAACTGCCTTATCTACGGCGGCATGCCGGAGTCAAGCCATTGGCCGTTCGTAGGCCCGGAAGGCCGCTTCAACGTACGGGTTCGCGGAAGTCTTTCATCCAACAGCGTGGAGACGATCCGCGCGGGAGTCCTGGCCGGTGTCGGTATTGGACTGTTTACCAAGGCCTCGCTTGCCGGTGAACTCCAGCATCCGGACGTGATCACGGTGCTCGACGAATTCATCGCCGAGATCAGGGACGTGAGCCTTGTCTGGCCAACCCGCCGTTTTGTGCCGGCGCGCGTACGGCACGCGACCGAGTTTTTTGCTACGGCTCTGCGGCAGCGGATCGAATAAAAACAGCGCCATTCTTCGGCAGCCGTCATGTCTCCGACGCCGCAACGGCGGCAGAAAGCATCACCGCTATCCCTCCTGCGGAATAGCCGACCAGACGATGAAGTCCTTCCGGCTGCACTCGACGCATGGCACGCACATGGCACTCAGCCATGGCGCGCGCGTCCACGTAAGCGACCACAAGCTTGTCGGCTGAAATTATCGCCATCGCCCTCAAGCTCGAAACATTGAAGCGCTGATTATTTACAACATCACGTCGCAGCTATTGCGACACCAAAAAACGTACTTGGCAATAACCCGGTGCCGATACCCGTGGCTCTCTTCACGTTCTACCCCATGCCTGCGGATGCACATCGTTTCTGCACCGCCTCGAGGTTGCTGTACAAAAATTGTGCAGCAATAAATTCCGTCATCTTTCAGTATGTTCCGCAAAAGTTCGCAGATTCCACCGTCATGCTGTCGTTTTTCGACGTGAACGAGCCACTTGCATTGCTTGCGTGGACGAGGCTATTTTGAAAAAAGCATATGCAGAGCGCATGCGTCCGTCGTCATACGCAGCAGCCTCACATGGTGCGCAAGGGGAAAAGGGGATCGGGATGAAGTTTCTGCTGTTACGCACGTTGGAATACGAACGTACGCACGTCCATCGGCCATGTCACCACGGACCTTGGTCTTGATTTAAAGACAATGCATTCATCCGGCAATGCTTGACCGGGCTCGCTTCAGGCGTGCCGGAAAGCTGCGGCTGGGCGCGTGATGGCTGGGAACCCGGCCGCTCAGAAATCGCATGTCGCAAATCGGGGGTCTTTTGCGCTTAAGGTTTAAGGAGAGCTCTGTGACTGACCCGAGACCGCCCCTGCCAAGCACCGTGGCAGCTCGTTTTTCGAGCGTAGCCCACCATGGTTTCATGCCTTTTCCCGCCGCGGTGTCGGTGACGCAGGTGTTTGCCCATGTCGTGCGCGCCGCCGAGGTGGCGTTTACCGACGAACGCACTGGTTGAATCGGCGCCAGTGCTTGCAGGATGGCTTGCGTTGAACCGGGTCATGCACGCGCCGCGATGAACCTGGTGAAGTGAAAACGAATCACGTGTTTGAGGGTATGCATGATGCAAGCAGCAAACGAAGAACGCTACCGCGTCGTCGTCAACGATGAGTTGCAATACTCCATCTGGCCGCTCGACCGCGAGCTACCCATGGGCTGGCACGAAGACGGCGTCGAAGGATCCAAGGAGGAATGCCTGGCGCACATCGCCAAGACCTGGACCGACATGCGCCCGCTCAGCGTGCGCCGCCACCTGGAGCAAGCCCGGTGAGCGGGCAACCACGGCTTTCGTTTGCGCAGGAACGTTTGTGGATCGTCGACCAGCTGGTCGAGCACAAGTCGCTGTACAACACGTCCATGCGTTTCGCGCTCGACGGCGAACTCGATGTGGCCGCGTTCGAGCGTTGCCTGCGCGAGATCCTGCGCCGGCACGAGGTGCTGCGCACCGGTTTCGCGGCCGATGATGGCGCCCCGCAGGTGGTGGCGGCGCCGTCGTTCGAGCTGCCTGTCCACGATCTGCGCGAAGATGCGGACGCCGCCGAACGCATGCGCAGCGATCAATGTTCGCTCGCGTTGCAGCCGTTCGACTTGGGCCGCCCGCCCCTGCTGCGTATGGCGCTGTACCGGCTTGGCGATGCGCGGCATGAGTTCTTGTTGACCGCGCATCACATCGTTTTCGACGGCGCGTCCATCGACATTCTGCTGCAGGAGCTGACGCAGCTGTATCCGGCCATGCTCGCCGGATTGCCGTCGCCGCTGCCCGATTTGCCGCTGCAATGCGGCGATGCCGCTGCAGCCGAACGTGTGCGCATCGCCGGCGAACACAAGGAACGCCTGCTCGCCTGCTGGCGCTCCCGGCTGGGCGAGGAATTACCGGTGCTTACCTTGCCGGCCGACCGGCCGCGCCCGCCACTGCAAAGTTTTCGCGGCGGCACGCTGCAGCGCACGCTCGATCAGGCACTCGTACGCGCGATCGACGAAACCTGCCGGCGCGAACGGGTGACTCCTTTCATGCTGATGCTGGCGGCCTACGCGATCTGGCTGTGCCGCTACGCCAACCAGTCGGAGGTGGTGATCGGCAGCCCCTTCGCGGTGCGCGCCGACAAAGACACGCGCAGCCTGATCGGCTTTTTCGTCAACACGATCGCGCTGCACCTTCAGATGGATGGCCAGGCACCGTTCCGCCAGTGGCTGCGCAAGGCGCGCGAGCTTTGTCTGGACGCCTATCCGCATGCCGAATTTCCATTCGGCGAACTGGTGGGCGCACTCGGCGCCGGACAAGGGCTTGCGCATTCGCCGATATTCCAGGCCATGCTCGCCGTGCAGAACCGACGCCCGCCAGTCGCGTTGTCGCCGTCGCTGGGCATGCATTACCTGGGCGAGCTGGCGGTCGACAGGGCGCGCTTCGACGTCTCGATGGTGCTCGACTTCCTGCAGGATGGCGCCGAACTGTCGCTGGAATACAACGGCGATCTGTTCAATCCGGCCACCGCCGACCGGATGCTCGATCATTTCCTGACCATGCTGGCCGCGGCGTTGGCGCAGCCGGAGCTTGCCGCCGCGCGCCTGCCGCTGATGGACGCAGCGGAGTTCGCGCAATGGCAAGCATGGTCGACCCTGCCGGTCGACAGCGTTCCCGACCGCTGCGTGCACAGCCTGTTCGAGCAGATGGCCAAGGCGCAACCCGATGCAGTGGCCGTGCGCTATCGCGGGCAGTCGCTCCGCTATCGCGAACTGGACGAACGTGCCAGCCGACTGGCCGGCTTTCTGCGCGCCGACGGCCTGGTGCGCGGCGAACGGGTGGGCCTGTGTTTGCCGCGCACGCCCGAGTTGCTGGTGTCCGTATTGGCGATCTGGAAGGCTGGCGCGGCATACGTGCCGCTCGATCCGGCGCAGCCAGCCGCACGTCACGCCTATATCGCCGGCGATGCTGGCCTGTGCCGCGTATTGACCGACAGCTCGCTCGCCGCGCGCTTCACCGGCGAGCGACGGCGGGTGCTGTGCCTGGATGACAGCGACACGCAACAGCGCATCGCCGCCGCGACGCCACTGGCGGTGAGCACGGCCGATTCGCATCAGCTTGCCTATGTCATCTACACCTCCGGCTCCACTGGCGAGCCCAAGGGCGTGCTGGTGGAACACCGCGCGGTAAGCCGCCTGCTCGGTTCACCCGCCGCACTCGGTTACGACCACACCACCGTGATGCTTCAGAGCATCAATATCGCGTTCGATGCGTCGGTGCTGGAGACCTGGGCGCCACTGTGCTGCGGCGGCCAGTTGGTGCTCTATCCCGGCCAGGGCCTGGAGGTGTCCGCGCTCAATGCATTGATCGCCGAACAGGGCATCAATACGGTGACGCTGCCTGCGTCGCTGCTCGATGCGTGGAGCGAACAGTGGCGCGGGCGCACAGGCCTCAAGCGCATCGTCGCCGGTGGCGAGGCCTTGTCCGCCGCCACCGTGGCGAAGCTGTACGCGCTCGACGATGAAGTGACCGTCATCAATCACTACGGCCCCACCGAAAACGGCGTGCTGAGCAGCTACTACCCGATTCCCCGTCAGGCAAGCGCACCGGTACCGATCGGCCTCCCCGCGCCCGGCACGCAATTGCTGGTGCTCAACGAGGCCGGCCAGGCGCAGCCGCTGGGCGTGGTGGGCGAGCTTTACGTGGCTGGCCAGGGACTTGCCCGCGGCTATCTTGAACGCCCGGAACTTACCGCCGAGAAATTCCTTGCAGCCGATCCGGCCATGGCCGATTCCGCTTGCTGGTACCGCACCGGCGACCTGGTGTGCTGGAAGATGCACGAGCGCGAAGCGCGGGCGGTTCTGCATTTTGTCGGCCGTAGCGACCAGCAGGTGAAGATCCGCGGTTTCCGCATCGAACTGAGTGAAATCGAGGCGCAGTTGCGCGCTTGCCCCGGCGTGCAGGATGCCCGCGTGGTCGTGCATCAGGCGCAAGGCGCCGGCAAGCAGATCGTCGCCTACGTGATCGCCACGGACGATGCGCGCGAACGATGGCGCGAGCGCCTGCAGCAAACCTTGCCCGCCTACATGGTGCCGGCGGCCTTTGTGATGGTGAATGCGTGGCCGCTGACGCAGAACGGCAAGCTCGATCCGACAGCCCTGCCCGCGCCGGACCGCGACGCCTACACCGGCAAGCTTTTCGCCGCGCCCACCACCGCACGCGAGGCCGCATTGCTGGCCGTGTGGCAAGACCTGCTCGGGCTGGACCGCATCAGCATCGACGATCATTTCTTCGAGATCGGCGGCCATTCGCTGCTGGCCACGCGCCTGCAAAACCGCATCCGCGCCGAACTGGGTGCGGACTTGCCGCTGCGCGCGATTTTCGAGACACCCAGCGTGCGCCAATTGGCGGCGCGGCTGGATGGCTCCGCGTCAACCGCAAGCGCGGCGACAGTCGCCGTGCTGCCGCCGATTACGGCAGCGCGCGATGCCGGCGACCATGCGCCGCTGTCGTACGCGCAGCAACGATTGTGGTTCATCCATCGGCTCGACCGCGACAGCGCGCAGTACCACGTGCCCTATCGCCTGCGCCTGGATGGCGCGCTCGACGTGGCCGCCTTGCATAAGGCCTTGCGCGAACTGGTCGCGCGCCACGCGATTTTGCGTACGGTGTTCCAGGAAGCCGGCCACGAGCCGCAACAGCGGGTGTTGCCGGCTGGCGACGTCGACCTGCCGGTGCACGATCTGGCCGCAATGGCCGAAACCGAACGACTGCACGAAGCACAGCGCCGCTTGTACGACGAAGCCGTGCGCCCGTTCGACCTGTATCGGTACGGACCGTTGCGTGCGCAGTTGCTGCGGCTTGCACCGGACCAGCACTGGCTCGCCATCACCGTGCATCACATTGCAGCGGACGGCTGGGCCATGGGCGTACTGCAGCGCGAACTGGCTGCCTTGTACGCGGCGCATCACCGCGGCATGCCATCGCCACTGCCGCCGGTGCCGCTGCAATACGCCGACTACGCGCGCTGGCAGCGCCGCCATCTGGATGAAGCCGCGCTGGAACACCAGCTGGCGTTCTGGCGCGAACGCCTGGGCGGCTTGCCGCTGTTGCACGGCTTGCCGCTGGACCACGCGCGCCCCGCCTTGCAGACCTATCGCGGCGCCGCATATCGGCACGTGTTGCCGGAGCAGTTGATGGCCCGTCTGCAGCAGTTGGTGCAAGCGCACGACGCCACGCTGTTCATGGGTCTCTACAGCGCCTTTGCCCTGCTGCTGTCGCGGTATAGCGGCGAAAGCGACATCGCGCTGGGCACGCCTGTGGCCAATCGCCGCGACGAAGCGCTGGCGCCGCTGATCGGCCTGTTCATCAACACGCTGGTGTTCCGCAGCGACCTGTCGGACGACCCGACCTTCGTCGAACTGCTGGCCCGCACCAAGGCCTACGCGCTGGATGCGTACGAGCATCAGGATTTGCCGTTCGAGCTGCTGGTGGAGCGCATCAACCCTGCGCGCAACGCCTCGCATACCCCGCTGTTCCAGATCATGTTCGCGCTGCAGAACACCGATGCGGTCGAGATGAACCTGCCGGGCGTGAACATCACGCCGATTCCCTTCGCCGAGCGGTTCGCCAAGTTCGATCTCGCGCTCAACCTGCAGCCAACGGACGGCGCCATGCTGGCCGAATGGGAGTACAACGCCGACCTGTTCGATGAAGCCAGCGTGGCGCAGATGGCCAGCTCCTATCGCGTACTGCTGGAAGCCGTCGTGGCTGCCCCCACCATGCGCGCACGCCAGCTGCCCTTGCTGGATGCGGTCGGCCAGGCGCGCGTGCTGGCGCTGGGCAACGATACCGATCGCCCTTATCCCGCGCAGGATTGCCTGCACACGCTGATCGAGCGCAACGCGGCGGCCGCGCCTGACGCAGTGGCCGTGATCCATGGCAGCCACGTGCTCAGTTACGCGCAGCTCAACCGCGAAGCCAATCGCCTTGCGCATCACTTGCGCGCGCTGGGCGTGAAGGGCGACGTACCGGTGGCCATCGTGATGGAGCGCGGGCTCTCGCTGGTGATCGGCCTGCTCGCCGTTCTCAAGGCGGGCGGCTGCTACGTGCCGCTTGATGCGGGTTATCCGGAAGCTCGCCTGGCGATCATGCTGCAGGACAGCGACCCTGCCGTCGTGCTGGTGGACAGCAGCACGCGCGCACTGATCGATGCCGCATTGACGCAAGAAGGCGCGCCTATGCATGCGCAGGTGGTGGACGTGCAGGCCGATGCCGAGCAATGGCGCTTGCAGAGCGACGACAATCCATCGTTGGATGCCATTGGCCTGCATTCCTCGCACATCGCCTACATCATCTACACCTCCGGCTCTACCGGCCGCCCCAAAGGCGTGATGAACGAGCATCGCGCGATCGTCAACCGTTTGCGCTGGCTGCAGGAAGGGCATCCGCTGCACGCGCAGGACAAATTCCTGCAGACGGCGGCGATCGGCTTCGGCGCTTCGGTGTTCGAAATATTCTGGCCGTTGCTGGCCGGCGCACAACTGGTGCTGAGCGAAGGCCAGGGCCACAAAGACCCGGCGTACCTGAGTGCATTGATCCAGCGCGAAGGCATCACGGTGCTGTTCTTCGTACCGTCCATGCTGCAGGCGTTCCTGGATCATCCGCAGGCGCGCGATTGCCGCATCGTCAGGCGTATTTTCTGCGGCGGCGAGCCGCTCTCCGGTGCGCTTGCGCGCCGTTGCCTGGCGCTGCTCCCGCAAGCGGGCCTGGTGCATTTGTACGGTTCCAGCGAAACGGCGGTGCTGTCCACCAGTTGGGATTGCCCGCCCGGCGCGGTGCCCGACAAAGTACCGATCGGCACCGCCGGCGCAAACACACGCGTCTACATTCTGGACGAGTTGGGACGGCCGGTGCCGCGCGGCGTGCGCGGCGAGATCCACATCGGCGGCTGCCAGGTTGCACGCGGCTATTGGCGCCGTCCCGACCTGGATGCCGAGCGCTTCGTGTCCGACCCGTACCACCCCGCCGCTGGCGCACGGATGTGCCGCAGCGGCGATCTTGGCCGGCAATTGCCGGATGGCAGCATCGAACATCTGGGCCGCAATGATTTCCAGATCAAGATCCGCGGCCAGCGCGTGGAACTGGGCGACGTCGAAGCCCAGTTGCTGGATTTTGCCGGCATCCAGCAGGCGGTAGTGCTGGCGCGCGAGGATGATGGCGAACTGCGGCTCGTCGCCTATCTGGTGCCAAACGATACCGGTGTCGCCAACGACGACTGGCTGCAGGCACTGCGCACGCACCTGGCGTCGCAACTGCCCTCGCACATGCTGCCGGCGGCCTATGTGGTACTGCCGCAGCTGCCGCTCAACGCCAACGGCAAGCTGGACCGCAGCGCCCTGCCCGCACCGCAGGCAAGCCATCTGCAGAACGTCCTGCAGCCGCCGGAAAACGACCTGCAGCGGCAACTGCTGGCGCTGTGGCAGGACTTGCTGAAGCAGACACAGATCGGCATCGACTGCGACTTCTTCGCAGTGGGCGGCCATTCGCTGCTGGCGCTGCGTTTGGCCAACCGCTTGCGCGAAACCTTCGGCTACGAACTAGAACTCAAAACGTTTTTCGCCACGCCGACGGTGCGTGCGCTCGCCGAGTCGATCGGCCGGCACGCGCAAGCAAGGCAGGCGGCGCAGCGTTTCGACGAATGCGATCTCTCCGACGTCGTCGAGTTTTAAGGATGCTCCGATTAATTCAACGCAGGTCGCTGCGGCCTGCGGTGGATTAAATCAGGGCATCCGATTACCAATGAATCAGTGGAGGAGTGTCATGACGGGCTTGCGCGAAGTCGATTTCATCGAGTTGTGGGTGGAGGATGCGGAGGCCATCGCCACCACCTATCAGGAAACCTTCGGTTTCGATCGGGTGGCGCAAGCCGGGCCTGACACCGGCCTGGCCGGGCATCATTCGTTCGTGCTGTCGCAAGGCCATGCGCACATGATCGTCACCTCGTCCATCGACGCGCGTGGCGAGGTGGCCGACTTCGTCGCCAGGCACGGCGACGGCGTGCGCGACATCGCCTTCGCCGTGGACGATGCCGCGCAGGTGTTCGGCCAGGCCGTCGCGCGCGGTGCGTCGCCGGTACGCGAACCGTCGCATGCGGTGTGGCACGGCGTGCCGGTGGTCACGGCCGCCATTGCCGGCTTCGAAGACGTGGTGCATTCGCTGGTGCAGCGCGACGCCCCGTTCCTGGACGCGCTGCCGGACCATTACCAGCGCATCGAACCGGCGCCGCGGACCACACCGTTCCTGCTCGATGCGCTCGACCACGTGGCGATGTGCCTGCGCGCCGGCACGCTGGATGAAGTCGCGGAATACTACAAGCGCGTGCTCGATTTCGAAGACGGGCACCGCGAACAGGTCTACACCGAACGCAGCGGCATGAACGCCCGCGTGGTGCAACGCGGCCCGATCAAATTCCCGCTGCAGGAGCCTTGGGTGGCCAACCCGACCGGACCGATCGCCGAATTCATCGACCTCAACGGCGGCGGCGGCGTGTACCACCTCGCCTTCCTCACCAACGACATCGTGCATACCTTGCGCGAGCTGCAGCAGAACAACGTCGACGTGCTGCCCACGCCTGGGCGCTACTACGACATGCTGGCCAAGCGGGTGGGACCGATCGACGAACAGCTGGACGACCTGCGCGACCTGGGCGTGCTGGTGGATCGCGACGACTGGGGCTATCTGCTGCAGGTTTTCACGCGCTCCCTGCACAAGCGGCAGACGCTGTTCTTCGAGGTGATCCAGCGCAAGAACGCGCGTGGCTTTGGCAGCGGCAACATCCGCGCGCTGTTCGACGCGGTGGAAAGCGATCGCCTGACGCTGATGGAGGCCGAGCCGCAATAGCTGCACGCATCGGCAACCAGCGCCTTTGCACGAGCGCTGACGCATGACGGCCCGAACACGGTATCGCCGTCGAAACAGCCGCATTCCGACCAACGAGAAGGATTTTCCATGGGCAACGAACTCTCCGTCAGCACGCTCGACCGTCACGTGCCGTCCTTGTGGGTGCTGGAACCCGGCGCGCTCGCCGAAGCAAAGCAGCCGTCGCTCGACGTGATTGCCGCGTGGGCAAGAAACTACCTGTGTTGTCCGCATGCCGAATTGGGACGCAATGGCCCCATGTGCCCCTTCGTTCCCGGCGCACTGCAAAAGCAGCTGCTGTTCGGCACGGTATATGAAGAGACCGAACTGGACGTGGAGGAGATCAAGGCGATCCTGCTGCGGGAAATGGAGCGCTTCATCGCACTGCCGCCGGTGTCGGGCAACGAGGCGCAATTCAAGTCGCTGCTGGCCTTGTTTCCCTATCTGCCGGCCGACCAGGTGGCGGAACTGATCGAAACGGCCCAGGCCGACCTGCAGCAGCATTTTGTGCCCAATGGCCTGATGGTGGGCGAATTCCACGACGGCCCGCCGCAGAAAGGCGGCCTGTGGAACCGCGACTTCCGCCCGCTCTACAGTCCGGTGCCGATGCTGGTGATCCGGCACATGGTGCCCACCGATTTGCTGTTCCTGAAGGACAATCAGGAGCTGTTCCGCGCATACAGCAGGATTTACGGCAACGCGGTGCCGGAACGTTTTCGCACTCACTACGAGGAGGCCGCCCAGCGGTTCGGCATGACCACCAACCCCGACCCAGATACCCAGCAAGCCGCGCCGCGCATCATCGCCGCGCTCGAAGCGGCGGACGTAAGCTATCGCGTGCATTGTCACGACGACTATCCCGCGCCCATCCGCGTACCCAAGGATTTCGCCAATGCGCTTGGGTACGTCGAGGGGCGCATCACCAAGTCGCTGTTCATGAAATACCGCGACAGCGAACGCTATTGCATGCTGGTCTGCGGCATGGACAAGCGCGTCGACCTGCGCAGTCTTGCTGCCAGGCTGGACGCCGGACGGCTGGAAATGGCGCCGCTGACCGATCTGCAACGCATCGTCGGCTATCCGCCGACGTCGGTCACGCCAATCGCAGTGGCTAACGTACCGGTGTTCATGGACGAGGCCCTGCTGCAGTTTCCCACTGTGCTGACCGGCAGCGGCGTGCCGCGCGTGGAAATAGAAATCGCGCCGGCCGACCTGCGCGCCTTGAGCAACGCCCAGGCCCTGGCCTTGGCCTGAGCGCGAGATACGCCGCATGTCGATCGAAGCGATTATCGAAGAGCTCGCCGCAGCCGGCGTCTATCTCGCCGTGCAGGATGGCAGGCTGCTGTGCAAGGCCAGGGATGGCGCGCTGACGGCCGAGCGGCGTCAACTGATTGCCGAGAACAAAGCGGATGTCATCCGCTTTTTTTCGCAGGCAGCCAACGAATCGCGCGAGGACGAACCACCCGTGGCACGGCGCCCCGCCGGCCCTGCCCCGCTGTCGCCGACGCAGCAGCGGCTCTGGTTTATCGATCGGCTGTCCGAATCCAAGGCCCACTACACCATCCCCGCCATCTACCGCCTCGACGGCCCGCTGGATATCCCGGCGCTGCAGCGTTCCTTGCAGGGTGTGGTGGCGCGGCACGAGATCCTGCGCAGCGTGATCGAGCCGCGCAACGGTGAACCGGTGGCTGTGGTGCATGAGCACGTGGACGTAACGCTGGCCATGGACGACTTGTGCGAACTGGACGCGGCCGCGCAGGCGCAGGCGATCCGCGCACGCATCACCGATGCCATCAGCAAGCCGTTCGACCTGGCGCATGAGCCGCCGCTGCGCGCCGAGCTGCTGCGGCTCGCGCCGGATGCGTACGTATGCATGTTGACGATGCATCACATCGCCTTCGACGGCTGGTCGGTGGAAAACCTGCTGCGTGAACTCTCCGCGCTGTATGCCGCGTCGCTGGCCGGCCACGCCGACCCATTGCCGGCGCTGCCGCTGCAATACGCCGATTACGCGGCCTGGCAGCAGCAATGGCTGCAAGGCGAACGGCTGCGCCGGGCCCTGGACTATTGGCGCAAGCAGCTCGACGGTGCACCTGCCGCGCATGGTCTTGCGCTGGACAAGACGCGTCCCTTGCAGGCCCATCATGCGGGAGCGTCGTGGCGCCAGCGCCTGCCGCCATCATTGCAACGAGCCTTGCTTGAGCTGAGCCGCCGCCATGGCGTCACCTTGTTCATGACGCTGCAAGCGGCCTTCTCGGTATTCGTGGCCCGCTGGAGCGGCCAAACCGATATCGTCATCGGCACGCCGGTCGCCAACCGTCCGCGCAACGAGCTGGCGCCGCTGATCGGCTTTTTCTCCAATACGTTGGCACTGCGCACCCGTCTAGCAAAAGGGGCATCTTTCACGGATGTATTGCAGCAGACCAAAGCCGTGGTGCTCGACGCCTTCGCGTTCCAGCACCTGCCGTTCGACCTGCTGGTGGAAGAGCTCAACCCGCCGCGCAACCTGGGCCTTCCTCCGCTGGTCCAGCTGATGTTCTCGCTGCAGGACATCGATGAACATGCCGCCTTGAACCTGCCCGGCATCGAGGCACAGGCGTTGGTTCCGGATGCGGTCAATGCCAGGTTCGACCTCGAAATCAGCCTGCGGCAAACACCGCAGGGATTGGAAGCATGCTTGGACTACAGCGCCGAGCTGTTCCATGCGCAAACCATCGCGCGCATGGGCGCTTCGTTCGCAGCGCTGCTGGAAGGTATCGTCGCCGACGAACGGCAACCCGTCGATCGGCTGCCCTTGCTGGATGCTCTGGAGCGCCGGCAGTTGCTGGAACAGTTCAGCGCATCGACGCAAGCCGCGTCCCGTCCAGCCTTGGTCCACACGCTGTTCGAGCAACACGCGCAGCGCACACCCGATGCGGTGGCGCTTACCTACGAAGGTGAATCACTGACCTACGCCGAGCTCAATGCGCAGGCCAACCGCGTCGCCCACGCGCTGATCGCGCGCGGCGTGCAACCGGATGACCGTGTAGCGCTCGGCGTGGAACGCAGTCTGGCGATGGTGATTGGCATCCTGGGCATCCTCAAGGCCGGCGCCGGGTATGTGCCGCTCGACCCGTCGTATCCGGCCGAACGCCTGGCGTATCTGTTGCAGGACAGTGCACCAGTGTTGTTGCTGACGCAGGCATCGCTGCAGGCGCGATGGCCGGCCGATGTGCCGATGCTGCAGCTGGATGATCCGCTGCTGGCAGCACAACCCACGCATGACCCGGCGATCGACCATCTCACCCCGCAGCACCTGGCGTACGTCATCTACACCTCCGGCTCGACCGGCCAGCCCAAGGGCGTAATGGTCGAACATGCCCAGGTAGCGCGTCTGCTGTCGGCGACCGAGGCGCTGTTTCAATTCGGGCGGCAGGATGTCTGGACGCTGTTCCACTCCTACGCCTTCGATTTCTCGGTGTGGGAGCTGTGGGGCGCACTGGCCCATGGCGGCCGGCTGGTGATCGTGCCGGCGCTGTGCGCGCGTTCGCCGAAGGACTTCTATGCACTGCTGTGCCGCGAACGGGTGACGGTGCTGAACCAGACGCCAAGCGCGTTCCGCGCCTTGATGGCGGTGCAGGATGCGCAAGCGCATGCCTTGCGCTACGTCATCTTCGGGGGCGAAGCCTTGGAGCTGCACACGCTGCGGCCATGGATCGAACGCAACGATCCGGCGCAGACGCGCTTGATCAACATGTACGGCATCACCGAGACCACGGTGCATGTCACGTACCGCGCGTTGACGCGCGAGGACATCGAAGCGGGCCGGGGCAGCCTGGTGGGGCGCGGCTTGCCGGACTTGCGGGTGTATCTCCTGGACGGTCATGGCGAACCGGTGCCGATCGGCGTCACCGGCGAGATCCACGTCGGCGGCGCGGGGGTAGCGCGCGGCTACTGGAACCGTCCGGCGCTGACGGCCGAACGTTTCCTGCGCGATCCATTCGTGGACGATCCGCAAGCGCGCATGTACAAGAGCGGCGACCTGGGGCGCTGGCTGCCGAACGGCGAGATCGACTACCTGGGCCGCAACGATTTCCAGGTGAAGATCCGCGGCTTCCGCATCGAGCTGGGCGAGATCGAGGCGAAGCTGGCCAAACAGGCCAACGTGCGCGAGGCGGTCGTGATTGCGCGCGAAGACATGCCGGGCGACAAGCGCCTGGTGGCGTACCTGGCTTCGCACGATGGACAGCCGCTGCCGATGGCTGCATTGCGCACTGCCTTGTCGAAGGAACTGGCCGACTACATGCTGCCCAGCGCCTTCGTGCAGCTGGAACAACTGCCCCTGACAGGCAATGGCAAGCTGGACCACAAGGCACTCCCCGCACCGGACCTGACATCCGTGGTGACGCAGCGTTACGAGGCGCCGCAAAGCGATACGGAGATCGCCATCGCCGCCATCTGGTGTGCCTTGCTGGGCCTGGAACGCGTCGGCCTGAACGACAATTTTTTTGAATTGGGCGGCCATTCGCTGCTGCTCACGCGCCTGCACAACCGGTTCAACGAACGCTACGGCGAAGGCTTGGCGCTGAGGCAGCTGTTCGCCGCGCCGACGATTCGCGAACAGGCGTCGCTGCTCGAGTCGATGCGCCGCGACGCCTCCCCGGCCACGCCGCGCTTGCCACCGCCGACGGCAAAGCCCGCCGATGCGGCGCCGGTCCTGTCCTTCGCACAGAGCCGGCTGTGGTTCATCGACCAGATGGACGGAGCCAGTGCGGTGTACAACATTCCCTGTGCGCTGCGCCTAGCCGGCGAGCTGCAGGTGGATGCCTTGCATCAGGCGCTGAACACCATCGTCGAACGCCACCAGGTGTTGCGCACGGTGATCGTCAACACGGCCGGCGAAGCACGCCCGCGTCTGCGGGAGGCATTCGCGCTGACGCTCGCGCTGCATGACCTCAGCCACCTGGACGAGGCCGCGCGGCATAAAACCCTGAGGGAGTTGCGCGACGCCGAAGCGGCGCTGCCGTTCGACCTGTCCAGCGATCTGCTGCTGCGCACGCAACTGCTGCGCCTGGCCGAACACGAACACGTGCTGCTGCTGACCGTGCACCACATCGCTGCGGATGGCTGGTCGATGGGCGTGTTGCTGAAGGAGCTAGCCGAGCTGTACGAAGCTGCGGTCGCCGGCCGTGCCGCCAGCTTGCCGGCGCTGCCCTTGCAATATGGCGACTATGCGCACTGGCAGCGCACCTGGCTGCAAGGCGCCCACCTGGATGAGCCATGCCGTTATTGGCAAACGCAACTGGATGCCCTGCCGGTGCTGCACAACCTGCCGCTGGACTTTCCGCGGCCGGAGCAACAGCGCTATCGCGGCGCCATGCATCGCCAAACCATGCCGCCCTCCTTGTTGGCGAAGTTGCGGCAACTTTCGCAGGCCCATGACGCCACCTTGTTCATGACCTTGCAAGCGGCCTTTGCGGTATGGCTTGCGCGCTGGAGCGGCGATACCGACATCGTGATGGGTACGCCCGTGGCCAACCGCCGCCATGAGCAGCTGGCGCCGCTGATCGGGTTCTTCGTCAACACGCTGGTGTTGCGTAGCGATTTGTCGGGCAACCCGCGTTTCGTCGACGCACTGGCGGCCGCGAAGACGATGGCGCTGGACGCCTATCAGCATCAGGACGTGCCGTTCGAACTACTGGTGGAACGCCTGCGCCCGCAACGTGCCACCAGTCACAGCCCGCTGTTCCAGGTGATGTTGTCGCTGGACAACAACACCGCTCCCATCGTGCCATTCGGCGGATTGCAGGTGGCCGACGTGGCAGGCGATATGCGGCACGCCAAGTTCGATCTGCTATTGAACCTGGGCGAGACCGCCGAGGGACTCGACGCCTGCTGGGACTACAACCGCGACCTGTTCCGCGCCGATACGGTTGCCCGCATGGCGGCCTCGTTCGAAACGCTGCTGCAGGGCATCGTTGCCGCACCGACGCAGCGTATCGGGCAGCTCCCCCTGCTCGATGCTTTCATGCAGCGCGAAGTCGTGGCCTTCAGCCATCAAGCAGCGACACCGAATTTCGGGCGACACTGCGTGCACACGCTTATCGAACAGCAGGTCGAGCGCAGCCCGCATGCCGTTGCCGTCAGCTGCGCAGCGGAAACCCTCACCTACGCCGAGCTCAACCGCCAGGCCAACCAGCTTGCGCATCATCTGCGCAAGCTGGGCGTGGGTCCGGATGTGCCGGTGGCGATCGCCGCGGAACGCAGTCTTGCGATGGTGATCGGCCTGCTCGCCATTCTCAAGGCCGGAGGCGCCTACGTGCCGCTGGACCCGGCCTATCCCACGGACCGCTTGGCATACATGCTGGCAGACAGCGCACCGGCGGTGTTGCTGGTGCAAGCGTCCGTGCTAGGTCGACTGCCTGCGGTGGAGCTGCCGACCTTGTCGCTCGACGACGCCACGCCATGGATGCACGAGCCCGGCCACAATCCGCACGTCACCGGCCTCTCTGCTGAGCACCTGGCCTACGTGATCTATACGTCGGGCTCGACCGGCTTGCCCAAGGGCGTGATGAATGAACATGGCGGCGTGGTCAACCGCCTGCTGTGGGCGCAATCGCAATTTCAGCTCTCGCCAGCCGATCGCGTGCTGCAAAAAACGCCGTACGGCTTTGACGTGTCGGTATGGGAATTTTTCCTGCCGCTCTTGGCAGGTGCGCAACTGGTGATGGCAAAACCCGGCGGCCACCAGGACCCAGCTTATCTGGCCGAGTTGATCGAAGGCGCCGGCGTCACTGTCTTGCATTTCGTGCCTTCGATGCTGCAACTGTTTCTGGATGGCGCGCACGCGCGCCGATGCACTGGCCTGCGGCATGTGCTGTGCAGCGGCGAGGCGCTGCCCTATTCGTTGCAAGTGCGCTTCATGCAGGCGTTGCCGAAGGTGGCGCTGCATAATCTTTACGGTCCGACCGAGGCGGCCGTCGACGTTACCTATTGGCGCTGCAATGCCTCGCTGCATCCCGGCACCGTGCCGATCGGCCGGCCGATCGCCAACACGCGCATGTACGTGTTGGATAGCCAGCATGCCCTGGTGCCGCGCGGCGTGGCGGGCGAGCTGTATATCGCCGGCGTGCAGGTTGCACGTGGCTATTTGAACCGGCCGGAGCTGACCGCCGAACGCTTTCTGGCGGATCCATTCTTTGCCAAGGATGGTGTTGGCGACCGCGATGTTCGCATGTACAAGACCGGTGACCTGGGACGTTGGCTGCCGGATGGTTCCATCGAATATCTCGGTCGCAACGATTTCCAGATCAAGATTCGCGGATTCCGGGTCGAATTGGGGGAAATCGAGGAAACCTTGGCCGCCCGCGAGGACGTGCGCGAAGCGGCGGTAATCGCGCGCGAAGACGTGCCCGGCGACAAGCGGCTGGTGGCGTACCTGGTGATGCACGAAGGGCACACGTTCGCTGCCGAAGACTTGCGGCAGGCCTTGGCGAAAAGCCTGCCGGAGTACATGGTGCCGAGCGCCTTTGTGCAGTTGGACGCCCTGCCGCTGACGACCAACGGCAAACTGGACCGCCGGGCATTGCCCGCGCCGAATGCAAGCGCTTATACGGCGGCCACCTATGTGCCGCCGCAAACCGCGCTGGAACGGCAACTTGTCGGCATCTGGCAAAACCTGTTGCAGCACGAACAGATCGGCGTTACTGCCAATTTCTTCGACCTCGGCGGCCACTCGCTCAATGCGGTGCGCCTGATGTCCAGCCTCCGCGAGGTTACGGGCAAGACGCTGCCGATCTCCCTGCTGTTTGAAGCGCCGACCATTCGCGCGCTGGCGGCACGGGCGGAAAGCCATGGCAACGCCGCGGACGATTCGTTCGTGGTGCTGCGCGAAGCGGCCGGCGCCACGCCGCTATACGTATTCCACGCGGCAGGCGGCGACGTGCTGTGTTACCAGCCGCTGCTGCAATACCTTGCAGCGGACATGCCGGTATACGGCTTCCACCGTCGCGAACTGCCCAACCAGCGCGTGCCGGTCCTGGTTTCCACCGAGCAACTGGCGGATGAGTATCTGGCCCGGCTGCTGCAACACCAACCCGCAGGCCCCTACTACCTGGCAGGCTGGTCCAGTGGCGGACTGATTGCGATGGAAGTGGCGGCGCGGCTGGAAACCCTGGGCCATACCGTGGCCGTGGTGGCGCTGATCGACACCATGCTGATGACCGGCGGCGACCTGCCCGCGCCGTTCCATGCAAGAGGGCTGGAACAACTGCAACAACTGGATGCGCAAGCCGCGTGCGAGCTGATGCGCGAATACGAGCCTGCGCTGCCACCCGTCACGCCGAAGGATGGCATGCTGGATATCTCCGCCACCGATTATTTCAATTACCTGGTGGCGGCCAACCAGATCTCGCTGGACTTCCACCGGCCTGCGTTCTCGCTGCGCACGCGCGTCCACTACTTCGGCTGCCGTGGCAATGCCATTGTGCAAACGCTGGACCAACGCGTCGAAGACATCCAGGCGCTGGTGCAGCCAACGATCTCCCGCGAGGATTTCGACGCTACGCATTTCTCGATCATGGAAGAACCCGACGTTGCCGGCCTCGGCCGCGCCATGGCGCGCCTGCTCGATGCAACTGCGCAGGCATCAACGGACAACATGGCATCACCACACAACAACGTGCCGCACAAGTCGACCTTTACCGGATGCCTCGCATGAACAGCACACCCTCCCATCTCGATGCCGTGGCCCTGGATGCAGCGCCGCCGCTGTTCCGCAATGCCAATTACCGATGGCTGTGGGGTAGCGCGGTGATTGCCTCCCTGGGGGACTACTTCACCCTCATCGCCATGCCCTGGCTGGTGCTGTCGGTCTCCAAGGACCCTGCTGCGCTGGGCATGGTCATGGCGCTGGAAAGCCTGCCCAGGGCGGCCTTCATGCTGGTCAGCGGCGGCGCATCCGATCGCTTTACGGCGCGTTCGGTATTGCTGGCAAGCCGATTCCTGTTCATGCTCGCACTGCTGTTGCTGGCGCTGCTGCTGCTCGGTGGGCACGTACAGCTTCATTATCTTTACGGGTTTGCGGTGACGTTCGGCCTGCTTGCCGCATTCGCCTTGCCGGCGGACCGCGCGCTGTTGCCGCAAGTGGTCGCGCCCTCGCACATCCAGAAAGGCAACAGCGCACTGATGGGCTCGCAGCAATTGATCCAGCTGTTCGCGCCGGTATTGGCCGGGCTGCTGATCTGGGGCCTGCCGACGGCCGAAGCGCCTGCCGGCGCCGGCGCCGATCTTCGGCATATCGCCTTCGCGTTCCTGTTCAATGCCGCCGCCATCGCGGTGGCGCTGCTGTTGCTGATGCGCATCCGCATCACACCGCAAACCGGCGCCGCGGAAGAACCGGAAGTGCGCCTCGCCGAAGGTTTCCGCTATCTCGGGCGGGATCGCGGCATGTTCATCGCCACCCTCTACATGGGCTGCATCGGCTTCTTTGCCATCGGGCCGCTGCTGACCACGATTCCGCAGCTGGCCACGCAACGGCTGCACGATGGCGCTTTGTCGTACGGCATGCTGTATGCGGTAAACGGATTGGGCTCGATCCTCGGCTTCGCACTCGGCGGCATGCTGCCCAAACCGGCGCTGCGCCGCCTTGGACTGGTGGTATGCAGCGCCGACCTGTGCTCCGGTATCGCCATCGGCTGGCTGGGCCATGCAAACAGTTTCGTTGCGGCCGCGCCCGCCCTGATCCTCGTGGGCATCACCGTCAGCTACGGCGGCGTGCTCAGCCTCAGCTGGATCCAGGAACGCGTACCGCCGGCCCTGGCCGGCCGCGTCCTCAGCATCATCATGTTCGCCGTGCTTGGTCTTACGCCACTGTCGATGGCGGCGGCCGGCTTCCTGGCCGCGCATTATTCGATCACGACATTGCTGACCATATCCGCCGCGGCCATCGGCGCAACGGCATTGGCAGGCATGGTTACACCTGCCATTCGCCGGTTTGGGGCGTATCCGGTGCCGGCAACGCCCTAAAACGCTGCGACGTCACGCCAGCCTACGTATATGGCCGTTCTAGTCGGATACGGCGATGGTCAACACCTGCGAACTCATCACTTCGTTGTTGTCGCGTATCTCGCTGACGTAAGTGGCGGTCGAGCCTGATGCGGCGACGGTCACGTCGATGTCCACCAGCACGGCGTCCGGCGCATCCTTGGCGCCAACCTCGATCCTCGCCGGCGTACCGGCGTGCGTGATGAGCTTGGGCTTTGACAGTATCTGTCCTGACTTGAGATCGGTGAGGACGGCCGTGACAGCATACGTATCCGCCGCCGGCATGCGTTTGACCTGAAGCTCGATCTTTGGCCGCGCATGGCTCCAATCGGCGGCGGAAGCGCCGGCATTTCCCGCGTTCGCCAAAGCCGAAACGCACAGCAAACCTGCCATGAAAAGAAACTTGCCCATTCCCTGCTCCTGGTCGATAGACAGTTGAAAAAAACGATGAGGTTTTGCGAGACGCCAGCTTACCGTCCTGAAGGCCGGGATCGTAAGCCAGGATGAAATCCCAGCATCAACGGTGGCGAATAGTTGACCTCACGCGCGAAAGCGCAGCGCATCCAAGACCAGCGAGAACGCCGGTGACGGATGCTTCCTGCTCGGATAATAAAGATGAAAGCCCGGAAACGGCGGGCACCAATCTTCCAGCACGCGTACAAGCCGACCTTTTTCGAGGTGCGGGGCGAACTCTTCTTCGGGGAGGAAGGCGATACCCATGCCGTCGAGTGCAGCTCGGACGATATGCAATGGCGTGTTGAACGTCACCTGGCCTTCTACGCGCACTTCCAGTTCACGGCCGCGGCGCTCGAACTCCCAGACATACAGTCCGCCCGCGCCTTGGCGCAGGTTGATGCAACGGTGCTGCGTGAGCTCGCCCGGTGTCTTGGGTGGCGCATGCCTGGCGAAGTACGCGGGTGAAGCGACTGCCGCCATGCGCACCTTCGGACCAATCGGCATGGCGATCATGTCCTTGTGCACCGCCTCACCCAACCGCACGCCAGCATCGAAGCGATCCGCAACGATGTCGCGCAGTTCGTAGCTCACGTCGAACTCGATGTGGATGTCGGGATACTTTCTGAGCACGGGCACGAGTTTTGGCCAGATGGTCGTGCGCAATACCTGGTCGGAACAGGTGATGCGTACCGTGCCGGCGGGCTTGCCGCGTGCCGCGGTCAGCGCGTCCAGCTCCGCTTCGATTTCCTCGAAACGATGCCCGATGGCTTGCACCAGACGTTCACCGGCATCGGTAGGCGCCACGCTGCGCGTGGTCCGGGTCAGCAGGCGGATATCGAGGCGCTCTTCCAGCGCCCGGATCGTCTGGCTGAGCGCCGATTGGGTAACGCCCAGCACGGCTGCCGCACGCGTAAAACTGCCTTCACGCGCCACGGTAACGAAGGCGAGCAGATCGTTGAGGTTGCGCTTGGCCATGGCATGCCTCCAGAAGCATTCATTAGTCTAGCTAATATGCTCTTTAAGTGTTTATTAGCTAGTCAAGGGTTTGCGCGCTCGCGAAAATAACCGGCGTGCAAGCGACATTCCCTCCCCTGTTCATTGAACCCGTCTTCTCGCAAATCCACCTGGAAGGCGGACCGGCACCGGTTCGCCGCTACCTGCCCGACCTCGTGGACCTGGTGCTTCGCCAGACGATTGATCCATCACCGGTATTCGACCTGGTGCTGCCGTTGGAACAGGTGGCCGAAGGCTACAAGGCAATGGACGAACGCCGTGCGATCAAGGCGCTGCTGCAGCCTTGAACACGTGCGGATCGTGACGCGCCTCTCATCACAACAGCAGGTGAAAACCAATGCAGACACGCAAACTCGGAAAATCCGGACTGGACGTATCGACACTCGGCCTGGGCTGCATGGGAATCAGTTTCAGCTATGCCACGCAGCTCTCCAAACCGGAAGGCATCGCGCTGATCCGCGCCGCGGTCGAGCGCGGTGTCACTTTTTTTGACACGGCCGAAGTCTATGGTCCGTTTACCAACGAAGAAGTGGTGGGCGAGGCGTTGCGGCCGGTTCGCGATCAGGTCGTCATCGCCACCAAGTTCGGCTTCGACATCGACTTCGAAACCCGCGAGAACCGCGGCGTAAGCAGCCGGCCGGAGCGCATCCGGCAGGCGGTCGACGGATCGTTGAAGCGGCTGGGCATCGACGCCATCGATCTTCTTTATCAGCACCGCGTCGACCCGGCCGTGCCGATCGAAGACGTGGCCGGCACCGTCAAAGCGCTGATTGCCGAGGGAAAGGTGCGCCACTTCGGCATGTCCGAACCCGGCGTGCAGACGCTGCGCCGCGCCCACGCGGTGCAACCGGTTGCCGCGCTCCAGAACGAATACTCGCTGTGGTGGCGAGCGCCGGAGACGAATGGAATCCTGCAGGCCTGCGATGAACTCGGTATCGGCTTCGTGCCCTATAGCCCGCTCGGCAAGGGCTTTTTGACTGGCGCCATGAGCAAAGATACCAAGCTGGCGGAGAACGATTTCCGCAGCAGTCAGCCGCGCTTCGCGCCGGACGCCATGGCGAAGAACCAGGCCTTCGTCGACCTGTTGCAGCGGGTCGCCACCGGGAAGCATGCAACACCTGCGCAGATCGCCCTCGCCTGGCTGCTTGCACAGCGTCCCTACATCGTGCCGATCCCCGGCACGACCAAGCTGCATCGATTGGAAGAAAATCTCGGCGCCGCCGACGTTACGTTTACGCGGGAGGATTTGCGCGTCATCAACGAGGCGGCCGCGCAGATCCAGGCCGAAGGCGAGCGCTATGCCGCGCAGCACCTGGCGATGGTTGGACAGGAGGCTCCGCCGGTTCATGGCTAACGACACAGCCGCATCGGAAACGCTATCGGCTCGCCAGCAAGCCATCGCACCTATCGCCGCCTTCGCCGCAGCGGGTGACATGGAAAGATTGAGCACGGCCCTGAACCAAGGCCTGGACGCCGGGATGAACATCAGCGACGCGCGCGAAATCCTGGTTCAACTCTATGCTTACGCCGGCTTTCCGCGCAGCCTCAATGCGCTTGGCGAATTGATGAAGGTGCTGGCGTTACGCACGCAGCGCGGCATGCAGGACGCACCTGGCCACGAACCCAGCCATGCCATTCCCACCGGCGCGGCCCTGCTTGCAGCTGGCAGCGCCAATCAAACCAGGTTGTCAGGCGGCCCCGTCAAAGGGCCGGTGTTCGAATTTGCCCCAGCCATCGACGCCTATCTGAAAACTCACCTGTTCGGCGACATCTTCGAGCGCGACAACCTCGACTGGCAAAGCCGCGAACTGGCCACCGTGGCCATGTTGTCGGCATTGCCGGGCGCCGAAGCGCAACTGCAGGCGCACATGCGCATCAGCATGAACGTGGGGCTTACTGCTGGCCAATTGCGGCAGTTTGGCGAGACCTTGGCCGAGCGTGTCGATGAAACGGCAGCCCGGCGTGCGCGCGATGCATTGGCGCGGCAACTGGCTGCGGCGCCGGCATATTGAGCGGGCTTCGACACGCTGGTCTACGCGCCCACCGCAGGATAGATGACCGTACCCCCCGGTTGAATCACGGCGCCCGCGGTTAGCCGGGCCTGTTCCATGCGGCCTTTGCTTACGATATGGACCACGGTTTCACCGCGGGCGATCAGGTAATCGGCAATGATGCGCCGATGACAGCGCCACCACACAGCCTCCGAGCACATGATTGCGCAACGATGCTGGTGTCCTTGCGCGATAAGCTGGTCCATGCCGAGCTGGAAATCCTCCGAAAACGCGTAATCCGCATAGTTATGGAAGCTCCGGTTTGACCAGAATCCATTGACCTGGGCAGGAACAGGATTCGATCGACCACGCCGGCCACCGAGTGCAAGGATGTGCAGGTAGGAAATATGGAAAGGCGCGAGGCCCTCGGGGAGCGTCTCCTTGTTGAACTGCGGATTGGTTCGCGAACGCGGAAAAGCCCGCACATCCACAAGCTGCTGCACAAGCGCGTCGCGCAATAGCGCGGCGAATTCGTCCAGGCTGCGATTGGAATGGCCAATCGTTAAGAAGGTGGCCATCAGGCCGGACCTTTGTGCGGATCGTGTTGCAGCGCCCTTCCCTTGTGCGCGGCGATGTGACCGGTCTTGTCGCTCTTGATCTCATATTGGGGATCGTCTTCCGACGCATGATGCGTATGACCCTTATAGTCAAAATCCCTGGTATGGACGGCCATGATCGTTCCGGTGACCCAGCCAGCTTCGGAATTCCATTTGACGTGATCGCCCCGCTTGAATGTCTTCGTCATCGCGCAGCTCCCGTGACGGTTCGAACGCACGCGCCAGGCGGCCTCGACCGATGGCGCGTGGCCACTACGTGCGGCAGCCGTCATTCGACGAGCATGGCAGTCAGCGTGGCGTGTAGACCTCTGTCGCCTTCAGCCGGCGCCCGGAATCGCGGGCGGGGATGCAATCCCAGCATTTATGTGTATGGCAATGCTGCCGGCCAATTGTGGAAGTTTGCCGAGACCAGGGCCGAACGCGCGAATGAAACGGCGGCCCGGCGTGCGCGCGATGCATTGGCGCGGCAACTGGCTGCCCCATGTGCGAATGTGCGCCAGCCATCGATAGCGCCGGCACGTTGATACGAAAAGGCCGCGAACCCGACAAGTTCGCGGCCTCCATGGCTCTGCGCCATCAGGGATTATGTATCTCGGTCGAAGCGTGCGCCGCCTGCAGATTGCTCCAGAAGGTGCCGCCATCCTTTAGTGGCGGATTGGCCGCACCGAAGTTGAAGCCGTCAATGGCATTCTTCGCCGGCTGCGGCAGGTCATTCCATCCCACCAGGGGTTGGGTGCCGCCCTGGCGCCAGGTCGGGTCGGGATGGTGATCCAGCAGCTTGTCCGGCGCGTGGTAATACACCAGCGGATGCACGCCCCAGCTGACGTAGCCATAGCTGCCCGTCCATGTGGGCGGCGCATCGTTCACCGACCAGCCGCCGTGCATGGAGTAGTTGATCCTTAGGATGGGCGAGCCGACCTGGCATTCCTTGAGCCACACCACAATGCCTTCCCATTCATAGCGATGGCCGCCAATCCCGGAGGGTGGCATGTCCTTGGGCATGAACCACGAATACATGATCGCGCACTCGCCGTAGTAGTTGGCGTAGCGCGAATAAACCTGACCAACGCTGCTGGTGCACTCGCCATTCGAAGCGCCGGTCGGTTTCAGGCCGCCGCTGACATCTCCGTTTGCATCGACTGCCGGATAGGGATCACAACCCTTGTCGCCAATGGCCAGCCTTGGCTGGTAATACTTCTCCAGCGCCGAAGCACCAGTGTAGATCGGTTGTACCTGATCGTGGGCTATTACGTTGTAAGCGAGTGCAGCGCTGCTTCCGAACAGGCTGCCGATCACCCCCAGACACAAAAACATTTTCTTCAAGCGCATTTGCGAATCACCTTTTGTCAATGGACGATTTTTCGTGCTGCGTCTCAATGCTTGAGCTCCCGGCATTCCGCTTGCCTGGACACGCATGTCATGCCGCCTGCAAGCATCCGACGCGATGCGACGCCTGTTGCCAGGAAAAGGCTCTCACTCCCCTGAAAGAAAATAAACGCCCCAGTTGGCAAGCAGATGATTGCCGTATGACTGCCGCCATGACCCATCGCGACAGCATCCACCGCGGACAGCGTGAGCTTGTGTTCGAGACACAGGCACTTGGGTGAACAGTGCGGCTGTCATTTCAGGCCGAACATTGTTACGGCGTGCTCCCGCGCGTGGGTAGCGCAATGATCTGCTGTCCCGATCTACGATGGCCGCTTCCACCGCGACGGCATTTGCACAAAAACGTCCGCCCGATTATTTTGTATTTTTCAAGGAAGACGGAGACATGTAATGCGCCAATGGCTTTTTTTGATACCGCTCGCCATGCTTTCTATACCCTGTATGGCCGACGGAATGCTTTACGTGCAAGTGCCGGCCGTGCTTTCAAAAGACGCGCCGATGATCGATGCGGTCAAGACGCAGTGTGCGCTTCCCCAGGTTGTCGGAGAGGACGTCTTCAATTCGGTCAGCCAGGTTTACGGCAACAGCAAAAAAACCGACAGCGAGGCGTCGGTGATCGGGCAACCGGTCTTGAAGACCACCTTGTTGTCGGCGCGCGGATGGGCCGGCGGCGGCTGGAGCGGATCGAAGGAAATCACCATCCAGGTCGAACTGGTCAAAGACGGCAAAACACTGGACACGACGACCCTGGACTATTCCTCAAAAGGCGGTTTATTCGGGCCATTCAAGGGCACCTGCGACATTCTTCATTACGCTGCGGAGAAATTGGGGAAGCGGGTGGCGAAATGGATAAAGAAACGGGATGACCTTATCCTCACCGCGAAATAATGTTCGGCCCTTTTTCGGAAATGCCTTGCCGAGGGAATGCGGCATGAATTCAAGCGTGCCTGGATTTTGGCGATCGTGCCTGCTGGCTACGATTGCAGCGGTGGCGTGCAATCATGCCTTGGGCGGAACGACGATTCCCGCCGTATTCGAGGCAGGCCACATCTACGCCACACCTCGCCTTGCAAACGGTAAAACGCTAAGGCTATTGGTCGACACCGGTGGCGGTGGCGCCTGGACGTACTGGCTCTGGCGTACGCCATCCTTGGACTTGGCCAAGCTTGAATCCTGCCGCATTGGGGGCCAATCCATCGAGCTATTCCGTGCGCCCGCATTCTCCGGCACTCCCCTGCCGCCGCCTGTCGGCCCTTGCCGGGGCATCATGCTGCTGCCGAAAGATGCGCACGAAGCCTCGAACTACGACGGCATGATCGGCGCCAATTACCTCGCCACCCATGGCATCTGGACCTTCGATTATCCCGGGCAGCGCTTGATCCACGAGAACAAGCAGTGGGCTCCGCCGCCCGATGCCCACCAAGCGCCGCTCGGCTTCACCGCCACTGCATCGAAGTTGCGCCTGGGCTTTCCTCGCCTGACGATCGTTGTCGACGGCGAACCGCTCGACATGCTGCTGGACACCGGCGCCACCGGCCGACCGACCGCCAGCACGCTAGCCGCCACTGGCGAGCCCGTGGTCGATGGACAAGGCGTAACCAGCTACGTCACCACCTCGATGCTGGAGCGATGGCATCGCCGGCATCCGGATTGGAAAGTCATCAACAACGGCGACGACCTCTTTGGTCCCACGCGCGTCACCAGGGTGATCCGCGTACCCGACGTGGTGTGGGCAGGCATGAAGCTCGGGCCGGTCTGGTTTACCGAGCGGCCGGACGACAACTTCCACGTCATGATGGCCTCCATGATGGACAAGCGGCCCGAGGGCGCACTGGGCGGTAATGTGTTCCGGCATATGGTGCTGACGATTGATTACTTGCACGAGCGAGCTTGGGTCGTCTGCAAGGACGCATCTTTTTGCCGTTCGGCGGCAGGTTCGTGACAGGGCAGCAAACTATGAGCGCGACTGGATCAGAGGAAAGTCGCTGAGCCCCGGCCTTCGCCGGCGCGACGAATCTTTGTAAGCCCAGGCTCAAGTTCTGAGCATTGGCCTCAGCTTATTCGGCACTCCAACCAAGCCCCAGGCTCTTCTGCAGCGACACGAAATCCTTCAGCAGTTCCGCCCTGCCTTGCACCAGGTTCTGCTGTGCGCTGAATTGCACGCGTTGCGTGTCCAGCAGGTCGATCAGCGAGGATGCGCCGGCTTCGTAGCGTTGGCGCATCAGCTTCGCGGAGCGGTCGGCGGAGGCTTCGATCTGCTGCAGGCGCGCCACGCTGTCGCGCTGGTGGCCGTAGCGGGATAGTGCGTTGTTGGCATCCTGCAAGGCGGCGAGCACGGTTTGGGTGTAGCGGGCGGCGGCTTCGTCCCTGCCCGCTTCGGCCTGGCGAATGGAGCCCCGTGTGCGGCCAAAATCCAGCACGTCCCATTGCAGGTACGGCACGCCCAGCCAGGTGAACGCGCTCTTGTGCAGCAGGTGTCCCGGATCGGCAGCGTTGGAGCCGATAAAGCCGAGCATCGTCACCTTGGGAAACAGATCGGCTTCATGCTGGCCGATCTGCGCGTTGCTTGCGGCCAGGCGGCGTTCGGCGGCGCGGATGTCCGGGCGACGCTTCAATACGGCCGCCGGATCGTCGACGGGTACGGACGACGGCATGGCCGGCAATGCGGCCGGTGTTGCGAGTTCGCGATCCAGGGCGCCGGGGGCCTGGCCGGTCAATACGGCCAGCTGGTCGAGCGATTCGGTGATCTGTTCGTCCAGGGGGATGAGCGTCGCCCTGGTGTTTTCCACTTGCGTGGTTTGCCGCTCGACATCCGCGTCGGTCACCACGCCACGCTCGCGCTGCTGGCGGATCAGGTCCAGCGTTTGCTGTTCCAGTTGCGCCGATTGATCGGCCAGTTGCAGGCGTTGTTGCTGGCTGCGCAGGTCGATGTAGGCCTGCGCGACTTCCGCGGCCAGCGACACCTGCGTATCGGCCAGGTCCGCATCCACGGCCTGGGCTTGTGCGGATGCTGCCTCGATCGCGCGCCGCGTGCCGCCGAACACGTCGATTTCCCAGGAGGCATCGAAACCGGCGCTATAGAACTGCAACGGTCCACGCCCGCTGGATGATGGGCTGCCGGAAGCTTGCTGCGACGTCTGCAGGCTGGACAGATCCGGTTCGCGCATGCGCACGGCCGCGGCGTCGGCCGACACCTTCGGCATCTCCGCGGCGCGCTGTTGCTGCAGTTGCGCGCGCGATTGGCGCAGACGTGCCTGTGCGGCGTGCAGGTCGGGATTGTTTTTCAATGCAGCGGCGATCAGCGCATTCAATGTGGGATCGTCCAGCGATTCCCACCAGCGGCTCGGCGCATGTCCCACCTGGCTGACGCCGGCCGCCGGCGTGCGCACGAACGCATTCGCTTGTGCCGCGCCGTGCGCCACGTCCGGTGCGCCGTGGTAATCCGGCCCCACCGTGCAGCCGGAAAGCCCGGCCATCACGGTCAGCCATGCTGCGCAGGCGATGCCTGCATGGCGCGAGGAAGACATCGACATAACAAGCATCCTTATCGACATAGCAGGCATCCTCAATGAGCTTCGCTGGCCGGCGCGTGATGGCGCGGGGTTCTGAGCAACAAGGCCAATGGAACGCAGCACAGCAAAGCGATTCCCAACAGGTAAAACACTTCCGAGAACGTCATCACCATGGCCTGCTGCTGGATTTGCGCGGCAAGTTGGCCGAGTGCACGCATCTGCGAATACGCCATGTCGCCCGTACGTGCGAACCAGCTGGCCGCATTGGCGGCGATGCGTTCCTGGCCCAGCACCGAGTTGGCGGTGAGCGATTCGCGGATGGCCGCCACGTGGAAGTTGTTGCGGCGATCGATGACGGTGCCGATGATGGCCAGCCCGATCGAGCCGCCCAGGTTGCGCGCCATGTTGTAGATGCCGGCGGCGTCGCCGGAATCCTCGCGCGACACCGCTGCCATCGACGCCTGGTTGAGCGGCATCATCGCCAGCATCTGCCCGGCGCCGCGCACCAGCTGCGACCAGAAGAAATCGTGCCCGACGCTTTGCGCGGTCAAATGGATGTCCAGCATGCAGCTGCCGAAGAAGCACAGCAGGCCGCTGATCACCAGGATGCGGAAATCCACCCGGCCGAGCAGCCGCGGCAGGATCGGCATCATCAGGAAGGCCGGCACGCCGGAGACCAGCATCACCCAGCCGGATTGCTCGGCGTTGTAACCGGAGATCAGGCCGAGAAACTGCGGAATCAGGTAGATCACGCCGTACAGCGCCGCCCCCACCACCAGCACGATGAAAATCACGCTGGCGTAGCGCGGATTGCCCAGCAGGCTCAGCCGCATCACCGGCCGCCTGGCGGTGAACTGCGAAATGGCGATCAACACCATGCCGATCAGCGACAGCACGCTGAGCCAGACAATCGTATTGGACTGGAACCACTGCTCGCGCTGCCCTTCTTCCAGCACCACGGTCAGCGAACTCAGGCCTACCGACAAGCCAACGATGCCCAGCCAGTCGGCCTGCCTCAGCGCCTCCAGATGCAGCGGCGCCGAAGGCAAGCCGGCCAGCAACAGGATCATCAAGCCGATGCACACCGGCAGGTTGATGAAGAAGCACCAGCTCCAGCTGATGTTTTCCGTCAGCCAGCCACCGAGTACGGGGCCAAGCAAGGGCCCGAGCAAGACGATCAGGCCGAACACCGTCATGCCGATCGGCAATTGCGAAAGCGGCAGGCGCGTGCGAATGATGGTCTGCGCGGTCGGGATCATAGCGCCGCCGGTCAGCCCCTGCCCGATGCGGCCGATGATCATCACCAACAAGGTGTGCGAGAGACCGCACATCATCGAAAACAGGATGAACAATACCGCGCAGCCGAGCAGGAAGTTGCGCAGGCCGAACACGCGCGTGAGCCATGCAGCGAGCGGGATGATCACGATTTCCGACATCAGGTAGCCGGTGGAAATCCACGTGCCTTCGGTGCCGGTGGCGCCGATTTCACCCTGGATCTGCGGCAGCGCCGAGTTGGTGATCGAGATATCCAGCGTCGCCATCAGCGCGCCGAGCGAGCCGGCCGCCACGGCAATCCAGTCGGCGACGCTCGCGCGTTCCGGATGATGGGCCGGCGTGGCGGCCGTCTCAGCCATGCTGGTTGCCCGCCGGTGCCGGTTGCGCGCCGTGCCCGTGCGAACGCGTGTCCACTTCTACCGTGACCGACAGGCCCGGCACGAGCCGCGCGCGTGTCTGTTCGTCCGCATCGATGCGAATGCGCACCGGCACGCGCTGCACGATCTTGGTGAAGTTGCCGGTGGCGTTTTCGGGCGGCAGCAGCGCGAACTGCGAACCGGTGCCCGGTGCAAAGCTGTCGACCACGCCATGCAAGTCCGCATCGGGCAGCGCATCCACATGTACGGTGGCGGATTGCCCGGCGCGCATGCGGCCGATCTGTGTTTCCTTGAAGTTGGCGGTGAGGTAGATGCTCTGCACCGGCACCACCGTCATCAGGCGCGTGCCCGGCTGGGCATATTGCCCCACGCGTACCGTGCGGTCGCCGACGCGGCCGTCCAGCGAACTGCGGATGAGCGTGTCCTGCAGATCGAGCTGCGCCTGCTTGGCGGAGGCCTGCGCGGCCTCCAGTTGCGCCTGCGCTTGCGCAATCTGCGCATGCAGGTCGGCCATGCGTGCTTGCGCCTGGTCGAGCGCTGCCTTGTCGGCCGCCAGCGTAGCCCGCGCCTGGTCCCGGTTGCTGACGAGCACCGATAGCTGATCGCCGCTTTCGGCGCCGGTTTTCGCCAGCGGGCCGTAGCGGCGCACTTCGTCATCCGTGTGCCTGGCGTTGACCTGCGCCACCTGCAACTGCGCGCGCGCCTGCTCGATGGCGGCATGCTGTTGCGTGATGCCGGCCTGCGCACGCTCGACGTCCGCGCGGCGCGCATCGACCGTCGCGGTCGATTGATCCAGCGCCGCCTGGTACTGGCGGCCATCCAGCCGCACCAGCGGATCGCCCGCCTTCACCGTGGCGTTGTCGCCCACGTAGACCTCGGTGACATAGCCGCTGACCTTGGGCGCCACGGTGACGCTGTCGGCCTGCAGGTAGGCGTCGTCGGTGCCCTGGATAAAGCGCCCGACGAGCCACCAATAACCCAATGCCGCCAGGCCAATGGCAGCCAGCAAGAGGACGACCGGCAGCAGAAACCGCGGTGCTTTTCGACGCGGCGCAGCGCCGTTGGACGCATCGCCCGATACGCCGGTGTTGGAAGGAGGCATGCCATGACCCTGAAATTATTCCAGCTGGAAAATTTATTCCGCTTGGTATATTTCTGTCAAATGTTATCTTTGCCGGCAGAGACGGAGAACCCGCATGACTCAAGCCAAGCGTTTGCGTCGCCCACCTGCCGGCGGCTATGCCCGGGGCGATGAAACCCGCCAGCGCATCATCGACGCCGCCATCCAGCTGTTCGGCGAGCACGGCTTCAAGGACGCCTCCACGCGCGACATCGCCACCGCGGCCAACGTCAATGCGCCGGCGCTGCAGTATTACTTCGAGAACAAGGAAGGCCTCTACAAGGCGTGCGCGGAATACATCACCAGCGACCTGCAGGCGCGCTTCGCCCCGTCGATGCGCCAGGCCAGCGATGCGCTGAAAAACCACGCCGATACCGACACGCTGATCGAGGCCTATTTGGGCATCCAGCTGGTCACGCTGGACAGCGTGCTCACGCCCACGCACCTGGCGAAAGGGCGCCTGGTGGGACGCGAGCTGGCCGGCGAAGCCCCCAGCATGATTTCGCCGATGCTGCAGCAGAAGATGAAGCGGCCGATCAACAAGCTGTTGCTCGAACTGATTGCGCGCATCACGCATGCGCGCACCAACGAAGCCATCACGCGCATCCGGCTGCTTACCTTGAAAGGCCTGGTGCTGGCCTTCTACTACCCGCCCGGCGCATGCCTGGAACTGCTGGGCTGGAAGGAGATCGATGCGGCAAAAAGCGCACTGATCAAGGCGAGCGTGCAGGAGCAGACGCGTACGTTGTTGATGAGTTGGCGTGGTGGTGCGTAGTTAAGCCTTCGCAGGCTTCTGCGTGTGCCAGTAAGCGAAAGCAAAAACAGTAAAAATGAGGTTGGAGGCCAGAAATAGAGTAATCGCCCTCGCAGTGGCTCACGCCAATCAAAAACTGCCTGCCGCTTCAAGGCGGTTGATCTTTTCCAGCAACGCATCGACATATTCGAGCACTCCGCTTTCGCCGCCGGAAGCCCGGATAATCATCGTCAACTCACCCTGGGTCACGATGACTCCCATATCTCTTTACCCTCGATGCAAGGGCAACACACGCAAGCGCGTGCGATTGGGATCGATCGTGAGCAGCGCACCTTCATCCAGTTCGAGGGACATTTGCCGCAGCGCGATGACCACTTGTCGACCGATAGCGTCCGGACTGATGTCCTCGGCGCGGATTTGCACAACGCTGGGCTTTTCGCCATGCGAGGCGGCAAGGATTGCGCTGAAGTCCAGATCATGCGTGAGCACCACATAGTCATTCGCGCTGGCGTACACCATGATCTCCGAGTCCGGCGCATTCTTCGCGCCGACCATCGACCAATGCACCGCTTCGATGCCAACGCCAGCGAATAAGTCGACCCAGCGCGGCGACAAATTCATATCAACGAGAAGCTTCATGCGGTGGTGAGCATGACTTCGCGTTCTTCCGCCCGCCATGCCGCGTAGCGGAGCGCCTGCATGATGTCTTCGCGTTCCAAATAGGGGTAGTCAGCGAGAAGTTCATCGACACTGCGCCCCGCACCGATCTGCCCCACGACCATGCCGACCGTGACACGCAAGCCTCTGATGCATGCCTTGCCACCCATGATTTCAGGCTGTTGGGTGATGCGGTCGAGTTGCCCCATGATCTGCTCCTTATCGAAACTCATGGTCATGCTAGTCTTGTGAGAATGGCCTTTCAAGAAGTGCTTTATGAGCAGCCATACGCCTTGATTCTGCGTGGTGCAAGGACGACGTAACAAGGCTTATCAAAAAATCCTCGTTTTCACGTGGTGTCCCCATGCCGGCCTGCTGGATGACGCTGACAAGAAATCCGCGACACGCATAACTGCGGCACGTGTCCACGCCCCAGGCCGCAGAAATCCCCTGCTGACGCAGGAGAAGGGGCGCATTTTCGCGACCGTGAACATACACGCTAAAGTTGGCGTCATTGCCCTACGGAATGTTGCGCTTGTTCGCTGGTTTTCCCATGACCTTCTGGACCTTCATCTACATCGCCGGCGCCGTGCAGGCGGCCTTGCTGGCCCTGGCGCTTTGGCGGCGCCCGGCCAATCACAGCGCCAATCACCTGTTGGCGGTGTGGGTGGCGCTTACCGGCGTGGATCTGGCGGTGAAGGCGCTGTACTGGCATCTGCTGACGCCGGAATGGTTTCGCGCCTATCGTTTCGTTGCGTTGTTTCCGTTCCTCTACGGCAGCCTGTTCTATCTCTACGTACGGGCGTTGGTCGAGGATCGCCGGTTCAAACCGCGCGACGTGGTGCACCTGGCCGGTTTTCTGGTGATGCTGGTGCTCAACGCCTATGTCTTCGTCGGCAGCCATGCGCAACTGCAAGCGCTGTCGGCGCGCTGGATTGCCGGCGAGCGCGCGATTGGGGCCTGGTTCGATGGCCCGCTGTTTCTGTATAGCCTTTCCTATGTGATGGCTGCGCTGGCCTTGATACGCCGCTACCGGCGGCGGCTGCGCGAGCAGCGCTCGGATGCCGACCGGCTGTCGCTGCGCTGGATCGACGCGATGGCCGGCTTCCAGATCGCCATCTGGAGCGTGGCCATCGTGCAGGCGATGACGTATCTGCCGGTGCTCAATTACGGCTTGCTGTTCGGCCTGGTCGCCGCCTGGGTGTGGATGGTGGGCTGGTTCAGCCTGGGGCAGCCGCCGGTGCAGGTGGCGCCGGCGATTTCCGCCTCGCACGACCAGCAGGAACAAGCCGCCACGAGTATGGACACGGCACGCTTCGTGGACGTCGAAGCACGCCTGGCGCAACTGATGAACGGCGATGCCCCGCTCTACCTCGAACCGGCATTGACCATCGGCCAGGTCGCCAAGCGCAGCGGCTATCCGGAATATCTGGTTTCCGCCGTGATCAACCGGCGCATGGGCGGCAGCTTCTGCGATTACGTCAATCGCCTGCGTGTGGAAGCGGTACGCGAACGGCTGGCAGACCCCGCCGAATCGCGCACCATCCTCGACCTGGCGTATGCCTGCGGCTTCACTTCCAAATCCACCTTCAACGCCGCGTTCAAGCGGGAGGTCGGCGATACGCCCAGCAACTATCGCCGGCAGCACACCGCGGCCACGCCCGTCACCTGATGGCAAGTGCGGCGGCTGGCGTGCGATGGAGCGCGGCGATGATCGCAGCGGTGGCATCGCCGATGCCGGTGCCGCCACCCTGCATGCTCAGCCCCAGGCGCACCACTACCAGGTGTTCGGAAGGCACGATGATGACGTACTGGCCGAACGCACCGCGTGCGTAATACATGTCTTTGGGCAACTGCGGCATGCCCCACGGCGCGTCCCACACCGGCACGCTTCCGGTGTTCACCAGGTTGGTCCAGAAGCCCGCGCCATAGCCCGTGTGCAAGGTCTGCGAGCGGGAATAATCCGCCCATCCCTGCGGCAGGATGCGCTTGCCGTCCGCCATGCCGTCATCCAGGTAAAGCTGGCCGAAGCGTGCAAGATCGCGTGCGGATGCGTACATGAAACCGGAGCCGAGCAAGCTGCCGGTCTGGTCGACTTCGATCACCGAATGATGCATGCCCAATGGCGCAAACAAGTTGTCGCGCGCGAACGTCTCGGCGCCGACGGCCGTGCCGCCGGTGGCATCGCCGATCAGTTTCGACAGCAGCGCATAACTGAGATTGCCATAGGCCCAGGCGGTACCCGGCGCATGCGCCAGCGGCGTGCGCGCGGCGAAGCCGGCGGTATCGGCCTCGCGAAACCACATATGCGTGGCCAGGTTGACCGCGCCATTGGTTTCGTCGAAAGGCAGTCCGCTGTCCATGCGCAGCAACTGGTCCACCGTAATGGCGTGATGTGGATCGGCAGCCGACGCCCAGGCGGCGATCGGCGCGGGTTGATCCAGGCGCAACCGGCCCTGGCGCACCAGCACGCCGATCAGCGCCTGCGTCACCGACTTGGTCACCGAATGCACCCAGATCGGCGTTTCCGGACCGTAACCCTTGGCGTAACGCTCCGCGATCAGCTGGCCGTCATGCAACACCACCACCGCCTTGGTCTGACGCAGGTGCGACGGGTCGGGTTCGACGAACGCCTGGTCGAGCGCGGCACGCAAGGCCGGATCGGTTGGCGTGACGATGCGTCCGCCGAAACCATCGGGCTCGGCCTGCTCGCTGAAACCCGCCGCGCGGAGCGGATCATCGCCAAGCACGAGCGTGCAGCCCAGGCCGTCGCGGTAGACCGACCGGGCGCGAAACACGGCCAGCAGGCTGCTGCGTACTTCATGCTGCGAACGGTCAACCGTGTAGCGCACCGCCCAGTTGATGCCGTCCAGCAGCGGCCGCTGCTCTTCGGTGTAGACCCGGTCTGGATCGACGTGCGATACGAAGGCCGCGGCACACAGCGACTGGCTGACCGAGGCCGCGCCGACGTACATCAGGTCGCGATTGAGCCAGGTGACTACGCCACCGGCGAATACCAGCACGAGCAGACTCAGCAGTACATAACGGGCGGACTTCATGGGCTTGGGCTCCGGCAGCGGGAAAGGCTGCAGAATCCAGTTGCCGGGCCGTCCGGTCGTCCGGTCCGGCGGATTCGTACGGCTGTACGGTCAATCCGGACGGCCATTGCTGCGTCGGGCAGCATTCCATCAGTACAACACACGCATGCTCAGTTGTACCTGGGTATCGATCACGTGCCCCGGCAGGCCATATTCGACCGGCAATGTGGAGGTGCTGTCGATGTGCAGCAGTTCTGCCGTCAGGCGCAGATAATTGCGCGGCCGCCAGTTGAGCGCCGCCGTCACCGCATTGCCGCTCTCCCCTTGGTGCATACCGGAATCGTCGGAAGGCTTCCGCGTGCTGAAATGGTCAATGCGCAATGCAGGACGCCAGGCGCCACGATTCCACCCGACCAGCACGAATGCTGCACGGTAATGGGTACGCTGGTACAGGTCCTCCGAAGACTCGACCGTGGCATCGCCATCCATGGCTTGCGCGATCCAGGTGACGGCGCCGGTATCGGTGCGCGCCCCCAGGCTCCAGAAACGGGTATGCCAGGCGGATTGTTCGTCACCGCCGGCATAAGGCGCGGACGCGCCCGCGTCGGCGTGATTGTCGTAACGCAGCAGGCTCACCCGCGTTTCGCCGGGCGCGTGCCAGCTGAGGGCCACATAGTCGCCCCAGTGCGAGGCGCCGATCGTGCGAAAGGGATCGTAATAGCGCGGCGGCGTGCCGCCCTCCTCGCTCACCGCGGCGTTGGGTTCACGCAAGCGGTTGCCGAGGCCTGCAACCCGGTCGCCGATCGACCATCCGCGCATGGCCAGCACGGTGCCGGACGGGTCATCACGGCGAAACAGCGCGGCGTGCAGATCCCAGCTGTTGACCTCGCCGCGATGCTCCAGCAAAAACTCGCCGCCTACCGCACGCAGTTCCTCGCCCACCCAGGTATTGATGGCCGAAGAGCTGAGCGTCCATGGACTGGTCCAGCCGACGCCGTCGTTCTCCATCGACACCGGCGGGAAGAAAGCCCCCGCCCGCACCGACCAGCGCCAAGGCGTGGTGGATACCGGGCGATAGCGCATCCAGCCTTCCAGCAGGCCGAAGCCGCCATGACTGCCGGATTGATATTGCAGCTGCGCCAGGGCCAGCAGCTCAGGCGTGATCTGCGCCGAGCCATACGCCGCGGCGCCGCCGAAATGCAGCTGCGTTTGCCCTCCGCCATAGCGGGTTTTTCCGAAGCCACCGCGCGTCCAGCTGGTGTCGTCGGGGGCCGCCACCAGGCGCTCGTCGACGTAGGCATGCCACACGAAGTCCTGCGCATGCGCGCAGGTGACGACACCCCATAGCGCGACCATCGAACACAGTCGGTGTTTTCTCATGCTTGGCTGCTGTTGCATTGGGTGGTAATCAGCATGGCGAGCGCATCGGCGCTGATGGGCCTGGCAACGAAATAACCTTGTGCGTGGTCGCAACCGATCGAGGCCAGGTAATCGCACGTGGCCTGGTCTTCCACGCCTTCGGCTGTAACCTGGTAGCCCAGCTCGTGGCTGAGCTCCACGATGGAGCGCACGATGATGCGATCGTTGGGATCATCGATCAGCGGCTTGATGAAACTCTGGTCGATCTTCAGTTCATCAACCGGAAGCGTGTGCAGGTAAGACAACGACGACTGGCCCACACCGAAATCGTCGATGGCGATGTGAAACCCGCATGCCGATAGTTGCTGCAGCACGCGCGAAGCCGATTCGAATTCGCCGATCACGGCGCGCTCGGTGATCTCCAGCGTCAATTGCCCGGGCGGCAACTGGTGCATGGCGGCCAAGCCGACGATGTAGTGCGGCAAGTCCGCATCGACCAGGTCGCGGGCGGAAAGGTTTACCGCCACACGCAGCGGCATGCCCTGCGCCTGCCATTGGCTGGCCTGCGCAATGGCCGCCGCCAATGCCCAACGGGTCAGGCGTTGGATGTTGCCGGTGTCTTCGGCCATGCCGATGAATTCATCGGGCGGGATCGCTCCCCGCGACGGATGCTGCCAACGCACCAGCGACTCCGCGCTGTCGAGACGGCGCGTGGAAAGTGACAGCTTGGGTTGGTAATACAGCTGCAACTGTCCTTGCGCCAGCCCTTCGCGCAACTCCCCCATCAGCGAAAGCCGCTCCGGGCGATGCGGATCGATGGCAGTCTGGTAAAACGCCCATGCCCGGGACGAGCCGGCCGCAGCGAACTGAGCCGTTTCGGCATAACGCAGCAATGCCACGGCTTCGCCCGCATGCTCCGGATAGATGGCGATACCGATCGCCGGCATCATGTCGATGCTCAGGTCGGCCTCCGCATAGGGCGTGGCAAGCACATCGAGAATACGGACCGCTGCGTGCACGGCATCGTCGCGGCCGGCAGTCGCCAGCCACGCAACGAAATTGCTGTCGGTGGCCCGCGCCACCTGTGCCCCATCGACCACCCGTTGAATGCGCTCGCCAGCCTCACGCATCAGGCGATCGCAAAGGCCATGCCCCATGGTCTTGATGATGTCCGGTACCCGCGTAAGGCCGATCATCAGCAAACTGCCGCGCACCACGCCGTTTTCCATGTCCCGCGTGATGTCTGCCTCGATCGCTACGCGGTTCGGCAAATCCGTCACGGCATCGTGAGTGGCCTGGTGGAGAATGCGTTCCTCGCGTTGCTGCACGGCTGCCGCCATGGTGCTGATGGCGTTGGCCAGTGCACCGATCTCATCGCGTCGGTGCAGGCGCGGGGGTGTCCGGTAGTCGCCCTCTTCGATGCGTTTGGCTATCGTGGCCAGCCACTCGACCGGTCGCGACACGTTGCGTGCGATCACCCATACGCCGAGCAAGCCGGCGGTAAGCCCGAGCGCCAGCAAGGCCAGCCAGGCCAGCGCAAGATGGTGATAAGGCCGCAAGGCATCATCCAGCGAATAGCCGAACACGACGGCCACCGGTGGGCTGTGATACGGATGCTGCAGCGGCTGCGCCAATACGATGTACTCGCTCTGCGCGATGCGCTGCAAGCCTGGTTCGGCAGGCAAGTCGCCCCTGACATGTTCCAGGCCGCGCGCGAACGGCGTGGAGCGGTCGCCCTGCGCCACCGCCTGCCATTGCGCTGGCGCCAGTTGTACTTCCAGCGCAACGTCGCGGCGCAAATTGCTCAGCTCCTGCATGTGGGCGAGCAATTCATCGTCGACCTGTATGTACACCACGATCAGGCCCACCGGTTGCGGCGCATAGATGGGTACGACGACAACCCAGTACACCCGTCCTTGCACGGCGGCCATCACCGCCGTTTGCTGATAGAACGCGCGTTGGATCAATTCGGAAAACGCGAAGGCTTTGCCGTCCGCATGGGCATCGGCCGTATCGGCGGCGATGGTGCCGTCGAGGTTGATGAGCTGCATGCGCGAAGCGCCGACGCGGCGCCCATGATTGTGCAGCACAGAAAGCACCGTGCCGCGATCGCCCTCGGCAATCGCCTGGCGCAATGCAAAGTCCAGCGCCATGACGCCCACGTTGCCGGCGATGCGTGCGGAAACATCGTCCATCTGCGCCGAGAAGGCCTTGGCATTGGCCGCCAGCTGGCGCTCGCCATCCACCACCAGCGCATGACGCGTGACGCCATAGACGATCGCGCCCGTGATCAACTGCACCGCCACCAGCATCCCCACGAAGAACATGGCAAGGCGGAGGCGGAAGCCGATGACCGTGCGCATGCGCTAGTAGTCCAGGTGTTCGCGGTCGACGACATTGCGCGGATCGGGCATCAAGCGCAACGTGAAAGGCAGTTCGGGCATCGCCCCCTCGGCCGGCACCTCGACCGTTGCACTTACCTGTGGATGGCCCGGCCACAACTGCGGATGCCAGACCGTGACGGTGTAATGGCCGGCCGGCAGGTCGTCGAAGCGGGCCTGGCCTTTCCCGTCGGTGACCTGCGCTTGATCGGCGGTCACCACCAGGTACGCAATCATGTGATCGTGAATATTGCAACCGAGCGCGATGATGCCAGTACGCTTCAGCTCCACGGGCAAGGAGCTTTCCCCCGGGCTCAGTATGAATTGGAAGGCCCCGATCGGAGAGAACGAATACACGTGATGACGCGTGCTGTCGCTGTTGCGGAACACCACGCTGTCGCCGGGATGCATCACATCCACATAGGGCGTGAAGGTTTCGTTCTTCTGGTCGATGTCGTGCGTGCTTGGCGCGGCCAGCGCATAGGGCCGATCGATGGTCACCACGGCGTCGCCGACAGGACGACCGTGGCTGTCGGTCGTCCTTACCGTCAGCGTGCTGGCGTGGGCGGCCATGGCAACGCCCGAGGCGAGCAGGCAAAGCAGTCGCGCACGCCATTGGCCCATCGAGATCCCTCCCCTGCTGCGGGATGGCCTGAGCATACTACGTGCCGGTTTTTTCCTCTCAGCCTAAATCCCTGCCCCGCGCCGCCCCCCCCTGCTTGTGCCTGATTAGCGTCGTGTCTCAGCACCCCCACTTCGTCACAATGCGCTGAGCCAGTCCCCTCTACCCCCATCATTGATCAATAACGGGGGAGAGGGAGCTATTTCCGGCACGCATAAACATTGCACGCCAGGAATGCGATCAAGGCATCACCAGCCAATCCCAAACGCCATATGTTCCGGCTGTTGCGTAGTGATGGTCGTGCTCTGGTTGTTGTTGTCGTCGTACGAGAAGCCGTAGGCCAAGCCGCCCACCGAGTGCTGGTGCCAGAACCATGCGTAGAAGTTGGCGGGCGACGAGGATGGGTAATAGGACGACGCATTGGCCCAGTTCGCCGTATCCAGCAGCACGCCGCGGTTGGTCGCTGCGCAGATCTGGTTCTGCAGTTGCAGCTGGATGGCGTTTTCGTCCTGCTGCAGCGGCGAACTTCCCGCCACGCCGGAGGCCATCGTGCCCGCGCACAGCAGGATGTCCTGCGTGGACGGTTGCTGCACCACGAAGGTTTCGCCCACGTTGGCCGCCGCCGGATTGAGCTCGGTAAAGGTCAAGGTGGCGCCGGAGGCCTTGCCGCTGAACTGCCGGCCATTGACGGTGAGCACCAGTGGCGAGCTGGCGTACTGCGACCACGCGCCGGCAATGTAATTGTCGAAGTAATGGCCATTGGCGCCACCGGCATTGAAGCTGGTCTCCGCCGGCGACAGGATGCGCAGGGTGCTGGGCGCAGGCGTGTGGAAGGCTGCCGGCGTCTGGCTGGCGTACTCCTGGTCCAGGCTGGCGATCGATTCGTTGATGCCGACCTGCATGTGATAGGTCTCGTTGGCGCCCCACACATCCAGCAGCAGCGGCAAGCCGAACTGGTTCACCTGGGTAGTGTTGATGAAGATCCCGCCGTTGGCCGCGTAGTTGAACTCATACCAATCGTAGTGAACGTTGATGTTCGGATCGGTGTTGTTTTGCGGATTGGGACCGGCGTAGCCATTGTTGCCGTTGGCGCCCGCCACGATCGACATGTACAGCGGGCTGCCCTCCGAAACATAGATGCGCCCGGAGGTGATCGGCGGCAGCTTGAGCTGGTGGTTGGCCTGGGCCAGCGTGAACGCGTAGTTGGGATACGTCTGCCCGTTCGGGCCGACCAGCGCATTGGCAGCGGTGTTGTCCGCGACGCTGGCAGCGGTGATCGTACCGTCGTAGTTGACCCAGGAAAGCGCACCGGTCGACGGATCGTTGCCGAGGATCTCGACATAGATCTGGTTGTCGGCCCACGCGCCGTTGGTGTTGTTGTTGAGGTCGGTGACGATATAGCCCGGCACCACGGTGTAGCTGGGCGAAACATTTACGCTCAGCGTTGCCGCCGACGAAGTCACCGAGCCGGCCGCGTTGCTTACCGCCACCGTGAAGCTGGCGTCGTTGTCCGCGGCGGTGGTGCCTGGCGTGGTGTAGCCCGCGCCTGTTGCGCCCGCGATGGCGTTGCCGTTCTTGTACCACTGATACGCCAGCGAGCCGCCGCTTGCCTTCACCGAGAACGTGGCCGTGCGCCCGATCGTCACCGATTGATTGACCGGCGAGGTGGTAATCGCCGGCGTCGCTACCGTTACCGAGGCCGATGTCGTCGCCGCGACACTCTCGGAAGCCGGCGACGCGCCGGCCGCGTTCACCGCCTCGACGGTGTAGGTGTAGGTGGTCGAGGCGGTCAGGCCGGTGTCGCTATACGTGGTCGCCGTCAGGCCGCTTGCGACCGCGGCGCCGTTGCGCATCACCGTATACGTCACGCCGGAAGTGGCCGAGGCGGCCCAGCCCAGGTCGATCTCGCTGGACGAAGCCGCAGTGGCCGTCAGGTTCGCCGGCGCCTGCGGAATCGCGAGGGTGCTGGCGCTGGCCGGTGCCGCCGGCGACGACGTGCCGCTCGCACTGGAAGCCTCCACCACGTAGTAATACGTGGTGTTGTTCGCCAGGCCCGTATCCGAATAACTGTTGCCGCTCACCGTTGCAATCAGGTTTGCGCTGGAAGGCGTGAAGCCGGCCGTCGTGCTGCGGAACACGTCGTACACCACGCCCGCCGCTGCCGAAGGCGTCCAGCTAAGGTTGATCTGGCTGGTGGAAACCGCCGTCGCAGTGACGCTGCCCGGCGACGCGGGCGGCGGCGCGATCACTTCGATACCGTTGATCTCGGCATTGTCGGTATCGGTGGTGAACTGCAGCACGATCTGGCCCTGCGCATTGGCAGTCGCCGTAAAGGGTTCGACCACCGCGATGTCCTGGCCACCGGCGGTCGCGACGATGTCGAAGTTGTTCAACACCTGCGTGCCGTTGATGCTCACGTTGAACACGCGCTGGCCCGGCTTGGTCCAGTAGAACTCCGCGAAGTGCAGGCGCACCGTGTAGCTGGCGCCGGCCATCAGGCCAGGCAGCGTATAGCTGAAGTTGTTGCCGACACGCTGGTGCTGGTACACCGATGGCGGAGCGGGATTGGTGACGCCCGCGGTGGTGATCGTCGAACCCGTACCGGATGCCGCACCACCGTTGAAGTACTCGTCGGCGGCATAGTCGCCCGCAGCAGGGCCACCTGCGCTGATCGCCAACGCATCCGCGCCGCAACCCGCCACGCAATCCACATCGAAGGTGGTGGCCGTGGCCGTGTTGGAGGACATCGACGTACCCACTGCATCCACCGCCACGATCGTATAGGAGTACGTGGTGGATGACGTCAGGCCGGTATCGCTATAGGTCGTGCTGGTGAGGTTGTTGGCCACGGCCGTGCCATTGCGGAACACGGTGTACGCCACGCCCGACGTCTGCGAGGCCGTCCAGCCCAGATTGACCTGGCTGGAAGAGGCCACCGTTGCCGTCAGGTTCGACGGTGCATTGGGTGGCGTATTGGTCGCCGTCGCGTTTTCGATCTCGATGCCGTTGACCTCGGCATTGTCCTTGACCGTGGTGAACTGGACCACGATCTGGCCTTGCGCATTCGCGGTCGCCGCGAACTGCTCGACCACCGCAATGTCCTGTCCGCCGGCCGCCGCCAGCACGTCGAAGTTGGTCAACACCTGCGTGCCGTTGATGCTGACGTTGAACACACGCTGCCCTGCCTGCGTCCAGTAGAACTCGGCGAAGTGCAGGCGCACCACGTAGCTGGTGCCCGCCGTGAGCCCGGGAAGCGTATAGCTGAAGTTGCCGAAGCGTTGATGCTGGTACACCGACTGCGGCGCAGGATTGCTCACGCCGTTGATATTGATGGCCGCATTGCTGCCCGAAGCCGTGCCGCCATCGAAATCCTCGTCCGCGGCAAAGTAACCGGCGCCAGGCCCGCCCGCGCTGACGGCAATCGCATCCGGGCTGCTGCAGTCGGTGGTGCAGGTAGAGACGGAAGTCGTCGCCGTGGCGGTGTTGGAAGCCCCCGAAGCACCGGCCGCATCGCTGGCTTCGACGATGTAGTAATACGTCGCGGCAGCAGCCACGCTGGTATCCGCATACGTCGTAGCCGCAGTGGTGGCAATCTGGTTTGCGCTGGAAGGCGTGAACCCGGCCGCCGTACCGCGATAGACGTTGTAGCTGACCGTGCAGGTGCTGCCGGCCGTGCTCGCGCTCCATACCAGGTTCACTTGCGTCGCGCCGTTGGCGTTTGCAGCCAGCGCGCCCGGTGCGCTCGGCGCGGCCGTGCAGCTGTTCTGTTGCACGGCAAGCGTTGCGGCGTTGCTGCTGGTGGAACCGAACACGTCGCCCACCGCCACGCTGAAGACGGCGCCATTGTCGGCCGCGGCTGTTGCCGGCGTGGTGTAGCTGGCCGAGGTTGCGCCCGCGATGGCGATGCCGTTCCGGGACCACTGGTAGCTCAAAGTGCCCAGGCCCGTCGCGGCCACGCTGAAGGTGGCCGGCTGGCCCAGCGTCACCACCTGGTTGCTTGGCTGTGTGGTAATGGTCGGCGCCGCACCGGCGTCGGTGCCGGCGGCGCACAGCGTTGCGCCCGGATAGTTGTTGGTGACCTGGTACGCCGAGGTGCCGTCGAAGTTCACCACCGCCGTCTTGCTGGAGTCGTTCGGATCCACCGTCGACGTCCATGTGCTCCACGTGCCGGAGAACGCACAGGTCGCATTGTTGACGCCGCTGATGCTGTGCGCCTCCGACTGCGTGGGCACGCGCATGTTGATGCCGGCGCAATAGTTCTGCGCACTCACGCCGGTGAACTGCGCACCCGGCGTGGTATCCGTCATCACGGTGCGCGTCCAGGTGAGGCCCGTCAGGTTGTCCTTCACCAGGCTGGCGTTGGCGGCGTTGACGGTGTAGCGCTCCGACGCGCCGCCGCATTGCGGCACGTTGTACACCTGGAACTCGTAGACCGAGTAGCCGTATTGCGTGGCGCGCTGCGTGCCGTTCAAGCGCACGTAACGCGCGCTTACCGTGGGGAAGCTGAGCGTTTCCGTGCCGCCTGCACCGGTGGTGGTGCCATAGGCGGTCTGCCAGGCATTGCCATCGTTGCTGTAGAGGATCTGGTACTGGGTGGCATACGCGTTTTCCCAGTTGATCACCACCGTATTGAACGGCTGCACCGAACCCAGGTCCACCTGCAACCACGACGGATCGACGCCCGGGACGGCGGGTGTCGGCGGCGCACCGGCCGTGGCCGAACCCCAGCGCGAGGCAAGATTGCCGTCGATGGCGTTCTCCGCGCCCAGGCAGTTGGTGCCCGAGTACGGCGGCGAGGTAGTGCCATCGTTGCACGCGTTCTGCGAACTGCTGGCGGTGGCGACTGCGTCCAATGCCAGGTTCACGCCCGGCGGTGCCAGCGTGATGTTCGCCGCATTGCTGGTGGCAGGCGCGCTCGCTGCATTGTTCACCGTTACGGTGTATGCGCCGACATTGGCAACGCTTACCGCCGGAATGGTGTACGTAAGCGTGTTCGACTGCTGCGTACCACTGGTAAGAATGGTCGGCGAACCGCCCGGCGGCGTGAACTGCCACTGATAGCTGTATGGCGCGGAGCCTGCCACCACCGCAGTGAACTGCACCGGCTCGTTCACCGGCACGATGGTGCTGGCCGGCTGCGTGGTAAAGGAGACCGGCGTTGCCGCATCCACCGTCACCACCGCAGTGGAGGATTGCACCGAGCCAAGATCGTTGCTGACCACCACATAAAAACTGGCGCTGCCCGCCGCGGTAAAGATCGGTGTGGTGTACGACGCGCTGGTGGCGCCGGCAATCGCGCCGATGCCCACTTGATACCACTGGTAGCTGATCGTGGGCGAGCCGGTCGCCGCCACCGACAGCGTGGCCGATTGTCCATCCACCACCGCTTGCGACGCCGGCTGCGTGGTGATGACCACGTTGGCCGGCGCATCGACGCTGAGGGTGACCGGCGTGGAAGTCACCGTGCCGTAGCCGCTGCCAATCGTCACCGTATAGGTGGCGCCGTTGTTGGCAGCCGTGGTGACCGGCGTGGTGTAGGTCGCGCTGGTGGCACCGGCAATCGGGCCGTTAGCGTCGGACCACTGATAGCTGAGCGTGCCGGAGCCAGCGGCCACCACGCTGAAGGTTGCGGTGAAGCCGGACGTGGTCGCTTCATTCACCGGCGGCACGATGATCACCGGTGCCTGCGATTGGGCCGGAGCCGGTGGCGCTACCGACGCCAGCGTCACGCTGCCGCTCTCAAGCCCTGGCGCCGTGGCCGTCACTGTCACGGTGCCGGGCACGAAGGTGCTGCGCAGCGCGATCTTCTGCAAGCCGCCTTCAAAGTTCAGCTCCGGATCGCCGGGCGAGTGGAAGAAGGCATACGGCACGCCCTGGATCACCGTGCTGCGCGCTTGCGAATACGCGTCCTGGTAGTAATTGGTCCACGACGGATCGGCGACCAGCTGTTGCGTGCCGCCCATATAGGTGGCCGGCCCCGTCACGGAGAAGGTCACGTTGTCCGCCGCAGTCGGCACCAGGTTGCCGTCGGCGTCCTGCACTTGCGCCACCACGAAGGCGGCATCCGAACCGTTGGCCGTCCATTGGAAACTCGAACCATCCGGCTTGGTGACATCGGGCACCACGCTGAGCACGATTTTCGCTTCCGCACCGGCCGTGGTGCGCGTATCGCTGGCGCCCGCCACCGGATTGCCGTTGCCATCCAGGCATTGCGCGGTGACCGTGCCGGGCGCCCAGTTCACCATCCAGTGCACCTGCCCCGGCATGACGGTGGTGCTCTGCGTGAGGTTGCTGCCGGAATCGATGTTCCAAGGGTTGGGCACCTGGTCCGCCAGCAAGGCGCCGGTCACCGGATCGTTGGGCTTGCCGTTGATCAGCAGGCGCACCGACGGACAGTTGCTGAAAGCATTCTCTTGAATCGGCGTGCCCGCGGTGTACTCGTAGGCGCGGTTCCAGTGATGCGCCAGGTGCACCACCGGCTCGACCGTATAAGGAATCCAGTTGGCCTGGTAGATGTAGTAGAGCAAGCGCGGAAAGCGATACGCATCGGTATCGGAATAACCCAGCGAACGCACGAAGTTCACCATGTTGGGCTGGTTCTGGTATTCCGCCCACAGGCTCACTTCACCCGGCGATTCGGCGAAATACCACTGCGCCATGCCGAACGCATTGGCGGCCCTGCCCCGGCGCCAGTCGTCCAGATACGGCGCGGCAAAGGCCAGCTCATAGTCATAAGCCAGGCCGCGGCCGGTACCCATGTTGTCCCAATACTCGGCGCCGAACGCCGGGTTGTTCGGGTTCTGCTGCTTGTTGCCCACTTCGCAACCGGCGCCGTCGCACTCGTCGATCAAACCGAACGACGGGCTGTACGTGCGGTCGGCGCTTCCGCGCGGGTTGATGTTGTCCCACGTCGTTTCGATAGCGCCCAGTTCGTCGGCCAGCGTGGTGTTCATGCCGCCGTTGTCGCGCTCCCAATCCAGGATCGACGGATGGCTGCGATCGCGGATGATCATGTCGCGATGCAGTTCCTGCTTCAGCTGCTGATCGTCCGCGGTCGGGTTGGAACTGGCATTCCAGTAACCTTCGCCGTCGCCGCTGGGCTGGTCGATCATGATGCCGTAGGCATCCGCTGCAGCCACCAGCTCGGCGCTGCTGGTCGAATGGCCGGGGCGATAGACGTTGGCGCCTTGCGCCGCCAGTTGCGCCATGTCGCGCCACACTTGTTCGTCGGGCACCGACGAGCCGAGCCCCGGATAGTCGTAGCGGCCCGAACCGCCCCACATGTATACGGCGTGTCCGTTGAAATAAGGGAAGTTCGCATCCCAGGTGATGGTGCGGATGCCCAGCGTGTCCTGCGTCGAATCGACCACCACGCCATTCACGCTGACGATGTGATAGACCTTGTACAGATACGGCGATCCGCACAGGACCGCCGGCGTGCCGCAGGTGGCGTTGTTCGGATACCACAAGGTGGGATTGGGTACCGTGATCTTCTGATCGAACATCGGCGTGGCGCCGGAGGGAAACGTGCTGGCCGTCATCGCCGGCACGGTTTGCGTCACCGGCGCCGCGGTGACGACCACGTTGCCCTTGGCATCCACGATCTGCGTGGTCAACGTCACTTGCTGCGCCGTGGCGGTTTCATTCACCACATTGGTCTGCACGTCGACCACGGCCGATGCCGCCGTGGCCGTGCCTTGCGCGGCGGGAACCTCCGATACCGTGCCGACGTAGGTGCCCCAGGTCTTCTGGTTCGAATAGACGTTCGGCGGAATGTGCACAGGGTTGGTGACGTACAGCTTCACATTGCGGAACAAGCCGGCCATCGCCTGGCCGAAGCGGAACGCGCCGGAAAAATTGGGCTGCTCGTACCACGGCGCACCGCGCGACACGTCGATGGCGATGACGTTGTCGGTCTTGCCATCTGCCGTAATGTACGGCGTCAGGTCCACGATCACCGGCACGAACCCCACCACGTGCGTCGCCTGCGCATCGGCAGTAACCGCGCTGATGCCCTGCAATAGCGTACCGTTGATGAAGACCTGCACGCCGGTGTGCGAGCCTTCCAGCTTCAGCAGGAATTTCTGGCCGGCGTACTTCGGGTCCACCTTGAAGTGCAGGCGATACCAGTTGAAGTTGCCCGTCAGCGAGCCTTGCCCGCCGCCGGACGCCTGGTTGATGAAGGTGCGCGGGATATTGGCATCGTAAGGCAGGCCCACCTGCATCCAGTTGCCGGTGCTGTCGGAACGCTCGTTGAAACCCGGCGTCGAGTACGCCGTGGAATTGCTGGAATTCTCGAACCACCAGTTGCTCTGCGGCGCGGCCGAGCTGGTACTGGCGTCGCCCATGTATTGCGGCATGCCCGCGGCGAGATCGATGGTCAATCGCTGCGAAATGGGCAGCGTCGGCTCCACCTGCTGCGCAGCCGCGTAGCCGGCGCCCAGCGCGGCCAGCAGCATCACGCACATCATCAACAGCGCGCGTGCCCACGTTGCGCCTGCCCCATTACCGTCACCATGCAATTCCATCGTCGTCCCCTGTAGACAACTAGCGCTTTGAAAGCCGTCATCGCCGGCTATGCCGGCGTACGGCAACACACGGCCCTCCCTCCACATGGAAAGGGCCAAGGATGAAAGCCACTGCTGTACGACACACGCCATGGGAAGCCCCGCAGGCTTCCCCTTGCGCAAAAACATTGCGGCCGGCGCAGGTTTTTCCGCCAACCGGCGACCATCCTGGCCACTGCGAAACATGTCCCAATGACCCGTCACGAGTGACTCATGACAAGGTTGGCGCATCATCCGCGCTGGGCATGAACATCGCAATGCACAAAGAAGTTTTTTAGGCGCGCTTTTGGGCAAAGCTGCGCGTATTGCGATGCATTGCTCATTTAGACGTCTAAATTCGCAGCGATGCCTTGAAATATAAAAGACACAAAACCGGCCGTGTCGTGGGCCGGGATGACATCCCAGCATCGCCATGCACATCGAAGCCAGGATTGCACCCAGCCTACGGGTCTACGGATCAACGCCGCGTTGCGCGAGGCGTTGTGGCGTTGGCGCTGCGCTTGGCAAGCTCCGCCAGCTGCGCGACATCCCCCGGTCGGCCAAGCCAATGGCCTTGCATTTCGTGGCAACCCAGCGCAGCCAGCTGCGCTGCCTGCTGCTTGGTTTCCACGCCTTCGGCCACCACGCGTTTGCCCAGGCTGATGGCCAACGCGATGATGGCGTGGATGACGGAAGCATCCTCCGGATCGTCCGTCATGTGCATGACGAAGCTGCGGTCGATCTTCAACGTATCGATGGCAAACCTGCGCAAGTAGGCCAGGCTGGAAAAGCCGGTGCCGAAATCGTCGATGGACAGCTTCACGCCCAGCGCGCTGAGACCGGCGATGCGCTGCTGGATCGCTTCGCTCGGCTCCATCAACATGCTTTCGGTCAATTCCAGTTCGAGCAGGTGGGGCGGCAAGCCGGTTTCGCGCAGCGATTCCATGATGAAGCTGAGGAAATTGTCGCGCACGAACTGCACCTGCGAGATGTTGACGCTTACGCTCACGCCTTGCAGCGGCCCGTGCTGCCATGCCTTGCAGGCGCGGCAGGCTTCTTTCAGCGCCCACTTGCCCATGGTAAGAATCAGGCCGCTGGCTTCGGCGATGGGAATGAACTCGTCCGGCAGGCAGATCTCGCCATCGGCGCGGCGCCAGCGCATCAGCGCCTCGGTAGAGGTGATCTTGTGCGAACCGGTATCGACGCGCGGCTGGAAATCCAGGAATAGCTCCGAGCGCATGATGGCGAAACGCAAGGCGTTTTCCAGGTCGAATTCCTTCTGTGCGTGAGCCTCCATGGCCGCTGCATAGAAGTGATAGTCGTTGCGGCCATGGCGTTTGGCCGAGTACATGGCGATATCGGCGTGGCGGATCAGCAGGTCGGCATCGTCGCCATCGTCCGGGAACATGCTGACGCCGACGCTGGCCGAGAGCTGCAGTTCACGCCGCCCTATGCGAACGGGCTGGCTGAGGATGTCCAGGACGCGGGTCGCCGCGATGACGGCGTCGGCTTTGCCGGACAAGTCCGGCAGCAGCACCACGAATTCATCGCCGCCAAGGCGCGCCACGGTATCGCCGCCCTTCACCACCGACTGCAAACGGTCGGCAACCTGCTGCAGCAGTTCGTCGCCCGGACCATGGCCAAGCGTGTCGTTGATCTGCTTGAAGCGGTCCAGGTCGATGAACAATACCGCCAGGTGATGCGCCGTGTGCTTGGCGCGGGCCAGGGCCATGTCCAGCCGCTCAAGCAGCAGCGCGCGGTTGGGCAAGCCGGTCAAGGCGTCGAAGTGTGCAAGATGCGTCATCCGCTCGGACAGTTCCAGCACGGCGCTGACGTCGCGCAATACCAGTACGGCGCCCATGATCTCCCCGCCATTGGCGCGAATCGGAGTGGCGGAGCACTCGGTCGCCTGGCGCGTTTCGCCCTTCAATTCCAGCGCGCACAGGAACGGGCCGGCCGGCATGCCGCTTTGCAGCGCCATGTTCGCCGGATGCGTCTGTGCCAGCCGCACGCCTTCATGCCATAACGGAAGCTGTTGCTCCAGCGTTGCCTGTTCCGGCGCAATGGAACGATCGAGCAACGCCCTGCCGGCCGGGTTGGCGAATTGGAGTTTGCCGTTGCGGTCCAGCGTGAACACCGCGTCGCCGATCACCTGCAAGGTCACGTCCGTCATCAGGCGCTCATGGCGCAGCGCCTCCTCCGCGGCGACGCGTGCGCTGACGTCGCGCAGGGTAAGCACGACGCGGTCGGGTTCTTCATCGATGACGCCGCCGGTGGCTTCCACCATGCGGAACGATCCGTCCGCGTGGCGCATGCGCAGCAAGGCCGTCGTCGGAGACTCGCCGTGCAGCAGTTGCGTCCAAAGTGCGCGTGCGGCGGACTGGCTCTGTTCGTCGACCAGGCTTTGCAGCGAGCTTTCGAACATCTTCGCCGCCGGATAGCCGAGCATGTGATGAATCGCCGGCGATACGTATTTGCAGTAACCGTCCGCGTCCAGCAACAACACGATATCGTGCGAGTGCTCCGCCAACATGCGATAGCGCGCCTCGCTGCCACGCAAGGTGCGGCCAAGCCGCCGGCGCTGCTCCAGCAATGCGGTCAACGGCAGCACCACCGCCATGCACGACAGCACGTACAGCTGCAGCAGCAATGCGCTCCAGGCCGGAAACGGCGCCTGACGATGGATCGGCCCGTAACCGGCCGTCGTCGCCGCCGCGCCCACCGCGGCCACGGCCAGGATGCCGGCGATCACCCAGCGACGGTTTCCCGTCATGGCCAGCAGCACCAGCGGCGGAAAAACAATGAACAGCACCGGCAGCGTGGGCTGGCAGAAGGCCACCGCCGCCGCGCAGGTCAGTGCCAACAGGGCCTGCGCGCAGCGGCGCGTGCGGCGTTTGGACAAGCCTGGCTCGCGATGCCAGCGCAGCACTTCCATCGTCAGCGGTACCGCCAGCGCGGTGCCCAAGGCGTGGGAAACGAAGCGGAGCAGCCCGATTTCCCAGCCATGCGCTTGCGCCGTCAGCAGCAGCCAGGGAAGCACCGCCAGCGTCGATGCCAGCGGCGCAACCAGCAGCGCCCAGATGATGAAGCGCTTGGTGCCATAAGGTGTTTCCAGGTAGGTGGCGCGTCCTTTTTTTGACAGCGCCCAGAGCGCGATACTCAATTCCAGCGCATTGCCCAGCGCGCCGACGGCACTTGTGGCCACCGACAGCCCCGTCGCCACGCTGGTGAGCCAGATGGTGCAGCAGGCGCCGGCCACCAGCACCACCGCGCCATGCCGCCCGCGATGCATCAGCACCGCCAGGCAGATGCCGTTGGTGAGCCACAGGGCCGGCAACGATTTGCCATCCTCGATACGGTGCAGCCACAACGACAACAATGTCACGGCGACCACGGCCGCCAACGGTCCAAGCAAGCGGCGGATCTGGCGCGTAATGGCGTGCATGGCGCGGATATGCGTCCCCTGTGCATGTGGCTCGCCGGGAACCACCGGCGAACAGCTGAGCCCATAAAAAAAGCCCCGTGGTGGCGGGGCTTCCATTCCTCCCAATCCAATCGCTTAGGGATCGAGCATCACTCGAAACGATCGGCCGGTCGGCAACCTTGGTCATCCTCGTCAATACCCGGCATGGCCGCGCATCTCCTTGGTTTTTAGTTAGCAATCGGCGTGCCAAGTGTCGCGGCGCAGTGTTGGCACCCAGTCTGGCAGCGAAGGTGCAGGAGGTGCCCATTCCGGGTAGATGTGGGCGTATTTGGGACGAACTTAGCCAGCGGACATCGACTTGCCGCGCCGCACCGGCAACGTGACGATAAACGTGGTCCCTTCGCCAGGGCTGCTCTCGACGTCGATGCGCCCGCGGTGGTGCTCGACGATGCCATGCGAAATGGACAAACCCAGGCCCGTGCCCTGCCCGATCGGCTTGGTAGTGAAGAAGGGATCGAAGATGCGGCCCAGCACGTTGCGCGGAATGCCGCCGCCGGTGTCGGTAATGCCGATGGATACGCTATCGCCATGGCACACGCTACGGATCGTGATGCTGCCTTGGGTGCGGATCGCCTGCGCGGCGTTCACCAGCAGATTCATGAAGACCTGGTTCAACTGCGCGGCGTTGCACTCCACCAGCGGAAGCTCGCCGTAGTCGCGCACCACTTCGGCTTTGTATTTGATCTCGTTGTGCACCACGTTCAACGTGCTCTCCAGGCCCGCATGCAGGTCGGCCAGCACCCATTCGTCGCCGCTCGGGCGGGAGAAGTCGCGCAAGTCGCGCACGATCTGGCGCACGCGCATGGCGCCTTCGAGCGACTCCTCGATCAGCATCATGATGTCGTTGCGCACGTAGTCAAGATCGAGCTCCCCGGCCATCGCGGAAACCGGCGCGAGCATGCTGGCGGCGGGCGCACCGGTAACCGCCTCCTGCGCCACGATCACTGCCAGCAATTGCCTGACCCAGCTTCTCAAGGTGTTGAGATTGGCGTGCACGAAGCTGATGGGGTTGTTGATTTCGTGCGCCACGCCGGCGGCAAGCTGGCCGATCGAGGCGAGCTTTTCGCTTTGCAGCAGCTGCAGATGGGTTTCTTCCAGTTCGTGAATCAGCCGGCGTTGCTGTTCTTTCTCGATCTCAAGCCGTTGCTGCGCGGTTTTGCGCTGTTCGATTTCCTGTCCCATCATCTCGCGCGCCTGTTCCAGCGCGAGCACCGTCTGCTCGTATTGGCGCAGCACGCCTTCGAGCTCCCCGGTACGCCGTTTCACCTGCGCCTCCAGCGCGGCATTCCTTCCGCGCAGGAATGCGGTGCGCGCATCGACGCGCGAGATCACCAGGGTGGCGGCAAGCACGCCGACGGCAAGCAGCGCGATCGCGCCGCCCAGCCACGGCCCGCCGATGCCCTTGACGCTCGCCACGGCAAGCGACAGCGCCAGCAGCCAGACATCGTACGTTGCATGCATCGTGGCGCCCTCGCTTGGGTCACCGGCTAAGCCGCGTCCTGCTGCGGCGCGCCGGCATCGGCGGTCTCGATGAGAATGGCAAGCGGCGCGCCGTCTTGCGCTTCGTAGCGCCGCACCACCGACACCTGGTAATCGGAAACCACGCTGCCCTTCGTCATCAGCAGCACGCCGCGGCTGGTGCGCAAATCGTCGGCCAGGCGCATGCCCGCCATCAGTTCGCCGCTGCCGACCCGCTTGTACGGCGTGGAACCACCCAGCAGCGACGGGTCTTTCAACAGCTCCAGGAACTGCCCCACCACCTGCGGGTCGTAGCGCAGGCCCGCCTGCATCTTGATCAGTTCGACAGCCTGCCCAGGCAGCAGACGCTCCCGCGCGATCGCGCCGCTTTGCAGTCCTTCGTAGTCGCGCGCGACGGCGAGGATTCTCGACCCCAGCGGGATGTTCCCTTCGGCCAGGCCATCCGGCGTGCCGCGGCCGTTGAAGCGTTCGTACTGGTGCCGGATGATGTGCGCCACCGGGTTGAGTTGCGCCACCGGCGTAAGCAGCATTTGCGCGCGCAGCGGATGGCGGTAATAGGCATGCGCTTCGGTCGAGCTCATGCGGTCGATCGACTTGTGCAGGATCTCGTCGGGCAGCGACAGCTTGCCGATGCCGTGCAGCAGTCCGGCAAAGTAGAGGTCCTGCGCATCCAGGCCATCCATGCCGAGCAGCAGCCCCAGGCGCTTGGCCAGCATGCCCACGCGATGCGATTCGCCACCCATGGCGCCGCAGCGCAGCTCGATCATGCTGGCGCCGACCTGCACCATCGTCATGAAGCCGCGCTTCAAATCGCGCTGGGCGTCTTCGAGGAACATCACGGTTTGCCGGATTTCCTCGGTGCGGGATTTCACGGTGGCTTCCAGCGCAGCGTTGAACGCCGCCAGCTGATCGTTCTGCTGCTGCGTCAGCGCCAGCAGCCTGGCGGTTTCCTTGCGCAGGCGCTGCTGCTCCAGCGCCTGCCGGATGGTGAGCAGCAGATCGTGCTCGTCCCAGGGCTTGTTCAAATAACGGTAGATGCCGCCTTCGTTGATCGCCCGCGCTACCGCTTCGATTTCCGAATAACCGGTCAGCAGGATGCGCATGGTGTCCGGATACAACGCCTGCGCACGCGACAACAGATCGGCGCCGGACATGCCTGGCATGCGCATGTCGGAAATGATCAGGTCCACGTCGTGCGCGGCGAGCACATCCAGCGCGGCAATGCCGCTATCGGCGATCAACACCTGATAGGGCGCGGTGTGCAGCAGGCGCCGGAGGGCTGAAAGCACGCCGGGCTCGTCGTCGACGATGAGTATCGCCGGCTTTTTCTGCGTTTCCTGGTTACCGTCGGCCGCAACGCGTGCCGCCATCACCGGGCAAAGACTCATATCGTCGGGCGCGTTCACCAAGAGTGCCTCCTGCGTGGCTTGGTGAAGTTATCGACGACTGCTGGGTGATTCTTTAGCTGTTGCGCGTTTTCACGCTTTCGTCACGCAGGTTGGCGCTGAGCGGATGCGAACCCCAACGTGGCCTTCTGCATGGCAATGCTGGGGTTCGGCGCCGAACCTACCGGGCGCTCAAGGCGCCTTGCCCGCCTGCAATTGCTGCACGATCGCCAGCGATTTCTTGACGTGGTCCGCCGGATGCAGGTGATCGGCCTCCGAAGAAAGCGTGGCGATGATCTTGCCGTCACGGCCGATCACGAAGGTGGTGCGTTCGATAAAACCATGATCGATGGCCACGCCGCGCACGTCGGTCAGGCCGGGCTGGGCAGCTTCGGTCTTCAGCTCGTAGGAAGCGGCGATCTTGCCGCTGGCGTCGGAGGCGACCGGGAACTTGCCGGCGCAGTATTTCGGATCGGACGAAAAGCTGTTGAGGCGGCCGATGCTGTCGGCCGACACGCCGATGATGGTGGCGCCGGCCGCATCGAACTTGGCCTTGTCGGTGGCGAAGGTGTGCGCTTCGATATCGCAGCCGCCGGTATAGGCCGAGGGGTAGAAATACACCACCACCGGCCCTTTCTTCAGTGCGTCCTTGAGCGAGAAGGTGAAATCCTTGCCGGCCAGGCTGGCTTCGGCAGTGAAGTCGGGCGCGGCGGCGCCGGGTGCGAGCGCGGCAAGGGCCGGCATGGCGAACAACAGGGTAACCAACGCGCTGGCGGCGATGGATGCGGGGAGCTGCTTTTTCATTCCTGCCTTCCTCTCTGATCGAAAATGCGGGGTGCTGCGATACGCGGCATCCTACTCTGCCATGCGGCGGTACGCTGGCGTGAGTGCGCATTGGCGCTTGAAAGGTTTTGTTCGAGGCGCGTAGGCTGGGATTCCATCCCAACCTACGTTTCTTACGACGCGAAGCTGCAGGCCCGCATCAGCGTGTCGCTGGGATGCTCGTCGAACGCCCGCCGGTAGTTGGCGGCAAACCGCGACAGGTTCCAGATGCCGCAACTCATCGCCACCGATTTCACCGACTGCCGTTCAAGGCCGCGCGCGGCCAATTGGCGGCTCGCCTCGTGCAACCTCAACAGGGTCAGATAACGGGTGGGCGAGACGCCCAGCAGGTCGTCGAAGGTCATGCGCAGGCTGCGGTCGCTGATCTGCGCCACGGCGGCGACTTCTTCCATGTAGATGTCATGTTGCAGGTGATCGCGCAGGTATTGCACCGCCTTGCGGAAGGCAGGATAGGAGGCGCGATAGTTGGCCGAATAGGGCGAGAACACGCCAACCTGGTCGGACAGCGCGCGGATGCCACGTTCATCGGCCAGGAAGTCCATGGCGCCGGTTTCGGCAAGGCGCAGCAGTTGCGGCGTGCGTCCGTCCACCAGGCCTTGGTACAGCATCTCGTACAAGGCGCGCAGCGGTGTGCCGCGGTGGCATTCCGGCTTGAACAAGGTGAACTGCCGCCCGGGCAATCCGAAGAAATCCGCGTGCGCATCGATTGCACGCTTGGCGCCACCGTGCAACGGCGCCAGGGTCATGCTTACGCGCGACCCCGGTCCCAGCATCAGTTCGCACGCACTGCCCGGCAGCACCAGCAGCACCGTATCTGGCGCCAGCGACATGCCGACGCACCAGCTTTCCGGCGCCACTTCGTGCAGATAGCACAAAAGGTAATAACCCTGCGGCAGCGCGAAGCGCCCGTGCAGTGCGAAATCGGTGGCAAAGCTGCAAAAGCTGGCATGGCCTTGCCGATGGCTGCCGAAGGCGCCGCTCAGTCCGCCTTCCTGCAGCGAGATCGCTTCCACCCGGCAGGTTTCCAGCAACCGGTGGATGATGGCCAGGCCAGGCAGCGAGAATTTGCGTTCAAGCACGCATTCGGAAGATTCCATGCGACGTTTCCCATGCAAAGATCGATGGCCCATGACACATGCGCCGAAGCGCCATGCGTCGTCGGGAAAAGAAGCACGGCGCTACGCGCCGCACCTCGTCAGCGCACGATCGTTGGAGGTTTGTGCCGCACGTGCCCGATGGCACCTGGCCTTGCACCGCAAAGGTATGCGTAAAGCATGAGTGACGCCCCCTGTAGCCTTGAGTCATCGCAATGACCATGGCATCCGTTCGTCCATAAGGGATACCCCCTGTATGCGTTCCATCACCGCAGGCCTTCCATGCAACGCATGTATGGCTCGGATGGAATGCCTACGTCTTTAAAGACTTGTCCGGAGAATAGGCGGCAATTGGATCGAACGAAATAAGACGAGTCTCATTCTGCGTCAACGTAGCGTGATGACGACGTGATTGGGCAGTGTCGGCGCCAGGAGCATATCGGGCTTGAGTGGTCGAGGCGTAGTGCGACTGCGCGAGGACAGATTTTCGGCGATTCGCCGACCCATAGTGGTTCTATGGGTCAAGCAGCGACGGACATATGGACCGCGCAGGCGCATTTGCAGCCCGGCCAACTCAAGTCCGACAGGCTCCTAGCCCACCAGGCCATGCGTTCGCGCGTACTCGAACAGCTGCCCGTCGCTGCTCAATCCCAGCTTTTCCATCGCGCTGCGCTTCTGCCGGCTGATGGTCTTGACGCTGCGATGCGTGAGCGTGGCGATTTCGGTGATGCTGCGTCCCTGGGCAAACATGCGCACCACTTCCGCCTCGCGCACGGACAGGGCAGGCGTGAGCTTGCCAGCTTGGCTGCGCATTGCGTGGCCTTCCGCCAGATGCTCGCCGAGCCGCTTGCTGACGTATGTGCGCCCGGCGCGCACCGTGCGCAGTGCTACCAGCAACTCTTCGACCACACGCACCTTTTCCACCACGGCATCGACGCCTTCCTGGTACATGGTGCGGAAGATCGCCGAGTTGCGCATCATCGTCAGCACCACGATCGGCAGCCTTGGATACCGTTTGCGCAATTCGTGCAGCATGGCGACGCCGTCGAGCACGGGCGCGGCTTCATCCGCTTCCGGCATCAGGAAATCGACCAGGGCCAGGTCGCACGGGGTGCTGGCCAACAGTTTCAGCAGCTCCCGGCCGGTCGATGCTTCACCGACCACCTTATAACCCTCGCCGCTGTGTTCCAGGATGGTGCGCAAACCAATGCGCACCACTTCATGGTCATCCGCTATAACGACCCGCACGCCTCACCCTATGATTGTCCCTGGCCTTGCGCGTGACACCACGCCGCAAAGCGTTGCTAACTCGTTACTACCGCAGCACGTGCTGCCTGTGTCGCTTGCTTGTTTGCCAGGATCAGGGTTGTTGTCACCATGCATTGACTGGACACCCGTTCTCCTCGTGCCAGCACCTGTCATCAAAGACACGAGCACGGACGAAAAAGACTGGTGCATTCCGATAAAGCCACAACTTATCCCAAGGGACCAGTCGCATTCGTCCTACTATACTGTCTTAACAAGTCGCGCCGCAAAGTCGTGATCGGCATCACATCCATTTGCAAGAAAACGCAAGACCTGCGCGCGCACCAGGCCATTGCCTCGACCAATGTCGCCGCGTGCTCGAACGCGCCACCGCGGCAACACGTCATCAGCAAGCAATGGATTTGCCTGATCCTGCAACGACTCCGGTTTTGTGACGCCTGATACCTTGACACCCCCTGCACTGGATTAGTGTGTCGACCACGGCGCATGCGCTCATTCCGAGAGCGCACGCCCGATCGGCCGGGAGGGTTCTATGCGCCATAACGCGCGCACTGCCGCCTTGGTTGTCTTCGCCCTGCCCGCCTGCGCCATGGCGCAAACGGCGCACGAGGTTTCCCGCATCGGCGGGTCCATCTACCCCACCGTGATCCAACCGACGCCATTGCCGGTTGCCGTGCCGGCCGTGCGCGCGCATCCAGCGACAGCACAAGGCATCACGGCGGTATGCATCACCTCGCAGGCGCACGCCGACCGGTGCAACGCAAGCGCGAACATGGCGGTTTGCGATGTGGACCGCGTCGGCTTGTCGCATTGCTTGTCACATTACGCGCGTGCGTTGGTGAAACAGCCCATTGCCGCAACACGCAGCGTGAGTTTCATGCTGCGCGATGCACAGGGCGGCTTGAGCACGGTGACGGTATTGGCAACGGCTGCGCAAAGCGACGAAGCGATCGCCAGGGCCGCATCGGCGGCCGCGTCCGGGACCACTATCGCGGCGCTGCGGATGATGCCGCACGGCTACGGGTTTTACGTCGATGCATCGCGCGCGCCCTGGCCGCTTCCTCAGCTCACGGGATATCCACCAGATGCCCCTGCTGCAGGCCAAACCGCCGCACCTTCGTCACCGTAGGCGGAGCATGCATCGGCTGATCGGCGGAGCGGTCCAGATAGGTCACCACGATCCTGTTCTTGTCGATGCGGATGCTCTTGGGCACGATGCGGTCGCCGATCAACGCGGCCGGATAACTGCTTCCGTCCGGCGGCACCGCCGCGACATAGACAAACGAACCGCTGCCACCCGGATCATCGCTGAGCAAGGTCGCCACCATCGCCTTGCCGTCGAAGCTGCCGCAAACCTGCGCGCCGGGAATCAGCCTGGTTTCGTGCATGCTGTGCGACCCGGGCGCCGCGGGCTGCATGCGCAAGCCATGGTTCAACGTAACGGCATCGCCTTCGATGATGTACGTGGCGTTCGCCGGATCGGCGTGCGGGACGGCATTGCAGTCGACATTGGCCTGCGCGTGGATGGCAAAGGCAGGCAGGAGAAGGGCTGCGATCCACCAAGGGGTCGGCTTCATGGGTGGCACCTCCGTTGTCGGTACGGAGTGTGTCACGAGTGCGGGCTGATGGCGTAGTGCGCCCTCAACGCAGCACCCCCGAATTTCCCTAGTGACCCAGGTTGCTCAAAAACTCCTGCCTGACATCGTCAGGAAGCACCGAATAATCATCGGCATTGCCGTACCACTTCGTCGACACTCGGTTTGTTTCGCGCTGGAAAAAACCAACCCATATCCGTGGCTTGCTCGTGTCTATGACAATCATCGCAAAGGCCGCCGGACAATCGTGCGGCATGCATTTGTTGATGACGAGGAAATCGCCTTTCTGCTCTATCGGATCTTCCACGTCATAACCGGCAAGGGCTTTCCAATCAGCGGACGGCAGCAATGCACGCAGCGCATCCCCGATAACTGGCTGATTCAACAAGCCCATTTTGTGGCCGCCTTTTATCTCGGCCGGGTATTTTCCGACCCAGGAGAGTAAGACTCCCTTATCCCACCCAGGCGTACTTCCGGCATGAACGGTTGACAATGCCAGGAGCAACAGACCTAGCGCAACGAGGCAGAACTTTTTCATGTGACTCTCTTCAGTCGTGGATTTTATGAAGTGCGACTTGGGGATGCGCACCGTCCGACGCTAGAGCTTTTTCACAGGCACATATTGTTTTCGAATACCCATCACCCGTGCCGAAAGATTTATCCACACCATTAAGCTTTGTTTTGGCTATATCAAGATAGTACGTTCCGCACTGAATATTTTTTGCTGCATCCGTCATGTCGGAATGTTCAAAATGCACCCCCTGAGGGCTGCAGCCATTGACCATCTGCACCGCTGCTATCGTCAACTGCATAAGTCCGGTGGCCGACGTTTTCGCATTTTTGATAGCGGCCCTGAAGCCAGACTCCTTCCAAATAAGACATACCACAAACTCATCGGAAAAAATCCTCGACTTATTATTGTCCTTGACGAGCTTTTTCATCTCATCAAACGTGTATGCTCTCATTAAAACATTCCCTTGATTTACGTTGACCTTGGTAAATTCACGTCAAAAGTTTTACACGCCAGCAGACCATCCTGCAGAGCCTTGCGAATACCCCCGCTCGGAAATAGGGTAGCGTAATCTTGATGTTATACGCACAACTGGCGGAAAAATTACTGTTCTCCGTGCGATTCATCACAAGATTGTTCGTCAGCACGAACTCCCGGTAGTGAGAACTCAGAAGGTCGATAGGCCAGGATGGGATACTCCGGGAGCGGGGTTTCGGCGCGCTCCGAACGTAACATTTACCGTCATGCATATACCGCCTGATGTCATTCCGATGAAGATCGGGCAGAACGCAAAGCGCGGAAAACATTCGAAGAATGGCTCCGCAAGGTGCGGCGAAGCGAGTCACCCACGCTTCGGGTTGACCCGGATTCCGGCCTTCGCCCACTGCTGTCAAGGAAAAAACGGGGCCTTCTCTAACAAGCACCGGCCACCCAGGGCAAGCCCATACTTAGCCGATAAATTTCACTCTACTGATTCGCCACCCCGGCGAAGGTTGGTAACTTTTCCCCGGACAGCACCGGGCCTTCGCCGGAATGAAGGTTCGCGTCGCGCCATGCCTGGCGGTGTTATTTCAATGCCCCCAACCGTCAATAGAACCCCTTCTGCACCTGCAGCCAGAACCGCGGCGTGGAACCCACGTGCGGGCCGGCGAGCTCCGGCTTGTTGCCGATCGGCTTGGCCACGCTGGTGCCGATCACCCAGTCATGCGGCGCCGTCCAGTGCAGGCCGACGCCGACGCTGCTCAAGCGTCCGCTGTTCTGTCCGGGAATGAAGGGTTGCTTATAAGCCTGCACGCGCCCGCTATCGACGAAGGCCAGGGCCTGCCACGGTCCCGGCAATGCTGCGATGGTGAAATCGTGGCGGTATTCGAAGTTGGCCAGGTTGCCTTGTGCGCCGGACAGCACGCCTACGTCGTAACCGCGTACGGTGCTGGGGCCGCCCAGGTAGAACTGCTCGGAGGTGTCCAGGTTCCGATTGGCGTGCTGGCCGGAGAAGCCGAGGTACAGCGCATTGGTATCGTTCAACTGCTGCAGGCGGGAAATGGAGTAATTCCACTTCACGTAGCTGCCGGCGGTGCGCGCGCCGAAAAAGTCCTCGAACAGGGTCTGGAAGTTGTCCAGGTACAGGCGCCCGTGCGTGCCGCTGATGTTGAAGTTGGTCACGCCCCTGCTGTCGCGCTGGTCGCCCGCCACGGTCAGCACCCAGCTGTTGGCATGGCGATGCGTTTCGATGCCGGCGATGTCGATGTCGTCGTACAGGCGCTTGTGGTCGTATTCGATCTGCGCGTACAGGTTGCCGGCAACGTTGCGGATGATCGGCTGCGACAGGATGACGCTCTGCGTGGTCGCCGTGCCGTGTGCATGCAGATCCGACAAGCCGTTGCCCAGTTTGTATCGCAGTCCCGAGGTGGCCACGCCCAGCGTGGTGCCCTGCCCCGTCAGCAGATAACGGTAGCCGATGTGCCCGTAGCTCATGCCGCCGCCGGAACTGACGCCGCTGAAATCCAGCAGGTCGCCCTGGTGGAACAGGCCGTTGATGTCGAAGGTGCCGCCCAGGCGCACGCGGTCGGTATACGCGTTGCCGTAGTCGTCCATGCTCAGCGTGCCGGTGTAGCGCGGCGCGTTGGTCACGTTCACCAAGAGGTCCGACGTGCCTTCCGCTTCACCGGGACGCATCACCGAATTGACGATGGCGCCGGGCACGTCCGACAACAGTAGCAGGCTGCGCTCCAGCCCGTATTCGCTGACCGGTTGGCCCGGTTGCAGCGGCGACAAGGTGGCGCTGAGCGGATAGTGGCCGACGGAACTCTGGTTCTGCAGCTCCACCTTGCCGTAACGCGCTTCCACCACGGCGATGCGCACCACGCCATCGTGCAGCGTTTGCGCCGGCACGTATGCGGTTGCCAGCGGATAGCCGTGGTCGTGGTAGTAGTCGCTGACTTTCCCGGCCAGGTCGTTCAGATCATTGAGGCTCAGCTCTTGTCCTTCGCCTGATGCCACCAACGGATGCAACTTATCGGTCTTGATCAAGGTATTGCCGGTGATCTCGATCGAACGCACGTGGAACTTGGTGTTGTCTTCCGAGTGCGCCTGCTTCTGTTTCTGGATGTTGAGATCGAGATTGGACGACGGCGCTGGCTGCGGCGGCGGCTGCATCTGCTGCAGCAATTGGCCGCTGTTGGTCTGCGGCGGCGTGACGTGTTGCGCATGCGCCGCCGTGGCGCACAGCGCTGCGGCGAGCGAAAGGCCGATCAAGGTAAGGCGTGGTGTCGCCGAGTGCGGCACGTTGTTCATGGATTCACCGGGAAAGTTGGACCGCTTGGAATAACCGCTTGTGGAATGCTTGTTCTTCATCATCATGGCGACGCATCCGAAGGCAGGCGCACACCACCGTTCTGGAATTGCAGCGACAGGCCGGCGCGGAAGTCCGAACGCGCGCGATTGCGCTCCACCGGCTTGTGCTTCATTTTCTGGTTGCCGGTGAACACGCCCACGGCGTCGTCATCGCTGGAACCGTATGGCGTGGCGATCCCCGCCGGCTGCAGGCCGGCTTGCAACTGCGCAATCCAGCTGCCCTGCACGCCCGTGCCATCGAAGCCGGCGCTGGTGATGTTTGCCGTGGTGGTGGTCACCGGATCGGTAATCACGTAGTTGCCCGCATCCGCACCGGAAGCGGTGATGCCGCTGACGGTAACCGTCTTGCCATTGCCCACGTACGGATCAGCAAAGTCGGCCGAGATATCGGCAACGCTCACCTGATCACCCGCCAGCACACCGCTGGTGCTGAGCGAAACCACGTCGCCCGTCTTGCCGTTGAACTGGCGATTGGTACCCGTGGCGGTGACGGTAATGGCCAGCGGCGTGACGTTGGCCGTCAAACCCATCGGCTGCAGCAGGATGTAATTGCTGGCATCGCCGCCACTGATGGTCATGGCAGTGCTGACCGCCTTGCCGTTGCCGACGTTCTTGTCACCGAACAGACCGGTGCTGTCGTTGCCAAGCACCACGTCGTCGTTGCCGAACACACCGCTCAACGTGGAACCGTTCAACGCATCGATACGCGTGCCGTCATAGACGCGGTTGGTGGTGGTGGTGCCGATCACCGTCACCGTAGCCGGCGTGATCGACACCCAATCGGTGCCGCCCGCCAACGTGTAGTTGGTGGCCAGGCCCGTGCCGTTGCCGAGCACCAGCGAACCAAGGTTGGCGAACGCTCGCTGCGAACCCACGTTCTTGCTGGTGAGCACGCCCGAACCGCCGAGGTCCACGGTTTCGCCATTCACGCCGGTGCTGATCACGCCGTTGTTGCCGAACAGGCTGGCATCGGCGCCGGTGGTGCCGTCGTAGACGCGCGTGCTGGTGAGGTTGAGTACGTAGGGGCTGATGGTGGCGCTGGTGGTGGCGGTAGTGTTGAAGCTGTAGTCGCCGACATTGCTGCCGGTGGCGGTAATGCCAGTCACCGTGATCGACACGTTGCTGCCGGCGTTCGGCGAGACGAAGTTGGACGCGCCATCGCCGAAGCTCAAGGTATCGCCAGGCAACACGCCGTTAGTGGAGAGCGTCACGCTGGCCGTGGTGTTGCCGTCGTACGTCTTGCCCTGCCCGGTCGCGCTGACGGTGATAGCCAGCGGTGTGACGGTGACCTTGTCGATACCGCCGACCAGGGTGTAGTTGCTGGCAGCGCCGCTGCCGTCGCTCAATGCCAACGTTCCCAGGTTGGCGAACGATTGCGTGCCTACGTGCTTGCTGTTGAGTACGCCCGAACCGCTCAAGTCGACGGTTTCGCCGTTCACGCCGGTGAGCACGCCGTTGCCGAACAAGTTGGCGTTGGCGTCCGTCATGCCGTCGTACACACGCGTGCCGGTCAGGTTGAGCACGTAGGGCGTGATGGCCAGATTGTCGTTGCCGCCAGTCAGCGTGTAGTTGCTGGCCGAGCCGCTGCCATTGTTCAACGCCAGCGTACCGGTGCTGAAGTTGGCGCCGGCGTAGTTGCCTACGTTTGCGCCCGTCACCGAGCCCGCACCGGTCAGTGAGAGCGTTTCGCTGCCCACGCCGGTGTTGATCACGCCGTTGTTGCCGAACGCGCTGGCATTGGCATCGGTACCTGCATCGTACTGGCGCGTGCCGCTGAGGTTGATCACCGCCTTGTTGATGGTCAGCGAATCAGTGCCGCCGATCAGCGTGTAGTTGCTGGCGGCGCCACTGCCGTTGCCCAACGTCAGTGTGTTGAGGTTGAAGCCTTGTGATCCACCGGCGGAGCCCGTGCCCGTGTAGGGAGTCGTATTGGCATTTGCACTCGCTACGGTGCCAGTGCCGCTCAGCGTAAGCGTCTCGCCGTTTACGCCCGTCAGCGTACCGTTGCTGCCAAACAGGCTGGCATTGGCGGCGGTGCTGCCGTCGTACGCGCGCGAGCCGTTGAGGCCGAGCACATACGGCGTAATGGCAAAGCTGTCGTTGCCACCGGTCAGCGTGTAGTTGCTGGCCAGGCCCGTGTTGTCGCCCAAGGTCAGTGAACCGATATTGACGTTCGCACCCGCATAGTTGCCCACGTTCGCGCCCGTCACCGAGCCGACGCCGCTCAGTGCCAGCTTTTCGCCGTTTACGCCGGTATCGATCACGCCGCCGTTGCCAAACGCGCTGGCGCTGGCGTCGGTACCCGCATCGTATTGGCGCGTGCCGCTGATGTTGACCACGGCCCTGTTGATGGTGAGCGAATCATTGCCGCCGATCAGCGTGTAGTTGCTGGCGGCACCGCTGCCGTTGCCCAGCGTCAACGTATTGAGGTTGAAGCCTTGCGAACCGCCGGCCGCGCCAACGCCCGTGTATGGATTCGCGTTGGCATTCGCGCTCGACACGATGCCAGTGCCGCTCAGCGTGAGCGTCTCGCCATTCACCCCGGTGAGTACGCCATTGTTGCCAAACAGGCACGCGCATGCATCGGTGGTGCTGTCGTATGCACGCGAGCCGTTGAGGCTGAGGATATGTGGCGTGATCGCGAAGCTGTCGTTGCCGCCGGTCAGCGTGTAGTTGCTGGCCAGGCCCGAGTTATCGCCCAAGGTCAGCGAGCCGGCGTTGAAGTTCGCGCCGCCGTAGTTGCCTACGTCCGCACCCGTCACGGAGCCTGTGCCGGTGAGCGTCAGCGTTTCACTGCCCACGCCGGTGTTGACCACGCCGTTGTTGCCGAAGGCGCTGGCATTGGCATCGGTGCCCGCATCGTACTGGCGCGTGCCGCTGAGGTTGACCACGGCCTTGTTGATGGTCAGCGAATCATTGCCGCCGATCAGCGTGTAGTTGCTGGCCGTGCCGCTGCCATTGCCCAAGGTCAGCGTGCTGAGATTGAAGCCTTGCGAACCACTGAGCGAGCCAGTGCCCGTGTATGGGTTCGTGTTGGCATTTGCGCTCGATACCGTGCCGGTGCCGCTCAGCGTGAGCGTTTCACCATTCACGCCCGTCAACGTGCCGTTGTTGCCGAACAGGCTGGCGCTGGCGCTGGTCGTACTGTCGTAAGCACGCGAGCCGCTGAGATCGAGCACGTGCGGCGTGATCGCGAACGTGCCATTGCTGCCCAGCACATAGTTGCTGGCGTGGCCCGAGCCATCGTTCAAGGCCAGCGTGCCGGTGTTGAACGCCGCGCTTGCCTGCGTGTAGTTGCCCACGTTCGTGCCGTTCACGGAACCCAGGCCGGTGACGACGAGCGTCTGGCCGCCTACGCCGGTGTTGATCGTGCCGTTGCTGCCGAAGGCACTGGCGCTAGCATCCGTGCCAGCATCGTATTGACGCGTGCCGCTAAGGTTGAGGACGTACGGCGTGATCGCGAAGCTGTCGCTGCCGCCAGTCAGCGTGTAGTTGCTGGCCAGGCCGGTGTTGTTGCCCAAAGCCAGCGAGCCGGCGTTGAAATTCGCTCCCGTGTAGTTGCCCACGTCGGAGCCGCCCACGCTGCCGGCACCGCTCAGCGCGAGCTTTTCGCCATTCACGCCGGTATCGATCACGCCATTACTGCCGAACGCACTCGCATTGGCGTCGGTACCTGCATCGTATTGACGTGTGCCGCTGAGATTGACTACCGCCTTGTTGATGGTCAGCGAATCATTGCCGCCAATCAGCGTGTAGTTGCTCGCCGCACCACTGCCGTTACCCAAGGTCAGCGTGTTGAGGTTGAAGCCTTGCGAACCGCTGGTCGAGCCGGTGCCCGTGTACGGATTCGTGTTGGCATTCGCGCTCGACACCGTGCCGGTGCCGCTTAGCGTGAGCGTTTCACCATTCACGCCCGTCAACGTGCCGTTGTTGCCGAACAGGCTGGCGCTGGCGCTGGTCGTACTGTCGTAAGCACGCGAGCCGCTGAGATCGAGCACGTATGGCGTGATCGCGAACGTGCCATTGCTACCCAGCACATAGTTGCTGGCGTGGCCCGAGCCATCGTTCAAGGCCAGCGTGCCGGTGTTGAACGCCGCGCTTGCTTGCGTGTAGTTGCCCACGTTCGTGCCGTTCACGGAGCCCAGGCCGGTGACGACGAGCGTCTGGCCGCCTACGCCGGTGTTGATCGTGCCGTTGCTGCCGAAGGCGCTGGCGCTAGCGTCCGTGCCAGCATCGTATTGACGCGTGCCGCTAAGGTTGAGGACGTACGGCGTGATCGCGAAGCTGTCGCTGCCGCCAGTCAGCGTGTAGTTGCTGGCCAGGCCGGTGTTGTTGCCCAAAGCCAGCGAGCCGGCGTTGAAATTCGCTCCCGTGTAGTTGCCCACGTCGGAGCCGCCCACGCTGCCGGCACCGCTCAGCGCGAGCTTTTCGCCATTCACGCCGGTATCGATCACGCCATTACTGCCGAACGCACTCGCATTGGCGTCGGTACCTGCATCGTATTGACGTGTGCCGCTGAGATTGACTACCGCCTTGTTGATGGTCAGCGAATCATTGCCGCCAATCAGCGTGTAGTTGCTCGCCGCACCACTGCCGTTACCCAAGGTCAGCGTGTTGAGGTTGAAGCCTTGCGAACCGCTGGTCGAGCCGGTGCCCGTGTACGGATTCGTGTTGGCATTCGCGCTCGACACCGTGCCGGTGCCGCTTAGCGTGAGCGTTTCACCATTCACGCCCGTCAACGTGCCGTTGTTGCCGAACAGGCTGGCGCTGGCGCTGGTCGTACTGTCGTAAGCACGCGAGCCACTGAGGCTGAGCACATACGGGTTGATGACGAACGTATTGCCCGTGGTGGCCAGCGTGTAGTTGCCGGCCGCACTGCCGGAAAGACTCAGACCGCCGGCGCCGACGTTGCTGTTGAACACGTTGGCGCCGGTGGTGCCGTTGTCGCCGTAAGTGCCGACGTTCGCGCTCGACACCGAGCCGGTGCCGATGACGCTCAAGTTCGACGCGTCCCCGCCGGTCACGCCGATCACCTGCCAGGTGGTGCCCGCTTGGCCACCGCTGGCATTGGTCCCGGTGTTGTACTGACGCGTACCGGTGATGGTGACCAGCTTCGCGTTGATGTCGTACGTGTCGTTGCCGCCCACGAAGGTGTAGTTGCTGGCCAGGTCCGTGCCTGTGCTGGTACCGGTGCCAATCAGCGTCAACCCGTTGACACCGATCTGCGTGCTGCTGCCAGGCGCGCTGCTGGTGCCGCTGGCGTTGCCGCCGTAGTTGCCCTTGTTTGCACTGCTCAGCGATCCCGTGCCGCTTACGGTGAACGTGTCGCCGTTGAGACCGGTGAAGGTGGCGGTACCCAGCGTGCCGCTGCCGGCCGTCGCGTCACGCAGATCGCCGGCATTGACGTTGGTGGTGCCATCGTAGGTGCGCGAGCCGCTGAAGCTGAGCACGTACGGGTTGACCGTGTACGTGACCTTGCCGATTTCGTAGTCGCTGGCGTTGCCGCTGCCGCTGGTAAAGCTCAGGCCGGCGCCGCTGCTGGCATTCACCGAGGTGACATTAGTGCCGGCATTGCCGCTGTTGGCCAGCGTGTAGGGGCCATTGAGGGTCAGCGTCTCGGTGCCGATGCCCGTGTTGAATGCGCCCGCGCTGGAAACGGCGTTGGTGCCGTTGAAGAAGTTGCCCGCGCTGACGCTGACGGTGGAGTTGCCGGTGTAGGTGCTCGAACCGGTGAAGTTGATGATGAAGGGCGTGACCTGGAACTGGTTGCCGGTCGTGCTGATCGCGTAGTTGCCGTTGCTCAAGGTCAGGCCGGTGGCGGTGAAGGTACCGCTGCCCGAACCGTCGGAGTTGTAGGTACCTACGTCCGCAAGCGCCAAGGAGCCAGTGCCGCCGTTCACCGTGACCGTATCGCCGCTCACTACGCCGGAATTCGCGTTGCCGGAAACCGTACCAGGCGCCGCCCACGTGATGGCGCCGCTGTTGCCCGTCACAGTGGTCTGGCCGTCGTAAGCGCGCTTGCCGCTGATGGTGACCGGGCGCTGGTTGATGGTGCCGGCCAGGCCCGCAGGCTGCACGATGGCGTAGTTGCCAGCATCGCCGCCGGTGATGTCGGCGGCGTTGATGGTGACGGTCTTGCCCGTGCCGGCGTTCTTGTTGTTGAACGTGCCGGCGATGTTGCCGTTGCTTATCTGGACGTCATCGGTGCCGAGGACATCGCCCGCCGCATTGCCCGATGTGAGCGTCGCGCCGGTCACGGTGGCGACGGTGTTGCCGTCGTAAACCTTCGTGGTCACCGATGCGCCGGTGATGTTCAGCGGGGCCGGGGTGATGCTGTAGCTGTCTACGCCGCCGACCAGGGTGTAGTTGCTGGTCTTCTCCGTGCCGGAGTTGCTGCCGGCGTTGACCAGTGCCAGCGAACCGAGGTTGAACGCGCTGCCGGTATAGGTGCCAACGTTCTTGCTCGACGTCGCGCCTGTGCCAGACACGGTGAACTGATCGCCATTGAGGCCGGCCAAGGTACCGAACACGTTGGCGTTGTCGGCGTTGGTGACGTTGCCGGAAAGGCTGGAATAGATGTTGGTGGTGGCGTCGTAGACGCGCGTGGCGGACAGATTCAGCACGTACGGCGTGATGGTGCCGGTGCCGGTGGCCGAGGTCGGCAGGTTGTAGTTCGACAGCAAGGTGCTTGAGTTATCGACCTTCCAGTCGGACGACACCAGGGTCGAATCGACGGTGCTGCCATTGAGTCCCATGACATCGGCCGACCTGTAATTCGCCGTCGCTGACTGTGGCAGCGTGGCGCCCTGGCCGCTCACCCAGCCAGTGATGGTGTAGTCGCCCGCCGTGAGGGTGGCAGAGTTGCTGCCGTCGTAAACCTTGGTGGGGTTGCCGGTGATGGTGACGTTGAGCTGCCGCTTGGTGATGGAGGCGGTCAGGCCCGTGGGCTGCACCACGTAGTAGTCATTGGATTTGTCGCCGCCCGTGCCCGCGCTCAGCGAAAAGCCGTTGACGCCGGTGACGCTGAGGTTGCTGCCGACGTTGGCCGTGCTGAACGTGCCGGTGGTGCCCATGGCCGACAACATGACGTCGTTCGCGTTGTCCGCGCCCACGAAGCCATTGAGCGTGGCGCTCTGGGTATCGAACGTGAAGCTGTTGCCGGCGCCGAACGTGGCGGTGGTGGTGCCGTCGTACACCTTGTTGTTGGTGACGATGCCGCTGATGGTCAACGGCGCCGGCGTGATGTTGGCGGCAAGAGCAGGCACCACCAGGTTGTAATTGCCGGCCGAGCTGCCGCCGAGGCTGAAGACGGTGGATACCGTCTGGCCGTTGCCTGCATCCGACGTTGCGAACGTGCCGCTCACGGTCGAACCGGTGACGGCGCCATTGCCGGCGATGCTGCCGGTGGTGGTGGTGCCGATGGTCAGCGTGATGGCGCTGTTGTTCTTGTCCACGCCGGCAAGGCCGGCCAACTGGCCGTTGACGATGTTGACGGTGGCGGCGTTGGTCGTGTCGTAGACCTTGTTCTGCGCATAGACGCCGGTGACGTACAACGGCGCCGGCGTGATGGTGCCCATGCCGCTCACGTTGTAGACGAGGTTGTAGTTGGTCAGCAGCGTGCCGCCGTTGGCAGCGTAGTTGTTCTGGGTGAGCGTGCCGGTGACGCCGATCCGGTTGCTGAGCACGTTGCCGCTGCCGTCGCGAACCACGTTCGGCGACTGATAGGTGAACGATGCCGTGGGCGTGATGGTGGCGCCCTGCCCGCTGACCCAGCCACTGTCCTGCGTGCCGCTGGTGTTGTTGTTGACGTAACCGTAAACGGTGAAGTTGCTGTTGGAGAGCGGCAGCACCGTCGTGTTGCCGTCGTACTGCTTGGTGACGCCGTTGAGCGTGATGTACAGATCCTTGGCGATGATGCTGCCAGTCCCGGTAACGCTCTCCGGGAAGGTGTAGTTGCTTGCGCTGCCGCTGGTGAAAGTGAAATCCGTCGCCACCAGGTTTGCAACGGTGAGCGGCTGCGAACCAACGTTATTGCTGGCGAAGGTACCGGTGACGCTCGAAGTCAGCGTGGCCTGGTCGGTACCCTGGAGGCCACCCAGCACGAGGTAGTTGGTGGAAGACCCCGGCGCGATCGTGAGCGTGTTGGTACCGTCGTAGACCTTGCTGCCGTTGACGTCTGTGACGAGATAGATGCCCACATGCGCCGGCGTGATGGTGCCGTAGCCCAACGCCAGGGTCGGCAACGAGTAGTTCGACAGCAAGGTGCTGCCGTTGGCCGTGTAGTTGCCGCTGGACAGCGCGGCGACAACGCCCCATGTGCCAGCGTTGCCCTCGTAGCTGCCCGGACCTGGAGCCGCGCCGTTGGCGGTGTCGTAGTAATTGCCCGTGGCCGGGCCATTCACCGTGATGCTTTCGCCCGGGATCACGCCCGATAGCGTGTAGCTGACGCCGGACAGCGTGGCCGACGTATCGCCGGCGCCGTCATACGTGCGCGTGGGGTTGCCGTTGATGGTCAACGTCAGCGGCGCGGGCGTGATGTGGCCGCTGCCGACGACACTGGTGTTGAAGGTGTAGTTGCCGGTCTTGGCGCCATTGGCGAAATTGAGATCCGACGATTGCAGCGTGGCCGTCACCGTGTCGGTGCCGACGTTGGGCGCACTCGCGCCGGAGTAGATCGCAGGCGCCTGGTTCACCGAAACGGTCTGGCCCGCTACGACGTTGCTGACCGTGAAGTTGCCTGTGGACAGCGTGGCGTAATCGGTGCCGTCGTAGATCTTGTCGGCGCTGCCGCTGAACTGGATGTTCAGCAGCCGCGGCGTGATGTTCGCGGTGAGGCCGGTCGGTGCGTTGACGGTGTAGTTGCTGTTGTCGACGGACAGGCCGTTGACCGCTACCGCGAGCCCTGTGCCCGCGTCCGCCTGGCTGAAGGTGCCCGTCGCGGTACCCGTCAGATGCACGACGTCGCCGCTCAATGCAGCACTGAGCTGGGCGCTGTTGGTGTTGAGGGTGTCCGCGGTGGTCCCGTCGTAGGACTTGCCGTTCGCTGTGATGCCGCTAACGGTGAGCACGTAGGGCGCAATGTTCGCGGTGAGGTTGGTCGGCGCGATCAGCTGATAGTCGGCGACCTTGGTGGCGCCGTTCGGATCCACCGTATCCACCAGGGCGAAACCACTGAGCGTGACGGCGATATTGTTGCCGGCATTCGCGCTGGCAAAGATACCCGCGGCGTTGCTCTTGTCGAGCGTGACGTGGTCGTTGCCGACCACGCCGAAGATGCTGGCGTTGCTGGTATCCAGCGTGTCGTGGGTGGTCTGGTCGTAGGTCTTGTTGGTGGTCAGCACGCCACTCAGCTGCACCGGTGCCGGCGTGATGACGCCGTAGCCAGCGGTCGCGTCCTGAGCGAGCGCGGCAGAAGTAATCGATGTGGCCGTGGGCAGAATGTAGTTGGAGAGCTTGGTGCCCGAACCGGCAATGAAGTTGGTGCTGGTGAATGTGGCGTCGACCGCCACCTTGCCGCCGTTCGGGGTAGTGCCACCGTTCGTGTTGACGTCGGCGCTGGCGTAGCCCACCGAACTGGGCTGGTTCACCGTGATGCTCTGCCCCGCGGCAAGACCGGTGATGTAGTAGTTGCCCGAAGTCAGCGTGGCCGTGGTGGTGCCGTCGTACACCTTGGTGGGATCGCCGATGATGGTGGCGTACAACTGCGCCGCCATGATCTGGCCGATGCTCGCTGTCTTGGATCCGCCGGAGAGGGCGTAGCCGTAAACCGGCACTTGCACTTGCGTGCCATTGACGGTGATGGGATTGACGATGTTGAAGCCGGAGATCGACGCCGACGAAGTCACCGTGAGGCCGGTGCCCACGTCGGACTGGCTGTACGTACCGGCGGCGGAACCGATCTTGTCGCCGTTGAGCAGACCGGTGTACGTGAAGTTGTTGTCCGCAAGCGTGGCGCTGGCGGTGCCGTCGTAATTTTTCTGCACCGTGCCGGTAAGGCCCGTAACGTTCAGCGTAGGAGCGACGGCGTAGAACACGCCATTGCCCGTGGCACCCGCTACCGCTGCTGTGCCGATCGGCGCGTTGTATTGGATGAAGCCGGGCACGAGGCCGCCCAGGTTCTCGCCGGTGGCCGTGGGGCTGGCGCTATAGATCGCCCAGTTGCCCACCAGGCCCCCAGCGCCAACGTTGTTGACGAAGGCGTTGCCCGCGTTCAGCACTGTCTTGCCGCTGGTGCCGGTGTTTTTGATAACGGCGCCAAGGTTGATGTTGTTGCTCGCGGTCAGCGTGAGCGTGGTATTGGCGCTCCACGTCACCGGCGCATTGACGTTGACATTGCCGGAGGTGCCGCTGGCCCCGTTGCTGCTTGCGAACGAAATGTTGCCGGCGGCGAGGTCAGTTTCGAGTGTGGTGGCGGTGATATCGCCGCCGCTGGCGGCGATGGTGAAATCGGTGGGATCAACCAGCCACGTGCCATCCTTGCCGCCGACCGCCTTGGTGGTGATGACGCTGCCATCGGCAATGTGCGCCTGCGCACCGGATGTTTCGATGAAACCGCCATTACCACCCTTCGGCGCACTCGCATCCAACGTCCCGCCAACATTCACCTGCCCCGCCGTCATCCCGCCCAGCAAGGTGATCTCGCCATTGTGGTTCTGCACCGTCTGCGCCTGCACCACGCCGGTGTTGTTCACCACGCTGGCGAGCAGGCTGTCCTTGGCGCCCGCGGTCATGATCACGCGGCCGCCGTCGGCCACGACCAGCTGGCGGTTTTCCACCAGGTTGTTCAAGGTGCTCCGGTCGACCTCAAGGTGCACCACCTGGTTGCCGGAGAACGTGAGCGTAACGGCGCTGCCGCCGCCCATCGCCACCGTGCCCAGCTGCGCGGTGACCACGCCCTGGTTGGAAACCTGGTTGCCGAGCAGTGCGATGTAGCCGCCGTTGCCGGCCGTGAGGCTGCCGCGGTTGATGATGCTGCCCTTGCCGTTGCCGCTGAAGCGGCGGTTGCTGGAATCGAGCGTGCTGTCGTCGAAATCCAGCGTGGAGGCCACCAGGCCCCCGACGTTCACCTGTGCGCCCTGCCCGAACAGGATGCCGTTCGGGTTGATCAGCCACACCTGGCCATTGGCGTTCAGGTGGCCGAAAATCTCGCTGGGCGTACTGCTGAAGATGCGGTTGATCGCAATCGCGCCGCTGCCCGGCTGCAGGAAGTTCACCGTCTGGTTCGGCGCAATGTCGAAGCTTTGCCAGTTCAGCGACAGCGTCTGGCTGTTCTGCCGGATGGTGGTGGTGTTGCCCACCTGCTGGATCTGGCCGGAGCCGCCGACGATCTGGCCCCCGGTGGGGCCGCCGCTGGCTTGTGCCAGGCCCGTCATGCCAAGCGCGGTGGCCAGCAGCGAAAGCGCGGCCAGCCTGCGGCCGATGACGTGCATGCGCGGTGCGGTGTCGGGAGCGATGGAAGCGTTGGCTTCGGGCATGACGACATCCCGCGCACCGAAGCGGTTCCGGTACAGACGACGGCTGGGGCTCATGGCATTACACCTGGTTCAAGTTGTGGGATTTGGCAGCTTTGTTCACACGTCACGCGGGCCGGTTGCGTGCCTGCGCACCTCTTCCAAATGACACGCGCAACACGCCTGCCCGGCTTGAATCGGCCCATCGCAGACGGCCGAAAAAACGGCCGCAGGCGAGTGCTGACTCAACGCCAGTCAGATGCACGTGGTGTATTTGTGGCAGGCGACCCCTGTTGGCTCGCCCAGATCCCATGTAGCGCCCGCGATTCGTCCACGAACCACGATGTGCGAATGAGATCCCCCCCTGCTCCTTAGACGTTCACAAAAAAAGACTTGCTGCGCGAAACGAGACCGTATGCCCATTTCCTGGGGCGAAACTTTGCGAATATCGCAACGCTCGACCTTCCTGTCTTTATGCGCCTTTTCGCTGCGAGCGAACTGTACGTACCCGGCGCCCATCCCACAATCTCCGACCCCTGCCATTTCTTGCAGTTTCTTGCAGATGTTAAGGCGCGCGCAGGGTTAACCCGCTCTATCCAAGGCCAAGGCCCTTCCACGCTTCATTGCATAGGCAAAAGTCGGGATGAAAATCCTGGCGGCTGTCGCGCCTTGAAGCGGCCTGCTCAATGCAACGCCAAGGTGTAGCCCACTCCCCGTACCGCGATCAGCGGCAACGGTTGGCGGCACTTCTTAAGAACCTTTTGCCGCAGGCGGTGAATCAGCATTTCCAGCCGCGCCGGATCGAACCCCGCAATGAGTGCGGAGAGTTCGTCGATGAGTACGCTGCGCGGCGTGGGTTCCGGCGTGGATGCCGCCAGCCGGTTGAGCAGCAGACGCTCGGGCATCGACAAGGCCATGATCGCGCCGTTGGGTGCGACCAGCCGCCAGCCGCCCGATTCCAGATGCCAGCCGGTGGAGGCCAATTCATACGAAGGCGCATTGCCCACGCGCCGGCTCAGGCTGTGCAGCGAAGCGGCCACCACTTCCACGTCGACCGGCTTGGTGAGATAGACGTCGGCGCCTTCGACCAGGCCGCGCACGCGATGCGCCGTGGAAGCCAGCCCGGACAGAACCACGATGCCGATATCCGATAGCGCGCGCAGCTGGCTGACGATTTTGAACCCGTCCTCGTCCGGCAGTGCAATATCCAGGACCAGCAAGCGGTAGCGTTCCACCACGATGGAGCGATACAGCTCCGCCGCCGTGCCCACGCCCACCGCGTTGAAACCGAAAGCCTTCAGCCCAGGTACCAGAATGTCATCCCGCAACTGCGCGTCGTTTTCCACGACAAGCACGCTGCTCTTTGTGCTTTCAACCATGCATTTCCCCTGCTCCGGCGCCAGGACGGCACCGGCGCGGCCGCGGGTGTTCAAGTCCGCGATCTTTCCACTTGTATGACAATAAGTCCCGAGGGTACGCCCATAAAGTTGCAAAAGTCCATGTGCAGACGGGCATAGGGATCGCTTGTGGAGTGCTCGTTGCACTCGAGCGAAGCGGGCATCTGGATCATCGCGACAATCGGTTCCCTCCCCTGCTTGCAGAGCCTGCCCCGGACTCGATCCCGGGGGAGGACCAGGGTGGCGCGAGCGCAGCGGGCGGCGGGGGCCGAACTTGGCTTCCGTACCTTTCCTCAGGACATTCAACTTTACGTTAAAGCCCAAGCAACCTCACCCCGCCCCCCTACTGTCCAGGGGAGGGAGCACATCGCTGGGCTCCGGCCTTCGTAGCGCGGCGAATCAATGCGAATGCAAGCAAGCGCCGTCACTTCCGCGCGCAAAAAGCACATCGGCTTCAAGGCATGCCGTCCAACCGCACAAGATGCCTGTGCGCTGTTCGTTAAAAGCGGGGCTCATTTAACGATCAAGTTCACGCCCTTGCGTGCGCAATCGGCCAGGCAGGCATTGCGTTTGCGCAGTGTGAGCAAAAACAGCATTTCACATTTGCGCGTTCACTTGTCGATGACGCATCTTAGCCGCGCAGCAAACAAATGCTGTGCAGCAAACATGCTGCAAAAAAATTCGTTGTCGTAATCCAAAACAGGGGTTTAATCCATGAACAGCAAATCGGCGCCGCAAGGCGCACAGGGGCTTATTGCCCAAACCACACGCGGTCAACGCTTCTTTACCTCGCGCGCCAGGATTTTGACGGCCATCGCCGCCGCCTTGACGCTCGCCACGGCGGCCATGCCCGCCAGTGCAGCCACCACCGCCAACTGGTGGAGCGCCTCGCCCAGCATCCCGGTCGGCAGCGGCTACATCAACGTGCGCAATTTCGGCGCAATGGGCAATGGCGTGACGGACGATACGGCCGCCTTCCAGGCCGCCATCAACGCCCTGCCCGCCAGCGGCGGCGTCATTGTGGTACCCAGCGGCACGTACATGATCGACGCGACCAAGAGCATCAACATGCGCTCCAACACGCGTCTTTCATTGTGGGCCGACGCTACTCTGCAGGCCATTCCGAACAACGCCAGCTTTGCTGCGGTGGTGAAGGCATGGAACGTCAGCAACGTCGAAATCCTCGGCGGCCATATCGAAGGCGAACGCAGCCATCACTTGGGCACCAATGGCATGGGCTATGGCATCAGCATCCAGGAAGCCAGCCAGGTCTACGTGCACGACATCACCCTTTCCGACAACTGGGGTGACGGCATCCTGGTGGGCACCACCTCTGGCTGGCGCACGTTCACCCCATCGAGCAACGTCACGCTGACCCGCGTCACGGCCAGCAACAATCGCCGCCAGGGTCTTTCGATCACCGCCGCCAATCACGTGTACGTGGTGTACAGCAGCTTCAACGGTTCCAACGGTACCGCACCGCAGGCAGGCATCGACATCGAGCCGCAGACGCTGGGCCCGGCATCGCAGATCCGCATCGAAAGCTCCGGCATGTCCAACAACCTGGGCAATGGCGTGGAGATTCACGACAACGTCACCGACGTGGTGGTGACCGGCTCCACCGCCGTGAGCAACCATGGCTTCGGCATATTCATGCTCGGCACGAACAACGTTACCGTCACGCATGACACGCTGTCGTTGAACTATCTGTTCGGCGTGGACGTGGATGCCGCCACCAACACCGTGCAGTTGAGCAACAACAGCATCACCTACAACGGTGCTGCCTGGCTCGTCGCGCATAACCAATCGCTGTACACGCTCGGCTACCAGCCGCGCGACATCACCATCGACAGCACGGCGGTGAATGTCACGCAGTCCAGCAATGTGATTTCGCCTCTGCGTTCGCCGTGATCGCCAGGCTCTTCCGCGCACGGTAAAAAACAACAAGTTCTGCGTTGGTCTCATTCATGCCCGGCTCGGCGCTGTTTGCCGAGCCGCATTGTTTTGCAGCACGCCATGGCTTTATCGTTTCGACACGTACGCGCTTTCTTCCACATACCAGCGCCACGGATAATCCGCCGCCTTGCTAATGCCGATGCGTGTCGTCTGCACGGACCGCTCCGGTGGCGGCGTGCCGTCATCCACCACCATGTACGCGTCCCCGCTCACCAGGTCGATGCCGTTGTGCAGCTTGCTGATGCTCATCGCCTGCGTGAGGCAGGCCGGTCCGTTGCACAGCTGGCGATCGTTTTTCGCCAGCGGGCGCGCCGCATACATCAGATCCAGACCCGCTACCGGCTGCAGCGCGCGGATCAAGACGGCATTGCCCGCCCCTTGCGGCCCGCATACCGCATTCGCGCACCAATGCATGCCGTAGGTGAAATACACATAGAGATGCCCAGGCCGCCCGAACATCACTTCGGTACGCGGCGTCCTGCCGCGGTATGAATGCGCGGCGGGATCGTCGGCGCCGCGATAGGCCTCCACTTCCACGATGCGGCCGGCACGGCCGTCGTGGCAACGCAACACCTTGTTCAACAGCTCGACGGCGACGATCAACGGATCGCGGTTATAGAAAGAGCGCGGGAGTTTTTTGTTGGCGGCCATGCGGCCATTGTAGGCCGGGATGCAATACCAGCATCGCCATGCAAACCGAAGCTGGGATTTCATCCGAGCCTACGGGCTACGGGCGCCAATAACAGCTACCATCACGCACGCCCCGTCAAACCTTTAAAGCTGCATCATGACTCCTGCTGTCGTTTCGTCCTTGGGTGAGCTGCTTGACCGCGTGCGCCGCCGATCCCCGCTCGTCCAATGCATTACCAACTACGTGGCGATGAACTACGCCGCCAATGCGCTGCTCGCCGCGGGCGCATCGCCTGCCATGGTGCATGCGCCGGAGGAAGCGGGCGAATTCGCCGGCCTTGCCGGCGCCGTCACCATCAATATCGGCACGCTTTCATCGCCATGGCTGGAAGGCATGCACGCCGCGGCCAAGGCGGCGAATGAAAATGGTACGCCGTGGGTGCTTGATCCCGTGGCGCATTTCGCCACCGCATTCCGCCGTCAGGCCGTGCAGGAGCTGCTGGCATGCAAGCCCACGATAATCCGTGGCAACGCCTCGGAAATCATGGCGCTGGCAGGCGATGCCAGTGCCGGCCGCGGCGTGGACAGCGGCGACAGCGTGGAACGCGCGGAAGTATCGGCGCTGGTGCTGGCACGGCGAACAAGTGCGGTGGTGGCCGTGACCGGTGTGGTCGATTTCGTCACCGACGGCCACCGGTCCGCGCGCATCGCCGGTGGTTCCGAATGGATGCCAAAGGTGACCGCGATGGGCTGTGCCCTCACCGGCCTGGTCGGCGCATTCGCCGCCGTGGCGCCGGCAATGCCATGGGAAGCCACGGTCGGCGCGCTGGCGTGTTTCAGCGTGGCCGGCACGCAGGCCGCACGGGAATCGTCCGGCCCGGGTTCATTCGCCTGGCGCTTTATCGATGCGCTGGCCGCATTGCCTGGCGAGGCGCTGCAAGCGCAGGCGCAGGTCACGCCGGCATGAAGAAACCGTTCGACCTTTCGCTGTACCTGGTGCTGGATCCGGACCTTTGCCGGCAGCATTCGATGGTGGAAACCGCGCGCGCAGCCGTGGCCGGCGGCGCCACGGTGGTGCAGGTGCGCCACAAGCATGCATCGACCGCCGAACGCATCGCGCTGGCGCGCAATATCAAGGCTGCCTTGCGCGATACCGCGGTGCTGATCGTGATGAACGACGACATCGAAGCGGCCGTGGAAGCGGGCGTGGATGCCGTGCACATCGGCCAGCGCGACATGTCCCCTGCTCTGGCGCGCGAACGCATCGGGCCGGACATGCTGCTTGGCCTCTCCATCAACACCGAAAGCGCGGCGCGTGCTGTCGATCTCGGCGTGGTCGACTACGCCGGCGTCGGTCCCGTGTTCGCCACGCCGACCAAGCCCGACCACGAGCAGCCGCTCGGCTTTGCCGGCCTGGCTCGCGTGGTGGCCGCCTGCCCGGTCCCCACCGTCGCCATCGGCGGCCTTAAAAGACAGCACGTTAGCGATGTTTTCGCAGCGGGCGCGCATGGGCTGGCGGTGGTTTCGGCGATCTGCGGCACGCCTGACCCGCGCGAGTCCGCCACTGCGTTGCGAATCGCCATCGGGCAGGCACGGAGCGGCCTGTGAAGCTGTCGTGAAAGGCCAACTTGCTGCGAAAGACCTGACTTTGACGTGCTGATATGCGATAAATGGCGCGCCGGGAAGTCAGGCGCCGAGGAGGGGCCCCTCCTCAACATGGATGACCGATGCCCGACCGGGCCGCCGATAAGGCGGCCTGTTTTATTTTGGGGCATCGTAAAGTTGCGATCATCTGGCGCTCCACCCTCTGCTGCCGGGCCAGGCCGACGTCGATCATCAGGATGCGTGCTGCGCCACGAAGATCGCTAGCGTGCGTGCAGGCGCGTCGCGGCCATGTCGATGTTTCGGCAGCGATGCCACCAGGAAAAGTTGACGCTTGCGCAACGCAAGGTGGGTGAGGCTGCCACTTACCCCTCACCTTGCAGCGACTACGCCATGACTCACAAAAAGCCGCAACGCAAACCCGATCCGGTCGAAACCATCCGGCAGCTCGCCGACGCCAAGCAACAGCAGGCGCAACAAACACCCGCATGGCCAGGCGCCAAGGAACAAGCCGAGCCGCAGCATGCGCACACCCCGCCTGCCGATGAAGCCGTGCCGGGCGACATCGAAAAAACGCCGCCATCCCACGCCGGCTACGAGCGCAGCGACATCAACAAGCGCCATCACTGATCGCGGCCTGCCCCGGTGAATCCGCTCGGATGGCTGTTTCTGCTCGGTGCGCTGCTGTTGGCCACCTCGCTGTCGGCAGGTTGGTTGCGGCGCATGCCGGTCACGCCATTCGTGGTTTATGCGCTGGCTGGCCTGGCGCTCGGCCCGATGCTGCTGGGCTACGCAAATATCGAGCTGGTGCGGCATGGCTATTGGCTGGGCGTGATCAGCGAAGGCGTGCTGGTGGTGTCGCTGTTTCTCACCGGCTTGAAACTGCGCTTGCCTTGGCGCCATCCGGCTTGGCGTGCGGGAGTGCGGCTGGCGGCGCCGGCGATGGTGTTGAGCGTAGCCGGGCTTGCCTGGGCCAGCCACGCGTGGCTCGCCCTTTCCTGGCCACTGGCGCTGGTGTTCGCCGCCATCGCCGCGCCGACCGATCCGGTGCTGGCCAGCCTGGTGTCGGTGGATAACGCGCGCGACGACGACGCCCTGCGCGTCGCGCTGTCCAGCGAAGCAGGTTTGAACGACGGCGCCGCCATGCCCTTCCTGCTGCTGGGCCTGCTGCTGCTTTCGGGCCACGCAGACACGCCGGCCGTGCTGCACTGGTTGTGGCGCGACGTGTGCTGGGCCTTGCCGGCAGGGCTCGCCATCGGATTCCTGCTTGCGCGCATTGTCGGCATCATCGCCACGCGCGCCAAAATGGCCAGCGACGACCATGCGCCCAGCGACTTTCTCGCGCTCGCCTTGATTGCGCTGACGTATGCATTCGCCAGAGCGTTCCACGCTTCGCCATTCCTCGCCGCGTTCGCGGCGGGCGTCGGCTTGCGGCACACCGAGTGGCGGGTGGTATCGCGGCATCCGCATCCGGATGTGGAGCACGAACTGGAAGACCGCATCCATCCACCGGCTGAAATGCTGGTCAATCCCAACCAGCGCGAAGAAGTCGCCTTGGAACAACCATCGGCGAGCATCGGCCTGGTGGTGTCCGACGCGCTTTCGTTCGGCGATACGCTGGAGCGCCTGCTGGCGGTGGGCATGGTGCTGATCGTCGGCATTGCCTGTTCCCATGGATGGAGCGGCGAAGGCGCGCTGATGGCCCTGCTGTTGTTCGTGGCGATCCGCCCGCTGTCGGCCTGGATCGCCACCTTCGGTTCACGCATGCCCCCGGTGCGCCGCATGCTGGCCGGGTGGCTCGGCATTCGCGGCATCGGCAGCCTCAACTACCTTGGCTACGCGCTGACCCACGGCATGCCAGCCTCTGCCGCGCCGCGCCTTACCGGCATGGTGTCCACGCTGGTGGTGTTGAGCATCGTGGTGCATGGCGCGAGTTGCCAGCCGTTGCTGGCGTGGCGCGAGCGGCGGTTGCGCGAAAAGGCGCAGCGGAAAGCGCACGGCTGAGCCGCGTAGGCTGGAATGAAATCCCAGCACCGAACCGTCCAGGAACGCTGGGATTTCATCGCAGCCTACGGCATTGCCGTAACGCCTATGCGCTATTCGCCAACCTGCGCGCCATACCGCCGCTGGCACAACTCACAATAAAAACTCCGCCGTTTGCGCTTGCCCAAGTAGCCGCGCGACAGCGGAATCTCGTGCACCGGGCAGCGGCTCTGGTTGTGCACCAGCCAGTGCTTGCGCAGCACGTGTGCTTTCTTCCAATCCAGAAAACGAAAGCTGTATGCCCGCGCCTGCGCCACGATCTGGTTGGCCTTGCGCGCCGAAAGCGCATCCACGCGCGAAAGCGGATGCACCTTGCACAGGTACAGCACTTCGTTCTTGATGATGTTGCCCACGCCGGCGAATACGTCCTGGTCCAGCAGGGCGTCGCATACCAAGGCGTCCGCCAGCGCACGGAATTTCTTGCGCACCAGCTTTTCGTCCCAGGCGTCGGACATGATGTCCACGCGCCAGTCGTAGATATCATCCGGATTGCCTTCCAGCAGTTTTACCGAACCGTTGTAGAAATTAAGGCAACACTGGATAAGTATCGCCGTCGTCATGATGTCTGGAAGGCCCGCAGGGTGTGTTGCGTGGCGCCGGGAAGACTGGCCGTCTTGCCAAGCCGCGCGGCGCAGCCTGCGGGCCTTCCAGACATCACCCCATCGCTTGAATTCAGCATGTGGGGCCCACCCTGTCTGTCCGCAGGCCTTCGGTCCGCCGTCTCGACAGACAGCCAGTCTGCCTTCGCCGACGGCCCTGCGGCCTGCGAACAGACAGGGCGGGTGACGACGGCGATACTTATCCAGTGTTGCCTTAAGCGTTCCGTTCGGAAACACCAGGCCAAGCCGCGGCACGATGCTGCGCTGTTCGTTGATCCGGTAGCTGCCGAACATCAGCAAGTGCACGCGCACGTAGAAACCGTCGAACAGGAGCAAGGTCTGCTTGCCGAAGCTGCGCAGATCCGCCACGCGCCGGCTTTCCAGACGCTGCATCGGGATCTTCGCATTGCCGTAGGCGCGCAGCACCAACTGGTTGACGAAGATGGAAGCTTCGTCGCGGAGTATCGCAATGGAAGGACCTTCCGGCATGCACGCACCTAATGCACGACGCTTACGGCAACGATGCCGCCGGCAAGCGTCGCCAGGCCCGCGGCAAGCCACGCCACCTGATCGCCCACGCGCCCTGCGTGCAACACACGCAAGGCCTTGATCGACATGTGCGCCGGCCACAACACGCGATGCTTCAGCAATCCCGTCGCGAACAACTGCACTGCCGCGATCGCCACGGCGATGCCGACCGCCACCCAGCCGGATGCTTCGCCACCGTTGATGGCCGCGGATATGGCTGGCGCCGCATAGGCCTGCTTGCCGCTCAGCACATCCCACGCCGGCATATGCACGAAGGTCGCCGCAGCGGCGCGCGCCATGCGTTCCAGCGGCATGCCCGCCGCCAGGTTCGCGCATACCAGCACCAGTAGCGGCATCAGCATCAGCAGCCAGGGACGATGACCGCGCTCCGATTCCCGCGGCAGCGGCGAGCGCTCCTTCGGCCGTTCGCCCTTGCCAAGAAAAATGCGCACGCCGGCACGCAACACTGCGCCGCCCGTGGTCGCCGAGGAAAGAATGATGATCGGCCCCAGCCAAGCGTGGCCCAGCTGTTTTGCCGCGCCTTCCACCGCTTCGGCGCCCGATCCCATGATGCCGATGGGAAAGCCGGCCAGGCACAACGCCGCCGCGAAGAAACCGCAGGCAAGTACCGGACGGCCGCGCGCACGACCATACAACTCGAACTCGTCGACGCTATCGAGCACCGCCGCCAGCATGCCCGCGGCCATGAACAGAGCCGCCTTCACCAAGCCGTGGCCGAGCATGTAAAGCAGCCATCCCGCCGCACCCTGGGTGGTGACCAGGCTGAGCGCCGCCAGCATCACGCCGACATGGCTCACCGTGGAATACGCCAGCAGGCGTTTCAGATGCGTCTGCTGCAAGGCCATGCAACCGCCGACGATGGCCGTGACGCCGCCCAGCGGCAGCAGCAATGCGTGCGCCAAATAACCCACCGCGGGCACGCCGGCGAACACGATGGTCAGCAAGCGTCCGAGCCCGAACAAACCCACCGGCACCATCACGCCGGAAAAAATCACCGACACCGGCGACGGCGCCACCGCATGCGCATCGGGCAACCAGAAATGAAACGGCGCGCCGGCCGCCTTGATCAGCATGGCCGCAGCCATCAGCACGAACGATGCGCAGGCCAGTACGTCGGCGTGGTGCTGCGCCAAGTTCTTGCCGACCAGCCCCATGTCCAGCGCGCCCGTGGCGGCATACGCCAGCCCTACGCCGGCCATCATCAGGAAGCTGCCGATGGTATTGATCACAGTGAAGTTGAGCGCGCCTTCCAACGCGGCGTCTTCAAGGCGGTAGCCGGTGAGCGCAAAGGCAATCACGCTCATCGTCTCGAACCATACGAAGAGATTGAACAGATCGTGCGTCAGGCAGAAGCCGAGCATGGCGGCGCAGAACATCAGCATCAGCGCGTGGAAATGCGCGCGCACTTCCTCGAAGTAATGCCACACGAACAGGAAGGTGAGCGCGAACAGGCCGGCAATGAAGGCGCTCGCACCCGCGCCGGCGCTGTCCACCACAAAACTGATGCCCAACACCGGCCCGCGCGTCGGCGCCCATTGGCCATACCAGTAAACCAGCGGCGCGCCAGCCGCCGCATGCGCCAGCGCCATGCATTCCACGCTGATGGCGGCGGTGGTCAACACTGCCAGGATATCGATCACGCGGCGCGGCACCCGCTTTTCCAGTAACAGCGCGAGCGCTGCAACCAGTGGCGGCAACGCCACCGGCAACGGGATCCAGCGCAGCAGGTTCAAGGAAGGGGCTCCAGTTCTTCCGGGTCGAGCGTCTTGCGCCGCTTGTGCAATTGCAGCGCCATCGCCAGCAACAAAGCCGACACCGCGGCGCCCACCACCACGTCGGTCAGCACCAATGCCTGCATCACCGGATCGACCGCCGGTGTGCCGGGCGGATGGTCGTAGAAGATCGGCGGCCCGGCATGCCATACGAAGCCGATCGCCAACAGCAACACATACGTGCCCGATTGCACCACCGACAGGCAGCCGATCAGATGCACGTAATGGCGACTGGTGACCATGCCGTAGATGCCGATCGCCATCAGCCACGCAGCAGCCAGCCAAGGCAGCACACGCAACACGATCACCGCTCGCCCTCCTCCGGTTCGCGCGTTTCTTCCAGGAATTCCACCAGCGCATTCACGAAGCCGCCCGTGATCGCCATGCCCACCGCCACGTTGAAGAGCGGAATCAGCCCGCCGCCGGTCAGCGACTTCGGCTGGCCTTGCGGCAGCACGTTTTCCAGGAAACCCGCACCGAAGGCCATCGGCAACAGGCCCACGCCCACGCAGGCCACCGCGCCCAATGCTTCCAGCCACTGCATGGCGATCGGCGGCACCGCTTGCCGCCAGCTTCGATAGCCATCGCCCAGGAACAACAGCAACGTCGCCGACGCCAGCATTGCGCCGGCTTGAAAACCGCCGCCTGGCGTCAGCTGCCCATGGGCCAACACGTAGATGGAAAACGCCACGGTGGCCGGCAGCATCCAGCGGATCAGCAAGGCGATCGCCTCGCTGCGCGCAGGCAGCCGGCGTGCATCGGTATGGATGGGTTTGCGTGACGCATCCTCGCCGCGGCCGCCGCGCAACAGCACCGCCAGCCCGGTGATGGCGGCGACGAAGATGAACTCCTCGCCCAAGGTATCTACGCCGCGCACGTCGAAAATCACCGCCGTCACCACGTTGGTGGCCTGGCGCATGGACGGTACGTGCGCATTGATCGCCGCGCCGTAGGCCGGCAGCGCCCCCCCGAATGCCGGCATGCGCAGTGCCACCAGCGCCACGGCCGGCGCCAGCACCAACAATGCCACGATGCACAGCGCATAACGCAATAGCCTTCCGTAGTTCATCGCGGCACGTTCCTTTTGCCGCCGCCGCGGATGCTGGCAAGCACGGTGAGAAACATCACCGGCACCAGCGCCGTGCCGACGGCGATTTCCGAATAGGCCACGTCAGGCGCTTCCAGCACCAGGAACAGCATCGAAAGCAGCAAGCCATGTGCGCTGATCATCAGCACCTGGCGTGCCGGCCGGCGCGTCAACGCCACCAGCGTACCGCTGAACATCACCAGCAGCAGGCAAGCGGCCACCGCGAATTTCATGCCTCACCACCCTTGCTCGGCCGCATCAGGCGGCCCAGCGCATGCGCGATGCCGATGCTCACCAGCGCATTGAACAGCCACAGGAAGGCGACTTTCGCCGTACTCACGCTCATGCCGGTCTGCAGTGCGGTCACCAGCAGCAGCAACGGTAGCGTCGCCAAGGGTGCGAAGCTCACCGCATGCAAGCGATCCATCCCGCGTGGAAGCCGCAGCAGCGCAGCGGCTGATAGCCAACAACAGGCCACCAGCAAGACCAGCACCAGGGCGATCACCGCGTTCACAGCCAGCGCTCCAGGTAGAAGGCATAGACAAGCATGCCCGGTAAACCGAGCAAGGTGAGGGTCAAGGCAAGATCGATGTACGAGGGCTGCTGCATCGCCAACGAAATCAGCACGAACACTATCGCCACCAGCGTGCTGAGAAACTGGATCGCCAACGGCCGGGTACGCAGCACCCCGCGGCGCGCCGCAATCACACCCGCCACCAGCGGCGGCAGCAAGGCGATGATCGCTATCCAGTACATTACTGCGCCCTCGTCGTCCCTTCGGCGCGATGCACGCGCAGGGCCTGGCGGTGCGCTTCGATGGTGTAGGCCAAGGGGCCGAACGAGGTCGCCAGGATCGCCAGCGCGCGCCGCTTGGGAATCGCATGCACGTCTGTGCCGCTTGTCAGCACCGGCGCCGGCTCCATCACCTGCTTGCCGAAACGGCCGCGCCACAGCGAAGCCAGCACGTGCCACGCGCCTTGCGGGACGTCGCGCAGCGCGCCCTTGGCGGCGAGCTTCAGGATGTGAAGCGGCTGTGGTTTGCCGGTGAAGCGAAACGCGGAACAATGCATCAGGCGCGCATGCAAAATTGCGGCGAGCAGGCCGGCAAAGGCGGCGACGATGATTTCCGCAAGCGCCGTGCTGCCTGCGAACAGCAAACACACGGCACCGAACACGATCGCTTCCATCAGCAAGCGCCACATCGCTTCACGCCCCACCGAAGTTACGCCGGATTCTTCCACTGGCTGCGTGGATGATGTGTACAGATGAGTTCGGCTTTTCTGCACAGCCCCCTCCCCTGCGAAGCAGGGGAGGGAACACATCCCGGCGAAATATGAGTTGCGCACGAGACAAACATCTTACCGATGAGCCCGCCGGCTCGCCCGTGATGCCTCAGCCACAAAAGCTGCACAGCCTGTGCACGCCGCCCTGCCTAGGTTCGCAGATGACCCGCGCCGCGCTAGCACGGCGCGTCACATCCACGCACTGCTGGCCTTTCCTCACCGCCACGCAGCGGCAGCACAAGCGGAGTTCTGCGCATGAGCAAGCCAACCGTCGGAGACTTTATCGTCGAGCGATTGCACGAATGGGGCATACGCCGCATCTATGGTTACCCGGGCGACGGCATCAATGGCGTATTCGGTGCGTTGAACCGCGCGAACGGCAAAATTCAATTCATCCAGGCGCGACACGAGGAAATGGCAGCCTTCATGGCCTCGGCGCATGCGAAGTTCACGGGCGAACTGGGCGTATGCATCGCAACGTCCGGTCCCGGCGCCGCACACTTGATCACCGGGCTTTACGATGCACGGCTCGATCACATGCCGGTATTGGCCATTGCCGGCCAGCAAGCGCGTGCATCGCTGGGCGGCCACTATCAACAGGAGCTGGACCTGCCGGCGATGTTCAAGGACGTAGCCGGCGCTTTCGTGCAATCGGCCGCTGTGCCGGCGCAAGTGCGCCACATTGTGGACCGCGCCATACGCACTGCGCTGGGCGAGCACACCGTCACGGCGATGGTGCTGCCGAACGACCTGCAGGAGCTTCCCTACGAACCGCCGGCGCGCAAGCATGGCACGGTGCATTCGGGCGTCGGCTACCGCAAGCCGAAAACGGTGCCGTACGACGACGACCTGCGCCGCGCTGCCGAGGTGCTCAATGCGGGCAAGAAGGTCGCGATCCTGGTGGGCGCCGGTGCGCTGCATGCCACGGACGAGGTGATCGCCGTGGCCGACAAGCTGGGCGCCGGCGCCGCCAAGGCGCTGCTCGGCAAGGCCGCGCTGCCGGATGATCTTTCGTGGGTGACCGGTTCGATCGGCCTGCTCGGCACCGAGCCCAGCTACAAGCTGATGATGGAATGCGACACCTTGCTGATGATCGGCTCGGGCTTCCCCTATTCCGAATTCCTGCCGCAGGAAGGCCAGGCGCGCGGCGTGCAGATCGACATCAAGGCCGACATGCTGAGCCTGCGTTATCCCATGGAAGTGAACCTGGTGGGCGACAGCGCCGAAACCCTGCGCGCGTTGCTGCCCTTGTTGCACGACAAGGAAGACCGCAGCTGGCGCGAGAAGATCGAGAAGTGGACAGCCGATTGGTGGAAGAAACTGGATGCGCGCGCCAGGGCCAAGGCCGAAAACGGCGTGAATCCGCAGCGCACGATATCGGAGCTCTCGCCGCGCATTCCCGCCAATGCGATCGTCACCAGCGATTCGGGTTCCGTCGCCAACTGGTACGCACGCGATCTGAAAGTGCAGCGCGGCATGATGTGCTCGCTGTCCGGCGGCCTGGCCTCGATGGGTGCGGCGGTGCCCTATGCGATCGCCGCGAAGTTTGCCTATCCGCAACGCCCGGTGATTGCGCTGGTCGGCGACGGCGCCATGCAGATGAACAACATGGCCGAGCTGATCACCGTCGCCAAGTACTGGAAGGAATGGAGCAGTCCGTGCTGGATCTGCATGGTGCTCAACAACGCCGACCTCAACCAGGTGACCTGGGAGCAGCGCGTGATGGAAGGCGATCCGAAGTTCGAGGCGTCGCAGGAAATCCCATCCATCCCCTATCACCGTTTTGCCGAGCTGATCGGTTTGCGCGGCATCTATGTCAACGACGCCGAACGCCTCGGCGCGGCCTGGGATGAAGCGCTCAAATCCGATCGCCCGGTGGTGATCGAAGTGAAATCCGACCCGGAGATACCGCCGCTTCCGCCGCACATCACGCTGGCGCAGGCCAAAGCGTTTGCCTCCACGCTGATGGCCGGCGATCCGGAGCAAGGAAATATGCTGCGCGATACCGCACGGCAGGTGTTGAGTGCGGTGTTGCCGGGGCACAAGGATAAAGAGTGAGCGCGAGAGAACTTCCCCTCCCCTGCTTGCAGGGGAGGGAGCCATTATGGCGAGCCTATGAAATGAGGAACAACCGCCATCCATGGACCACCCTCGCCTGCGCCGCAGCAGGCGTCGCCGCCGCTGCCGTGCTGGCGCGGTACGCGCCTGGCATGCGCAACCCGCGCAAACCCGCACGCCGCCTGCACATCGAAACCTCGCGCGCATTCAACCGCAGCTCTGCCCTGCTCGCCTGCTCCGTGCTTACCGACAGCGCGATGGAGCACTACCGCGGTTCGTTCTCCAATCCCGCGATGTACGTGCCGCCTGTGGTTGCTACTTGCTCCTTGCTCGCGGGCCTGCACGGCGGCGCGGACCGCAACGCGCAAACACATGCGGTGCGCCACGCCATCTACTGGGGCGCAGCGCTAACGGGCGTCGCCGGCACCGGCTTCCATATCTACAACGTGATGAAGCGGCCCGGTGGCTGGAGCTGGAACAATCTGTTCTACGCTGCGCCGCTGGGCGCACCGATGGCCTTGTTGCTGTCGGGCGCCCTGGGTGCGGCGGCGGAACGGTTGCGCAATCAGCCGGCCCGCTCGCCGCGCCTGCTCGGCATGCCGGCAGGCAAGGCCTTGGGTTTGCTGAGCGGCATCGGCCTCGCGGGCAATGCCGGCGAAGCGGCGCTGCTGCATTTCCGCGGTTCGTTCCAGCACAAGGCGATGTATGCGCCGGTCAGCGTGCCGCCGGCGGCGTCTGCGTTGCTGCTGCATGCGTCGCTCACCCGCCCACGGCCACGCTGGCTGGCGCGCGTGGCGCTGCAACTTACCTGGCTGATCGGCTGGATCGGCGCCGCCTTCCACATACGCGGTGTCGCGCGGCATCACGGCGGCTGGCGCAACTGGAGCCAGAACATCTACAACGGCCCGCCGCTGCCCGCGCCACCGAGTTTCTCGGCGTTGGCGCTGGCCGGGCTGGCGGCCCTGCGATTACGGGAGAGCGAACGGCGATGAACCTGTATACCTCGCGCTATCCCGGCTACGACGTCCTCAAGCGGCGCGACACACCATCATGGGATGACGTCACGCGCAAAGTCATCGAGGAACGCCTGGCCACGCCATCCGATCCGAGCTTTCTCGACGCCGTGCGCTGGCGTGCGCTGCAAGCACTATGCGCGTGCATCATTCCGCAACCGACGGATCGGCCGCCGGTGCCGCTGGCCGGCATGATCGACGCGCGCCTGAAGGCGAATGCCGGCGACGGCTTTCGTTATGCGCGCCTGCCGCCGCTGCGCGAAGCCTGGTGCATCGGCCTGAGCGCATTGGATGAAGAAAGCAAAGTACGCCACGGCCTGCCATTGGCCAGCATCGAACGCGACCATCAACATGCACTGCTGAAACAGATCCAGCACGATGAAGTTGCCAGCGGCTTCTGGCGCGGCATGGAACCGGCATTGTTCTTCTCCCAGCGCGTGCTGCCGGATATCTGCGGCGCGTATTACTCGCACCCGTATGCCTGGAACGAGATCGGCTTTGGGGGGCCGGCCAATCCGCGCGGCTACGTGCGCATGTACTACGACCGCCGCGATCCGTGGGAACCGGCCGAAGCCAAGCCCGGCAAGGAACACCAAGCACTGCGGGAAAACCGCCGTGTCCGCTGATCCGCAGCACGAACCGCGCGGCAAGCACGGGCGCGCACCGGATGTCATGCGCGTGGGCGGCTGGATGCCGATGCGCGAATACCCGCAGAACCACGCCGTGGATTTCGCTATCGTCGGCACCGGCGCCGGCGGCGGCACGCTCGCCTGCCGGTTGGCCGAAAAAGGCTTCAAGGTGGTGGCTTTCGACGCCGGCCCGTGGTGGCGCCCCTTGGAGGAATTCGCATCCGACGAGTCGCACCAGAAAAAACTGTTCTGGACCGACGAGCGCCTGTGCGACGGCGAAGATCCGGTCAAGCTCGGCAGCAACAACAGCGGCAAGGCAGTTGGCGGCAGCATGGTGCATTTTGCGATGGTGTCGCTGCGCTTCCGGCCCGAATGGTTCAAGTCGCGCACCGCGCTCGGCTACGCCGACGATTGGCCGCTGGATTGGCGCGAGATGTGGCACTACTACGGCATGGTCGAGGATGCGCTGAAAATCTCCGGCCCCGTGCGCTATCCCTGGGGCCCGAAGCGCGGCCGCTATCCGTATCGCGCACATGAATTGAATGCCGCCGCAATGGTGCTGGCACGCGGGGCCGAACGCCTGGGCATCAAATGGTCGCCCACGCCGCTGGCCACGCTTTCCGCGCCGCGCGGCCTGGCGCATCCTTGCGCGTACCGCGGCTTCTGCGTATCGGGCTGCTCCACCAATGCCAAGCAGAGCACGCTCAACGTGTGGATACCGCGCGCGGTGAAAGCCGGTGCGGAAATCCGCGACCTGGCGATGGTCGGCCGTATCGTGGTCAACGACGCGGGCCTATGCACCGGCGTGGAATATCTCCGCGAAGGACGCTGGCAGTTCCAGCGCGCCAAGCACGTGGTGGTGGCGGGCTATGCAGTGGAAACACCGCGCTTGCTGCTGATGTCGGCCAACGGACGCTTTCCGGAGGGCCTCGCCAACAGCTCCGGCCTGGTCGGCAAGAACTTCATGGTGCAGTCCAACCAGGCGGTGTGGGGTTTGATGGACGAGGAGATCCGCGCCTATAAAGGGCCGCCGTCACTGGCGCTTACCGAGCACTGGAACTACACCGACGAAGGCAAGGATTTCTTCGGCGGCTACTGCTACATGAGCCAGGGCCCGCTGCCCGTGCTGTGGTCCACGACCGAAAGCCGGCGCGGCCTTTGGGGCGAGGCGCTGGTGCGGGAGATGCAGGACTACAACCACCAGGTCGGCCTGAAGATGGTCGGCGAAACCATGCCGCAGGAACGCAACCGCATTACCCTCGCCGACGAGAAAGACCAATACGGGCTGCCGATCGCGCGCGTCACGCATTCCAACTGCGACAACGACCGCCGCATGATCCAGCATGCCCTGGATTTCATGGACAAGGCACTCGCCGCCGCCGGCGCAAAAAATATCTGGCGCGAAACCGATGACACCTGCCACATCAACGGCAGCTGCCGCATGGGCAGCGATCCGCGCACCAGCGTGGTCGACGCGGACTGCCGCAGCTGGGACATCCCCAATCTATGGATTTGCGACGGTTCGGTGTTCGTGACGGTGGGCGGCGTGAATCCGTCGCTGACGATCCAGGCGATTGCGTGCAGGACGGCGGACCGGATTGAAGCCTTGGCGGCGCGTGGGGAGTTGTAGGCTGGGAGGAAATTTCAGCCTGCGTCGCCATTCAAACACCCACGAATGCCATCATTGTGGCGCGTAGCGCAACACGCTACCATCGGGCCATGATACGGACGTTCAGGCACAAAGGGATCAAGCTTTTCTTTGAGACCGGCTCAACCCGTGGCGTTCAAACGGCTCATGCAAAAAAGCTACGCATACAACTCACAGTGCTCAATACGGCGAAGGGCCCAGCAGACATGAACGCCCCCGGCTGGAAGTTGCACTCGCTGAAAGGCGATCATGCCGGGCATTGGTCCGTATGGGTGAGTGGCAATTGGCGTCTAACGTTTGCATTCGAAAATGGCGACGCCGTGCTGGTCGACTATCAGGACTATCATTAGAGAACAACGACATGGCAAAAATGCACAACCCCGCACATCCCGGTGAAGTCCTGCGCGAATGGCTCACCGAAATCAGCGTGACGGAAGCTGCCGAACGCCTGGGTGTGGATCGCGGCACCTTGTATCGCGTATTAAACGGCAAGGCAGCGGTCAGTCCCGAGATGGATATCCGCCTTACCAAGGCCTTAGGCACCACGTCCGGGCTTTGGCTGGGCATGCAGGCGCAATACGACTTGTGGCAGGCGGAGCAAAAGTTCAAAGGCAAGGTGCGGCGCATCATCACGAACAAGGCCGCATGACCCAAACGTAGCCTTCGTACGGCATCTACACGATCACCGACAAACCCAAGGTCAGCAGCAACGCCACCACGGAGATCAGCGTCTCCAGCACGGTCCAGGTCTTCAGCGTCTGCGTCACCGTCATGTTGAAGAATTCCTTCACCATCCAGAAGCCGCCGTCGTTCACGTGGGAAAGAATCAGCGAGCCGGCGCCGGTGGCGAGCACCATCAACTCCGGATGCACGGTGCTGCCCGCGGCAGCGGCGATCGGCGCAACGATGCTGCAGGCGGTGCTCATGGCGACCGTGGCCGAGCCGGTGGCGATGCGCAGCAGCGAGGCGACCAGCCAGCCGAACAGCAGTGGCGACAGATGCGCCGTTTGCGTGGCAGCGATGGTGGCGTCGGAGATGCCCGAATCGATCAATATGCGGCCAAAGCCGCCGCCTGCGCCGATCACCAGCAGCACGGTGGCGGTCGGCCCGAGACAATCGTTGCTGAAGGCCAGCACCGTGTCGCGGCTGAAACCGCGCCGCTTGCCGAAGGTGTAGAAGCTCAGCAGGGCCGCTACCAGCAACGCCATCACCGAGTTGCCGAACAGCGCGAGCACGTCGTTGGCCAGGCTGCCCGGCGTAGCGAGCGCATCGGCCCAGCTACCGAGCAACATCAGCAACACCGGCAGCAGGATGGTAAGCAGCGTGACACCGAAGCCCGGCAATGCGCGCGATGGATCGTCGGCTTCCATGAACTGCCTGGCAAGCGGATGATCCAGGTCGGCGCTGACGTAGCGCGTGATCCACTTGGCGAAGAGCGGGCCGGCGATGGCTGCCGTCGGCAAGCCGACCAGCAAAGCGTAGACGATGGTTCTGCCGATATCCGCGTGATAAGCCGTCACCGCCAGCAGCGCGGCCGGATGCGGCGGCACCAGCCCGTGCACCACCGACAAGCCGGCTGCCATCGGCAGGCCGACCAGCAAGATCGGCGTGCCGGTGCGCCGGGCGATATTGAAGGCCAGCGGAATCAGCAGCACGAAGCCGACTTCGAAAAACACGGGCAGCCCGACGATGAAGGCGATCAGCATCATCGCCCAATGCGCGCGCCGTTCGCCGAAGGTGGCCACCAGCGTGCGCGCGACGCGCTCGGCGCCGCCGGATTCGGCCATCATCTTGCCCAGCATGGTGCCCAGCGCAAGCAGCAAGGCGATATGCCCCAAAGTACCGCCGACACCGGTTTCGAACGCCTTCACCAAGCTTTTCAACGGCATGCCCACCGCCGCGCCCAGGCACAGCGAGATCACCATCAGCGCTACGAACGGATGGAGCTTGCGCACGGCGATCAGGTAGATCAGCAGCAGCACGGCGAGCGCGGCTGCCAGCAGCAGGCCATTGCCGTGAAGCAAGGTGGTGGTTTGCGTTGGGCTCATAATGTTTCCGTGCTGCCTTAAAAAATGAAGTTTGTTGTTCGCAACATTCCCCTACTTCGCACCTGATTAGCGTCGAGTCTCAGTTCGCCGGATCCGCTCCCTCTCCTACGTGCAGTAGGGGAGGGAGCCATATGTCGCGCAACTGAGACATAGCGCTAATCAAGTACTTCGCAGGGGAGGGAACGAATCCTCGCCAGATCGAAAGCTTCAAGCCTGCTACGGCTTCTTGTACGCCACGCAATCCACCTCGACCCTGCAATCCACCACCATGCTCGACACCACGCACGCGCGCGCCGGCGGATGCGCGCCGAAGTATTCCTTGAACACGCGATTGAACGATGGGAAATCGCGCGGATCGTCCAGCCATACGCCGCAACGCACGACATGCTCGGTGCCGTAGCCGGCCTCCTGCAGGATGGCGACCAGGTTGCGGATGGCCTGGTGCGATTGCTCGACGATGCCGCCGTGGATCACTTCGCCATTGACCATGGGCGTTTGGCCGGAGACGAACAGCCAGCCATCGGCGCCCACTGCGCGCGCAAACGGAAGATGCTGGCCGCCGGTACCGGCGCCGCCTTCGGCACCGAATCGCACGATGGAATCGCTCATGGAAAATCCTCTGGTTGGGGTGGAGAAACAAGACATGGAAACGAAGCACGAATGGTCCCGAGCGTAGATTCCTGGCTAAGATCCGGTCAAACATCTCCGTATCCGCCACGGAATTCAGGATGATTCCCATGCACGACAAAAACTACCAAGCCGATGCACGCCTATCTGTCGTTGATCCGCTCGACAAAGGGCTGGGCGCACTGGAAGCGCCGTGTCCGCCGGAGGCGATCGCCACGCTCGGCTGGAACCTGCTGAAGGAAGATCTCAGCCTGCCCGCGGCAGTGCTCTCCCAGTCGCGGCTGGAGCATAACCTGGCATGGATGCAGCGCTTCGCCAGCGAATATGGCGCCAAGCTTGCGCCACATGGCAAGACCACCATGGCGCCGCGCCTGTTCGCGCGCCAGCTCGCCGCCGGTGCGTGGGGCATCACGTTGGCGACCGCGCATCAGACGCGCGTGGCCTATGCGCATGGCGTGCGTCGCGTGTTGATGGCCAACCAGCTGGTGGGCCGGCGCAACATGGCGATCGTGGCCGAGCTGCTGCTCGCCGATCCGTCCTTCGAGTATTTCTGCCTGGTCGATTCGCCCGACCAGGTCCAACAGCTGGCCGCGCATTTCGGCGCAGCGCAGCGGCCGGTGCAGGTGCTGATCGAACTGGGCGTCGCGGGCGGACGCACCGGCGTGCGCGATGAGGCGCAGTGGCAGGCGGTGCTCGACGCGCTGGCCAAGGCCAACGGCGCGGTCCAGCTGGCCGGCGTGGAAGTCTACGAAGGCGTGCTGCAGGACGAAGCGGCGATTCGCGCCCTGCTGCAGCGTGCGGTACGCGCGCTGCACGACCTTGCTGACGCGGGCCGCATTGAGCGCTCGCCTGCGGTGCTGAGTGGCGCAGGTTCGGCCTGGTATGACGTGGTTGCCGAAGAGTTTGCCAAGGCGGACATCGGCGCGCCGCTGGATGTGGTGCTGCGCCCTGGCTGCTATCTCACGCACGACGTAGGCATTTATCGCAGCGCGCAAGCGCAGGTCGAAACGCGCAATCCGGTGGCGCAACGCATGCGGACCAGCCTGTTGCCGGCCTTGCAGTTATGGGCCTACGTGCAATCCGTACCCGAGTCCGAACGCGCCATCGTAGCCCTGGGCAAGCGCGACGCTGCGTTCGATGCGGGCCTGCCCGCGCCGGCTGCGCACTTTCGTCCAGGCCAATCTGTAACCGCTCCTGCACCCGCGCATTGGAAAATCACCGGCATGATGGACCAGCATGCCTACCTGCACATCGCCGCCGGCGACGATATCCGCATAGGGGACATGATCGCCTTCGACATCTCCCATCCCTGCCTTACCTTCGACAAGTGGCGGCAGATGGCGGTGATCGATGATGACTACAACGTGGTGGATGTGGTGCAGACGTTCTTTTAGCAATCCACGAGGCGATCCCTCGTAGGCGGGGAGGCAACGCCGGACCCTAACATCGCCATAAACCGGGGTTCCGCCGATTCCTCGCTCTGAAATAACACTGGTGAAAACTTCGGCTTTTGTGCCGGAATAGCGGCAAGACTAGATTCACCCCTCACCCCAGCCCTCACCCCCGAAGGGGAGAGGGCGCAAGAAGAGACGCCCATCAAAATACCGGCGGCGGCAAGGTCTGCGACGGGGGCGTGCGGACCAGCCCCAGCAAATCTTCGCTCAGCATCGCGCCGTGAGTTGCAAACAAGCCATGCCCTGCCCCTTCGTACGGCCGCAGGACGCTTCCCGGCAGCAGGTCCGCCGTGCGTTTTCCGTGCGCGGCGAACGGCGCCACGCGGTCTTCCGTGCCGTGGATCACCAGCGACGGCAGATTGATCGCCGCGCCCATGTCGCCGGTGAAATCGGTGTCCGCGAAGGCGCGCACGCAACCGATCATGGCGATGCGCGAGGCCGGTTCGGTCAGTGACTTGGCCCAGTCCACCATGACGGGACTGATGCTGGTGCCCTCGAACAGCAGATCGACGAACTGGTCGACATAGGTGAAGCGGTCGGCGCGGATGCGCGTGCAGATGTCGTCGAACCTGGCCTCGTCGGCACCGTCGGGGTTGTCCTTGCTCTTGGTCATGGTGGGCGTGACCGTACTGACCAGGGCGAAGCGGGTGACGCGCTGGCCGAGATGGCGGCTCATGTAGCGCACCACTTCCCCGGCGCCGATCGAAAAGCCCACCAAGGTCACATCGTGCAGGTCGAGCGTTCCCAGCAACGCCTCCAGGTCGTCGGCAAAGCGGTTGAAATTGTAGCCATCCGAAGGCTTGGACGATTTGCCGAAGCCGCGGCGGTCATACCTGATCACGCGGCAGCCGCCGCTGGCCAGCGCAAAGGCCTGCTCTTCCCACATGGCGTGGTCGAAGGGGTAGCCGTGCAACAGGACGACGGGCGGGCCGTAGCCGATGTCCTCGTAATACAACTCGATCGGACGCCCCAGGTTATCCGTTTCAACCTGCAACATGCTCATGATTTTCTCCTGTGTTGCCATGAAATTAGCGTCGCGGCGATGAAGACCATGTCGCGGCATGAATTCACTGCGCGGATGTCTTCGGCTTCTGCTTGCCGTCTTGCGGCCTTTCTTCCTCCTGCGGGTGCAGCAGGTAGCTGGTGTGCGGATTGGCCATCTCGATGCCGACCTCGCGGAAACGCCGCACGATGCGCCGGTTGAGCTCGCGCTGCACGCCCCAGCGCCCGGTGTCGACGCATTGCATCTGTCCGACGATGGTGACCTTGGAACCGTCCATCGCGTCCACGCCCCAGATCTCCAGGTCTTTGCGGATCAGGTTGCGGAACGCCGGGTCGCTGCGCATGTCCTTGGCGATCCGGGCCAGCTCTTCCATCGCGCGCTCCACATCGGTGCCATAGGCAATGCTGACGTGCAACGACGCATTGCCGATGCCGCGGTTGGTGTTGTTTACCGTGGTGACGGAACTGAACGGGATGGTGTACAGCGAACCGTCGCCGCCGCGCAGCCGCACGGTACGCACGGAAAGGTTTTCCACCGTGCCGGAAACGCCGGCCACGGTAACCCAGTCGCCCACCTGCATGGCGTTTTCCATCAACAGGAAAATGCCGGTGATGAAATCCTGCACCAGTTTCTGCGAGCCGAAGCCCAGCGCCACGCCGACGATGCTCGCACTGGCCAGCAACGGCGTGGTGTTGATGCCGATCTGGTTCAAGGCGGTAATCCCCACCACCAGCACCACGCCGATCAAGAGGCCGGTACGCATCATCGGCAACAAGGTACGCAGCCGCGCGGCGCGCATCACGTCGCCGTGCTCGGTCCACACGGCAATGCGCCGCTCGATGCTGAAACTGGCTGCCTCCCACACGCCGATGGCGATCACGGTGGCTACAAAAATGGTCAGCGCCGCCGAAGCGAGGCTGCGGCCGAACGCTGCGTGCGCAAACCATCCGATCGCATCCAGGCCCCAGGCCTGCACCAGCGCAATAAGGGTGAACACCGCGATGAAAAACGACAGCAGCCGGCTGACAATGGGGTAATAGCGCCGGGAAAGCCGGCTGCGCGCATCGGTGGCGGCGGCCCCGTCGCCATCGCGATGGCGAAAGGCGCGCCCGAGCGCGCCCTGCAACAGAATGGTGACGATACGCGCCGCGATCAGAATGCCGGCCGACACGCCGATGAAATGAAGCAGCTTGGGGAAGCCGTCTTCCACGCCCAGCGCCCATACCACCCACACGCCAATCACGAAGGTCACCGCGAACAGCACCCATACGCGCGACAACCAATGGCGAATCGCCGCGATGGCTCCGGTGGCATTGGGCGCGGCATCGATGGCGCGCGCCACCGGCCGCCGCAATTTCAAGATCAGGATCACCGCGGCCATGTGCACGAACAGCGACACCAGCTTGAGAAACGCCATGCGGCCGGCCTCGCCGCCGCCGAGGGCGGCCAGCGCATCGCCGAGCGCGATGCCGAAGGCGGCGGTGAACACGATGCAGCGCATCCATGCGAGCACCGTCCTGGTGGTCTGGTGGCTGACCCGCAGTACGCACATGCCGGGCCCGTCCGGCGAGACCAGCAGGCGCAACACCGCCATGGTGATGCGCGCGCTGATGTAGGCATCGATGAAGCTGCTGGCCACGTCGTGCACGCGCTCCTCATCGCCACCCACGCCGCGCAAGACCAGGCCGGCCACCACGAAGAACACGCCCAGCGGCAGCAGGTTGAGCAGCAGCGCGCCGCTGGCGAACAGCAGGTGATGCAGCGTATTTACATAGCGCGCCGGCTTTGCATGCGCCGGCGGCTTGCGCGGTTTGGCAGCGCTTGGGTCGGCGGCATTTGCGCTCGGCGCCGGCGCATCGCTCGCGCTGTTCTGCTCGCCCACGCGCACCGGCTCCACCTTGTCCACGCCATGTTCCTGCGTATGCACCAGCGCCACGTCGTTGGTGGGCGGCTGCACGCCGGCCATCGATTTGGCCTGTACGGCCGTGGTCGCCTCCGACACTTGGGCCGCGGTGGCTTCGCGCCGCGCCGCCACCTGTTCGCGCACTTCGTGCGTGCGGTCGCGCTGCTCCACCGCATCGGATTTCTCGATGAGTGCGCGCCGCGGCCGCTTCAGCAGGAAATGCAGCAGCCATTCGAACAACAGGCCCGCCGCAAACACGCCGGCCAGCGCGCCGGCTGCCTGCAGCAACAGGCGGCGGTCGGCACCATTGGCGATATGGCCGCCCGAGCGCACGAACAGCGCGAACAAGGCAAGCAGCGATCGCCGCACTTCGTCGAGTTGCTGTCCCAGGCCATCGGCCCATTGGCTGATCTGGCGCAGGCTGCGTGCGATCAGGCCATTGGCCTGCAGGGCGACGATAGGCTTGGCGGACGGTTTCGCCGGCGCACTCGCGGGCGCTGTCTTTGACGCCGGTGCCGAGGCAGCCTTGCCGCCGGGTCCGGAAGGAGACTGCGCATTATCTGCCCCGGATGGCGCGCATGGCGGATTGGCGCTGGTTGATGCGGCGGCCGGCGCATCCGATGCCTGCAACGGCAACGCCACTGCCATGCACCCGCCGGCAAGCAGACCGATAACAAGCAGAGTGATAAAAGGGGCCTGGAAGGCTTTCCTGCCATTCCTTCGAACGAGAAAGCGCTTTTCATTCACTGCGATATCTGTGTATCGCCAAAAGCGGCAATACCCCCAGCCGTCGACAACGTCCTGCAACCGTGCGCCGCCTGCGGTAAACGGCGCGTGCATGGAAAGTTATTCACGCATTCATGCGGCATGCGGTGGTGGAAATTTCGCTTGTGCAGGCACGGCGATTCGTCTCACTGCCTTCACTTTGCCGCATCACTGGCTGTACGCGAGTTTGATCCACACCCCCCTAACCTCAAGCATAAGCACTGCCTCTATCGGCGAATCGTCGCCGCGCAGTTTTTTATGAGATCCATGGGATGACCATCGCCAAAACCGTACACGGAACTTATCCGCCGCCCCGCTCCCTGCCGCGCGAGGCCCGCAAACACCGGCACAGGGCGGAAAAACCGGAACAGGCCGTCATCGTGCCTGCGGCGCCGCGCGCCGAGCGCACCAGTGGACGCGTACTGTTCGTCACCACCGAAATGACCGACTTCGTGAAGGCGGGCGGGCTCGGCGACGTATCCGCCGCCCTGCCGCGCGCGGTGGCCAAGCACCACGACGTGCGCGTGCTGATCCCGGGCTACCCGAAAGTGCTCGCCGCCGCCGGCGCGTCCCTGCGCATGCTCGGCAAGGTGCGAGGCCATCACAAGCTGCCGCCCTGCGAGATTGCCGAATTGACGTTGGGCGACGGCCTCACCGTGCTGGTGCTGTGCAACGCGCAACTCTATGAACGCGAAGGTTCGCCCTATACCGATGCCACCGGCCACGAATGGCCGGACAACGACATCCGCTTCGCCACGCTTTCGCATGCGGCCGCGCAAATCGCGCTCAAGCGCGCGCACCTCCCGTGGGAACCGGACCTGCTGCACTTGAACGACTGGCCGTGCGCATTGGCCGTCCACTACATGGATGGCCACGACAATGCCGTGCCGACCGTACTGACCATCCACAATCTGGCATACCAGGGCGTGTTTCCTGCTGCCAACGCCGCGCATCTCGGCCTGCCGACGCACCGGCACGCCGAATACGATCGCCATGGACGCTTGTCCTTTCTGCACGAAGGCATCGCCAAGGCCACGTATCTCACCACCGTCAGCGAGAGCTACGCGCGCCAGATCACCGAGCCTGACTACGGCTGCGGCCTGGATGCGCTGCTGCGCCGGCGCTCGCTGGATGGCCGGCTGATCGGCATCGTCAACGGCGTCGACCACAGCTGGGACCCGCACAACGATCCGGCCCTGGTGGCGCCCTTCGCCATCGGCGATTGGGAAAGGCGGCGCGAGAACACACAGCAGTTGCGCGAGGAGCTAGGCCTGCGGCAGCAGGATGGTCCGCTGTTCGCGGTGATTTCGCGCATGGTGCAGCAGAAAGGCGTGGACCTGATCTGCGAGGCCGCGCCGCAGATCATCGCCGCCGGCGGACAGCTGGCCTTGATCGGCCGCGGCGATCCGGCCATCGAACGCACCATCGCGCGCCTGCCGCGCCGTTTTCCGGGACGCGTGGCGGCGCACATCGGTTTCGAGGAAGCGCTGGCGCGGCGCATGTTCGCCGGTGCGGATTTCCTGCTGATGCCTTCGCGCTACGAGCCGTGCGGCTTGAGCCAGATGTATGCCCAGAGCTACGGCTGCCTGCCGATCGCGCATGCCACCGGCGGCCTGATCGACACCATCGAGGACGGCATCACCGGCCTGCTGTTCCGCCACGCCACCGTCTCGGAACTGCGCCGCTGCCTGCAGCGCGCCTTCCGCATCTACGCCGAGCCGCTGCTGCTCAACGCGATGCGCGGCGCGGCGATGCTGGAAAAACATGGCTGGGATGGTCCAGGCCGGCAATACGCGGCGCTGTACCAGCGCATGCTGCCCACGCAGCCAACGGCGGATGTAGCGGCATCGTCGACGTCCTCGGTGCGCAGGGAGGATGCGTATGTGCATTAGAGCCAGCAATAAATCCGTGACGCAGCCATGCCGGACGCGCGCTCCGAAGGCCGCGGCGTGAGGGCCGGCACCAGCATGGCTGCCGTGCCAGCGACTCGTCTCGTTGCATGCATTCCCACCGAGGTGCTGCATGCCCTGGACCAAGGCCGTTGCGGCACGCCGTTCGAATGGCTTGGCCCGCATCGCTATGGCGCAGGCTGGTACGTGGCCACGGTGGCGCACGGCGCCGCGGCGGTGGACGTGCTGCAGAACGGCGAGACCTGGCCGGCGCAGCGACTGGCCGAAGGCGTGTTCGCCGCCGAGCTTGCTCAGCAGCCACAGGATTACCAGTTGCGCATCCAATGGCCGGCGGCCAAGGAAACCATCAGCGATCCCTACGCCTTCGCCCCGCTGCTCACCGAAGGCACGCTGAACGCGTTCCATGCCGGCCAATTGCGGTATCCAGGCGAAATCCTTGGCGCCCACGTGGTGCATATTAATAACGTGAGCGGCACGCATTTCTCGGTATGGGCGCCCAATGCGCTGCGCGTGTCGGTGGTGGGCGATTTCAATCAATGGGACGGCCGCCGGCATGCGATGCGGCGGCACGACCGCGAAGGCGTGTGGGAAATCTTCATACCGGGCGTCAAGGCCGGTGCGCTGTACAAGTTCGAACTGCTCGACCGCAACGGGCACCTGCTGCCGCTGAAAGCCGACCCCTTTGCGCGCCAGACCGAACGGCCGCCCGCCACCGCCTCGGTGGTGGCCGCGCCGTTGTCGGTCACCTGGCATGACGCCGCATGGATGGCGCATCGCGCGTCGGTGGATCACGCGCGCATCCCGATCTCCATCTACGAAGTGCATGCCGGCTCCTGGCAATGGGACGAATCGGGCCGGCCGCTGGACTGGGATGCGCTGGCCACGCGGCTGATTCCCTATGTGCAGGCGCAAGGCTTTACGCATATCGAGCTGCTGCCGGTCAGCGAGTTTCCGTTCGGCGGTTCCTGGGGCTACCAGCCGATCGCCATGTACGCACCCACCGCGCGCCTGGGCAGGCCTGATGCATTCGCCCGCTTCGTGGATTCCTGCCACGTGGCCGGCATCGGCGTGATCATCGACTGGGTGAGTGCGCACTTTCCTTCCGACGAACACGGCTTGCGCGATTTCGACGGCACCAAGCTGTACGAGCACCGCGATCCGCGCGAAGGCATCCATCAGGACTGGGACACGCTGATCTACAACTACGGCCGGCACGAAGTGCGGCAGTACCTGCTCGGCAGCGCGATGCACTGGATGCGCCATTACCACGTGGATGGCCTGCGCGTGGATGCGGTCGCCAGCATGCTGTACCGCGACTACAGCCGCCCGGAAGGCGAGTGGATCCCGAACAAGCACGGCGGCCGCGAAAACCTCGAAGCCATCGCCTTCCTGCAGACGCTCAACGAAACGGTTGCCGGCGAACACAGCGGCGTGCTGGTGATGGCGGAGGAATCCACCGCGTGGCCCGGCGTCACCCGCCGCGTGCGCGACGGCGGCCTGGGTTTCAGCTACAAGTGGAACATGGGCTGGATGCACGACAGCCTGGAATACATGCGGCGCGATCCGCTGTATCGCCGCTATCACCATCACGACCTCACCTTCGGCCTGGTGTACGCCTGGTCGGAGCAGTTCGTGCTGCCGCTCTCGCATGACGAAGTGGTGCACGGCAAAGGCTCGCTGATTGCGCGCATGCCCGGCGACCGCTGGCGGCAATTCGCCAACCTGCGCGCGTATTTCGCTTTCATGTGGACGCACCCCGGCAAGAAGCTGCTGTTCATGGGCGGCGAATTCGCGCAGTACCGCGAATGGCACCACGACCGCCCGCTCGACTGGCATCTGCTGGGAGATCCCATGCATCGCGGCGTGCAGCAGCTGGTGGCCGACCTCAACAGCGCCTTCGTGCACGAACCGGCCCTGCACCGCTGCGATCACGATCCGGGCGGCTTCCAGTGGGTGGTCGGCGACGATACGCATGCCTCGGTCTACGCGTATCTGCGCTTCGGCGGCGAAGGCGTGCCGCCGGTGCTGGTGGTGTGCAACTTCACGCCGCAAGTGCGCCACGACTACCGCATCGGCGTGCCCGAAGGCGGCCTGTGGCGCGAACTGTGCAACACCGACAGCGCGCATTACGGCGGCTCCAACGTGGGCAACGGCGGCATGGTGCGGGCCGATGCGCTGGGCTGCCGCGGCCAGCCGCATTCGTTGAACCTGGTGTTGCCGCCGCTGGCGACACTGCTGTTGCGGCCGGAGAGGAGCTGATGTGCAGGTCCATCGCATAATCCAAAAATCGCCGGCCACCTCCTGTTATCACTGCACCTACGGCGCGCAAGTACTCGACGATGGCACCACCCGTTTCCGGGTCTGGGCACCCGGCGCCGAACGCGTCGAGCTGGTGATCGACGACCTCGCCTTTCCGATGCAGCGCGACGAAGACGGCAACCACACGCTGCCGGTCGAAGTCGATGCGGATACGCGCTACGTCTACCGCATCGGCGACCGCCAGGTGCCCGATCCGGCTTCGCGCGCGCAACCGGGCGGCGTGCTCGGCGCCAGCATGGTGGTCGATCCGCGCGACTACGTGTGGAAATGCAACGACTGGAACGGCATGCCGTGGCCTCGCGCCGCCATCTGCGAAGCGCACGTGGGCGCGATGGGCGGTTTCGACACCCTGCGCCAGGCGCTGCCGCGCCTGGCGGCCAGCGGGTTCACCGCCATCGAGCTGATGCCGATCGCCTCGTTCCAGGGCGACCGCAACTGGGGCTACGACGGCGTGCTGCCGTACGCGCCGGATGCCTCCTACGGCAGCATCCATGCGCTCAAGGCGATGATCGACGAAGCGCACCGGCTCGGCCTGGCTGTGATCCTGGACGTGGTCTACAACCATTTCGGCCCGTTCGGCAATCAATTGCCTAGCTATGCGCCGGAATTTTTCGCGCCGGACGTGCACACGCCGTGGGGCGCGGCGATCGATTTCCGCCGGCCGCAGGTGGCGCGCTATTTCATCGACAACGCGCTGATGTGGATCAACGAATACCGCTTCGACGGGCTGCGCCTGGATGCGGTGCACGCCATCCAGCCGAAAACCTTCCTGGACGAATTGGCCGCCGCGGTGCGCCGCACCTGCCTGCCGCGCGGGCGCGAGGTGTGGCTGATCCTGGAAAACGAACACAACACGGCCGGCCTGTTGCGCGGCGATTACAACGCGCAGTGGAACGACGACGCGCACAACGCCCTGCATGTATTGCTTACCGGGGAACACGAAGGCTATTACGCCGACTTCGCCCGGCATCCGACCGACGACCTGGCCAAGGCGCTGTCGGAGGGCTTCGTGTTCCAGGGCCAGCACGACCGCCGCGGCGTAGCGCGCGGCGAGCCCAGCGGCGACCTGCGCCCGCATGCCTTCGTGCTGTTCCTGCAGAACCACGACCAGATCGGCAACCGGCCCATGGGCGAACGGCTGACGTGCCTGGCGAACGAAGCGGACCTGCGCGCAGCTATGGTGCTGGTGGCGCTCAGCCCGATGGTGCCGCTGTTCTTCATGGGCGAGGAATGGGGCTGCCGCACGCCGTTCTATTACTTCACCGACTACGAAGGCGAGCTGGCGCAGAAAGTGCGCGACGGCCGGCGCGCGGAGTTTTCGCATTTCTCCGGTTTCACCGATCCGCAGCGGCGCGCGCGCATTCCCGATCCGAATGCGCTCGATACCTATGCCGCCTCCCTGCCGCGCGTGGACGACGGCATGCAGGCGCTGACATGGAAACGCTGGTTTGCCGATCTGTTGCAATTGCGCAAGCGCTACCTGGCCGATCGCCTGGCGGACAGCTGCGCAGACGGTTGCGAGGTGCTGGGCGACAAGGCGGTGTACGCACGCTGGCGGCTGGGCGACGGCCACGGCTGGCAGATCGCCTTGAACCTGTCGGACCAGGACATATCGCTGCCACGCGACTCGGCCACCAAGGTGCTGTGGATCGAGCCGCAGCACGCGATGGATGCGCTCGACCGCGGCACGCTCGCCGCACACACGGCGGTGGTGCTGGAACGTGAGTGACGCTGCGCTTGCAAAGCTCGCACATGCGGCAGGCATCGGCGTGACATGGACGGATGCCTACGGGCAGAACCGAAGCTTGTCCGATGCAACACTGCACAGCCTGCTCGACGCCATGCAACTGCCTTCGCACAGCACCGCCAGCTGCGCAGCCAGCCTGCACCTGATCGAGGAACGCACGCATGCGCTGCCGGTCTTGGTCACCGCCGATGAGGGAGAAGTCTTCGCGCTGCCGCCGGCCATCCGCGGTACGGCCGCCATCACCGCCTACGACGAGGAAGGCAAGGACCAGGCGCTGGCGCTGCCGGAGAAGGGCCAATGCCGCGCACCGAAGAAATACGGCTACTACCAGCTCGTCATCGGCCCGCGCCAGCTGATCCTGGCGGTGGCGCCGCAACGTTGCTTCGGCGTGGGCGATGCGCTCGGCCTGCCACAACATCGCGCCGGAGCTCATAAGACGTGGGGCCTTGCGGCGCAGGTCTATGCCCTGCGCCATGCGCAGGACGGCGGCGTGGGCGACAGCCGCGCCGTGGCGGAACTGGCCCAGGCCATCGGCCAGGCCGGCGGCGATGCGCTGGCGCTCAGCCCGCTGCATGCGGTGAGCCCGATCCGCGCGCACTTCAGCCCTTACTCGCCTTCCCACCGCGGCTTTTTCAACTGGCTGCATGCGGACGCCGCGCAAGTACTCGGCGCACCGGCCCTGCACGACGCCATCCAGCAAAGCGGCGCCATGGCGGCCTGGCAAGCTGCGCAACACGGCAAGCTGGTCGACTGGCCGGCGGTGTACGCACTGCGGCGCAAGGTGTTCGGGCAGTTGCATGCCTCGTTCGCGCGCGCTTCGCCAGGCTTGCGCGACGACCTGCAACGCTTCGCCACGCAAGGCGGCGCTGCCCTGCGCCGGCATGCATGGTTTGCGGCGCGGCAGGCGCAGGCGGCGCGGCGCGATGAAGCCAACGCGTGGCAGCCATGGCACGAGGACTGGCGCGACGAAGCGGTCGCGCAACGGTTTGCGCGCGAATACGGCGCCGAGGTGGATGTTGAAATTTTCCTGCAATGGCTCAGCGCACGCAGCTGGGAAAAAACCGCCGCGCTGGCGCGCGATGCCGGGCAGCGCATTGGTCTGATTCACGATCTCGCCGTCGGCTTCGAAGCCGCTGGCAGCGAAGCATGGGCCTGGCGCGAGCACGTGCTCGCGGGTTTGGAACTGGGCGCGCCGCCCGACGCCTTCAATCCGCAGGGGCAGAGCTGGGGCGTCACGTCCTATTCGCCATGGGGCTTGCAAGCCACCGGTTTTCGTCCTTTCATCGAGCTGCTGCGTGCGAACATGGCGCACGGCGGCGGCATCCGCATCGACCACATCATCGGCTTTCAGCATCTGTGGGTGCTGCGCCAGGGGCAATCGTCCGCCGAAGGCGGCTATCTGCGCCAGGCGCTGCAGGACCTGTTGCGGATCACCGCACTGGAATCGTGGCGGCAGCGCTGCATCGTGATCGGCGAAGATCTCGGCACCGTGCCCGCCGGCTTGCGCGACGTGCTCGCCGCGCGCGGCGTGCTGGGCATCGACGTGCTGTTGTTCACGCATGACGAGCACGGCACGTTCCTGCCGCCGCATGCCTGGCGAAAGAACGCCGTGGCGATGACCACCACACATGACCTGCCGCCCTTGGCCGGCTGGCGCCAAGGCACGGATTTGCGCGCGCGCGCAAACGCGCAGGCATGGCGCGGGGATGCGCTTGGCCAACAATTGCAGGCCCGCGAAAAAGAGGTCGCGCAGCTGGATGCCGCCCTCGCGGCGGCCTCGCCCTCGGGTTATGCCGGCTTTCTCGCCAACACGCCGTCGCCGCTGGTGCTGATCCCGCTCGAAGACGCACTGGAACGCACCGAACAACCCAACCTTCCCGGCACCGTCGACAGCCATCCCAACTGGCGGCATCGCTTGCCGGACGATGCAGCCGAAACCCTGCAGCCGGCACTGCGTAGCATCGACAAACAGATGAAACAGGCGCTGCCGGCATGAACGAATTGCGCGCCACCGTACGCCTGCAGCTCAACCGCGAATTCGACTTTCTCGCGGCGGCCGAGCGCGTGCCGTATTTCGCCGCGCTCGGGCTCAGCCATGTGTACCTCTCGCCCATCGCCATGGCGCGGCCCGGTTCGATGCACGGCTACGACGTGATCAACCCGATGATCGTCAACCCCGAACTCGGCGGCGAACCGGCGCTCGCCCGGCTGATGCAGACGCTGCATACACACGGCATGGGCGCGATCCTGGACATCGTGCCCAACCACATGGCGGCCGACGCCGCCAACCCTTGGTGGAACGACGTGCTGGCGGCCGGGCGCGCCAGCCGTTACGCGCATTACTTCGACATCGACTGGCATGCGCCGCATACCGGCGGCAAGCTGTGGCTGCCGATCCTGGAAGTGCCGCTGGAGCAAGCGCTGGCGCGCGGCGAACTGCAGGTGGAACGCCACGTGGGCGGCACCACCATCGCGCTGGGCGTGCCGGGCACCAAGCTGCCGATTTCCGAATCGGGCCTGCGCCTGCTGTTCGACCTGGCCGGCCAGAGCCTGCCGCGTTTCAAGCACGCCGGCGAGACCATCGACGCGGTGCGGCTGGCGATGCAGGACCAAAGCCTGTACGCGCACATCGATCGCGCCATCGCCCAGATGCATGCCGACAAGGCGCTGCTGCAGCGCTTGCTGGACCTGCAGCATTACCGGCTTGCGTGGTGGCGCAGCGGCAGCCAGGTGATCAACTACCGCCGCTTCTTCGAGATCGATTCGCTGGTGGCGCTGTCAGTGGAACGCGACGACGTGTTCGACGCCATCCACGCCCTGCCCTTGCGGCTGATCCGCGAAGGCATGATCGACGGCTTGCGCATCGACCATATCGACGGACTGACGCAACCGCGCGATTACCTGCGCAAGCTGCGCCTGCGCGCCGATCGCGCCGCGCGCATCGATCCGCGCCAGCCGGCACGGCGCATCACTCTGCACGTGGAAAAAATCCTGGCGCACGACGAAACGCTGCGCGAGGAATGGCCGGTGGACGGCAGCACCGGCTACGACTTCATGCACCAGGCCGGCGCCGTGCTGCACGACCCGCAGGGCCACACGGAACTGGCCCAGGCGTGGGAAGCGCTCACCGGCCGCCCACGCGATTTCGGCAGCGAAGAGCGCGAGGCCCGCCGCAGCATGCTCGCGACCGGCCTCGCTACCGACCTGGCGCGTTGCGTACGCGCGTTCGAGCGCTACGTGCTGGATACGCCCGAGGCCGGCGACCTCACGCCGCTGGCGTTGCAATGTGCGCTATGCGAATTGCTGGAACAGATGCCGGTATACCGCACCTACCTTGGCACCGGCACGATCAGCGAAGAAGATCGCCACACGCTGGAACACGTATTCGAACGCGCGATGCGCGACGGCGACCCAGACCTGATCGCGCACCGCGCGTACCTGCGCCAGTATCTGCTGGAAACCAAGGCACGCTGGTTGAACACACTGTCCGAGCGCCGCCATCTGCAGACGGCGCGGCGGCTGTTCGAGCAGCTCTGCACCACCCTGAACGCGAAGGCGGTGGAAGACACCGCGTTCTACCGCTACGGCGTGTTGCTGTCGCGCAACGAGGTCGGCAGCGATCCGCGCATCCTGGCGATCGATCCGCATCGCTTCCACACCGCCATGCAACAACGTGCCGGCGCGTGGCCGCGTGCGCTGCTCGCCACCGCCACGCACGACCACAAGCGCGGCGAGGACGTACGCGCCAGACTGGCCGTGCTGAGCGAACGCGCGCGCTGGTTCGTCGACCAGGCGAGCCGCTGGGTGGCCGAACTGGAAAACGCCCACCGCCCTTCGCGCGGTGCGCTGTGGATGCTGTTGCAGACCCTGCTGGGCGCATGGCCGCTGGATCTTAGCGCTGACGACGGCGACGGCATGTCCGCCTTTGCGGCACGCATCGAGCAGTGGCTGCTGAAGGCCGAGCGCGAAGCCAAGCTGCATACGCGCTGGACCACGCCCAATCCCATCTATGAAGACGCATGCAAGACGGTGGTGCGCGACGTGCTGCTCTCGCCGCGACATGAAAACCTGCGCCGCGAACTGCACGCCGCCGCGCGCAGCCTGGATGCGCCGGGGGCGCTCAACGGCCTTGCCGCCACGGTGCTGCGCCTGACCGCGCCGGGCGTGCCCGACCTGTACCAGGGCACCGAGTATTGGGACCTGTCGCTGGTGGACCCGGACAATCGCCGGCCGGTGGCGTATGCGCCGCGCATCGCCAGCCTCGACGGCAACCTGCTGCCCGCACAGTTGCTGGCCTCGTATCGCGATGGCGTGATCAAGCAGCAGGTGATCCACCGCCTGCTGCGCGCGCGCCGCCGCTGGCCGGACATGTTCCTGCGCGCCGGTTACGAACCGGTCGACGTGAGCGGCTGGCGCCGCGACCACGTGATCGCCTTCCTGCGTCGCCACGAAGGCCACCGCCTGCTGGTGGCCGTGCCGCGCCTTTGCGCGGGCGGCATGGTGGCCGGCGACCGGCCGATGGTGGACGGCGATTTCTGGAGCGATACCACCCTCGCCTGCCCCGCCGATGACGGCCTGTGCACCTTCACTGATCTATTTACTCATCGTACGCACCAGGGCGGCCCGCAGGGGCTGTCCGCACAAGCGCTGTTTTCCGAATGGCCGGTGGCCGTGCTGATATCCGAATCCCATTCATGAACACTACACGCCGATGAAAACCCCAGGCTCCCCCGCCGAGCGGCATGCCCGCATCAGCGAAATCGCCCACAGCATCTGGGAATCGGAAGGACGCCCCACAGGCCAGGAGACGCGCCACTGGCTGATGGCGGAAAAACTGGTGCTGGCGGAGGAGCGGCATGCTTCCCAGCAAAAAGAAGACAAGAAGAAAGCCCCGAAATGAGCGTTGAACGATTGGCCGTTCGCCCATGCCCACGGAACACACCGCAAAGATGACCAGGCAAATGGACGCCATGAGCACACCCGCGCTGCGCCGAGTGACCGGAGCGACCGACCACCGCCACAGCCTGCGCGAAGGATTGCCCTTTCCGCTCGGCGCGACCTGGGACGGACTGGGCGTGAACTTTGCGCTGTTCTCCGCCAACGCCACCGCCGTGGAGCTGTGCCTGTTCGACGACGAAGGCCACGAGACCGAACGCATCACCTTGCCCGAGTACACCGACGAAATCTGGCACGGCTATCTGCCGGATGCGCGCCCGGGACAGCTCTACGGTTATCGCGTGCATGGCCCTTACGAGCCCGAGGCGGGCCATCGCTTCAATCCGAACAAGCTGCTGCTCGATCCGTATGCCAAGCAGATCATCGGCGAACTGACCTGGCACGATGCCTTGTTCGGCTACACCATCGGCCATCCCGACGGCGACCTCAGCTTCGACGAGCGCGACAGCGCGCCGTACATGCCCAAGTCGCGCGTGATCGATCCGGCCTTCACCTGGGGCACTCATTATTGGCAGGGCGTGCCGTGGGATCACACGATCATCTACGAAGCGCACGTGCGCGGCTACACCAAGCTGCTTGCGCATGTGCCGGAGCCGCTGCGCGGCACCTTCGCCGGCTTCGCGCAGGCGTACGTGGTCGATTACATCCGCTCGCTCGGCGTGACCTCGGTGGAGCTGATGCCGATCCACGCCTTCGTCGACGACAAGCACCTACTCGAAATGGGCTTGCGCAATTACTGGGGCTACAACACCATCGGCTTCTTTGCGCCGCATCCGCGCTACATGGCGACGTCGACCGTGGCGGAAATCAAGGAGATGGTGGCGCATCTGCACGATGCGGGGCTGGAGGTGATTCTGGACGTGGTCTACAACCACACCGCCGAAGGCAATCACCTGGGCCCCACGCTCTCGCTGCGCGGCATCGACAACGCCAGCTATTACCGGCTCACCGACGAACGCCGCTACTACATCAACGACACCGGCACCGGCAACACGCTGGACCTGAGTCATCCACGCGTGCTGCAGATGGTGATGGATTCGCTGCGCTACTGGGCCACCGAAATGCGCGTGGACGGTTTCCGCTTCGACCTGGCCACCATCCTCGGGCGCGAATCGCACGGCTTCGACCAGGGCGGCGGCTTTCTCGACGCCTGCCGGCAAGATCCCATCCTCGGCCGCGTAAAACTGATCGCCGAACCGTGGGACGTCGGTCCCGGCGGTTACCAGGTCGGCAAGTTCCTGCCCGGCTGGGCCGAGTGGAACGACCGCTTTCGCGATGCCGCGCGTGCGTTCTGGCGCGGCGACGAAGGCTGGCTGGCAGAGCTGGCCACGCGCCTGACCGGCTCGGCCGATCTGTTCGACCAGCGCGGACGCCGGCCGAATGCGTCGATCAATTTCGTCACCGCGCACGACGGCTTCACGCTCAAGGACCTGGTCAGCTACAACGACAAGCACAACGAAGCCAACCGCGAAAACAATCGCGACGGCACCGACAACAACCTGAGCTGGAACCACGGCGAAGAAGGCTACACGGACGACCCGGACATTCTCGCCCTGCGCCAGCGCCAGATGCGCAACATGCTCGCCACGCTGCTGCTCTCGCAAGGCACGCCGATGCTGCTGGCCGGCGATGAATTCGGACGCACGCAAGGCGGCAACAACAACGCCTATTGCCAGGACAACAACGTCACCTGGCTGGACTGGCCGGCGGCAGGAGAGCAACGCGCGCTCACCGATTTCGTGCGCCGCCTTACGCGCCTGCGCCGCGATTATCCGCTGCTGCGCCGCAGCCGCTTCTTGCGCGGCCTGGTCGATGAAGAATCCGGCATCCGCGACGTCACTTGGCTCACGCCCGACGGACACGCGTTCACCGAAGCGCAATGGCACAACCCCAACGAACGCTGCCTGGCGATGCTGCTCGACGGCCGCGCCAAGCCCACCGGCATCAAGCGCCCCGGCGCCGATACCACGCTGCTGCTGCTGATCAACGGCCATTTCGAAGACGTGGTTTTCACCCTGCCGCACGATGCCGGCACCGTGGAGTGGCGCTTGCTGACCAGCACCGCCGCCGATGCGCCGGTGGTCGACGATGGCCGCGTCACCCTGCTGGCAAGATCGCTGGCGCTGTATCGGGCCAGGCCGGCGAAAGGCGGCCACGGCAAATAGCTCAAGCATGCATGGCAGAAGGGGGCGCATTAGCTTGCGCCTGCCTGCTTGCTTCCCAAAGCACACTTTCAGGAAACGGAAAAAATCGCGTGATTATGGGGTATAGGAGCGCGCAGCATTCACAACCCCATCACAGTATTGCCATCATCTTAAACACGACTCAGCGGTAAGGGGGCTTGCGGCAGAGGGAGGCTGTCGTTATCAGGGTTTGGTTTCTACGCCAAGACCGGGAGCAAGGCCGTTGCGTTTGGAAGCTGAGGCGTGGATACCGCGTATGCATTGCGCCAAATGGACGTCGTGAACTATCGCGCTGAAAGAAACACCCGACGGCCACCAATGCGTGAAGGCAGTGTCGCCAGCCGAAGCAAAGCAAAGGAGCAGTGTCAGGCGAATTGGATGACGCTGCATGGTCCATTCGGCGTCATGTGCCTAGAGTCGTACTCATGGAAATTGCAGTCTCGAACCACGCGTTGCCTGCTGCTGCACAGACCGATCACACCCTTTTCATCCTTGACCTCCACGGACACATCCTCGCCTGCCACAACAGCCATCTACTGTTCGACCAGCAGCGTGCGCGCGAATTGCTTGGCAAGCACTACACCAGTGTGTACCCCAGCCCGGATGGCGCCGACCTGTTGCAGCTGGCGCTCGACGCGGATCTTGCCGGCCAGCATGCCCGGGCCGAATCCTGGCTGCCCAGCAAGCGCAACCTTCGCATCCGCCTGGAAATATCCGTACACGTGTTGAAAGCCGGAAGCCAGCGCACCCACGGCTTCCTCATGATCCTGCGCGACCTGCGCTTGAACCGGCGCACCTACGATCGCCTGCGCGAATGCGAGCGCCGCCTGCGGCTATTCATGCAAGGCACGCCTGACCATGCCATTTGCATGCTGGATCGGCACGGCAGCGTGCTCGACTGGAATGTCGGCATGCGGCGCATCACCGGTTTTGCTGCCAGGGATATCGTGGGTCGTCCGTTTGCTGCGATGTTTCCGGAAACATCGCAGCCGTCGCCACTTTCGGCGCAGCTGCTGCAATGGGCGGCGATCGGCAACCCGGTAAAGGTCGAGTGCGAACTGCTGCGTGCAAACGGCACGCACGTGCCGGTCGAAGCCGAGGTTCAGCCCATTCACGCCGACGATGATTCGCTGACCGGCTTTGCGGTACTCATCCACGACTGCACCCAACAGAAACTGGTGGAGCACTGTCTGCGCGAAGCGCGCAGCCAGCTCGTGCATGCACAGAAAATAGAGGCCATCGGCCGCCTCACCGGCGGCATCACGCACGATTTCAACAATGCCCTGCAAGGCATCATCAGCTCGCTGGAACTGGGCGCACTCAGCCTCGACACCGACAACGTCACGCAAGCCAGGCACCATATGATGGCGTCCCTGCATACCGCGATGCACGCCGGCCGGCTCACCCAGCGGCTGTTGTCGCTCTTGCGCCGGCATGCGCCGCCCACCCAGCTCATCCATGTCGCCAAGGTGCTGCAATCCATGCGCGAATTGCTTGGCCGCACGCTGGGCGACGACATCACGCTGGAGGTATCGCACGTGGACGATCTGCCACTGGTGGCGTGCGATGCCGATCAATTGGAAAGCGCCCTGGTCAATCTCGCCGTCAACTCGCGCGATGCGATGGGCGGCCATGGGCACATGCGCATCAGCTGCCGCCTGTGCACGCAGAACGACAGCAGCGTCCGCGTCGCACTGGGGCCTGCCCACGTTTCGTACGTCGAGATCGCCGTCGCCGACGACGGCCCGGGCATGCGCGAAGAAGTACTGCAGCGCGCATTCGAACCCTTCTTCACCACCAAGCCGGAAGGCCAAGGCACCGGCCTTGGCCTGTCGATGGTCCACGACTTCGTGGCGCAGTACCACGGCGTGGTGGATATCCGCAGCAGCCCTGGCGCCGGCACTTGCGTGCTGCTCTACCTGCCGTGCGACAGCACCGCCATACCGGAAGCGGCGCCGCTAAAAAGCGGCAACCCGCCGCCGGACCTGCACGGCTTCCGCATTCTGGTAGCGGAAGACAACGAAACCATTCGTCATTCGGTTGCCACACGCCTGCGCCAGCTGGGCAGCGAAGTGGCGGAAGCCGCGTCCGGCAACGAAGCCTTGTCGCTGCTGGCCGGCGGCCGCGTGTGGGACCTGCTGCTGTCGGATATCGACCTGCCCTCCATCGATGGCTACGAGCTGTGCTCGCAGGCACGCAAACAGCTGCCCGACCTGCGCGTGATCCTGATGACCGGTTATGCCGACTCCGAATGGCTGGAATACAACGATCTGGGCGATGCAACCAAGACCTTGATCAAGCCGTTCGACATGGGCGACCTGCTCGACAAGGCGCAATTGCTGTTGCAGCCGGCGGACTGAGCAGTTCCGTTCACGCGCCGCCGTGATCCGCTCCCTCCCCTGCGACAGCAGAGGAGGGCTGGGGTGGGGTTGCTTGTGCTTTAGCGTGCAGCCGAATGTCGCCATGACTTCTGATAGCAAGACACACATGGCGGCGACGTCTGGTTCCGCTCGCTGCGCTCGCACCCCACCCTAGCCCTCCCCTACTTCGCAGGGGAGGGGACGCATCCTGGCGAGCGAGGCGTGCACGCTAAAGTTAGTGCCACTGCGCTTAAGTTGGCGCCATCGATACATAGGCTGACAGGAAACCCAACTTCATTGACTCGCCGATGCCATGGATGCATCCATCCACGCAGAGTTGTTCACACTGAGCACGCTGCGGCCTTTACGAACGCCTCGCCGATCGCTATTCATGAATGTGCATAAATTGACGTCGTTACCTTGTGCATTTGCACACGCAACGCACACGCACCCATAGCGACAATCGCGTGGACGAATCGACGTTGAGCACAGCTTCCATGTCTACCCGCATGCACATTTCGTTAGAGAAACGAAAAACGCCAACATTCAACAGTCCGTTCCCATACAAACAAAATTCATTGCCATTTCACCTGAAAAAAAGCAGAAAAAACACCTTCTGCGAGGAACCGCCCAAGTCACCGCGCTCATCGCCCCAGCCATAGGATCGCTCACCCGTCACACGTGTTTCACATGGCTCATCGCGAAGCAAATGGCTTCGCGCCACCTTCAAACCCGTCTGTAGTTGGGAGAACCGATGAGTTACCGCGCGCTTATTTCATGCGTCATCGCCATGCTTTCTGCTGCAGTCGCCCTGGTCCTTCTTTATCAGCACGCCGAGTCGATCGGACTGGTGGACAAGCCCAGCGATCGGAAGCGCCACGTCGGCAACATTCCTCTCATCGGCGGACTTTCCGCGCTGTTCGGCGTGATTGCCGGCATGTGCTTCGAGGGTGAATCCCTGCTGTTCACCAATGCTTTGCTCGGCACCGGCGCGGTGCTGGCGCTGACCGGCGCACTGGACGACCGTTTCGACCTGAGCGTGCGTAGCCGCCTGCTGGTGCAGGCCGCAGCCGTGCTTACCATGATCTATTGCACGCACGTCTACATTCATACGCTGGGCCATCTGTTCGGCTACGACCTGGAGCTGGGCGATTTCGGCATTCCGCTCACCCTGCTCGCGGTGATCGGCCTGCTCAATGCGTTCAACATGATGGATGGCATCGATGGCCTGGCCGGCATGCTCACCTTGGTGAGCATCGGCGCCATCAGCGTATTCCAGGGCATTTCGCAGTGGCACAGCATCATCCTGCTGTTGCTGCTTGCCGCCGCGCTGCTGCCCGATCTGGCCGCCAACCTGGACCTGATCGGGCGCAAGGTATTCCTGGGCGACGCCGGCAGCATGATGATCGGCTACTTCCTGGCGTGGACATTGATCCAGCTCAGCCAGCAGCCGCAGCCGCATCTGTCGACGGTCGACGTGTTGTGGTGCGTGGCGCTGCCGGTGCTCGATACCTTGCAGGTGATGGTGCGGCGCATGCGCGAGGGCAAGTCGCCTTTCAAGCCGGACCGCGGCCACATCCATCACGTCATGATGAATGCCGGTTGCAGCGCGCACACCACGCTGGTGCTGCTGGTGGGGCTGGCGATGGCGCTGGTCTATGTCGGCACCCTGACGCGCCATCTCACGCACGGCAGCAATCTGCTGGCATTTACCTCGGTCGCCGCGATCTACGTGGTGCTGCTGGGCAGGATCTACCGCGCGCAGCAGGCCAGCAAGGCAATGGTCGCCACCGCGCGCACCATCGGCGCCGGGCAACGGCTGTCGCTCGCCGCGCCGCTGCAACCCACCACGGTGGGGCCCTACCAGGAGCATGAAAACGAAACCCATCAGGAAAGCGTGGAATCGTCGGAGCAACAGCAGGCTTGAACGCATGATCGCGACCATCACCCGCGCGGCCAACATCGATGGGGAAATACGCCATTGGTCACCTCTGATCGAGCAGTCACGACACGCAGGGCTTCACCGCCATCGGACGCGGCAGCAAGCGCCCATCGCTGCCAGGAAGGCGACAGCGATGGCGGCCTCGCACCGGTCAGCGTGGTGGTGCCGTGCTACCGCTGCGCGCACACCATCGGCGCGGCGGTAGCATCGATCGCGGCGCAAACGCTGCGTCCTGCCGAAGTAGTGCTGGTGGACGACGGCAGCGGCGATGGCACGCTGCAGCAGTTGCAGGCGATAGCGCAGGACTTCCCCGCTGACTGGATCAAGGTGATCGCCCTGCCGCGCAATGCCGGCCCGTCGGCCGCGCGCAACCGCGGCTGGGATGAGGCCCGCCAGCCATGGATCGCGTTTCTCGACGCCGACGATAGTTGGCATCCGCAGAAGCTGAAGCTGCAGATGGAAGCGCTACGTAGCGATCCCGACATTGCCCTGATCGGGCACCCGATGAACGTGCAAGCGCGCACGGCGCCGCCGCCCGCCTTGCGGCGGCCACCCCGCCTGCGCGTACGGCCGCGGCACCTGCTCATGTTGCGCCACCCGTTTCCGACCGCATCGATCATGCTGCGCCGCGACCTGCCGTTTCGTTTCGATGAAACGCGCAAGCGCGCGGAAGATTTCCTGTTGTGGGCGCAGGTCCTGCTGTCCGGCTATCGCTGCGCGACGCTCGACCAGGTGCTCGCCTCCTACCACAAGCCGCCCTTCGGCGCCGGCGGGCTCAGCGGCGACATGCAGGCGATGTACGCCGCGGGGATCGACGCGCGGCGCTGCCTGCATCGCATGGGCCTGCTCGGATGGTGGCACTGGAGACTGGTCGAGGCGTCTGCCTGGTTGCGCCATCTGCGGCGGCGGGTGCTGGTCTTCGCCCGCCGCCATTCAACTTCCAACCGCCACGGCGCCTGAGCTTCGAACATGACCACTCCCACCGTCACGTACGCCGAATACTCCCGCCCATCGAACATCACCACCAATGCGCGGAAGATGCTCAGCCTGCTATGGCTGCTGCCGGTCTTCCTGTTTACCGACCTGGTGGTCGGGATGCGCGACATCGACGTGGGCAGCGACACGGCCGTCTATGCGATGGTGTTTCGCGAAATGCGCCACGGCCTGGCGCAGTCGCGCTTCGAGCCCGGCTTTCTGCTGCTTACCCGCTTCCTCAGCGGCATGGGCGTGAGCCTGAAGGTGTACCAGTGCGTGTTGTTCGGGCTGCTGCTGCTGGCGACCGTGCTGGCCTCGCGCAAGTATTTCGATTACCTGGGCCGCACGCGCGGCTATATGACATTCTTGAGCGCCAGCCTGATGTTCATGCTGTTGTCGCCGATGTTCGTGAACGCTTCCATCAATGCGGTCCGGCAGGGGTTGGCGTCGTTGCCGGTATTCATTGCGCTGCTGGCGTTTCATCAGCGGCAATGGCGGGATTTTTTCATTTACGGCGCGATCGCCTGCTGCTTCCATTACTCGTCGCTGGTGTACCTGGCCTGCGCACCGCTGCTGCTTATCAATCTCAAGTTCCTGCGGGTGGCCGCCATCATCGGCTTCGTCGCCTACTGCAGCGGACTCACCCTGGTGGTGGTGCGCGCCGCCGCGCCGTTTCTCTATAACTCGGTGATGGACTACGAGTTTGGCTCCAAATACAAATCGGGCGTGCGCATCGATTTTGCCGTGTTCTCGATCTTCTGGTATTTCCTGCCGCTATTGCTGGCGGGCCTGGTGCGCAAGCCGTACCGCCAGCGCCTCAAGGACAGCACGGCGGTTTACCTGGTGATGCTGCTGCCGTTCTTCCTGCTTGGCTGGGGCAACTTCTCCAACCGCTACCTGCTTTCGGCGTACCTGGCGATCTCGCTGATGATGGCGGCCATGTTCTTCCATAGCCGCGTGTCGATCCTTCGCAATCCCATTCTGCTGCGCGTCGGGCTATTCGTGTCCTGCGCGGTGTTCTATTACTACGTATCCAACCAGGTACTCGTATGATTGCATCGCTGCTCAAATGTGAGCACCTGGCGCCCGCTACCGAGCAAAAGATCCAGATCAATACCTCGCCCAACGACGACGCGTGGGATTTCTCGCCGCTTGCCTGCCGTGCCCGGCAGCCCGCGGCGATCGACCCGGTATCGATCGCGGACATTCTCCGCAACGGCTTCGTCTACGAGCCCCACACCATCTATAAAGACGTGAAAATCGCTGCGACCGGCTTCGACCCGTCGCAGGACATGTTCGACCAGCCACGTTTCCATTACCTGTTCCAGCCCGCGCTGGCGCCGATCCGCCCGCCGCTCGACGCGATGCATGCCGACCAGCTGCTGGACACGTATCATCGCTTGCTCTGCGACGCAGTCGCGCGCTCGACCGCCGGCATGCGTGCGCCATGGCTGCTGCAGAGCGGCGGCAAGGATTCCACCTCGATGGCGATTGCGATGGCCGACGTGCGCCCGGACGCCACCTGCATCACGTACCTCGGCGGCAGCGAGGAAAACGAGGTAACTTCGGCGCGTTTCGTCGCGCACAAACTGGGCTTGCGCCATGAAGCCCTGATCTGCGACCCCGGCCGCGCCTACGATCGCTATCTGGCGATGCTGCCGCGCATGCCGTTGCTCACGGCGGATTTCGCAACCTTGTCGTACGTGGACCTGGCTACCGAAATCAGTCTTCAACATGGCGACGGCATCATCGACGCGCTGGGCTCGGATCAATATTTCGGCGTGCCGCTGCACTGGCAAGACCGCGTGCTGGCCCTGCTCGCCCGCAACCTGCGCGTGCCGCAGCCGTTGTTCCGATCGCGCCTGGTCAGCCGGAACTTCAAGCTCTGCGCGTTGCTGGCCACCTTGGAAATGAACCGGTTCGAACGCTATTTCCCCGGCTCGCGTTTCAGCGATGCGGAAGTGGATGCGCTGCTGGGCGCGCCGCTCGCATCGCTGTCCCGCCGGCGCGTGGAGGTGTTCAAGGCCGATCTCGATGCGGCAGGCTCGGCCGAAGCGGTACGCCGCCTTTCGCTGGTGATCGGCGAGTCCGCCCATCTGGCCAAAGGCATGTACTCGGCAGCGGCGATGTCGCTGCAGCTTGCGTATCCCTATGCCGACCCGCGCTTCCGCGACTGGGTGTTCAAGGACGTTCCAGACGAGCTGCTGATCGGGCCCGGCGACGTGAACAAGGTATTGATGCGCCAATACATCGCCCAGTACTTCCACCACTTGCCGTACGTGCAGGCCAAGGGATGTTTCCGTTTCGACCTGCGCGGACTGGCACGTCAACGCTTCGAGCAGGTCTACGATTTCGCGCGCCAGATGCAGGCGCTGTTGCCCGGCGCGCCGCGCTGGCTGGAAAGCCACCGCGATCGCCTGGACAACAAGTTCTTCGCCTCCAAGTTCTATCTGCTGGCGATGATCCTGCCGTGGATGCACAGCCGCACGCGGTGCGCGCCGGCCGTCGATACGTCCGTGGACGCAAAGGTCGTGGCGCCATGAGATCGGGCATGCACTCGCGAAAACAGGCGCGCGCGCTGGGCCACACGCGGATCCAGATCAACGCGTCGCCCTACCAGAACGCGGTGGATTTCTCGCCGCTGGCCGATCTGGAGCCGGACCATGCCGGACTGGACCTGGTATCGGTGGCCGACCTGTTGCGCAATGGTTTCGTGTATCCGCCCCACTCCATCTATCAGAATGTAAAAGTCGCTTTTTCCGGCTTCGATCCCTCGACCAACCTGCACGATCGTCCTACCTTCCGTTTTCCGTTCCGCGCTACGCATGCACGCTCGCGCGCGCCTTCCAGCGACGCGGACGACACCGCGCTGACGCAGGCCTATCACCGCTTGCTGTGCGATGCGGTGAAACGTTCCCTCGTCGGCCTGCGCGCGCCATGGCTGATGCAAAGCGGCGGCAAGGATTCCACCTCGATGGCGATTGCCATCGCCCAGATGCGTCCGGATACCGCATGCCTGACCTATCTTGGCGGCACGGAAGAAAACGAAGTGGCCTCGGCGCGTTCGGTGGCCAGGAAACTGGGGTTGCGCCATGAGGCACTGGTATGCGATCCGGGCCGCGCCTACGACCGCTACCTGGCCATGCTGCCGCGCATGCCCCTGCTGACCGCCGATTTCGCCGCCTTGTCCTATGCAGATATCGCGACCGAGGTGCGCCGGCTCGGCGGCGACGGCATCGTGGATGCGCTGGGTTCGGATCACTATTTCGGCGCGCCGCTGCACGGCAAGGATCATGCGCTGGCGTTGCTTTCGCGCAGCCTGCGGCTGCCTTCCAGCGTGTTTCGCTGGCCCATGGTCCGGCGCAACTTCAAGCTCTGCTTTGCGCTCGGCACCTTGCAGATGAGCAGGTTCGAGCGCTTTTTCCCAGGCTCGCGCTTCACCGACGTGGAAGTGGACGAGTTGTACGGCTGGAACATGTCGGCCCGCTCGCGCCAGCGCATGGACATGTTCCGCGCCGAACTTGCGGCGGCCGGATCGCCCGAGGTCGAGCGCGTGATCGCCTTCACCCTGCTTGAAGCGCCGGCGATGGGCAAGGGCATGTATGCGGCCGAGGCGATGTCGCTGCGCGTGGTGTATCCGTATTGCAACGCAGCCCTGCGCGATTGGATTCTCCATCGCGTGCCCGCCGACCAGGTGAGCGGCCCAGGCGGCGTGAACAAGCTGCTGATCCGCCGCCACATCGCCGAGCACTTCGGCGAACTGCCGTACGTAAAGACCAAAGGCTCGTTCCGTTTCGACCTTCGTGGGCTGGCCCGGCAGCGCTTCGACCAGGTCTACGCGTTTGCACAGCAGACGCGCGCCATCCTGCCGGGCGCGCCACGCTGGCTGGACGTCCATCGAAAGCTGCTGGACAACAAGTTTTTCGCTTCCAAGTTCTACCTGCTCGCCGTCACGCTGCCGTGGCTGCTCAGCCGCACCAAGCTGCACGCGCCACCGCCACGCCAGGGGAAGGCCAAGGAAACCTGAAGATGCCTACCGCTGCACCCGAACGCGTTTTCACCGCACGCCGCGAGGCCCTGGGCGCCTGGTTGCTGGCGCTATCGCTCGTCGCCCTGTGCGCATGCAGCCTTCCGGGTTACGCCAAGTCAGCCAGCCACGCAACAAGCACCGTCGTGGTCAGCGTCCGCGACAAGGGCGCCAAGGGCGACGGCGTGCACGATGACACTGCGGCGATCCAGTCCGCCATCGACAGCCTGCCGGCGCGCGGCGGCACGGTGACAGTGCCGGCGGGCACGTACATGATCGATGCGATGCGCTCGATCGTCCTGCGTTCCAACATGAGCTTGCAGCTCGCCAGCGACGCCACCATCAAGGCGCTGCCCAACAGCTCGCAGCGCTCGTACATGATCAAGGTGTGGCACGTCGACAACGTGAACATCACCGGCGGAAACATCGTCGGGGAACGCGACGGGCACACCGGCAAAGGCGGCGAATGGGGCTATGGCATCAATATCCAGGGCGCCAACCACGTGCGCGTCTCCAACGTGCATATTTCCAATTGCTGGGGCGACGGCATGTGGATCGGCGCGCTGGGCTGGGCGCCGCATGAGATACCGTCCACCGACGTGGTGGTCGACAACATCGTTTCCACCAACAACCGGCGCCAGGGGCTTTCGATCGGCCCGGTCAACGGCGTCACCATTAGCAACTCCACCTTCAGCAACACCCACGGCACCATGCCGCAAGCGGGCATCGACATCGAACCGCAAACGCAAGGCCCCGCCACCAACATCACCATCGACCACTGCACCATGGTCGACAACCGCGGCAGCGGACTGGAAATCAAGGACAACGTCAGCAACGTGACGGTGAAGAACTGCAGCTTCACCAACAACTACGGTTATGGCGTGCTGACCGTCGATGGCGCGAGCCAGGTGACCATCAGCAACAACCGCATTACCGGCAACGGCCTCACCGGGATCTCCATCGCCGGCAAAAGCAGCCATGTACAAGCCACCGGCAATACGCTCGGCGACAACAGCGCACGCTACCCGATGAAGCCCGATTCGCCCGACGCCGGCAACACCCGCTTCATCCAGGGCCGGCAACTGGAAGTAAAAGACTCCACCAGCCAGATCACCGCCTCGAGCAATACGTTTGCGCCACAGACGCAGTGGCAGCATTGATTGGGCGGGAATCGTAAATCGCGCATGCGACTGCCTTTGGCGATTCACGATTGACGATTCCCGATTTACGGCACTTGAAGCTTCACACCACTGCAACCGTCCGCATGCGCGAAGCAAACGGAACCTGCACGATTCGTGCACGCCGCAACCCGCAACCTTGCTCATCAAGAAGTCATGAGGAAGTACCGCCGATATGCACGAGACGAACCCCACGCCAGCCCCGCCGGCGGCGGCCGTCGCCGGCCAGCTGGACGGTTCCATGCCTGATGCGCAAGCGGGCGGCATGGCGCCGGTGAGCGTCGTGGTGCCGTGCTATCGCTGCGCGCACATCATCGAGTACACGGTCGCCTCGGTCGCCGCGCAAACGGTGCGGCCCACCGAAGTATTGCTGGTGGAAGACGGTAGCGGCGACGGCACGCTGGAAGAATTGCACCGCGTCGCCGGCATGTATCCGCCAGGCTGGGTGAAAGTGATCGCCATGCCGCGCAACAGCGGGCCCTCGGCGGCGCGCAACAGTGGCTGGCAGCATGCCAGCCAGCCATGGATAGCCTTTCTGGATGCGGACGACAGCTGGCATCCGCAAAAGCTGAAACTGCAGTTGGAAGCATTGGCGCAGGACCCGCAGGCCGTGTTGATCGGCCACGACATGAACGTGCAGGCGCGCAGCGCGCCAGCGCCCGCGCTCAACTACCCCATGTTGGTGGCTCACGTCACGCCCTATCGCCTGTTTCTGTTTCGCACGCAATTTCCGACCGCATCAGTGATGCTTAGGCGCGACCTGCCCTTTCGTTTCGACGAATCACGCCGCCTCGCGGAAGACTTCCTGCTATGGGCGCAGGTTCTGTTGTCCGGCCACCGCTGCATACGAATCAACCAGGTGCTCGCCTCGTACCACAAGCCGCCATATGGCGCGAGCGGACTCAGCGCCGACCTGGTCGCGATGAACAAGGCCGTGGTCGAGGTACGCAAGGCGCTGCAAAAACAAGGATTGCTGCATTGGCCGCTATGGCAGTTTGCCGCCGCCTTGGGCGTGCTGCGCTACCTGCGCCGCTGGGTGATCACGCTCAAGCGGCGGCACGGCGCAGTGGCGTTGGCGACTGGCGGCGCGGGAATCGTAAATGCGGAGCGTAAATCGTAAATCGGGAATCGCAGGAGCGGCGCCCATCCACCGCGTATTTCCCGCTCTTCGCGATTGACGATTTACGGCCTTGCGCCACAAAGATTTGAACCATAACGAACTAACCTATGAAACTAATCTTCTTCGCCAATACCGACTGGTATCTCTATAACTTCTGCGTTTCCACCGCAGCACGGCTGCGCAGGGATGGGCATGAAGTGGTGATGCTTTCCCCGCCCGGTCCGTTCGGCGAGCGGTTTGCGACGCATGGGTTCCGCTGGATCCAATTGGCGATGGACCGTGCCAGCCTCAATCCGCTGCGCGAGGCAGCTACCTTGAGCCGGCTGGTTGCCATATTGCGGAAGGAACAACCGGATCTTTTGCACAACTACACCATGAAATGCGTGGTGTACGGCGCGCTGACGGCACGCCTTGCGCGCGTGCCGGCGGTGGTCAATGCGGTGGCCGGCATGGGTTATGTCTTTACCAGCGACGCGCTCAAGGCCCGCATGCTGCGCCCGCTGGTGACATCGTTGATGCGCATGAACCTGAACGATCGCCGCTCGCTGCTCATTCTGCAGAACCCGGACGACGTGATGTCGTTTACCGATGCCGGCTTGATCCAGCCGGAGCGGATTCGCCTGATTCGCGGCACCGGCGTCGACACCATGATGTTCCAGCCAGCCATGCCGCCGCTGCATCCCGACGGCCGCCTGCGCGTGCTGCTGGCCGCGCGCCTGCTGTGGGAAAAAGGCATCCGTGAATTTGCCGAGGCGGCCGCACTGCTGCGCCAGTGGGGTCACGATGTGGAATGCCTGCTCGCCGGTTCACCGGATCCGGGCAACCCGCATTCGGTGCCGCCGGAGCAAGTACACCAATGGGTGAACGCCGGTCTCATACGCTGGCTGGGCCACGTCGACGATATGCCCGGCCTGCTCAACACCGTGCATGTGATGGTGCTGCCGAGCTACTACCGCGAGGGCGTGCCCAAATCGCTGCTTGAAGGCGCTGCGTGCGGACTGGCGCTGGTCACCACCGACCGGCCTGGCTGCCGTGAAGTGGTGAGCAAGGACGGTGTCGATGGGCTGCACGCCGAAGCGCAAAGCGCCATGTCCCTCGCCAAATGCATCGCCCGCCTGGACAACGATCGCGCCTTGCTGACGCAGCTGGGCCAGCGCTCGCGGCAGAAAGTGCTGCGGGAGTTCGACGAACGGGCGGTCATCCAGAAAACCATCGACGTATATGGGGAATTGACGACGCCGTACATGAATGTATCGGCGTCGCGCTCTGCTTCGTAGCTTCGTAGGTTGGCGCCAGGCCCATCAGCAGTTTTTTTCCGTACACGCACGTGATGAAAAAGCCCTTGCATGACCACGTTCCGTTTACGTCTACAAGACGAGTCCAAGGGCCTAATGGAAACTGTCGTTTGGCTGTCTGTCTCGTGCATGCGCCTCAACGCAACGAAAATTCGCCGGACCTGGACATACCGCTGATGAAGCCATCACATCGTCGCTTGAGGATAGCTGAGCGGCGTTTTTTTCGACCTTAACCAGGAATCATGGGATGAAGGTGCTAGTTTGCGGCGGAGCCGGGTACATCGGTTCGCACATGGTGCGCTGTTTGCTAGCCCATCGGCACGAACCGGTCGTCTACGACAATTTGTCGACCGGACACCGCGAAGCCGTGGTGGATGCACCGCTGATCGTCGGCGACATCCGCGACCCGCACATGCTGCGCATGGCCTTCGGCCAGCATCGTTTCGATGCGGTGATCCATCTTTGCGCGCACTCGCTGGTGGGCGAGTCGATGATCCAGCCCTACGAGTACTACCAGAACAACGTCAGCGGAACCTTGTGCCTGTTGACGGCCATGCGCGAGGCGGGCGTGGCCAAGCTGGTGTTCTCGTCCACCGCCGCCGTATTCGGCCATCCCGACACACCCTTCGTCGACGAAGAACATTCCGCCCGCCCGATCAACCCGTACGGGGCTAGCAAATGGATGGTCGAGCGCATCCTCGCCGACGCCGCACCGGCCTATGGCCTGCGCTCGGTATCGTTGCGCTATTTCAATGCCGCCGGCGCCGATCCGTCCGGCGACATCGGCGAATCGCACGATCCGGAGACGCATCTCATCCCGAATATCTTGCGCTCGGTGCTGGGCCATGGCTCGTCACTGAAAATCTTTGGCGACGATTACCCCACCAGGGACGGTACCTGCGTGCGCGATTACATCCACGTGAACGATCTGGCGGAGGCCCACATCAGCGCGATCCGTTTTTTGGACAAGCATGCGGGCGCGCACTGCTTCAACCTGGGAAGCAGCAGCGGGTTCAGCGTGCTGGAAGTGATCGAAGCAGCGCGGCGTGTCACCGGCGCGGAGATTGCATTCGAGCGCGCCTCCCGCCGCGCCGGCGATCCGCCCGTACTGGTGGCGTCCAACGCGAAGGCCCGCCTGCATCTGGGCTGGCGGCCGGCCATCACCAACATCGACGACATTGTGCGAAGCGCCTGGCGCTGGCATTGCCAAGCGCGCTATTGACCGCGGTCGACAGCAGCAGTCAGGCCATGAAGGTAGAGCAATACAAATCCATCAACGGCGCCACGCAATGAAATTCATCTTCTTCGCCAACACCACCTGGTATCTCTACAACTTCCGGCTCGCCACCATCCAGCGTCTGCTCGGCGACGGGCACGAGGTGTTGGTGGTGTCGCCGCCGGGAAAATTCGGCAAGCGCCTGGTGGAACATGGCTGCCGCTGGATACCCCTGGCGATGGAGCGCGCCAGCCTCAATCCGCTGCGCGAGCTGGCCACCTTGGGCCGGCTGGTTGGCGTGCTGCGGCGCGAACGCCCCGACATCGTGCATGGTTTCACGTTGAAATGCGCCATCTACGGCACCATCGCCGCGCGCATCGCCCGCGTTCCGGCCATGGTCAGCGCGGTGTCCGGCATGGGTTTCGTCTTCACCAGCAATGCGCTCAAGGCGCGCATCCTCAGGCCGCTCGTCAAAGCGCTGCTGCGTTTCGCCCTGCATGGCGAGCGCTCGCTGCTGGTGCTGCAGAACCACGACGATGCGCTGGCATTTGCGCAGGCGGGCCTGGTCGCGCCGGAACGCATACGCATCATTCTCGGCTCGGGCGTCAACACCTTCCGCTTTCATCCCTCCAACCGCACCACGCATCGTTACGAACGGCTGCGGGTACTGCTGGCGGCGCGCTTGCTGCAGGAAAAAGGCGTGCGCGAATTCATCGAGGCGGCGGCGATCCTGCGCCAGCAGGATCGCGACATCGAGTTCCTGCTGGCCGGCACGCCCGATCCGGGCAATCCGCATTCGATCTCCCGCGCCGAACTGCGCCGCTGGACCGAAGCCGGACTGGTGCAATGCCTGGGGCATGTCAACGACATGCCGGCCTTGCTTGGCAGCGTGCACGTGCTGGCGCTGCCCAGCTATTACCGCGAAGGCGTACCCAAGTCACTGATCGAAGGCGCCGCCACTGGCCTGGCCCTGATTACGACGAATCAACCGGGCTGCCGCGAAGTGGTGACGCAAGACGGCGTGGACGGCTTGTGGGTGGAACCGCGCAATGCCCAGGCGCTGGCCGCATGCATCGCGCGGCTGGATGACGATCGCGACTGGCTGGCGCAACTGGGCGACCGCGCGCGCGAGCAGGCCTTGAAGAAATTCGACGAACGCCTGGTGATCCAGCAGACCCTGGAGGTGTATGCCGAATTGCAGGGGCCGGACAGCAGTGCGGCCGAAGCGATGCGGACGGCGCCTTGAGGGTAGCAAAGCTCGTTATTCCAGCAATGCTTGTTGTTCCGGCAATCCGCTCCCTCCCCTGCGACAGTAGGAGAGAGACAAGATCCGGCGACCTCAGACTCGACGCTGCACAGGCACTTCGCAAACGCTCGTGCATCTCCACACTTCCTGCACCCTTCCATGGCGCAACGCACACATTCCCTCCTCTATGCTGTTCTGCGCGGAGTTGCACGCACTCTCCAAGGCGTTGCACGCACATGTTTGGGGTTGCCATGCTCGCCTTCCTGCCAGCCAAGCGGAGGACGGATCGTATTGACGCGCTTCATCGCTGCACCGCCAACCAGGCCTTTGTATGAATGCATCCCGCATGGATTATCGCGCGCGCCCCGTGGCAACCGGGAAGATCCAGATCAACACCTCGCCTTCGCAGGGAGAGATCGATTTCAGTCCGCTGGCGAGGCATGAGCGCAGCATCGATGCGATCGATCGCGTGTCGGTGGCCGACGTGCTGCGCAATGCCTTTGTGTATCCGCCCCATACCATCTATGCGGACGTGAAAATCGCCGCGACGGGCTTCGATCCGGCGCAGGACATGCATGGCGACCCGCGTTTCCACTACGCTTTCCACGCAGCCCGCGCAGGCGCGCGTCCGCGCGCGCAGGACGTGGAAAGCGATGTACTGATCGATACGTATCACCGCCTGCTGTGCCAGGCGATCAAACGCGCCACGCTCGGCATGCGTGCGCCATGGCTGCTGCAAAGCGGCGGCAAGGATTCCACCTCCATGGCCATCGCGCTGGCCGAGGCACGTCCGGATACTACCTGCATCACCTACCTTGGCGGCACGGAAGAAGACGAAGTGGCTTCGGCGCGCTTCGTGGCGCAGCACCTGGGGCTGCGCCACGAAGTGCTGGTGTGCGACCCGGGCCGCGCCTACGACCGCTATCTGGCCATGCTGCCGCGCATGCCGCTGCTCAGCGCGGACTTTGCCGCGCTTTCCTATGCCGACATTGCCACCGAGGTGGCGCGCAACCAGGGCGACGGCATGCTCGATGCGCAATGCGCCGACCAGTATTTCGGCGTGCCGCTGCGACGGCAGGACCACATCATGGCGGCGCTGGCGCGCGGCTGGCGCGTACCGCAAGGTCTGTTTCGTGCGGCCGGTTACTACTTCCCGCTTTGCGTGGCGCTCTCCACGCTGCAGATGGACCGCTTCGAGCGCTACTTTCCTGGCTGGCGGTTCAGCGATGCGGAGGTGGACGCCTTGTTTGGCGAAGACATCGCTGCGCGATCGCAGTGTCGCCTGCAGCTGTTCAAGGACGACATCGCCGCCGCCGTCACACCCGAATCGCAGCGCAGGCTTGCGCTGGTGATCGGCGAATCGGCCCATCTTGGCAAAGGCATGTACACGGCTCGCGCGATGTCGCTGCAATTGGCGTATCCGTATGCCGATCCGCAATTCCGCGACTGGATCTTCCACCAGGTGCCGGATGAGCGGTTGATCGGCCACGGCGGCGTCAGCAAGGTGCTGATGCGGCAGTACATTGCCGAGTGCTTTGAACAACTTCCGTACCTGAAAGCCAAGGGCAGCTTCCGCTTCGACGTACGCGGGCTGGCCCGGCAGCGGTTCGGCCAGGTTTACGCCTATGCCGAAGAAGTGAAAGCGCTGCTGCCCGGCGCGACGCGGTGGCTGGACGCGCACCGCACCCTGATGGAAAACAAATACTTTGCGTCCAAGTTCTACCTGCTTGCCGTGGTTTTGCCGTGGTTGTTGCGTCACACGAGCGCCCGCGCCGATCGCTAGGCGGGGCATACATCGAACAGATCTGCAGAGAGGGAGCGCATGCCATGATCAGTTACTCGCAACTCAACCCTGTCCCCATTTCCGGCTTTGGCTACGACATCCAGGCCGGCATGCCCTCGCCGGTGGTCAACGTGCGCGACGTGGGCGCCAAGGGCGACGGCAGGACGGACGACACCGACGCCTTCCAGGCAGCCGTGGACGCGGTGCCGATCACCGGCGGTACCGTGATCGTGCCGCGCGGCGATTACCGGATCGACGTCGACAAGTCGATCGTGCTGCGCTCGAACATGCTGTTGCTGATGGACCCCGCGGCGACCTTGGCTGCGATCCCTACAAGTACTTCCCTGAACCGCTTGATCAAGGTATGGAATGTCGCCAACGTGCGCATCGTCGGCGGCCGGCTTGTGGGTGAGCGGCGCCTGCATGTCACCGATCCGCTCCCGGACGATCCCGGGCAGAACGAGCAAGGTTTCGGCATCAGCATCCAGAGTTCGCGCAACATCGTCGTCAGCGACGTGCACATCTCCGATTTCTGGGGCGACGGCATATGGATCGGCGCCATCGGCAGCGAGCGGGACGAGCGATGGGACCCGGAACACAGCGACTACCTGCACATACAATCGACCAATGTACTGATCAACCACGTGGTCTCCACCCATAACCGCCGCCAGGGCCTTTCCATGGGGCCGGCGGAAAACGTGACGATCACCAACTCCACCTTCAGCTTCAGCGGCCCGGGTAGCTTCCCGCAGGAAGCCACCCATCCGATGTCCGGCATCGACCTTGAGCCGCAGGGCCAAGGCTACGTGCGCAACGTCGTGATCAGCCATTGCATCATGATGCGCAATCGCGGCACCGGCCTGGAAATCCACGGCAACGTGATCGGTGTTTCGGTGCATGACTGCGTGATCAGCGACAACTTCGGCTACGGTTTCGTTACCCACGAAGAAGCCAACCAATGGTGGATAGAAAAAGAACTCACAGGCTTGAGCTTTTCCAACAACACCGTCACCCGCAACGGCCTGGAGGGCGCCATCATCCTTGGCCGCACCAATTGCGCGCTGGTTGCCGGTAACACGTTCGTAGGCAACGGCTTTCGCTATCCGTTCTCGGGCGGCGACGATCCTTACGAAGAGTGGGCGACGTCGCACGGCGACGTTTTGCAGGGGCTCGGCATACTGAACCGCGGAGCCATGGACAACAGCATCCTGGACAACGTGATACCGAATCCGGAATTGTCCACCGGAGCAGACCTGCTGGTCGAAAACACCGCCAGCAACATGCGGCTGCGGAACAACACGTACACGAACAAAAGCGATCCGGTGGACCAGGAGTTTGGGGATGATGTCGGGTATCCACTGCCCTGAGTTGTAGGCCTGGATGAAATCCCGGCATGTATTGGCATGGCGGCGCCTGGATTTCATCCCAACCCACACATGCGCACACTCTCGCAGCGTCGCCGCGAGCATTTTTTGCGTCGCCATTTGCGCACGCGCACCCTCATCTACACAAAACCAAACAGAAGATGGCAAGCAGAAGACGATGCCCCATACTGTGAACCAATGCAGCATTTCACATTTGCATGTAGTACGTGAATGATTGACTCTTGTCGGACTTTTGACAACTGAGAGGCTGTTTACGTGCTTAAAAGAAGGCATTTGCTGCGTGACTCGCAAACGAAATTCATCCCGCACAAGGGCCCGTCCCCTTCCCCTTCACATCAATCCCGATCTTCCCGCCATCTCAAACGCCTCGCCGGCATCGGCGCTTCACTGGCTTTGATGGCAGCAGCGCTTCCGGCATCCGCCACCCAATGGTGGAGCGCAACGCCTTACATCTACATCGGCTCCACCGTCGTCAACGTCAAGAACTTCGGCGCCATGGGCAACGGCGCCATGGATGATACGGCTGCCATTCAGGCGGCCATCAATGCCTTGCCCTCCAACGGCGGTACGGTCATCGTGCCGGATGGCACCTATCTGATCGACGCGACCAAAGGCATCAACCTGCGTTCCAACGTGCGTCTTTCGCTGTGGAGCAACGCATATCTGAAAGCCAAGCCCAACAACGCCAGCTTCGCCGCGGTGGTGAAGGTATGGAATGCCAGCAACGTCGAAATCCTTGGCGGCCATATTGTCGGCGAACGCAACCAGCATCTGGGCACCAATGGACTGGGCTACGGCATCAGCATCCAGGAATCCAACACCGTCTACGTGCACGACATCACCGTTTCCGACAGCTGGGGCGACGGCGTCGTGGTGGGCACCACCGCCGGCTGGCGTAAATTCTCCACGCCCTACGGCATTACGCTCAATCGCGTCACCACCACCAACAGCCGCCGCCAGGGCCTGACGATTACGGCGGCCAACCAGGTGTATGTGGTCAACAGCAGCTTCAATGGCTCCAATGGCACGGCGCCGCAGGCAGGCATCGATATCGAGCCGCAGACACTCGGTAGCGCAACGCAGATCCGCATCGAAAAATCCGGGTTTTCCAACAACCTGGGCTGCGGCCTGGAAGTGCACGACAACGTGTACGGCCTGACGGTGACCGGCGACACGGCCAAGGCCAATCACGGCTTCGGCATCTATACGCTCGGTGCCACCAACGTGACCATCACCAACAACTGGCTCACCCAGAACTACCTGTTCGGCGTGGACATCGACTACGGCACGCAAAACGTGACGCTGGCCAACAACACCATCAACTACAACGGTGCTGCGTGGCTGGTTGCACACGGTCAATCGGTGTTTACGCTCGGCTACGTGCTGCGCGACATCACCATCTCCAGCGGTGCTTCCGGCGTGACCCAGTACGGCAATACGATCACTCCGATGAAACAGTAAAGGGCTTGGCCGCCATTCCCGCGCAAAACGGGAGTGGCGGCCCTAGCGGCGCGCATGAAACCGCCGCACACCCAGGTACATCGACAGCAGCGACGACATTTCGCCCAGCACCGTGGCGAACGCCGCGCCCATCACGTGATACCGGGGAATCAGCAGCACGTTGAACACCACCACGACCAGCGCGTTGAAGCCGGTGGCCGTCACGCGGTAACGCGTGTGCTTTTCGTTGAGGAGCGCGGTGGTCATCACGGTGCAAAGAAAACGCACCGGCACGCATATCGCCAGCACCATCAGTACGCGCGCCACCTGCTGGTATTTCTCGCCGAACAGGATCGGCACCAGCCATGGCGACGTACCCGCCAGCGCCGCCCCGATCAAGATACCGAAGGCGAACATCGCCATGCTGCCGTAGCGGAACGCGGTCCAGAACTTGTCGGTGTCGTGCGCTGCCCAGCGATGCAGCTTGGACAACAGGAATTTCTGGTAGATGGTGGTGGGAATCAGGTAGATCGCCATCATCACACCCAGCGCGATACCGAAGATGCCCGCTTGCGCGTTGCCGCTCAGGTACTTCAACAACACCGTGCTGATCGAGAAAAAGATCGTATACAGCGAAGCATCCAGGCCGTAGGCCCAGGACAGCGACCACAGTGTCGACATGCGCGGTTCCGGCGCTGCAATCGGTTGCTCCGGCGGCGGCCCATGCCCATACAGACGGATGCCGCCATGCATCATCGCGCGCAACGGTGGCCACGCCAGCATCGCCATCAGCAGCGACACCGTGCTGAAGCCCACCGCCACCGCACGCCCGTCCACGCCGGGCAGCAGCCACAGCAAAAGCACCGCCAGCAAACGGCCGCCGGGCGTGATCAGCTGCCACCAGGCCAGCGCCTGATGGCGCTCCTCCAGGCGCAGTTGGCTGCTGATCAAGCTGACCGCAAGCACGCCGAATACCAGTGGCAGCAACAGCAGCAGCAGCGGGCGCGCATCCGGCGTTGCGCCCGTGAACGCCCATACCACCATCAGCGCCAGGCTGAAGGTGGTGCTGAAGGTGATGAAGCGCAGCGAAGGTTTCAGCCAGCGGTTGGCCTGCCACCCCTCCACGCCATACACCTGCAGCCAATAGGCCGGCAGGCCGAAACCGGCCAGCGACGCGGCGATGGTGATGGTCGATAGCGACGACGCAAACAGACCATATTCGGAAGGCCCCAGCTTGCGCGCCAGCAGGGCCTGGGTAAGAAAGGTCAGCCCCGCACCCAGTGCGGTGGCGATCCACAGCATGGAGATGGCGCTGATCGCGCGGCGCCATTCATGCGGAAGCCGGTTGAAGAAAGGGATGGAAGTCGCTGGGGAATTCACGTTGGTGGAATCCATGCCGTCTGCGCGTGGGGATGTGAAGGATCATGGCTGGGCGCTCGTAGCTTGGCGGCGAGGCCGCGCCGAACCCCAGCATCGCCATCTGCATGGCAACGTTGGGGTTCGCCTGCGCTCACCACCAAGCTACGAAACGCCACTACACCTTCGCCGACGGATACGCGTAATACGCATAGGCGTAGTAACCGGCCGCACGCTTCTCCACCAGGTTGAAGATGGCGCCCTTGATCATCACGCCGTTCTGCTCCAGGCGTTGCTTGGTCAGCGCCACTTCGCGAACCTGGTTGACGCCGAAGCGCACCACCAGGAGGCTGGTGCCGGCATGGTGCCCGATCACCGCCGCATCGGTTACCGCCAGCACAGGCGGCGTATCGACGATGATCAGGTCATAGCGCGGCCGCAGCGTGTCCAGCAGCGTGGTGAAGTTGGCATGCATCAGCAGTTCCGACGGATTGGGCGGAATCTTGCCGCGCGGAATGAACATCAACTGCCCGACACCTTCGACGGGGCGGATCACGTCGCTGATCTGCGCCTGCCCCGCAATCAACTCGGACAAGCCGTTATCCGGCCGGCTGCCGAGCATGCGATGCAATACGCCCTTGCGCATGTCCGCGTCGATCAGCAACACGCGCTGCCCGGCCTGTGCCATCACCACCGCCAGGTTGGAGGCCACGAAGCTCTTGCCCGCGCCCGGACTCGGGCTCGAAATCATCAGCACGTTGTTCTTCGCTTCCAGCCGGGCGAAATGCAGGCTGGTACGCAAGCCGCGCAGCGCTTCGGTGGCCAGGTCCGCCGGCGCGCTCAACGCCAGCACGTGCCGGCCATGGGAACGATGGCTCTGCTGGCGCGTGAACACCTTGCGCTGCGTGTCGCTCAGCGGAATGGACACATACACCGGCAAGCCGAGCCGCTCGATTTCCACCGTGTCTTCCACGCCGCGCGCAAGCAGCTGGCGCAGGAAGATATAAGCCATCGCCACGATAAAGCCCAGCACCACGCCACCGGGGATCACCCACAACGGGCGCGGCCACCACGGCCGGGCCAGGTTCACCGCTGGCTGGTCGATCACCCGCACGTTGCCGACGGTGCCGGCGCGCGCGATATCCAGTTGCTGGGCCTGGTTGAGCAGGTTGGTATAGGTCTGGTTGCTCACCTGCACGTCGCGGTTGAGCTTCAGCAATTCCTGCTGCGTGTTGGGCAGCATGCCGATCTTGTGCTCCAGCGCGCCCTTTTCGCCTTCCAGCTCGCTGATCTGCTTCTGTACCGCGCGGTATTCCGGATGCTCGGGCGTGTAATGCCGCTGCACTTCGGCCATTTGCATGTGCAGTTGTTCCAGCGCGCTATCGATCGATACGTTCTGGCTCAACAAGGACTGCGTCTGCATGTTGAGGTCGACCGAATGCGCCTTGAGCTGGTACGCGTTCAAGGCCTGGGTGGCGCGCTCCAGTTCCTGTTTCACTTTCGGCAGCTGCTCGCGCACGAACTGCAGGCTGTTCGCCGCTTCGGCCGCGCTGCGGTCGACGTTCTGGCGCACGTACAGCGTGGTGACCTGGTCGAGCAGCCGGGTGGCCAGCATCGGATCGGCATTGTTGTAGGTAATGTCGATGATGCCCGAATCCTTTACCTTCTCGTTCGCCTGCACGGCTTTCTGGTACTGCGCGATCGTATCCATGTGCGAGTGCCGGACCACGCGGAAGCGGGTGCCCGGGTTGGCCTGCAGCGTCTGCACCTGCATGGTGACGCCGTTGCCGCTGACGGTCTGCCCGACGTGGCCGCTGACCAGCACGTTGCCGTCGGAATCCTTCAGCGTGTAGGCGCCATCGTTGCCGGCGATCAGTTGCATCGGTTCATCCAGCATGGTGGCGGGAACGTCCAGTTGCTGCACGTCCACGTGCGAACCGCCCCAGTCGTAGCGGCTCAAGCCGAAAACCGGCGAGGCCAGTTCACCCGGATGATTGGCGACGAACTTGCGCGCCAGGTACGAACCGATGAGCGGGAAGCGCTTGGGCGATGCCTGGATATCCAGCTTGAGGTTCTCCACCGCCTGGCCGATCACCTTGCGGGAGGTAAGCAGCTGGATTTCCGTCACCGCTTGCGAGGTGGAAATGCCCAGCGTCTCCGACAGATCGGTCATGCCGGGAAAGCTCGGCGCTTTCTGCTCCACCTGCACCGAGGAGCTGGCCTGGTAAACCGGCGTCGCCAGCATCGCATAGAGCACGCTGATCAGCAGGAACACCACCGTGATCGCGGCGATCAGCCATTTGTTATCGGCTAGGGTTCCCAACAACGCCCGCAGATCGACATCTTCATCGCGCGTTGCAAAGGTCTGTTTGGTGGTCATGGGCCACTCCTGACAAGCATATGCCTGATTTGAAGGAAATCGGACGTTCGTTGGTTACAGATAATCCAGCCAGCTATCGACCCCGCGCTCGATCATCGCGTGGACATGCTCGAACACTTGTGGCGACCGTCGATACGGATCGGGGATATCGCTCGCGTCGCGCCACTTGTCGAGCAGGAACAACTTGCCGCTCGCCTCCGGCGCCAGCCGCGATACCGCCGCCAGATGTTCACGTTCCATGGCAAGCACCAGGTCGGCCTCGCGCAACATGGCCGGCTCAAGCTGCCGCGCACGATGCGTCGCGGCATCGATGCCGCGCGCCTCGAGCATGCGCATGGCGTTGTCATCCATGGGATAGCCCACCATCGCTTTCAAACCCGCACTGTGGACCTGGATATCGCGATGCCTGAGTTTCTGGCGAAACAGAAACTCCGCCGACGGGCTTCGGCATATGTTTCCCACGCAAATAACCAAGATGTTTTTGAACACGTATAACGGCACTCTCCCCGCATGTATGAACGTCAAAGCCCATCCTCGTGGGTGTCACAAGCCCCTCCATCATCATGATGCGGTGTCGATGGAGGGTGAACTTGCACACTCCATATAGACCTGTTCCCGTCAAATCCGCATGCATTTTCCACAACGAATGGCTAACGGAAACATTTCCTGCACACACGTGAGGAAAAAAGCAGGCCGCCCTCAACGCTTCGTTGACGCAGCCGCGACGACTTCGCAAGCTTAATTAATACAAACAAATTCCGGCCATCGAGGTGTTTTGCGCCGCCCATGCACTTTTTCGATGGCACGCAAACGACACCGACTGGCAGCACACCACACATTGCGGGGTGAACATGAAAGCATCGTTTGTATTGCTCGCTGTGATGACCGTCACGGCCCTTTCCGGGTGCGCCGCCATTCCTGGCCAGCACATGTCGATGAGCGGGGCGGAGAAAGGCCACATTCAAATGGTGCAGATCACGCCGGAATGGCTCTCCAGCCAACCGGCGATGTCGCCACAAACGATTCCGCAAGAGCTGCTCAACTACCAGCCCGAGGCCTATCGCATCGGCCCCGGCGACATGCTTTACATCACCGTGTGGGATCACCCCGAACTGACCGCGCCGGCCGGTTCGCAACAGCAGACCAGCGCCAACAGCCGCCTGGTACGTTCGGACGGCACGTTGTTCTATCCCTATGTCGGCACGATCAAGGCCGCCGGCATGACCATCGACGAGCTGCGCCAGGCGCTGACCAGCAAGCTCACCAAGTACGTGCCCAAGCCGCAAGTCGACGTGGCCGTCACCAGTTACGGCAGCCAGCTGATTACCCTGGCAGGCGCCTTCAACAAGAACGATCCGCAACAGGCCACCACCGTTCCGTTGACGCTCGCGCAAGCGATCGGCACCGCCGGCATCGACCTCACGCATGCCGACATGTCGGATCTGGTGCTGACGCGCGATGACCACGATTACCACTTCGACTTGAATACGCTCAACAAGGCGGTCGAGCAACGCATCTACCTCAAGCCCGGCGATCGCCTGTACCTGGCGTACAACGACAACAAGGAGATCTACGTGATGGGCGAAGTGCTGCGCCCGCAAGCGCTCTCCTTCCGCACCGACGACCTGACACTGACGCAGGCGCTGGGGCGCGCCGGCGGATTGGACCCGATCACATCCAGCAGCAAATCGGTCTACGTGATCCGCGGCGTGAAAGACATCGCGCATACGCCGGCCACGGTGTACCACCTCAACGCACGCTCCCCTGCCGCGTTTGCGCTGGCAGACAACTTCCACGTCCAGGCTGGCGACGTGGTGTGGGTGGGCGCAGCGGCCATTACCCAGTGGGGCCGCTTCCTCAGCCAGCTGGTCCCGCTAGGCAGCCTGGTGAGCAGTGCCGCATTGGCCCACGGCAATACCTCAGGCGGACTTTGATTGCTTAGCGTTGCTTGCCTTGCTTGGGCGCCGTCGGAGCGGCGCCCTTTTTTTATCTCACCCGAGCGATAGCGGCTGACCGGAAACTTGAAAACATGCCCATCCCCAAGATCATCCACTTCAAGATTCCAAACCCTGCAACGCCCGCCCAATCGGAGGCCATCGAAATTGCCAGGCGATTGCACCCGGATTGGCAGATCATGATCTGGCAAGACCCGGTACCGCCGGATGGCTTCAGGCTCGCCAAATACTGGAAGCAAACGCGCAGCGGCGCGCAACTGGCCGACCTGATCCGCATCGAGGCGGTGTTGAATCACGGCGGCATCTATCTGGATTCGGACGTCATCATGCACAAGCCGCTGGACGACATGGCGGCCCATCACGACTTCTTCATCGCCAGCGAGGACGGGATCATCTTGACCAACGCCGCGTTTGGCGCAGTGGCGGGACATCCTGCACTGGCCAGGATCGTCGATGACCTGGACCGCCATCCGCCCGACTGGTCGCTTCCGCCGAACGTGACGACCGGCCCGGTCCTCTTCTCGCGCATACTCAAGTGGCGCAAGGATATCGCGGTGATTCCACGCGTCACGTTCTATCCCTACAACTGGAACGACAAGGTCTGCCCGCCGCATCCCTACACCTATGGCACGCACCTGTGGGAAGGCTCGTGGATTCGCGGCTGGGTGAAGTTCATTCGCAAAAGAGGCTGGCAAGGCCATCTGAAATTGCTGCGCCTGCGCCGGGCGCGCGGCATCGCCAAGGAATGCGAGAAGTGGATCCACTCCAATGAAGTGGTGATCCGCTTGTTGCTGCCACGCAAGACCAGGTCCTATCCGGTTTCGGAAAAGCTGGTGAGAAAGACCGTGCACGGGCCCAGCATCATCCTTTCCGGCAAGGATCTGTCCGTTACGCCAAAAATCGCGCACCAGGGCTATTACGAACTGCGCGAAGAACTTTTCCTCAAGAAGGTGTTGCGTGGCGGCGATTACTTTGTCGACGTAGGCGCCAACGTCGGCGCGTTCAGCCTGTTGGCCGCCTGCATCGTCGGCCCCTTCGGCCGCGTGTATGCCTACGAACCCAACCCGCTTGCCGCCGAATTGCTCAAAAGCTCGGCAACATTGAACTGGATGCACGAGCGCTTGATCGTCTCCAACGTTGCGGTAGGCGAGCGGCCGGGCCACGCGATGCTGCGCTTCAATCCGTCGCGGCTCGGCGACACCGCGATCGCCGATGGCACGCAAGTCGAAGCGCATGCGCGCACGATCGAATACCTGGGCTCGGACGATACCGTCGACACGCCCGTGGTCACCCTGGACGACCAATTCCCGTACGACCTTCCCATCACCTGTCTGAGAATCGACGCCGAAGGACACGAAGCCTTCGTGCTGCGCGGCGCCGAACGCCTGCTCAGCCATCAATGCATCGACTACGTGCTGGTGAAAGCCGTGGAGGAAATCGCCGGCGAATCCTGGCCGGCACTGCTGGATGCCCTGCAGCAAGTGTGCGGATATGGGTACAGCCTTTACACGCTGGGCATCAATGCACGCCCTATTCCGATCGAACTGGATGCGGTCCGCGTCGGCAGCAGGACCATCCGCACCCGCAACCTGGTGCTGATGAATCGGTTTACGGCGGAAAAGCGTTTTCCGTCGCGGCGGAAGGCGGATGCCGGTGCGGCTGCTGCGCCGCGCGCTTAGCCCACTGGCTGCGAATGCTTCATGCTCGAGGAAATGCATTCCCTTCGAAGTACCTGATCAGCGTCGTGCCTTAGTACGCCCGATCTGCTCCCTCCCCTACTTCGCAGAGGAGGGAGCCATGTGTCGCGCAACTGAGACATAGCGCTAATCAGGTACGTGTAGTAGGGGGCAGACATAGCGCCAATCAACTGCGAACACCCTCGGCCATCTTCTTACCAACTGACCCGAACCCCCGCCCTGCCGCCATAACCGTCGCCATGGTTGCTGACACCCATGTCATAACCCACGTTGGCATACACGAACACGTTGCGTGCCACCTCCGCGGTCATGCCGGCACGCAAGCCCACCCATGAGCCCAGCAGGTTGGAATGGAAGCTCACCGGCGTGGTCGGCGTGGAGAACGCCACGCCCGGATTGGCCATGAACTCGCGCCACAGGTCGACGCGCAGCCAGGTGCTGATCGATCGGGGTTGCGCGATATCGTTGCCGAGCGTCCAACTTCTCTTCGCTTCGCTGCCGACACGGCCGGCCAGCGAATGGGCGTTGTCGAAGTACACGCTGGATGCTGCATCGGAGCTGTCGTTGAAAGACGCGGTTTGATAGACCAGCTGTGCCTGCGGCACGAACACCCAGCCGTTGCCAAGCGCTACCGGATAGCCGCCTTCGAGCGATGCGGCAAAGCCGCGGCCGTTGGTCTTCAACGGCGCCATCTGCGTGGAGCTGGCCTTGATGTTGTAGCCGGTGCCCTGCACCACCGTGTCGGTGTACCAGCCGGAAGCGCCGACATGCGTCCAGTAGCCGCCGAGCGTGTAGCCGTTCAACTGGTCGTGGCCGGCGTTGACGCCGTCGAAATGCCGCACGTCGCCGGCGATCTGGCCAAGCGCAATGTAGACGCCGGCGATGTCGCTGCCATGGTCGTGCTGGCCGCGATACAAATCGGCGCCGGCCTGCACGGCGAACGTGTTGTCGGTGTAGCTCGGCCCCTTGTCGCCGTAGACGCCCAGCCTGCTGGCGTTACGCGAATCGTGTTGTGCGATGACACGCGCCCAGCTGCTGTCGCTGCTCGCATCGCCGTGCTGCAACACCACGTCGCCGGCGCGCTCTTGCAAGCTGTCCATCAAGCCTTGCCCGTACGACAACGCCATCGAAGGAATGGCCGTGTAAAGCGAGACTTCCTGGCGATAGAGCGGCACGGTTTTCGGCGTGGCCGTGTCGACGGTAGAGGAAGGTGATGGCGTCGGTGCCGGTGCAGGTGTCGGCGCTGGTGCAGGTGTCGGCGTTGGTGCAGGTGTCGGCGTTGGTGCAGGCGTCGGCGTTGGCGCAGGTGTCGGCGCTGGCGCAGGTGTCGGCGCTGGTACAGGTGTCGGCGCTGGTGCAGGCGTCGGCGCTGGTGCAGGCGTCGGCGCTGGTGCAGGCGTCGGCGCTGGTGCAGGCGTACACGCCGCGGCGCCAGGAAGCAGCGAGCAGTCCAGCTGCGAACGCAGGTACCAGTTGTCGGTGCTGCTGCCATCGGTGCTGCCGCGGTAGAGCGAATATTGGTAAGGACCGGCCGTCACCGCGTTGGCCAGCGAGAACGCATTGGCCGACGTGGTGCCGCCGTTGATCGTTTCCACCACTTCGATGCCATTGGCGGTAGTCAGCGCACCGGGACCGCCCGCGCTGGTGATGCGCAACGCACTGCTGCCGGTGGCGCTGCCGCCGTTGATCACCAGCAGATCCGATGCCGAACCGTCGCCGCCAAGAAACGTGTTGAGCGCAACGACACTGCCCGTGCCGCCCACATAGCTGGACGTGACCAGTTTGTTGCCGGTGCCGCTGCCACCCACCTGCAGCACGCCGTTGTTTTGCAATACGCCGTTGACGGTAAAGCTGCCCTTGGCGCTCGCGCCCAGCGCCGGCAAGGCATCGGCCACCGCGATCGTGCCGCTGTTGCTCACATTGCCGCCGACGCTGCCGTAGCCGCCCAGCGTCGCGCCCGCAGCCACCGTGGCGCCGGTGCCGCTCAGTGCCGCGCTGGCGTGGCTGTCATCGCCCACCACGAACGTGCCGTTCGCAACGTCGGTTCCGCCGCTGTAGCTGCCCCCGCCATTGAGCACCAGCATGCCGGTACCGGTCTTGGTCAAGCCGCCGGCGCCGGTGATGTCTTGCGCGATCGTCGACTGGAAACCCTGCATATCGATGGTGCCGCCGCCACCGTTCACCGTGATGGCGCGCGTGCCGGCAAGATTGAAACTGCTGCCGAATTGCAGCGTGCCGCCATTGAAGCTGACACCGCCGGCCGTGTCGCCCAAGGCGTGGTCGGCCGCCACGGACAGCACCCCCTGCGCGAGCACCGTGCCGCCGCCGTAGGTATTGCCGCCCGCGGCGCTCGGCGCCAGCACCAGCGTGGCCGTACCGTTCTTTTCCACCGCGCCGGCACCGCTGATCAGGCCCGTATAGCTGCCGTCGGCATCCTGCTGAAAGCGCACCAGGCCGTTGTCGCTCACCGCCAGGGGCATGCTCTGCGAACCCGCCTGCAGCGCGCCCTGTGCATCCACCAGCATGGTGCCGGTGTACTTGGCGTTGTCGCCGTTGAGGATCAACGTGCCTTGCTGCACCTCGGCGCTGCTTACGCCGATGCTGGTGAGCGGGTCGGCCAGCGTCCAGATACCGCTGTCCTGCTTCTGCAGCGTCTGGAAGTTATGGATCATGCCCAGCGTATCGCTGCCGCTGCCGTTCAAGGTGATCAAGTTGCTGCCGCCGCCACCGTCGATGCTGCCGCTGACCGACGAGCCGGTGTAGAAACGCAGCGTATCGTTGCCGCCGGCGAACACCAGGTTGCCGACCACCTGGCCCTGGTTGGTGAAATCCACTGCGGCACTGCCGGAAGCGCCGAGCACATTGCCGTTGGCGACGTTGGTCTGGATGGTTCCGGTGGCGCTGTTGACCACGGTATTGAGGCCGCTCTTGGCCTGGAACCAGATCGCCGCCGCATGGTCGGCCTCGATGAGGCCGTTGTTGATGATGGTGTTGCCGCTGCCTTCCGGATTCACCGCTTCGGCAGTGCGCTCCGTGCCGGTCGAATGCACGGTTGCGCCTTGCGCCACGGTCAGCGTGCTGTTGCTGCCGAAATCGATGGTGTTGGCCCCGGTGCCGTAGGTGCCGGAGTTTTTTATGGCTTTGTTTTGCACCAACGCACCCGACTGCAGCGTAACGGTAGCGTTATCCCCCAGCGCGATGGCGGAGGCATCCCCTGCCACGATCTGTGCATTCGGTTGCAACGTGACCGAACTGCCGGAAGCCGTCGACGCCCCTGTGCCGATGGTGTTCGTCCACGGCGAAGGCGTGCTGGCATCACAAATGGTGGCGTTATGGGTGGTGGTGCAATTGGCGTGGGCCTGCGAAGCGACCAGCGCCAGATAAGTCAGCACCGCCAGGCACGCGCGCTTGCGCTGTGGCCATGCGTGCTGGCTGTAAGAAACAGGGAAATGAGCAATCGCCGCCGTCGCAGAACCGGAGGTTGTCATGAGCTTCATAAACTGGCCTATGCGTTATCTGAAATGCCTTTTTCCGCCTGCAAGACGCGCAGCGATGCGCGCAGGCGCTTCGCACCGGCGCAATGTGCTCGTATTGGGATGCGGACATTCGCAAGCACGCGCTGGCAGGTGCATTCCCATGCCAGGCAGCCATGCCGCTATTTAGTAAGACACAATATAACTATAAAAACAGCATTTTCTGATCAGACCAACTCTAAAATAAAAACGGCTAATGACTGCTTTTTGTCCCTTTGCAACAGCAATTATCCGAATGGACTCATTTTTCTGTCACAACAACTTATCCACAAAATCAAACAGTGGTCTTATCGGCCAGATAATCGTGGCAGCACGCAGGCTGGGATTTCATCCCAGCCATGCCGCATGGCATCACCCTCAGGCGCCCACGGGCGCCGTCACGCCGCCATCCGCACCCATGACAATGCATTGATCGGCCATCGCCGCCACGCCGCTGCGATGCGATACCACCAGCAGGATCGAGCGCGGCAGGCGCCGCCTCAGTGCGCTGAGCACGGCCATTTCCGCGGCAGCGTCGAGTGCGCTGGTGGCTTCGTCCAACAGCACCAGCAAAGGCTTGCGCAGAATCACCTGCGCCAGCAGCAGGCGCTGCAGTTCGCCGCCCGACAGCCGGCTGGACGAACTGCTCAAGGCCGTGTCCAGGCCGTGCTGCGATCCAGCCAAGCGCTTGTCCAGGCCAACGTCGGCCAATGCACGCTGCAGCGTGTCGTCGCTGGCATCCGGCGCGGCCCATTGCAGGCATTCGCGCACCGTCGATTGCCAGGGACGCACGCTCTGGCTGATGTAGGCGCCGTTGCGCACCAGCGCACGGTATTCGTCAAAACCGAACCTGCACTGCCCCATGCGTGCCCTGAACACAGCCGGCTGCATCATGCCCGCCAGCACATCGACCAGGCTGGTCTTGCCGATGCCGGAATCGCCCGAAAGCAAGGTGAGCGTGCCGGGCACCAAGGCAAGATCGCGAATCTCCAAGGCCGCCAACGGCGGCGCCAACTGCACGTGCTCGATATGCAAAGCACCGGCGATCTGCGCGCCATGCGCCGGCGCGTGAGCCGCGCGTGCAGGCGGCAAGCGCATGTAACGCTGCCACAATTCGAACGCCGGCACCGCCGAATGCAGCTGCTGCAGGCTCTGCCGCGTCGAAACCAGATACGGCAGCAAACGGCCCAGCAACAGGCACACCGCAATCAGCGAGGCCTGGTCCACGCCATGCAGGCGATACGCCAGCACGAACATGCCCGCCATGCTCGCCGCTGCCAGCAGTTCCAGTACCAGCCGCCCGGAAGCGATCAATTCGAGCTGCTGCCGATAACCGCGTCCCAGCCGCCTGGAAATATCGCCGTGGCTCGCTTTTTCCGCATCCTCCCGCTCGAACGAACGGACGTGGCGCAAACGCCGCGGAAAATCCTCGCTGAGCCAGAATAAACGCGTGAGGTCGGCAATGTACTGGCGGCTGATATGTGCCTGCTTGCGCGTGCTGATGCGCGCCGCCGCCAGGGCCAGCACCGCCAGCAGCGGCGCGGCCAGCGCCAATGCCGGCGATACCCAGAAAGCAAGGCCCAGGCTGACGGCGGCGGTAATGCCGGCCACCAGCAATTGCAGCAATGCGTTGAAACCCTGCGTGATGATTTCGACGTTGTAGGTAAGCACGTTGGCGATTTCGGCCGAGGTGGCATCCGCCAACGATGGCAACGCGGCATCGATCAACCGCGCATGCACCGCGCGTCGCAGCTGCACGCCGTAACGGCTGGCAAGCCGTGCAGCCAGGCATGCAGCCTGCCAACGCAGCACGGCGAAGCAGGCGGTGATGGCGGCGAACAGCACGGCATGCGTTTCGATGCTGCCGTGGATGTCGATGCTTTTACCGCCAAGGATCAGCGGATGGCCGGGCTGCACCATCGGCACCAGCAATACGGCCGCCGCGCTGCCGGCGAGCGCGCAGCCCAGTGACAGCACAACGTAGAGGATGATCCGGGCAACGCCGATGTGTTTGAGCGTACCGAAGATATCGCGCAAGGATGCTTGATGAGCCGGGTGATGCATGGGACTCACCTATCCGCATTCGTTGCGGAAAACAGTCCCCTCCGCTGCTTGCAGGAGAGGGTTAGGGCTGAGATATCCCCACGTTCTTCAACCGGACATAGCCGTAAGGCTGGGGTCATGCCGATTTCATTCCAAAGCGTGTCGTCATTCCGGCGAAAGCCGGAATCCATGCTTCGGAATAACGATGGATTCCGGCTTTCGCCGGAATGACGATTCGCTCTTAAATAACACTGGCGGAAAAAAAAGGAATTTTGGCGGGAACAGCAGGAAAAAAGCAGGACTACGGTGGAGTGCGCGCGAGAAGAGCCCCACATAGCGACCATCTGCTTCGCGCCATCAGCCTTCATAGCGACCTTCACTCAACCCGCCATCCAGCAACCGACTCACCGCCTCCACCGACGTACGCGGATGCGCTCCCCGCCGCAACTCATACATCCCCATCTCCACCAGCGCCTGCTGAAACGGCAACCAGCCGCCCTGCCCGGCCGCATACGGTTGATCCTGCTGCAAGCGCGCAGCGATCGCATGCCTTGGCACAGGCCGCAACAACGCGGCCGGATCATGCGCCCGCTCCGCGCAAACAAACACCGCGCCCACCAGCTTGAGCGGCGAATCAGCGAGCCGCCCATGACCGCGCCGCACGTCCGCTTCGAATTTCTCCACTCCGCTGCGACGCCGAATCACCGGCGATTCGCTGATCCAGCGCCGCGCCGCTGCATCGTCGACCAAGTGCAAGGCATCGCTTTTTACGTGCACGTAATTGGTGACCGCCGTCGCCAGCATGCTTTCCGGCTGCACGAACAACGCATCCTCGGCAAGAAACGACAAGCCATGCAACAAACCGTGCAGCGCCAGCGTGGTCTTGCCCGCACCGCTATCGCCCAGCAACAGTACGCCACGCCCGTCCTTGCCCACGCATGCGCCATGCAAAGGCACCAGGCCCAGGCAACGCGCCGCCAGCACGAACACCGCAAACTCGATCAGCTCGTAACGCAGGTGATAGGGAAACGCCAGCATGTCTTCCGATACCACGATCAGCGCCTGCCGCTGCCGCGGCGAGATCACCACATAATTGGACGCGTCGATCACGCCGCACAACCAGCCCATCCCCGATTGCATCCGTACCGGCGGCGGTTCGACGCCCTTCGGCAAATGCCCGCCTGGCACCAGGCGCAATTGGATATGCAACTCCGGCGCAACACATGGGAAGCGATGCGGCGGCACATCGCCATAGGCCGCTTCCACCAGATCCAGCAAGGCCTGGCTACCGCTTTCAAAATGAAAGCGCGTACCCAACAGCTGCTTGTGTACGGATAACGTGCGCGGCAAACCTTCGCCGAACGGATCGGCGCAAAGCTCGCTGGCGGCGGACTGGGGATGGGTGGCCATGCAGGTCGAACGGCATCCGTGGCAGCCGAAGGGGACCGCCGTGAGTGCAGCCCGGACCGGCAAAGGTTGTGCTTTCTACGCCACAGGTTGGCGGTGAGCGCACGCGAACCCAACGTCGCCACGCAGAAACCAGCGCAATCCCCAGCTTCGGAGCCACGCAACCGAATACCCACCACGGCGCACTCACCAACACGCAGCAGCACGCCGCCGCGTTCCCCCGGGCTAGATTGAGGCGCCAAACAACATGCTGAACATTCAGGTCGGCCACTCCTATTTCCTGCGGTACGACCGGAAACAATGGGAGCGCGGCAAACCCTATCCTCCGCTGGCCACGATCCAGGTTGCCGCGCTGCTGCGCCAAAGGGGACATGCCGTGAGCCTGTTCGACGCCATGCTTGCCGATGGCGTGGAGGATTACGCCGCCGCCCTGCAAGCCGCCGCACCGGACGTGGCGGTGTTCTACGAAGACAACTTCAACTACCTCACCAAGATGTGCCTGAGCGTGATGCGCGACGCCGCGTGCCGCATGATCGGCGAAGCGCGTGCGCGCGGCGTGCGCGTGATCGTGGCCGGCTCCGATGCATCAGACCAGCCGGATGCCTTTCTCGCCGCCGGCGCCCACGCCGTATTGATCGGCGAAGGCATCGCCGCGTTGACGGAACTCATCGGCCGCCTCGAACGCGATCCGGCCATCGACCATGCACGCTGGGTATCCGGCATCACCGGCATCGCCACCGTGGTCAGCGAAAACACCCACGTGACCCGCATCGGCGTCGTGCCACCCGATCCGCGTCTGACCTTGCGCCCCGCCTGGGATCTGCTCGACCTCAGCCGCTATCGCAGCATGTGGCGCGAACGGCACGGCTACTTCAGCCTCAACATGGCCGCCTCGCGCGGCTGTCCGTTCCGTTGCAACTGGTGCGCCAAGCCGATCTGGGGCAACCACTACAAGCAACGCAGCGCGCAGGACATGGCGGCGGAGATGACGTACCTGAAACAAAGCTTCCAGCCCGACCACATCTGGATGGCCGACGACATCTTCGGCTTCCACGTGGATTGGGTCACCGAATTCGCCGAACACCTGCGCGCCGCCGACGGCCCGGTACCGTTCACCATTCAAACGCGCGCCGACCTGATCAGCGAACGCATGGCCGACGCACTCGCGCAGGCCGGTTGCGCCGAAGCGTGGATCGGCGCGGAAAGCGGCAGCCAGCGCGTGCTGGATGCCATGAACAAAGGCACCACGGTGGCGGAGCTGATCATTGCGCGGCAACGCCTGGGCGAACGCGGCGTGCGCGTGAGTTTCTTTATCCAGCTCGGCTATCTCGGCGAACAATTGCACGACCTGCTCGCCACGCGCGCCCTGGTAACACAGGCCGCGCCGGACGATATCGGCGTGAGCGTTTCCTATCCCCTGCCCGGCACCAAGTTCTACGAACAGGTAAAAGCACAACTGGGCCGCAAGACGCATTGGGACGACAGCGACGATCTCGCCATGATGTTCCGCGGCGCCTACGACTCGGAGTTCTATCGCCGCTTCCGCGATCTGCTGCACGCGCAGGTAACGTTGCAGCAATCGCCAGCCGCGCAAGACGAACAAGCGTGCGCCGCGCTGGACGCGCAATGGGACGCGCTGATCGCCAACGAACACGCCCACCGTACCGAACACGCCATCGCCCCCATGCCGACGATCCGCCATGTTGCCGCCGCTCAAAACTGTTAAACACGGCCTGCGCCGCACCACCGAAACGCTGGCGGCGGAACTGGCCCATCCCGGCCATGCGCTGCCGGCCTGGAACGAACTGGAATGGCGCCTGGCCGCCGCAGCCGCCGCCGCGCACGGCATATCGCCCCTGCTGCATCGCTGCTCGCCCTGGCAAAACCTGGCGTGGCGGCGGTTTCTGGAAACGCAGTACGAACATGTCGAACAACGCCACCAGCGCATTGCCGACCTGCTCCAGCGCATCGATGCCGAAGCACGCTCGGCCGGCGTGCCGATGGTGGTGCTGAAAGGCTCCGCCCTGCACGCCATCGGCCTGTATGCGCCCGGCGAACGCCCCATGGCCGACATCGACCTGCTGGTAAGCGAACACGACGTGGAACGCGCCGGCAAGCTGCTGCAATCGCTGGGCTACGCTGCATCCTTCGCACAATGGAAACACCAGAGCTTCAAACCGCTCGATGGCGAACCGGTGCTTGGATTGGGCGAGCATCGCGACACGCCGATCAACATCGAACTGCACACGCGCATCCACGAGCGCCTGCCGATCACCACCGTGGACATCACGCGCTGGATCTATCCGCGCCATCCGCGGCCGGGTTTGAATCCCTACCCGTCGAACGGCGCCTTGATGAGCCACCTGCTGCTGCATGCCGCCGGCAACATCTGCGGTCGCAGCCTTCGCCTGGTGCACCTCAACGACATCTCATTGCTAGCCACGCGCATGCGCATCGGCGATTGGGAAATGCTGTGGGATCAACACGAGCCGGCCTGGTGGGCAGTACCAACCCTGCACCTGGTGGCGCGCTATTACGCCAACGCCATTCCACGCAACGTGCTGGCCCGACTGGAACCGGCATGCCCGCCGCTGCTAAGGCAGCTGTCGCGACGCCGGACACTGACGCAGGTTTCCTGTTCCGCACTATGGCTCAGCCCATTGCCCGGCATCGAATGGTCGCGTTCGCTGCAAGAAGCCGCACACTGCGTATTGAACCGCATCAGGCCAACCGAGGAAGCGCGCAAGGAACGCGCAGACATGCTGCGCACGCAATTCTGGCTGAAAGGACAACCGTGGGTCCGGCAGAAACATGTGCGGCGCATGCTCACCGCACTCACCCGCCCGGTACCGCGCATGGATACCTTGTATGTGGTGCGCGCGGCGTTGGATGAGTTTGCATCGGCGGCGTAGCAACAAAAATTGCCGATACGCTGCCCCCATCGCGCAAGCCCCGTAGGTTGGTGGTGAGCCCCGGATTTGATCCGGGGTGAACCCCAACGCCGCCATGCACATCGCCCCGTTAGGGTTCGGCTGCGCCTCACCGCCAACCTACGCGGGCCAACTTGCGCAGCATGCACCGATACTTGCCTCCTAATTTCGATGACATTTCTTTGTTATACCTTGTCCACAACGCTCCATTGCTCGTTCCGATACCACTGATGACAATTTGACGCAGCGCCATCCATAGCCGATGCGCCGTTATCCGCGCCAAGCTCTTGACAAGACGCCTGACACGCGCAGAATGCGGCACTACATTGCAGGCTAATCGCATGGCTCACCCCGGACACGGGGACACAGGGAGGGGACCAGATGCCGCAACGCGACCTCAACGGGACATAGGGGAAATCCACGTAATCACCATTCGCAGCGCATGTCATGTGTGCCGATTGGTCGTGCGCGTTTGGCCAGCGCCCGGTATCGCCAGCGCTCGACTGGATATCCTTGCATAAACTTGCAATGCGACATGGTTACGTGTTTCCAGCAATCGCCGGTATAGCTTTGTTTTTCCTATGGCTTATCAGGTTTTCGCAAAGCGGGAGCGAAAACCATCTATCCAAAATTAGGGGGCTGGATGTTCTTTGCAACAGAACGTATGTCGAGGACAGGCTTGTTTCTTGGCCTGGCGCTTATCCTTTCGTTTACGGCGAGAGTGACGTTTGCGCAGGACTCCGACACCCCTAAATATACAAACGGGCCGCCGCCTCCGGCCCCTACGATATTTCCCCGCACAATCGTTCGAGGATTCAGAGCTCCTCCCGTAGGCGATCCCGGCACCTGGGGATCGGCCAACGGCTTCGTCTCGCTGCCTACCGGCAGCGGTGCGGTTTATAACGGGCATGAATTTGCCACGTCGAATAGCCAACCTGCTTCCGTTCCATCGGACAATAAAAACCCGTGCGATACAGTGCGCGATCCGATTCTTCCAAAAACGGGCAGCAAGGTTGAGACCTATCCAATCTTTGCACTACCCGGCGAAATGGGCCTCAAGCTTGTTCTTTACTACAATACTTCGCGCCTTGGCTCCAAGTGGGCGACAAACCTCTATTATTCGCTGGACACGACTTGCGAAGACATGCCCAACCTAAACGGGCCATGTAATTTCATCAGTGTCTACCGCCCGGATGGCTCCAAATTCAAATTCGGCAAAGCTGGAGTGGATTCAGGAAGTCCGCCTCCAGATCCAAAAAACATCACCACACTGACTCTTGACGCAGCAACAGGTCATTACATCTTTCACGACGAAGACGCGACTACCGAGATTTTCGACGCCAACGGCAATCTTATTTCCCTTACGGATGCCTCCGGTGTGGGTTGGACGCTCAACATGACCGGCATAAACGGAACAGTCACTCATACGAATGGCCAATCCATCCGGATGACCTCGGTAGCAACGACATCACCAGTGACTGTCACCCAAACCGTTACCGACCCTGCCGGCAACACGTATACGATCGTCTACGGTGGCAATGGAGGGAGCGTCAGCGATGTTTCGTCGATAAGCCTGCCGGGTTCGCCAGGCACAACCATTACCTTCAAATACACATCGCTACCGATCTCGCCTTTCCCAACGGTCTTGACCGAGGTGGATTACAACGGCACCCCTCACGATTACACCAGTTATGTCACGACAGCCGGCACCTACTACGGTTGGGCATCGGGCAACCATCTTGCCGATGGTTCCGAAAACAACGCGATCAGCTTTGCCACGGACGCCAACGGCATGCTGGTTGCCACCATCACCAATCCGCTGGGCCATCAATCCACGCATACCTATGCGGGAACCTATGGCACCAGCGGCAGCCCTAATGGCGAATTGAGTCTGGTCAGTGATAACGCGGTGCAAACCTGCGGCGCCACCGTGCACGGCATTTCCTACGACATCAACGATCACATTTCCGAGGAAATCGACAACAACGGCAACGCGCACACGTATACCTATGCTGCCAATGGCCAGTTGCAGACCGAGACAGAAGCCTATGGCACGCCAAACGCCCGCACCACGGACTACACGTGGGACCCCAATGTGCTGCTGAATCGCAAGCTCAGCGAAACTGTCGAGGGCGTAAGAAAAACCACCTACACCTACGACGCACACAATCGCCTCGCCTCCGTCGCCGTCACCAACCTGAGCGGCAATGGCATTGCCAACCAGACGCTGACCACCACCTACCACTACGCGCTGTATGGCAACGGCATGGTGCAAACCATGACGGTCACCCATCCTTCGCCCAATAACAGCGACACGGACACTTATTCGTACGACACGCTTGGCAACCTCACTTCACTCAGCAATGGTCTCGGCCAGACCACCACGTACAGCAACTACAACGGGCTTGGCGAAGTGGGCCATGTGGTCGGTCCGAATGGCGACGTCACCGACTATAAGTACGACGCGCGCGGGCGCATGCAAAGCAAGACGACGTATCCGAACGGGTCGGCCGCCACCTGGGCATATGCGTACGACGGTTTCGGCGAGCTTTACAGCGTGACCCGCCCCGATGGACAGGTCACCACCTGGAATCGCGATCCGACCACCATGCGTGTAATGTCCATCACTCACAACGACAAGGACGGCACCTCCACCGAAAGTTTCGGTTATGACCCCAATGGCGACGTGACCAGCCACACCGTTGCACGAGGCAGTAACGCGGCATTGATCGAAACCAATAAGTATGACGCGCTCGGCCGTATCTACCAGAAGCTCGGGCAGCACGGCCAAAGCCTCACCTACGCCTACGACGGCAATGGCAACGTGCTGTCCACCAACGATGCCGTTGGCCACACCGTCGTCTATCAATACGATGCGCTTGATCGCGTCAAAAACAAAACCGAGAGCGGCGGCGCCAGCCCACCCATACCAAGCACCCCGCCTGCCCTCAACGCGCCGAGCAGCAGTGCGAATGGCAGCTACAACGTCAACTGGAACAGCATTACCTCGGCGACGGTTTATGTGCTGCAGGAACAAGTCAACGGCGGCAGCTGGAACACGATTCAGAACAGCTCCAGCCTGAGCTGGAACGCCAGCGGCAAAAACAGCGGCACCTACGGCTACCGCGTACAGGCCTGCAATGCGACCGGCTGCAGCGCGTGGAGCAGTGCGGCCACCGTCATCGTCTCGCAGATCACCGGCTGGATCGACGGTGTATATATCGACGGCTCGGGCAATGCGAGCATCGGCGGCTGGGCCTGTTCCACCGGGCTGGCCGAATCGATCAGCGTGGACCTTTATGTAGGAGGTCCGGCCGGAACCGGCACCTTCGTCGGCCGCTACACCGCCAACCAGAGCAGCGAGGCGGCGGTCGCCAGCGTCTGCAACGTCAACAGCGGCAGTTATCGCTACAGCGTCCCGCTATCCACTGCGACCCGCAGCCAATACGTCGGGCAAACCATTTACATCCACGGCATCTCACCCGTGGCGGGGCTGCCCAACTCGCTGCTCAACAACTCAGGCGACTTCAAGGTGCCGGTCAACGAACCCGCCGGTGCACCCAGCCTGAGCGTGCCCGGCACCAACGACACCGGTAGCTACACAGTAAGTTGGAGCGCCGTCACCGGCGCCACCAGCTATACCCTGCAAGAACAAATCAACGGCGGCGCATGGAACAGTGTGCAAAGCAATGCATCCACCAGCTGGGCCGCCAGCAACAAGAGCGTTGGCAGCTACAGCTACCGCGTACAGGCCTGCAACGGCTCCGGCTGCAGTGCATGGAGTGTGGCCGCCACGATCAACGTTGTTCCGCCACCGCCGTCGTCCGCCCCTGCGCTGAGCGCACCAGGCAACAATGGCACCGGCAGCTATGCCGTTAGCCTCGGCGCAGTCGGCGGAGCCACCAGCTACATCTTGCAAGAGCAGGTCAACGGTGGCGGCTGGAGCACGGTGCAATCGAGCGCATCCACCAGTTGGAGCACCAGCGGACGCGGCAACGGCACGTACGGTTATCGGGCGCAAGCCTGTAACGCTACCGGCTGCGGCCCCTGGAGCGGCACCAGTACCGTAACGGTATTGCTGCCGCCAAGCAGCGCGCCATCCCTGAGCGTACCCGCCAGCAACACTACGGGCAGCTATACGGTGAGCTGGAGCGGTGTAGCGACAGCCACAAGCTACAACTTGCAGGAACAGGTCAATGGCGGCGGCTGGAGCACGGTGCAGTCGAGCGCTACCACCAGTTGGGCGGCCAATCACTCCAGCGGTACCTATGGTTACCACGTTCAGGCCTGCAACGGCAGCGGATGCGGACCGTGGAGCGGCATCGGGAGCACGGCCGTGACCATCCCTGTGCCGATTGCCATCAATGGCAATAGCTATGAGCAATCCGCGGGTGCAACCACTGGCACGATCGGCTATGCGGCCATCGGATTCCAGATCAGTGGCAACACCTGGCAGGTATACGGGGCCTCTCAGAGCGGAAGTGGAGTAAAAGACTCCGGTGCGGTTCCCGCCGGTGCTGTCACGGTGCAGTACACCTGGACCAATCTTGGAGCTCCTTCGGGCGATCAGTTGGCGGGAGGAACCTTGACCAATGGAGCGGCTTCGCCAACAGCACTAAGCAGCAACCCGTCGAGCGACTACACCACCAAATCCTATGGCGCGAACACGCCCTTGGTTGGCCGCAGCTATCAATTGCGTGTGGATTTCTACAACGCCGCAGGCGCAAACGTATCGTCCTCGACATGCACGGTAACGGTTGAATTCGAAGGAGCGAACAGATGATGCCGCGTTTGCCGATGCTGTCCGACGTCAAAGTCACTTCCCATTGCAGGGCTCGCAAGCAAGGAATCGCCATGCCGCGTTTTCGTAGCCGGTGTTTAGTATTTGTAGGTAGCTTGTTGACGCTACCCATGTACGCAGCGTTTGGCCAGAGCACAGTAACCAGCTACACCTACGATGCAGACGACAACATCACCTCGGTGACCGATCCCCGCGGCCTGACGACTTCCTACGCCTATGACGGCCTGGGGCAACGCTGGCAACAAGCCAGCCCCGACACCGGAACCACCCGCTTCAGCTACGACAGCTACGGGCGCGTCGCCAGCATGACGCGCAACGACGGCACCGTGACCAGCTACGGCTACGATGCCATCAACCGCCGCACCAGCATCAGCGCCGGCGGCCTAACGCAAACGCTCAGCTACGACAGCTGCACCCATGGCATCGGCCGTCTTTGCTCCGCGGCCGATGCCAACAGCACCACCTCGTATGCCTATACACCGGAAGGCTGGCTGTCTGGCCGGGGCTTTTCCGTCAACGGCACCGCCTATTCGCTCGGCTATGGCTATAACGCGCTGGGCCAGATCAGTTCCGTCGTGTATCCCGATGGCAACCAGGCCCTCTACAGCTACGCCAATGGTGTCGTTTCTGCTGTGCAAGTGAACGTGGGCGGCACCGTATCCAATGCCGCGACGGCCATCAGCTATCAGCCCAATGATCTTGGCATGTCGCAGTGGACCTCCAGCAACGGCATCGTCAATTCCTTGAACTACGATACGGACGGACGGCTGACCGGCATTGCCGCCACCAATGTGCAGAGCCTGGGTTTCTCCTATGACGCCGCCAATCGCATCAACGGCATCAACAACGGCATTGATACCTCGATGACGCAGAACTTCGGTTACGACGCCATGTCCCGCCTGACCTCGGTGTATTCCGGCGCGGACAACGAGGCGTATCAATACGACGCCAACGGCATCCGCCTTAACTGGGTGGTCAATGGCGCCGCCACGACGGTAAGCACCAGCGCCACCAACAACCAGCTGACCGGACTGTCCGGTGGCTGGAACGACACCTACGGCTACGACCCGAACGGCAACCTGACCACGCAAAATGGCGTGGCCACTTTCAGCTATAACGCCTTCAATCGCCTGGTCGCCGCCAGGGCGGGGACGTATTTCGTCAACCCGGAAGGGCAACGGCTGGAGAAAACGGTGTCTGGGGCCGCCACCTTTTTTGCACCGGACAGCAGCAATTCCCTGCTGGCTGAAAACCAGGGCAGCGGGTGGATCGACTACGTCTGGCTCAATGGGCGCCTGATCGGGCGGCTGTACGGCACACAGATCCTGGCCATCCACGACGATCAGGTAGGCCGTCCGGAGGCGATGACCGACGCTTCGCAAACGGTGGTATGGCGTGCCCAAAACCTGGCGTTTACCCGGACCGTCGTGGTCAACAACGCGGGCGTGGCGCTCAATCTTGGCTTTCCGGGGCAGTACTATGATGCTGAAACGGGCATCTGGTACAACGGGTTCCGTGATTACAGCTCGGTGCTGGGGAGGTATTTGGAGAGCGATCCGATAGGGCTTGATGGCGGAATCAATACTTATGCCTACGCGGACGGAAATCCGGTTCTCGGGGTAGATCCTTCGGGTTTAGCAGTCTTTACTGTTGCGGTAAGCGGGATGCTCGCGCACATCACAGGGCTTAGTGAAGGTGTTGGTTACTACATTGATACCTCTGGCAATTACGGCACTTATAAAACTATCGGCGGGGAATTTTCGACACCAAATAATTCCAGTCTAGGTGTAACTCTAGGAGTCTTTGGATCAGTTGGATCCACTTCCGTTACAAGTACAGATTTTGCCGGTGGCTTTGTAGATGTCAGCGGGGGCTTTGGAATGGATGGTGGCAGCGGAGCCTTGGATTTATATATGGACCCTCAGGCTCCATCTCATTTTGGTGGGTCACTTACCCTAGGAGCTGGTCTTCCAGGGGCTTCGGCATCAGCAGGGGCAAGCGATACAGTTATTTGTGATAAGGGCAACCTTTACAGCAATCTCATGCGCGCATTGGCGATCAAAAGGAGTATGTTAATGAACGCCAGAATGGGCCTCTAGCAATCTAGAAGATCGATCATGTAGTGCGCGAGAAAGGCCCTTAAACCTTGCGTAGCTATCGGAATGTTCAGCCACCTTCAAAGTTAGGTGCTTCGTGATAACGCCAGTAAAATTCCTGTTCGCGGCATCAGTCCTTGTGATAGGACTACTTATGGGGTCGGTGTGTGGATATCGCATCATTAGATTTTTCTTCACCATCGACACCTTCGAAGTACTCAGTTCTTACAATGTTTGCGAACAACCATTAAATAACAGGTGCATTCGGCACTACATTGTTTTAAGACCTGACGGAGAGAAGGCTGATCTTGTTCCTTTTGGAGGGGAGTTCGAACCGTATTATCTCAACGATGGCTTCAGGTCCTCCAAGGAGAAGTTTGGCTTCTCCTATAGGATCAACGACAACTATGAGATATGGCCTCAGCTGGCCGAGACCACCTTTGCATTTCTCTCTGGAATATTCCTATTGATTGCCTGGTACCTCTTTGGTGGTTTCGCAGTGATACGAACTTGGATAGTCCTTGGAATTCAAAGAATCTCTGGTAAACGGCTATCGCTCTAGGAATCTGCGGCAATAGCATGGCGCTTAGCGTCGGTTACGACGCCATATCCCACACGACCTTGGTGTTTCCGACGCGGACAACGAGGCCTACCAATACGGGGCCAACGGCAACCACCTTAACTGGGTGCTCAATGGCGCCACGACAGTAAGCCCCAGCACGTAGGCCGGGATGCAATCGCAGCACCACCATGCAGAGGGAGACGGGGACTCTCCCCACCTAAAACTTCATCCGCACCCCCGCCGCCGCATGCCACCCTCCGGCAATGGCGCCATCGCGCGATGTATCCCCCGCCTCGGCAAACACATTCCACTTGCCGCCCAGCGCCACGCGCACGCCGGCTACGGCTTCGCCGGCGGTGCCGTTACGCGCCGGCAGCGCCACCGGCACGTAGCCGCCATCGAGTGACGCGGTGATGTTCGGTTGGTTGCCGGCTGTATGGATGGCCGATACGCGGGCATATACGTCGCCGGCAACGCCGGAGGAGAGGACGAAGGTTTTGCCGGCCAGCACGCCGGCGCGCGTCAGCAAGCTGTGGTTCTGCTTTACGTCGAAGCGCACCTGATCGCTGGCGGTGTAGTGGCTGGCGCCGATCGAGCCGTAGGCGGCCTGCAGTTGCGGTTCGATATAACCGCCGTGCGTACCTTCGAAGCGCTGGCCGACGCGCATCGATGTACTGATCGCCATCGTGCGATAACGGCCGGACGCGGTGCCGAATGCATCCATGGACGAATGACTGTCGCTCAACTGCCCGACGCGGGCCACCACGTCGGCAAACATGCCGTGGTTGGAAACCCAGGTGCCATAGGCGCCGATGGAATCGCCGCGCAAGGCGGCCGTGCCGCTCTGGAATTGCGCGTGGGATTGGGTGTGCGTATAGATCAGGCCCGCCACGTGGCGGCCTTCGTCGAAATCGCTGCGCCGCTCCACGCCGAACGAGGCGCTGGTTGCACTCTGGTGATACGTGCCGCCTTCGCTGCTGTTGCCGACGAAATCGCCGCCGCCCACGTCGGTCCACACGCCTGAGGCCGTGGCCGCATCGTCGGTGCGCAAGGCTTCGCTGTGGCGCGATACGGCCGGTTCTTCCATCTGCCAGATATTGGCCAGCGCCAGCGCGGCGTTGCCGGCGGCGAGCACGCCTGTGGAAGGTGTGATGGCGACTGCACTGCCGGTCGATGGGCTGCCGGGGTCGGCAATCGCCACGCCGCTACCCGTGCTGCTTGAACTGCCCGTACCGCCGGAGCTGCTCGACGTGCCGGTACTGCTGCCAGCGGTGGTACCGGAACTACCGCCGGAAGACGCCGACGTACCGCCGCTCGAGGTACTGCCCGATCCATTGCCGAGGATGTCGATGCCGGTCAGCAGGATTTGCTTGCCACTGGAACTCAGGCTCACTTGCGGCACATAGGAGAAGCTCACCAACGCGTTTTCGTAGGTGGCGCTCCACTGGCTGGTGAGGCCCTTCACACCCAGGAAGCTGGCCGTGCCGTTGGCGGCGGCGCTGGCGTCGACGATCACGATGGGGCTGGATGCGGCGATCGTCACGCCCTTCTGGATCGCATTGGCGTTGACCCATGAGGCATCGTCCAGCACCGGGTCGTAAGCGATGCGGACCGCTTGCGCACCCTGCGCGGTGAATGACGTGATGCCGCTGCCGAATACCACCTTGTCCGCCTGCGCATGGCGAACGTCGCTGAGCAGTGTAAACACCGCACCGTCGGAGAGATTCACACTGGCGCCGCTGCCGTCGGTGCTGTCGACCTGCAGGGTGCGAAAGCTGTAGGAAGGCACGCTGCCGCGCGCAAACGTGCCCCAGCTTGCCGCCATGTCGATCGCGCTGCCGGAACCCATCGCCAGGCTGCCCGCACCAAAATCGGTGGCCAGCGTACCGGTGCCGGTCGGCATCCAGCTTGCGCCGTTCGTGAACGACAGTATCGCGCTGCCGCTTTGCGTATAGCCGAGCACCAGGCCTTTCAGGTACGACGTGGCGGTATCGAGGTTGAGCGAGGTGGCGCCCTTGTAGACCGTGCCGGTGGTGGCATCCTTTACGTCGCCGTCCAGCACGTCGCCGTCGATCTTTACGGATTGATTGCCGCCCTGGTTGACCTGCACCGTTGCATCGACGCCGTTGGCTGCAACGTTCCAGATGGCGTAGCGGTGTCCCGTTCCGGTGGCGGTTTCATCAACATCCAGGCCGCCTGCAAACGTAAGGGGGCCGCCTGAGTTCAATACGCTGGTGACATCGCAGGTAGCGCAATCCGCACTGGTGCGCAGCGTGACCGTCTTTGCCGCATTGGTGAACGACATCACGCCGTTGTTGGTGATGGCGTAGTCCGCCGTCACTGCCGCGACATTGATGTTCGCCGCGCCGCCTACGGTCAGGTAATCGTGTATGCCATAGGTATTGCTCACCCCGACAGGATTGCCGAATGGCGTGTAGCCGGTGGTATTGGTGACCGACACGGTAAGGTCGCCGCCCACGTACGTGCGCGCCGTAGCATGCCGGTTGTCGATGCCGTAGGCCGAGCGCGGGCCGCTGACATCGAGGGACGCGTTGCCGTCGATCCGCAGGTTGCCCTGGTTGCGAATGCCCATCACGGTGGAGCCGTACGACTTGGCCGTCAGCATCAGGTTGCCCGTGATGGTCAGGCGGGTGTTCACGTTGTCGTTGTAGATGCCATGCACGTTGTCGTTCGGCCAGATGCCAAGGCCCTGTATCGTGGCATTGCCATTGATCACCACGTTGCCGTAACCGCCGCCGGAAATGTAGAGGGCGCTGGTCATCGAGCCACGCGCCTGCGCGGTAAAGGACACGTCGCCGTTGAACGTGACAAAGCTGTGATTGATCGACACCGCCTGCGAGTAACCGGGCGTGTACGTGCTGACGGTGGTGGTGCCGTTGAACGTGGCCGTGGAGTTGTTGACGTACAAGCCGATCGCCGTGCTGTTCCACACGTCGGCGGTCTGGGCATAGATGGTGCTGTTGCCGTTGACGGTCAGGTTGGCGCCATTGTTCACATTGATCGTGTCCACCGTGCCGAACACGCCGGTCGCCGGCCGCACGGTGGAAAAACTCAGCTGCCCTGCTCCGTTCGCACCTGCCTGCAGAATGATTTTGGAGCCGCTGGTCTCCAGGTCCACCGCGTAGACGTTGGCGCCGGTGCCCGTGGTGCTGATGTCGTCGCCGCTGGCGAAGACATAGACCAGGTTGCCGCTGGCATCCGTGGACGAGTTGTAGGCCGTATCGGCCGAGGTGCCGGTAAGCAAGGTGGTGTAGGTCGTCGATTTCGCCTTGCCGACGGTCAACACGGCAAACGTCGCCATGATCGAAATCGGTATCGCCCGCCGCCGCTGGCGCATGCGCAAGCGCTGCATTGCCTCGGCGTAGTTCGCTTCGACCGAAGCCTGCCATGCTTCGGGAAGCTGCGCGAACAGGCACGGCTGCCTGCGGTAATAGCGCCACAGCTCGATGCTCGACGCGTCGATTTTCTTGTTCACCCAGTTGTCCCCCGTGAAAGCGCTACGAATGCCGCGGCGCCTTGTCATTCCAGGCCATGCTTGTCAGTTCGCAACAGATCGGCGATCGATGGTTGCGCTCGCATGGCGCGCACACGTAAGTACCATATTGTGCGCTGCGCGTTGGCATAAATTGGCACAGGTGTGAATGCAATCACGCAGAATGGTTTGCGTATGCGCTGCAGCTGTCATGAATGACTGGCATCCGTGCATTGATGACAAGCGAAAGGCTGGGGTGCAATCCCAGCACGTTCAGCATGGCGATGCCGGGATTTCATTCCAGCCTACGGATTCATGACGGCGATGGCGTCGCGGCAAAGTTGGCGGTACAGGCATTCGAACGTACGCGCCGTGCAATCGGCATCTTCCAGCAGGGCACGCCGTTGCGCCTGCGTCGCCATGCGCAGGCGCAAGGATTCGTCGTCCAGCACGCGGCGGATCGCTTCGGCCAGTTCTTCCGCATCGCCCACCGGCACCCCCAGCGCCGCGGTGGGCGACCACTCCGCGATATGCCCGACTGCGGTGCCGACGGTGGGCACGCCGGCGACCGCCGCTTCCAGCAGAACCAGCGGCCCGGCTTCATGCCGGGAGGACATCACCAGCACGTCGGCCGCCTGCATGAGCGGCCGCAGTTCGCGCTGCGTCTTGAAGCCGAGAAAACGAACGTGCTGCTGCAAGCCGAGTGTGCGCGCCAGCGCTTTCAGCTCGCCCTGCAAGGTGTCGACGCCGACGAGGTCGAGCGTGAAATCCACACCATCTTGGGCGAGCAGCGACAGCGCCCGCAGCAGGGTGGCCTGGTCCTTGACGCGGTTGATGCTGGCGACGTGGATCAGGCGCGCGCATGCCGACTTTCGCCTGCGCGGCGCCAGCGCGGGCCATTTGTCCAGGTCGACGCCCAGCGGCACGCGCACGGCATCCAGGCCCAACGCGCGCAGCGAATCGATGATCGGCATGCTGGCGGCGGTGATCGCATCCGCGCCGCGCAGCACCAGCGCTTCGCGCAGGCGCCCTTTCCATTTGCGCCGGCCGCCGTAGCCGATGTCGTGCAAGGCGACCAGTTCGCCGCCGGCGATATGCACCACGCTGGGTAGGCGCAGCAGTTTCGCGGCGGCCACGGCGATAAGGCTGCAGGAGCCGGAAAAAATCGCCTGCACCAGGTCGAACGGTGCGCGCTGGTGTTCGGCGCGAATCGCCGCGAGGGCGCGCAGGCGCGTCCAGCCTTCGCCGATGTTGTGGATGTGGGCGCCGGCCAGTTCCCAGCGCCCTGCCCTGTCTTCCTGATGCAGCACGAACACGTGCACCTCGTGCCTGCGCGCGAGGCGTTCGATCAAGGCGAGGAACGTGGGAATGACGCGGAACTCCCCACTGCGATCCACGCCGCCGGGCAATACCAGTGCGAGCTTCACGGCGTATGCCTGCCCAATACTTGCGCATAAGCGCCTGCCCATTTGCGGCCCACCGCGGCAAACGAGAGGTGATCGTCGAAATGCTGGCGCACCTGTTCGCGCGATGGCCGCCGGTTGGCGATATGCACCAGGGCGTGGCCCAGTTGCGTGGCGTTTCCGCACGGCCACAGCGCGCCGATGCATCCATCGCCGGTCAAGGCGCGAAATGGCGGAATATCCGTTACGACCGGCACGGCACCGCACGCCATGGCTTCCAGCAAGGCGTAGCCGCTGCCTTCGGAACGGCTGCCGGAAACGAACACGTCGGCGGCCTGCATCAGGCGTTGCACGCGTGCGTGCGGAACCTTGCCAAGCAGATGCACGCGCCCCGCGAGTTGCGGATGGCTTGCCAGGCGTTGTTGCAACTCGGGCAGCAGTGGCGCATCGCCGAATGCGCACCATAGTTGCGGATCGCGCAGCTGCGATGCCGCCTGCGCGAGGCCATCGATGACGGTGAGCGGATCCTTGCGGTCGATCAAATGCCCGACCCACACCATGCACGGATCGCCGTGCAGCCCGGTTTCCGCGCGCGCCGCCGCGCGATCGCCTGGGGTGAAACGGCAGCTCGATTCGGGTATCGCAAACAGTTGAGTGCGCGGGGTGAGTACGCCGGTGGCCGTGAATGGGCGCGCCTGCTCGCTGGCCGTAAACGCGACGCCGGCCGCGCTGGCATACCAGCGCCGCCACTGCGGCCGACGCCACCAGGGCGGCGGGCGATCGGCATGATCCTGGAACAGCACCGGCAATCGAGGCAAGTAGTGTGAAATGGCGAAAGCGTCTTGACCAAAGCCAAGGCCATGCACGTGCAGCAGGTCGGCCTTGATCTGATCCAGCTGGCTGGCGAATTGATAACCGCGATCGATCACGTTTTTGGCTTGGCATACGTCCATGAAGTGATAATCGATGCCGTTGCGCATGACGCGTTCCCGACACGCCGCCGCCTGGATCACCGACACCTTGATGCCGGAACTGACGGCGGCTTCCGGGATGTCGGCCAGCGACGGCCAATGCGCAAACACATCGGCGGCGGCCAGTTCCTTAGGTGGCGGCAGGAAATTGATGTGTGCGACGTGCACGTATGCTTGCTCCTCGAATCTTGTTCGTTCGCCAGCACGTCATTCCGGCGAACGCCGGAATGACGGAACACTTCGATAAAACGTCACCGTGAATATCGAGCTCGGCGCATTCACCATCGCCACGCCTACAACCCCGACACCTGCGGCATCCGCAACTTCACCAGCCGATTGGCCAGGTTCAATTCCCACGGCCGGTCATAGCGACGGTAGCGGTAGCGCCAGGTGGCCATCGCGCTCAGGCTGCGCTTGGCCCATGGCGGCGAGCGCATGTCCTGCACGGTGGGAAAGCGGCAGCGCAGCACGGTGACGAAATCATGGATGCGCTGGCGCAGCTTGTCGGTAAGCCACGGCGCGTCGGCGTGGCAGGCGTAGTCGACCCACTGGCGTTGCGTCCACGCTTCGGGCGTGGCGGGAAACACCACCGGCTCGCCGTTGAGATCGCGCAGCGCCATGCCTGGCCGCTTGCCGCGGTCTTTTTCATGCCGGCTGCTGTCGGGCAGCGGCGTGTAGATGTACACGATGATTTCCGCTTGCGGATTGATGCGTTTCAATTCGCGAATGAACTCGAAGGTATGCTCGGTTTCTTCTTCGGTGTTTTCCGGCGGCGCCACCATGAAGGACAGTTCCGGGATCACGCCGTTGCGCCGGCACAGCTCGGCCACCGCCAGTGTCTGGTCCGGACGCGTGCCTTTGCGGATTTCCTTCAGCATCTGCCCGCTGGGCGATTCCGCGCCGATGTAGGCCATTTTCAGCCGGCTTTTGCGCACCAGCTTCCACGAGCTTTCCGACAGCTTCAGCAGTGCATCTGCGCGGGCGTAGCACCACCAGGGCAGCTCCAGTTTCGCCATCACTTCGAGCAGCGGGACCATGTCTTCTTCGCGGTCGAAAAAGTTGTGGTCGAAGAACTGCACCGAATCGGCGCCGAGTTCGTATTTCAGATAACCAAGCTCGCGCTCCAGCCTTGCCGCCGTTGGCAGCAAGGTGGTGCCACCGAACATCGCCGCCACGCCGCAGAAGGTGCAGCGGAATCGGCAACCGATGGAGGCCTGGTGCGCTGCCGTGCGCCGGCCGAGGAACGTGCGTGCGAGATAGCGGCGCGGATCGCCCAGCTTGTCGTATGGCAGCGCCAGGTTGCTGTCGGGCAATGCGATGCGGCGGTTGGGGTTGTGTACGATGGCGCCGTCGTTTTTCCACGACAGCCCGCCGATATTGGCCAGCGCAGGTTGCGGCTGGCGCAGCGCATGCACCAGTTCCGGCAAGGCCTCTTCGCCCTGCCCGCGGATGGCATAGTCGACGTACGGCGCCGCCAGCGCGGTATCGGTGTAGAGCGTGGGGAAATAGCCGCCCCAAATGATCGGCAAATGCGGAAAGCGCTCGCGGATCGTCTTCGACACGTCGATGGCGGGCGCCATCTGCGGGCCGCCCATCACGCTGATGCCGACGGCATCGAAATCGTGCTGCTGCAGTTTGTGCAGCGTAGTGGCCAGCAGGTCACGATCGATGTTGCCGTCGACGATGTCGCTGCTGCCGTGCTTGTCGAGTGCGGCGGCGAGGTTCAGCAGGGACAGCGGGAAGCGCGCGCTGGAGCGCGAGGTGATGGTGGGGTTGATGAGGAGGGTGCGGGGTGAAGATGGCATGGTTTTCATTGCAGGCCATGGTCGGGTGAATGCAGCGGCGCGCTAAAGCACAGGCGACCCCACCCCAACCCTCCCCTACTGCCGCAGGGGAGGGAGCACGTCACCGCAAGAAACTTCAGGGTGGGGTGCGCGCGCAGCGAGCCGAAAAGTACACACATCAAAGCGCCCTCCTCAGCCGAAACACCAAGGCCACCGGCACCTCCAGCGCCGTGCGGTCGAACGTCGCGCCAGCGGGAATATCCGCCGGATCGAGCATCGGCTCCCGCACGTCCTCGATCGTCAACCCCAGCGCCTTACACGCCGCATGCCAATGACTGTAGAGATGCTGCGTATGCTTCACCGCGTAACGCTGCCCGTCATGCCTGAAATCGCGCTGCCAGCCGAGCGCCGGCCCAATCGGATGCACGTCGCTGCACAGCACGGCGCCACCAGGACGGGTCACGCGATGCAACTCGCGCAGCGCGTCCTCAAGTTGTTCCAGATGACCGATGACCAGGCCGCTGATGGTGAGATCGGCCCATGCATCGAGCACCGGCAGCGCGTGCATGCCGCCTTGCGCCAGGCCGATGCCGGCATCGAACCGGCGCGCCGTCAGCTCGGAGTAAGCACGCCGCAGCATGGCATCGGAAAGATCCACGCCGATCGTGCGCGTTGCGCCGCGGCGCAAGGCGTGCAGCATGTAGCGTCCGCTGCCGCAGCCGGCGTCGAGTACGTTCGATCCATGCAAGTCTGCCGGCATCAGCGCGAGCATGGCGCGCTCCTCGGCGTGCATTACCGGGTTGTGCGCGTGTGCCGGATAGTTGGCCGCCCACAGGGCATAACCTTCGGCAGGCGGAAGAACGGATGTGTTTGTCGTCATCGGGCGCTCCCGCCGGCCATCGCAAGCGCGGGCTCGATGGAGCGTGCAGTCATCCGTTCCAGCCCCGGCTCCAGCGCAAGCAAATCAGGTTCCGCCAGCGTGCGGTCAAGCAGTTTCGGCTTGCCGTCCAGCATCACCGGCTCCGTCTCCACGCCGGCCACCGCAAACCATTCGGCGAAATCGGGGTCGGCAATGCGCGGCACGCCATCGCGCACCACGGCGCGAATCCGGCTGCGCTCGATACCGACCAGGTTGCGCACGGGGTCGCCGCCATGGTCTTCCACGATCACCAGGTCGGCGATCGCGCCCGGCTGCAGGTGGCCGCGCTCGGGCATGCGCAGGATGCGCGCTGCTTGTGTGGTGACCAAGGCCAGCAGTTGCGCCGCATCAAGCCCGTAGCCATCGACCACGCCGGCCAGTTCGTCCAGCAGATCGCGCGCGCCGCTGAGCCGCGAATCGCTGCCCAAGGCAAGCCGGCCGGCCGCGCACAAACGGCGTGGATTAAGCGTACGTCCCAGCAGGTTGAGATTGCTGCGCGGGCACCACACCACCGCGGCGCCGCGCGCGATGATCCGCTCGACGTCCTGGCTGCTGGTGCCCACGCCATGAATCAGCACGCTGTTACCGGCCAGGCAGCCGTATTGATCCAGCTGCGCCAGCTCGGCGAGCGCGACCGCATCGGTGCCTTCGGCCAGATGGATCAGCCACGGACGATCGCTGGGGGTAGCGGCAAAACTTGCCTGCACCGGCGGCCCATAGCCGGGCCAGCCGAGCGCGTAGCTCCAGCCGTAGTCGTGCAGCAGCGCGACGGGAAAATCGTCGGCATCCAGCGCCGGATGCCAGGGATCGTGGTGCGCCACGCAGGTGGTGCCGGCCAGCAGGTTTTTCAGTGCGCCGTGGCGCATGCGCAACGCCTTGGGCAGCTGCAAGGCGGCGATCACGTCGGGGTGCTGGAAATGGGCCTGGAAGGCGTCGATCCAGGCGTAGCTGTTGGGAAACGGCGCGTGCGCGGGCAACGGCGGCACGGCGTTGACCTGCAGATGGTCGTGCGCGTTGATCAGCCCGGGAAAAATCAAATGGTCGCGCAGTTCCACGCGATACGCGGACGCGCGCAACGCCGTATCGATGCGCCCCGCCTCGATCGGCAGCGTCGCGCGTGTCACCGCTTCGGGCGTGACCGTGGCCGCATCGCACAAGCTGGCATGGCGGTAGGGCATCAGCGCCGCTGCATCACGATCAAGAAGTGATCGCCCATGTCGCGCAGCAGCGGCCATGCGCCGAAGCGGTCGTCAAGCTTGCCCAGCCACTCGCAGCCGCTGCGGTGGCGCTCATAGAAGTCCACCAGATACGGCGGCGGCATGAACAGGCTCAAGGCGCGGTAGCCGCTCAAGCTGAAGTGCGGCGCGAAGGCGCGATAGAACTCGCGCGGCAGGTAGTAATGCGTCCAGATCGTGTGGCGGTTCATGCCCACCGCGGTGGCGCCGCGCGTGGCGCGGATGCTGGCGCGCTTGAAGCGGCCCTTGAACAGGTAATAGCCCACTTCCCACGGGCAGATCCGGCCGATCACCGAAAACACCAGCTTGCCGCCGGGCTGCAGCAGGCGCGCGCATTGGTCCGCCACCGCAGTCATATCCGGCGCGCAATTGAGCGGGCCGAAGTTGGAATAGATGCCGCCGAAGCTGCCTTCCAGCTGATCGAGCTGATGCACGCCGACATGCACGGCCTGCACTTGCGCTTCCACTCCCGCTTCGGCCGCGCGCGCACGCGTGCGCTCCACCATGCCCGGCGACCAGTCGCTGGCCACCACCTGATAGCCGCGCGAGGCAAACTCCACCGCATCGATGCCCGTGCCGCAGCCCAGGTCGAGCAGGCGCGCGCCGGCAGGCACCTCGCGGCGCACCGTGTCCCACAGGGTAACGCGCATGCGCTGGATCAGCGCGTTGTTGCCGCGTGGGCCGTCGTAATCGGCGGCGACGCTGTCGAAGGCGCGCTGGGTATCAAGCAATTGCGCTTCGCCGAGCGTTTCAAGCTGGTAGGTACGACGCACTTCGATCTCCGCCGGATGGGCATGGGGTACGTCGTGAGTGCGGGTATGGAGGGATTTGGTTGAACAGGTGCGGCGAAGCTCTCGTAGGCCTGGATGAAATCCCGGCATCGCCATGCCCATGGAAGCTGGGATTGCATCCCGGCCTACGACATCGTTAGCGTAAGTTCGGACACGGCTCCGCCGTGCAAGGGCTACTGGTAGTAGAAGTCGTTACCCAACACCTGCTTGTAGAACTTGAACGTGCCGCCTGGGGAGCCGCTACCGCTGGTGCGCCACGCCACCAGCGTGCCCGGTGACGGGTCGGAGTAGCGTACCGATTTGGCGATCTCGATGGCCTTATTAATAAATTGAGCGTAGACGGCCGAGCGTGAATCTTTCGGGTTATTGGCGATATTCAAGGCATCCTGGATATTTGCGCGGATCATGGCGCTGTACTTGGGATAGTTTTCAAAGCCGGCAAATTGTCCGCGTGCCCGAACGATACCGGCTATATCGGTAGCGCCGCGCGCCATGAACGGTTTTGGATTCTTCAGGCGGTTGCGCAAAATGACGTCCATCAGCTGCATCGCTTCCGTGGCGGCGGCAAAGGTGTAGTCACGCGCCGCCGGCCCACGGCATTCCGCCAGCAAAATGCGCGTTTCCACGCCGGCGTTACTCGATTCATCTGGCAAAGTAAGCATGTTTCAGTTCCGTCTGTTTTATCAGGGGACTGTGTTATTTGAGCTCCGCGGCTTTTATGCCCACGCGAACGCCTTCTTTATTGCATTTATCTTCCAGGTCCTTGACCCATTGGCGGGTAACCAGATAGTCGCTGCCGTTGATGTCAGCATCGGTGGCAACGACGTCTTTGTTCAAATCGAGCAGCCGCCTGGATCGCTCCAGCGCGGTTACGCCGTCCTCCCACAGGATGATTTGGTGACCGGCCGGCCAGATGACCCAGGCAGAATAAGCGCCGCTGCTGTCTTTCTCGCCCAGCACGCAAGCCCGTGTTTCCGCATGGACATGCTGGGTGCGCAGATAATCGATCAGCACCGAACGGTAATTGGAAAATCCCCTGTCTTCGGAGACCTTGAAGGTCTCCAGGCGACCTTGGCAGCTGGCGATGGCTGGTGCCAAAGCCAATAGCACCAAAGCCGGCAAAACACTAATGTGCCGCATAACAGCTCCCTTTGCTTGAATTCCTGGCGCGGAAAGTATCGCATGTGGATCAATGAAAGTGCATTCACACCGCCTTGCGCCGCCATGCATTCCTGCCAACTGCGGCAACCACACCCAGGAACAATCCCATCGCCACGCTCATTCCCCACGTCAACGCGGGATTGGGAAATACCTCTTTCTCCGGCACGTATATCGGCCACATCAAGGCGGTGTCGTAGGTATACGCGGGATCAAGACGGGCAAGCAGGTCAAGACGCCCCTGCTGCAAAGCGCTGAGCTCTTCGTCCTTGTTGATCAAGAGCAGGCCGGCGAAGCCGTCTTTGCTTTGCCCGGCGATTTGCTGCAGGCGATCCCGCTCGGCCGTGATGCTTTGCAGCTCGCGCTGCAGTTCGTCCAGCCGCTGGCGGGCGAGCTTGAGTTGCGGCACCGCCACGTCGCGGTGAATCGCCTGCAGTTGCACGACCGTGGCTTCGGCCCATTGGCGCGCCTGCTCCGGCGAGTGCGCGCGCACGCTCAGCTTCAGCAGCGGGCCGGCATAGGCCAAGGGCTCCAGCTTCAGGCTCTTGTGGTAAAGCTTGGCCTCCGGCGTATCCGGCGCAATGCCGATGCTTTGCATCACCTGCTGCTGGAACGGAATCCATTGCAAGCGTTCGAGCACGCGCTGCAGCGGTTCGATTTTCGGATCCTGTCCGGCCGGCGCGGTGCCGATCTGGCCGATGCGAATCCAGGCGTCCGCCTGCCATTGCGGCTTGGCGCTGCGCATGAAGGCAAACGTGGCCAGCAGAACCATGGCGAATACCGCCAGGAACCACAGCCACTCGCGGCGCAGCAGGCGCCACATGTCGATCAGGTAGATGTCGTCTCGTTGCATGGAAAGGTGCTCATGAGTAGGAATGCGAGGCGGGTGCCCTGCCCGGCAGCCACCCCGCCAACAAATGCAGCAGCAGGCACACGCCGATAAAGCCGGCGCTGCTCCAGGTGTAGGCTTGCGGCGCGAATGGGGACATCACGCAGCAATAGGCAAGGCGCAGAAAAATCAGCAAGGGAAACAACGAGGCAGCCGGTTGCAGGCGGCGCACGCTCCACGCCAGCAAGGCATACAGGCCCACCATCGACAGCACTGCGCCGACCGGTCCCCATGCCATCAGGAAGGGAAAGAACTCCGTGCCCACGTTGATGTTCGACGCATCCAGCGGGATGTCCGTGCCGGCCGTGGCGATGGAACCGGCGCCAGGCACCAGCTGGTTGATCAGGAACGTTGCATTGACGTAATGCTTGGCGAGAATCGCGCCGAAGTTGTACGGCCCGGCGCTGACATACAACAGCAGCCACTTGATGCCCGGCGGCGCCGCACGGTACGCATCGCTGAACGGCAAGGCCACCGTATCCAGCGTGCCCGAACGCAAGATGCCCAGCACCGAAAACGCCCCGGCGCCCAGCACGCCGATGAACGCCACGGTTTTCCACGGCAGCGGCCTGCTGGCGTCACGACGCAGCACCACCACGAAGGCCAGCGAAAACAGCGATGCGAACAGGCGATTGCGATCGATCACCAGGATCGGAAACACCACGCCGATACCTATCAGCAGATGGCGCAGCCATTTGCGGCGCGCACACAACATGCCGATGGGCGGCAAGGTCCAGCACATGTCCGAGATGTGCCGGATGTGTTCGTGGCCGCCTTCCATCGTGGCATAGGAAGAAGGGTCGACCAGCAGCGGAATCGGAAACAGCGCCAGGTCCAGCAGGCAGAATGCGACGATGCCTGCGGCGTAGGCCATCGCCACGAAGGATTCGCGCGTACCGGCATAGTGGCGCATGCGGAAGGTTTGCATCGGCGGCAAGCGTGGGCCGGCGAACGCATCGAACAGCACGATGCCCAGCGCCGTGGCCGCCAACAGCAGCATGCCCTGCAGGTAATCGCCCGGCAGGTCGTAGCTGAGCAGCGTGCAGGCGCACGCCAGCAGGATCGGCACGGCCAGATAGGTCGACGGCAGCCGCAGCAGTCGGCTCATGTTTTTTCCACCCACCTGCCGGCAGGCGGCAGTCGAAGTCTCGAGGCGAGCAGCAGCGACAGGTACGCCAGCAAGTGGCAAGCCACCAGCACGGAACGCTTCTGCAGGAACGCGATCTTGGCGCTGATGTAATGCGCTTGCGCCTTGAGCAGACTGCGGTAGGGTTCGTCGAACATCTCCGACCGGCGCCGCGCGACCTGCCAGGATTCGGTGAGATTCACGATGCGCGTCGCCGTGTGCCGCGTCTTGCTGACGTTATTGCCATGCAGGCGATACGCGCACACCGGCACGTCGATGAAGCCCAGCGCATCACGCGCCGCCAGGCGCAGGAAGAAATCCCAATCGTCGATGCGCAGCCCTTCGGTCCAGCGGTCCACCGTTTCCAGCGCGCTTTTCCTGAGCAGGGCGACGGGGCCGCCGATGGCCCACTGGCTGATCACGGCGCGGCGGATGCCGTCGTCCGTGGCGTACAGGCGCTTGTCGGCGCCATGCAGGTCGCGCATGCCGCTGTCGTGCAGCTTGGCGCCGTATTGGTCCACCACGATGGAATCGCCGATCACCGCGTGCTTGCGCGGATGCGCCTGCAGGTAATTCACCAGGGCGGCCAGGCCGCCCGGCAACAGATAATCGTCGCTGGCGCCCAGGCGCAGGAATTCGCCGTGCGCGCGTGCCGCCAGCTCGTTCAAGCTTGCCGCGATGCCGCGATTTTCCTCATGGCGCACGTATTCCACGCGCAGCCGGTCGCTGTAGCGGGCGGCCCATTGCGCGATGCGTTCGCCGGTGCGGTCGGCGGAGCCATCGTCGATGATGACGACCTCCTTGGCCGGATACGGATCCTCCAGCACGCTGTCCAGGCAGCGCTCCACGAAGCGCTCGTGGTTGTAGGCCGGAATCAGCACGGATACCAGCGGCTTGGCTGCCGTCGTCATAACGCCCCCAGGTAACGTCGCGCAACGACCGCGTTGAACACGAAATAGAACAGGTAATTGACCGCAAAGGCGTACATGGCGCCGATCAGGCCGAACGATGCGGTGAACACGTAAACCAGGGCCAGGTAGGTAAGCGCAAACACGCATTCGGAGATCACGAACAGCCGCGTCATGGCCTTGGCCAGCATCAGGTACGACAGCATGAACGAGGCGATCTTGATGACGTCACCGAGCAATTGCGGGCCGTACAGGGCGTTGGCCGCCGAGAAGTGCGCATTGAACAGGATGCGTGTCACCCAGTCGCGCAGCACGTACACCAGCGCCGCCAGCAGGATCACCGCCGGCAGCAGCAGGCGATACGCGTTGCGCAATTCGCCCGCCAGCGAGGCGCGCCCGTGCGTGGCGGCGAGCTTGGGCAGGTAATAGATGTTGATGGCGGTGGTGAGAAACAGCAGGTAGGCATCCGACACTTTGCTTACCGCCTGCCAGTAACCCACCTGCTCCCACCCGAATTGCAAAGCCAGGCGATTGCGTACCGCGATGTTGATCAGCGGCGGCAGCAAGGCGGAGGTGAGGGTCATCACCGAGAACGCCGCCAATTTCAGGCTCATCTCGCGATCGAACCGCATGCGCAGCATGCTGCGTTGAAAGTACGGGCTGCGCCGCCACACCGGCAGGCCGACCACCAGCAACAGCAACTGCCCCACCACCAGGGCCAGCAGCACGCCATACAAATGCAACCAGCGCGACAGGCCTACCGCCATCATCACACTGAGCGTCGAGCCCAATACCTGCACCAAGGCCAGCCGACGCACGTCCATGAAACCGTTGATCACGGCCAGGATGTAGTTGGCCAATGCGATGCCCAGCTGCGCCACCGCCAGCAGGCGGATAAGGTTCTCGTAGCGCGCATCGCCCAGCAGCCACAACGACAGCTGCCTGCTCAGCAACAGCGCGGCGCACCCCATCAGGCACGAGGCGATCAGCGCGTACCACAAGGCTGCCGCCAACAGGCGCGAAAGTTTTTGCGCATCATGGCGATATTCGGCCACGTATTTCACGATACCGGCGCTGATGCCTCCGCCGGCAAGCACCGCCAGCAGCGACATCAGGCTCATGAACTGCCCCAGCTTGCCCACGCCTTCCGGCCCGGCCAGCCACGCCACCAGCTTGATCACCACCAGCCCGGTCAACAAGCGGGCGGCGGTAGCAAGGCTGGAATAGAAGCCGGCGCGCACGATATTCATGCGCCGCCCTCGAAGGATTGGCAGGCGGCAATGACGCGATCGACCGCTTCGTCGCGCAGCGTCGGCCCGATCGGCAGGCTCAGCACTTCCTGATGCAGCCGGTCCGTCAGCGGCAGCGGCAGCTCGCGCAAAGCGGCGTAAGCCGATTGCCGATGCGGCGGTATCGGGTAGTGCACCTGGCTATGAATGCCATGCGCCCGCAGATGCTTCTGCAAGGCGTCGCGCTGCGCGCAGCGCACCACGAACAGGTGCCATACGTGCTGCGCTTCGTTCTGCACCGAGGGCAACTGGATCTGCGGATGATGGATGCCTTCGCGATAGCGAAGCGCCACGTGGCGGCGATGCGCGATGTCGTCGTCCAGGTATTTCAGCTTTACGCGCAGCAGCGCAGCCTGCAGTTCGTCCAGGCGCGAATTGATGCCGCGGTAGAGGTGGTGGTACTTCACTTCCGAGCCGTAGTTGCGCAGCGCCGCCACGCGCTCCGCCAGCACGCTGTCGTTGGTGGTGACGGCCCCGCCATCACCCAGCGCGCCGAGATTCTTGGCCGGGAAAAAACTGAAGCCCGCGGCATGCCCGAACGCCCCTGCCCGGCGTCCGTCGCTTGCCGCACCGTGCGCTTGCGCGGCGTCTTCGATCAGCAGCAGGCGATGGCTTTCGGCAAGACCGGCCAACGCCGGCATGTCCGCCAGTTGCCCATACAGATGCACCGCCATGATGGCGCGCGTGCGCGGGCCGATCGCAGCCGCCACGCGCAGCGGGTCGATGTTGAAGCTGGCCGGATCGGGCTCCACCGGCACTGGCACCAGATGGTTTTCGGTGATGGCAAGAAAGCTGGCGATAAAGGTGTTGGCGGGGACAATCACCTCGTCGCCGTCGTGCAGCGCACCCAGCTCTTTGTAGGCGCGCAGGATCAGCGACAGCGCATCCAGCCCGTTGCCCACGCCGATGGCATGGCGTACGCCGCAATAGCGCGCGAACTCCCGCTCGAAGGCGGCCAATTCCTGGCCAAGGATGTACCAGCCCGAATCGATCACACGCGCGGCGGCGGCTTTCAGCTCGTCGGCGTGGCGGGCGTTGATGGCTTGCAGGTCGAGGAAGGGGATGTCCATCAGGGCATCACTGCATCCATGCGGACCCGTTCGTGGCAAACCCTTCATCACAATACCCACTCATAGAAATCATGCACTACGGCGCGCGCACCGAAATATTCCTTTTGCGTGATCAGGCCGCCGTTGAGCACCTGCCCTTCCTGCTCCGTCGACACGCCGAACGAAAAGTAATGGCGGTCCGCATAGGTGTGTTCGATCAGCTCGGCCAGCAGCAGGTTGAGCGCATTGCACTCCCGCCCCGCTTCGGACGCCGCCAGGTATTGCGTATGCACGGCGCGGCCAAAGTCGTACACCAGCACGCCGGCGAGCAAGGCATCGCCTTCGCGCGCTTCATGCAGCACGATCTGGCGCGGAAACCGCTGTTGCAGCAGACGCAGCTCCGCCAGGCTGTGCGTCGGCGCCACGTCGTAACGGCTGCGCAGCACTGCCGTGACCAGGGCATGGAAGTCCGCAAGATCGGCTGCCGGCTGCAAGCGAATCGCCGACTTGCGCGCCTTGTTGACGGCGCGCCGGCGTCCATCGGTAAATTCAAAAGGTTCGCGCAAGGCGATCACGGAGGAAACGTCGCGCCGCGCCAGCCGCGCGCCCAGCCGATGCAAGGCGTACAAGTCCTCGTCCGCCGGGTACGCATGAAACACATGCGGAACCGCCTTGTATACGAGGCGATCCACGCCCAGCGCACGGTAGTGCTCGCCGATGTGCTCGAACACTTCCATGGTCCATTCGGTACGCATGGCGCGCGTCATGATCAAGCCGGCATAGCTGAGGCCGGCGTGGCTGCTCACCGTGTTGTCCTTGCGGCTGGCGGGAAATACCGCCAACGCCTCGCCGTTGCGTTCCACCAGCAGCGAGCAATCGGTAAAACGGTGGGCGTGGTAGTCCATGTAGCCGCGCCGGTGCAGCAGGTTGCCGTTGCGCGATTGCGCAACCACGGCGTCCCAGCGCGCCGCATCGTCGGGTACGTAGGCTTTAAGCGTAAGCATGGGCTTCACCGTCTTTGTGCGTCAGCACGGCCTCGGCCACGCCGAAACCATCCACGCCCATGTCGTTGCCGTTGTAGAACATCAGCCAGGTGTCGTCCTGGCGAATCAGGGCGGGATAGCACAGTGTGCGCGAATCCCAGCCGCTGGCCGACAGGTTCAAGCCCAGCGCTGAATCATGGCGTTGCCAGTGCACGCCATCATCGCTCAGCGCGAGGCCAGGAAAGTATTCACCAGTGACGTTGCCGCGCGTGAAGTACATCGCGTAGCGACCATCGATGCGATAGACGCGCGGACGGCCGATGCGGTATTCGCTGCCCTGCGCAAGCAGACAGACCTGGTCGGCGCGCGGTATAGCCTGCAGCGAACTGGCCTCTACATAACGGATGTGGTAGCGCGGATACGGCTGGCCGCCAATCGTCTCCCAGTCGTCGCCCACGGCATACCACAGGCGCCAGCGGCCGTTTTCCCACATGGCCGAGTGCACCGCGGCAATGGTGCTGCGGCCCGGCGCCCGATCGAGGATGGGCGTTTCCTGCACGCGCTGGAAACTATCGCCGCCGTCGGTGGAAACGGCCAGGCCGGTGAACGCCAGGAACTTGGCCTTGGCCACGCGCTGAAAGCCCACATAGAACATATGCAGGCCACCGGGCGCATCGACCACGTCGCCCAGGATCATGCCGTTGTCGTCAAAGCAGCCATCGCGGCCGATGTCCAGCACCGGCTCGGGACTGACCCGTAGCACCACCATCGGATCGTGCGCCCACACGTCGACGTAGCCGATGCGGCTGACACCTTGCGCATCGCGAAAGCCCGTATACACACGGATGGTTTCCTCATCCAGCCGATACGGCGTGGGCGTCAGCGCCGAGTGCTGCATCCACCCGCCCACGCCATGCCGCGCAGGCTCGAATACCAGTCCACGCTTGGTCCAGGCGAACATGGCGCTCAAAGCCTTACATCGAGGCTGGAGCGCCCCGGCAAGGCGCGCGCCGGCGAACCGACGTAGACCTTGCCCGGCTCGGTATCCTTCACCACCAGTGCGCCGGCGCCGATCACGCAATCGGCGGCGACTTTCACGCCATCGTTGAAGGTGGCGTTGACGCCCACGAAGCTGTGCGCGCCGATCTCGCAGTAACCGGAAATGACCGCATGCGAGGCGACGAACACATTATCGTGCACCACCGTGCGATGACCCACGTGGTTGCCGCTCCACAAGACGCAGTTGTTGCCGATGCGCACGAACGGCTGGATCACGTTGTTTTCGAAGATGAAGCTGTTCTCGCCCACTTCGGCATTGCGCCACACGAAGGCGCGTGAACTTACGTAGGTGGCGCAGCGGTAGCCCTTGCGCTTGGCCTCATGGTACAGGCGCGTGCGCAAGCGGTTGAGCTGGCTGGCCGGCACTGCCACGAAGGTCTCGAAATCCGAAGGCGGATAATTTCTCTCCAGCTCTTCGAACGCGACGATGGGGCGATCGGCCAGGCTCGATTGGCCGAGGTACTCGCGCTCCACGCTGAAGGCAACGACCTCGTAGTCGCTGTCGTGCTGGAAATATTCGCAGGCGATTTGCGCAAACTCGCCCGCGCCGATAACCACTAGCGGCTTTGGCATGCGGCCACATCCCCTAGCGACACCGGGCTGTTTACCTCGCGCAGGAACGCGTCGTAATTGGTGATGTAGTCGGCGGGGTCATACAACTGGTCGGCCAGCACCATCAATACGCAGTCGTCGCTGAAGTCGTACATTTCGCGCCACACCATGCTTCCCAGCAACAAGCCTTGCGACGGATCGTCCAGCACCACTTCCACCGGTCCGCTGCCGTCATCCAGCAGGAACGTCACCGAGCCACGCACGGTCACCGCGAGCTGGTTGAGACGGCGATGCGCATGCTGGCCACGGTGCACCTGGTTCTTGGTGGCGAACAGGTAATACACGCGCCGGATCTCGAACGGCACATTGCGGTCTTTTTCCAAAGCGATGAGCATGCCGCGCTCGTCGCCGTGCTGCTGCAACTGGACTCGCTGGATTTGCATAGGTGGACCGGCTGCGGTTGGGTGATCTTCGCAGTTGAGTGCCGGCCGTCCTGGGAAAGGTTGCGTCGGCCAACATGGGCTGGGATGAAATCCCCGCTTCGATGGGCATGGCGATGCAGGGATTCCATCCCAGCGTACGAGCGAACCGGCAGAAAGAAGTAGACCGCAACCTTTTCGATTTTATTCCGCACTCACCCGCATAAACCTCTTCAACGCCGGCGCGCTAGCGGGTTGAAGCGCACCGTCATTACAGGTCACGGGGAGAACGATGGCGATATCCAACGACACGGCCGACAACACCGCAGTGCAGGCGCGGCCGCGCAAGCTGGTGCTGGTGCATTGGCTCACCGTAGCGAGCCTGCTCGGCGCGGCGGCGGCCATCCTGCTCCGCGACGAGGTTTCGGCACGCGCCGCAAGATCGTGGCTGCTGGAAATCCACCGTCACTTCGGCCTGTTCGTGCTTGCCTTGTTTTTCATGCGCGTGGTGGTGCGCGCGCGCAGCGGTTCGCTGCCGTCCGTCGGCGAAAATTCCTGGCCGATGCGCGCGGCGGCAGCGCTGGTGCACATTGCTTTATATGCGCTGCTGCTGGTCCAGCCCTTGCTGGGCTGGGCGCTCAGCAATGCGCAGGACAAACCCGTGCATCTGTTCGGCTTGACGCTGCCGGCCTTGGTCGCCGCCGACGAAGACCGCGCCGATACCTTGCAGCAATGGCATACCGATGTCGCCTGGCTGCTGCTCGCCCTGGTGACGGTGCACGTGCTGGCGGCGCTCTGGCATCACTTCGTACTGCGCGATGGTGTGTTGCGCGCCATGTGGTGGCGGCGCCAGCGCGGTGAATAACTTTCGATACGGATCAAGACAAGGAGATCTCATGCAACCTTCGCTGCACCGACGCCTGCCGAGCCGGCCCAGCAAGCTGCATCGCTGGTATGGCCTGGCCGCATTGCCGCTGCTTGCCGCCCAGACGGCGCATGCGGTGCCCGCCTATGCCCGCCAGACCGGTTCGGCCTGCGCGGATTGCCATGCAGGCTCCTACGGACCGGCGCTGACGCCGTACGGCATGCGCTTCAAGATGGGCGGCTATACCGATACGGATGGCCAGGGCACCAAGATCCCCGCCGCGGTGCAGATCACCGGTACCCGCACGGTGCCGGCGCAGGGCCAGAGCAGCAATGTGCTGAGCGAAGCGGACATCTACCTGGCCGGGCGCGTGAGCGACCAGGTCGGCGGCTACGTGAAGATCCAGGACAACAACAACGGCCACGACAAGTTCCACACGCAGCTGAGCGACGTGGACCTGCGCTATGTCGCCAAGGATCTCAAGCTGGGCAACCAGCGGGCTTTGGTTGGCGTAAGCGTCAACAACAATCCGGGTTTCACCGACCCGGTGCAGGCCTTGCCGGGCTCCACCAACAACGGACCGCCCACGGTATCGGGCACCCTGCTCAATCCGTCCAGCTCGAATACGCTGGCGCACCGCGTGATCGGCGCCAGCCTCTATGCGCTGGTCAACGAAAACTGGTACGGCGAACTGGGCACCTACAACGCGCTGCCGACTTCGCTGCAATACAACCTCGGTTATTCGCTTTCCGGCGATCCCGGCAAGCTCAGCGATACGGTGTACGCGCGCTTTGCGTACATGCGCGATTTCAAGCGGCAGTTCGTTTCCGCCGGCCTGGTCGGGTTGACCACCGAGCGGCAGCTGCCGCGCAGCGGCCCGAGCGAACACCTGACCGACCTCGGTTATGACATCACCTACCAGTACCTCGGCAACCGCGAACACATCTTCCAGTTTGCCTACGCGAACATCATGGAACGCCGCCGCTATGCGACCACGCCGTTCGGCCCGGTGCCCGGCCAGGTCGCGCTGTCGAACGGCGTGGTGCACGACCAGACGACAACGCTTACCTACACCTTCAAGCAGAGCTACGGCATAACCATCTCCCACCTCGTGAGCACCGGCACGCACGACGTGGTGCGCTTCACGCCATATGGCCAGCCGGATACGTCCAGCAATTCGTTCACCGTGTTCTGGACCCCGTTCGGCAAGGACGATTCCTTCACCTCCATCGCCAACCTGAAGCTTGCCGCTACCTGGTTCCGCTTCAACAAATTCAACGGCAGCAGCGTGAATGTGTTTGGCGCGCCGGTGGGCAGCCCGGCGACCAATGCGAAGGATCTCAATGCGTTTTTGCTGTTTGCGAGTGTGGCGTTTTAGAGCCGTGAATCGTCAATCGTAAATCGTTAGGAGCGGCCACCCCGCCGCTCTTGCGATTGACGATTCTCGATTCCCGATTTACGGCCTTTTACAGCCTTTTACGGCTAAAAAACCAGGAGCCCAAGTAGTGAGTCAATCAATGTTGCGACGGATGTCGCGCGGTTCGGTCGTAGCAGTGCTTGTTATCGGATGGATGCTGGCTTCGCCCATGCTGCATGCCGGCGACGCCAGTGCCGGCGCGGATGTGTTCAAGGCCGAATGCGCCGAATGCCATAGCCCCAGGGAGGGGAAGAACAAGAAAGGTCCCAGCCTGTTCGGCATCGTGGGCCGCCCCGCCGGTTCGATCGCGGACTACAACTATTCGGATGCCTTGAAACAGGCGCATTGGACCTGGACCACCGACAAGCTGCACGACTACCTGTCGCAGCCGGCCAAAAAGGCCAATCCCGGCACCAAGATGAAATACGACGGGCTGGACGATGCCAGGCAGCTGGAGGACCTCATCACCTATCTCGGCACGCTGCACTAGGAACCTGGTTGGACAGGCTTTCATGACATTCCCTTGTCCGGAGCGATCGGATATAAGCCGGTGAATGCAGTACGCGTTTTCATCCGAATACGGCCGGCATGTGACTGTGCCGGCCTTTGTCCGCCATCGTTCTTGCATGCGCGAGAATGACGGTTTGGCGTTTGCGTGAGCCTATGAACGCACGGTCTGGCGTCCATCGCTTTCGCCCTTTCCTCGCCATGCTGTCGGCCGCAATCGCCGCTGCGCCGTTGCACGCCCAGACCAGCACATTCAACGGCACCGTCGCGCTCAGCTCGCAACTGGTCGACCGCGGCCTGGCCATCACCCCCGTCACGCCGGTGCTGCAGGGGGCCGTGTCCTGGGCCACCGCCGGCAACTGGGTGTTCGGGCTGTCCGCAGGAACCCAGGTGCGCTCGCCCCGGCATGGCTCCGACGCGCAGCTGCGGGCCGATCATTATTGGCTGCTGTCGGGCGACTGGCGCATGCAGGCCGGTGTGGCCTATTACACCTACCCCGGCAACGCCAGCGCGCGCGCCTTCGACCGCGCCGAGGCCAGCATGAGCTGGCTGTACCGGGACGTGCTCACGTTTGGACTGTCGGCCATCAGCCTGACCCGCGGCCGCGACCACCAGCCGCGCGGCGCGGCAGACGTGAACTTCCGCTGGCCCTTGCCGGCCCATTTTTCGCTCAACGCCGGCGTGGGCGTGGCCCAGCCCCTGCCCGCCGGGAGCTACTACGGCAGCCCCAGCGACGGCGCCTGGACCTATTTCCCCGGTTACGGCGCATACCGCGCCCAACGCCCGGGTTCATACTACGGCTACGGTCAGCTGGGCCTGGCCTGGGACGATGGGCCCTGGCGGGTCGAACTGGACCGGATCGCCACCGACCCGTCGCAGCGCTGGATGGCCGCGGCGCCCTGGGTGGCGACGATTGCCTGGTCTTTCTGATGCGCAGCATGGCAATGCATTTGCATTGCACAGGCAAGGCAACTGCATTACCCTGCATCCCAAGAGCATTCTCGATGGGAGCACACGATGTCCACCCCCCTTGAAACCGAATCCACACTTACCGACCGCTACCAGACCACGGTGCCGGAAACCGTACGTCGCGCCCTGCGGCTGCATAAGCGGGACAAGATCCACTACACCATCCACCCCAACGGCGAAGTCATACTCTCGCGTGCCAAGGCCGCCGATGGAGACGACCCTGTGCTTGGCCAGTTCCTGCGCTTCCTGGCCCGCGACGTGGCCAGCCACCCCGAGCGCCTGCAGGCCATGGATGCGAGTCTGGCGCAGCGGCTGCGGTCGCTGACCGACGGCATCGAGGTCGATCTCGATGCACCGCTCGCGGCAGACGATGAATGAGCGCAAGCAAGACCGCGCCATTGATCATTCACGGCTGGACCCTGTTCGCCCACCCACTGTTCCTTGCCCAGGTCGAAACCCTGGTCCGGCAGGTCGAGGCGCTCAAACAGAAAGATCCGGCCGGTTATGCGAAGAAGAACGCCAGCAAGCGGCTCGCCGCGATCGCCAGGCTGGTCTTGGACGTCATCCCGCAAGACCCCACCCGCCCGGAATACCGCCAGGGCAACACCCTAGGCGACGACTACAAACACTGGTTCCGGGCCAAGTTCTTCCAGCAATACCGGCTGTTTTTCCGCTATCACGCGCAGAGCAGAATCCTTGTCTTCGCCTGGATCAATGACGAAGACACCAAGCGTGCCTACGAAAGTGGCGCCGACGCCTATCGCACCTTCCGGAAGATGCTCGATGGCGGCCATCCTCCCGACGACTGGGACCAGTTGCTGGCTGCCTCGCATGTCGAGGGCAACCGCCTTCGGCAATGGGCATCGGCCACCCCATAGCCGCGTAGACTGGAGTCACCCGCCCCGGAAGCCACCCCAGCCACGCAACCTTTCGGCGCCCAACCGGCACTTATGTCGTCAACCGACGCCATCGAACCCCATGAACGACGCCGACCTCACTACCGATGCCACCGATCGCCAGCTGCTGCAGCGCATGGCCGCCGGCGACCGCCATGCGCTGGCCATCCTCTACCGCAACTACCACGGACGGCTGTGCCGCTTCCTGTCGAGGCAGACGCGCCGGCCGGAAGTGATCGAGGAAGTCATCAACGACTGCTTCTGGATCGTCTGGCAGAAGGCCGCCGATTTCCGCGGCGACTCGCGCGTCTCGACCTGGATCATGGGCATTGCCTACCGCTGCGGCCTGAAGGCGTTGCGGCAGCATGGCGATGAACCGATGGAAGACAGCAACATTCCGGAAGAGCGCATACCCGCCGACGATCCGGACGAGGATCGCGTACTGCGCGACTGGCTGAGCAAGGGAATGGAACGCCTTTCGCACGACCAGCGCGTGGTAGTGGAGCTGGTATACGGCGAAGGCCATACCCTGGACGACGTCGCCGCGATCATGCAATGCCCGGTTGGCACGGTGAAAGCCCGCTTGTTCCATGCGCGCGTGAAGCTGCGCAACGTACTGCCGGCTTTGGCCGAACGCGCACCCATTTTCAAAGAGCAAGCGCCATGACGATGTTACCCAACTACTCCAGCCAGGATTGCCCACGCGCGTGGGAAATGATGCCCTGGGTGCTGCAAGACAGCGCCACGCGGGAACAAAGCGAATGGCTGACGCACCACCTGGCGCACTGCGAAGCCTGCCGCGCGGAATTCGAACAGCAGAAGCGCCTGCACCAAGCCATGTCGCTGCCGGCGGATGTCGAAGTGGATATGGAAGCCGGCCTGCAGCGCCTGCTCGGCCGCCTGGATGCACCGGCGGTGGAAGCGCCGCAGCGTGCGCGCCGTGGCGGCTGGCTGACCCGCGCCCTGGCGGCGGCCGTGCTGATTCAGGCCATCGGCATCGGCGCACTCGGCCTCAAAATGTGGTCGGCCGGCGACGGTGCTACCTACCACACGCTCAGCCAGGAGCCTTCCGCACCGGTCACCGCCGGCGCCATCCGCGTCGTGCCCGATGCAAGCATGACGCTGGCCGACTGGAACGCGCTGCTGCATTCGCTGCAATTGCAAGTGGTGGGCGGCCCCAATGACGTAGGCGCCTACACCGTGGCGCCGGCCACCACCGCCGGCAAGCGCGACACGCTGCAGCAACTGCGTGCAGCGCGCGGCGTGCGCCTGGCGGAGCCGGTGACCGACACGCCATGAGGTTGGCTGCACTCGTATTCACCGCCACGGCGGCCTGCCTGGGCATGCGTGCCTCGATTGCCGCAACCAGCGATCCTTCCGCCCAGCTTGCCGCCGTCTCGGCCATGAACAGCCAGCGCGACATCGTGCTGGCCGTGGCAAACCCGATCGATCCCCCTGCCCTGCACGCCGGCTCCAGCCTGCTGGGCTATACGCCGGCCGGTTACTACGGCGCGGGCCAGCGCGCGGCCTCCGCGCTTGGCGCACTGAAACAGCATTACCAACTGCACGAAATCGCCGGCTGGCCGATCAAGGCGCTGGGCGTGTATTGCGTGGTGGTGGAAGCGCCGGCCGGCACCAACCGCGACGAGCTTATCAAGACGCTGGCCAAGGACGATCGCGTCAAGCTCGCGCAGCCCTTGCAGGACTACTCGGTGTACGCCACGGCGGAAACGGATACGCATCCCCGCTACAACGATCCGTACGTGGGATTGCAGCGTGGCTTCGTGGAAACCGACGCAGCGCTCGCGCAAACCTTCAGCCAGGGCGATGGCGTGCATATCGCGGTGGTCGATACCGGTGCCGATACCAGGCATCCCGATCTGCAAGGACGCATCCATGACGTGCACGACATGGTCGGCGCCGATGCCGCTGCCTTCGACCGCGACAACCACGGCACCGAAGTCGCCGGCGTGATCGCCGCGGATGCGGACAACCATCAAGGCATCGTCGGCATCGCGCCCAAGGCCGTGCTCAGCGTGTACAAGGCCTGCTGGTATGCGCCCACACCCCACGCCGGCGCGCACTGCAATTCGTTCACCCTGGCCAAGGCGCTGGCGGCCGTCATCGACACCGACGCGCGCATCGTCAACCTGAGCCTTGGCGGCCCCGCCGATCCGCTGCTCGACAAGCTGCTGGAGCAACTGCTCAGCCAGGGCCGCATCGTGGTCGCCGCCTTGCCGCCAAGCGGAAACCTGGACGGCTTCCCCAGCAACGCGCCCGGCGTCATCGTGGTACGCACCAGCGAGGCGGCCGCGGCGGCGCCCGGCATATTGAGCGCACCGGGCAAGGACATCCTCACCACCCAGCCCGGCGGTGGCTACGACTTCACTTCCGGATCATCGATGGCCGCTGCGCACGTCAGCGGCATCGTTGCATTGCTGCTTTCGCTTTCGCCGCGGCTCGATGCGCATGCGGTGCGCGACCTGTTGCTTGCCAGCAGCCAGCGTTCCCACGGCATGATGGAAGTGAACGCCGCCGCGGCGGTGGCGGCATTGCACGGCGCGAACAAGTCGACGCGCTGATCGCGGCGAACTTGGTCCCAGCCTGCCAAGCCGGAATCGCGTCGATACACACCTTGGGGCAACACCGGTCATGTAGCATCATCGGCCAGACCGCGCGTGCGGATCGTATTGGCCTGAAGGGGTTGCATGAAACATCAAGGAGGGCGACTGCTTGCGCGTGGACTCGCCTGCATGCTGTGGATGATCGCCGGGCAGGCCCGATCGGATGCCGCGGATGATGCCAACGGCACCGTGCCCGCCTACGACCGGCCCGGCTTCGGTTTCGGCACCAGCGCCCTGCCCCTGGGCGGCTTCGCGATCGAGCAAGGTTTGCCGGATTGGAGCCTGAGCCATCAGGACGGCGTGCGCAGCAGCCAGTTCATGACCGATAGCCTGCTGCGCATCGGTTTGGGTGCAGGGCTGGAATTGCAGGCTGGCAGCACGCCTTTCAATTGGCTCGCGACAAGTGCAGGCGGCTCGTCGCAACGCCTGACCGGACGCGGCGATACCGTGCTCAGCCTGAAAGTAGCGCCACCGCCCTTCAATGCACAGTGGACCGGCGCGTTGTTGGCCACGGTGGAATTGCCCGATGGCGCCAATGGCCTGCGTCTGCCGCAACGCCAGTACACCCTGGGCGTAACGCTGGCGCAGCAACTGGACGACCGCCACACGCTCGGCTATTTCGCGCAGTGGCAGCGCATGGGCACGCACGGCACCTACCAGCTTGCCGGCAACTATGGCTATGCGCTCAGCAAGACCTGGGGCGTATACGGCGAATGCGTGGCCTTGCACCAGCAGGCGCGCACCGGCGCACTGCTCGGCGCAGGCGTCACCTATCTGCCCTACGCGCGCCTGCAATGGGATCTTTCCTTCGACCGTGGCTTTGTAGGGACGGCGCCGGCGTGGATGGCGGGATTTGGGGTGGCGATTTATTTCGGGAAGTAAGGTTCCGTTCGAAGCGCCATAGGCTGGGATGAAATCCCGGCATGTATTGGCATGGCGATGCTGGGATTTCATCCCAGCTTACGCGCTGCCTCAGGATTGTGATTTCAGCCAGATCGTACCCAGATATTCTGCAAGCTCGCCATGGTCAATGGTGCCGTTGGCCACCTCCACCATAACCTCCTCCAGGTCTGCGAGTTCTTCGATGGAAATTCCTTCCATCTCAAGATAGGTCAGAGCACATGCAAGTCCAGTGCGTTTGTTCCCATCGTTAAAGACATGACCACGGGCAATGGCTACAGCGTAGGCCGCGGCAATACCAAAAACATCATTGAGGCCCGCGTAAAAAACATGGTTTTCTACCCGCTGGATTGCAGCCTCAACACCACCTCGTCCCCCGCCAGCAAACCCCGGCAGGCCACCGTATTTGGCCAGAATCTCGTCATGAATCGTGATCACATAGCCGAGATCCAGCATTCATCGATCCTTCAAAGCCTTTAGCACCTTATCGTGGGTAGCCATGACTTTACGCGTAGCTTTTACCACTTGGGTTTTCCCCTCCGGCGTAGAGACCTTCACATCTTTTTTCGGATGAATAATAGGGCGCGGCTTCAGCTCCACGCCATGCAGGATTTTTTTTGATTTGCCGGTCATGACGCACCTTCACTACAGCGGGATATCCAGAAGTATCAATGATAAGCTTTCGCCAGCCGCATAGCAGCCTAACGCCTCTTGGCTGTTCGGCTGCTACGTGAATACGCTCGCCAGCCTACGCGGTTATGGCATAGGTGGCAGGTTTATTTGGCAGCGGATGTGGTGACCGCCGACATCGCTCCCGCCGCAGTGGCCGCACCAATATGGCTATCGAAGAAATCCACCATCATCTGATACGCCTGCTCGCGATGCTCGGGCAAGAAGAATCCATGCCCTTCATCGGGTTCCACCAGCGACTCGTAATGCTTGCCGAGCTTGTCCAGCGCGGCGGTGAATTCCTTGTAGTGCTTGAACGGCACGCGCGGATCGGCGCCGCCGTGGATCAGCAAGACATCGGCCTTGATCTTGTCGACGCCGCCCAGCGGCGAGCGGCGCAGCAGGTCGTTGCGGTCATTGCCCAGTACCAGTTGCAGGTAGGCGCTGCCCTGGTCGGTGCGTTGCGTGTCGCTCTTGTCCAGTTGCACACGCAAGTCATAAGCGCCGGCATAGCCGACGGCGCATTTGTACAGATCCGGCTCGCGCACCGCCCCTTCCAGGGCGGCATAACCGCCATAGCTGGCGCCGTAGATGCAAACGCGGTGCGCGTCCGCAAAACCCTGGTCGATGGCCCAGCGCGTGGCGTCGGTGAGGTCGTCCTGCATGCTCATGCCCCATTGCCGATAGCCGAGCGCCTGGAAGGCATCGCCATAGCCGCCTGAGCCGCGATAGTTCACCTGCAGCACCGCGTAGCCGCGATGGGCGAACAACTGCACTTCGCCGTCGAACGCCCACTGGTCGGCAATGCCATGCGGGCCGCCGTGCGGCAGCACGATCAGCGGAAACGGCTGCTTGCCCGCCGGCAGCGTCAGGAAACCATGCAGGCTCAAGCCGTCGCGCGCTTTCAGTTCGATCGGCTGCATGGGGCGCATCTGGTTCGGATCGATCCATGGCTCGGCGCTCAACAGATAATGCGCATTGCTGGCAGCCAGGTCGAATACGTAGTAATCGCCGGGATCGCGATCGCTGACCACCTTGACGATGGCATGCTTTCCATCGCGCGTGAAGCTGGAGAAATACGCCAGCTGGCCCGGGAAATTTGCGGCCAGCGCATCGCTGAGCCTGGCTTCCGGCGCACGTTCGTCGAAATAGAACAGGGAACGCTTGCCATCGTTGGTGACCACCGCGTAGTAATCCTGGCCGTCCGCCGTCGGCAGCAAGGCGCCGGGGTCTGCGAACTGTCCCTGATACAGCTTGACGAGCTTGTGCGTGGCCGTATCCATCCGTTCGATCGCCGTCGGCTTGTCGCCTTGGGATACCCGCAGATACAGCTGGCTGTTGTCGCGATTGAAGCCGATCGGCAGCATGTCCACGTGCGAGGCGGCCGCATCGTTGACCAGCGCCCAGTCATCCTTGGTGGCGGCGCGCAGCCACAGCTTGCCGCCGCCATAGGTGTTGTCGGCGTACGCCACGCGCACCTCGCCGGCATGGTCGGCCACCAGCTGCGCGTTGTACTCCGGCGACCTGCCGACGCCGGTGCTGCGGCCATCCATCACGTTGAGCCATGCCGCCGAGGTATACGTACCCGCGCGGCTGTTGGTGAAATCGTTGATGGCGATCAGGATGCGCCGATTGTCGAAGACCTGCGTGCTGATCGGTTCCGCATAGGCATAGCGCGCTTCCGTGGTATGGATAAGGGTGCCGGTCTGCTTGCCGCCCGCGCGGTAGCCAAACAAATTGATCTGCTTGCCGCCGTCCACGTCGATCGCAAACAGTTCGCCGGTGCGCTCCGGCGTATCCAGCCCGCCTTCCTGCTTGGCGATGCTGGCGACGATGCGGCTGTCGCTCACCCAGAAATAATCGTAGACCAGTGCACCAGTGCCCGACCGCAATAGATGCACCACCTTGGACGTCTTCGCATCCAGGATCGCAATCAGGTTCTGGTACGGATGATCGGGTTGCGGGATCAGCGCGGCGACGTAAGTGCCGTCAGGCGAAATCGTCACCTGCGAAAAATCCGGCAGGCGGATGAAGTTCTTGATCGACATCGCGGCCGGCGGCGCGGCGGGCGCCGCGTTTTCCGCCGCGGTGCATGCGTGGCCCCACGGCAGGCATGCCAGGGCCATCCCGTACAACATCCAACGATATGCGCGCATTCCCTTTCCCTCAAATGCGAAAAAACCAGGATCAACCAGCCAGAAATATCGCCGCGCAGGCAACGGCGTTGTTCGCCGCATGCAATGCGATCGGCGCCGCCAGGCCACGCGTGCGTCGCGTCAGCCAGCCACCCAGCAGGCCCAGCAGAAAATAGAACGCGAAGTGCGGCGTGTCGTTATGCAACAGCGCAAAAAGCAGCGCCTGCACGATGTTGGCCCAGCCGAAGCTGATATGCCGCGCAAGCCCGCCCAGCACGCAAGCGCGAAAGACCAGTTCCTCGTACACGGGCACGGCCACCGCGATCACCAGCACCGCGAGCGCCGGTCCGCCCAGGTGTGCGCACGCCAGCGCCAGCGTGGCGATCATGCGGTCGTGCAGCGTGCCGCTTACGGTCACGCCTGGGTGCCCTGCATGCCGCGCCAGCCACACACCCAGCGCTTTCACCAATACCCAGGCCGCCACCACGGCCAGCGTGGTGAGCCAGCCGCGATCGCCCAGCCAATCCCGCCGCGACAGGCGCCAGGCAATCGGCGCCATCAGCGCGCCGCCCAGCAAAAGCGTGGCCAGTTGCATGGCCACGATGGCGGTCTGCTCATCGCTCGACAGCAGCTTGCCGGTTTCCCATGCATGCAAGGGACTGCCGCCGCCAAGCAAGGGGACGATGGCGGACACCACCAGGAAGATGGCCAGCGCCATCCACATGCGGCGCAGGCCGATGCCGGCAAACAGCGGCACACCGGGTTTGTTGAGACGCGCACGCACCACGCCGCGGTAATACGCCGGGAAGGCGATCAGGCTCGGCGTGTACGCCAGCACCAACAGCAAGGCCAGCATGCCCAGCGCCAGTTGCACCAGCGGCGGCGAGAACAACTGCAGCGGGTCGTGCCGCAGCAGGCTGCCATACGCAAACAGCAAGGGCATGGAGATGCCGGTCTTGGCTAGCCATGTCTGCAGCACCGTCGACGCGGTCCTGCCATCGCGGGCGGCCACGGCCACGTCCAGGCGCGTCTGATATTGCTGCACGGATTCGCTGCACGAGCAGCCGCCCACGTGCGCAAGCGCCTTGACCGCCTCCGCGGTTTTTCCGGCACGCTGGTAGATGCGCGCCGCCAGCCACCAATTGGTGTACCCGCCGCCTTTCAGGGCGCGCTCCAACTTCGCCAGCGCCGCCTGCGGGCTCAGGCTGTCGCTGGCGAAGGTTACGCGCGGCCACTCTTTCCAGCTGGATGCATCGGCAGGCGTGCTGGCCAACAGGACTTCCGCTTCGATGGTGCGCCCGCTGCTGGCCAGATAACGCAACGCCGTTACCAGCTGATCGCTGGCCGGGTCCATCTGCACAGCCGCCAGCGCCTCCTGCCCGGCGATGTCGGTCTGCTTGGCCGCGGTGTAGCCGCGCGCAAGAATGCCGTGCAGTTTCGCGCGCTGCTGCAGGGTCCAATGCGCGCTTTTCGGCAACAAGGTCCGCGCGAACGCGATGGCATCTTTGCCGCTGTGCCGTTCGGCAAGGAAGAGATCGGCTTCGGCGTCGTCCGGAAAGCGTGCCTGCAGGTCGGCCTTGCAATGTTGAACGTCATCCTGGGCGGCATCGGCCCAATCGATCTCGTCGCTGTATGAAAAGGTCTCGGCGAATTTGCAACGCGCCATCACCAGCGCCGCATCCTGCGGGCTCGCCTTTTCCGCAAGCGCGTAGGCCGACATCACATGCCGATACGCATCCTGCTCACCGGCGAAGACCGTCGCCGCGGCCTGTTCGGGCATGCGCAGGACATTCGGCGGGATGGGTGTTTGCGCCAGCACCGGCGCACTCAGGCAGATCAGGAAGATGCTCAGGATAAAGGCGCGCATGCCACAAACGTTCCCTGCAGAAATGAGCCAACAAGCTTGATGTTCGTAGACTTGCGCTTACCCCAGAAACGGCCGCTCCCCCGCAAACAACGCCGCATGCGCAAAGGTTCGCCAAGCCTCCGGTGCGCGCGAGCCCAGCAAGTAAATACCGGCGACATAAGCCTGGGCGCGCATCTCCAGCGGCACGCCATCCAGCGCATGCTCGGCGTCGATCGCATCGCCGCGCTTCGCCAGGGCGATGAAGCGCTGCATGCGCTGCACCCACGTGCTCCCTTCCCCGCCGGATTCCTTGCCGATGCCGTCCAGAATTTTCGCGACGGCAGGATCGCTGGCGTCGTCGCCTTCGGCGAGCGCCAGCCACACGGTTTCCTGATCGATGCCCACGCCTTGCGGCAAGGCGGCCACGCGTGCACGCAACAGCGCCGAGGCACCTTGCGAAGCGGCGGCCATGCGCAATACATGGCCCTGGGCTGCGGTATGTTCGGCGGCAAGCAGCGCATCGTCCACGCGTCCGTCGGACAGCAGGGATAGCGCACGATAATCGCCATCCAGCGTCGGTGCGCCCGGTTCCAGCAGCAACATGTTGGCCAGCGCAGGCGACATGGCGGCCAGTTGCGGCTGCTCCTGCGTTGCCGTTGCCGGATCGACCAGGCGTGCCAGGCGCAGCACTTCGATCGCCATGGAGTTGCGCAGCATGGGGCTATGCGCCAAGGCCTGCCGATACAGCGCCAGTGCCTGCGGATAGTGTTGTTGCTGGCCTTGCGCGAACGCAGCCCCCATCGCGAACCACGGCGATTGCGGCCAACGCTGTGCACCTTCGGCAAACCTGCGGTCGCGCTCCACGCCCTGCATGCAACGGGTGGCCGCGTAGGCCAGGTCCGGTTGATCGGGCGTCGCTTGCGCCAGGGCCTGGTCGCGCGCGCAAACCACTTCATGCGTGGCGCCCACGTCGTAGTCCTGCTCCAGCCGCATGGCGGCCACGTCGATGGGAAAACGCTTGCGCCGGGCGGCAAACGCATCGTTGAAACCGGGTACGCTGCGCGCCAGTTCCAGCCAGCTCATCAGGTTGGCGGAACCGGGCTGGTCGAATCGCACGTGCGCCAGCATCATCGCCGCGGCGGCTTGTTGATCCTGCACCTGGTCCGCGTAGAACTCCGGCGGCAAGTTGTCCACGCCATCGAGCACGGTGCGCATGCCGGCGCCGTTGCTGGTCTGGATGCGCTGCGGCGGCGCCGTGAACAGATCATCGGCGTGCACCACCTGCCAACGCTGCGGCGGCAGGAAGGACGGCGCCATCCTTGCCGCCGAACCGTACGACGCCACCCACGAATGCAGCGGCGCCGCGGCGGCCACGGTGTAGACGACCTGGCTGTCGGCACGGTTGAGCGGCGCGGAGAAATGCTCGATCGGTTCGCCATCGCTGGTCTGCGCATCCACCTGCACGCTGCCCACGCCGTGCACAGCCACGTCGTCGTGCTGATGTGGCTGCACTGTTACGTGCTGGCCTTGCACGCTGGCGACCACGGTGCGATCCAGCGGGTTGTACACGGTGACGGTGGTGCTTTCGTGCAGCCAGCCGAACGCCAGCACGGAACCGACGATAGCGACGGCGGCCGCGCCGCGCGCCAGGCCGGAAAGACGATCGCCCGCACTGTCGAAGCGTTGCCAGAAACCTTGCTTCGCCTGCCGTCCGCGCTCGGTACCGGGCACCAGCGTGGGATACAGCTTGTGCACGGAAGGCATCTCCGCCGGCGCCTGGCCCAGCGGCACGTCGCGCGTGGCCGCGGCGATCGAGGCTTCCACCGCCAGCAGGTCGTCGAGCGCGGCGCGGCGCAACGCCGACAGCCAGCTGCCGACGCGGTGGATCCAGCCATCGATATGGCGCAACCATTCGTTGATGTTGGCGCGTTCCGGCGCCCGCAGCGTGTAGTCGCCAAGCGCCTGCGGCCAGCTTGCCACGCCCAGCGCGGCCAACAGGCGCGCACCAGGCCGCACGGTGGCGGCTTCGTGGTAGATCCGCGCGAGCGTGCGATGCACGTCGCCGGCGCCGGCCAGGATGCGGCGCACGCCTTTCTCATTGATGCTGCCGCGCGCGGCGGCCTGGCGGTAATCCCTGGCGAGGGCGGCCTGCGCATCGCGCAGATCGGCTTCCGCATGATCGGCGTAATGCAGCACCCGTAATACACCAAGCAGATAATCGCGCCATGCCGGCGCCTGTGTGGCGGCAACTTTCAGATGCAGGCTGCGCACGCGGCGCAAGGTGGAGTGCAGGCTCGATTGCAGGCTCGTACGTTCCTTTTCCACTTCGGCGATCGCCGCCGGCAACTGGCTGCGTTTCAACATGCGCCCGCGGTGGCGGATCACGCCGTCCGGCGCGGTGTAGATACGGTCGCGCAGCGAGCACAACAAGGCATGCTCGCGCTCCAGCGCCTGCAGCCGGTCCAGTTCTTCGCCCAGGCGCGGCGGGTACAGGTCATCCAGCGACAGCGGCAGGCGCGGCACGGCATTGTCGTAGTACAGCTCGTCCGCGTCGGCGACATGGCGTACCGGCGACATGCCTAAGTAGATGCCGCGGTAATCCGCCTTCAAATGCTCGCGCGCGAACTGCTCGTCCAGCCGCTGCAGCGTTTCGGCCAGTTCCACCGGCGGCTGCGTCGGCTTGCCGCCCAGGTCGTGCGTCATGCGCTCGCGCAGGGATGGCGCATCGTCGAAGATCGACCACGCACTGCGCTCGTCGGCCGGCGCAAACAGATAGGTGCGCTTGGCGTTGTTTTCGCGCTCGTGGTTCATCGGGTGGGTCGACCACATGCGCGGCGGTTGCGCCAGTTCGCTCTCGAACACGCGAAACGCCGCGCCGCCCTCGGCCGGCAGCTGCGGGCGATGGGCATACGCCGGATCGTTGTAGATGATGCCGAGCCGATCGGCCAGCGCCAGTTGCACCGCAAAGATGTCGCGCGGCGGACGATTCGCACCCACTTCGCCGCGCAGGAAATTCAGGCTGCGATCCCAGGCATCGTCCGCCACCTTGAGCCGGTGCAGCGCATGCACCAGCGCATCGCTGCCGGTAAGCGATACGGCCACCAGATCCGCCTGCAATTCCATCTCGCGCGCCAACGCACGCTGCGCCAGCACCACCAGCCGGAAGCCGGCATCGACCACAACGCGCAAGGCCCACACCACGATGCCCAGCAGCCAGCCGATCCAGGCGATACGGATGTCCAGCCGGGATATGCCGCGCAGGAAACCATCCAGCGCATCGCGCCGCGTCACGATGTACGCCGCCACCTGCTGCGCCGTATACACCCAGCGTCCCACCGCCATCGAACGCTGGCCGAAGTGGCCGAATTCATGCGCGCACACGGCCTTGAATTCGCCCAGGTTCAGCATGTTCACCAGGCCGAAGCCGATCTCCAGGTTCTTGCGCGAAGGAAACAGCAGATTGAGCAGCGACAGGTCATACGACACTGCCGCATTGACGCGTCCGCTGGCGTACACCTTGTGCGGGCGCGGCGCGCCGGCTTCATCGGCGATGCGATCCAGAAAGGCGAACAGCCGCGGCTGCTCCTTGCGCGTCAACTCGATGCCGTCGGCCTGCGTACCCTTCTTGATGAAGAACAGCGCCTTGAGCAGGAACACCGCAAAAAACAGGCTGCCGCAGCCCACCAGCCCCGCGCCGAACCCGCTGCCATCGAACGCCCGGGCCAGCTCCGTCACCCCGTTGTAGACAAACCAGGCGGCCAGCGCGACATACAGCGCAATGAACAGCAGCAACGCACTCACCGCAAGCCAGGCATGGCGCAGATAGGTACCGCTGGGACGGGTGTAGCCTTCCGGGACGTTGGCCGGGCCGGCCGGGTAGATGACGTTCACGCGCACTTCTCCTTAGCTTGCGATAACTTCGTTTTCAGCTGCCAGCGCGCACGGCCATCCACCACGGGACAGCCGCCGCCGCGCGCCACGAAGGAACGTGCCGGATAAAAAGTGGTGCCTTGCGTGCACGCCAAGTCAGGCGTGCTCCCCCTTCATCCCTGGCTTCCCCCATACAGCGCGTTTCCGCGCCGCGACACTATCGCCGTTTCCGTGGTGCGGTGGAAGGGGGTGGCGCGAATCTCGCTGGCGTTGAGGCGGGCATTTATCTTGCTAGCAGCGTGGCCGTGGCATGGCATTCAATCCAGTGACCGCGCGAATTCGCCCGATGCGTGCATGACAAAACGACGCACCCGGCCCGGGGATGCGGTGCGAGGTGATCTGGATCAACGGCCGATACGGCTGCAGCTAGAACAAAGCAGAGGCAGATCCGTAGGTCTATGGGTAAGCGCGGGCTACAGGTTCTAAGTCCACAACCGGATGAGGTGCGAAGGGGTAAGCGAAGCGCATCATCCTGGTGAGTACGAGTTACGCATGCAACGACTCTACCCTCACCTCCGCCACCCCCAGCAATCCGGCTAGCGGCACCTCCACCCTCGTCTGCTGCGGGCTGACCGCAAGCCCCTTTTCACGCAACATGGCGAGGAACATCTCGGCCAGCGGCATCACCATATGTTGTCCCCAGCAGCGTTCGGACTTGTGACCGAAAGGCAGGTAACCGGGATGATGGTCAGGGTTGAGGCTGTTCCAGCGCTCCGGCAGGAATTCGTCCGGATCGTCCCACAACGCCGGATCGCGATGGCTCAGCAGCGGCAGGACCAGGACGTCGTCTTTCGGCCTGATGCGCGCGTCGAGCGCAGGATATTCGGGTGAAGCATTGCGCAGCATGTTCCACGACGGCGGCAACAGCCGCAGGGCTTCGTAAAGAATGTTACGGTTGGACCAGTCGTCGTCGAACGGCGAACCCAGCCAGAGCGCGTTCGCCACCAAGGTGGAAATGGTGAAACAGACCGGCGCCGCCGTGCGCCGGTAAAGACCCATCGCATAACGGCGTTCGTGGTAACCCGCTGCATGGGCGACCGACGCCGCGATCGCGGAAGCCTCCGGCAGCAACGTCAACGGAAACAAGGCGCCCGTGGCAATCACCGCCCAGGTGAGCTTGGGCGTCAATTCCAGCACGCGATCCATCAGAAAGCGCAAGCGTCGCGGATCGTTGCCAAGCATAAGATCGCGCAGATACACGTGCCCCACGTGCGGCCATGGGCCGGACAGGTCGACCTCGGTGGGTACGGCTTTCTTCAGCGCCGCACGCACGTCACGGCCAATGGCCTGCATCGACTTCAAGGCATCCGCACGCGGAATGGATCGCCCATGCAGCGGCTTGAACGTAGGGCGCTCGAACTCCGTCGCCGCCCTGGCATTGAGAATCCGATCGGACAACTCGGCCCCGGCCACGCCAACGGTGTCGTCATCGAGACGAAACAGATCCTTGCCGCGGTGATCGCGCAAAAGCGCTGCAAGCCTTGGGGCAAAGACGGTGGTCCGGACACGCCTGCCGGAGATGCGCATATCCATGGACGATCTCGCGTTTGAATGGAGGGGTCCCGCGTCCGGCGATATCGATGCATCCATCACCGGAAGCGGGGTACATCATCACCGTGTTGCCGATATCAGGAACACGGTTCGATCGCTCAGTACCAGATGTACCAGGCGTATTCCTTCAGGCTCTTCTCGCGGGCAAACAGGTTCTTCAGAGCAAACAGCGTCTTCATGGTTGGCACCTTTTCAGTGAATGACCCATCGGGCCGAATCAAACGTTCAAGTAGTGCATGTCATGCGAGGCACGCAGACCGCGCGCATCCACGCGCCCCGTCTGAAACGCTACGTGCCTCATGGCAACCTTACGACCTCTGGCAAGGACATTAAGTTATCCATCCGGGCCAATAGCGAATACTGTGAAGTGGTGGACAAGCGTCGTCACGCAGGTTTTACGAAGTTGTGCGTGGGCCAATTGCTGGGCGCCGCGGTTTTTCATTTCGCAGGAAATGTCTCAACCAACAAAACACGCATGCATCGGGATGCGGAAAAAAGTCGGTGCACACTCATCCCGCCGATCCTGCGCAGGATCGGGCAAAAACCAGCCAGATTGCGGCATTCAATGACCACCAGCACAAGCGCTATCGTGCAGCCTGCGATACCTTCCCCAGCCTCCCGTCCCGCCAACCTGCAAGAGGCCCGCCATGCTCACGTTGACCATCAACGGCCAGCAACATTCCTTCGATGGCCCGCCCGAGATGCCCCTGCTTTGGTATCTGCGCGACACGCTCGGCCATACCGGCACCAAATTCGGCTGCGGTATGGCCTTGTGCGGCGCATGCACCGTGCATCTGGATGGCGCGGCCGTGCGTTCCTGTGTCACGCCGGTGGTCGCTGCAGTGGGCAAGCAGGTCACTACCATCGAGGGACTGTCGCCGGATGGCAGCCATCCGGTGCAACGCGCCTGGATGACGCTCAACGTGGCGCAATGCGGTTACTGCCAGGCCGGACAGATCATGCAGGCGGCCTCGCTGCTCAAGAGCAAGCCGCATCCCAGCGATGCGGACATCGATGCCGCCATGTCCGGCAACATCTGCCGGTGCGGCACGTACACGCGCATCCGCGATGCGATCAAGCTCGCCGCCGGCGAAGGGAGTGCCGCATGAGCCGCGACAGCCTGCATATCTGCAACGAAAGCCGCCGCGCCTTCGTGCTCGGCTTCGGCGCCGGCAGCCTGTTGCTGGCGTTCGGCCTGCCTGTGTTCGCACGTGCGGCGGATGCGCCCAGGAAAAAACAGTACGGCGGCGAGGCCACCGAGCATGGCCTGCGCGACGATCCGCACCTGTTCGTCGAGATCGCGCCGGACGGTACCGTGACGGTGGTGTGCATCCGTTCCGAAATGGGCCAGGGTGTGCGCACCAGCGTGGCGATGGTGGTGGCCGATGAACTGGGCGCCGACTGGCCGCGGGTGAAAGTGCGGCAGGCGCCGGGCGATGAAGTGACCTACGGCAACCAGGACACCGACGGTTCGCGCAGCCTGCGCCAGAGTTTTGCCGCCCTGCGCCGCGCCGGTGCCGCGGCGCGCACCATGCTGGAACAGGCCGCCGCCACGCAGTGGGGCGTACCGCTGAGCCAGGTGAAAGCGGGCCTCCACGAAGTGGTGGACAGCAAGAGCGGCCGCAAGCTCGGTTTCGGCGCACTCGCCGCCAAGGCCGCCGCGCTGCCCGCGCCCGATCCGAACACGCTGGCGCTGAAATCGCCGGCAGAATTCCGCTATATCGGCAAAGGCCGGACAGCGCTGATCGACAACCACGACATCGTCACCGGCCGTGCGCAGTACGGCATCGACACGCGCCTGGACGGCATGCTGTATGCGGTGATCGCGCGGCCGCCGGTGTACGGCGACAAGCTTGCCTCGTTCGATGGCAGCGCCGCGGAGAAAATGCCGGGCGTGGCGAAAGTGATGACCCTGGCGCCCACGCCACTGCCCAGCGGCTTCCAGCCGCTGGGCGGCGTCGCCGTGATCGCCGACAACAGCTGGACGGCCATCAAGGCGCGCGAACAACTGAAGCTCGACTGGGCGAGCGGCCCGAACGCCCACTACGATTCCGTCGCCTACCACGCGCAACTCGACGCCGCCAACCGCAAGCCAGGCAAGCTCGTGCGCAACGACGGCAACGTCGAGCAGGCTTTGAACAGCGCCGCCAAACGCGTCACCGCCGATTACTACATACCGCATCTCGCCCATGCCACCATGGAGCCGCCGTGCGCGGTGGCGAGCGTTACCGGCGATCGCTGCGAAGTGTGGGCGCCCACACAGGCGCCGCAGGACGTGCGCAACGAACTGGTCAAGGCGCTGGGTATTCCCGATGCAAACATCACCGTGCACGTCACCCTGCTCGGCGGTGGCTTCGGGCGCAAATCCAAGCCCGATTACGTGGTGGAAGCCGCCCTGCTCTCGCGCGCCATCGGCAAGCCGGTCAAGCTGCTGTGGACGCGCGAGGACGACATCGTCAACGATTATTTCCACGCCGTATCGGCCGAGCATTTCGAGGCGGCGCTGGATGGTGCGGGCAAGGTGGCCGGCTGGCTGCATCGCACGGTGGCGCCCTCGATCGCCTCCACCTTCCAGCCCGGCGTCGACCACGAGCAAGCCGGCGAATTGAACCAGGGCATCATCGACCTGCCCTTTGCCATTCCCAACGTGCGCATCGAAAACCCCGCCATCGACGCGCATACCCGCATCGGCTGGTTCCGCTCGGTGTACAACATTCCGCATGCCTACGGCATCCAGAGTTTCGTGGCCGAGCTGGCGCACGCCGCCGGACGCGACCACCGCGATTTCCTGCTGGAACTGCTCGGCCCCGACCGTCAATTCCAGCCCGTGACGCAGATGCCGTTTACCGACTACGGCGAAGACCCCGCGCTTTTTCCGATCGACACCAGGCGCATGAAGCGCGTGATCGAAACCGTGACGGCCGCGGCCGACTGGGACCGGAAGCGGCCCAAGGGAAGCGGCCTTGGCCTGGCGGCGCATCGCAGCTTCGTTACCTACACCGCTGCAGTGATCGAGGTGGAAACCAGCCCCGACGGCAAACTGAGCATTCCGCGCGTGAACATTGCCATCGACTGCGGACCGCAGGTGAATCCGGAACGCGTGCGCTCGCAATTGGAAGGCGCGGTGATCATGGGACTTGGCCTGGCCCTGCATGGCGAAATCAGCTTCAAGGATGGCCGCGCCCAGCAATCCAACTTCAACGATTTCCTGGTGCTGCGCATGAACGAAGCGCCGCGCGAGATCCACGTGCACATGGTGGCGGCGGATGATTTCTCCGTGCCATTGAGCGGCGTGGGCGAACCGGGACTGCCGCCGATTGCGCCAGCATTGACCAATGCGATTTTTGCGGCGACCGGGCAGCGGATTCGTGCGTTGCCGGTGCGGCAGCAGTGGGTGAAGGCGAAGCAGGTGGCGTGAGGCGTTGCCCCGGCCCATCAATCGTAGGTTGGGATGCAATCCCAGCATGTATTGGCATGGCGATGCTGGGATTTCATCCCAGCCTACAAAGCTGAAACGCACCGCAAGGTCAGGACACGCGCAACACCGCCGCACCGCTCAACCGCCCTTCCCGCAAATCCTGCAAAGCCTGGTTGGCCTGCTCCAGTGGATATACATGCGTGGACGTGTGGACGCTGCTGCACGCCTCGTCCGCAAAGAAGGTCCGCGCATCGCCGCGCGTAAGATTGGCGACCGACACCACTTCCCGTTCCTCCCACAGCCAGCGATAGGGAAACGAGGGGATGTCGGACATATGGATGCCGCCGCATACCACCCGTCCACCTTTCTTCACCGCACGCAAGGCCTGCGGAACCAGCGCACCTACCGGCGCGAACAGGATGGCGGCATCCAGGTGTACCGGCGGCATGTCGTCGGACGAACCGGCCCATGCCGCGCCGAGTGACAACGCAAACGCCTGCGCCGCGGTGTCGCCGGCGCGGGTGAAGGCATACACGCTACGCCCCTGCTTGCGCGCGATCTGCGTGATGATGTGCGCCGCCGCGCCGAAACCGTAAAGCCCTAGACGTTGGCCTGCGCCGGCTTTGTTCAAGCAGCGCCAGCCGATCAAGCCGGCGCAAAGCAGCGGCGCCAGCGCGACCGGATCGGCATCAGCAGGAAGACGCACGCAGTAATCCGCGCGCGCAACGATATGCGTGGCGTAGCCGCCCGGTCGCGTATAGCCGGTGAACGCCGGGGCATCGCACAGGTTTTCGCGTTCTTCCCGGCAGTATTCGCAATGGCCGCAGGCGCCGCCCAGCCACGGCACGCCCATGCGCATGCCCAGTTCCACGCCGGTAACGCCTGGTCCCAGCGCGTCGACGATGCCCACGCATTCGTGCCCTGGAATCAGCGGCATGACGATATCCGGCAACTCGCCATCCACCACGTGCAAATCGGTGCGGCATACGCCGCATGCCTCCACGCGCAAGCGCACTTCGCCGGGCGCCGGCGCGGCATCGGGCAGTTCCTGCCAGGTCAACGGCGTACCGATCTTGTTCAACACCATCGCGTGCATGACGCGCGCCTCAACCGGAAATGGATACAGCATGGCGCAGAACCGCGCGCCACCGAATTGACCTGGCTCAAGATGCCTTGCATCCGGCCCGGGCACGATCCAGGCACCAACTTTTCCTGCTGCCTGGAGGCCTCATGTTCAAGCGCATCCTGCTTCCGACCGATGGCTCGGAACTGTCGTTGAAAGCGGTCCGGCTGGGCGTGGACCTGGCCAAGACCTGCGGCGCCGCCGTGATCGCACTGCACGCGATACCGCCGGCGCAAACCATTGCCTACATGGCCGAGATCATGGCTTCGATCGAGTTTGATTACGCCAAGGAAGCCACCCGTTTCGCCGAACGCTATCTGGAAGATGCCCGCGCGATCGCCGAGCAGGCCGGCGTGCCGTTCGATCGCCTGCTGCTGTTCGGCACCCAGCCGCACCAGGCCATCATGCAGACCGCGACGGAGCGGCAATGCGATCTGATCGTGATGGCGGCGCATGGCTGGCAAGGGCTGGCGCGCTTGTTGATGGGCAGCGAGACGCACAAGGTGATCCTGAAGTCGCCGGTGCCTGTGTTGGTTTGTCATTGAGTTTTTTGCTTGCAAAGCTGGAGTTATCGCCCCAGCTTTCTTGTATCTCGGCGTTCGCGAGGATATATCCCCTCCCCTGCAAGCAGCTTGATTGGCGTCGAGTCTCAGTAACCCCTCATCGTCGCCGGCGAAGGCCGGGATACTCGCCACGATGCACTCCCTCCCCTGCGGCAGTAGGGGAGGGTTGGGGTGGGGTTGCTTGGGCTTTAGCACACCGCTGAATTTCCTGAGGAAGGGTATGGAGGCGATGGTCGGCACCCGCCGCTCGCTGCGCTCGCACCCCACCCTAGCCCTCCCCTACTGCCGCAGGGGAGGGAATAGTTTCCCGCGATGATCCAGATGCCATCAAGATTGCTTGACGCCATCTACGCCGCCCGCTTCGCTTCCTCCCCGCCATACTTGCCATCCCCATTCCCGCGCAGCGCATACGGATAAACCATCCCGCTCAGCATCGCTTCCGACATCATGCCGCATGCATTGAGATACGCATCCGTCCACCACAGCGCCGGTGCCATGAACCACGTCCATAGCGCAAACGGCGCATAAGGGCCTTCGCCGGCAAACGCCTCGAACGGGGCGTAGCGGGTATCGAAATCGTAAAGCGAGGTGCTCATGACACTCTCCTCCCTTCCAGCAGTGATGGGGACCGGGCCCGCATGAGTCCGGCCGTATGCGCGGCGATCATCGCTTCTTCGTCGGTGGCAATCACAAGCACGCGCACGGCGCTGCGCGGGGTACTGATCGAGGTTTCGTGCCGGTCGTTGGCAAGCTCGTCGCATTCCACGCCCAGCCACGCCAGCGCATCGCACACTTCGGAACGGATGCAGGCGGCGTGTTCGCCGATGCCGGCGGAAAACACCAGCGCATCCAGGCCGCCCAGTACGGCGGTCAAGGCCCCGATCTCCTTCACGATGCGATAAACGAACAAGTCGATCGCCTCCCTCGCGTGGACATCTTCGCTTTCCAGCAAGCTGCGCATGTCGTTGCTGATGCCCGACACGCCGAGCAGGCCGCAGTCGTGGTAAAGCAGGCGTTCGACCGCGGCCGCGTTCAGCCCGCAGGCGTTTTGCAGATAAAGCACCACTCCCGGGTCGATACTACCGCAACGCGTGCCCATCATCAGGCCATCCAGCGCGGTGAAGCTCATGCTGGTGTCGATGCTGCGTCCATGCCGCATCGCGCACACGCTGGCGCCGTTGCCCAGGTGCGCCATGATCACGCGTCCTTTGGAAAGCGTGGGCGCCAGGGCGCGCAGTCGGCCGGCCAGGTATTCGTAGGAGATGCCATGGAACCCGTAGCGGCGCACGCCCGCCTCGGCATACGACCGCGGCAGCGGCAAACGCTGCGCCACCGCAGGCATGTCGTGATGGAACGCAGTGTCGAAACAGGCCACTTGCAGCAGGTCCGGGCGCAGGCTGCTTACCGCCTTGACCGCGGCCAGATTGTGCGGCTGGTGGAGCGGCGCCAGCGGCACCAGCTTCTCCAGTTCCGCCAGCACTGCCGGGTCGATCCGCACGGGCTGGTGGAACAACGTGCCGCCATGCACCACGCGATGGCCGACGGCGACCAGCGCTTCATCGCCCAGATGCGCGGTGATCCATGCCAGCAACGGCTGCAGCAGTTGCTCGTGCGAGGCTGCTGCAGCGGGTTGCCACGTGCAGCTTTCCAGCACGGCGCCGTCAGGCGCGCACGCCGTGAAGCGCGGCGCCTCGCCAATGCCTTCGATCATGCCGTGCGAGATCAGGCGCTGCGTGCTGTGGCCCACCTCGTACAACGCGAACTTGATGCTCGACGAACCCGCGTTGAGGGTAAGCACGGCCTTGGGCATGTCAGTGTCCCACCAGGGCTTCAACCATGCTCTTGGACGCCTGCGCCACCAGCACGGCAACGGCGCAGGATGCAATGCGCGCACGCGGCGTATCGGCGCGGCTGCTGAGAACGATCGGCACCTGTGCGCCCATCACGATGCCGGCCGCCTCGGCGCCGCCAAGAAACGAGAGCTGCTTGGCCAGCATGTTGCCCGATTCGAGATCGGGCACGACAAGGATGTCGGCTTCGCCCGCCACTCGCGAAACAATGCCTTTTTCCAGTGCTGCCGCGGCATCGATCGCATTGTCGAACGCGAGCGGGCCGTCGACGATGCCGCCGGTGATCTGGCCGCGTTCGGCCATCTTGCATAGCGCCGCCGCATCCACCGTGGAAGGCAAGGCGGGGGTGATCGTTTCCACCGCGGAAAGCACGGCCACCTTGGGGTTGTCGACGCCGATGACATGCGCCAGGTCGATGGCGTTCTGCACGATGTCGCGCTTTTCCATCAGTGTGGGAAAAATATTGATCGCTGCATCCGTCACCAGCAGCAGGCGCGTGTAATTGGGTACGTCCATCAGGAATACGTGGCTGAGGCGGCGGTTGGTGCGCAGTCCGTCTGGTGCGCACACCGCGTGCATGAATTCATCCGTGTGCAGCGAGCCTTTCATCAGCAGCCTGGCTTCGCCGCGCTTGACCAGGCTCACGGCTTGCGCCGCGGCGGCATGGCTGTGCGGCGCATCCACGATGCGAAAGCGCGCCAACTCGACGCCTGCACGTTGCGCCGCCGCACCGATCTTGCCCGCTGGCCCGACGAAGATCGGCGTGATCAACCCTTCCTCGGCGGCTTCGACCGCCGCGGCGACCGTCACCTCGTCGCACGGATGCGCAATCGCGGTGGGAATGGCCGCACCGGGCTGCACGCGGGTCAGCAAGGCGCGAAAACGATGGCGATGGGCAATGACTTCATGCATGGCGGCGCATCCGTATCAATACATGTGCTGGCCGCCGTTCATGGCGAGATTGCTGCCCGTCATGAACGCGGCGGCATCGCTGCAGACAAACGCCACCAAGGCGGCGATTTCGTCCGGCCGCCCGAGGCGTCCCACCGGAATCTGCGGAATCACCTTGCTTTCCAGCACCTCCTTGGGCACCGACGCCACCATGTGCGTGTTGGTATAGCCCGGCGATACCGTGTTGACGGTAACGCCATGCCGCGCGACCTCCAGCGCCAGCGATTCGGTAAAGCCATGAATGCCGGCCTTGGCCGCGGCGTAATTGCACTGGCCGTACTGCCCTTTGGTGCCGTTGATCGAACCGATGTTGACGATGCGGCCCCAGCCGCGCTCGGTCATGTCCGCGCAGAACTGCTTGGTCACGTTGAACATGGAATCGAGGTCGGTATGCATGACCATTTCCCAGTCGTCGCGGCTCATCTTCAAAAAGCGGCCGTCGCGCGTGATACCGGCGTTGTTGACCAGGATATCCACCTTGTAGCCATCCTTGGCGATGTCGCCGGCCATGCGCTGGCACGAGGCGAAATCGGCCACGTCCACGCCGTACGCCTTGAAGCGATAGCCCTGCGCCAATTGATCGCGCAGCCAGGCGTCGGCGTGGTCGTTGTGCGGTGAATGCGTGACCAGCACGGCGCAGCCTGCATCGTGCAGGGCCTGGGCAATGGCCTCGCCGATGCCGCCCATGCCGCCGGTCACCAGCGCCACATGCTGGGGGGTCATGACTTGCCTCCCGTCGTGGCAGCCGCGTTGGCGAACAGCTTGAAGAAATCGCCCATCGACGTATTGAACGGCCTGGCCGCTTCCAGGCCGCCCATGGCCTTGGTGGTCTCGCGCTGCCACATCAGGAACGCATCCTGCAGACCGGAAAGAAAGCGCGTCTGGTTGGTGACGGCCGCCTGCGCCACGGCCTGCGCATCGCCCACGCGTTCCTGCGCCAGGCGCAGAAAGGTTTCGCCAGGAATCGCCGCCAGGGATTGCCAGTTGTCGTCCAGCGATACTCTGTCGATCTCCTGCTGGGTTTCGGCGATGCTTTCGCCCACCGCATGCTCGAACGTATCGATCCAGCGCTGGCCGCACTCTTTCAGCAGCTTGTTGGTACGCAGCGCGAATTGCAGGTTGGCCTTGTACAGTTCGAAGGGGATATCGGTTTGGGGATTGGTCGTAGCCATGATGGTTTCCTCAGGGAGTGAAGGTGTTGCTCCTTGCAATGAAGTGTCACGTCCGGGAACGGCGTGACGAGTGACGCTGCGCTGCTGTTGCTGTCATGACAGTCAGGCAGGTGGATGCCGGATCAAATACCGTGCGGCCATGATCATTTCTCCAGCACGTAGCGCCCAGGCGCCCGCGGCAGCTCGCTTTCATGGCTGCCGGGCAAGCCCATCGGTGGCGGCGCCACCGGCGCGCCCGAATGCGCATTCAACCAATCCACCCATGCGGGCCACCACGAGCCATCCTTACGCTCCGCCTGTGACAGCCAGGTTTCCGCCGCCAGCGTGGGCGCGCCGCGCGGGCGCACCCGCATGCGGAAACGCCGGCCCGGATGTCCCGGCTCGCTGACGATGCCCGCGTTATGGCCGCCGCTGGTGAGCAGGAACGTCACCTCGCCCGCGAACAGGTGATGCAGCTTGTAGACCGAATGCCACGGCGCCACATGATCGGTTTCGGTGGCGACGCAGAACACCGCTGCCGCAATGTCCTTCAGCTCCACCGGCTTGCCGTTCACCCGATAACGCCCTTCGGCGAGATCATTGTTCAAATACAGGTGGCGCAGGTATTGCGAATGCATGGTGGCGGGCATGCGCGTGGCGTCCGCGTTCCAGGCCATCAGATCGTTCATGCCGCGGCGCTCGCCGAGCAGATAGTCATTGACCATCCGCGACCACAGCAGATCGTACGAACGAAGCATCTGGAATGCGCCCGTCATCTGCGACGCGGAGAGATAACCGGCCTGCCCCATCTGGTCTTCCAGCAGGGAAATCTCGCTTTCGTCCACGAACAGGCCCAGCTCGCCCGGCTCGGTGAAATCGGTTTGCGCAGCCAGCAAGGTGATCGACTTCAAGCGGTCGTCGCCTTCGCGCGCCATCGCCGCGGCGGCGATCGACAGCAGCGTGCCGCCCAGGCAATAGCCCACCGCATGCACGCGCCGCTTGGGCAGCACGCCGTTCACCGCGGCGAGCGCGTCGCGTACACCGAGGTTGAGGTAATCGTCCATGGAAAGACCGGCGTCGGAGCGGTTCGGGTTTTTCCATGACAGGCAGAACACCGTATAACCCTGCGCCACCAGGTAACGGATCAACGAGTTCTCCCGCGACAGGTCCAGTACGTAGTACTTCATGATCCACGCGGGCACGATCAGGATCGGCTCGGGGCGCACCGTTCCAGTCGACGGCGTGTACTGGATCAATTCGATCAACGGGTTTTGCAGCACTACGCGCCCCGGTGTCGCCGCCACGTCGCGCCCGACCTGGAAGCACTCGCTGCCCGGTTCGGCCACGCCGCTGATGGTGCGCAGCAGGTCATCCATCCAATTGAGCGCACCGCGGACCAGATTGCTGCCGCCTTCTTCCTGCGTGCGCTGGAGCACGACCGGATTGGTGAACAGGAAATTGCCCGGCGAAAGCACGTCCAGCCACTGGCGCGCAACGAACTCCATCACCTGCTGATGATGGCCCGATACGCCATGCAGGTCGGTAGTGGCCGCATGCCACCAGCGTTGCTGCAGCAGAAAACACTGTTGCAGCACGTTGAACGGCCATAGCTGCCACGCCGGATCGGCAAAGCGGCGATCGTTGGCCGACAGTTCGGCGCATGGCGCGGCATTGCCGTGGCCGTCGCCTGGCAGCGCGCATTGACAGGCGTACGCCTGCAACTGCCTTGCCTGCGCCAGCCCCAGCTGCAACAGGTCGAAACGCTTGCCCGGCGAACGCAGCAGGTGCACCAGCCAGTCGGCAAACGCCAGATACAGCGATTCCATCGACAACGACGCGCTCCAGCGCGCCTGCAGCGCATGCACGGGCGGGTCCAGGGCGATGGCGGCAGGCACCTTCAGGTGGGTCACGGCATGATCCTCGATGATGGGATTACCGTGACATGCCTGGGGTGGCGGCTGGTTGATGCAGGTCAAGCGGAGTGGGGATGGACATGGGCGCCGCAGGCGCAATGCTTCGACCATAAGGCCCGCGTGGAGGCTATTTCAGGGCAGGTTCGTCATTCCGGCGAACGCCGGAATGACGACACGCTTCGAAATGGCATCAGCACGTAGGTTTTGCCTCACCGCCAACCTACATCGCTTCTCCTTCACCACTCACCCACGAAAAATATCGAACGGCTCCACCTTCAACACCTTCCGGATGCTGATATAGCTGGACACGGCCGCAATCAAGATCACCATCCCCAACGCCAATACCAGATTGGTCAGCGTGATCAACGCCGCGTAATCGGGCAGGCGCCAGCGTGCGACGGTGATCATCAACGCGCACAGCCCGCAGCCGAGTCCGTAACCGGTGAGGCTGGTGAAAGTCACCTGGAACAGGATCATATAGGTCAGTTCGTAGCCCTTGGCGCCGATCGCCTTGAGCGCGCCGAACTTGTCCAGGTTTTCCAGCACGAAGGTATAGAACGTCTGCGCGGAAATGGTCAGGCCCACGATGAAGCTGATGATGGTCATCAGCATGATGTTGGTGCCGACGCCGGTCTGGTATTTGTAGAAGGCGGCGATGCGCTGGTCGAACTCATCCTTGGTCAACGCGAGATACCCCAACGCCGCCACCTCGCGCTTGATGGCGGGGATCGCCTGCGGGTTGGAGGGTTCGGCCAGGATGTAGGAGATGGTGAAGCGCGGATTGGGGATGTATTCGATGGCACGGCGATAAGTGGTGTAGAGCGTGGGAACGCCGAACAAGCCCGAGGCATTCACTTTCGCGATGCCTACGACCACGCCGCGGTGATCGTTCAGTTCGAATGCCGTACCCACCGGCGGCTTGCCGAGCTTGCCGTATTCGGCATCGTCCACCACGATGAAGGCGTTCTCGGCGTAGATATCCTGGATCTGCCCCTGCTCCAGCGCGGGCCGGCCAAGCAAGCTGGTATCGTCCAGCCCCATCACGGTCACCGCCTGGTACGTGCCATCTTTCAGTCTTACCTGCGCACCACCGGAATACAGCGGCACCGCATAGCGCACGCCGCGGATGCTGCGCACGGCATCGAGCAGGTAATCGGGCATGGGAATGCTGCTGGCTACCGTCTGCACGGCCGGGTCCATGATCCAGATGGTCGCGCCCACGTTGGCGACGGTGGCGGCCGAACGGTTGAGGATGCCCGCAAACAGCGAGGTCATTTCCACCATCAGGAACACCGCGAAGGTAATGCCGAGCAGCAGTGCGGAAAATTTGCCGCGGTCGTTCACCAGCAGTTTGTAGGCCAGCTTGAACATGCCGCTGTATTTCATCGGTGCCGCCCCGCCTTTGCCGTGCTCACCGCCACGTCATTCTCCATGCCGTGCCACCCGCCGCCGCCCAAGGCGATGTAGAGCGCCACCGTGTCCTGATAGCGCTGGGCCAGCGCCTGCAGGTAGGCGATGCGGGCCTGGCGGTATTGCGCATCGGCCACCAGCACCTGCACGTTATTGGACAAACCGGCCGCGTAGTTGGCCTGCACCAGTTGCAGGGCTTCGGCCGCATCGCGCTGCGCTTCGTCATTGGCCTGCAGGCTTTCCGCATCGTGCTGCAGGGCTTTCAACACGTCGGCCACCTGCTGGAACGCCGCCAGCACGGTGCTGCGATAGCTTTGCAGCGACGACTGGTAGGCGTCGATGGCCGCCTTGCGATTGAACCAGCGCGTACCGCCCTGGAAGACCGGCTGCAGCACGGACGCATCGCCACTCCAGAAGCGGCTCTTGCCCTGGCCCAGCGCACCGGTGGTGTTGGCTTCGGCGCCGTAGTCGCCGCTCAGGCTGATGCTTGGAAACAGCGCCGCCGTCGCCACGCCGATGTTGGCGCTGGCCTGGTGCAGGCGTGCCTCGGCGGCCAGGATGTCCGGACGCTGGCGCACCAGCTCCGACGGCAGGCTGACCGGCAGCGTCGCCGGCAGATGCAACGCGGCGAAATCAATATCCGGTATGCGCGCCTCGCCCGGTGTCTGGCCGAGCAGCGTATGCAGCAGATGATCGGCCTGGTCGCGCTTCAACGCCAGCGACGCCAGTTGCGCGATATTCAAGGCACGCGCGCTGCGCAGGCTGAGCAGGTCGGTATAGGCTTCCCCGCCGCCGCGGATGCGCGCATCCACCAGGTCCAGCTGCTGCGTCTGCAGGGAAATGAGCTGGCGCATCGCGGTGATTTCATCGGCATAGGCCTGGCGTGCCAGCGCCGTATTCACCACGTTGCCGATCAGCGTCTGGTAGGCGCCTTGCAGCGTATAGCGCTGCGTATCCACGCCGGCATGCAGCGCCTCCACCGTACGCCGTTCGCCGCCGAACAGATCGAGCGCGTAGCTGACTGTGGCGCCGAGCGTAAACAGGTTGAAGATGCCGCCGCGCAGCCCGAGTCCAGCCGGCGTCGAGCGCTCACGCGCGGCGCCGAGATTGCCGCCGATCTGCGGAAAGAAAATGCCCTGCCCCGCGCGCAGACTGTCCTGCGCCTGCTGCAGGCTGGCTTGCGCCACCTGCAAGTCGGGATTGCCGGCGATGGCTTGCGACACCAGCGCGTCGATGGCCTCGGAGTGCAGCGCATGCCACCAGGTGGCGCTGACGTCGGCGCCGTAGCGGAAGTGCTGGGTCTGGCCGATGGCAGTGGTGTAGACGGGAAGATCGTTGCGCGGCAGATAGCGCGCATTCGGCGGTGCGGCGGGACGCTTGAAGTCGGGACCGACGGCGCAGGCGGACAAGGTCCAGGCAAGCAGCAACGGCAGCAGTGCGTGGCGCGCCGAAGCGGCCTGTTCCCGGCGCCTGGCGTGCGAACGGAACGCGGATATATCGTGGCGCCTATTTCTCGCCCACATACACATCCACCTGCTGCCCCGGAAAGATCGCGACGTCGGCCGGCTTCCTGAACCGGAAGATCACCGGCAGCACGCGCAGATCCACGCGCTCCTGGCGCTGGTTGGAAAGCTCGATCTTCGGCGTGATGTACGGCTGGATGCGCACAAACTCGAGCGGGATCTTCACGTCCGCACCACGCAACGACAGCTGCGCGCGCATGCGGCCGGCCGGCGGCAGGCGGGAAACGAGAATTTCGTCAATGAAGCAGCGCACCGACAGATAAGCCTGGGGCTGGCCCATCACCACCACCGGATCGCTGCCCTGCGTATAGCTGTCATAGGCGCCTTGTGGCGAAACGTAACTGCCCGGCGCCGTGTTGATGGCCAGCACCACGCCGTCGGCCGGCGCGCGCAAGGTGAATTTCTGCAGCAGCGCATGCGACGACTCGTAAGCCTGTTCCAGCGCGTTGTATTGCGCCTGCTGGTTGTGGATGTCGTAGACCCATGCACCGGCGCGGGTCAGCGCGTATTGGCGGTGGGCGTAATGCAGGTTGGCCTGTGCGGTTTGCACGGCATCGCGCGCGCTATCGAGCGCATCCTTGCTGACCGAGCGCGGATCGATGCGATAGGAATGCAGCTGTTTGTCATAGGCATCGCTGGCGGTTTGCACACCCGCCTGCGCTTGCGCCACCTGCGCGGCAACAACGTCCAGCGTTTCCTTGCGCGGCTCGGCCTGCAACGCCTGAAGCTGCGCCAGCGCGGCTTCGGCCTGGTGCTGCTGTTGCGCCACCGCCGCCCGCTGCACCGATTCGTCCACCATCACCAGCGGCTGGCCGGCCTTGACGCGCTCGCCTTCATGCACGGCGATCTGCGTGACGCGGCCGGATACATCCGGATAGATGTTGATGTTCTCGCCGCTGCCTTGATCGCTCTCCACGATGCCGTTGGTGTAGATGCCGCCGGCATAGGGATTGGCGGGCGGACTGAATACCGGCGGCAGCGGCGCTTTCTGCTGGCCATAGATGTACGCGCTGGCCAGCGCGAACAACACGCCGCATCCGGCCAGGCCAAAGATGATTCGATTGTTCATGGCGCCGCGCTCGCATGGTCGGTGATGCGCCCGTCCTCCATGTGCATCACGCGATCGGCGAATTCGAAGATGCGCGCATCGTGCGTGACGATCAGGATGCAACGATGGGGATTAAGCACGTGCTCCCGCACGAACTGCAGAATCATCCGGCCGGTATCGCCATCCAGCGATGCGGTCGGCTCGTCCAGGATGAGCAGCTCCGGATCGCCCACCAGCGCACGCGCGATCGCCACGCGTTGCTGCTCGCCGCCACTGAGCTTGACCGGCGGCAGCTGGGCCCGGTTTTCCAGCCCGACGATCGCCAGCGCCTGCACGCCTTTGGCCACCGACGCATCCCAGTCCTGGTGCCGCAGCACCAGCGGGATGGCGACGTTCTCCGCCGTGGTGAGCCTTGGAAACAGGTGAAAATCCTGGAACACGAAGCCGATGGTGTTCAGGCGGAACTCGGCCAGCTCGTCGGCGCTCATCTGCCACAGCCCGGCGCCCTTGACGGTCACCTCGCCGGCGGTAGGCCGCAGGATGCCCGAGATCATGCTCAGCAGCGTCGTCTTGCCGCTGCCGGAAGGGCCGACGATAAACAGGATTTCCCCGTAACACGCCTCGAACGTCGCATCGCGCACGGCGACCGTCACCGCCTCCCCCTCGCCGAAGGATTTGCTAAGCCCAGTAGCTTGGATGGCGGCCGTCTTCATGCCGACACTCTAGGCAGCGCATCCAGCGCGGCGATTGAGGGAAATCAAGTCGTTCTCCATCCGCCGCGAGCATCCGCGTAGGTCGGGATGAAATCCCGGCATCACCATGCCGACCCAGGCCGGACTGCATCCCCACCTGCATGCGGCAATCGTCGCCATCAGCCAAACCGCTCTCGCGGCTGCATCGCATCACGCACCAGCGTATGCTTCCAGCGTGGCGACATACCCTTGAGAGAACTCCGGATGCCCCTCTCCCCGAGCCCAGCTTCATCGCCAAGCCCGCAAGCCCATGTGCTGGTGGTGGATGACGACCCGGACATCACCCAGATCTTGAACCGCTATTTCACCACGCAAGGGTTCAAGGTGAGCATCGCAAGCGACGGAACCCAGCTGCGCCAGACCATCGGCAGCGAAACCGTCGACATCGTGATGCTCGACCTGGGCCTACCCGGCGAAGACGGCTTGAGCCTTACGCGCTACCTGCGCGAGCACTGGCAGGGTCCCATCATCATCGTGACCGGACGTGGCGAATCGGTGGATCGCGTGGTGGGTCTGGAACTGGGCGCGGACGATTACGTCACCAAGCCATTCGATCTGCGGGAACTGCTGGCACGCGTGCGCAGCGTACTGCGCCGCGCCGCGCCCGCCAAAAGCGCCGTGCCCATCGCCACGCCGCGGTGCTTCGCGTTCGATGGCTATGTGCTGGATACGCAATCGCACCGCCTGGCCGATCCACAAGGCGAAAGCATCGATCTCACCACCGGCGAATTCGCCCTGCTGCGCGTGCTGGTGGAACACGCCAACAAGGTGCTCAGCCGCGACCAGCTGATGACGCACGTGCATGGGCGCGACGCCGGCCCGTACGACCGCTCCATCGATGTGCAGATCGGCCGGCTACGCCGCAAGATCGAACTGGATCCGGCGCACCCGCAGCGCATCAAGTCGATTCGCGGCGCGGGCTATCTGTTTTCCCCCCACGTGCAGCGCTTATGAGCGATGACATGTTTTCCAAGCAAGCGCCCGATGCCAATCTGTTCCGCTCGCTGTTCGAAACGGCGCCGGACGCCATGGTGGTGGTGGATATGCGCGGCGTGATCGTGCTCGCCAACGCGCACGCCGAGCGCCTGTTCGGCTACGACAGCGGCAAGCTCGCCGGCCTGCAGGTGGAGGCGCTGATGCCCGCGGGGGTGCGCCAGGCGCATATCACGCATCGCACGCATTACATGTCCAGCCCGCGCGTGCGCCCGATGGGCGCGGGTTACGAACTGACCGGCGTGCGCGCGGATGGGCAGTCGTTTCCGATCGAAATCGGGCTGAGCCCGGTCACTTCCTCGTACGGTACGCTGTATGCGGCATCGATACGCGACATCTCCGAAACGCAGCGCGCACGCCAGGCGCTGGAACGTGCGCGTTTCGACGAAGTGGTGGCGCAGATCAGCCGGCGGCTGCTGCAAGCCACGCACGACGAACAAGCCATCGGCGACATACCCAAGCTGATCGCCGCCACGCTCGGCATTCCGGCCGCGGCCATCATGCTGATCGATCCGCACGACATCGGCCTGAAAGTGCCTGCCTTCATCGGCCTGCCGGAAGAAGCCCTGGCCGACATCCCTGGCAATACCGCACTGCAGGCGATCGCGCGCCACGCAACCATCGAGACCGACAATCAACCCACCACCATCACCAGCCTGCGCGATACCTGCCCCGCACTGGCCGACGGCTTCGCCGATGCCGCGATGGTGTCGCTGCCGGACCGCCGCGGGCCGATGGGCCTGCTGCTGGCGCTTTCGCACGAACAGGGCGCCTTCGACCGCGACCGGCTGCAGTTCCTGCAATCGGTCGCCAACATCCTGGCCGTGGCGATCCAGCGCGGACGCAGCGAGGAACAGCTTGCGCACGCGCAGCGCCTGGATGCGCTGGGCCAGCTCACCGGCGGCATTGCGCACGATTTCAACAACCTGCTTACCGTCATCTCCGGCAACCTGCAGTTGCTGGAAGCCGAAACGCCGCAAGACCCCGCCACGCTGGAAACCCTGGAAAGCGCATCGCGCGCGGTGGAGCGCGGCGCGGCCCTCACCCGCAAGCTGCTGGCCTTCTCGCGGCGGCAACACCTGCTGCCGCGCGCCGTGCGCACGGTGCAATTGCTGGCCGACCTCAGCGACATGCTGGGCCGCACGCTCGGCGAGCGCATCAGCGTGACGGCCGAATGCGCCAACGACGTGCCGGCCGTGTATGCCGACCCGGGCGAACTGGAAGCGGCCTTGCTCAATCTCGCCCTGAATGCACGCGATGCCATGCCGCGCGGGGGACGCCTTTCCATCACGGCGCGCCTTCATCAGGTGGCAAACGCCGATGACGATGCACGCCTTGCGGCTGGCGCTTACGTGCGGTTTGCGGTGGCCGATACCGGCGCCGGCATGCGGCCGGAAATTCTCGCGCACGTGCTCGAACCGTTCTTCACCACCAAAGGCCCCGGCAAAGGCAGCGGCCTGGGCTTGAGCATGGTGTACGGCTTCGTGAAGCAATCCGGCGGACACCTGAACATCGACAGCCAGGAAGGCCGCGGCACACGCGTGGAACTCTACCTGCCGGTCGCCGCCGCGCCCTCCGGCGAAGAAGGCACGGCACCACTTTCGCGCAAAGGCCACGAGACCGTGCTGGTGGTGGAAGACGAACCGGAAGTGCGGCGCGTGGCCATGGCGTTCCTGCGCACGCTCGGTTACCTGCCGCTGGAAGCCGGCGATGTGGAAACGGCTCTGCAACTGCTGTCGACGCAGCAGGGCATCGATCTGCTGTTCACCGATATCGTATTGGGCGGCGACATGACCGGTTTCGAGCTGGCCGCCAAGGCGCGCGAGCAATATCCGTATCTGTCGGTGCTGTTCACATCCGGCTACGAATACGCCTCGCTCGGCATCGATCCGCATGCCTTCGGTACCTTTGAGCTGCTGCGCAAGCCATATCGGCGCGAGCAGCTTGGTGGCGCCATTCGCCGGGTGCTGGATCGGGAATCGGCATGATGCTGGCGGTGCTCACCCAGACAATAACTTGAGCACGGACTTTCGTAGGTTGGCGGTGAGGCAACGCCGAACCCCAACATCGCCATCCCCACATGGCAAGGTTGGGGTTACGGGCTGCGTCAGCAGCCCGCCCTCCGGGCCATTTGCTATGCGAATGTTCGCTTCGGCATCCTGCCTGCGCAGTCGCATGCGCTCACCGCCAACCTGCGCCTCGCACGTCAGTTCAACACGACGCCTGTTCCCGCCATGCCACGCAAGCCATCCACGTTCAGCACGCGAATCTCGCGGCGCTGCACGTCGATGTAATCGATATCTGCAAGGCGTGACAACGCACGGCTGACCGTTTCGTGTTTCAACGCCAGGAAACTGGCCATGTCGATCCGGCTCATGCGCAGGATGAAATGCCTGGCGCTGTAACCCAGATGCGCATAGCGCGCGGCGACGTCCAGCAGGAAGGCCGCCACGCGGCGCTCCGCTGCAAGCGTACCCAACATCAGCATCCACGACCGGTCACTGCGCACTTCGGCGGCCAGCGCGCTGGTGATGTGCACCTGCAATTCCGGGATATGCAGGCAAGCGCGCAGCACAGCGGGATACGGCAGCTCCCATGCTTCGCTGTCTTCCAGCGCGATCACGTCGCAGGAATAGTTCTTCAAGCCGATCGATTCGGCGCCGATCAGGTCGCCGCGCATGCGAAAGCCGGTGACTTGCTCGCGTCCGTCATCGGCCAGCTCGCAGGTTTTGTAGGAACCGGCATGCACCAGGTACAGCGCCTGGAACGGCTGGCCGGCGTGATAGACCCCCTGCCCGGCGGCATGCTTGCAGCGGCGCACCGGCACATGCTGGCGCAACGCTTCGATATCCAGCTGACTGCCATCCGCCAGCGGTAGCAATGCATAGGGTTTGCGGGTGGGCTGGGTATTGGCGTGGGCTGACGGTGCAGTGCCGACGAAAGATGCTGCTGCGGTCATGATGCTTTCCCCGAAAAACGCAACCCCGTCGGCTGCAGGGTCGACTCTAGACAGGATCCGTAACGGCAGAAATTCCGCTCGGCAACGGTTTGTAACAGTGTGTAACAAACGCGGCGGATCGCCGCAGGCCAGCGCGAAAAACCCAGGCATTCGCGCGTTCCTGATGCAGGGATTCCATCCAGCCTGCGTAGGCTTGATGCACGTCAAGCACTCCCGTCACGTGCTGCCGTAGCGTGCATTCCATCCTATGGAGGACTTTGCTTATGCGCGCTGCAGATATTGGCACCCATCGCGTCATCCAGCTCAACGAATCGTCCAGCCCCGAAGAAGCGGCCTGCACCATGCGGCATCATGATGTCGGTTGTGTGGTGGTGACGAAGAACACCTTGCTAGGCGTCGTGCCCAGCGGCATTGTGACCGACCGCGACCTGGCTACGCGTTTCCTGTCCGCCGAAAACGACGAGGACAAGTCGTCCCTGCACGATATCGAATCGATACCGCTGGCCACCTGCCGCCCTGATGCAACCCTCGACGAATTGGTCGACATCATGCTTGGCAGCCATGTGCGGCGGTTGCCGATCGTGGATGAAGAAGGTGGCCTGGTCGGCATCGTTACGCTGGATGATGTGGTTGCTGCGTTGGCTGAGTTGTTGCATCGGGTGTCGCGGGCGGCGGCGGGCGCGAAGGTGATTGATTGAGATTTGGGGGCGTTGTGCGAAGCGGTCGGCATAGCAGTGATGCTGTGGCGTTTTGCAGTGTTTGGCATTGCCTGCGCCAGCGCATACCAACAAGCAACAAACTCAATGCGCCACCAACACCGGCACCTTCGCACTCTTCAACACATGCCGCGTCGTCCCACCCAACATCCACTCATTCACCCGCGAATGCCCCCACGCCCCCATCACCAGCAAATCCGCCCGCATCGCATAAGCCTGCTCAAGCAACGCCTCCCCCACGCCCGAAGTGGTCGGAAAATCCAGTACCGCACTCAAGCCAACGCCATGCCGCCGCAACCACTCGCGCACCGGCAACAACGGCGGCGCCATGCCGGGCAACTCGTTGACGGCGCCATCCACCATGCACACCGTGGCCGCATCGCGCAGGAACGGCAAGGCCGCGCGCAAGGCGTGCATGGATTCCCCCGTGCTGTTCCACGCCACCAGGATGCGCTCGAACTTGCATGACGGCGTCTCCTTGGACCGGGGCACCAGCAGCATCGGCGATCCGGACGTCAGCAGCGCGCGGGAAATGTGATCCAGGCTGGTGGCCAGCACGTCCTCGCCATTCGGAAGCCGGCTCACGGTAATGTCCGCCATGCTTGAACGGCGCGCCAGCACCGGCACGTAGATGCCGCGGATCACTTCCCAGGCACCGTCCACGCCGTGACTGCGACACTTGTCCATCCACCAGGCATCGCGCGCCTTGGCCTCTTCTTCCTCTGTCTCCAGCACCTGGGCCACGTCCGGCATCGCCATGGTCGAGGGATAGACCTCGATGATGTTCAGGCCCGTCGCGTACGCGTGATAGCGCTCGGCCAGCGCCAAACCGGCCTGCAAGGCGGGATCGTCGTCGCGCAGGTTTTCCACGTTTACGAGCAGTTCGAGCATGGCACCACCCCGTGTGCAATGGCATGCACGGACTATCGTGCGCGGCGCATGGCGCCGCATTGATCCTCGTCAAGCTGGCATCTGGCGCGGTTATCGGCCGACTTCAACGCAATTGACCATCGTCAAGTGCCGCCACGCCCCATCGGGCTACAACATACACATACTCCCAGCGGCCACTTAAAAAGAGGTTCTCGTCATGTCTCCTACCACCAAGCAGCCTCCCGTCAAATCTGCCACCGCCGCCGGCGCTGAATTTCCCTCGTTGCAAGGCGACCATTGGATCGAACCGCTGCGCGATGGAACCCGCGTACTGGTACGCCCGCTGCGTGAAAGCGACCGGGGACTGGAAGAGGCGTTCATCCGCGAGCTGTCGCCGGAAGCGCGCCGCTACCGTTTCCTCGGCGACTTCAAGGCGCCAAGCAAGCAACTGCTGGATCAGCTGATGCACGTCGACTACGTGCACGACATGGCCTTTGTGGCCTTGGCGCACGACAACGGCCGTCTGCGCGAAGTGGGCATCAGCCGCTACGCCTCCACCAAGGACGGCAAGCAATGCGAGTGCGCAGTGACCGTGGCCGACGACTGGCGCAACCGCGGCCTGGCGGTGCTGCTGATGCAGCACCTGGTCGACGTGGCGCGCAAGAACCATTTCACGCGCATGTTTTCCGTCGACGAAACGACCAACGAGCCGATGCGCGAACTGGCCCACTTCCTGGGCTTTACCTGCGAATCGAATCCGAGCGATCCCAAGACGGTGGTCTATTCCCTAGCCCTGTAACGTTGCCGGAGAACACCCATGAGCACCGAAGCATCCCGCCGCACCGCCGCCGGCACCTCGCACCCAACGGTGCCGGCGCCGTCGCGCTTTCATGACGTGCTGGCACTGGGCACCTCGGTGGCCCCGTGGAGCCCGGCGCTGTTGGCAGCCATCGAGATTGCTGCGCGCTGGAACAGCAACGTCACCGGTTGCTACGTGCCGGGTTGCCTGCGCGACCTGCGCGCGCTGGAAGACGACCCGACCGTACTCAGCCTGCTTTCGGATGGCGGCTACGAGTGCCTCGATGACGCCGATGCATTCCAGACTTATGCGCAGAACCATGGCGCGCGCTACGCGGCATGGATGATGACACGCACGGCGATCGCGCCGACCCTGCGCAAACTGGGTGCATGGCATGACCTGGCCGTGCTCGAGCGCGACATGGTGGACGAAACGCGCATCTTCGACATTCTCGGCGAAGCCATGCTTTCGTGCCGCATTCCCTGCCTGATTCTGCCGCCGGCCTGGAACCAGCCGTTGTCGTTCCGCCGCATCGTGGTGGCCTGGAACGGCAGTTACGAATCCACCCGTGCCTTGCACGGCGCCTTGCCGCTGTTGCAGCTCGCCAGCGACATCACGCTGGTCAATGGCCACGCCCGCGAACCGCGTCCCCGCCAGCTCAGTGTGGCCCAGCCCGATCCCCTGATCTATCTCATGCATCACGGCGTTGCGGCCAAGCCGCGTTACCTCGACGTACCCACCGATGAAGCCGGCCACGCTTTGCTGGATAGAGTCCGTCACGAAGCGGCCGACCTGCTGGTGATGGGCGCCTACGGCCACTCACGCATACGCGAGCGCGTGCTGGGCGGCGCCACGCGGCATGTGCTGGGGCATGCGGATGTGCCGGTGTTTATGCAGCATTGATTGGGATAGGTCGTAAATCGGGAATCGTCAATCGTAAGAGCAGCACCCGCAAACTTGCGGAAGGCCGCTTTTAACGATTGACGATTGACGCCCTAACGACAAACCATCACCGGCACATCGCTGCAACTGAGCACCTTGCTGGCCTGGCTGCCCATCATCAAGCGGTCCACGCCCGTGCGGCCGTGCGTGCCCATCACGATCAAGTCGCAATCGTATTGCCGCGCGGCACCGACGATCGCGCTGTACGGACGTTGGTCGAAGGCGTAACCGCTCTCGAAGGGCACGCCGGCTTCCTCGGCCAGCACGTGGATCGCCTCCAGTTGCTGCTGGGCGCGGCGGACGGCTTCGTGATGATAATCATCGGGCGCATGCCGAATCAGGTCCGAAAAATGCGCCACTGCCGCAAGCGGCGCCAGCACATGGTATGCGTGCACTGTCGCGCCCACCTGCCTGGCCAGCGCAATGCCGATGCGCGCAGCGTGCAGCGACGGGTCCGAGCCGTCGGTGGGGATCAGAATATGCTTGAACATAATGTGCCTCGACAGGGCGACTCACTTGCGTGCGTCATTGACCAGGCTGGCGATCAACGCCAGCGCGCTGATGCCACCCACCCATTCCGCAATCGGCCAGATCGATGCATACCCCCGCACGATGCTGACCAGTGCGCAGGCCACCGCGATCAACAGCAGCACGATGGACAGCGTGGAAAACGCCGGTTCGGTCGACTGGGTTTTCATCAGCGATCCCTCCTGGGGGCAAGACGGCGAGCGCCTGGGTATTCCTTGCGCACCCTTACGGGCACGCGCGGCAAGCACAGCGCGTTCATGGCATCGCACATTTCGAACCAGCGGCGCCGGATTGCCTCGGCGGCAGGTCGTGGCAACAGATATCGCAGCATGGCGTTCATGGTGGCGCTCCTGTCATCAACACGATGACAGGTTAGGCAGGCCGCGGCGGCGGCATCTTGATCACGGTCAAGCTCATGGCATTTGCGTGCGGCACCGGCCTACTTGATGGCGGTCAATACGCCCTGTCCGTGCACGCCACACCATGCATGCCAACGCACTCGAACGAAGTGCATGCATGAACCCCGCGGGGCCACCTTTATGTCCACCATCGCCATCGATACCGGCCCTGAATCCGGCACAACACAACCCAAGGCGTTGTTCCAGCGCATATTGCTGCCGATCGACGGTTCAGAGCTGTCGCTACGCGCCTTCGGCATGGGGCTGGAACTGGCCAAGACCTTCGGCGCCAGGGCAGTGGCGATGCACGTGGTGCCACCGTACAACGCCATCGCCTACATGACCGAATTCCTGGCCGCCGCCGAATTGCGCTACAGCCAGCACGCAGTGGAAAGCGCGTCGCGTTACCTGGACCGGGCCAAGGCCAGCGCCAAGGAAGCCGGTGTGCCGTGCGAATGCCATTATGTTTTTGGCGAACATCCGCACGAGGCGATCCTGGAAGCGGTTGCCGAACACCATTGCGACCTGATCGTGATGGCCACGCACGGCTGGCACGGCATGAACCGGCTGCTGCTCGGCAGCGAAACGCAGAAAGTGCTGATGCGCAGTCCGGTGCCGGTGCTGGTCTGCCGCTAGGGAAATAGCATGCCTTTTCGATGGGATCCCCAAGCCAGCCTGGCCGCAACGGATGAGCCGCCTCGCTCGGATGCCCCGGCTCCGCCAACGGTTCCGCCCGCACCTGGCCGCGCCAGGACCCTGTGGGAACGCTTGAAACAACACCCCCTGGCGCACGTCGGCCCCGGCCTGATCACCGGCGTGGCCGATGACGATCCGAGCGGCATCGCCACCTATTCGCAAGCTGGTGCGCAATTTGGCCTGCATATGCTTTGGACCATGCCGTTGAGCTATCCGATGATGGCGGCGGTGCAATCCATGTGCGCGCGCATCGGCCGCGTCACTGGCAAGGGCCTGGCGGCGAACATCAAGCAGGCGTTCCCGCCTTATGTGCTCAAGGGGGTCGTGCTGCTGTTGCTGATTGCCAACACGCTCAATATCGCCGCGGACATCGCGGCAATGGGCGAAGCGGCGGAGCTTGTCACCACGATCGACCGGCACGCGATGACGGTGTTGTTCGTGGTTCTCACGCTGGCCCTGCAGATCGCGGTGCCGTATAGCCGCTACGTGTATTACCTCAAATGGTTGACGCTGTCGCTGCTGGCGTATGCCGCCGTACTGTTCACCGTGCACGTCCCGTGGAAGGACGTGGCGTGGCGCACGATCTGGCCACGCTTTATTCTCAACCGCAGTGCGGCGGCCATGATCGTGGGTGTGTTCGGCACCACCATCAGCCCGTATCTATTTTTCTGGCAAGCCTCCGAAGAAGTCGAAGACATGCGCTTGAACGCAGGCGAGAAACCGCTGGAGCAAGACCCGGCTGCGGGGCCGGCCGAACTGGTGCGCATCAAATGGGATACGTGGAACGGCATGTTCTATTCCAACATCGCCGCCTACTTCATCATGCTGGCGACGGCCGTGACGCTGCACACAGCAGGCGTCATCGACATCACCAGCGCTGCGCAGGCTGCCAGCGCCTTGCGGCCGTTGGCCGGCGATCTGGCGTATCTGCTGTTTGCGCTGGGCATCCTTGGCGTCGGCCTGATCGGCGTGCCGGTGCTCGCCGGTTCGGCCAGCTACGCCCTATGCGAGGCGATGGACTGGCAATGGGGGTTGGGACGCAAGGCCAAGGATGCGCGCGGGTTCTATGGCGTGATCGCCGTGAGCGTGCTGGCAGCGCTGATCATCCAGTACTCGCCAATCCCGCCGATGAAGGCGCTGTTCTGGAGCGCCGTCATCAATGGCGTGGTGGCTGTGCCTCTGCTGGTATTGATTACCCTGCTCGCCTCGCGCAAGTCGGTAATGGGCCGCTTTACGGCACCGAAAGTTTTGCTTGGCCTTGGCTGGATCACCACGCTGACCATGGGCATGGCTGCGTTGTGGATGTTGATACCGCTGTAGGCGAATTGCTCAGGTCTGCGCCGACGCCATTCCAAAGCGGGCTGTCATTCCGGCGAACGCCGGAATCCAGTTCAAATGCGTTGTGCGAAGCACACAAAAATTCTTTTATGTCGTGTGCGTCGCACGTCATTTTTTTCTGGATTCCGGCGTTCGCCGGAATGACAGATGTTGGATCTTGGCAGCTGAAACATTATTGAGCTTTCTGCATGGCAACGTTGGGGTTCGCATACGCTCACCACCAACCTACGCGTCCCCATTCTGGCTGCAGGCTGGATGCGAATCTCAGCCACGCTGCGAACGCGTCAGGCTCTGCAACGTGGTCGGCAGCAATTCCGAAACGGTCGGATGGATGTGCACGGCGTGCGTTACCGTCTGGTAGCGCGCCTTGGCGTACATCACGTCCAGCAGGCTATGGATGGCCTCGTCGCCATTGACGCCCAGGATGGCGGCGCCAAGCAACTGCTCGCTTTTTCCATCCACGATCACTTTCATGAAGCCCTGCGTTTCGCCGCGCTCGACTGCCCGCCCTACGCGTGTCATCGGGCGCACGCCTACCAGCACGTCGTGGCCTTTTTTCCGCGCCTCCTGTTCGGTGAGGCCGATGCGGCCGAGCGGTGGGTCGATAAACAGTCCGTAGGCAAGAATGCGATCGGAGATGCGTCGTGGCTCGCCATCCAGCACATTCGCGGCGACGATCTCATAGTCGTTATAGGCGGTATGCGTAAAGGCCCCTTTGCCATTGCACTCGCCCATCGCCCAGATGCCATCGACCGAGGTGCGGCATTGATCGTCGACAGTGATGTAGCCATGCTCGTCCGTGGCCACGCCAGCTTTATCCAGGCCCAGCTCGTCGGTGTTGGGCCGGCGACCGACGGCCAGCAACAGGTGCGTGCCATGTACTTGCAAGCTCGGCTTGGCGCAGCGGGCCACGATGCTTATCTCGCCGGCGTTGCCATGCAGCTCGATGCATTCGGCCGCCAGGTGCAGCTTGATGCCTTCCTTTTGCAGGATATCCACCACGGCGGCAGATACATCGGGATCCTCTTTCGGCAACAGGCGATCGCTGCGTTCGACAATGGTGACCTCAGCGCCGAATCGCCGAAACATCTGCCCGAACTCCAGCCCGATGTAGCTGCCACCGACGATGACCAGGTGCCTGGGCAATTCCCGCAGTTGCAGGATGCTGGTGTTGGTAAGGTAAGGCACGCTGTCGATGCCGGGAAAATCAGGCACCACGGCACGGCCGCCGACGTTGAGGAAGAACTCGCCGGCCTCGATCAGCGCATCGCCCACGCGCAAGCTGTGCGGCGATTCGAATACCGCGTGCCCGCGCAGCAGGGAAACATTCTGCATGCCGTCCAGCCATTTCTCGACGTTGCTGCGCGATTGCCCCGAGATGGCCTGCGTACGCTGCCACACCGCCTGCATGTCCACATGGACGTCGCCGACCTGCACGCCATAGCTCGACGCACGGCGTGCCTGCTGTGCGACATAGGCACTGGCCACCATCGCCTTGGTGGGGATGCAGCCGGTATTGACGCAGGTGCCGCCCACCAGCTTGCGTTCGATCACCGCAACCTTGCGTCCGGATTTGCCCAGCCGATCGGCCAATGAAGGCCCCGCCTGCCCTGCACCCACTACTACTGCATCGAATCGCCGAGCCATGACGGTACCTTGACGGAATCCACGAAGCCGCAAGTGTGTAGCAAGGATGAAGAAAAATTCGTAAACACACGCGAGGTTCGCGCAGGGTTACGCTACCTGCGCACGGCCGTCACGTTTTTTTCCGCTGCTTCACGCGCCCGGCCGTAGCATCGCCAGCGCAGGGGATCGGATAGGACGTCACAGAGGAAGACCTTATGAAAGTCACGCAGATCGCGCGTCGCTGGGCCGCGGCGCTATCGTTTGTCGCGGCCGCTTTATGCGCAGCCGCCTATTCGCCCGGCAGCCAAGCAGCCGAACAGACGTCACATGGCCTGGTGCTGTTCTCGCAAAGCCATGTCGTTCCCGGCGATATCACCGATGCCACCGCGCTCTATATTTCACAGGCGGCCGGCGGCCGCGCCATGTCGTTGACGCCGCTGACGATCGGCACGCTGGACCTGGGCGCGCGTTGGTCTCCGCACGGGCGCGACATTGTCTTCGAACGCGTCGCCACGGCAGACTGGTTTACCGAATCGCAGATTTATCGCCTGGACCGCGCCCATGGCAGGATCCAGCAAATCACTATCGGCAAGAGCCGCCATCAATTTCCCGTGTGGGGACCGCGCGGATGGATCGCCTTTATCGATGGCGGCGTGGACAACCACCAATGCCTGGCCCTGGTACGCCCCAACGGCGGCGACCAGCACACGCTGTTTTGCCCCGGTCCTGCCGATGGCGCGTTCCAGGCGCCGCAGTGGTCGCTCGATGGCAAGCAGCTATTCGTCGAAATCCACTATGCCGGCACCATGGGCTTGAACCCGCCGCTCTATTCGGATGTTTATCGCGTCGACGCCGCCACCGGACAGGCCACGCGCATTTTTCATATGGCGTCCGCCGATCCCGCCACGCTGGCGATTTCACCGGATGGCACGCGCGGGATTTATACGTGGAATACCACGTCCGCGATGGCGATCGTGAATTTCAAGACCGGCAAGATCACCGGCGGAGAGTTCGGCAATCTTCTTGGCGGCTCGCCAAGCTGGTCGCATGACAACCGGCACTTTGCGTTTAGCCGAACCATTGCGGTGCAAGGCTCGCCGTTTCCGTTCGTCGCCGTGTTCGTGATGTGCGCGGTCAGCGGCGAAGTACGCCAGCTCACCAACCACCCGGATGGTTTCGATGCGTATTATCCGGTCGAGTGGTCCCGGGACGATTCGCATATCCTGCTCAATCGCACACTGCGCATCGTGGATGGTTCGAACAAGGGCGTTTACAACTCGGTGAACCTGCTTGACGTGGATACGCAGGCGATCAGCACGGTGGCGGATGAGGGTACGGCGGACGAGGGGGCGTGGATGGAGCCGTAAGCTGGCACGCCTTGCAGGGGAACCCGTGGCGAAACCGAACCCCAACATTGCATTCCGCATGGCAACGTTGGGGTTCGCCCGCATAGCCGTTCCCTCAATGACTCCGCACCACCTCCACCAGCACCACGTCATTGGTCCGCATCGGCACGGACAGGCTCGCGCTGCCATCCTTGGCCACCACCAGCGAACGCGTCTCCGCACGATCCGTCGTCACCGCCTGCAATTGCTGCAGCTGTGACGCGCTCAACGATTTGGGCGAACCCATGCGCAAATAAGCCGAATATGCATCGTTGGCGTCGAAGCCGGTTCGATGGATGGCGACCTGGTACTTGCCCGGCGCCAGATGCTTGAGATCGATGCGGATGGGCTGTGCCGGATGCGCCGGCAACAGCTTGGTATAGAACGGGCGATTGCTCTTGTCCTGCTTTGGCTGCTCGAAATCCCAGGCCACCAGCTTGAGCACGCCATCGTTCCACGTCGCGTAGCTTTGCGCATCGGTGGTCCTGAGCTGCGTGTCGCCGAGCTCGTTGAGGTACTTGTACGCGAAATACACCGGCTTGCGGACACCCTGCGGATTCATCAAGCCGAAGCCGCCCTGGAACGGCGCTGTGGGCGGGCCGGGTTCTTCGAACAGATCGCTGAAGGTCCAATAGCTCATGCCTTGCGCCAGCCCCTCGCTGGCCTTGAGTTTGCTCAGCACGTAGGCGGCGCTCACGTACGAATCGTGCACCGCGTCGCGCGGCGTATAGCTGGTGCTCCACTCGGTGAAATACAGCGGAAGATCCGGGCGCGACGAATGGCTGATCTGCTCGCGCACGCGCCGGACGTCGCCGACGATCGCATCCGGCGACGGCGACAGCTTGGTATCGCTCTGCCCGTTTTCATCGAGGAAACCGCCATCCACGCCATAGGTGTGCGTGCTGATGAAATCGAGCGGCACATGCGCCTGCGTGGTGTGCGCGATCAGGTCGGGCACCCACGCAGCGCCTGCCGTGGCCGGGCCGCCCACTTTCAAGGCGGGATCGATCTGCTTGAGGGTGCGTGCGGTGGCGTCGAACAGTTGGAAATACGCTTTCTGGTCGGCGCCCTCCCAGAACCCGGCCAGGTTGGGTTCGTTCCAGACTTCGAAATACCAGCGGCGAACTTCCTGCTGCCCGTAGCGTTGTTCGAGATGGCGCACGAAGGCATCGACCAGCGCGGTCCACTTCGACAGCACGGGATGCGAGGTATTGCCCTTCCAATAGAAGATGTGCTGGTCGGAGGTTTTCATCGCCTCCGGCGTGAACCCCAATTCCACGAAGGGCCGGATGCCCATCGCCAGCAAGTCGTCGTAGAGCGCGTCGATCTTGGTCCAGTCGTACACCGGCTTGCCGTCCACTTCGCGGTATGTGCCGAGCACGTCGTGAAAAATGGCGTGGAAGCGGATATAGCGGAAACCCAGCTCTTTGCGCACCGTCTTGAGCTGGGCAAGGCTGTCCTCGCGCATCAGCGTGCCGGGGTAATCCGAGCCGACGGAGAAGTTGTAGAAGCGATCGAGCGGCGACGATGGCCCCTGCACGTCGACGGCGATATGGCGTACGCCCTGCTCGGCCTGCGCGGCCGCACAGCCATAACTACACGCGAGCAGCAGCATGGCCGCAAAGCCGCGCTGCCATTTCCGGATACCTGCTTTCATGACGCCTCTCCCCACGCATGCGATATGCACCAAGCCACGGACTGCAACAAAGATCGGCTAGCGATTTCCATAGAAGGGGCTTTACGATTTTGAGCAGGGATCTCGGCCGTATGACAAATTCAGCCCCTTTTTTATCGGATATGGCCATGATCAATGCCTCCAAAACCCAGGGGTGTTCCAGCCGCTGGAAATCCGCGGTAATGCATAGGCGAAAACATGAAAGCGCATAAAGCGGACTTCTTGCCTGCGGCATCGGAACGGCAGCTTCGAGGTGGCGCTGAGGCCTTCGCCTAAAAATCGCCTTCACACCCTGCCAATTGCGGTAGGATTTCCACCACCTCAAGGACCTCACACACACCTATGACCAGCCCTGCCCTGGAGTCGTTGTTGTTGCCCCTGGATGGTGAATCGCCCACGGGGGCAAATCTTGAGTACGACCCTGATTTCATGGCCCTGGAGCGCCTGGCAGCGCCCAAGGCGGAGCGGGGTATCGGCGATGAGGTGATCGCGCCGGAGGAGCCGGACTGGGACAAGGTGGCCAACCAGGCGGAAGAACTGCTGGGGCGGTCCAAGGACTTGCGCGTGGCGGTGCACCTGGCCACGGCCTGGATGCGTACATCCGGCCTGCCGGGCTGGAGCGATGGCCTGCTGTTGATCCGCAGCCTGCTGGAGCAGTTCTGGGATGGGGTGCATCCGCAACTGGATGCCGAAGACGACAACGACCCCACGGCACGCGTGAACGCGGTGGCGGCGATTGCCGACCTGCAGGGCATGCTGCGCTTTTTCCGCAGCACGCCGTTCGTGCAGTCGCCGCGGATGGGGCGGTTTACGCTGCGCGACCTGCGCATTGCCAACGGTACGTTGAAGGTCGGCGACAACGAAGACGAAAACGCCGAGCGTCCCGGACTGACGCAGATCGAAGCCTGCTGCATGGATTGCCCGGAGGAACAGCTGGCCGGCAACGTGGCGGCCATCACCGCTGCGCTCGATCACGTCAAGGCGATCGATGCCATTTTCAACGAGTACGTAGGCACCGCCGGGCCGGAGCTGAAACCGCTGCTCAGCGATATTTTCGAAGTGAAGAAGTTTCTGGAGCCGCAGTTGGCGAAGCGTTCGCCGCAGGCGGCGGAAGCTGTCGGTGATGCTGCGGATGAAGCCGATTCAGCTGCGCCGGGCTCCGCCCGACCGGCACAAAGCGGTCGTATCGAGAACCCGCAGGATGTGATTCGCAAACTGGATGAAATCTGCGATTACTACGCGCGGTGCGAGCCTTCCAGCCCGATTCCGCTGCTGTTGCGCCGTGCGCAGCGGCTGGTCGGCTTGAGTTTCGTGGACCTGATGAAGGACCTGGCGCCGGGCGGCATGAGCGAGTTGCAGGTGATTTCCGGCGAGAGTGAGTAGGCTGGGATGAAATCCCGGCATTCATGGCGCACTTGGTGCTGGGATTTCATCCCAGCCCACGGCATCCTTAATACACGCCCTTGCACACATTCGCCGCCGACCGCACAAACACCGTCCGCGTCGACGGGCTCCAGCTCAGCGTGAACCCTGCGGGCAATCCCATGGTGATATCCGCCGCGGCCGTCTGCTCCACCGGCCCCACCGAGGCGCTGTTGCCGTCGCCGAACGTCAGCTTGGCGCTGATGGCGTAGCGCGCCGCTTCGCACGCCGCCGCTTCCACTTGTCGCGATGAGGTGGTGCCGTAAGCGGTGATGTCCGGCAGGGTGCCGGAGCTGGGTATGCGTTGGCCGTTGCTGCAGGTGGTGGTCAGCTCGTAGCTGACGGAAACACGCATGGGCGACGTCACGTGCAGCGCCGTCATGGCTTCCGGCTGCGCGGTGCAGCCTCGCAAAAACACCTTGTGCTTGGGGATCACGTGCAGCAGCACAGGGCCGGACGTGCTCCCTGCCCCTTCGGGAAATTTCAGTTCGACGCGCGTGGGCAATACGCCGGTGATGACCGGCTGCGTGTCGAGCAGCTTGCCCTTGTCGTCGGTGGCGGTGAGCTGCGGATCGGCGCATTGCGGATCGGAGAGATTGGTACCGACCAGCGCCAGGACTACCGGCGCATGGCCGGGATGCAGCGCGAACACGGGGCGATGATCGATCGTCTCGACACTGCCGATCACCGGCGTCGCCTTCGACGAACTGGATGTCTTGGCAAGTGTGTCGACGGTGGCGGCCAAGGCGTCCGTCAGCGCCTTGGCGTCGCCGCCCGGACAGCTCGGCGCCTCATCCAGATATGCCCGCACGCGCTGCACGACAGCATCGCCGCGCAGTACGGCGGCGCGCCGACTGTCGTCCATGATGTCGGCCGGCTGGCTGGACTTGTCACCCAGCGTCTTGCGCAACGCGTCGGCCATCTCCCCCAAGCGCGCGCTTATCGCAGTGAGCCGATCGTCGTGCGCGGTGGCCGCACGCGCCGCCAGATCCTGCTTGGCGGTATCGAGGCGGGCGATCACCGCCTCGCCGGTCAAGCGCGGCGCGATCTGCGCCGAGGCATGCGTGGCGGCCATGGCCCATAACAGGCCGCAACCCAGCGACAACACCCCGCGTGCATTTCGCATCTATTTTCCTCGCTCACTCATCCGGGCAATCCGCACCGCCACCGGCCTGGCAACTTTGCTGATCCGGCGGCAACAGAATGCCGGAAGGCACGATGCCGAACGAGCGGTAGTTGGCCGTGATTACGCTGGCGTCGATATACGAATCCAGATGATTGTTGACGTTCTGCGCGCGGCTGGAGAACAGCGAGGTAGGAATGTTCACGCTGTCGCCGACGATCGGCAAAATCGCCCCGGCCGGATCCACCGCATAGAAATACGCCGGCGGACTGCCGACCAGCGGCACGTACTGCGTGGTGGTGCCCGTCACGTAGATCGGGTTGGCCTGCGTGCCGATCGCGCCGGTCGACGACCATGAGCCGGTACCGTCATACGTCCAGGTGTGGTCGGACTGATACAGATTGCCATGGGTAATCGCGAACGACACCGGCGCGCTGCCGGCATCCACCACATAGCTGCTGCCGTTGACGGAGCTCAAGGTGAGCGTCTTGTCGTTGTCGAAGCTGAAACCGCTCAGCGAGCGGAAATCGCCCAGCGTATCCACCTTGTTCAAGCCGGTCAGCGTGGTGACGCCGCCCGCATTGCCGCTCAGCGTGCCGGCGGTGATCACGCCGTTGCTGCCTTCGGCGAGGGTGCCGGCGGCATTCAGGCTGGCCGCCGCGCCGCTCACCGCGCCGTTGAGCGCGATGCCGCCGCTGGTGGTGGTCAAGGTCAGGCTGCTGCCGCCATTGACGGGACCAGCGACGGTCAACGCCTGCGCGTTGGTGAGGCTGAAACCATTGGCCGTGAAGTTGCCGAGCGTGGTCACCTTGTTGATGCCGGTGAGCATGGTTGCGCCAGCGGAGCTGCCGGTGAGCATCCCGGCATTCACCCCATTGCCGCCTTCGTTGATGGCGCCGGCCGAATACAGCGCCACCGTGTCGCCGTTTACCGCGCCATTGAGGGTGATGTTGCCGGTGGTGGTGGTCAGCGTGGCGTTGCTGCCGCCGTTCACCGCGCCATTGACCGTCAGCGATTGTCCGTCGGTGAGGCTGAGGCCGGCAGCGGTGAAGTTACCCAACGCGCCCACCTGGTTCTTGCCGGTGAGCGTGGCGGCACCGGCGGCGCTGCCGCTCAGCGTGCCAGCGGTAATGCTGCCGGTTTCGCTGATGCCGCCAGCCGAATGCAGCGCCGTGCTGGTACCGCTGATCGAACCGTTGATGGCAAGGCTGCCGCCGTTGGTGGTCAGCGATGTGCCGGCGCCGCCATTGACGGTGCCGGCGACGGTCAGCGCCTGCCCGTCGATCAGGCTGAAGTTGGCTGCGCTGAAATTGCCCAGCGTGCCAACCTGGTTGCTACCGTCCAACGTTGCCGCGCCACCGGCGCTGCCGGTAAGCGTACTGGCCGTCACGCCGCCGCTGCTGCCTTCGTTGATCGTGCCTGCTGCGGACAGCGTTGTATTGGTACCGCTCACCGTGTTGTTGAGGATCAGATCGCCGCTGGTCACGTTCAACGCGGCGCTGGTATTACCGGTCACCGGGCCGCTCACCGTCAGGCTTTGGCCGTTGCTCAGGCTGAAGCCGTTCGCGCTGAAAGCACCCAGCGTGCCGATCGCGTTGCTGCCGTTGAGGGCGGTGGCGCCGCCGGACGATCCGGTCAGCGTACCGGCCGTGATGCCGCCCGAGCTGCTGATGCCGCCTTGTGCGCTGTTCATGGTCAGCGCACCACTGGCGGTAATCGTGTTGCTGGAGGTGATGCCACTGAGCCCCGTCAACGCAATATTGCCGCCGCTGATCGCGCCACCGGTCGACAAGGTGCCGCCGTTGGAAGCCAGCGCGATATCGCCGCTGCCTGCGCTGATGCCGTAAGTCGTGAGCGTGCCGCCGGCGGTAAGGTTGACGCTGCCATTGGCGTTGTCGGTAAGCGATGCCACGGTGAGATCACCGGTATCGTTGAGCGATACGCCCGCGCCAGTTGCCGTGACGGCGTTCGTGAACACGTTGCCGCTGTTGGTCAGCGTCACCGAACCGTTGCCGCCGTTGAGCATGGTGGTGCCGGCGACGGTCAACGCACCGGTCTGGCTGATCGCACCGCCGTTGCTGGTGGCGGCCAGATTGCCGCCGATGCTGCCGCTGCCGAGATTCAGATTGCCGGTGCTGATTGCGGTCAGGTCGCCAGTGCTCAGCGTACCGAGGTTCAAGGCGGAGCCATCGGTGATCTGCGTGGCGCCGCCGGTAAGGTTTACCGAGCCGCCGAAAGCATTGCCTGCATTGGCCAGCGTGATCGCGCCACTGCCGCCATTGATCGTGCTGTTGCCGCTCACCGACAAGGCGCCGCCCTGGCTGATCGCACCGCCGTTGCTGGTGGCATTGAGGTCGCCGCTGATCGTGCCGCTGCCCAGGTTCAGATTGCCCTGGCTGGTTGCTGTAAGCGAACCGGTATGCAAGACACCGAGCGTGAGCGCGGAACCCTGGCTGATCTGCGTGTCGCCACCGGTGAGGGATACGGCGCCGGCAAAGGCGTTGCCGCCGTCCTTCAGCGTGATGGCATTGCCGCCTGCGTTGAAGTTGCTGGCACCGCTGACGACGAATCCACCCGATTGCGTAATCATGCCGCCGGTAGTGATTACCGACAGGCTGCCGTTGATGTTCAGCGTGCCCGCGGTAAAGGTATTGCTTGTACTGGCCAGGCTGCTGAGCGCCGCATTGCCCAACAAGACGTTGCCGCCCGTGTTGAGCGTCAGCACATGACCGCCGCTGACGGTGGAAGCAAAGTCGATATCGCCGTTACCGGTGCTGCGCAAGGTCGCATCGGCAGCCAGTGTCACGGCATTGTTGTAAACCTGCCCGCCACCCGTGGTTTCGTTACCGTTGATGGTGATGCCATTGCCCGCAGTGATCGTCAACGTGCCGCCGACGACGGTTCCAGGCAGCGTCAGGCCGGCATTGGGATAGATCAGGGTGAGATTGCCGGTGATGCTGGCCGGCAGCGACAGGCCGCTGCTCGACGTGGCATACGCATTGGCAAACGTCAGGTTGTGGATCTGCGCGCCGCCAAAGCTCACGGTGCTCTTGAACTGGTTGCCGGTATTGGCAAGCAGCACGTCCTGGCCGCTGCCGTTTTGCGTGATGGTGGCCGCGCCGTTCACGGTCAGCGCACCGTTCTGGTTGATCAGACCGCTGCCCGACGCGGTCAACGCACCGCCCACCGTCCCGCTTCCCAGGTTCAAGCCTGCGCCGCTGGTGGCAGTCAGGGCACCGGTGTTGAGCGTGCCAAGCGTGAGCTGCGCTGCGCCGTTGCTGATCTGTGTGGTGCCGCCCGTGAGCGTTACCGCGCTGCCAAAATCGTTGGCGCTGGTCAGCGTAATGGTGCTGCTGCCCGCGTTGATGTTGCTGAGGCCGGTGACTGTCAATGCACCCGCTTGCAGGATCGCGTTGCCGTTGCTGGTGGCGTTGAGCGCACCGCCCACCATGCCGCTGCCCAGGTTCAATTGGCCTTGGCTGGCGACCGTCAGCGCTCCTGTGTTCAGCGTACCCAAGGTCAGCGCAGAGCCCTGGTCGATCAGCGTGGTGCCACCTGTCAGGCTCACCGCACCCGTGAAGCTGTTGCCGGCCGCGGTCAGCGTGATGGCGTTGCCGTGCGAGTTGAACGCGCTGGTGCCATTGACAACATAAGCCCCTCCCTGGGCGATCGCGCCCGCGGTGGTGGTGATCGACAGGTCGCCGGTGAGCGTCAGCGCCTTGGAGTCGAAGCTGCCGCTGGTGCTGTTCAAGCTTGCCAGCGACGCGACGCCTTCCAGCTTGGCCGCACCGCCCGTGTTGAGGGTAAGCGTATAAGGGCCGGTAACCGTCGATTTGAAATCGATCGCGCCGCTGCCCGTGCTGTTCAGCGTGGCATTGCCGGTCAGCGTTACCGCGTTGTGATAGGTCTGTCCGCCACCAGTCGTCTCGGTGCCTGTGATGTCGATGCCGTTCGGGTCGGTGATGTCCAGCGTGCCGCCCACCTGCGTGGCCGGCAGCGTCATGGCCGCACCGGTTTCGTTCAAGGTCAGGTTGCCGCTGATGCTGGCCGGCAGGGTTAACGACGTAAACGCGCCGAAACCATCGGCGAACGACAGATTGCGGATCTGCGTGCCGGCAAAACTCACCGTGTTTTCAAAATGATTGCCGGTGTCGCCGAGAAGGATGTCCGAGCTGCCGCTCTGCGTGAAGCTGGCTGCACCGGTAACCGTCAGCGCGCCATCCTGGGTCATCGCACCGTTGCTGGTTGCCGTCAGCGCGCCGTTGACGGAGCCACTACCGAGATCCAGCGCACCATCGCTGCCTACCGTGAGACTGCCGGTGTTGAGCGTGCCGAGCGTCAACAGCGACGGACCGTTGTTGATCTGCGTTACGCCGCCGGTCAGCGTAACGGCCTGACCGAAGTCATTGCCGCCGTTGGTCAGCGTAATTGCGTTGCTGCCTGCATCGAAGGCGCTGGTACCCGTAACGGTCAGCGCGCCATTCTGGGTAATACCGCCGGTGGCGCCGTTGCTGATCGCGCTCAGGTTGCCGCCGACCTGGATGGCCGGCAAGGCCAGCGCTGCGGCGGTGTAATCCAGGGTAAGGCCGCCGGTGATGCTGGCCGGCAAGGTTAAGGCGCCGGGCGCGGTATTGGTGTTGGTCAGCGCAAGGTTGTTGATGTGCGCGCCGGTTGCCGCACTGAAAGTAACGGCGTTCTGGAAATTGTTGCCGGCATTGTCCAGCGCAATGTCCTGGCTGCTGCCGGCCGTGGTGCTGTTCTGCGTGAAGCTTGCTGCGCCGGTCACAGCCAATGCACCGCTCTCGCTGATCGCGCCTGTATTACTGACCGTGAGCGTACCGCTGATGGTACCGGCACCCAGATTCAAGGCGCTGCCGCTGGCGATCTGGGTGTTGCCGCCAGTGAGGCTTACCGCGCCGGTAAAACTGTTGGTGGCGCTGTTCAACGTCAAGGCATTGGTACCGGCATGGAAACTCGCGCCGCCGGCGCCGGACGCTTGCACGATGTTGCCGCTCGCCTGCGTAATGCCCGCGCCGGTGAGATCCAGTGCGCCGCTTCCCACGCTGATATTCCCCAACAGCAGTGGATTACCGTTATTGTTGAGCGTCACGTTGTTCGTGCCGCTGTTGGTCAGCAGCACGTTGCCGATGAAATCGTTCCCCGCGTTGGTCAGGGTGATGGCATTGGCGCCCGCGTTGAAATGGCTGCTGCCGCTTACGGTAAAGGCGCCGCCCTGGGTAATGGCGCCACCGGTCGTCGTCACCGACAAGCCACCTGCGCCGACATTGAGCGCGCCCGCGCTGAAGGTACTGCTGCCCGTGGTCAGCATTGCCAGCGCCCCGTTGGACCCGGCGCCCACGGCACCGCCAAAGCTCACCTTTCCGCTCGTTGCATTGACCGTGAGGCTCTGCTGGGTTGCTGTCGCGTTGTCGATCGTGCTTCCGAACGCGACATTGGCGCCGGTGCTGTCGAGCGTTATGGCCTGGCCCAGGGTTACTGCACCGGTATACGTCTGCGTGCCGCTGGTAGTGACGTCTGCGTTCAGAAGGGTGCTGCCGCTGACCGAAAGCGTGCCCAGGCCGAGAGTATTTCCATCCAGCACCGCGTTGCCGGTAACTGCCAGGTTGTGGGTGCCCCCCGTAAGGGTGTTCTGCAGGGTTACGGTGCTGCCGCTGAGCGTAGTGTTGCCGGCCAGCGTCACCGCATCGGCATAGGTCTGCGTGGCGTTGGTGGTGATGCTGCCATTGAGCGTACTGGTGCCGCTGACCACCAGCGACGCCAGGCTGCTGGTAGTGCCGGCCAGGCTGGCATTGCCGTTAATGGCCAGGGCATTGGGCGTGCCTGCGTTGCCGGTAATGCCGCCCGATACTGTCACGTTCGCAGCGGTCAACTGCGTGACACCGCTACCGAGCTGTACGTTGCCAGCGTAGCTTTGGGTTCCCGCAGTGACGTTGCCATCGAGTACGACCTTGCCTGTCCCGAGGCTGGTCAACGCGCTCAGCTGAGCCAGGCTGCCTACCGCCTGGTTGAACGCCACCGTGTGGGTGCCCGCGTTGATGGTCAGCGCGTGCGTCTGGGTCGGACTGACGCTGTCTACCGTACCGCCAAACGTAAGGCCGCCGCCGGAGCCGGTGCTGGTCAGGGTGGTATCGCCGTTGAGCGTCACCGCGCCGGAATAGTGCTGCGTGCCGGTGGTGACGACCGTTCCGCTCAGCGCGCTGCTGCCGCTCACCGACAGCGCCTGCAGGCTGCTGTTGCCCGCCAGCGTCGCATTGCCGGTGATGGTCAGGCCGTTGCCGCCACCGCCATCGTCGACGCCGCCATTCAAGCTGATGCTGGTTCCGGTCAACGTCACGTTATTGTTGGGCAGCGACACGTTGCCCGTATAAGTTTGTGTACCGCTGGTGGTGAGGTCGGCATCAAGCTCGGTGGTGCCGGTAACGGACAACGTTCCCAGGCTACTGGAACTGCCTGCGAATATCGCGTTGCCGTTGACAGTAAGGCTGTCGCCGGTACCGCTCACGCCGTTGGTAAAGTTCATGCTCGTACCGGTCAGCGCAATGTTGCTGGCGCCGAGCGTCACGGTGCTGTTGTATGTCTGCGTACCCGCGGTCGTGATGTTGTTGTCGAGCGTGATGCCGGAGAAGAAGCCGCCAGCGACGCTTAACGCACCACTGCCCATCGACACGGCGCCGAGCGTCAAGTCATTGCCGCCATTGTCGATCGTGACGTTGTTCGCGCCGCTGTTGCTCAGGCTCATCGTGCCGGAAAAGTCGTTGCTGGTATTGGCAAGGCTGATGACGCCATTGCCGGCATTGAGGGTGGCGTTCCCGGCCGTGATGCTGCCGCCACCGGTCGTCTGCGTGATACCTGTCGCATCGACCGTCAGCGTGCCCGAGCCGAGATTGATCGTTCCGCTATGCGTACTGTGGCCAATCGACACCGAACCACCCGCATTGGTAGCGTCGCCCGTTTCAATGTCCAGATTGCCACCGGTGGTACTGATGGTGGCGCTGGATGTATTGCCGATGACTACCTGGCATGTCGAGCAAGCTGCGCTGCTGACATAGCTCGTTCCCTGCGCAGCGCCGCCGTAATTGGCCCACAAGTTCACGTTGAGCGCATCCGAGCCGTCACTACGGATGTTGGCATTGAGGAAAATGCTGCCGACGGCCTGCAGGTATAGCGAACCGGCACCGCTGGCGGTGATGGAATTGTTGACGGTGATATTGCCCGTATCCGTGCCGTTGCCCGCGGTATTGGTGAACACGAACACGTTGGTGCCACCCGTCAGCGCAGAGCTGATATTGGTGGGGCTGATCGTGGATGTGCTGGTGGCGGTGAAAGGATTGCTGAAGGCGGCGCCACCTGTCTGGATGGTGACGTTGTAGGGGTCGAGCAGCCAAGTACCCGCCGCCCCCTTGGGCGCAGAAGCGTCCACCTGCCCCAGGACGTTGAGCCCTTGATGCGCAGATGTTTCGACCTTCCCCCCGTTACCGCCCAGCACGCCACCGCGCGCACTGATGGTTCCGTAGAAATTGTTGCCCTGGTTGCCCCATACAACCACCGAGCCGCCGTTGCCGGATCGCGTGGCGTCGGCATTCAATGCCGCTGTCTGGCCGACATAGGTCACCGCGGCCGTCTGCAGCCCTTCCCCACCCTGATAACCACCACCCACGCGAATGCTGCCACCGCCCTGCGTGCCGGATGCATCGATGTTGCCAGTAACGGCCACATTCTGATCCGACAACACCTGCACGCTGCCGCCTTCCGCACCGGACACATCGATCGTGCCGCTGGTCACCGCGTTGCCGCCGCTGGCGATCAACTGCACCTTGCCGCCTTGCGTGCTGATGCCACCGGCTTGAATCACGCCGGCGTTGTTCACCAGATCGGTAAAGAGTTCCTTCGCCGCCGAGGCCTGCAGCACCACGGTGCCGTTGTCGGCCTTCAGCGTGCCTTTGTTGGTGACGGCAGCTTCGTCGGCATTCAGGCGCTTTTGCAGAGCGCCAGTGACCTGCACGTTGATCAGGCCGTCGCCGTCGAAATCGAGCACCGCGCGATCGGCGCCGTCGAGATTGATGTGGCCGTAGTTGGCCACGATCAATCCGTCGTTCTTCACCTGCCCGCCGATCAGGTTCACCGAGCCGCCGCTGGCCGCTTCGATGGTGCCGTGGTTGACGATGCCCGCGCTGCCGCCGTGCGCATCCAGGTTGAAATGGTTGGCCAGGAAATCGCTGGGCGTGAGGTCCAGCGTGCTCGCCACCAGGCCGCCGACGTTCACCTGCGCATTGCGGCCGAAGATGATGCCGTGCGTGTTGATCAGGAAGATCTGGCCGTTCGCGTTGACGTGGCCGAAGATCTGGCTGGCGTTCTGGTCGAGGATGCGATTGAGCGCCACCGAAGTGAACGACGGCTGCTTGAAGACCACCGACGCATTTTCGCCGACGTTGAAGGTCTGCCAGTTCAGCGCCAGCATCTGCGACTTCTGCACGACGGTGGTGTTGGCGCCGTTCTGCGCAATCGAACCGCTGCCGCCGACGATCGTGCCGCCGCTGGGCGTGGTATTTGCCGCTACGTGGCCGCCTGCCCATGCCTCGCCGCCGCAGGCGAAAAGCCCCAGCAGCGAAATCAGGCTGGCCGGCAGCAACTTGCGCCGCAGGGCCGGCAATCCATGTGAGTGACGTGACGTGTGCTCTTGCTTGCCAATAGTCGTATTCATTGACTGTCTCCTAGAACGTCAAGCCCATACGTCCGTATACGTGATAGCCGTGACGGTCCGTTGCCACCTGGCTACCCAGGGGTATCGCGCCGTCGAGATGGAATTCGAAGTGGTGGAACTGCGGAATGCGGAAGATGAAACCGGCGCCGAAGCCGCTGTAGTTCACCGGCGGCACCGTGCTGCTGTGGTTGGCACCCGCGGTAAAGCCGCGCGCGTAATCCAGGAAGGTTTCCAGCTCCAGCACTTCGCGCCACGGCCGCGCGTAGAACGGCGACGGCTTGCTGCCGATGAACGGCGCATCCACGTGGTATTCCAGCGAGGTGTAATAACCGCGATCGGTCAGGCCGTCGGCAATCGGGTAGGAGCGCACGCTGTCCGGGCCGCCGATCACGAACTGCTCCATCGGCACGAGCGCATCCGGCGTCCACTGGCCATTGAACTTGAAGTACAGACGCTGCGACGGCGTGAGGAACTGCAGGCGCGTGTAGGAGACCTTCGCCACGGTGAAATCATGCGCGTGGTTGGGGCTGACCAGGTCCGGCTCGTGCGATTGGTCGGCGAGCGACTTGCGCACGTTCACCTGCAACAGATCCACGCCATGGAAGCGGCGGTCGGTGTGGTTCATGGCATAGCCAAGGTCCAGCACGTTGAACCGTTCGTCCGACAGCTCCATCCCTTGCGTGCTCAACTGCGATTTCTCGCGCATCACATGCAGGCTGGCCTGCATCTTCATGTCGTCGGTGTTGAGGAACTTCCAATCGCTGCCGGCAAATTGCGTCGTGGTCGGGCCGCGCACCTTCAAGGCGGCAAAGCCATCGGAGCTGATCTGCAGCTGGCTGCGCGTCACGCCACCGGTCATGCTCAAGCCGGGCACCACTACCAGCGGCGCGGTATAGGCCAGCGAGCCGTAGACGTTCTGGTTCGGATCCAGCGCATAGTCCACGTTGGCCGACAGGCTGTCGCCGATGCCCAGCGGGCTGTTCCACGTGACGCCGGCCAGTGCGCGGTAGCGTCCAGTGAGCGCGGTACCGTAATCGTCCGCGCCGACGGTGAAGGTGAAGGGATTCTTCGCTTCGTGCGCCACCATGATCAGGTCGGTGTCGCCCGTTTGCCGGCCCGGCTGGAAGGTGGAGGCGACCGTCACGCCCGGCAGGTCGCGCACGTACAGCAGCGCGGAATCCACGGTGCTCTTTTGCAGCGGCTTGTCCCTCAATTGCTGCGCCGGCGCGGCAATCACGTCCGCGTAATAACGCTTGTTGCCCTTGACGATGATGCGCCCGACGCGGCCTTCCAGAATCTGGATCTGCACCATCTGGTCGGCACCGATGGTCTGCGCCGGCAGGAAGGCATCGGCCACGATGAAGCCGGCCTTGCGATAGCGCTCGGTGATCTTGTCCGCCACGCCCTGCATCTGCGCAAAACTGAGCATTGCCGGCTGCGCGGCGCTGCCGCCCAGCTTGCGGTACTGGTCGTTGACCAGTGCCTGGATGCTGTCATACGTGATGCCGGCTTGCGGGTGATCGCCCACGCCGTCGATGCGGAAGCCGCGTACGGCAATCTTCTGCGCGCTGCTCTCGCGCTGGCTTACCGGCGGCACCACGCCCCCCGTGCTGGGCGCCGAAGCCAGCGCCGCATGGCTGCCTTCCTCGCCCGCCGAGGCCACTGCGCTGGCGGCTGCCTCCGCATTCGCCGGCGCAACGGTCTTGGCTGCCGGCCCCAGGCTGTAGGTGGCGAACTGGTCGGCCAGATAGGCATGCGCTTGCGGGTAGCCGGCCTTCTGCAGGGCCGCGGTAATCCGCGCGGCCAGCGTCTCCAACTGCGCATGATCCGGCGCGCCCGTTCCGGCTGCCTTCTGATATTCCGTGTCGATGATTTTCTGGACGTCCGGCGCCGAAGCCGGGACGCCGCTGATCAGGATCTGTCCCGGCGCTGGCGCACTACCTTGCGCCCAGACCGAGCCGCTACCCAATGCCAAAGCCAACGCTGCTGCCATGCATGCAATCCGCACGATACTTGTCCCCTGAATCGAAACGCGGTGGTGCTTGTGGTTGGAGGAGCGCACCATGCACTCCTCGTCGATCAAACTGCTTTGCGAAACCCCTTGCTGCCGAATCGCAGGTTCATGCGCCTGCATCCGGCCTTGCTCGACGCCCTACGAACGCATCGCGCCAGACACCCGACATCGAACCGGCGTGCCAGGCATCGCGCATTTGACCGCATCCCCCGCTGCAACGGGATGACAGGTGTCGCGGAGCCTGCATTCGAACATGTGATTCCCCCTGCTGCGCCTCACCGGGCGCGACGGGAGCGCCTATGATGCCCCTGTTCCATGTCGTGTTCCAAGTCTCAAAATTTATGGCGAAAGTGTGATGGCGGCACCACTCTTGCTTACCCGGATGGCCACCTGGAGATGGGCACGGGCTTGCATACCAAGCCCATGCGAAAGCCCACGCGTTTAGGGGCGTGAGCTTCAATACTTTCGAAAACTTGCAGGCTCGCGGCGGGCGATGCCAGGTTGCTTGCGTCAAGCGAGGCGGCACGTTCAAGCATTGGTCCGGCGCCATAAGCCGCGGCCGAACCCAGTAGAACGAACATCAGCAAGAATGTCATGGCCTCACCTTGGCAAACCATCCGAACGCAACGCGCGTGTCATCGTGAATCTGCAGCGGCTGTGGAGCCGGCATCAATCGGATATTCCTTGCGTAAAGTTTGGCAGCCTCCGTCGGCTTGTGCAATACACATCCGCACGCGATGGGGTGCAATGCAATTTTGCATCCCAGCCTACGCTCCTTATTTACAGACCGCAGTAGTTCGCCCTTTCTCGTCGCCATAGACAGAGCATTTCTTTGCAGTCTTCGGCACTTGAAGCGTTATAGTCTTTCCGGTCTTGGAATAACGGCAAACGAAGTAAAGCGATTCGCCCCTATCCTGCGCACCTTTCTGATAAAGAGGCAACGTCCAGACGGTTTCCTTATCACTATCAGGCATCAAATCGGCCAACTTGGCGGGGGGGCCATCGAAAAGACTGGCGTAATTCAAAGGATAAGAGTGCGTTCCGTCCTTGATAGCCACAGGGCAACTTATCGATGGTGCAGCGCATGTCCATGGACATGCGCAAGCCAGCACGAGAGCAAGTGCGTATTTACTCGACCACATAATAATTGCTCCCGTCGTTTTCGATTCGAGGTGCCTTTCTGAAATAGATAACATGCTCATGGACGCCAACGGGTACTTTCACAGCTTTGCCGCCCACGATCTTCGTGCCCACCCATTGATCAAGCACACGAATACCATGCACATCTTGTCCAAGATAGATGGCGACATGGGAGCTTCCGTCCGTATGGTTTCCATAGATGCCATTGGAATCAAAGGTAGCGATGGCGGTCCCCGGCTTGATACTGAAATTTCCCTGCACCAGAACGCCTCGTTTCCAAAGACGGGTTTGCGGCATGCCGGCTGCTGCCTTGGCAAAAGCCACGCATTGGCCGTTTCCTACAGACTGTCCCAAGAACTGTTTGGGATCGCTTGCTACGTACATCTTTCCTTGTCTCCATGTACTCGTGATACTTCAGTTTGCAGGCTGGGATGCAATCCCAGCTTGGTGTGGCGTCTCGATGCTGGGATTGCATCCCAGCCTACGCCCCTATTGCTCCAGACCCTCTGGAATACCGGACCCGCCTTTCAGCTTACTGATCCGCCATCTGCCCATATTTTCATATTCAAATTTTATTTCATAATCAAAACGTGCATCTACGAGAAGCACAAAGAGGCCACCGGATTTCTCTAACGCCACCAACAGGTCGCGCCCCATCGCCTGGGCTGCATGAAAAAATTCCTTATGCTTCAGCACATCAATGATCTCAACACCAGCCTGATGCGCATAAGACGCCTTCGCCTCGGAAATGCCCTCTCCCACACAGACCCGCAAATATCCTTTATGCCAACCTGAATCAATATCCTGAATCAGGGAGATAAAGCGTCGTGCGAGATCAATGACGATAGGTGTGGCTTCTTCGTTGATCATCCATCCATCCTTCTCGAAAACGCACGCTAATTTTTTTAGGCTGGGATTTCATCCCAGCCTACGAAGCGCCAACAGCCAATACGCCAGCCCGGCGCAGACGACGGCAAGCAACGCCAGCGCAACGATCCATTTCCACATCGCGCGTCGCGGCGCCAACATGTTGGCCAATACATCGTTGCTTGCCACAGGCACCGATTCCCGCCGCTCCGTCGTGGCCGAGCGCACAATGGCGTTGCGCGCCGTCACCACGTGGCTGTCGCGCAACGCGCCCAGCAGATGCCGGCGGCGCGAGCGGTATTCCTCGCGTGTCAGCCGGCCGAGGCGATGCGCTTCGTCGAGGGCGTGCAGGCTCTGGTTGACGTGATGCTCGCGGTCGCTCATTTCAGTTCCCTCAACACTCGGAAACCCACATCTTTTTGCGCGGCGCCGCTGTCGTCGCGATGGGCGTTGACGGTGCAGTCGGACCAGTAGCTGGTATAGCTGCCACCGCGCACGGCCACGCCGCCGCCGCTGGTCACCCATTCCCACACGTTGCCGGTCATGTTCACCAGGCCCCAGGGATTGGCTTCGCGTCCGCGTGCGGAGATAGGTGCGCCGCTGTTGTCATCGCCGCTGCCGGCGGTGGGTGGAATGCAGTTGCTGTCGGAAGCTTGCGACCAGCTGCCGCCGCTTTTCGCCGCGTGCGTCCATTCCGCATCGGTGGGCAATCGATACACGTAGCCGCTGGCCGAACTCAGCCATGCCGCATACGCCCTGGCCTGGGCAATGGTGATGTTGCTGATGGGCAGGTTGTTGCCATCCGGATCGTCGGAGGCCTTGGGCGAGCATTGCCCGGTGGTGCTGCAGAAGCGGTTGAATTCGGCGACGGTGATTTCGGCGCGCGACAAGGCATAGGCCTTGCCGCCGGATATGCCCGGCACCACCACCAGCGACGGGCCGCGACGCTGGCCCAAGGTGTCGAAACACGCCCTGCCCTTGCCGATCAGGTCCGGTTGGTTGCAAGGATCGCTGCTGGGCGTGGTGGGCGTGTTCGGCGCCGGGATGTTGGCCGAAGCAGTGGCGCCGTTGGTGGCCGTCGCCGGCTTGCCGTTCGCTGCGGTTTTTGCCGCCGGCGCGCCCGGTGTCGGCGCCGGTTGGTTCGGCGTGCCGGGAACCGGCTGCACGGCATTGTTCGGCAGCGGCGTGGCCGACGGCGTGGCGGCAGCCGCCGCGTTCGCCTTCATGCTGTCGATCAGGTCGGCCAGCGTGCCTTGCAACTGGCCGCGTTGTTTCAAGCCTGCTTCCAACTGCTTCAAGCCATCCGGGTCGGCCTTGCGCGCATCGGCCAGTTGCTTCTGCATGCGGTCCAGATCGCCGGCGCTGACCGGCTTGCCACGCGCATTCATCACCGTGGCCAGCAGGTCGTAACGTCCTTTTGCGTTGCGCAGATCCGGGCGCGCGCCCAGCGATTTCATGCCCTTGGCCAGCAGTTCGGCGGCGCCTTGATAGCGACCGCGTTGCACATCCGTTTGCGCCTGGTCGAGATAGGCCGCCGCCACCAGCTGCGGACCTTCCTGGGAAAGGAAGGCATTGTCCGGCTGCAACGTGCGGATGCGCGCCAGCGATTCCTCCGCCTTGCCGATGTCGTTGGCGGCCGCGGCGCGCTTGACCGATTCGATGCGCGAGGTGACTTCCGCGGCGATGCTTTCCTGGTTGAGCTGCGCCTGCTGTTGTTGCAGCAAGCTGTCCAGGCGGCTGCGCTGTGCGCGCAGTGCGCTGGATTGCGGTACGTACTGCAGGCCCAGGTTGACCAGGTTGCTGGCCTGCTGCAGTTGCAGCGGATCGTTTTGTTGGCCGGCTTTGACGGCGATGGCGCCGGCCAGGTCGTTCACCAGCTTGCGCGTCTCCGGTGCGTTGTCGTTGCGCAGCGCGCTCATCGCATTGGCCACGCGCTGCTGCCATTCGGCGCTCATCGCCGGCTGCGCAACCAGCGCAGCCAACGCCTTGCGTGCTTCGGGCAGGCTTTGCGCCGGTGCTGCCGGCGGTGCGGAAGTGGTCGCCAGGGTTCCGCCGAGGGCCGCCAATTGCGCTTCGCGCTGTTTCAGGCGCGCCGAAGCGGGAAACAGGCGCGTGGCGAGTGCAAGCTCGGATTTGGCCTGGTCGATCTGGTTGCCACCCAGCGCCTGGCCGATGGCGATGTCGTATTTCAGCTCCAGCTCGGCGTTGTTGAGCAGGTCGCTGTGCGGATCGATGGCGCGGATCTGTGCCAGGGTTTCAACCGCGTTGTTCGGTTGGTTCTCGAAAATCGCGCCGGCGTCGATGCGCTGGGTCAGCTGGGTATCGAGGGTATTTAGCAGATCATTCTTCTGCTCATCGATCGCGCTGCGCTTGGTGTCGAGCGCCGGCGAATACAGTTTCAGTTCGTCGCGCAGCTTGAACACGTGCTGCGTGGCGGCGTAGTCGTAGTGGTGCTGGGCCGGATCCCAATAGCTGTTGATGCGGCTGAGCAGGTAATTCTGGATCGTATCGCCCTGGTCGAGCACGATGCGCTTGCGCTCGTCGTCGTTGAGCGTATCCAGGGCCTGCACGGCCTGGTCTTCGTTCGTGTAGCGATCGGGGGCGGTGGATGCAAAACGCGCCACGATATGCTGCACCTGCCGCGTATGCAGGTATTGCGTCAGGCCCCAGCCCGCGCCGACCAGCAGCACGATGGCGCCGCCGCCATAGGCCAGCTGCGGGCCGATGCGCTCGCGCAGGCTGATGTCACGCAAGCCTTCCACCAGCTCGGCGGCGGTTTTCAGGCGCTGTTCGCCGTTGAACGCCACCGCGTCGCACAGTGCCTTGTATTGGCGCTTGGTGAGGCCCGGCACCAGCGGCGGCTTGCGCCCTTCGCGCTGCGCCACTTCTGCGCTGACCTTGTCGAACGGATGCTTGCCGGTCAGCAGCTCGAACGCGACGCAGCCCAGCGCGTAGATATCGTCGCTGGGCGTGGGCTCCTTGCCATGGATCATTTCCAGGCTGGCATAAGCCGGCGTGAGCGCGCCCAGCGTGCCGGCGTCGAACAAGGTCTGCTCGCCTGCCGCATCGCCCGCATGCTTGCCGGCGCGTGCGATACCGAAGTCGAATACTTTCGGTATGCCATCGCGCGTCACCATCACGTTGCCGGGCTTGAAGTCCGAGTGGACCACGCCGGCGCCATGCGCGCGCTTCAGCGCCCAGGCCATGCCTTCGATCAATTGCCGCGCTTCGGCCAAGGGCATGCCGTTGTAGCGCTCGCGGATCAGGGCCTTGAGGTCCTGGCCGTCGACGTACTCCATCGTCATGAACACGATGGTGCCGTCCTTGTCGAAATCGAACACGCGCACGATGTTGTCGTGCGCCAGCAATTGCGAGCGGCGCGACTCACGTTGCAGCGCGATCAGCGAATCGGGATGGCGGCGGAATTCGTCGTTCAGCACTTTCACGGCGACATAGGGATCGCGGTCGCGCGCTTCCACTTTGCGTTCGTCGCGCGCCAGGTAGACCACGCCCATGCCGCCGCGGCCGATTTCGCGCTCGAGCAGGAAGCGTCCTTTCAGCAGCATGCCGACCGTGGCGTATTCGCCCACTTCGGCCTGCGCGACGCGTGCCCAGGTATCGCGGCTGGCGCTGCCGGAGTTGCTGCTGGTGTTGTGGCCGGTGTCCTGCGCCGTGGACGAAGGGCCGGAAGCGGGCTTGACCACCGTGGCTTCGGCATCGCCCGAGGCGGTGGCCACGGTGGGTTTGACTTGCGTGATCTCCGCTTCCACCGGTGACGGCGGCTTTACCACGGTCGCATCGTCGGGCGTTGCGGGCGCCGTCTGCTGTACGGCGTTGAGCTTGGCGGCCAGTGCGCGGGCGATGTCGGCCGAGAGCGTGCCCTCTTGCTGCCGACGTTCGAGCAAGGCCAGGTCTTCGAGATGCACATCCTCCGCTTGCGGCCCGCGTTCGCTGAGCGCGTGGAACAGCTCCGGCAGTTTGCGCCGGCGCGCGGTGAAGTCGTCGAGGAGATCGGCGAGGAGGGTCATGGGGTGGGTTTAAACCTGCTGCGCGGTGTTACTCCCTCTCCCCCGTCTTTGATCAATAGCGGGGCAGAGAAAGCGGATGTCGGCGTTGATAGATAGGTTGGGGACATGGGCACGCTAATCCTGCAACCGCACTACAACCGCAGAAATATTGTCCCGCCCCGCGCGATTCAGCGACAGCTCGAACAGCCGCGCCAGCACCATCTGCGGATCGCTGTGCGTGCGGTATTCCTGGTCGAGTTCGGCATCGGACAGCTCCTTGTTGATGCCATCGCTGCACAACAGGAACGCCATGCCGGGGCGGCTATCGGTCACCACCCAGTCGACGAACAGGTTTTCTTCCGCGCCGATCGCACGCGTGAGCACGCCGGCGCCGGCTGCCGGCTGCGCCTGCCCGAGCTGGGTGACGTCGCTCTTGGCGCCGTGCACGTGATCGTGCGTGATCTGTCGAAGATGGCCGTCCTCGAAGCAATACGCACGGCTGTCGCCGACCCAGCCGCACAGCATGAAATCCTTGTCGTGCACGAGCACCACCACGGTGGAGCCGATCACGTCCACGTTCTGTTCGCGCGCCACGCGCCGCAGGTCGGCATTGACTTGCGCCAGGGTGTCTTCGATCGCTTCCACGAAATCGAACACGTCGCCTTGGCGCGGCAGGCTGCGCAGGCGGTCCACGATCATGCCGCTGGCGACGTCGCCGGCGGTATGGCCGCCCAAACCATCGGCCACGACCCACAGGCCGACGTCCTCGCGCACCAGGATCGCATCCTCGTTGTGCGCGCGGACTTTGCCGGTGTCGGTGTGGCCGACCGATTCGTAGCGTAGCGTCATGAAGTCACCTCGATCACAGCCAGCGGCCAGCGGGCCGGTTCGCTGCCCAACCCTGCTACGGCGGCGATGCGCGCACGCGCCTCATCGCAGGAAGGCATGGCCAGCGCGCGCGCATAGACATCGGGCGCAAGCTGCACCAGGTTTTGCGTTACCACCAGCAGCAGGCGATCGCCCGGTTCCACCGCGCACACCACTTCGTCGCACAGCGGTTGGCTGGGGCCGCCCAGGCCGGAGGCTACCGGCGCCGCACGCGTGAACAGCAGATCGTCGAAGTCGCCGCCGAGCGCATTGCCTTCGCCTGGCGTGGCGGCGGTCGCAAACAGCGATTGCAAGCTGCCCTGGTGCCAATGCCAGGCCGCGGCGGTGCCGATGCGCAACAGGTTGGCCCAGCGCCGCGTGATGTGCACGGCGATCACCGAGCCGTCTTCCGGCACGGGATTGATCAGGTCTTCGCTGCGTTCGCGCAGGCGCGGATGCAAGGCCAGCAGGCGCTGGCTCAATACCTTCAGGTCACCGGCAAGTTCTTCGGCGCGCAACTCCGCGGCCACTTGATTCGCTGCCGCAGCCGCCTGCCGGCGCTCATCCGCGGCGCCTTCATCGGCCGCGACCAGGGCCAGCGTGATATCGCTGCGGTAGGTCGTCGTGGCGCTGCCGGTGGGCGACGGCGCTGCGTCCGCTTCGGCCACGCCGGTGGCCACCGACATCGACACTGACGGCACCAGATCGGCGAACAGTTCGCTCAAATCATCCGGCAGCACGTTGCGTGACGGCGGCGCAACCACTGGCGCCGTCACGGACACATGCGGCGCATGCCGATGCTGGTGCAGCGTGTCCTGGTGTGGCGTGTCTTCGAACGTGCCCAGCGTCTGCCAGCCCGCGTCCGCATACCGTGCATCGAGAAAGCCGGCGTAGCTGGAAGGTTCCGGCAAGCCGCGCGTGACCAGCACGCTGGCCGGCACGTGGCCGCCGCCTTGCGTCCACCACAGGCACCAACCGCTGCCGCTTTCGCTGACGCGTGCCCACAGGCGCGCAAGAAAATCGCCATCGGCGCGCGCACGCGGCAGCGGCATGCGCCATTGGCTGGCGTGATGGAACGCAACATGTTCCAGGCCATCCACCATCCAGGATGCGGGCGCCGTCAGCGGCATGCCGGCCAAGGCAAGCAATTGCGCGTCGAAGGTTTCGACGCTGGTCGACGGATCGGCTTGCGCGGCGGCATGCACGTGCTCCATGGCGGCGAACCAGCGTTCGCCATCGCGCAGAGCTTGCGTGGCCATGGAGGGATCATCCATCGGCACCGCGATCACCATCGGAAAACTGCGCCCAACGCGATCGCCGGCCGGGCCCATCACGCCGGTCCAGGCGCCGGCGCCGCATACGCCGGGCGACAACAGGAACCGCCACGCGGGACTGCTGCGATACGCATGCTGCCAGGCGTTGCCCAGCGCCTGGCGGCTGGCATCCACCGCGCGCTCGAAGTGCTGGTCCCAGGTATCGACGAACGACGACGGCAGCCGCCGCTGCACGAAGTCGCCCGCGCTGGGAAGTTTGCCGAAGAATCCCGCCCCTGTCGGATTCATCTGCCGCCTAACCTCCGCACCTGAAGCGCTGCACGACGGTATTGAGGAACGGATTCTTCAGGTTATCCGCCTGCACGGTGAGCTTGGCCACGTGTCCGCCGAAATTGAAGCTGGCCAGGTAACGCAGGTCCGACTGCCGCTGCAGATTGGCCGCCTGCAGCGCATGGAAGAACGCCCAATCGCCTTGGTAATCGAAGGTGCTGAGCAGGTTGCCGCTGGCATCCCAGGCGGAAATGCTCACGTGACCTGGCTGCGGGCCCGGCCATTTCATGCCCATGCTGCTGGCGCTGCCCGGCTGGTATTCGAACTTCTGCCCGTCGATGGTGATGGCCAGCTTGCCGATGCCGGGATCGAGCGACGGTGCCGCCAGCGTGAAATCCACCTCCGGCGTGGCGCCGTTGTTGCGGAAGTACATCTGCTTGATGGCGTCGGCCAGTTGCATCTGCGCGAGCATGCCGGGCGAACCGCTCACCGCGCCAGGGCCGGTTTTCCATTTCCAGGTGGGGCCGCTGGCATCCACCAGCTTGTCCAGGGTCTGCTTGTAGAAGCTGTCGAAGCGGCCGCCGTAGCCGAACAGCTCGCCGAAGTTCTGCAACGGAATATCGGTGGCGCTGTTGGGCGAGAACGGATAGCGGCCGCGGGTAAAGTCCGCGCAATCCTTGCCGGCCGCCTGCTGGAAGGCATCGCCGAGCGCGCCGCTGGTGCCGGTGGCGACCAGCGCCTGGCTCTTGCCGGTCAAGGCGGCCACCCATGCCGAAACGGGCGGCGGCAATTGCGAGGCTTCCTGCTGCGCCATCAGCAGTTGCGGATTGGGCTGGCCGGCGGCGCTGCTGAAGTCGGTCATGGTCAGCAGCGTCTTGCTGAGCTGGTCGAGCACGCTCAGCGTGTGATCGATCGGCGCGCTGCCGGGCCCGCCATCGGTGAGCTTGTTGAGCGCATCGAAGTGCACGCTGATCGCATCGCCGGGCTTGGCGTCCGCCTGCCCGCCCTCCCCCTTGCCGTTGATGCCGGCGCCGGCCAGCGCACGCATCACCGCGGTCTGTTCGGCGCGTTGCTCGGCACGCTTTTCCGCTGCCTTCTTCAACGCGCCTTCGGCCTTGTCGGCATCGCTTTGCGGCGGCGCGCGCAGCAGGTCGTGGGTGTTGTCACGCACCACCATCAGCAGCGACTTCAGCGGCGAGCTGGGGCCGGACAGTTTCGCGGCGGTAGCGCTGGCGTCCTGGATGTTGCTGATGGGCTGCAACTGCAGGTCGGCCAGCAGTGCGTCCCACACCTTGATGTAGTCCTGCTGGTACAGCGCCAACACTTGCTGCGCGAGCTTGGCCTGCTGGATCGCGTCGATCTTGCCGGCGCCGAATACCCAATCGTCCTGGGTGAACTGCTTCACCGCTTCCTCGATGCCCTTGCTCACTTCCATCGCGAACACCGGCTGGGTGTACAGCGCCGGGATCGGCTCGGACAGCGACGCACCGCTGCTGCGGCGGAACACGTTGCCGAGCAGGCCCAGCTCCTTGTCCAACTGCAGCGGCGGGTGATCGGAGCTGTCCATGCCGAGCTTGAGGCTGCCGTAGATCAGGGTGGAAAGATCGGCCGTGCGCAAGGTGCTGCGGGCCTGCTCCACCAGTTGGTCATCCAGGTGCAGCGGACGCAGTTGCCCGGGCTGCTCCACCAGCGCGTGGAAATGCTTGGCCAGCGCTTTTTGCAGCACCGGATCGCCGGGGAAAATCTTGCGCCATTCGATATCGGTGAGCGCGACCAGCTCGTCCGCGTTCTGATGCTTGGGTTCGCCCAGCATCAGGTAACCCTTGAGGTAGTAGTACAGCGCCTGCGGATCGCTCGCGCTGCCGGTGAGCCCGCCGCGGAACTGCGAGGCCACGCCGGGCAGCAGCAGGCCGTTGAGTTCGCGCACGTAGGCACCGTGCACTTCATCGCCCACCGCGTGACCCTGGTACAGGCCAAAGCGCATCGACAGCGGCACGCTGCCGTTGTATTGCTGCGCGATGTCCTGTACGCCGGACAAGCCTTCCAGCCGTTCCAGCACGCGCGCAAAATAATCCTTCTGCGTGGCCGCACCGGATACGTCGCTGGTCGCGGGATAGTTCTTCAGCGCATCCTCCACCTGCGACAGATAGGCGCTGTTGCGTCCGTAGCTTTCGACAAAACCGGCCAGCAGCAGCACGGTGACCACCAGCACGCCCAGGTACGACGCCGCCTGCAGCAGGATCTTCTGCCGTTCCAGTTTCGGGTCGGTGCCGGCGAAGCCGGATTCGCGGAACAGCACGTCCTTGAGCAGGCGCTCGACGAAGAAGGTGCGCTGCTGCGCGCCGGGGGCATGCACTTGCGCGGCGTCCAGGCCAAAGGTGCGCGCCACCGCCGCCATCATGCGGTCGATCGGCGTACCTTCCTGCGTACCGGAGGTGAGATACACGCCGCGCAACAACGGCGGCGTGCCGTAGGCATAGCCGGTGAACACGCCTTCGACGAACTGGCGCAAGGTTTCGCGCAAGGCGCTCAGTTGCTGCGGGAACGACAGGATGGCCGCGCGCCGGTTGGCATCGCGTTCGGCATGCAGGCGGCTCAGGATGCGCGTGTGCAGCCGGTTCAGCAACAACTCGAATTCGCCGCCGAACTGCTTGGCCGAGCTGCCGTCCATGGTCTGCTCGACCGGGAACGACATGCCCCATACCTGGCTGCGCAGCTCCGGGCTGAGATCGTCGAAGAATTCGCTGAAGCCGGCGATCAGGTCGCACTTGGTCAACACCAGATACACCGGCACGCCGATGCGCAACTGCGTGGATAGCTCGTCCAGGCGGCGACGCATCGCCTGCACGTGTTCCTGCATGCCGTTCTGGTCCAGCGTGAGCAGGTCGGACATGCTCATCGCGATCAGCACGCCGTTGATCGGGCGGCGCTTGCGGTACTTGCGCAGCAGCTTGAGGAACTCGCTCCACGCCGAGGCATCCGCGGCTTGATCGGATTGCTGCATGGTGTAGCGGCCGGCGGTATCCAGGAACACCGCCTCGTCGGTAAACCACCAGTCGCAATTGCGCGTGCCGCCGACACCACGCAAGGCTTGCTTGCCGAAGCGCTCGGAGAGCGGAAAATTGAGGCCCGAATTCTGCAGCAGCGTAGTCTTGCCGGAACCCGGCGGCCCGATCACTACGTACCAAGGCAGCGTGTAGAGATTGGCACCGCGCTTGGTCTTGCGCAGCGTGTCGACGGCCTCCTGGAAACGCCCCTGCAGTTGCGTGCGCTCGGCGGTACTGCGTTCGTCCTGATCGTTGCCGGCGGGCTTGGCGTCTTGCGAGACCATGTCGCCGGACATCTGCTGCGCTTTCTTGCGCGCACGCAGCTGCTGCACCTGCAGCCAGATCGCCCATATCGCCAGAATCACGATGATGGTGACCAGGCGCGCCACCGCGCCGGCCAGCGGTTGCGAATCGCCGATGCCCAGGTACGGGCCGCCCAGCCAGATCAGGATGGACAACAGGATGATGCCGATCAGCGCAATGAACCAACCGGATTTGAACAGCGCAAAAATCTTCACAGGGTTCAATCCTCCGGAATGAACTTGATGTCCACGCGCCGGTTACGCGTGCGGTTTTCGGGCGTATCGGGCGGTAACGCAATCGGTTGCGACGAACCTGCGCCGCTGGATTCGATGCGTGCGGCGTTATCCAGGCCATCGCTGAGGATCTGCGCCACGCTGCGTGCCCGCGCGCTGGACAGCTCGAAGTTGTCCTTGTACTTGAGCGAACGGATCGGCTGGTCGTCGGTATGCCCCACCACGATCACCCTGCCCTGCACCTGGTTGAGCGCGGCGGTGATCTTGTGCAGCAGCGGGATTTCCCCCACGCTCACGTCGACGCCGCCGGAAGGAAACATGCCGGTGGCGGCAAGGCGCACCATTGCCTCGCCATCGGGTTTTTCGTCGACCGTCAGCAAGCCGGCTTGCTCTTCCGGTGCGAGCAATTGCTTGAGGCTCTTGCGTACCGGGTGCGGCTGCCGCGCGGTATCCGGCGGCGTGCCGTTTTCCAGGCCGATTTGCGCGAGCTGCCCGCTGATCGGCGAGGACAGTGCATTGAGGCGGGTGTAGAAGAACAAGAACGCGCCAAGCAGGATCACTGCGGCGAACGCGGCCACCACCCACAGCGGCACGTAGCGGATCAGTGGATTGCGGCGGTCTTCGATACCGCGCCAGTGCGGCGCCAGCTCGTCCGCCGGCTTGGCGCGCTGCGCCTGGATGCGCCGGTACAGGTCTTCCTGGATGTCGGCGAGCTTGGCGCGCCCGCCCGCCTCGATCTGGTAGCGGCCGGCGAAACCCAGCGCCAGGCAGATGTACATCAATTCGATTAAATCGATGTGCTTGGCGAAATCCGAGCACAGGCGCTCGAGAATCTGGAAGAACTTGGCGCCGCCGTAGGATTCGCTGTGGAAGGTCACCAACAGTGTTTTCTGCGCCCAGCCGCTGTGTTCGCCCCACGGCGAATTGAGCACGGCTTCGTCCAGCATCGTGCACAGCACGTAGCGCGCGGCGAGGATGGTTTGCTGCGCGATATTGGCCGCCTGGGCGATGGTTTCGAAGCGGCGCATCTGCGCGATGGCTTGTTCGCGCAGATGCATCGCATCCGGCGGCGCCACGCTGTGGCGCAGTTGCACGGCCAGCAGCAGCAAGGGGCTGGCCGCTTGCACCAGCGGATTGGGGCCGCCGTCTAGAAATTGGTTGATTTCCGCGGGCGGCGCATAGGGAGCCGGTGCGCGCGCGCCGGAAGGTGGCGGCGCGGCCGGTGCTGGCGCCGGTGCGGAGCCATGCGGACGCACGATGGTGGCATCACGCATGTCGTCGTTGGGGCCGTTGTTCTGGCTCATGGGTCAATGCTCCGAACTTGGAGTTCGCCGAGATGCATGGCTTTACCTGCCGTCATTCCGGCGAAAGCCGGAATCCAGTTTGAATATGGCGTGCGTAGCACACCAAACTTTTTTAATTGTGTGCTCCCACGTCGCACTTGACTGGATTCCGGCTTTCGCCGGAATGACGATTCGGCTTGGAGTGGCCTTTACATAGGCGTCAATCATGTCCCGCCCCGAATCGCCCACAACTGCAGATCAAGCCCCGCGAATTCCTCGCCGAAGTGGAACGCGATGCCGCCGGACGTCTTCAACATCCGCCACATCTGCGAGTTCTTGTCGAATTCGAAATACAGAAAACCCGCGTTGTACGGAATCTGCCTCGGTGCCACCGGCATCGGCGCCACGGCGATGCCGGGCAACTGCAGGTTCACCAGGTCGCGGATTTTTTCCACCGGGCCGATTTTCGACTGCGCGGGCAGCTGGCGGCGCAGGTCTTCCGATTTCATGTCCGCCTTGGCGGCGAGCACGAAGGCGGCGGTATCGAGCAAGGTGAGGTCCGGCACCACCGCCACCCACACGCCGAACTTGCGCTGCTGCAGCGGGATCGGCGTGGCGGTCTGTTCCATCACGGCGCTCAGGCTGTTGCGCAACGCCATGATGACCGGATCGAAACTCTCGCGCAGAAATTCGTGCCGGTAAGGCGGAAACGCCGGTGCGCGTTTGCTCGGCGCGGTAAAGGTCGCCAGTTCACCGGCCATGGCGACGGCGATGCGGTAAAGATCTTCCGGATGCGCCATCGGCGCGGAGGCCAGGTGCGCGATGAGGGGTTGATAGCGGTTCACCACTTGCAGCAAGAGAAAATCGGCGATTTCCGCTGCGCCGCCGCGATCGGTGACCGCCACGCGGCTGGCCAGCGCTTCGCCACGCTGATGCAACAGGCCGAGCAATTCGGTCAGGAAGGTGACCAGCCGCGGCACCGCCTGGCAGGTTTGCCCGGTCGGCATGAACGCATCGTCCAGCACCACGCGGCGATCGGCGCGGCATTCCACGATGCGCGCCAGCGGGATCTGCGCCAGGCCTTCCATCGGCTGCGATTGCGGCAGCAGGCGGCTGCTCATGCCGCCGACTTCCAGCACGGTGAGCCCATCCATGCTGCCGGAGGCATCGCGCACTTCGGCTTCGCGCACGCGGAAGCGGAACAGCTTTTCCGGCGACGCTTCCGGGCGGCCGCTATCGGGTTGCGTGGGCGAGCGCAGCGGCAAGGTGAGGTAGACGGTCTGGTCGCGCCAGTTGGGGTCCACTTCCAGCGCGGGTGGCAGCGGGTCGTCGTTGGGCATGGAGAACGGCGTGCCGTCGGGAAACACGCCGCGCGCACGCTTGATGCCGAGTTTGCCGATGGCCAGCAGGTCCGCTTCCAGTTCCAGTTCGTGGAAGCCCCAGGCGTAGGGCCGCAGCGCACCGGCGCGCACTTCCACGAAGCGTTCCAGGTAACGCTCCTGCTGCTGCAGGTGCTGGGGCCGCAGGAACAGGCCTTCGCTCCATACCACTTTGTTGTTTTGCGTCATGTATCGGGTCCGTCTGTCTTGCGGCTTTGTTTAGGCTCCCTCCCCTGCGTGCAGGGGAGGGTTGGGGTGGGGTAAGGCGAGCGAAGCGAGCGTCCGGCACGGCCGGACTGTGCTTGAGGCACGATTGAGCGTGATCGCGAGATTCGCTACACCCCACCCCAGCCCTCCCCTACTACACGTAGGGGAGGGAGCAGATCGCTGCGAACGCCAAGCTGCGTGGCTTGCGCAAATGCGATACGGACGCGCCTTCATTTGCGACGACTCCCCTTCAGCCGCGCCAATTGCTCCTCGTACGCCCGCGCAAACTCATCCCCGAACAAGCGCCGGAACGTATCGTCCGGGTTCTTCACCAGGCCCTCGAAATGGTCGCGGTACTTGTCCCAGTACTTGCCCTTGACGCCGAACGCCACGCCGCCGCGCTTGCCGCCATCCACTTCGTTCTCGTAGCGATCCGGATTGAAATGCATCAGCAAGGCCTCGAAGCCTGCGCGCACGCCCGCGAGCATCGCCATCTGGTGCAGGCGGATATCCTCGAAGGCATCCTGGAACGCCGCCGTGCCGGACAGAAAACCTGGATTGGGCGCAGCCAAAATCTTCTGCATCGCCTCGTCCGTACCGAGCGCGAATTTCAGCGGATTGTTTTCCGTGCGCTGGATGATCGTGACCGGCAGGCGGAAGGTGTTCTTGATCTCGGCACGGGCGCGCAGCACGTCCATCACGCCGTCGACCACGATGCGGAAGATTTGCTCCATGTCTTGCGGCAAGGCAGTGGCGGCTGCGGCTACCGGCGTCGGCGCGATGACGGGCGCGGGCGCGGGCACAGGCGATGCGACGATGGGTTCTGGCGCAGGCGGTGGCGCGGGCGCCGCGACCGGCGGCGCGAAGTCACCCATGGTCAGATCCCAGTTTTCCGGCAGCGTGTTGGCCTGCTTGCGCACGTCGGTGGTCGGCGGCCGAAAGTGGTCGCTGATGCCGGGCGTATGGTTCCAACCGGGCGCGGGCGCCGGTTCTGGTGCGGGCGCGCCAAACGGCTCGTCCAGAAAGCTCAGCGGATCGAGGTCGGCGCGGGCCGGGGCGGTTTGCGGCACGCCCGGAATCAGGCTATCGATGGCAGACGCACGCGACGGCGACGGCGCGGACGGCAGCGGATTGAGGAAATCGAAATCCAGCGGATCGCTATTGAACGCCAGCGGCGGCGACGCTGGTGCCGGGGCCGGCATGGGATGCGGCGCGGGCGTGCCGATCTGCACGATGGTTTCGCTGTCCGCCTCCATGCGCACGGCGATCTCGAAGGTGTCGATCTGCAGGCGATCGCCGTGCTTCAGCGCCGCCGGGTCGCCTTTGACCAGCGGCGAGCCGTTCAGCAGCATGCCGTTGGTGCTGCGGTCTTCGATGAAATAGATGCCGTTGAGATAGCGCACCATGGCGTGCACGCGCGACACGCCCGAGGCGCTCAGCACCCAGTCGCAATCCTCCGAGCGCCCGATGCTGCCGTCCTTCGCATGAAAACTCTTCTGGCTGCGACTGCCGAATTGCGCTGCCTGTTGGCCTTGCACGGCAAGCGTCAATGTCTGTGGCGTCGACATGTGAATCCCCTGCTCTAACGATTGCCGCTGCTGTTGAGCAAGCTCATCGCGCGCTCGATAAAGGCGGTGCGGCGTACTTCAAATTCTTCGCTGACCAGCGCGGCCATCAGGTTGATGGCGGCCACGGTGGCACGCGCGGTGAGGTGTTCCGGCGGCGGCACGGCTTGTTCCTGCGTGGCCGGCGCCAGGCTGCCGCCGGACCAGCCCGCCGCTGCGGCCAGCCACGCGCCCAGCGAGCGGTAGCCGCCGGCGTTGGCGAACTCGAAGGCGGCGCGGCGATTGTCTTCGTTCGGCTCGCGCACCCATTTTTCGGCCAGGGATGCGCCGGCCTTGTCCTCCAGGCCCAGCGGTTGTTCGCGTGCGCATTGCAGCAGCCAGGCCACGGCGTAGCGCTTGGGCAACAAGCGGGCCAGCAACTTGAGCGCATCCTGGGTATCGCCGGCGTCGAGCAGCGTCTGCACCGCCAATTGCGGCGCCATCTCCGGGCGCAGCCTGGCGCTGGCCAGGGCCGACAAGCCCATTTGCATCGAAGCCTGCGTAACGACCGACATCCAGTTCCCCTTTACTGATCCGTGTTACTGCGCTGCCGTTTACCCTTCGGCAATCCTTGTCCGCTTTCGAAATTCCCTGCCTCAGCCGGAACTTGCTGCCAGTACAGCACCGGCGTCATCCATCTACATCACCCGATCATGATGATCCCACCCGAGACCTGCGTCATCGCATCGCCGCTGGCGGTCACCATCGCGCCCTTGATGCTGGTCGACGCGCCGCCTTCCACATCCAGCATCGCATCCGAGTGCACCTTCAGGCTGGCGCCGGCGCCGATGTCCATGGTGGCGCCCGCCTTGATGCCCACCTGCACCTGCCCTTCCACTTTCACCGAGGAATTGCCGGTAATGGTGACGTTGATGCCGGTGATCTGAATCTCGCCCGTGCTCTTGAGAATGATACTCGACGAGCCGGTGACCAGTTGAATCTCCGTGCCGGCCGTGAGCTTGAACACCTTGCCCACGTCCTGCGTGTCGTTGTTGTTGATGGTGTGGTGGCGATCGTTCTTGATGGTGACGGTTTCATCGTGGTCGATGGTCACCACGTGATCGTTTTCCACCTCTTCATGCATGTCTTTCTGCGCATGCATGAAGAAATCTTCGCTACCTTTCTTGTCTTCAAAACGCAGCTCGTTGAAATCCGCGGCGCCACCGAGCAGGCTGCGGCTCTTGATGCCGCTTTGCGTCTTGTTGTCCGGCAGGCTGTAGGGCACGGCGTTGTCGCCGTTGTACACGCTGCCGATGATCAACGGGCGGTCCGGATCGCCTTCCAGGAAGCTCACCACCACTTCCTGGCCTACGCGCGGGATGCTGATGGCGCCCCAGTTCTTGCCCGCCCACGAGGTGGCCACGCGCACCGGGCAGGAACTCTTGGCGTTGGGTTTGTCCGGCTTGTTCCAATGGAAGGTGACCTGCACGCGGCCGTGCTCGTCCACCGCAATGTCTTCGTCGGTCTTGCTGCCGCAGACGACGGCGGTCTGCAGGCCCACGACGGTGGGTTTCACCGCAGTGGGCAGGCTGCGGAAGGCCTGGCTGCTCTCGATGGCTTGAAAGCTGCACTGGAACGAGGGCTCGCTGTCGCCGCCGCCCGACGCAGCGGCGGCGCCGGCCAGGTGGATGGTGGTACCGATGATCAGGTATTCGCGGTTGAACGCCTGGCGCGGGTAGTCGCTGAGCGTGAACAGGCCGCCGATTTCCACGCCCGGGGCCGCCGTGGTGCCGGTGTAGTGCGACCGCGCCACGGTCAGCGCCTCGGCGCGCACCTGCGCAAAATGCTGTCCCACGTCCGCCACCTGGTGCGCGCCCGGAAAATCGAACGCCACCACGCCGTTGGTGCCGGCGCTACCGTGGCCGTCGCTGGTGCCGGTGGACAGCAGCGAAGTCTTGGGCGCCATCGGGTCGTAATCGGTGAGCTGATACTTGGCCGAATCCATGCCGCGCGACGAGGCCCAGGTGGTGACGGTTGCCTCGCGCCGCAGCACGCTGTCGGTGTTGTGCAGATACGGCACGCGCGCAAAATCCTTGCCTACCGCATGCGCGCTGACGCTATCGGCCAACACCATGGTGTGTTTGGTGGCGTCATGCGTAAAGAAGTAATAGATGCCTTCCTGCTCCATCAGGCGGCTGATGAAGTTGAGGCAATCCTCGCGGTACTGCACGCAATACTCGCGCGAGGTGTAATTGCCGCTCAGGCTGACCTTCACATCGGTATAGCCGGCATCGCTCAGCACCGACTTCACGATGTCGGGCACCGTCATGTCGGTATAGATGCGGCAGTCCACCTTCTGGCCCAGCAGCCAGGGCTTGGGCACCAGCCGCACGTCGTACTGCGCGTAGACCAGGCTGTCCACCGTCTCCACCCCGGTCTGCTGCGCCTCGCACACGATGCCGTTGAAGTAGCGCGTAAAGCCGTCCTCGGTGGCGATCTTCACCGTCATCGGCGTACCCAGCATGGCGCTGAGGTCGATGTTGGGGTCCTGGCTTTCAAACTGCAGATGGAAGGAGAACAGCCGCCCCAGACGCTCGTCCGCGGTCATGCTGCGAAACAGCAAGCCACTGACATTGGCGGAGGAAATGGTGATCTGGGCGGTCATGATGCGAATCTCCTCGGAGCCTGCCCGGCTCGATACGTTTCCATGGTGCACTCATGTCCGAGGGGCCCCACGCACCCAAACCGGCGGCGTAGCGGGTGGAACCTGCCGTGACTCCCCAATCCCCCCGAGGCGTAAAGTTTCGCTTAGTGGCGCGGGTTAATCCAGCGATTTTTTTAACGAAAAGTGCGACGGGAGGCACCGGGCTTCAGGCGTGCACGGGAGCGGCTGGGGGTTAAGAAAATTGAAATACTTGAGGGTGTCCTTCCAGTCTCATTCGCACAGCAAGCAACCTAAATCGGACTACCCCTCAACTTCCCGGGCTGCACGATCAGCCGTGCATCGTTCTGCCGAGCGCGGCTTTTCTCCGCGATCAACCTCAGTTCGTCCACGTTCTCAGGGCAAGCCTGATATTGGGCAGCATCGATCTCATAGTATTCCTCGTACTCAATGTACGAGTTCGCCACGGGAATAGATAAGTAATATTTCCCGGTCGCCTCATCGATACCGACAGAAAACCGTTCATGCCTGAATACATGCATACACGATAACCAGAAAAATCATCTCATTGGATATATTGCTTCAATATTGCCATTCCTGGCATCAACATCGAATTGAAACATTGACTTGTCACCAAAACGCTCAAAGACAACACCAAAAACGTCCAGGCCGTTCTTGCGTGCACCTTCAAACCATCTGTAAGCACCAGTTCCAATTTTTTCACCTATCTTTTGCACATCCGAGACCTGGAATCTTCTTGAACCATCCGAGTTAAGTACCCACAGGCTGCGCACACCATGCACGTCACTCTCATTTATCACCACAAAATTTCGACCTTCAACCACTGCCGCAAGTACGCCATGAGGAAACTGCAAGGACACTTCCTCGCCACGGCTATCCCACTTGATCTCAACTACTTTCTCGGGCGCACCCAGAGCAAATATATCGGAGGCTTTCATTGACTCATCAATGACCTTTCCATCCGCACGTATTCTTTTGAAGTTCTCAATAGCTACCATGCACCTATCACTCAGGCAAAGACTGGGGTTGGCCGACTAATTGCAGATTTCTTTGTCCAACAAACTCAACTTGAGAGCCGCCACCACCTAAATCTCCCAACGGACCTGCAAACCCGGCATTAACCGTCTGCGGAGCAGTGGTTTCAACCGTAACGACATAGGATACATCCGGCTTAAACTCTGGAAGGATAGCAAGGTCATTGCGAGCAAATGCCTGGCTCGGCACAGCATCAGGCGTAGCCCAACCGCCAAACCATGGCTCACCCTGTGCAAGCGCCTGAGCTTGCGCCTCACTTACCACCATTTGATATCGAGTACCAGTCGGTACGACTTGTGTCACTACATTTGTATTGGGCATCCACGCTGGCTGATTGCCGGCTGCAATCATCTCATTATTCACGACCTCAGCTGAGCGCGTCTGAAGGTGAACAACCCGTGTTGCAGCCTCAGAATCCTTCCGGGGACCTCCCACATTTCGCTTTCTAAGCGGGTCCGCCTCTTTTTCTTGCGAAGACGCCCGCTCAACAACCTTCGGCTTCAGGCTCTCCTCCTTCAGCAACCTCTCCCTGTTATCCGCCAGCCAGTCCGCCATCTTCGTACCCAGGCGCTCGCTCTTGCGAACCGCCTGCATCAACGCTTCCTCGCTCTTGCCGCGCGTGAGATAAGCCACCATCGCCATAAGGATGGCGATGATCATCAACACGTGCCCGTCGGCGAAACGGTGCGCGGCCATGTCTTCGCCTTGGTGATAATCGGCGCTGTAGCGTGCGTCGGGGCGGTCGCTGTCGACCGGCCCCCAGGCCAGGCGGAAGCCTTGTACGTATAGGCGCAGTGCTGGTGGGATGGTGTTGACCAGCCCCTCCGCAAGCATTTGCAAGCCGAGGTAGATCAAGACCCAATCACCCACCACGCTCCCTGCTTCGGCACCGATGGCCGCGCCGGGTATGGCGCCAAACCCGAAGGCCAACGAACCCAAGCCGGCGCCTACGGCCGTGCCAAGCACGACGCTTCCACCGTAGTAGAGCGCCATGTCCCGCACGGCGGAGAACAGGATCGGCCAGATGGCTTTCAGGTCGATGCCTTCCAGCTTCCGGCTCACCGTCTGGAAGGCGATGGGGCCGGATTTGGCCAGGGCCGAACGCAGGCGCATCACGCGGCTCTTGTAGCCGTAGACGGTCCGGTACAGGTCCCGTTCCGTTGCCTTGGCTTCGGCTTCCATACGCTGCTCGGCTCGTTGCAGCGAACTCCAGAAGCTATGCAGCCCTCCGTCGGACATCCCTTTCCCCTTTTACGCCCCATCTAAGAAGGGCATCGCCTAGATCAAACGCCAAAACCCTTACCGCGCTGCCGCGGGCGAAACATTAGCATGCGCATGCGCGCCTAACCAACGAGTCACGCAAGCTACGAACTACGAATCCGTACCGCCAGCGCGCTGCGCCAACACCACCCAGCCCATCACCGGCTGACCACCCTCTTTGCGCAACGTATCCGTGCCGATGCTGAGGCGCAAAAACTCCGTCGCCGCCACTACGCGCTCCACGTAACGGCGCGTGTGCTGGTAACGGCCGCTGGGCGAAAGCTCGACGCGGTCGTCTTCGCCCTGCGCCACTTCTACCGTGAAGGCCAGCCAACCACCTGGACGCAGCGCGGCGTGCGCCGCCGCCAGCACCTCCCGCAGCTCGCCGAAATACACCAGGGTGTCCGCGGAAACCACCACGTCATAAGCATCCGGATGCGCCTGCAGATAAGCGGTCAGTTCGGCCACCTCCAGCTCGTCGTAACCACCGCGCAGGCGCGCCTTGTCGACCATGCCGCCGGAAAGATCCACGCCAACCAAATGCCTGGCATAAGGGCGCAACAACGGCGCGCAAAGACCGGTCCCGCAGCCGGCATCCAGGATATGCAGATCGCCCACCGCACCCGGCAATACGACGTTCAACGCTTCTGCCAGGACTTGTGGCGCGCGATAGCTCAAGTTCTTCAACAACTGCTCGTCGAAGCTGTCAGCAAAGGCATCGAAGACTTCGCGCACATAATCGTCGGCCGCGCGCAACGGGGCCTGGGCACCGCCGCACGCAGCGAGCATATGCCGCGGCACGGGGTGATCCGGATCGCGCGCCAGCCAGTCGCGATAGACCTGCGCCGCTTCGTCGAAGCGCTGCAGTGCATACAAGGACATGCCGAGCGACTCCAGCGCGCGCACGTTGCGCGCGTCCAGCTCGTAGGCGGTGCGGAAACATTCCACCGACTGCTCGACGTGCTCCCTGCTCTGCGCATGACTGCGCAGGAACATGCCCATCAAGTAATACCCTTGCGCAAACTTTGGCGCCTGCTGCAGCAGCTTGGCATAGGCCTCGAAGGCTTCTTCCAGGCGTTCCTGCGCTTCCAGCACCACGGCCAGGTTGTTCTGCGCGTGGTAGTGCTGCGGGCCGCATGCCAGCGCCTTGCGATAGCAACGCTCCGCATCGGCCAGCCTTCCGCATTCCTTGTGGATGTTGCCCAGGTTGTTATGCGCGTCCGGGTGCCTGGGCGTGATCTTCAGCGCTGCTTCGATCATGCGCACACCCTCGTCGCTGCGCCCGCGTTGATGGCAGAGCACGCCCAGGTAATGCATGGCATCGGGCTGGCCGGCACGCAGTTCGAGCGTTTCGCCGTAGAGACGTTCGGCGGTGTCCAGGTCGCCGGCCTGGTGGGATTGCATGGCTTGTTTAAGTACGGGGCGATAGTCCGCCGTGGTTGTGGACTGTCGAACCTGCCTTTTGATCGGGTCCCGGCCCATGCTCAATCCAGCATGTCGATCGCCCGCCGGGCAATCACGGCGATAAAGTGAAACAATAATCCAAGCACGTATTCGATAAAGGCTACCGTCATGTTCGTAGTGGCGATGGCGGCACGCCCCATGAAGCGCAGGGATGCGTTCATCAGGTTGCGGATGGCTTCGGCGATCTCGATGGACAGCAGCGCGCCGCTATAGAGCAGCCGCGCGAGGCCGTCGAGCAGAGTCGCACCCGCAAACAACTGCAAGCCAACGCTTCTGCCTATCTGCTTTACGATCCAATCAAGCGCGGAAAGAATCATGCGCAATGCCATGGCGGACATCATCACGAAATGCCCCTTGTCTTTCGAGGCTTCCGCAAGCCACTCGCTGGCCGCTTCAAAACTGTTGTGCTTGGGCAAAATCACCGGCAGCGACGCCCACGTGCAGCCCGCCACCGATTTTCGGTACGAGGGCATCAGATGCGAGGGAACGCTGACCAACGTCCCCGCACCTTTCAACCGGTAGGCGTTGCTGCCGTAAGGCATGTGCGTATAGGGGAACGGAGGCACCATAGGTACCGGGTCGGTATCGTGGTAGGCGCGGTAGATGTTTTCCGCACCAAGCGTGGAAGTCAGGTATTGAGCGTGCTCTTCCACGCCGCAGCGCGGAGCGCCGAACGTATAGAGCTTCATGGAGCAACCCATGTTGCTCAGGCTGTCGGCAATCAAGGTGGCCATCGCGCCGCCAAGGCTGTGGCCCACCACGTGCAATGTCGAGGGATTGCGGCCACGCAATTGCTGCTGGATTTGCGGCAATACGGACTGCGCACCTCGCCAGAAACCCACATGCACGGGGTAACCGCTGGGCCCGATCACCGCGCCGAATCGAAAATTGCTGAGCCAGTCGGGTCCACTATCGGTGCCGCGCACGGCAATCAGGCATTCGCCCTGGCGCGCGCCTTGTCCCCATGCCACATAACCGAACCCGGAGCGCTTTTGCACGACGGCGCCGGTAGCCCCAACCAGGCGCTTGCCGGCAAGCACGTCGAAGCCTTCGCTTGCGGTCGGCATCAACGTCCACGCAGTGCGCATATCGGTCGACGTGCGCAACGCATAAGTGCTGCTGGCAATCTCCGCCACTTGCGGCGGTGAAATCTCCATGGCCATGGTCTATGTCATCCCCTGAAAAATTGAAAGGTTAGCTTTCAAACTGCCTTGCAGATGCCGTAGTGCGTGCCTTCGCGATCAGGCTGGCGAGTCAGCTCACACACGAGGTTCAACGGACGGCCGTCAAGCTCCGTATTTGCTTCGTAGCTGTCTTTGCCGTGCATCCAGGCCGTGTATTCAACGCCCTGGTATTTGATAACGATGGATTGATTCACCATCGGCTGAGTCGGCAGCCAGCGGTGCATAAATCCCCGCTTGCGCTCAAGCGGCGGCAACGCGAACCGACCCTTTTCATCGGTGGTGGCGTGCTGGACTGGGTTATCCGCTTCGTTTTCAGACCATTGGGCTTTCTGGACCAGCTCGGCGCCCTGCACCGGCTGACCGTCTTTCAGCACCGTGCCGTGGACTTCCGAAAAGAGAACCCAACGATCCGACGTACCCATAGCGCATCCCTCTGACAAGCTGGACAACAAAGAAATTACAACGGCAAATATGACAGTACGCAGCATGAGGCGCCGCTTTTTACGAGACCTTCGGCGCCAAAAATTCGATTTGACCCAGACCGACCTTCCCTCGCCGCTAGCCATGTTGCATCACCCGACATATGCCATAGTGCTTGCCTTCGTAGTCAGGCTTTTGAGTCAGCTCGCAAACCAACCAGATAGGTTTGCCATCGAGTTCCGTATTCGGATCGTAGGAGCCCTTGCTGTGCTTCCATGCTTCGTACTCAACGCCCTGATATCGGATGGTAATGGACTGAAGCATGATCGGCTGGGCAGGAATAAGGCGTAGCAACCCAGCGCTACGCTCAATCGGCGGAAAGCGGAACGCGCCGCTTCTGTCCGATAATGCATGCTGCGCTGGGTTTTCCTTGTCGTTGTCCGACCAGACTACCTTCTGCACCAGCTCAGCGCCTTCAACCGGCCTGCCATTGTTCAGCACCGTACCGTGCACTTCGGAAAACAGCACCAGCGGATCAAACACGCCCATCGCATGCGCCTCCGACAACCCCGACAGCCAAACCAGAACCACGATAAGCCAAACCTTGCTGAGCGAACGCGGCACCCCCCACTGTTTGCGCATCACATACCGCCCTTCACTTGCTCACCAGCAAGTAAACCGAATAGATCAGCGCCAGAAAGAAGGCCGCTGGCAGGGTCATCAGCGTGAACCATCCTCCAACCCCCATCGTATAAAGCAGGTTCCCTACATCCTTCCCTGCGATCACGCAGGGATGCACGCTCCCTTCGTCCAGCTCGCACTTTGCCAAATTTGCAATGGCGCCCGCGAGCAAGGCGATCAATAGAGGCAGCACGCCAAGAAAGGCGATCACCAGATAAACCAACCATGGCCTTATATGCATGCCGCATTCCGCCCGTTGCCCTGTTCAAGACTCCCTATGCTCTGCCTCTCAACCAATCAGCACTTTGAAACACCCCAGCACTATCACGCCGCCATGGGCCGTACTGTCGCCCATGCGCGCCACGGGGCGGCCGCCAGCCAGTACCTTTGGGGAACCCATGGCGATGGCGTCCGGCGGGCCGACGCAAACCGCCATGTCGCCAACGCAAGCGACGGGTAGCCCCCCAACCAGTACGGTCGGCGCGCCGGGTGCGGCGATGGGGCCGCCGACATGGGGCACTGGGCCGGTGGTCATCGGGCAGGTGTGCATGTCGGTGAGGCGGGCTGCAGGTTGCATGGGTTTCTCCAAACGCTTGTAATGATGATGTCTTCTGACAACTTACTTGCCGCCAGGGGCAGACGGCCGGCAACGCTGATCGACGGCAACCTCACTCTTTCCTGCAAACAATCTTCCCTTCTTCAAGACCGTTTTTCCAGTGAAATGGTCGCGATGCGAAATCGCCTTGCATTTGGCGGCCGACACGAGTGCAATTGCCGCCCAGCGCGCTGTTGAGTGGCGCACCACGGCACATGAACCCCCACGCCGCACAAGCGGTTGCGGGCTGCTTTCTTAGCAGAGCCAGTACTTGTCCAGCAGGCTTCATCGACATTTTGGCATCCTCCTAGCCCCCGACCATTTTTTTGATTGCTTATTTCATTGAAGCCTTTACGCAAAAACGTACACCTGATGATCAGCGGCTCCTTGGGAAAGGCCCGCCAACCGTTTGCCACGATACCGTTCTGTCGACAGCGCCAAGCCTCACGACAGCAGTTCCTCCTGCAGCCGCATTGTCGCATTGTGATAAGAGTGCGTAAGCATGGCCGCCGGAAGCCCATAGAAATGCATCATCGCCCCAAAGACAGCGCCGGCGATGAGGGTATCCTTGAACTGTTCGCTACGCGGATCGATATTATGGGAGGCCGCGAAAACGGAATCAGAAATCGTCAAGGCAATTGACGTTGCCGCAAGGCTTGGAACACCGATCGACATCAGCATCCCGGCCAGCAGTTCCTGTCCGGCATAGCGGTAAACCAATTCCTCATAGATCGGGGCAAACAGCTCGGTGACGAAGTTGTCGTTGATAAAATAAAACTGCCGCCCTGGGTTACCGGCGTAATTCATGACCTCCCTGGAGGGCCTCGCGATGGTACGCACTACCTGGGGGTAGTAGGGCCTGACCGAACCCGGCAGCTGTGCCAGGACCCAATCGTGGATATCGGCAATATGGGTGTGATACCGAGCGTCCACCTCGCGCGCAATCCAGGTGGCGCCACGGGATGCGACAACGCCGCCGAAGGCCGCCGCTGACGCGCCGGGAAAAAAGTAGCCGCCCAAGGCGATGACCGTCATGGCGCCTGCATTGTTGACCAGCAGGGTCTTTGTTTTGCTCGCGTAATAACAAAGCGTGTCAACGCAATTGCTGAAAAGCAATCCTATTCCGTCTGGAAACATACTTCACCTCCGCGAGAATCGCTCGTCGTGACGTTGCCTTAGGGATGCTCTCGGACAGGGAAATATCCATTTCGCCCGGCCGCCCTAAAGGTTATTTCTTTTCATCGCATCCCGAACCCGATCGCGATCGTTGGCGCTGAAAAATTTCATGGACCCGTCAATCGCCAACTCCATGGCCAACGATCCATCGAGGATTCGATGGATCTTGTAGGAAATGAAGTCGGCGACATTATCATGCTGGCAGTAGGCAATGACTTCGATTTGGTAAGCCGTCTTGCCGCGAAGGTATTCCTCGATGACCGACATGTAGGTATTGACAGCGTAGTGGCCCGCCACAAGATTGGCTCTCATGGTGTAGCCGCCCAGCGACACTCCCTGCATGTGGCACCATTCGTAATGGCCCTGGCCACCAAGCTGAAACGCGTTGGCGTTGGGCGCTCCGCAACTCTGCGCATAAGACCACGCCGGCTGATTATTCATCTGCGCGTTCGTACTCTTTTCGCGCTCGCCGGGCACGGCGGCCTTGATGGGTAAACGACCGGTGGTCTTGATCGTCAGCCCTCGTGGCGCAATCTGGCGCAGACCTGTTTCCATGTCGACGGTGGTGAACCGCATCGAAGGTGTGTATTCCTCCGATGGCGCATAGTCCATGTCCTCGTCGACTTTCGCTCGTTTCCGCCTGCTGCCATCCTCGTCGCCACCGTCATCGTCGTCGACCTGGTACTGCGCCGGCCGCGGCCGGCGAATCTTCTGGCGATTAATCTGGAAATCGTAAGTGGCACCACGCCTCACCGTAGAGGGTCGGACAATGACCGGCCCAAGGGCTCGCATTTCACCCGGGCAATTCTCAACGCAGCAGTTCACGCGTTGCTGGGTCCTAAGGATATCCAGCAGCTCCGTGCTCTCAATCGTTACCTTGAACCCGCATGAAGCACATTTGATGCGACGCCAAGTCATAACCGAATCATTCCCTGTTGCCAGTCGTTAAAAAAAGTCCTGAAAAGCGCGGACCGCGTTCACGTCTCAAGTGAAATAGCGAACCCAGGCGCTGTGGTTATGGCCTAGACGACCATCGGCACTCCACTGCGCTTGCACCACCGTACCGAACACCCGTGAAGCGGACTGCTTATGCCCGCTCGTCGGGGCCAGGCCGTAGTAGCTTTTGGTGGCGCCCAGATAGTTGGGATGGGTATTCACGAATTGCAGACCCAATGCATTGACGATCCTCAGGCCGGCGGCATGGTGGTTTTGACTCATGCTGTACAGGTGGTTCGCTACCCAACCTTCCTGCATCTGGCTGTAGCCAGGCGGCACGAACCCCGAAAAATTCAAGCCGGCCCCCGGTCCTTTGGCCTCGACGATCAGAAAGTCGGTCCCCCCGGCTTGATTTGGCCGCTCCCAGATCTGGTCTATGCCCGTACCCGAATGAACGTGGTAGCCCCAGATCATCTGGAATGCAGGATGTCGCTCAAGCACATAGATCGCAGCGGCCGCCTCGCCCACGCATTCGGTGATCCGTGTATTGGCCAGCAACTGACGCAGGTCGATGGTGATCTGATCGAAGTGCTGGCATGCGAAGGCATCGGCGCCCAAGCCCGCAACCTCCTGTTCCAGCCCCTGCCACACGGCTCGCCCATGCACGTCCAGCCAAGCAAACGGCAGGAAGATCTCGTCTTGTGTACGCTGGTTCCAACCTTGGGCATTGTTCAGGTCGTCGTAATACGTAACGTCCTGATGCATGCCCAGGAAGGGCCACGTTGTAAGCGCAGGCGCCGCATGCGCCCGCCCGTTGGCGGCGTTGATCCGGATGATTTTGGTCTTCGGCTTCCTGCTCGAAACGAAGGTGAACTTGTCGTATTTGTGAAGAATTCCCGCGTAATCCACCTTCTTTTGCGCGCGCAATGACCTTCCCATATCTCCTCCCTGGCTGAGTCCGGCATCCGCTTCGTTCAAAGAACCGGGGGCCGAATCAACAAATCAATGTAGTTGGCAAAAATAGCTAGACTCCGCATCGCCCGGGGCCTCAGTCATTACAGCGAACGCACACCCGCGCATCGTTTTCCAAAACCGACGCCTGGCTGTTCGGACGGGTCGCCGGATTGGCGACGTTACGTGTGAAACCGGAACAGGTGCTGCAAAAGATCTCTCCGCAGCGGCGGCAATGATGCCTTCGGCGCAGCACTCCGAAGTCTGCGCCACACCATACGCAAGAAGCACGCTGGTCATCGGCGATCCACGCTTGCCTGGCCGCAGGGACAGCAGGCACGCCAGCCCAATGCGCACGTGTCAGCCTGAGCACTTTGCAAATCCGATCCACTTGTCGTTGATGCAATCCTACGAGATAACAACTCCAGGTTCGGAACCTCGGCCCAATGGGTTGTGATCCTCGATAGATCTGGATGTCCAGCCGACCGGGAAATATCTCGATGGCGCACCCATCCACATCGATCCAGACATGATGAAAGGAAGGCAATACATCAGGCTGGCCTGCTCTGTCAGGCTGAACCTTGTACTCGACGAACAAACGATAGGGCGTAACGGTCGTGCCGCCTGCGGCGGAAAGCGTGAGCCCGTTGGCTTCCGCGGCCAATGTCATCACGGCAACGACCGCATCAGTCCTCGCCTGATCCACGTTGACAGGCACGGCATCCAGCCAGTTATTTTGTATGTCGTCCAAACTTTGCCGGTTGGCCGGGGCTCTGAACCAGGAGCGGCCATGGTGATCGAGGACGTTCGAGGGATCGATGCCGTTGGTTACAAAATCGAACATATAGCTGGGCCATACAGCATTGTGATAGAAGCCGGTCAACGCCCAGTTCCAACAGGCCTCCTGCCCCATGTCCCCGGCCTGATACAGACAGTTGTGCAATCCGTTGGTGAGACTCCCAAGGACATGACGCACCAGCGGGCTCAGAACAGCCATATTTTCACCTCGTTGTCCGGACAAACTGCTTCAGGCCCGTATTGCTTCACGGGAAGAAAACCGAAACAGTGGGCAATGCGAACTTCCTTCGGCCCACGGTGAACAGAGCGGCAGATTCCTTTCTTTTGCGCAACTACCGGCCCAAACATCCTTGGCCGTTTCCCTTCGCTTCCTTATCGCCACTACGTCCTGCTTGCATGAATCTTCCACGTCGGCCTGACCACGGCGAAGCCGCCGCCGATGGCCGGCGTGTTCGAGTAACCAGGAAACGTTTCATCGACCACCCATAAATCCTCGCTCCACTCCATGATTTTTGCCGCCCGGATGGAATGCAGGTAATCGATTGCCTTCTCGGCGTACATAACGGCGCCGTCGGTGATAAAACGGACCATGTACCGTCCGGTTTCGCACAGCAAAGGCAGCCGGCCCTTGTACACCGAATCGCTGACCATCTTGAAATCTATCTTGTTCTCCAGCTCGGGATTGATATTGGGATCGTCCGAGCGGTCATTGGGTCCGCGCACAATATTGTTGGGCTTCCAGCACATCTTCGCCTCGCAGCCCCATTGATCGGCCCAAGTCCCTTTGCCCATGTCTTTGGCCATGTTCTTGGTAGCCGTCTGCGGGACACCGAACAGCGCCAGGTGCTTGCGTGCCAGTTCGAATGCTTCATCGCCGATCAGCCGATTCCAGAAACCCCAAAGAATGTCCCACCCGATCACGTGATGGCATGCCAGATCAACCGTCATCGCCGGCATGCCACCGTTCGGTTGGCCGATATTGAAATTGCGTTGATTTCGATCGCGCAGGCTGTCGAATCGCACTCGCGGCGTATATGCCGGCCCATACGGATCACCCGCAGGCTGCGCAGGCCGCGGGTTATTCGGGTTCACAATCAGGCCATTGCCGTTGAACATGCTCAGAATTCCCGTTTAAGTTCCTCTATCGCAAGCCATGCGGCGCGCCGCCCGGCCTGACTGTCCTGACGTCGACTATGCAAATCCGTACTGGAAATCCTGCCCATTGACGCCTACGTTGACGCCTGCCAGTGCTTTGCCGTCGATCATTCGCAGCAGGAACTCACGACTGACGTCCGGCAACATCGTGTTGGTCAAAATCGCGTCGATCATGCGCCCGCCCGACTCGCTCTCCGTGCAACGGCTCACCACCAGCTTCACGACATCATCGTTGTACTCGAACGGAATCTTGTAGCGCGCCTCGATGCGCTTCTTGATGCGGCCAAGCTGCAGTTTCACGATTTCGCCCAGCATCTGCTCGCTCAGCGGGTAATACGGAATCGTCACCAGGCGCCCCAGCAACGCAGGCGGGAAGATTTTCAGCAGGGGTTCGCGCAGGGCCTTGGCCATGCCCTCGTGGTCGGGCATCAGCTCCGGGTCCTTGCACAGGCTGGCGATCAAATCCGTGCCGGCGTTGGTGGTGAGCAGGATCAGGGTGTTCTTGAAGTCGATCTGGCGGCCCTCGCCGTCTTCCATCACGCCCTTGTCGAATACCTGGAAGAAGATTTCGTGCACGTCGGGGTGCGCTTTTTCCACTTCGTCCAGCAGCACCACACTGTACGGCTTGCGGCGCACGGCTTCGGTGAGTACGCCGCCTTCGCCGTAACCGACGTAGCCGGGAGGTGCGCCTTTGAGCGTGGAAACAGTATGCGCTTCCTGGAATTCGCTCATGTTGATGGTGATGAGGTTTTGCTCGCCGCCGTAAAGGGCTTCGGCCAGCGCGAGCGCGGTTTCGGTCTTGCCGACGCCGGAAGTGCCGGCGAGCATGAACACGCCGATAGGCTTGTTGGGGTTGTCCAGGCCGGCGCGCGAGGTCTGGATGCGCTTGGCGATCATTTCCATGGCGTGATCCTGGCCGATCACGCGCTGGCTCATGAGCTTGGCCAGGTTCATCACGGTTTCCAGTTCGCTCTTCACCATGCGACCCACCGGGATGCCGGTCCAATCGGCGACGACGGAACCCACGGCGGTGTAGTCGACGGTGGGCAGGATCAGCGGATGCTCGCCTTGCAGCTCGCCGAGCTGGGCTTGCAAGCCATGCAATTGCTCAAGCAATGCGGCACGTTCGGCCTCGCTGAGTTCCTGCGGTACGTGCTCCGCTTGCACTTCGGCGGCCGCGGCTTTTTCCAGCTTGCTGCCGGTGCCTTCCACCGGCAAGTGGTCGCCGCGCAGCTTGGCGCGGATGGCGAGAATCTGTTCGACCAGCGCTTTTTCCGCTTGCCAGTTGGCGTCGAGTGTTTCCAGCCGTGCTTTTTGCGCGGCCAGTTTCTCGGTAGCGGCGGCTTCGCGTTCGGCTACGTTCACGCCGACGGTTTTCTCGCGGGCGATGATCGCCAATTCCGTTTCCAGCGCCTGGATGCGCTTGCGCGTGTCGTCCACTTCCGGCGGCACGGCATGCTGGCTGATGGCGACGCGGGCGCAAGCGGTGTCGAGCAGGCTCACTGCCTTGTCGGGCAACTGGCGCGCGGGAATGTAGCGGTGCGACAGCTTCACCGCCGCTTCCAGCGCTTCGTCCAGGATCTGCACGCGATGATGTTTTTCCATCACACTGGCGACGCCGCGCATCATCAGGATGCCCTTCTCTTCGCTGGGCTCGTCCACCTGCACGGTCTGGAAGCGGCGGGTGAGTGCGGGATCCTTTTCGATGTGCTTTTTGTATTCGGCCCAGGTGGTGGCGCCGACAGTGCGCAGGTTGCCGCGCGCCAGTGCGGGCTTGAGCAGGTTGGCGGCGTCACCCGTACCGGCTGCGCCACCCGCGCCGACCAAAGTGTGTGCTTCGTCGATAAACAGAATGATCGGCTTGGGCGAGGACTGCACCTCTTCGATCACCTGGCGCAGGCGGCTTTCGAATTCGCCTTTCATGCTGGCGCCGGCTTGCAGCAGGCCGACGTCGAGCGTGCGCAGCTCGACGTCTTTCAATTGCGGCGGCACGTCGCCGATGGCGATGCGCAGCGCAAAACCTTCCACCACGGCGGTCTTGCCCACGCCGGCTTCGCCGACCAGCATCGGGTTGTTCTGGCGGCGGCGCATGAGGATGTCGACCACCTGGCGGATTTCTTCGTCGCGGCCGACGATGGGATCGATCTTGCCGTTGCGCGCCTGCTCGGTCAGGTCGACGGTGAATTGTCGCAGCGCTTCCTGCTTGCCCATTTGCGCGGGCGGCATCGCGCCACTGGCTTCACCCGGTGCGGCAGCATTGCCAAGGCGGAAGCCATCGTTGGCGTTTTGCCCATCTTCCGGCGAGCCGCTGACCACCTCGGCGAATTTCTCCGCCAGCATCTCCGGCTTGATCTTCTCGAATTCCTTGGAGATGTTGAGCAAGCTGTTGCGCAGGTTGCGCGTGCGCAGGGCGCCGAAGATCAGATAACCGCTGCGCACCTGCGCCTCGCCGAACATCAGCGTGGCGAATACCCAGGCGCGCTCGACGGTTTCCTCCACGTCGGCAGAGAGGTCGGAAATGCTGCTGGAGCCGCGCGGCAAGCGATCCAGTGCGTCGGTAACGTCACGCGCGAGGTTGGACGGATTGAGGTTGAACTGCTTGACGATGCGATGCAGGTCCGAGTCCTGCAATTGCAGGATCTGGTGGATCCAATGCACCAGCTCGACGTACGGGTTGCCCCGGAGCTTGCAGAACACCGTGGCGCTTTCGATGCCGCGGTAGGCCAATTTGTTGAGCTTGCCGAACAGTGCACTGCGACTGATTTCTGCCATGACGACTACCCCTGAAATTTTTGATGCTCGCAACGCGCGAGGTCCAACCAGCTCACCGACTTCTCTTCATCTTCAGGCTGGGATGGCAATCCCAGCGGCAGGTATCCATTGGGCGGCCGGGAATGCATTCCAGCCTACGAACTGAAGCGAGTCGTCATTCCGGCGAAGGCCGGAATCCATACTTCGGATTGGCAATGGATTCCGGCCTTCGCCGGAATGACGCCCCACTTTGAAATGAAGCAAGCATTGCGTCATCGCCCTACCCCACCGGCCTCAACACCACATCATCGTTGTCCGCCTTGCGCTGCGGTTTTCCCAGCCACGTGGTCAGACCCATCCGCCCGCTTTGCCCCACCCGCGTGGTCGGCACTTCGTCGTGCTTGAGCACAAGCTGCACGTCCCACGCTTTTTCTTCGCCCGCATAGGTTTTCACCGCCGCCATCAGCTGGCGCAGTGCTTCGCCGCCGGGCAGGAAGTTGTTGAACTGCGCGCGCGTCAGCGGCCCCAGCCGCAGGCGGAAGCGTTGTTGCGCGCCCCATACGTATTCGCCGAGCACGGCGGTGGAACCCAGGCAGGCGACATCGCGTGACTGGCCCAGGCGCAGGTGCGCCGAATCCGGCAGGCGCATCCACTCGGCGGTGAACTCGATCACGCTGACCGGAATGCCGAAGAAATGCTCCAGCAGGTGTTTCAAGCCTTCGGCATTGCGTGCTTGCGCCAGCAAGCGGCCGGCAAAGAAGTGCTTGTAGCGGTCCGGCAAGGCATCGCGGCTCTGCAGGTTGCCGGTGGACAAGCCTACCAGTGCGCCCATATAGAGGCTGAAGCGGTCTTCGCCGGGACGATCGAGCTGGATGGTCGGCTGCGCATCGGCCCACACGCGATAGAACAGGCTCAGCATGCGATGGTGGAAGATGTCCGCGAAGGCAACGAAGGTGTCGTCGCGCGCGTTGAGCTTGCGGTCCAGTGCGTATTCGGTCAGGTGCAGCGGCAATGGCGCGTTCGGGCCGAACAGGCCGAAGAACAGGCCGTACATGCGCGGCGGCTTGCCGTCGGCTTGCGGTTCGAAGCGATCCACCGTGCGCGGCGCGAACGCCAGCGACGGTGTCTGGCACAGGCGCACGGGATCTTCCGATGGCTTGGTGGAGCGCCCGAAGCGCGGGCGATCGGGATAGGCGCATTCGAGCCAGCGCAGCGCCTCGAAGAACTCGAAGAGCTCCGGCTGATCGCGCAGCGCGTTTTCCAGCGCTACAAGATCTGGCGTTTGCCGAGTCGGGCCGGCCATCGAGCCACCTCGTTGCGTTCCAGGGTGCGCAGCATGGTTTCGGTGAAGGAATTCACCGAGACGTAGCGCGCAAAGAAATGCTGCATGACCGAACCGAGCAGGAACGCCCCGGTTCCCTCGAAAGCGCCGTCATCGCAGGTCAAGGTGATTTCCAGGCCACGCCCGAAGGCGATCGGTCCGGGGATCGGAATGCGCCTGACCACGGGCTGGCAGCCGACCGCCTTGACGCCTTCGATCTGGCGGCGCGCGCTGGCGTCGAATTCATCGCAGTACAAGGTCAGCATTTCGCGCAATGCCGCCGCGCCCTCTTCGCCGCTTTCGCCCAGCAGCGACACGTAGTTGAGCTGCAGATGGCTGAGCAGTCGCCATGCGGTTTCGCCGTTCGCCGTCGGCGCGCGCGGCTTGGTCGGGCCGGCCACGCAGCGGATGGAAGCGACCGGCGCGCCGGTTTCCAGCGTGAAATCGGTGCGCGACTTGCCCACCGGCATCTGCAGCGGCAGGTCGCGGTTGGTGCACATCAGCATCATGCCCACCTGGCGCAGATGCGTGGAATACGGTGCGTCGTTGGCGTCCACCAGCGAGATGAATACTTCGCTGCCGACATAGCTGGAACGCGCGCCCTGCAATTTCTGCCGCGCCGACAACATGCGCGGCTCGCGGCGCAAGGTATAGAAAGCTGCGCTGCCGCTGTGCCAGACGCGTTCGTCGCAACCGTAGAACGGCTGGAAGCGTTGCTCGGGCTCGGCCCGGTCACCGAAGCCTTCCACCTGGCTCATGCTGTGCACTTCAAAATCCATCGGCCGCGTGCGGTCGGCCAGCACGTGATACTCCACCTTGCCCTGTTGCAGATGGATGCGGTCCGCGCGGCGCGGAAACAGGTTGATGGCCGGCGTGCAGAACAGCCGAAAATTGCTGGTGTCGACGGCGTTGTGCAGCCGGCTGACGCTGCGGTCGAAAAACACGGTGAGATCGAACTCGGTGGCCTGCGAACGCGCCAGCACCTGCTGCAAGCCGGTGAACACGGCGAACAAGAAGCGCTCCGGGCAGGCGAAGTATTCCTGCAACAGCCGATAGCCGCTGAAGGAGCGGTCGGAATAAGGCAGCAAGGCTTCGTCGTCGGCAAAGCCCTTGTCGCGGATGGCCGAGGCATCGAACTGCTGCACCAGCATGCCGCTCGGGCTGGGCATGCGCACCACGAAACCCTGCGCGTTGCCGAGCAGTTGTTCGTACAGGCGCTTGGGCAGCTCGTCGGCGCCAGCGATGAAGATCGGCAGCTCGTCCAGCGCCAGCATGTTGGCCTGCGCGCCAGCGGTGATCACGAACTTCAGGCGCAAGCCCGCACGCACCGTCTTGCCGGCCGGGATCGGAATGCTCGCCGCGGCGATGGCGGCCGGCGTTTCGAAGTACTTCGCCTCGACCAGTTCCAGCGGCCACAAGCTGACGTCGTGCGCGGTGCGGTATTCGCAGGCGGTGCGGTCGTCGTTGGCGATCAGGCTGCGCAAGGCCGTGTTGCGCGCCACGGTGTAGCCCGTGGCCAGTGCGCTTTCTTTCGTATCGGGGTTGAGCTGCACCACCGCCATCGAAGGAATCGGCGCGAGATAGTGCGGGTAGATCATCTCCATCAGGTGCTGCGTGAACACCGGATATTGCGCGTCGAGTTTCAGCTGGATGCGCGCGGCCAGGAAGGCGAAACCTTCCAGCAGGCGTTCCACGTACGGATCGGCGCACTCGAAGCCCTCCAGCCCCAGGCGGCCGGCGATCTTGGGGTATTCGCGCGCGAATTCCGCGCCCATCTCCCGGACGTGTTGCAGCTCGCGGTTGTAGTAGCGCAGCAGTCGCGGGTCCATGGGTTCCTTCTTAGCCGAAGCTGTCGGACACGTTGAACTTGCCTGTTTCCAGGTCCACTTCGGTCTTGAGATAAAGATTCAGCGGAATCGGCTGCGCCCACATTTCCGATTCGATGTTGAAGGTGAGCGATTGCCGGTCCATGCGCTTGAGGTCGGCGTTGACCACCACGCGCAAGGTATTGGGCGTAAGCCTCGGCTCGAAGGCGAGAATGGCGTCGCGCAGCTTGCGTTGCAGCACCTTGGCGTCGATGCCGGCCACGGCCACGCCGGTGAGATCGGGAATGCCGAAGTTGAGGACCGAGCGCGCCACTTCCGGGTACTCGGCCAGTTCGTCATCGATGCCCAGGTTCACGCAGTTGAGCAGCCAGGAAATATCGCGCGCCACGCAATCGCGCAGGCGCGAGGCGGAGATCACCCGTTTCTCGCGGCTTTCCTCCGCTTTCGCCGGCTCGTCATCGGCCAGCCGGTCCAGCAGCGAGGGCTGCAGGCGTTCCTGGGTAGTCAGCTCGGCCATGGATCACACGTCGAATGTAATGGTGCGAACATCCAGCAACGGATATTCGCCACCGTCCGTCGCCAACATGCGCTGGCCCGCGCCCACATAGCAGTCGCTGCCAAGATCGATCCACTCGGTCTTGCGCGCCAGCACCACGTCGCTGTCGGCGGCGCGCTCGGAATTCGGATAGCGGCATGGCACGAAGCCGACCGCTTCGCCGCCGTTGCTCCAGGTGATCTGCACCGGCGCCCACACTTTGTCGCGCAGGTCGGTGGGTGCTTCGAATTTCAATTGGCGGATGCGTGCGAACGGCACCCATGAATAGCCGCCGTTGACGATCACTTCCAGGCACGGGCCGAAACGCGGATCGGCATCGGCGATCCATTCGAAGCGCTGGCCGTCGATCGTGCCGCTTACCGCATCGGCGGCGTCGAAAGCCTGCTCGCGCAGCGGCAAGGCCTGTGCGTAGCGCTCCTCGCCCACCAGCTTCAGCGATTGCAGCAGCAGCGCCAGCCATTGCGCCGGCTCGCCGATCACCAGCGGCGGCCGCGCACCGCTCACCACGGCATGGCGTTCCAGCTCGCCCTGCAGGGCGCGGCTGTAGGCAGCCACCATCAGCGCGTTGCCGGGGTCCAGTTCGCCGCTTACCTTCAGCTGCGTTTGCGCGCGCTCCCACTGCCCCAACAGCGACAGCAGCTGAAACAGAAATACTCTCGCCTTGGCATCGGCCGGGTTACCGCGCACCTGGGCGGTCAGGCCCTGCAGCGCCTCGTCGAGGCGGCCTTCTTTCAGCATGTTTTCGGGAGTCATGTCCTAAGCCCTGCATTCCGGAAGGACCGTGGTTTTTGCCGCGACGAACACCCGTTCCCTCTCCTGCATGCAGGAGAGGGTCGGGCTGCCATGACGCCGGCGTGCAACCTAAGGACGTCATGCCCGCCAAAGCGGGCATCCGTCGTGCTCTGATTGCTTCCCGCCTGTGCGGGAATGACGCCCCCGGATAACCGTCATCATGGCCAATGGTTTGGCGTTGCTCGAACACGCGGTTGCGCGCAAGGCCAAACTTCATCGGCAAAACCTTCGGCAGTTGTCACCAAGATCAGTGCCAAAGCCGGGTCAGGCTCAGCTCTTGGCGACCTGCTGGATGTCGAAGGTGAAGTCCTTCGCGCCGCCGTCCTTGCCGCCCTTGTCGTCCTGCGGCTGGAACGAGTACTTGAACTTGCCGAAATGCAGCGTGACATTCTCGGTGAGACGATCCTCGCCACCGCTGCCGCCGGTGGACACGGAGGTGATCAGCACGCCTTCGCTCAGCTCGATGGTGAGGAAGTCGGTCTGCTCGCCGGTGGCGTTGGTCACGTACAGGGTGGCTTTTTCCACGCGTGCGCCGGTGCAGCACGCCTGCATCAGTGCGTTGGAGCAGCCGTCCACGTACTTGGTGATCGAAATGTCCTGCACGTGCGCCTTGCCGCCGCTGGCAGCGCCGGCGCCGGAGTGCAGGTCACCGGTGTTGCTCACACCCCACGACCAGGCCAGGATCGGCACTTCGCCCTTGTGCTTCTTGTGGTTGGAAGCGCCCTTGATCGCAACGCTGCCGCCTTCAAACTTGATATGCATGTCGAATGCCATGAAACATCTCCTCGGTTACCTGATTGATGATGGCTACCGCCGAACTGGCGGCTCCTTTTACTGCACTACTTCCTGATTCAAGCCTTCGCCGCCGACGGCAGACGCGAGACCAGGCGCAACGACACGGTCAAACCCTCAAGCTGGTAATGCGGCTTGAGGTAAAACTTGGAGCTGTAATAGCCGGGCGCGCCTTCGACTTCCTCCACCACCACTTCCGCTGCGGAGAGCGGCTTGCGCGCCTTGGTTTCTTCACTGGAGTTCTGCGGGTCGCCGTCGATGTACTGGCTGATCCAGTTGCTGAGCCATTTCTCCACCGATTCGCGCGTGCTGAACGAGCCGATCTTGTCGCGCACGATGCACTTCAGGTAATGCGCGAAACGGCAGCAGGCGAACATGTACGGCAGGCGTGCAGCCAGGGCCGCGTTGGCGGTGGCGTCGGGGTTGTCGTATTCCTCCGGCTTGGCCAGCGATTGCGCGCTGATGAAGGCGGCCATGTCGGAGTTCTTGCGGTGGACCAGCGGCATCAGGCCCATCTTGTCCAGTTCCGCCGAGCGGCGGTCGGTGATGGCGATTTCGGTGGGGCACTTCATGTCCACGCCGCCGTCGTCGGTCGGGAAGGTATGCACCGGCAAGCCTTCCACCGCGCCGCCCGATTCGATGCCGCGAATGCGCGAGCACCAGCCGTATTCCTTGAACGAGCGGTTGATGTTCACCGCCATCGCATAGGCGGCGTTCTGCCAGGTGTACTTGGCCGAATCGGCGCCGGCGGTGTCTTCCTCGAAATCGAATTCATCCACCGGATTGGTCTTGGCGCCGTACGGCAGGCGCGCCAGCGTGCGCGGCATGGTCAGGCCCAGGTACTTGGCATCCTCCGATTCGCGCAGCGAACGCCAGGCGGCGTAATCGGGCGTGGAGAAGATCTTCGCCAGGTCGCGCGGGTTGGCCAGCTCGTTCCAGTTGTCCATGCCCATCAGGGTGGAATTGGCGGCGCTGATGAACGGCGCATGCGCGGCGGCGGCTACCTGGGCAATGCCGGTGAGCATTTCCACGTCTTGCGGGCTGTGGTCGAAATAGTAGTCGCCGACCAGGCAGCCGTACGGTTCGCCACCGAGCTGGCCGTATTCCTCTTCGTACACTTTCTTGAAGATCGGACTCTGGTCCCACGCCGTGCCCTTGTAGCGCTTGAGCGTCTTGCCCAGCTCCTTCTTGGAGATGTTGAACACGCGGATCTTCAGGAGCTGGTCCGTCTCCGTGTTGTTGACCAGGTAATGCAGGCCGCGCCAGGCGCTTTCCAGTTTCTGGAAATCGGCATGGTGCATCACCAGGTTGAGCTGCTCGCTGATCTTGCGATCCAGCTCGGCGATGTAGGCGTTGATGGTCTGGGTGACGTCGTCGGAAACGATGTCCGCCTTGTTCAGGACCTGCTCGGCCAGCGTGCGCACCGCCGATTCCACTTCCTCGCGGGCGCGTTCGCTCTTGGGCTTGAATTCCTTGTTGAGCAGCGAGGCGAAGTCGCCGGCATCGACGGTTTGTACCGCGCCACCTTGTTCGGCCAGTTTCTCGGTTGCCATGATTGCTTACTCCCCTTCCGGCTTGGGCGCGGAGGCCAGCGATTGCAGCAGGGCCGGATCGTTGATGGCCTGGGCGATGAGTTTTTCCGCGCCGGCCTTGCCATCCAGATAGGTGCCGAGGTTGGCCAGCTGGGTGCGCGCCTCCAGCAGCTTGGCGATGGGCGCCACCCTGCGCGCGACGGCGGCCGGCGAGAAGTCGTCCATGCTTTCGAAGGTGATGTCCACGCTGAGATTGCCCTCGCCGGTCAAGGTGTTGGGCACGGCGAAGCTCACGCGCGGCTTCATCGCCTGCAGGCGGGTATCGAAGTTGTCGACGTCGATTTCCAGCGCCTTGCGCTCTTCGATCGCCGGCAGCTCGGCGTTGTTGGCGCCGGAGAGGTCGGACATCACGCCCATCACGAAGGGCACCTGCACCTTTTTCTGTGCGCCATAGACCTCGACGTCGTATTCGATCTGCACCCGAGGCGCGCGATTTCGCGCGATGAATTTCTGACTGCTCTGCTTGGCCATACGACGTCTCCTTGAATTAAGGATCAAACCTCAGTGGAACTGCGCTATTCCAATCCGCCGCCGGGTTAAGCGGTTTACAGCCATATGACAGACGTGCGTCACCCGACGGAGCAATGCTTGCAACCGGCATCAAAGGTGAAACAAAACGGCTTGTGCAGCCCTCCCCCGTGAGCCTGCGTAGCGAAATGCACGCGTCGAATCGCCACAAAAAACGAGGCATGTAACGACGCGAAAGAAAAAGTCCCTGTTACCCCTTTAAATTTATGCTCAATCGAGCCGACTGGCAATGTTATTTTCACGCGTGAAAATATGGTGAAGGCATATCAACCCCAGAGCTTTCATCCGTAACGAACCCTTTGATTGTTCGCAAGTTTGCTTGCGTCGCAAGCGCATATCATGGTCATGGCGGGTTGGCCGAGTCGTCGATGCTGCGCATGGGCATGGGCTCATCCTCGTAACGCCCGAGGCCCAGCCGCTTCATCAGCGCCGATTCGCGTGGTCCATCGTGCAGAAAGCCTGCGATAAGTTCCTTGCCTTGCGGATCGAACAACCGCCCCCACTCACGCGACGTGCCGGCACACTGGGGCCGCAGATCGCTTTCGGTGCAGATATAAAGCACGTAGATGTATGCCTTGCCGTCGGTAGACTTCAGGCAGGCCCAGCCACTCACGGCCGCATCGAGAACCGCTGTGCCTTGCAAAAACGGCTGATGCAATGGGCGACCATCGTGGTGCAATACCGTGGGACTCTGGCTAGCCCGCTGCTGCGTGATGCGCTGCGAAAGCGGCTGGAAATCCCGATCTGGCACGTCGAGGTATACCGTTTCAGCCTTTAGGGTGACGCCGCCACAGCTCAGGTGACCGATCACCGTCACGTGCTTGGGCGCGGCCGATTGCGGTTCGGCATGCGCGCCGGCAGCAACCAGGATGACGCAAAAAAATACCTGGGGAAATGGCAGCTTCATGGCTTGCCTGCTACACGCTTTGAGACGCAGGCGTCATGGAGGCATCGCTACCGCTGCAACGCTCCGCAAAGCGGGCAAACTTGAAAAACGCGGCAACGTTGGCTTCTTCTTTGGTCATGATCATCCCTGACTAGGCACGTGCGAACTCGTGCGACGGCAAGAGCACCATCACTGATGCCCTGGTAACGAATGCGAAACACCCTGCTCACTCGTGAGCTGCGGAATGTACCGATAGTCGGAAAGAGATTACAAGTACCTGACGCAATGGAGCGCTGACTATCTCATCAATTCAACGCGTTACGGCAGAGCACGGCAGGTAGTTAAGCGCGATGAGCTTTGCCGCTGCTCACACTTTTCGATCACCGCCGCAAAACGGTACGCCGGTTAGCGTGCTGGGCATCCCAGCAAAACCGGAAGTCACCCCATGCCCAGTGGATCAACGCCGATCGAACGCATGTATTTCAACTGGAACGACGCGCTTTCGCGCAACGATGCCGAAGCGCTGCTGGCGCTCTACGCCCGCGACGCGCACTTCGAGAGCCCGCTTACGCCGCATCTGCTTGGCGGCGACAGCGGCGTGCTGCATGGACACAATGAGCTTCGGCCGCTGTTTGCCATGCTGGCCGAGCGCAAGCCCAGCGTACGGCAGTACTACCGCACGCCTTACCTGACCGATGGCAAGCGCCTGATCTGGGAATATCCGCGCGATGCCGGCCAGGGCGAACAGATGGATTTCACCGAGGTGATGGACATCAACGATGACGGCCTTATCCAGCGGCACTGCGTCTACTGGGGCTGGTTCGGCGTTCGCGTGCTGCAACGGAACGAATACCACCGTTGAACGCGGATGGTGCAGCGCTTCAGGTGACCTCGCCGGGCGCCGGCACGTAGCGGTGGCCTTTCACCTGCGCCGGATCGACTTCGATCGGGTGGGAGAAGTCGGCGACGAGCGCGCCATCGGGTTTGAAATGCTCGCGCTCGATGGCTTCCCAGGTGAGCCACACCGGTGAGGCCTCGGCGGGCTGCGAGCGCGTGCGGCAGGGATAGACGGTGAGAGTGGGCTTGATGCGGGTCGGCATAGGCGTTTCCCATTACAAGTGTGAACAGCCCCGCCATGACGGCGGGGCAGAGATGGAAAGCTAGCGCGTTCGCGGCTTTCGTGCCAGTTGCCTGCCGCCGCGCCCGCATGCCTTGGCGCGCGCTGGCCCGAAGCGACAGCCATTGGGCCCTTGCAGCTCTTAAGTACGCATAGTGCCTTGGGATATGGTCTCGCCCGTCATCGGATGCTGCGCCGGGCTGCCTAGGAACCAGTACGGCGCAGCATCCGATGATTTCCGCCCACGCCCGGTTGCGCATCGCCCAGGTCGTTGCAAGCAGGTGCAGGCTTGGCAGCCGGCCCCGACGCCTGGCAGGTTCCTGGCCCGAACGCCGCAACCCTCCCTGATTTCGCTATAGTTTCCCTGCAACAGGGGATCTGGAATGTCTATGAATACTGGCGAGCCGCAGCCCACCAAGGCCGGCAAGCTTCGCGCAGGCCCGCAGGGCACGCAGTTGCTGTCCGCGGTAGAAATGCAGCAGCTGGCGCTGGACGATGCGCCCGCTTCCGACGGCCGCGCCACCTCGCGCGAGCCGGTGCTGGAAGGCGCGCAAGGTTCGCTCAAGGGTCAGCGCTTCACCTTGCGCCAGGGTCGCCAGACCATCGGCCGCCGTGTGGACAACGACATCGTGATCAACGATCCGAGCGTATCGGCCACACATGCATGGATCGTCAACCAGCACGGCCACTACGTGCTGATGAACACGCTTTCCACCAACGGCACCTTCGTCAACGACAAGCGCATCCACGAGACCGTGCTGGTGCACGGCGACCGCCTGCGTTTCGGCCAGGCCGAATTCTCCTTCCTGACGCACGAGCAAGGCCGAGGGAAAGGGCGCGTGGCCGGCTACGCCGCCGCGGCCGTGCTGGGATTGCTGGTGCTGGCCGGTGTCGTCTGGTGGGTACTCTGAGCCAAACCGCACCCGCCACCATCGGGCGCTATCGCATCGAGGGCGTTCTCGGCGAAGGGGCGATGGCGATCGTCTACGCCGGCTTCGATCCGGAAATCCAGCGCCAGGTAGCGATCAAATGCCTGCACGACAACTTCGCTGAAGACTCCGATTACCGCCGGCGCTTTCTGGTTGAAGCGCGCGCCGCCGGCCGCCTCACCCACCCGCATATCGTCACCCTGTTCGACACCGGCGAAACCGAGGATGGGCACCCTTATATAGCGATGGAGCGCCTGTCCGGCGAAACGCTGAGCTCGCACGTGGCGGCGCATGGCATACCGTCCGCCTCGGCGCTGCTGGAACTGGCCACACAATTGGCCAATGCCCTGCACTACGCGCACTCGCAAGGCGTGATCCACCACGACATCAAGCCCGACAACATCATGCTGCTGGATGGCTGGCACGCCAAGATCGCCGATTTCGGCATCGCCGAGCGCCGCTCGGCGCGCGCCAGGCCCACCGCCGCCATGCCGGACAAGATCGGCGGCACGCCCAACTACATGTCGCCCGAGCGCCTGCGCGGCGAATCGGCGGACGCCAGCAGCGACCTGTTCTCACTGGGCGTGGTGTTGTTCTGGTTGACTACTGGCCGATTGCCGTGGACGTATTCCGGCGACGTGCAGCGCTACTTGCGCCAGCGGCAACGGCTGCCGGAACCGCCGATCAAACCACACGATCCGGCCACGCCGCCGATCCTGGTCGACATCATTCGCACACTCATGGCGCCCGCGCCGGAAGCGCGCTATCAATCCGGCGCCGAAGTGGTCGACGACCTGCGGCTGGCGCGCCGCAGCTACGAACGATCCCGCGAAGAACTGCCCCACCCTCGCCTGCAATCGCTGGGCCTGCAATGGGCGGTTGCACTGGGCGCCACGGTGGTCGCCGTGCTGCTGCTCGGCATGCTGGCCATCTACGGCGTCCAGCATGTGGCGGTCACCGGCCTGGCGGAAGATTTCGGCGGCTCGCTGGGGCAGATCATCGCCCGCGGCGCCGCCGAAAACATCGTGATGGGCGACCGCGCCGCCACCCGCGCGCTGGTGCAGGACATGGCGCGCAACGAGCAGCTCGATTACCTGGCGATTGCCGATCGCGACGGCAAGATCCTCGCCAGCACGCATGCTGGCGAAAGCGATCAAACCTTGCCCGCGCCGACCGTCGCCACGCGGCAATGGCCCAACGGCATCCACAGCTACCACGCCCGCCTCGCCGGTACGCACGGTTTGCAGAATGCGCTGGTGTTCGATGTACCGATCCGCTACCAGACCAAGAGCGTAGGCAGCTTGCGTCTTGGCGTAAGCCAGGCGCCCTTGCGCACGGCGCAGAACACCGCGCTGGGCGTGATCGGGCTGGTGCTGTTGACGACGCTGGCCGCCGTGCTGCTTACCGCCTACTGGCTGTTCCGCCGCCTGCGCGGCGCGCTCGATTTGATGGTTGCGTCGCTATTGAAGGTGGCGCGCGGCGATTATCAACATCGCATCCGCATTGCCCGGCGCGATGAACTGGGGCGGTTGTTTGCGGCGTTCAACCTGATGGGCGAAACATTGGGCACCCCGCCAGGAAAAGCGGCGGGGGTTTCCAATGCTTCCAAGCCGGAGGTCACGCCGCAGCCGACGCTGATCGTTCCCGTACCGGGGGCGCAGGAGTAGCGCGATCTTTCGTTGGCGGTGAGCGTATGCGAACCCCAACGTTGCCATGCAGATGGCGATGTTGGGGTTCGGCGTCGCCTTACGCCAACCTACACTGTGCCGGGAATGCTGGACCGGCAATCCACGTAGCTATCTGCTGCGCTCAATACTGTTGCAACCGCTGCTTGAGCTCCAACGCCCGCGTGCGATACACCACCGCCGGCTCATAGCCCGGGTCGACCACCAGGATGCGGTTCCATAGCGCGATGGCCTGATCCAGATGCTGGTCCAGGTACAGCAGCATCGCCTGCTGGTGGGTGTTGGCCACCCAGGTCCTGCTCAGCGCGGGGAAATCGGGATCGGCGGATTTCAATTGCGGGTTCAGCGCCAGCGCCTGGTCGAACACGGCCACCGCCTGGTCCTTATGTCCTTGCCGGTACAAGGCGAGGCTCTGGTTTTCCAGCTGTTGGGCGCGCTGTGACGGCGGCATCGACGGGGACGGCGGGGGAACCGCCGGCGCCACCTCGGGTGCGGGCGCATTGCCCGCATGCGGCGCCGCTTCCACCGCGGCGGAAGCGCTCGCTGGCAGCTTCAGCGCGGAGCCAACCCGCAACAAGGAAGGATTGGACGAACCGTTGTAGCGCGCCAGCGCCAGGAACAGATTGGGATCGCCCAGGTATTTGGCCGCAAGCGTGCTGTACGACTCGCCCCGCTGCACGATGTGCGGTGTGGAGGCGTCGCCCAGCAGCTTCTTCGGGTCCTCCGTCACCTGGCGCAGGAAGAACTGCGCCGCGCGGTCGCCGGGATGATCCTGCAGATAGCGCCGCAGCGCCTTCTCGCCTTCCGCGTAATGGCCGTTCTGCAGGTCGCGATTGACGATGGCCGACAGCGACAGGCGAGGCGCCTGCGCCTCGCTGGAGACGTTTTCTTCCGGTGCGGCCGGCGCCGCAGGTGCAGGTGTCTCAAAGGTCTTCGGCTTGATGCTGACCTTTGCACAGCCGCCGGCCAGCAGGGCCATCAGCAAGGCCGCCGCAAGCATGCACATGCGCAGCGAGGTCCAGCGAGCTTCCCTATGCACCATCAACGTACGCTACCCCTGAGCAGATGCCGATTGCTTGTTCTGTGTCACAAACGATTCGGGTCGACACGTTAAGCCACTCTCTCGCGACATGCAAACCAGGCCAGCGCGTGGCCCGTGAAGAAGACGAGAAGATGTTGTCGACTGCAACGCAAGAAACTTGATGGCCGCTGGCGGCGACATCACCACCATGCGCTTGCAAAAAAAGCGATGCGGTCAACGCGACACCTATCCTCATTGCACGCACTCGCCTCATGAAGACATGTGCAGCACATTGCAGCATGCGCGCATTGTCCCTGCGTGACAGCAATTTTGTACGTTTCTGCGATGGATAGTGCGCGCATAAATACGCATCATTTCATCGGCAGCATTCGACACGGATGATGCCGACAACTCGCAAGGATGATTCGAACGCGACCGTCGTCGCGTGTCGACGCAAATCTTCAGGAGCCTCGCGCAGGCTCCACACCGTACAGGGCGGTCCATGGGCACATTATCCGAGCGTCGCGCACGCGCGGCGGGTTTCACTTTGGTCGAATTGATGATCGTGGTGGCAATCGTTGCCATTCTGGCGGCGATCGCGGTGCCGATTTACAGCACTTACATCACGCGCAGCAAGCTGACCGAAGCGCAGAACAATCTGAGCGCCTTGCGCGTGAGCATGGAGCAGTACTTTCAGGACAACCGGCAGTACACCAGCGCCACTGGCACCGGCACGACGACCGGGTGCGGCGTCCCCATGCCTACGTCCGCTCTCGCCAACGGTGGCAACAGCATCGCGAAGTACTTCACTTACAGCTGCACTGCGACCGCCAGCAGCTACATGATCACGGCCACCGGCAACAGCGGTACGCCCGTGGCCAACTTCCAGTACACCATCGACAACAACAACAACCGCGCCACCCCCCAGACCAACGGCTGGTACACCGGCGCGACCCATTGCTGGGTCACCGCCAAGGGCGTCTGCCAGTGACTGCGGCAAGCCAGCGCGGCGTGAGCCTGATCGAGATGATGGTGGCAGTGACCATCCTCGCCATTCTCGTGCTGCTGGGCATTCCCAGTTATCAGCAGTGGACCTTGAACACGCGCATCCGGACAGTGACTGAGTCGATCCAGAACGGGCTGCGCCTGGCGCGCAACGAAGCATCGCAGCAGGCGCGCTATGTACGTTTTCAATTGAACGCCGACACCAGCTGGCAGGTGTGCCAGTTGCCCGCGAGCGCAGTGAGCGCCTTGGCAGCGACGGATTGCAGCAACGCCACCGCCACCATCCAGGCATGGAATGCATCGAACGCGCGCATCGTGCAGGTGGGTGCATCGTCGGCCCCCGGCATGGTGGCCACCTTCGCATCCGGCTCCAATGCTTACGCCACCATCCTCAGCGGCGGCGTGCCGGCCGGCGTCACCTTCGACGCGCTGGGGCGCCCCGCTGCTTACGGCAGCGGCTCGCTCCTGCGCATCGACGCCACCGCCGCCAACACTTCGCAGCAAGCCACCAGTCGGCGTCTCGTTACCACGATTTCACCGGGCGGCATGGTGAACATGTGCGATCCCGCTTTCAGACTGAAAGACAATGTCATGGGGTGTCCATGAAACGGATGACGCGTTCGATGGCCTCGCCGCAGCGTGGCATCGTGCTGATCGATGCAATGATCGCCATCGTGATCTTTTCGATCGGCATTCTGGGCATGGTCGCGCTGCAAGGCTCGGCGATCGAAATGACCGGTGCTTCCTACAACCGCATCAACGCGGCCATGCTGGCCGACCATGTGATCGCGCAGATGTGGGCGTCCAATCCGTCCACGCTGTCGGACCAGTTCAAGGGCAGCGGCGGCAAGGGCGGCGCGGCGTATCTGAGCTGGCTCAACGACATCGATTGCACGGCCGAGCAGCATGTCTTCAATTGCCTGCCGGGCGTAACGGCCAATCCGCCGAGCATCGGGATCGCGCCGCAATCCATCGCCAGTTCCGGCACCACGCAATACCAGGTGACGGTTACCGTCTACTGGCAGGCCCCCAGTGACAGCAGCGCACACAAGTATGTATCCGTTACCGCGATCGGCCGTTGAGCACACCATGCCCACGATGACGCGCCAGCGTGGCTTTTCGCTGATCGAGCTGATGGTAGGCATGCTGGTGAGCATGATCTGCATGCTGGCGATGATGGCCGCCTTTGCCGTGTTCGAGGGCAAGAAACGCACCACCACCAGCGGCAACGACGCGCAGCAGAACGGCAGCTACGCGCTGTATGCGCTGGAACGCCAGCTGCGCACCGCCGGTGCGAGCATTGTGCAGGGTTTCAATCACGGCTTGTGGGGTTGTCCGGTCACGGCTTACACCCATGGCAAGCAAGTCTTGCCGGGCGGCGCCCTGCCCGCGCCGTTCACCACCTCGACCTGGCCGAGCACCACGCGACTGGTGCCGGTGCTGATTGCTTCCGGCGGCAAGACGGGAGCCGACGTGATCGGCGTGGTCGGCGGCAATTCGGCGCTGCAGGTGTTCAACGTTGCGGTAAGCAGCACACCTTCCGACAACAGCGTGGTGGTTGCCAATGCCATGGGCATTCTCAGCGGCGATTACCTGGTCGGCACGCTTTCCAACGGCACCTGCGCGATCGCACGCGTCAAGCCCGGCAACACTAGCGCGGCCACGCAGGTGGCCGACACCAGCTTGCTATTGGATACCGCCAACAGCCCGGCAACCGGCCTGCGCAGCGCCACCGGTGTGTTTGATATCGGCCAGACACCTGCGTTGACCTTGTATGGCGTGGATGCCAACAGCCATGCGCTGGTGGCGTGGGATCTCTTGCAGCGCAGGGTTAACGACCAGGCCGCGGCGTTGACTCCGCTGGCCGAAGGCATCGTGGTGATAAAGGCGCTGTACGGGGTCACCGACAACGCGGGCAACCTCGACTGGAAGCAACCCACCGGCAAGTGGGCCATTGGCCAGCTGACCAACGGAAGCGCCGCCGCCGTCACGGCAATAGGCCAGATCAAGGCGATTCGCCTTGCGATCGTGGCGCAAAGCCGCCTGCCGGAACGCGCCTCCGATTACCACGGCGATCCCCACCTCACGCTGTTCAAGGATCTGCCCGGTGACGTGCGATACACCCTGAACATCGACCCGCAGTTTCGCTACCAGGTGTACGAAACCACCATTCCGGTGCGCAACGCCATGGTTTCCCAGTTTTATTAGGCCGACACGAGATGAACGCTTCCCTTCGGCAGCAAGGCATGATTTCCACCCTGATGGCCGTGATCGTGCTGGTCGTGTCGCTGCTGGCGGCGATCGCGCTGATGCGTTCGGTGGATACCAGCACCACCATCGCCACCACGCTCACCTTTCGCCAGAGCGCGTTGCAGGAGGCCGAGCGCGCGTATGTGGATGCCCAACAGCACATCACGTTCACCCCGCCCGACAGCGACATCGATCACGATAAGCTTGGTTACTACGCGGCGCCGCAACCGGCCACTGCACGCGCCGACGGCGACATTCCGGACATGCTGTTGAGCAAGAGCGCCGGCTACGCCACGGTAGCGAGCGACAACGGCAACACCATCTCCTACGTGGTGGAACGTCTGTGCCCCAGCCCCGGCGCCGCCACCGCGGCGATCTGCATCGTGCCAGGCGCGACCACGCGCGGCGGCAATGTGTCCAACCAGAGCTCGGACAACAACGTCTTCAATACCTCACCCAATGTGGCGTTCCGCCTGACGGTGCGCGTGGATGGCCCCAAGGGCACCACCGCATACGTGCAAACCATCCTGCGCTGAGCGCTTGGCTCCACGCCTCGCGCGACATGCCGCCTCTCCACCTCGACTTCGAAAACGGCCATGCTCAAGTCCCTTCGCAAAACTCGTCTCCATGGCAGCTTGCTGGCGTGCATGACGGCGCTGAGCTTCAGCGCGGGCGCATCCGCCGCCATCACGCTTGCCGACACACCGGTGTACAGCACCTCCAACGTGCCGGCCAACCTGATGTTGTCGCTGTCGGTGGAATACCCCACCGGCACGGTGGCGGCGTATACGGATAGCACCGGCTATTCGGCCGGCAACACGTACCTGGGCTATTTCGACCCGGCCAAGTGCTACGACTACGACGACCATACCGGCGCGGGTTATTTCTCGCCGGTGAGTAGCGTAGGCCCGGTCTGCACCGGCCATTGGAGCGGCAACATGCTCAACTGGGCGCTGATGACCTCGCTGGACGAGTTTCGCCAAGCGCTCACCGGCGGCAATCGTTCGATCGACACGACAGGCACGACGGTGCTGGAGCGTTCCAATCTCAATCCCGCGCAAAGCAACCTGCAGAATTTTCCGGACAAGATCCTCGGCACGGCCCCGAACGGCTCGGGCACCAACGTACCGCCGGCGACCGTGATCGGCGACAGCCGATACGCCGGGTTGCCCACGGTGTACCTGCGCTCGTATGCGCAAGGTTCCCGCTTCATCATTTCCAACAACAGTTCGTTCGCCAATTCCGCCGACGGCACCCAGTTCGCCCGCTCGTACAACGCGCAGGTGCAGGTGTGCGTGCCCGGCATGCTGGAGAACAACTGCAATGCCGCGCATAACGCCAACGATTACGTCGGCGCAGGCGTGTACAACAAGCCGGACGGCCTGATCCAGCAGAACTTCACCAAGATCCGCGTGGGTGCGGCCGGTTATGGGTTTCTGTTCGCCTGGTCGAACCCCAACGGCGTGGTGCGGGCCTTGTTGCACGACAATGGCCCCACGGCTTACAACGGCTATGGCTCCCGTACCGAGAACAAGAATGCCGAATGGGATGCAAAGACCGGCATCTTTTATCGAAACCCCGACACGGCCGATGCCACCTACGCCCAAGCACCGGGCAGCATTCCGTTTACGGACAGCGGCACCATCAATTACCTCGATAAATTCGGCTACAACGGCAACTACGAGCAATTCGACACCGTGGGTGACCTGTACTGGGCCACGCTCGCCTATTACATGCAGGTGCCGCTGGATCCGAGCTACACCAACGGGCTCTCGCAGAGCAACAGCACGGACCCCACCTTCCCGGTGTTCACCGGCATACCCGCCAACGCGTCAAACCATCCGACCGTCAACGATCCCATCCAGTACAGCTGTCAGAACAACGCCATCGTCACCATCGGCGACTCGCATACCTGGCTGGATTCGCGCGTACCGTCGACGGCGCCACAAAGCAGCAACGGCGATGCCGGCGTACCGCTGGCGCCGCTGCACGCGAGCGGAACCGTCGCCGCACCGCTGGATGCATCCGACTACGTTACCGCGCTGGGCAATCTGCCGCTGGTCGAAGCCCAGGGCAACACAGCCGCCTCCAAAACCATGGCGCAATACCTCGGGGTGCCCGCATTGGGCCAAACCCTGCAAAAGGGTTTTCCGACCTTTGCCACCTACAACATGGCTGGCCTGGCCTACTACGCGCACATCAACGACATTCGCGCCGACCTCAACGGCAAGCAGAAGATCACCAGCTACGTCGTCGACGTACTCGAACCGGGTACCTACGACGGCAGCCCTGGCCGTGACACCTATGCCCCAGACAAGCTGCCCCAGGGATGGACCGGCCCGAACATGTATTGGCTGGCCGCTAAGTACGGCGGCTTCAACGACGCCAATGGCGATGGCATACCGGCCAACATGCTTACCTGGCACACCAACAACACAACGGCGGCGAACAAGAACCTGCGACCGGACAATTATTTCCCCGGCAACCAGCCCGACCTGATCCAGAGCGGCCTGCAGCAGATCTTCAACAACATCGCGTCCACCTCGTCGGCCACCGGTTCGGGCCTGACGGTCAACACCAGCCGCCTGCTCACCAGCATCACCGCCGGTGCCGCACCCTACTACGCGCCCAAAGATGGTTTTCCGGCCTACACCACGCAATACACCCCCGTTACCTGGACTGGCGACGTGAAGGGCATGGTGGCTGCCGTGGCCAGCGACGGCAGCATCGATGCCGTCGACGGTACCGCGCCCTGGCACGCGCAATTGCAGTTGGACGCACTGACCCAGGCCACGTCCGGCGGCGCGTCCAGCCCCGTAGTGGGCTGGGACACCGGCCGGCGCATCGTGACCTGGAATGGCAGCCAGGGCGTGCCGTTCCGCTATGAGCGCTTGTCGGCAACCGAACAGTCGGCGGTGAACACCACCGGCGCGGGCGCCGATTTCGTCAATTACCTACGTGGCGACAAGCACAACGAAGGTTCGCAATTCCGCGTGCGCGACCACATCCTTGGCGACATCGTCAATTCCGCCGTGGCGCTGGTGCAAGGCGCCATGTCCAGCGCTTATACGGAATCACACAACCCCGGCTACACCAGCTTCAGCACCAGCGTCGCCAACCGCATGCCGGTGGTGTACGTGGGCGCCAACGACGGCATGCTGCATGCGTTCCAGGCGGACTTCACCGGCAAGGCAGGCGCCATCCCCGGCGGCGGCAACGAATTGTTCGCCTACGTGCCCAGCCTGGTGTTCAACGGCCCCAGCGGCACGCCGCTGGTGGACGGCCTGCCGGCGCTGGGCAATCTCAACGGCGTATCGGCGCACGAGTTCAACCACCACTTCTACGTCGACGCCACGCCGCAGGTGGCTGACGCAGATTTCACCTATACCAGCGACGGCAACAGCAACCCGACGTCCAGCGCAACCAGCGCAGACTGGCACACCATCCTGGTCGGCGGCCTGGGCAAAGGCGGCAAGGGCATCTATGCGCTGGACGTTACCAACGTGCCAGATGCGATCGACACCACCCACAGCGCGCGCGTGGAAAGCGCGGTGGCCAAAAAGGTGCTGTGGGAATTCACCGATGCCGACATGGGCTTCAGCTATGGCGCGCCGCTCGTCATCAAGACGCGCAAATACGGCTGGGTGGTGGCCATGACCTCCGGTTACAACAATACCGGCGGCGGGCGTGCCGGCCACGGCATCCTGTATATCCTCAACATCAAGACCGGCGCGATCCTGCAGAAAATCGACACCGGCGCAGGCAGCGCCGCCAAGCCGGCGGGGCTGGCGCAAGCCACCGCGTACACGCAGGACGTGACGGACGGCACCGTGGACCAGATCTACGCCGGCGACCTGCTGGGCAACGTATGGCGTTTCGATCTTACCCAAGGCGCCGTGGATGCATCCGGCCACCCGACCGGCAACTATCCATCGCCCACCCTGCTGGCCACACTCGCGGACGGTGCCGGCAACCCGCAGCCGATCACCACCGTGCCGCGCGTGGAAGAAAGCATCAGCAGCAACGGTCTTGGCACGTTGCGCTGGGTGTTCGTGGGCACCGGCAAGTTCCTGGACATCACCGACCTCACCGATACCGGTCAGCAGACGATGTACGCGCTGCGCGACGGCTCCGGCAGCGCGCCCGCCAGCAGCGGCCTGCCGCTTACGCGCAAGGCATTGACGCCGATCACCAACCTGCTCACCGGCGCCACGCTGGGTGACGACGCCTCCGGCTGGTACTACGACCTCACCGGCTCGGCCGGCGGCCGCAATGGCGGCACCGAACGCATCGTGGTGGCACCCAGCACCGCCACCGGCTTGAACGAAGTGGCCTGGGTCACGGTGATTCCGGCTTCCGACCCCTGCTCCCTGCAAGGCGCCTTGTATGCGGTCAACTATGCCGGCGCCTCGGCGCTGCTCAGCAACGGCGCGCCGGTGAAATACCTCACCACCAACGCCGCCGCACTGACCAGCGTGCAATTGGTCAAGAATTCCAACGGCAGCATCGGCGTAAACACCACCGACACCACCGGCAAAAACCTGCAGAAAACGTCCGGCACACCCCCGCCGAACACGCCGGTCAAACGCGTGAACTGGCGGGAGGTTCTGAACTGAGACCGGCCAAAGTTGGCCCATTCGCACCAGCATTTGACCCTTTGCGCCATGGGCATGGCCGGAAGGTTTGGGGAGACTGCATGGGCATCCGCACGATGCTGCGAAAGGCGACCCACCCTTGGATTTGCCTGACGATGCAGCAGCGATGGGTGGCATGCACAACGGTTGTGTTTTCCTCCCTTTGCAACCGTTGTCTGACTCGCGGCGCCGAAGATGTATCCGCCCACATCTTCGGCGCCGTTTTTTTATGGCCCGCCCTGCGCCATGCAGGGAGAAAAAGAACCAGGCAGGTTACTGGGCGTTCACCTGGAACCAGGTGGTGCTGACCCAGCCATTGCCGCGCACGATCTCGCAGCCGGCTTCCACCACGTCCAGGTACATCGATTTGCTGAAGCTGGCGCGGCCGACCAGCTTGTTGAAGAAGTGCATGATGTCGATGTTGGCGCTGCCGCTGGTCGGCAGGCTCGACGGCACGCTGCTGCGCTGGGGCAGGAAGGTGTAGACGTAGTAGCCGGCCGCCGAATTGTCGCCGTACCACAGGTCGTAGGTGACGCCGTTTTCGGTGATGACGCCGGTGGCGATCGGCTGGCCGATGGGATAGGAATTGTTGCCGGCCCAGATCATCACTTCCAGCTGCGGCGTGGATTTCTGATTGTCGTTGCGCAGGAACATGTCATAGGCAAAATCGCCAGCCATATTGCTGCCGCCGGATGCATACGAGAACGCGGCAGGAATCGTGCTGACGGTGGAAAGCTGTTTCGGGAACAGCGTATCGCCGGTGGGGTTCCAGCCGTAGTGCCAGCCGCGGATGCTGGCGGGATAGCCGTACAAGCTATTGCTGGAGAAATTGAACGATGCCGTCCATTGCGGATACTGGCCGCTGGACGGGCTCCACGCGATATTGCTGTTGTTGAAGTTGTTGTCCCATGCGAAATACGGCGGATACAGATTGTAGGCGCCGGCGTGTGCAGCAGTGGCCACACCTGCGCAAAGCAACATCCCGACAAACATCGAAGCAAGCGTCTTCTTCATGTCGTTCTCCCGTTTTTTGCGTGCAAACACCTGCGGGGAGTCGAACCCCTTATGCATGGACGGATTGTCACTCCCCTCTACACATGCAGCGGTATCGCTGCATGACCGACGCTATCGATAGTCGCGCGGGCGCATCAGGTCAAATCAAAAATCACGGATATGCGTTTGAACATCCAATTTCGTAAGCAGTGATTCTTGTTTTGATAATGGGCGTGAATGTTGCGTCATGACGCATGCGGCGAACCTACGCTTGGGCACCCGCATAAAAAACGCCGGCATGGACTTGCGTCCATACCGGCGCCGTCCAACCAGCGCCACCAGGGGTTGGTATGCCGCTGCCTGCACTTGTGCGCCCGCAGTCTGGGGCTGCGAACGATGTGCAAAGGCTAAAGCCTCAAGCCCAATGCCGGGAGGGCAGGAGTGATCCAACAAACTGTATTAATGGGCCACGCTCAGGCGACGGCGCGATAGGTGAAATTGCGCACGCGTATGCTGCCCTGGCCGGTGCTGTAGATGCCAAGCCGAAGGCTGAGAAACTCGCCGAACACGTTGTGGTGGATACCGGAGACTTCCATGCGCAGGTCGAGCAGCGTCCAGGTTTTGCCGTCGTCGTGCGAGTAATGGAAGGTCACCACGTTGCGGTCGTTGGCCAGCCGTATGCGCACGCTGGACGTCCGCATCGGTTTGCGCGCCCAGCTCAGTTCGGAGGCGTACTCGAACGTTTTCATCTGCTCCGGCGTAAAGCCGATGCCGACGAACGCCTTCGGGTTGTAGAACAGCAGCAGGCCGCCTTCGGCATCGCCGATCAGATCGAGCGTAACTTCGGCGACATAGCAACGATCGCCAACCAGGCAGGTCAACGGCGAGGTATCGGCCGGCGACTGGCCCTTGCCGGCGATGCGCAGGCCGTTGGCCTCGTAACGCGCGCGCTGCATGTCTTCCGGTTTCGGGTTGTAGAACGTCCATTGCACGCCGAGACGGTTGCTGCTGAAGTCATCCGACAAAGCGGCGCCGGCCGGACCGCGCGCACCGCCTTTGGGCGCAGGCAATGGCCTGGACAGATCGCCGCCGGTGGCGCGGAACCAACCGTCCGCAGTCCACGTCATCGGCTCCAGCAAGGTCTGGCGTCCCAGCGTTCGCAAACCATTCTCGTAACCGTGGTAAACCATCCACCAGTCGCCCGCAGGACCTTCCACCAGCGAGGCATGGCCGCGCGACCACCACGGTTCGTCGGCGCTGACCGTGCGCACCAGCGGATTGTGCGGACAATGCTCCCACGGGCCGTGGATGGAGCGGGAACGCGCAGCAATCACCATGTGGCTGGTCGGTGGACCGGCGGTGCCGCCGACGGCGGTAATCAGATAGAACCATTCACCGTGACGCAAAAGCTTCGGGCCTTCCGGCGCGAAGTCTTCCACCACCCAGTTTTCCGGATAACGCCACGGACTGTAGGCATGCACCAGCGGACCATCTGCCGCCAGGCCATCGTCGGTGAGGCGCACCATGCGGATGCCGTTGACGAACAGATAGCGCTTGCCGTCCTCGCCCACCACGTGGCCCGGATCGATGCAGCCCACGATATTCATGTCGATGGGATCGCTCCACGGGCCCTTGATGTCGTCCGCCCAGATCACGTGGATGGACCAACCCTTACCCGTGTCGGCAGGGATGTAGATGAAATAACGGCCGTTGTGCTTGCACAGGTCGACCGCAAAGATGGTGCCGAGCGGTTTATGCAGTGCGGCAGTGATCGGCGCCCAGTTCACCAGGTCGGTGGAATGCCAGATCACGATGCCCGGGTAATAGCAGAATGACGTGAACGTCATGTAGTAGTCGCTGCCATCCTTGAGGATGGTGGGGTCGGGATGATCGCCGGCGACGATGGGGCTGAGATAAGCGCCGTTGCCAAGGTCGGCCTTGCGCTGGTTTTCCGCGCCGCGTGCCCATTGGGGCTTGTAAGGGGCGCAGGGTGCGGCGCCTGCTTTCGCAACGAACGGCACGGCGGCGGCGCTGGTGAGCGCCATTTTGAAAATGTTGCGGCGGCTCGTGCTCACCATCGGCCATGTCCCCTCTTTTCGTCACGCGCAATCGTTTCGCGGATATGCACTCAATCGCGCTTGGTACCCGACAGCACGTCCACCCACACGGCAATCACCAGGATCGAGCCCTTCACGATCAACTGCCAGTAGTTGTCGACGTCCATCATCGACATGCCGTTGTCGAGGCTGGCCATCACCAGCGCGCCGATCAGCGCACCGTGCACCGTGCCCGCACCGCCACGCATGGAAGCACCGCCGATAAAGCACGCCGCGATCGCATCCAGCTCGCCGTTGGTGCCGGCCGATGGCGAACCCGCCGCCAGCCGCGCGGTGTTGATGATGCCGGCAAATGCACACATCAAACCCATCAGCGCAAACACCACCATCTTCACGCCGGATACGTCGATGCCGGACAAGCGGCTGGCTTCCATGTTGCCGCCCACCGCGTAGATATGCCGCCCGAATACCGTCTGCGTAGCGATGTAGGTAAAGATCGCCAGCAACGCAAGCAGGATCATCACCGGCAGCGGCACGCCGTTGTAGCGGTTGAGCATCACCAGAAAACCCGCCATCACCGCGCCGATGGCGACCACCCTGACCACATCCCGCCATGCGGCGGATTGCGGAATCGACAAGGCCGCACGGCGGCGGCGGCGGGCGATCGTCATCACCGCCAGCGCCACGAAGATGATCACCGCCAGCCAGCTGGAAAGCGTGGGGTTCACGTAGCCCTGCGCGAGATACACCAAGTCGGCCGGCACCGGCGCAATGGTGGCGCCATGCGTAATGCCCTGCAGCACGCCGCGAAACGCCAGCATGCCGCCCAGGCCGACGATGAACGACGGCACGCGCAGCCGCGTGACTATAAAGCCGTTGAGCATGCCGGCGGCAAGCCCCATCAGCAGCACCACGGCCACCGCCGGCCACGATCCCCATTGCAGGTTCACCGTCAGCACCGCGGCGACGCCGCCGAGCAGGCCAAGCAGGGAACCGACGGACAGGTCGATCTCGCCGGCGATGATCACGAACACCATGCCGCAGGCCAGCATGCCGGTGATCGACGTCTGGCGCAGCAGGTTGGAAAGATTGCGCGAGCTAATGAAGGCGCCGTCGGTGGCGATGTGGAAGAACACCCAGATCACCGCCAGCGCAAGCAGCAGCGCGAGGATCTTGTAGCGGACGAAAAGTGTGCGGAGTTCTTGTGCGCGCATGTTCAAGCTCACATTTCCCTAATTGAATGTCACTCAAGCCCGACTAAGAGGCTTGTTCGAAGCGTTCGTCATTCCGGCGAACGCCGGTACGCGGAGAGAGCACAAGGATGTGCTCGGCTTTGAGGAGCGAGGAATCCAGTTCAAGTACGTTGTGCGAAGCACTCAAAGCCACTGCTGTTTCCTTCGGACGCATGTTCGTACTGGATTCCGGCGTTCGCCGGAACAACGGCAAGACAAGATTGAGCATTGCAAAAAAAGCGAACCTACGCCCGCTTCGCCTGCGGAATCGCCGCCGCCATCACCTGCTCCTGCGTCAGCCCGTCGTTCGGCAGGTCCGCACACAGGCGCCCCTCGCCCATCACCAGCACGCGGTCGCTGGTGCCGAGAATTTCCGGCAGCTCGGACGACACCAGGATGATCGAAATCCCCTCTTTCGCCAGCTCGAAGATCAGGCGATAGATGTCCGCCTTCGCGCCCACGTCCACGCCGCGCGTCGGCTCGTCGAGAATCAGGATGCGCGGCTTGGTCAGCAGCATGCGCGAGAACAAGGCCTTCTGCTGGTTGCCGCCGGACAGGTTGGCGATCGGCAACGCGGCGCTGGCCGCCTTGATGTGCAGCGAAGCGATCTGCGCCTCGGCCACGCTCCATTCGCGCCCGCTGTCGAGGTGGCCGGCGCTGGCATAGTGTTGCAGCGTCGCCAGGGTGATGTTCTGGTCCACGCCCAGCAGCGGCACGATGCCGTAGCGCTTGCGGTCTTCCGACACCAGGCCAAGGCCGGCACGGATGGCGTCGCGCGGCGAACGGATCTTGAGCGGCTTGCCGTCCATGACCAGCTCGGCATGGCTGCGCCCGGGATAGGCGCCGAAAATGGCGCTGACCAGCTCGGTGCGGCCGGCGCCGACCAGGCCGGCGATGCCGAGAATCTCGCCACGCCGTAGCGAAAAGGAAACATCCTTGACGCGCTGGCGCGAAGGATCGGTCACGTCGTAGCAGGTGACGTGCCTGGCCTCGAACACGACTTCGCCGATGGCGTGTTCCACCTTCGGATACAGCGTTTCCAGCCGGCGCCCGACCATCATGGCGATGATGCTGTCTTCGTCCAGCTCCTGCATCGGCTTGGTGGCGACGTGCTTGCCGTCGCGGATCACGCTGACGGTGTCGCAGATGCGCGCCACTTCGTCCAGCTTGTGCGAGATGTAGATGCAGGCAATGCCGCGCTGCTTGAGCCGCTCGATGATGCCGAGCAGCACCTCGGTTTCCTTGCCGGAGAGCGACGAGGTGGGTTCGTCGAAGATCAGCAGGCGCGCATCCTTGGCCAGCGCCTTGGCGATTTCGAACAGCTGCTGGTGGCCGCCGCCGAAGGCTTTCACCGGCAGCGCCACGTTCACGTCTTCCAGCTCAAGCTCTTTCAGCAAGGCGTGCGCGCGGGCGTACATCGCCTCGTAGTTCATGCGACCGCCGGGCAGCTTGAGTTCGTTGCCCAGGAACAGGTTCTCCACCACGGAGAGCTCCGGCACCAGCATCAGCTCCTGGTGGATGATGACGATGCCGGCCTGCTCGCTGTCGCGTACCGAGCGCGCGTGCAACGGCTTGCCTTGCCAAAAAATGTCGCCTTCCCAGGTGCCGTGCGGATATACGGCCGACAACACCTTCATCAGCGTGGATTTGCCGGCGCCGTTTTCACCGCACAGCCCCAGGCATTCGCCGGGACGAACCTGCAGGTCGATGCCGTCCAGCGCCTTGACGCCGCCGAACGACTTGCGGATGTTGCGCATCTCGAACAGATAATCGCTCATGGCTTGTCCGCTCCGTGGCCGTACACCTGGTCATGCGTATAGAAGCCATCCTTGATGACCACGTCCACATTCTTTTGCGTCAACAGGATGGGCGTGAGCAGCACCGTATTCACGTCTTTGGTGCCGTTGTTCAACCGGGTGGTGTAGTGCGGCTGCTCGTCGCGCACCAGTTGCACGGCAAGTTGCGCCGCATCCGTCGCAATCTGTTTGATCGGCTTGTAGACCGTCATCGCCTGCGTGCCGTCGATGACGCGCTTGACCGCGGCCAGGTCCGCATCCTGTCCCGACACCGGCACCTTGCCGGCGAGGCCTTGCGCCGCCAGCGCCTGGATCGCGCCGCCGGCCGTGCCGTCGTTGGAAGCGACCACGCCCTGGATATTGTTGGCGTTGGCGGTCAATGCATCCTCCACGATGCGCAGCGCCTTGGAAGCATCCCAGTCCGGCGTCCACTGTTGCCCGACGATCTTGATGGCGCCGCTGTCGATCGCCGGCTGCAGCACCTTCATCTGGCCCTGGCGAATGATCTTGGCGTTGTTGTCGGTGGGCGAACCGCCGAGCAGGAAGTAATTGCCTTTCGGCGCACGATCGAGCACGCCCTGCGCCTGCAGCTCGCCGACGCGTTCGTTGTCGAAGGTAATGTAGGCATCGACGTTGGCGTTGAGGATCAGGCGATCGTAGGAGACCACCTTGATGCCGTTGCGCTCGGCTTCGGCGACGACGTTGCTCAGCACCTTGGAGTTGAACGGCACGATCACCAGCACGTCGACCTGGCGGGCGATGAGGTTTTCCAGCTGCGCCACCTGGCGCTCTTCGCTGGCGTCGGCCGATTGCACGTAGACGGTGGCGCCGAGCTTGGTGGCGGCGGCGACGAAGTAGTCGCGGTCGTGCGCCCAGCGTTCCAGGCGGAGGTCGTCGATGGAGAAACCGATGACGGGGTGGGCTTTGCTGGCGTGGGCGGCCGGTGCGAAAAACGTCGCCATGGCCAGTAACAGGCTCACGCCGAGCGCCCTCGCTGCCGTCAGTGTGCTCTCCCCGGAGGGGAGAGGGAGAAGAAAAACTCCCCGCTTCGTCATGTCGTCCCTCTTACCCGATACACACCCGCCAGCTGGCGATACAACGCCCGGAACATCGGCTGCCGTTGCTCGCGATAATACGCATGCCGCGCCGCATCCGGTTCGCGCACTGCGGTGATTTCAGGCATTTCGCACACATCTTCCAGCGTGGCGCCCGGCTCGGCGGCAAGACGCGCAAGACGCGCCGCACCCAAGGCCGCACCGACTTCGCCACCGGCGCGCAAGGTCAATGGCCGCCCGATGATGTCGGCCAGCATCTGCGTCCAATACGCACTGCGCGAACCGCCGCCGATCACGGTGATGTCGTTGGCGTGCAAGCCGGCCGCATCCACCGCCTCGATGCCGTCGAGCAAGCCGAGGCCCACGCCTTCCAGCGTGGCGTTGGCCAGATCCGCGCGCGCGGTGTCCGCACGCAAACCGGTAAAGGCGCCGGCCGCATGCACGTCGTTGTGCGGCGTGCGTTCGCCGCTGAGATACGGCAGGAAGAACGGCGCGTTGCTGCGCGTGGCGGTGTGTTCCGCGTCGGCCAGCAAGGCGGGTACATCGGCATAGCCGGCGAGGTTCGCGGTGAAATCCAGGCAGCTGGCCGCGCTGAGCATCACCGACATCAAATGCCAGGTGCCCGGCAAGGCGTGGCAGAAACTGTGCACGGCCTGCTCGGGGCGCGCGAGATAACCGTCGGAGACGGCGAAATACACGCCCGAGGTACCCAGCGACAGCATCGCCTGCTGGTGCCGCACGATGCCGACACCAACCGCGCCCGCCGCATTGTCGCCACCGCCGGCTGCCACCGGCACGCGCTGCATGCCCCAGCGGTCGGCCAACGCCTGGCTCAGATAACCGGTGACGGCATTGCCTTCGTGCAGCGATGGCATCGCCTCCTGCGGCAGGCCGGTGAGTTCCAGCATGCGCTGGCTCCAGCGGCGTTCCGCCACGTTGAGCCACAAGGTACCGGCGGCATCGGAAACGTCGGTGGCGTACTCGCCGGTCAGGCACAGCCGCAAGTAATCCTTCGGCAGCAGCACCTTGGCGATGCGTTCGAACACGTGCGGCTCATGCTGGCGTAGCCACAGCAACTTGGGCGCGGTGAAACCTGGCATGGCGAGGTTGCCGGTGATCTCGCGGAAACCCGGCCAGTTTTCCATCTCCACGCACTGCGCGTCGCAGCGGCCGTCGTTCCACAGGATGGCCGGACGCAGCACCTGGTCGGCCTTGTCCAGCACGGTGGCGCCGTGCATCTGTCCGGACAGGCCGATGCCGGCGACCTGGCGCGGGGAAATCCCCGCCCTGCCCGCCTCGGCCAGCAACTGCTCGATGGCTGCCTGCGCCGCCTGCCACCACGCGTGCGGGTCCTGCTCCGACCAGCGTGGCTGCGGATTGGACACGCTCAGTGCGTGCGAGGCGATCGCACGCACCTTGCCGGCAGCATCGATCAAAACGGCCTTGACCGCCGAGGTCCCCAGATCGATTCCGAGAAACATGCGTCAGCTATAGATGTAAGCGTTGACGAGGTTTTCCAGGTGTTCCTGCTGACCTGAAACGTGCGCGGGATGCAGGTCACGCTTGACGGCCTCCTGCGCCAGCGACTCCAGCGTGAAGCCGCCTTCCAGGATCTGCTTGCCGAACGGGGCATCCCAGCCGGCGTAACGCTTGGACTTGAACTCGGCCAGCGCGTCGCGCTCGATCATCTTGGCGGCGCGCTCCAGCGCAATGGCCAGCGTATCGAATGCGCCGACGTGGCCGTGGAACAGATCGGCCGGATCGCTGCTCTGGCGGCGCACCTTGGTGTCGAAATTGAAACCGCCGGTGGTGAAGCCGCCGTGGCGCAGGATCTCGTAGATCACCAGCGTCATTTCTTCCACGCTGTTGGGGAACTGGTCGGTATCCCAGCCGTTCTGCGGATCGCCACGGTTGGCGTCGATGCTGCCGAACAGGCCCAGCGCGATCGAGGTGGCCACTTCGTGATGGAAGGAATGGCCGGCGAGCGTGGCGTGATTGGCCTCCAGGTTCACCTTGATTTCCTGCTCCAGGCCGAACTCCTTGAGGAAGCCGTACACCGTGGCGGTGTCGTAGTCGTACTGGTGCTTGGTGGGTTCCTGCGGCTTGGGCTCGATCAGGATGGTGCCCTTGAAGCCGATCTTGTGCTTGTGCTCCACCACCATCTGGAAGAAGCGGCCGAGCTGCGCACGTTCGCGCTTGAGATCGGTGTTGAGCAGGGTGTCGTAGCCTTCGCGGCCACCCCACAGCACGTAGTTGGCGCCGCCCAGGCGCTGCGTGGCGCCCATGGCATGGAACACCTGGGTGGCGGCGCAGGCGAACACTTCCGGCTGCGGATTGCTGGCCGCGCCCGCCGCATAACGCGGATGGCTGAACAGGTTGGCGGTGCCCCACAGCAGCTTCACGCCGGTTTCGGCCTGCTTGGCGGCCAGCACGTCGACCATGGCGGAAAGATTGCTCACGTACTCGGACAGGCTGCTGCCTTCCGGCGCCACGTCGGTGTCATGGAAGGTGTAGAACGGCGTGCCCAGGCGCTTGAAGAAATCGAACGCCGAGTTGGCCTTGTCGCGGGCGCGCTGCATCGGATCGCCGGCTTCATGCCAGGGGCGGCCAAACGTACCGTGGCCGAACATGTCCGTACCGGGCCACACGAAGTTGTGCCAGTAGCACACGGCAAGGCGGAGGTGCTCGTCCATGCGCTTGCCCAGCACCAGGCGCGCCGGATCGTAATGACGAAAAGCCAGGGCGTCCTTGGCCGCCCCGGCCTGTTGGGTGGGGTTGATGTGGTTGAAATAGCTCATGTGGTGCTCCTATGTACCCCCAGGATGCTGCAATTGACATCTTTCCATCGCAATTGCGAAATCTGCCAGCGGCGCTGGGTTTTTCTTTGTCGCGTTGCGTCATGTGCCTGATCCTGCGAACTGTTAGCGTCGCGTTACGGCACACGCGGCCGTGCCGGGTCTGTCAGCAATCATGAGCAAGCCACATCGCATCGCACTGCTTTTCAACGCCAACAAGGTGTATGACCGGCAGGTCATCGCCGGCATCGGTCAATACCTCACCTCCACCCGCGTCAAGTGGGACCTGTTCATGGAAGAGGATTTCCGCAGCCGCACGGTGGGCATCCACCAGTGGCGCGGCGACGGCATCATTGCGGACTTCGACGATCCGGTGGTGGGCGAGGCGCTGGCCTCCATGCCTATTCCGGTGGTGGCCGTCGGCGGCTCCTACGCGGACGAAGCGCAATACCCGCACAACATTCCCTACGTGGCGACCGACAACCACAAGCTGGTCCGGCTCGCCTACGACCATCTGATCGAGCAAGGGCTGCAGCGCTTTGCCTTTTACGGCCTGCCGCCCTGCCCCGGCAACCGCTGGGCGCACGAGCGCGAGATGGCCTTCCTGCAGATGGTCCGCGCCGACGGGCTGGAAGGCAGCGTCTACCGCGGTTCCTCCACCAGCGCCGGCGGCTGGGGCCGCGCGCAGGAAGAAATGGTCGAATGGGTGCGCTCGCTGCCCAAGCCGATCGGCATCATCGCCACCACCGATGCGCGCGCCCGGCACCTGCTGCAGGCCTGCATCGTGGCGGACGTGCCGATTCCCGAACAGATCGCCATCGTCGGCATCGACAACGACCCCATCGCGCAATTGCTCTGCCGCATTCCGCTCACCTCGGTGATCCAGGGCGCGGAAGAAATGGGCCGCATGGCCGCCCAGGTGCTGCACCAGATGCTGCACGGCGGCGACTGCTCCACCACCCGCGTGCTGGTGCCGCCGGTAGGCATCAACGTACAGGCCACCAGCCTGCACCAGCCGCTGAAGAGCGCCTACGTGATGCGCGCCAAGCATTACATCCGCCAATACGCCTGCCTGGGCATCAAGACCGAACAGGTGGCCGATTACGTCGGCATCTCGCGCACTTTGCTGGAAGAGCACTTCAAGCGCGAATTGAAGCAGTCGGTGCACCAGACCATTCTTGAGCACAAGCTGGAAATGGCCCGGCACATGCTGGCCGATCCGGCCATCCCGCTAAGCGAAGTGGCGGTACGCAGCGGCTTTACCTCGCTGCAATACATGTACGCGGTGTTCCGGCGCGAATTCAATTGCACGCCGCGGCAGTACATGGAGAACGTGCGCGAAGGGGCGCGGACGCATTAATGGGTGTCGTAGGCCGGGATGACAATCCCGGCATCGCCATGCATGCCTGTGCTGGGATTCGGCTACGCCTCGTCCCAGCCAGCGGTCGGTATTCCAGATGTTCTGCTACTGAATATGCTTCAGAAGCAAACTCTCCAGGTGACGCGTATCACCGTGCATGGATGCAATGGATGCAGCGACCATTTCTTGTTGAGTGATGCCAGTCCAGAGAATCTGGTAGCCGCAGTCTTTGGCAAGCTGGCTGATGAATTCGCGTTGGGCTCGGCCATTGCCTTCCCGAAAAGGATGCAAGGCATTTATCTCGCCCATGTAATAGGCCGCGCGACCTGCAAATTCCTTGCGGCCTGCGTCACGCAAGCCCACGCGCTCCCCGGCTAGTTCGGAAAAAACAGGCTTACTGCCGGAAACAATGTATTGCCAGGATGCAAATCGGCTATCGCCCTTGCTTATGTCGACGGTGCGTGTCGACGGTGCGCAGGTTTCCGGCCCAATCAAAGACATTCTTGAAAAGATGTTCGTGAATGATCTGCAGGTGCTTCAGATCATAGCTACTGGCAGCGGGATGATCCTGCCAGGCCTTCGATGCTCGCGCCGCATGCATCGCTTGCACTTGCTCCAAGTGCTTTTCGTCAACTATGCCCAACTTGTTTCTCAGCACCCCCGTGGCCGGGTCGATATATGGATCAGCTCCGGTTCCGTACTTGTCCATGGGTAAGCTCCATGACCGCGCGTGAGAACTCGTCATCCGACATATTGGACCGGATGGCACGCTCCAATAGCGCGCGCATCTCGGGCGTGAATTCGACCCCTTCGATTTCGTTCGTAGCGATCGCATTCTCCAACGCAATGTCCCGGCCTTCGGCCCATTGGCTAACACTCATCGGCTAGTTGCCTCTTCAGTTGTCCGCAAGAAGCATAAACTCTTTGCGTGCGCCAGGCCTCCTCCCAGGCCTCCATCTCTTGCTCAGGCCTTCCCGCCAACGACGCCCGCTGGCAACTTCGTGCTTTCCACCGCCCCTTGCGCCATCGCCACACCGCGCGCCTCCGGCCCGAACGCCATCAGAAGAATCAGCGCGACCGCCACGCTGCCGGCCACCCACATCAGGGCGTAGCCGTAGTCCTGCCCATTGCGCTGGGCGATCTCCGCCTGCAGCACCGGGTTGATGGCGGCGAGGAAATTGCCGAGCTGATAGACGAAGCCCGGGAACGTGCCGCGAATTTCAGCCGGCGACAATTCGTTCAGATGCGCCGGCACCACGCCCCACGCCCCCTGCACGCCGAACTGCATCACGAAGGCCGCCGCGCACAGCATGTACACGTCGCGGCTGTGCGACCACGGATACACCGCCAGCAAGGCCAGCACGCAAGCCAGGATGATGGCCCGGCGGCGGCCGATCTTCTGGCTGAGCATGCCGAAGAGGAGGCCGCCGAGGATCGCCGCCACGTTGTAGACCAGCACGATATTGGTGAGCGAGGCGTGCGACAGGCCCAATTGCTTGCCGAGGAACAATTTGGGATAGATGTCCTGCGTGCCGTGCGAGAAGAAATTGAACGCGGTCATCATGGCGATCGCATAGATCGTCAGCTTCGCATTGGCCTTGATGATCTGCGGCAAGGAAGGCCTCGGCCGCCGCTGCATCGCCTCGAAGGCCGGGCTTTCGTGGATCTTGGCGTTGATGAAAAACACCAGCAGCGCCGGCGCCGCGCCCACGAAGAACATCCCGCGCCAGCCCAGCGTGGCGTAGCAAAGGCCGAACAATAGCGTCGCCAGGAAGTAACCGGCCGGATAACCCGCCTGCAACAGTCCCGACACCCAGCCGCGCCAGCGCGCCGGGATCGTCTCCATCACCAGCGAACTGCCCACGCCCCACTCGCCGCCCATGGCGATGCCGAACAAGGTGCGGATCACCAGGAACGATACGTACGACCAGGCCAGGCCGCTGACGAATTCGAACAGCGAATAGAGCACGATCACCAGCATCAGCGTCGGCTTGCGTCCGTAGCGGTCCGCCATCCGGCCGAACACGAACGCACCGACCGCACGCGACGCCAGCGTCAAGGTGATGGCCACCGTGATGCTGGTGATGCTTACGCCGAAGGTTTTTGCGACTTCGTCGAAAGTGAAGATGAGGATGAAGAAGTCGAACGCATCGAGCGTCCAGCCCAGGAATGCGGCGATCACGGTGTTGCGCGCGCGGGCGAGATCAATGTCGGGTACGGAGGCCATAAATGTTCCTGCTGATACGGATCAAAAAATCTGCTTAACCACTTGCCTTCTCAACCGTAGGTCGGCGGTGAGGCGCAGCCGAACCCCAACATCACCGCTTGCATGGCGGCATTGGGGTTCGCGTGCGCTCACCGCCAACCTACGGCTCAGAACACCACCCGCACGCCCACCGTCGGATCGAACGACGCCCGCTGCAGATAGCCGCTGCCCATGCCGCCGTACACCTTCGACCACTGCACGCCGCCATACACGTCGACAAACCGCCCGAAGTGCTGGTCGAGTACCAGCGACAACACGTCGTAATGACCGCTGCAAAGCGCTGAACTGCCATCCGAACAACTGAGCTTGGCGTAGCTGCTCTGCATGGCGCGGTAGTACGCCGCAAAGCCGTCCAGTGATGGCGTCAGCGCATAGCGCATGCCGGCCCAGGCCACTTCCAGGATCTTCGGCCGCGGGAATGCATCGTTGTTCGGCACCACGAAATAACCGCCGATGGTCTGCGTTCCGACCGACAGCGGCGAAGAAGGATTGGTGTAACGGATATGCTCGTAGGCGCCGAAGAACTTCGCCCTGCCCGCGTTGTATTCGCCCAGGAAGGTATAAGAGGTGTTGTCGGAGATCGTGCCCGGCAGCGTCTTGCCCACCGGCAGGCCATAGCTGGACGAACCCGGTTCGTACAGCGCCGCCACCTGTGCCGCCGACAGCGTGCCGAACAGGATGGCGTCGTTCTTGTGCGCCAGCACGGCATTGACCGACCACGGGCCATCCGTCACGCCCAGGTCCACCTGATAGGCGATGCCAGGTGAACTGGAAAGTTTCGTGGCGTTGCCGAACTGGTACATCGCGCCGCCATGGAAGATGCCATGGGTCAGGGTGTACTTCAGCACGCCATCGAGCGCCCGGTCCTGCGTATCGCCGGCGCCGGCGGTAGAACCGAAAAAGCCGACATAGGAAAAGGCCAGCGAACAGCTCAGCGGATCGTATTTGCACACTTCGTCATTCAGCAGCGTGCTTTGGCGGCCGAAAGTAAGCGTGCCATAGTCCGCCGAGGCCACGCCGGCAAAGGCGCGTCCGTTCAAGTTCTGCCCGGCGCGCGAGGAATCGCCCCACGATTTCTGCTGCGCCAGCGGTACGCCGTTATTCACCGCCAGCGAGCGCGGACCATCGATCAGCGTCATCGATGCCGGCAGAAAACCGGTATCGGCCTGGAAAATGCCCCACCAGCCGCCGCCCAGCGGTTCGCGCCCGCGGATGCCAATGGTGGAAATGCTCATGCCGTTGGAAGCCAGCGACGTGTTCGGCTTGTTGCTGGCCTTGACCAGGAAATTGTTGACGTTGGTGGCGGCCGCATCGCTGAACGCGCTGCCATGGCTCTGGTAAGACACGCCGACATCCACCGTGCCGTACAACGTGATGCCGTCCTTCGTCAGCGTGTCCGACGGATCGGTATCGGCACCGGCCCAGGACGGCGAAGAGGCCAATGCGCAAGCGATCGCCAATGCGCTGATGGTGTACCTGGTGTTCGGCATGTGCAGCTCTCCCCGTAAAAGTGCTTCGTGCCGATGGATCTGCGCCCATCGGCATGTGATGGTTGTCCCCGGGGAACAGCATGCCGCCGTCGGGCACGCGCTTGAATAACACCATGCGGCTAATACTTTCCGGCTAGTGCACGCCTGTAGGCTGGGATGAAATCCCAGCATTCACATGCGCGACGATGCTGGGATTTCATCCAGCCTACGGGCCCCGGATTGCGATTAGCATGTGTTCCATGCCAACGCGCCATCCCAAAACGCTGAAAATCGTCCTGTCACTGGCACTCGCTGCAGCAATCACCTCCAGCACCTGGGGCATCGCCTGGTACGAACAACAACGCGTCTTGGCGCAACTGTCCGAGCAGGCGTTGAACCAGTTGCAAATCCGCGCGCTCGCCCTGCAGCGCCTGGTGGACCGCTATCGCGTGCTGCCGACGGTGCTGGCGCTCGACCCGGCATTGCGCCAAGCCCTGTCGGAACCGGCCTCCGCCGTCGACGTGGATACGCTCAACCGCAAGCTGACGCGCGCCAACGGCGCCACGCACGTTTCCACGCTCACCCTGATCGACCGCCACGGCGTGGCCATTGCGGCCAGCAACTGGAACGAACCTTCCAGCAACGTGGGGCTGCACTATGCGTTTCGGCCGTATTTCCAGCAGGCGATGCAGCATGATGTGGGCAAGTTCTACGGCATCGGCATTTCCACCAATCTGCCCGGCTATTTCATTTCCGAAGCGCTGCACGACGACCAGGGCCAGCGCATCGGCGTGATCGTGATCAAGATTCCGCTCGACACGCTCGAACAGGAATGGGTGAGCAGCGGCGACACCGTGCTGCTGAGCGATGCGAACGAAGTGGTGTTTCTGAGCAACCAGCCGGCATGGATCTACCGGCCGCTGACGTCGCTGGGGCCGAACGTCGAATCCACGCTCGCGCGTACCCGCCAATACGGCAACAGCCTGTTGCCGCCGGCCGTGCCGCACAACGTGTCGGCGCTTGCGTCGGGCGGGCGCCTGGTGCGCGTCGAACAGCCTGGCGTACCGCATGATGTGGTGTGGCAATCCATGGCGCTGCCCTCGCAAGCATGGACCTTGCACCTGCTGCGCGACGCGCATCCGGCCACGCTGGCCGCCTATCGCGCCGCGATCCTGGCGCTGAGCAGCTGGCTGGTGATGATTCTGCTGGCCCTGTTCCTGCAGCAGCGCGTGCGCGCCGCGCAATTGCACCGGCGCAGCCGTCGCGATCTGGAACAGTTGATTTCGCATTACGCCAGCGCGCTGCGTTCGGAAGAAGACAGCCTGGTGCATGCCGCGCTGCAAGCGATGGCCGGCCACCCCGAGATGCTCGCGCGCCTGCCGCAAGGCGTCAGCGTGATCGATGCGCAACTGCGGCTGGTGGCCTGGAACGAGCGCTATGCGGAACTGTTCGGCTACCCGCCTTCGCTGCTGACGCCGGGCCAGCCGGTGGAAGAACTGTTCCGCTACAACGCCAGGCGCGGCTTGCTCGGTCCGGGCGACATCGAAGACGCCATCCAGCGCCGCCTGAATTACCTGCGCCAGGGCAGCCCGCACATGGTCGAGCGCGAGCGGCCCGACGGCGTGCTGCTGGAAATCCGTGGCCGGCCGCTGCCAGGCGGCGGCTTCGTCACCAGCTACGCGGATATCGCCCTGTACAAGGAGGCCGCGCGCGAACTGCGCACCTTGACGCACACGCTCGAACACCGCATCGAAACCAGCACGCAGGATCTGCGCGCCGCCAAGGCCGAAGCCGAGCGCGCCAACCGCAACAAGACGCGCTACGTCGCCGCTGCCGTGCACGATCTGCTGCAACCCTTGAATGCGGCGCGGCTGTTCGCCGGCTCGCTCAAGCAATCCGATACCGCCGATGCCGGCGTGGTGGAGCGCATCGAACGCTCGCTGCAGGCACTGGACAGCCAGCTCACCAGCATGCTCGACCTGGCCCGGCTGGACGCCGGCGCCATCACGCCTGAGGTAAAGGTATTCGCGTTGTCGCCGCTGCTGCAGGAACTGGCGGGCCAGTTCGGCATCATGGCCCAGGCGAAAGGCTTGCGGCTTTCCTTCGTGCCGACCTCGGCCTGGGTGCGCAGCAGCCCTGCCTTGCTGCAGCGGGCAGTGCAGAATTTTCTTTCCAATGCCCTGCACTACACGCCGCAGGGACGCATCCTGCTCGGCTGCCGGCGTGTCGGTTCGGCCCTGCGCATCGAGGTGTGGGATACCGGCATCGGCATACCGGCCGACCGCCTCGACATCATCTTCCAGGAATTCAGGCGGCTGGATACCGCGGTGGACGCAGACGAGCGCAGTGCCGGCCTGGGGCTTTCCATCGTCGAGCGCATCGCGCATTTGCTCGATCACCCGCTGCGCGTGCGCTCCTGGCCCGGCCACGGCAGCGTGTTCGGCATTACGGTGCCGCTGGCGCCGCCGCAGCGCGCCACGCAAGCCGATGGCGAGGACGATGGCGATTCGCTGCTGAAGCACCGCATCATCTGGCTGGTGCAGGACAATGCGCACCTGCGCGAGAAAACGGCAAGCATGTTGCGCACGTGGGGTTGCGAGATATGCGAATGGGCCAAGGCTGATGAAGCGCTCGGTGCATCATCGCCCGAACCGGACGTGATCCTGGTCGACGGTCAGTGGGAACCGATCCTGGCCTTGCTCAAACACAGCAAGGACGATCGCCGGCCGCCGATGGTCGCGTTCCTGGGCAAGGACGACGCCGGCCTGCGCGATGCGTTGAGGCAAGCGGGTGTCCACACGACCAACTTGCCGGTGTCACCGGCACGGCTGCGGGCGATGTTGACGCAACTGCTGCTTGGTTCGTAGAGGCAGAGACCAACATCGCCATCCGCATGGCGAACGGCGGGGTTCGCATACGCTCGCCACCAGCCTACGAGATCCCGGAAGCCACATCCTCACCGCCCTCTTCCATATCCAGCGACTTCACCAGCACCGCCGCCTGCGTGCGCGAGCGGCAATCGAGCTTGGACAGCACCGCCGTCACGTGGATCTTCACGGTGTTCTCGGCCAGCCCGAGCCGATCGGCAATCTGCTTGTTGAGCAGGCCTTCGGCCATCAGCATCAAGACGCGGAATTGCTGCGGGGTGAGCTGCGCAAAGCGCGCGGCCAGCGCGGCGTCCTGCTCGCTGCGTTCGGCGCGGGTGGATTCGAACCATAGCCCGCCTTCCAGCACGCGTTGCACGGCCTTGCTCAAATCCTCCACCGGCGCGGCCTTGGGCACGAAACCGGCGGCGCCGAACTGTTGCGCGCGGCGCACCGTACGCGGCCGGTCATCGGAAGAAATCACGATCACCGGCACGTCGGGCCGTTCGGCGCGCAACCACAGCAGCGAGGAGAAACCGATCGCACCCGGCATGGTCAGGTCGAGCAGCACCAGGTCGATATCGGGCGTCGTAGCGAGGCAGGCTTCGAGCGTGCTCTGGCTGGAGGCTTCCAGCATCCGGCAGGCGTGGATCGCCGCGTGCAGCGCATGCACCACCGCCGCGCGGAACATCGGGTGGTCGTCGGCAACCAGGATGGTGATGGGCGTCGCGCTCATGGATCGGAGTTGTCGCGGGCGATCCGCAGCATGCGTGGAGCGTAACCCATGCATGTTGCCGCGGCCATGGCGAGGCGCCGCGGCGTGTGGCCAAGCGACGCAAGCTTCCGGCGCGGCGCGGACGTACCATGGGCCGGTATTCCAACCTGGGCTGGCCACCGGCATCGATATCAATCTGTATATCGATGGGGTCCAATTTCTCATTGGTAGGTTATCAGCCTTGTTCCTAGACTGCAGCGGACCTGTCTACCTGAACGACCGACCATGCCGGAAAGCAAACCCAAACTGCGGTCTCAACAATGGTTCGGCACCAACGACAAGAACGGCTTCATGTATCGAAGCTGGATGAAGAACCAGGGCATTCCCGACCACGAGTTCGACGGCAGGCCGATCATCGGCATCTGCAACACCTGGTCGGAGCTGACGCCGTGCAACGCGCATTTCCGCAAGCTGGCCGAGCACGTCAAGCGCGGGGTGTATGAAGCGGGCGGCTTTCCGGTCGAATTCCCGGTGTTCTCCAACGGCGAATCGAACCTGCGCCCGACGGCGATGCTCACGCGCAATCTCGCCTCGATGGACGTGGAAGAAGCGATCCGCGGCAACCCGATCGACGCCGTGGTCCTGATGTGCGGTTGCGACAAGACCACGCCAGCGCTCCTGATGGGCGCGGCGAGCGTCGACGTGCCGGCCATCGTCGTGACCGGCGGCCCGATGCTCAACGGCAAGCTCGAAGGCAAGAACATCGGCTCGGGCACCGCGGTGTGGCGCCTGCACGAGGCGCTGAAAGCGGGCGAGATCGACCTGCATCATTTTCTTTCCGCCGAAGCGGGCATGTCGCGCTCGGCGGGCACCTGCAACACCATGGGCACGGCCTCGACCATGGCCTGCATGGCCGAATCGCTGGGCGTGTCGCTGCCGCACAACGCCGCCATTCCGGCGGTCGACGCGCGCCGCCACGTGCTTGCGCACATGTCGGGCATCCGCATCGTGCAGATGGCGCTGGAAGACCTGACGCTGTCGAAGATCCTCACGCGCGAGGCGTTCGAGAACGCGATCGCCACCAACGCGGCGATCGGCGGCTCCACCAACGCGGTGATCCACTTGAAGGCGATCGCCGGCCGCATTGGCGTGCCGCTGGAACTGGAAGACTGGACGCGCATCGGCCGCCACATCCCTACCCTGGTCGACCTGCAGCCGTCGGGCCGCTTCCTGATGGAAGAGTTCTATTACGCCGGCGGCCTGCCCGCCGTGCTGCGCCGGCTGGGCGAGGCGAAGCGCCTGCCGCATCCGGATGCATTGACCGTCAACGGCAAGTCGATCTGGGACAACGTGCGCGAAGCGCCGATCTACGACGACAACGTGATCCGTCCGCTCGACCAGCCGCTGATCGCCGACGGCGGCATCTGCATCCTGCGCGGCAATCTCGCGCCCAACGGCGCGGTATTGAAGCCGTCCGCGGCCTCGCCCGAATTGCTCAAGCATCGCGGCCGCGCAGTGGTGTTCGAGAACTTCGATCACTACAAGAAGGCCATCAACGACGAGGCGCTGGACGTCGACAAGGATTCGATCCTGGTGATGAAAAACTGCGGCCCGCGGGGTTATCCCGGCATGGCCGAGGTCGGCAACATGGGCCTGCCGCCGAAACTGCTGCGCCAGGGCGTAAAGGACATGGTGCGCATTTCCGATGCACGCATGAGCGGCACCGCGTATGGCACGGTGGTGTTGCATGTCGCGCCGGAAGCGGCAGCCGGCGGGCCGCTCGCAGCGGTGCGCAATGGCGACTGGATCGAGCTGGACTGCGAAGCCGGCCGCCTGCATCTGGACATCAGCGACGAGGAACTCGCGCGTCGCCTGCGCGAGATCGATCCGGCCGCCGCGCCGGGCGTCGCGGAACAGCAAGGCAAAGGCGGCTATGCTCGCCTGTATGTCGACCACGTATTGCAAGCCGACGAAGGCTGCGACCTGGATTTCCTGGTGGGCAAGCGCGGCGCCGCCGTCCCCCGCCATTCGCATTGAGAGGTGAAGCATGACCGTACCGCTTACGGGCGAATCGCTGATCGCAGGCAACACGCACCGCGGCGAAGGCGCGTCGTTCCAGGCGTTCGACGCGGCGCGCAGCGAGCCCATCGCGCAGCCGGTATTCCATGGCGCATCGGGCGCCGACGTCGAGGTGGCCTGCGAACTGGCTGACGAAGCGTTCGACATCTACCGCGCCCTGCCCTTGCCGCAGCGCGCCGATTTCCTGGATGACTGCGCCGCGCGCATCGAAGCGCTCGGCGACACGTTGATCGAACGCGCCATGGCCGAAACCGGCTTGCCGCGCCCGCGTCTCGAAGGCGAACGCGCACGCACCGCCAACCAGTTGCGCATGTTCGCCACGCTCGTTCGCAGCGGCGACGCGCTCGATGCACGCATCGAACCTGCATTGCCGGAACGCCAACCACCGCGTTCCGACCTGCGCTTCTGGCGGATCGGCGTGGGCCCCGTCGCGGTATTCGGCGCCAGCAATTTTCCGCTCGCGTTTTCGGTGGCGGGCGGCGATACGGCGTCTGCGCTTGCGGCGGGCTGCCCGGTGGTGGTGAAGGCGCATCCCGCGCATCCGGGCACTTCCGAATTGATCGGCCGCGCCCTGCAACAAGCCGTCGCCGCGGCCGGCCTTCCGCCGGGCGTGTTTGCGTTGCTGTTCGACGCGGGACATGACGTGGGTAGCGCCCTGGTCAGGCATCCGGCGATTCGCGCGGTCGGCTTTACCGGTTCGCGTGCGGGTGGATTGGCGCTGATGAAACTCGCGGCCGCGCGCGCCGAGCCGATTCCGGTCTACGCCGAAATGAGCAGCGTGAACCCCAACCTGCTGTTGCCGGGCGCGCTGGCTGCGCGTGGCGAAACGCTGGCGCGCGAATTCACCGCTTCGGCCACGCTGGGCTGCGGCCAGTTCTGCACCAACCCGGGCTTGATGCTCGGCCTTGCCGGCAGCGACTTCGATGCCTTCGCCGCGCACGCCGCGCGTGAATTCAGCGCGGTGCCGGCCGGCGTGATGCTTACCGCCGGCATTTTGCAGGCGTATGAGCGCGGCATCGAACGCCTCACGCAGCATCCGCAAGTCACCACACTCGCCCGTGGCGCCGCTGCACCCGGCCGCGCCCAGGCCGCGCTGTTGCGCGTGCGCGGCAGCGATCTGCTCGCCGATCTTTCGCTCGGCGAGGAAGTGTTCGGCCCCAGCAGCCTGCTGGTCGAATGCGCGGACGTGGTTGAGCTGCGCACGCTGCTGCGCAAGCTCGAAGGCCAGCTCACCATCACCCTGCACATGGAACCCGGCGACGCCGAACTCGCGCGTGCACTGCTGCCGCTGATCGAGCGCAAGGCTGGCCGCGTGCTGGCGAACGGTTTTCCGACCGGCGTGGAAGTATGCGACGCGATCGTGCATGGCGGTCCGTTTCCGGCGACGTCGGATGGACGCAGCACGTCGGTGGGCACGGCGGCGATCGAGCGCTTCCTGCGGCCGGTGTGTTACCAGAACCTTGCCGGCGAGCTGTTGCCGGAGGCGTTGCGTGATGACAATCCGTTGCATATTCGGCGCCGGTTTGCGGGGAAGCCAGAAGCGACGAAGGCGCTGTAACGAACTATGCAGTTGCCATGAAATCCACCTTCCCTCATGGCCGTCATTCTCGCGAAAGCGAGAATCCATCTTCGCTTTTGCATCAGAGCAAATGGATTCCCGCTTTCGCGGGAATGACGGCAAGGTAGATCTGGCGCGATCAGTAAAGGAACCCGGATGACAGAAACCACCTCAACTCGCCGCCCACCCCGCTACCGCGGCATCTTCCCCGTCGTACCCACCACCTTCACCGAAACCGGTGAACTGGATCTGGCCAGCCAGAAGCGCGCCGTCGATTTCATGATCGACGCCGGCTCCGACGGCCTGTGCATCCTGGCCAATTTCTCCGAGCAATTCTCGCTCTCCGACGACGAGCGCGAGCGCATCACGCGCACCGTGCTCGAACACGTGGCCGGCCGCGTGCCGGTGATCGTCACCACCACGCACTACGGCACCGCCATCAGCGCTGCGCGCAGCAAGCGCGCGCAGGAACAGGGCGCGGCGATGGTGATGCTGATGCCGCCCTATCACGGCGCCACCTTCCGCGTGCCCGAACCGCAGATCTACGAGTTCTACGCGCGCGTGTCCGATGCCATCGACATCCCGATCATGATCCAGGACGCGCCGGCCAGCGGCACGGTGCTCTCGGCCGCGTTTCTTGCACGCATGGCGCGCGAGATCGAACACGTCGCCTACTTCAAGATCGAAACACCCGGCGCGGCGAACAAGCTGCGCGAGCTGATCCGCCTGGCCGGCGACGCCGCGGAAGGTCCCTGGGATGGCGAGGAAGCCATCACGCTGTTCGCGGATTTGAATGCCGGCGCTACCGGCTCGATGACCGGCGGTGGCTATCCGGACGGCATCCGCCCGATCATCGAAGCGCATCGCGAAGGCCGCATCGACGAGGCGTTCGCGCACTACCAGCGCTGGCTGCCGCTGATCAACCACGAAAACCGCCAGGCCGGCATGCTTGCCTGCAAGGCACTGATGAAGGAAGGTGGCGTGATCGCCTGCGAGCTGCCGCGCCATCCCCTGCCCGCCATGCATCCGGCCACGCGCGCAGAATTGATCGATATTGCGCGCCGGCTCGATCCGCTTGTGCTGCGCTGGGGAAAATAAGCTCATGACCGCCAGCAACGCGCGCTACACCGTAGGCATCGTCGGCGTCGGCAAGATCGCGCGCGACCAGCACCTGCCGGCCATCGCCAACAATCCGGGCTTTCAGCTCGTCGCCGCCGCCAGCCGCCATGCGCAGGTCGATCACGTGCGCAACTACGCCGACATCGACGCGCTGCTTGCGGCCGAACCGGAGCTCGATGCCGTTTCGCTGTGCGCACCGCCGCAAGTGCGTTACGAGCAAGCGCGCGCCGCTTTGCTCGCAGGCAAGCACGTGATGCTGGAAAAGCCGCCCGGCGCCAGCGTGAGCGAAGTGGAAGCCTTGCGTGCGCTCGCGCAAAAACAGCAGCGCACGCTGTTCGCCACCTGGCATTCGCGCTACGCCAGCGCGGTCGAACCGGCCCGTGCATGGCTTGCCAACCGCACGCTGCGTAGCGTGCAAGTGCGCTGGAAGGAAGACGTGCGCCGCTGGCATCCCGGCCAGCAATGGATCTGGGAACCAGGCGGTCTGGGCGTATTCGACCCGGGCATCAACGCGCTTTCGATCGTGACGGAAATCCTGCCCAACGAGGTGTTGCTGCGCGGCGCGACGCTGCACGTTCCCAGCGATTGCGCCACACCCATCGCCGCCGAGCTCGATTGTATCGACGCGAGCGGCGCGCCGGTGCGTGCGGAATTCGACTGGCGCCATGGTCCGGTCGAGCAATGGGAAATCGACGTCGACACCGACGATGGCCTGCTGTCGATCAGCGAAGGCGGCAAGCGCCTGATGATTGCCGGCGAGCCGGTCGCACTCGGCGCCGAGCGTGAATATCCGTCGCTGTACGAGCGCTTCCACGCACTGATTTCGCAACACAGCGACGACGTGGACGTACGGCCGCTGCGCCTGGTCGCCGATGCCTTCCTGCTTGGAAAATACGTCGCCACCGAAGCGTTCGGCCATTGAGCAACACATTGGGAGACTGCACCATGATCCGCACCATCCGCCGACGCACCCTTTGTGCCGCGCTCGTCGCCATCGCCGTGCTGGGCATCAGCGCATGCAACCGCACGCCGCCGCCGCTGAAGATCGGCTTCCTGGTGAAGATGCCGGAGCAGGCATGGTTCATCAACGAGCAGAAAGCCGCCACCGCGCTTGGCCAGAAGGAAGGTTTCTCGGTGGTGAGCATCGGCACGCCGGACGGCGAAAAAGTGCTGGCCGCCATCGACAATCTCGGCGCGCAAGGCGCGCAGGGCTTTGTAATCTGCCCGCCCGACGTGCGGCTGGGGCCGGCGATCCAGGCGCGCGCGCGGCAATACAACATGAAGTTCGTGACGGTCGACGATCGCCTGGTCGACAGCTCCGGCAAGCCGCTGGCAGGCGTGCCGCACCTGGGCATGTCCTCGTTCAAGATCGGCAACCAGGTCGGCCAGGCCATCGCCGATGAAATGAAGCGCCGCGGCTGGAAGCCGGAAGAAGTGGGCGCGCTGCGCATCACCGACGACCAGCTGCCCACCGCCAAGCAACGCACCGACGGCGCCACCGAAACCCTGCTCGCCAACGGCTTCAAGCAGGCCAACATTTTCGAAGCGCCCCAGCGCACCACCGACGACGAAGGTGGCTTCAACGCCGCCTCGCCGGTGCTTGCCCAGCATCCGGATATCAAGAAGTGGGTGGTCTACGCGCTCAACGAAGAAACCGTGCTGGGTGCCGTGCGCGCGACCGAACAATTGCATATTCCGGCCGAGGACGTCATCGGCGTTGGCATCAACGGTGCCGGCGAAGCGTTTGCCGAGTTCCAGAAAAAGCAGCCCACCGGGTTCTACGGCACCATCGCCGTGAGCTCGACCAACCACGGACGGGACAGCGCACAGAACCTGGTGGACTGGATTCGCACCGGCAAGGAGCCGCCGGCGGATACGCAGACGGCGGGTGCCTTGATGACGCGGGAGAATTGGCAGAAGGTGCGGGAGGAGTTGGGGATTTGAATCTCGCCGCAGCCTTTAGTCCTATGGCCGTCATTCCCGCGAAAGCGGGAATCCATCTTTGCTTTTTGCATCAGAGCAAATGGATTCCCGCTTTCGCGGGAATGACGGCAAAAGTGTTTCGGGCTTACCAGTATGCTCCCGTAGCGAAAAGTGCTGCGATGATGATCAAGCGCGAAGCTTTCAGATAGACACGCACGCGAGCATCAAACCATGACAGGCGCAAACACAGCGGTTCACCGACAAGAGCACGCCCACCTGGAACTCGACGCCATCACCGTCAGCTTCCCCGGCGTGCGCGCGCTCGATGGCGTATCGCTGCAAGTGCGCGCCGGCGAAGTGCATGGCCTGATGGGCGAAAACGGCGCAGGCAAATCCACGCTGCTGAAAGTGCTCTCCGGCGTGAACCATCCGCAGGCCGGCACGCTGCGCCTGAACGGCGTAACGCACCAGTTCGCCAACACGCGCGCGGCGATCGACGCCGGCATCGCGATCATCTACCAGGAACTGCACCTGGTTCCCGAGCTGACGGTGGCCGACAACCTGATGCTCGGGCAATTGCCCAGCCGCTTCGGCGTACTCGACCAGCGCGCGCTGATCCAGCGTGCGGTGGATGAACTGCATCGCCTCGGCGAACACGTCGACCCGCGCACGCCTGTGAAGCATCTGTCCATCGGCCAGCGCCAGATGATCGAGATCGGCAAGGCCTTGATGCGCGATGCGCGCGTGATCGCCTTCGACGAACCCACCAGCTCATTGTCGGCGCGCGAAACCGAGAATCTTTTCCGCATCATCAAGGCGCTGCGCGCGGACGGCCGCGCCATCATCTACGTCACGCACCGCATGGACGAAGTGGATGCGCTGTGCGACCGCGTCACCGTGTTCCGCGACGGCAAGCGCGTGGAGACGTTCGAATCGATGGCCAACGTCGATCGCCATGCGCTGATCACCGCGATGGTGGGCCGGCCGATTGCGGACGTCTACGGCTACCGCCCGCGCCCCGCCGGCGATGTGCTGCTCGAAGCCAAAGGATTGATGGGCCCGGGACTGGCCGAACCCGCCTCGTTCACCGCACGCCGCGGCGAGATCGTGGGTTTCTTCGGACTGGTGGGCGCCGGACGCTCCGAGCTGATGAAGCTGATCTACGGCGCCACGCGCGCAAGCGCGGGCCATATCGAACTCGCCGGCAAGCGCATGCATTTCGCCAGCCCGCGCGATGCCGTGCGCGCCGGCATCGCGCTCTGCCCCGAGGACCGCAAGAAGGAAGGCATCGTCGCGATCGCTTCGGTGGCCGACAACCTCAACCTCAGCGCGCGCCGCCACTTCTGCCGCGGCGGCTTTCTGCTCGATGCCAGGCGCGAGCGCACGCTCACGCAGGAATACATCCGCAAGCTGGCGATCAAGACCCGCGACGGCGACACCGCCATCGGCACGCTGTCCGGCGGCAACCAGCAGAAGGTGATCCTGTCGCGCTGGCTGGCCGAGCGCATCGAGGTGTTCCTGATGGACGAGCCGACGCGCGGCATCGACGTGGGCGCGCGCGCGGAGATCTATCATCTGCTGTATGACCTCGCCGAGGCGGGCCGCAGCGTGCTGATGGTGTCGAGCGACCTGGCCGAGGTGATCGGCGTGGCCGACCGCATCATCGTGATGCGCGAAGGGCGCATCGTGGGCAACGTACCGAAGGCCGAGGCCACGCCCGGCGAATTGATCAAGATGGCGCTGCCGCGCTGATGCACCCAAGAAGAGCCACCGATGAGCCTAGCCATGCCACCTGAGCCACTGCCCTCCGCCGAAACCGCCTCGCCGCCCGCCAAGCCTGTGCGGGTACGCATGTGGGAGACGGTCAACCGCTCGGGCATTGCGGTGGCGTTCGTCGTGCTGTTCGTGGTGCTCGCCGCGACCGTGCCCGATTTTCTTACCACGCGAAACATGCAGGGCCTGCTGTTGTCCGTCACGCTGATCGGCTCGATCGCCGTCACCATGATGTTCGTGCTGGCGCTGGGCGAGGTCGATCTGTCGGTCGCGTCCATCGTGGCGTTCGCGGGCGTGGTGGCGGCCACGGTGATCACGCAATCGCATAGCGTGGTGCTGGGCGTAGTCGCGGGCATCCTCGCCGGCGGCGCGGTCGGGCTGGTCAACGGCGTGCTGGTGGCGCGCTTCAAGGTCAACTCGCTGATCGCCACGCTCGCCATGATGGAAGCGGTGCGCGGCCTCGCCTACCTCACCTCGAACGGCGATGCGGTGATGATTTCGCAGGAAAGCTTCTTCGCGCTGGGCAGCGGTTCGTTCCTTGGCGTTTCGTATCCGATCTGGAGCAACATCCTCGGTTTCGTGGTGTTCGGTTTCCTGTTGAACAAGACGGTGTTCGGCAAGCACGTGCTCGCCGTCGGCGGCAACAGCGAAGCGGCGTTGCTCGCCGGCCTGCCGGTGACGCGCATCAAGATCATGGTGTTCGTGCTGCAGGGATTGGTGACGGGCTTTGCCGGCGTGATGCTCGCCTCGCGCATGAGCCTGGGCGACCCGAAGACCTCGGTGGGCCTTGAGCTTGGCGTGATCTCCGCCTGCGTGCTTGGCGGCGTGTCGCTTACCGGCGGCGTGGCGACGATCCTTGGCGTGCTGGTGGGCGTGCTGATCATGGGCACGGTGCAGAACGTGATGAGCCTGATGAACGTACCCACGTTCTACCAATACCTGATCCGCGGCGGCATCCTGCTGCTGGCGGTGCTGTTCGATCAATATCGGCGCAGCCGGCGCCGCGTATAACCGCCCCGCCATACATCCATTCGTACGCGACATGCAACGTAGGCTTGGATGAAATCCCAGCTTCGATGTGCATGGCGATGCTGGGATTTTCATCCCAGCCTACCGGACTTTCGCGGGAATGACGGCCATACATAGGCTCTGCCCCCTCCCCTACGTGTAGTAGGGGAGGGTTGGGGTGGGGTGAAGCAACCTCGCGATACGCTCAAATCATGCGGCAAGCGCGAACAACCCCACCCTAGCCCTCCCCTACTTCGCAGGGGAGGGAACCGATCCTCGCTAGCATGCATCTATCGCCACGCCCCTCACCAATTGATACGAACCCCCACCTTCCCGCTGTACCCGCGGTCACGACCATTGATACCCACGTCATACCCCGCGCTTCCATACACGAACACATTGCGCGCCAGTTGCGAACTGATCCCCGTGCGCAAACCTGCCCACGAACGCTTGAGGTCTGAGTGGAAGCTCAGCGGCGTAGTCGGCGTGGAGAACGACACGCCCGGATTGGCCATGAATTCGCGCCACATGTCGACGCGCAGCCAGGCGCTGATCAACTTGGGGCGCGCGGGATCGCTGCCGTAGAACCAGCTCTTCTTCACTTCGCTGCCGACACGGCCGGCCAGCGAATGGGCATTGGCGAAGTACACGCTGGAGGCCGCGTCGGAAGTATCGTTGAACGAGGCGGTCTGATACACCAGCTGCGCCTGCGGCACGAATACCCAGCCGTTGTGCAACGGAATCGGATAACCGCCTTCGACTGATGCGGCGACGCCGATGCCGTCCGTCTTCAGCGGGGCCATTCGCGTGGAACTGGCCTTGACACTGTAACCGGTGCCCTGCACCACCGCATCCGCGTACCAGCCCGACGGTCCGAAGTGCGTCCAATAGGTGCCGAGGGTGGCGTTCTGCAACTGGTTATGGCCGGCGTTGCTGCCATCGAAGTTCTTGACGTTGCCGGCGATCTGGCCGAGCGCGACGTACACGCCGGAAACATCGCTGCCGGCGTCGTTCTGGCCGCGATACAGATCCACGCCGGCCTGCAAGGTGAACATGTCGGCGCCGTAGCTCGGCCCCTTGTTGCCATAGATGCCGAACGGACCGCCGTCACGCGTGTCGTGCCGGGCAGTGACGCGCGCCCAGCTGCCGTTCTCATAGGCGTCGGGTTGAACGTCCTGATTGCTGCGCTCCTGCAGGTTGTCCATCAGGCTCTGCCCGTAGGACAACGCCATCGAAGGCACGGCGGTGTAAAGCGAAACCTCCTGACGATAGAGCGGTACGACGTTCTGGCCGGGCTGCCCGCCTGAACCGGACGATGGAGATGGTGTTGGTGTTGGTGTTGGTGTTGGTGTTGGTGTTGGTGTTGGTGTTGGTGTTGGTGTTGGTGTTGGTGTTGGTGTTGGTGTTGGTGTTGGTGTTGGTGTTGGTGTTGGTGTTGGTGCTGGTGCTGGTGCTGGTGCTGGCGTTGGTGTTGGTGTTGGTGTTGGTGTTGGTGTTGGTGTTGGTGTTGGTGCTGGTGCTGGTGCTGGTGCTGGCGTTGGTGCTGGCGTTGGTGCTGGCGTTGGCGCCGGCGTCGGTGCCGGTGTTGGCGCAGGCGTCGGTGCCGGTGTTGGCGCAGGTGTTGGCGCCGGCGTCGGTGCAGGTGTTGGTGTTGGCGTAGGTGTCGGTGCTGGCGTCGGCGCAGGTGTTGGTGCCGGCGTCGGCGCAGGTGTCGGCGCAGGTGTCGGTGCTGGCGTTGGCGCCGGCGTCGGTGCAGGTGTTGGTGCAGGCGTCGGTGCAGGCGTCGGTGCAGGCGTCGGCGCAGGTGTCGGCGCAGGTGTCGGTGCTGGTGTCGGCGCAGGTGTTGGTGCCGGCGTCGGCGTCGGCGTCGGCGTCGGCGTTGGCGTCGGCGTTGGCGTCGGCGTTGGTGCCGGCGTCGGCGCAGGTGTTGGTGCAGGTGTCGGTGTCGGTGCTGGCGTTGGCGTTGGCGCAGGCGCAGGCGTCGGTGCTGGCGTCGGCGTCGGTGTCGGTGTCGGTGTCGGTGTCGGTGTCGGTGTCGGTGCTGGCGTCGGCGTAGCACACACCGGCGCACTGGGCATCAGCGAACAATCCAGCTGCGAACGCAGATACCAATTCTCCGCACTGCTTCCATCGGTGCTGCCACGAAAGAGCGAATACTCGTAAGGCCCCGCCGCGACCGCATTCGCCAGGCTGAATGCACCGGCGGACGTGGTGCCGCCGTTGATGGCATCCACCACCTCGATGCCATTGGCGTTGGTGAGCGCGCCCGGCCCGCCCGCATTGGTAATGCGCAGCGCCGTGCTGCCGGTGGCCGTACCACCGTTGATCACCAGCATGTCGGATGCCGAACCGTCACCGCCAAGATACGTGTTGAGCGCAACCACGCTCCCTGTGCCGCCCACGTAACTGTTGGCGATGAGCTTGTTGCCGGTGCCGGTTCCACCCACCTGCACCAGGCCGTTGTTGTTCAACGTGCCGCTGACGGTGAAGCTGCCGTTGCTGCTGCCCAGCGCCGACAACGCATTGGCCACCGCGATGGTGCCGTTGTTGGTGACGGTGCCGGTGATGCTGCCATAGCCGCCCAGCGTCGCGCCCGAGGCCACCGTGGTGGTGCCGCCGCCGCTCAAGGCCGCGCCCGGGTTGCTGCTGTCGCCTACCGCCAGCGTGCCCGCGTTGACGTTGGTGGCGCCGGTGTAGGTGTTGTTGCCGTCGAGAATGGTGGTGCCGCTGCCAAGCTGGTCGACGCCGCCGCCCCCACCGAGAGTGGCATCGGAAATGACGTGGTTGAACGTATACGTGTCGGTGCGATCGAATGCTACCGTGCCGTCGCTGGCGATGTCGCTGTTGATGCCACCCGCGGTGCCGCCATTGCCGAGCTGCAAGGTAGCGCCGCTGACGACGCTCACGGTGCCGTTGAAGCCGGCATTGTTGGAAGCCAGCACCAGCGTGCCCGCCTGCACGTTGATGGCCAGCTGCGCGGAAGGGTTGGCGCTGGTGTTCACCATGTCGCTGCCCAGCGTCCAGGTGCCGTCGTCATACTTGTAGAGCGTGCTGAAGTTCAGCAGTGCACCCTGCTGCGTGCCGCTACCCGAACCTGCCAGCGTGATGGTGTTGTTGCCGCCGCCGCCGTCGATCGTGCCGCTGACGCTGGAGCCGGCGTACAGCGTGACTTGGTCATCGCCGCCGCCAAAGCTGATGTTGCCGGTGACCGTACCGCCGCTGCGGTTGTAGAACACCACGTCGCCGTTGCCGGCATTGCCGATCACGCTGGCGTTGCCGCCGTTTGCGCCGGCCTGGATGCTGCCGTAGTTGTCCACGGTATTGTTCAAACTGGGGTCCGTCACCTGGTCCTGGAACCAGATGGCCGGCGCGCTGTTGGAACGGATGGTGCCGTAGTTGACGATGGTGTTGCCGTCGCCGACGACGTTGACGGCTTCGGAGGTGGTCGAGCTGCCGGTCTGCGTCACCTGCGCATTGGCGTTGACGGTCAGGTTGCCGTTGTTGCGGAACTCGATCGTGCTGTAGCCCATGTTGTAGCCACCGACATTGCTGCTGTTGGTGGTGGGGCTGTTCGTGACGGTGGCGCCGCCTTGCAGGTTGATGATCGCGTTGTCGCCCAGGCTGATGGCGTTCTGCGTGGCGCCCGCGTCCACCGTGGCGCCGTTCTGCACATTGACCGTGGTGATGGTGGTTTCGCTGCTGCCCGCGCCGATCTGCGTGGTGTACGGATTGGGTGCAGTGCTGTCGCAAGTTATCGCGGAGCTGTTCAGGCCCTGGCTGATGCAGTTGGCCAGCGCCGTTTTCACGACGACGAACGGGCTGGCAAGAATGGCGGACGAGGCGATGATGCGCGTTGCTACATGCTTCACGAATATGTCCTGCATTAAATGTTAGTCCCCTGCTCCGCAGGCGCTACGAAGAACGCACAGCCGTACATGTCGGCGCATGGCGTCGACAATGCACTGGTTGGGCTCCCTGCGGAAAATCAGCCGGCTACGCGCTGCCATCGAGTCAAGGCAGCGCAACGAGGCGCGCTGTTTCTTGCGCATAGGATAACGACCACACGCAATATCTGATCAGGCCACATGAAAAAATAAAATGAGCGAATGACTTGTTTTTGGCATCCTCCGGACAAGTCGATAACCAATCGCGCCAATGCGATAACTGTTTGCGGATACTTTTTTTGCTGCACGTCACGAATGTCTGCACGGGCCAGTCATGGTCCGTTATGGACAAGGCGATGCGAACAGCTTTTAAAGTAGAGTGCCGCCGACTTGAGCGAACGCGCATCGGCAATCGATGCAGTCGCTAAGACAACGCCGGGACGAGCCGCCCCCGATGGACGCAGGTATGAACCAGGGGCGCTACGCCTTGCGTTGATCCGACACATCGATTGGAGGGGCAATGAAGAAACGTTTGTATCGGGCCATCACCCGGGGATTGGCATGCGGCGCGCTCGCCGTACTTTCGCTGTCGCACGCCGGCGCGCTTTCCGCGCAGACCGCGCCGTCGTACACCTGGAACAACGTGCGCATCGTCGCCGGCGGCTACGTCGACGGCATCATCGCGCATCCCAAGCAGCAGGGCTTGTTCTACGCACGCACCGACGTGGGCGGTGCCTACCGCTGGGATTCAAGCCAGAACAAGTGGATTGCGCTGAACGACTGGACGCCGCCGGCCAACCAGGCATGGACGGGCATCGAAAGCATCGCCATCGATCCGAACAACCCCAACATGCTTTTCCTGGCGGCGGGTTTGTACGTCAAGCCGTGGGCCGGCAACGGCGCAATCCTGGTGTCTTCCGACCAGGGCAAGAGTTTCACCGCGTATCCGCTGAGCTTCCGCGTTGGCGGCAATGAGGACGGACGCAACGTCGGCGAACGTTTGCAGGTGGATCCGAACGATGGCTCGGTCTTGTTTTACGGCACGAGCAACGCCTCTTACTCCAATCCCAACGGTACCGAGCAGGTCACGGGCAAGGATGGCTTGTGGACCAGCAAGGACAAAGGTGCCACGTGGACGCAGGTAAGCGGCTTTACTGCGTTGAACGCCGACGGCAATGGCGAAGGCATCACGTTTATTGCCTTTGCGCCAGCGGGTGAAGCGGCGGGCACGCCGACCAAGACCATCTATGCAGGCGTGTCGACCGACACCGCATCCGTCAATAACACCACGCTCTACGTAAGTACCGATGCGGGCGTTACCTGGAACCCGGTAGCTGGCGGCCCCAGCAACGAGTTGCCGCAGCGTGGGCAGATCGGGCCGGATGGCAATCTCTACATCACCTACGGCAACAGCAAGGACAGCAACGGCAATTACACGTATGCGGTCGGTCCCGGCGGCATGACGATGGGCGCGGTATGGAAGTACGACACCGTGCATCACACCTGGACGGACATCACGCCCGTCGACCGCTTCAACTATGCCTCCGGCTACAGCGGCTTGTCGGTCGATCCCTCGCATCCCGGCACACTTGTCGTGATGACGATGGATCACTGGTGGCCGATGGACACCATGTATCGCAGCACCGATGGCGGCAACACCTGGATCGACGTGGGCGGCGCAACGTGGAACGGCGCTACGCCGACGTCCGGCACGTATGCCATTCGCGATTCCAGCCTTCAGCCGTGGGGTCAGTCTGGGCCGACGCAGCCTGGATTCGGCAACTGGGGCGAAGTGGTGATCGACCCGTTCAATGGCGCGCACGCGATGTACGGCACCGGCGGCACGATCTGGACCACCTACGACCTGACCGATGCCGATGCCGGCAAACCGACGTACTGGTCGGTCGGCGCCAGCGGCCTTGAAGAAACGGCGGTGGTGACGCTGCTGTCGCCCACCTCCGGCCCGCATCTGCTCAGCGGCCTCGGCGACGTCTGCGGTTTCGTACACACCAGCCTGACGGCGGTGCCGCAGGCGCAACCCAACAATCCCACTTGCGGCGACAGCATCGGCACCGGATTGGACTACGCCAAGAACTCGCCTTCGACGATCGTGCGCATCGTGCAGCACGGCAACAGCACGCTCACCTCGTACGGCTCGATCTCGCGCGATGGCGGCTCCACCTGGACAGGTTTCGCCAACCAGGCCGGTTCCGCCAACGGTGGCGGTACCGTGGCCATTTCCGGCGACGGCAAGACCATCGTGTGGGCGCCCAGCGATGCTGCTCCTGCGGTGTCGAACGACAGCGGCTCAAGCTGGACAACGGCCAGTGGGAGCAGCTTCACCTCGCTTCCGACCGGCGTGCAGGTGCTTTCCGATGGCGCCAGCCCCAACGTGTTCTACGCGCTGGATGAAGCCAACGGCGTTTTCTACAACAGCACCAACAAGGGCGTGAGCTGGCAAGCCGTCAATACAAGCTTGCCGAAGGTGTATCCCTCCTACCAGCACAGCCAGGCCACCGCCGTCACCGGCATTCCGGGCGAAGCGAAAGCCGGCGACGTGTGGATGAGCACGGTGACCGGCCTGTACCGCAGCACCAACTACGGCGCCACCTGGAACCAGGTCGATGCCGGCAGCATCACGTCGGCGTCTTCGGTCGGCTTCGGCAAGGCAGTGACGGGATCGCATTACCCCACCATCTATCTGGCCGGCACGGTCAATGGCGTCACCGGCTTGTTCCGCTCCACCAACGTCGGCGCAACGTGGGTGCAGATCAACGACACCTTGCATCAGTGGGGAGGTGTTGCGTTGGCAGTGGGCGATCCCAGGACGTTCGGCACGGTGTATATCGGGCCGGGTGAAGCGCGTGGGGTGATTTACGGTACGTCGCAAAATTGATGGGTGTTCCCTCCCCTGCCATTGCAGGGGAGGGTTGTCATGTAGGTTGGATGCAAACCCTGCCGCTCACATCACCCGATGGAAGCTTTAACCGCGTGTCACTTTGTGTTGCGGCTATTTCGCTCCAGATACGCGCACACAAAGGCAATTGCGATCTTTAGAATTGCGCGAAGCATGCCCGAATCGGCGCCCCATGCGCATGTCTATCCAGGGCAAACCAACGTCAATTTTGGTCACATGATCATTGTGAGAAACAGCACATATGATCTTGCGCACCATGCCCAGGCAACCCAAAAACACATAAATTTCACGGCAAACATTGCTGCTGCGCAGCTTTAATTTTCGCAAGCGCGTCTAGCGTTCTTCGCAATGTCTCGCCCTACGGCGAGCGCTAAAGTGCTGCGCCTGGAACAACGCAATGCCGGCATTGCGTGCGACGTCAGCATGGAGCAAGCAAGCCACAACGCAGTACTGCCGCGGAACGGGGCCGCGGCAGACGGGACTGCTTTTCGTTATGCAACCACGGTGCGAGGCATCGTCCGCCAGTCATGCCCTGATGGAACAGGAGCGGCCATGCACCGCAACGATCCAACACGCAAAAAACTGGAGGGGACCATGAAGACACGCTTGCACCGGGCCATCGCCCGGGGATTGATGTGCAGCACGCTCGCCCTGCTTTCGGCATCGCCGCTGGCAAGCTTCGCGCAAACCGCGGCGCCCTACACCTGGAAGAACGTGCGCATCGTCGCCGGCGGTTACATCGACGGCATCATCGCGCATCCCAAGCAACAAGGCTTGTTCTACGCGCGCACCGACGTGGGCGGTGCATATCGCTATGACGCCAAGAAAAGCAAGTGGATCGCACTGAATGACTGGACGCCACCTGCCGACCAGGCATGGACAGGCATCGACAGCATCGCCATCGACCCCCGCGATCCTCGGATGCTTTTCATGGTGACGGGTTTGTATACCGCAAGCTGGGGCGCCAACGGCGCGGTGCTGGTGTCGTCCAACCGGGGCAAGAGCTTCACCGCTTATCCGCTGAGCTTCCGCGTGGGCGGCAATGAAGATGGACGCAACGCCGGCGAGCGTTTGCAGGTGGATCCGAACGATGGCGCCATCCTGTTCTACGGCACCTCCAACAGCGCCACGCAAATAACCGGCATGAACGGCTTGTGGACCAGCAAGGACAAGGGCGCCACGTGGTCGCAGGTAAGCGGCTTCACCGCGCTGACCAGCGACGGCACCGGCGCCGGCATCGCGTTCGTCGCCTTCGCGCCAGCGGGCGAAGCAAAGGGCAAGCCGACCAAGACCATTTATGCCGGCGTGTCGACGCGCGCCGCAGCCACCAACACCACCACGCTCTACGTGAGCGACGATGCTGGCGTCACCTGGAACCCGGTTTCCGGCGGCCCCGCCAACGAATTGCCGCAGCGTGGCGAGATCGGGCCGGACGGCAATCTCTACGTCACCTACGGTAACGGCACCGACGGCAACGGCAACTACACCTACCCTGCCGGCCCGAACGGCATGACCGTGGGCGCGGTATGGAAGTACGACACCGTCAACCACGTATGGGCCGACATCACGCCGCACGATCCCTTCAACTATCCCTCCGGCTACAGCGGTTTGTCGATCGATCCCTCGCATCCGGGCACGCTGGTGGTGATGACGATGGATCATTGGTGGCCGATGGACACCATGTATCGCAGCACCGACGGCGGCAACAGCTGGATCGACGTAGGCGGTGCGACGTGGAACGGTGTTACTCCCACTTCCGGCACGTATGCCATCCGCGATGCCAGCGTGCAACCGTGGATGGTGGCGCCCGGCGCCACGCAGACGGGTTTCGGCAACTGGGGCGAAGTGGTGATCGATCCGTTCGATTCCGCGCATGCCATGTACGGCACGGGCGGCACGCTGTGGACCACTTCCGACCTGACCGACGCCGATGCCGGCAAGCCGACGTACTGGTCGGTCGGCGCCAGCGGCATCGAGGAAACGGCTGGCATCACCCTGATCTCGCCCACCGCCGGCGTGCACCTGGTGAGCGGCCTGGGCGACGTCTGCGGTTTCGTGCATACCAGCCTTACCGCGCCGCCGCCCGCGCAGAGCACGCCGCTGTGCTCAGGCGGCGATGGCAACGGCACCGGCATCGACTTTGCCAAGAACTCGCCCTCGACGATCGTCCGCGTCGGCGCTGCCGGCGACAACACCTTGGGCACGCTCTCGCACGACGGCGGTTCCACCTGGACGCCGTTTGCCAGCAAGGCCGGTTCCACCGCCGGCGGCGGCGCCGTGGCCGTTTCCGGCGACGGCAAGTCCATCGTGTGGGCGCCGAGCGATGTCGCACCGGTGGTTTCCAACGATGGCGGCGCCACCTGGACGCAGGCCAGCGGCAGTGGACTGCCATCACTGCCGGTCGGCGCGCAGGTGCTGTCGGATGGCCACAGCAACAACGTGTTCTATGCATGGAATCCAGGCACCGGCAATTTCTACAGCAGCACCGACAAGGGCGTGACCTGGCAGGCATCCACCAACACGGGCCTGCCTTCCGTGCCGTTCTGGCTGACAAGTAAGGCCGCCACAGTGACGGGCCTGCCGGGCGAAGCGAAAGAAGGCGAGGTGTGGATCACCACGCCATCGGGCCTGTTCCGCAGCACCGACTACGGCGCCACCTGGTCGCCATTTGACGCGGCCAGCGTGACCTCGGCGGTGTCGGTCGGCTTCGGCAAGGCAGCAGCCGGATCGCATTACCCCACCATCTATCTGTCCGGCACCGTCGATGGCGTCACCGGCTTGTTCCGCTCCACCAACGCCGGCGCAAGCTGGGTGCAGATCAACGACACGCTGCATCAATGGGGCGGCGTGCAACTGGTGGTGGGCGATCCCCGCGTGTTCGGCATGGTTTACCTGGTGCCGGGCGAAGCGCGGGGGATTATCTATGGCAAGGAGAAGGACTGACGGGGTTGCCATGCGCCGCACTCGCCTAGGTTGGTGGTGAGCACAAGCGAACCCCAACGTTGCCATGTCGATGGCGATGTTGGGGTTCACCCCGGATCAAGTCCGGGGCTCACCGCCAACGACCCTCGCGTCGGCACAGTAGCAATGACGTGCTGGCCGGTTCCGCTCCACCGACGCCGGCGCCACCTGCGTGCAGATCAACGATGCTCAGCATCAATGGGGCGGCGTGTCGCGCGTGGTCGGCGATCCACGGACGCTTGGATCGATCGAAGGATGCGTGCACGCGCACGGCGCTGATGATTTTTTTCAACGCGCATTACGAATTTCCTCATTCAACCGCATGGCATCAGGGACATTGCCTAAGCTTGGCCGGACTCATCACGCGGAACGATCATGCCTCTCACTCGCCGATCCTTTCTCACCGGAATGGCCCTAGGGCTTTCCTCGCCTTATTGGTTGCCGCGTGCCAGCAGGGCCGCATCGACCAGCAGCGGATTGTTCCAGCCTACGTGGGATTCGCTGCAAGCTTACGTGGCACCAACGTGGTTCCGTGATGCCAAGTTCGGCATCTGGGCACACTGGACCGCGCAGTGCGTGCCCGAACAAGGCGACTGGTACGCGCGCAACATGTACCTGCAGGGTAGCCCGCAATACGACTACCACTGCCGCACGTATGGCCATCCATCCAAATTCGGCTTCATGGAGATCGATCATCTGTGGAAAGCCGAACACTGGGATCCGGACGCGCTGATGCGTCTGTACAAGGCGGCCGGCGCGAAGTATTTCGTATCGCTGGCCAATCACCACGACAACTTCGACACCTACGACTCCGCGCACCACGCCTGGAATTCGCTCAACGTGGGGCCGCGCAAGGATATCGTCGGCGGCTGGGCCAAGGCGGCGCGCGAGCACGGGTTGCGGTTCGGCGTCAGCAATCACTCCGCGCATGCATGGCACTGGCTGCAACCCGCCTACGGTTACGACGGCGAAGGTCCGCTGGCAGGCGTGCGGTATGACGCAGCACGCCTCTCCAAGGCGGATGGACGCGGCAAGTGGTGGGATGGGCTGGACCCGCAGGAGCTGTACACCGGCCCCAACATCGTGTTGCCGGATGGCATTCGCGGGGCGGCTGCCGTCAGGCATTGGCAGGAACAACATGACGGCCTGTGGGACGAAAATCCCCCGCCGCACAACCCCCAGTTCGTGCAGAGCTGGTTTCTGCGCTGCAAGGATCTGCTGGACAAATATCGGCCGGACCTGCTGTATTTCGACGATACCGGCCTACCGCTCGGCCAGGCTGGCCTCGACATCGCCGCCTATTACTACAACGCCAGCCGCCAATGGCATGGCGGGCAATTGGAAGCCGTGCTCAACGGCAAGCGCCTCACGCCGGCGCAACGCTCCGCCCTGGTCGAAGATATCGAGCGCGGCGTCAACGACGGGATCGCCGCCCTGCCCTGGCAGACCGATACCTGCATCGGCGAGTGGCACTATTCGCGCGAGCTGTTCGAAAAACATGGCTACAAGCAGGCTGGCACCGTCATCACGCGGCTCTGCGACATCGTTTCCAAGAACGGCAATCTGCTGCTCAGCATTCCGCTCCGCGGCGACGGCACGATCGATTCGGATGAGCGCAAGGTGCTGGAGCAACTGGCAGCGTGGATGGCCGTCAATGGCGAAGCGATTTTCGGAACGCGGCCGTGGCGCATGTTCGGGGAAGGCCCCACCAAGGTCGCCGCCGGCATGTTCCTGGAAGACAAGACGCAGACCTTCACCGCACAGGACATCCGCTTCACCGCCAAGGGCGACACGCTGTTCGCCATTGCGCTGGGGCACCCCGATGCATCGCATTTGACGGTGAAATCGCTGGCGTCGAATGTGGCCGGCAACGTCGAGCGCGTGGAAATGCTTGGCTCGTCCGCGCCGCTGCGGTTCAAGCGCGACGCATCTGGGCTTACGCTGGAACTTCCCCATGACGTGCCGGGAGAGCACGCCGTGGCGTTCAAGATCATGGGACGCGGCCTGACCGCTGCGGCATAGGCTGGGATGAAATCCCAGCATGGCAACCTCAACAAAGCTTCTGATTGGCACCATGTCTCAGTTACGCGACATATAGCTCCCTCCCCTACGTGTAGTAGGGGAGGGTTGGCGTGGGGTGAAGCAAGCTCGCGACGCGTTCAAATCATGCGGCAAGCTCGAACAACCCCACCCCAGCCCTCCCCTACTTCGCAGGGGGGGGGCGCATCCGGCGAACTGAGACTCGACGCTAATCCGGAACAAAGCTGGGATTTCATCCCAGCCTACGTCACTCGACTTCGCCTGGGGAAAGCGTTTCATGGTTGTGATTCACACATCGGCGCGCAACGCATTTGCCGCCCTCATCTTCCTGGCTCTCGCCCTGCCCCTTCGCGCCGAGCAACGCAACGTGTCGCAGGATTGGCTGTTCCACCAGGGTGACATCGCCAGCGCATCGTCGACGGCCTACGACGATCATGCATGGCCCATGGTCGAAGTGCCGCACGACTGGTCCATCGCCAACAAACCTGACGGCAGCGCGCCGTACGATCCGAATACGCCAGGGGGACAGAATTCCGGCTATTTGCCCGGCGGCATCGGCTGGTATAGGCGGCACATCACGCTCAGCGCCGCGGATGTTTCGCGCATCGTCCGCTTGAATTTCGAAGCGATCTACATGGATGCAGACATCTGGCTCAACGGCCAGCACATCGCGCAGCATCATTACGGCTATACGGCTTTCAGCGTCGATCTGACCGGCAAGGTCCATGCGGGCGACAACGTGGTAGCCATCCGCGTCAATCATGCCGATCCCTCGTCCCGCTGGTATGCCGGCTCGGGTTTGATTCGCCCGGTGAGCCTGGACGTGCTCGATCGCGTGCATCTTGATCCGGACAGCATCTTTGTAAGAACGCCCGAGGCAAGCCCGGCGCTTGCGCAAGTGCTCACGCATGCCGCGGTAGTGAACGATTCCACGCAAGCACGCAACGTCGATGTGGTGTCGAAGATACTGGCGGCGAATGGCGACGTCGTTGCGCAATCGCATCAGACCAAATCGCTCGCTGCAGGCGCGAAAGCGGACTGGGACGCAACGCTTGCAATATCAAATCCCGCACTGTGGTCGCCCGACTCGCCCAACCTGTACACGCTGGTGCAGGACGTCTACGTCAACGGCGCCGCCACCGACGAACGGCGCACACGCTTCGGTGCGCGCACCATCAGCGTCGATGCCGTGCATGGCCTGCTCATCAACGGCAAGCAGGTGCTGCTGCGCGGCGGCAACATCCATCACGACAACTACATGCTGGGCGGCGCGGGCTGGCCCGATGCCGATGCGCGCAAGGTGGCGCTGATGAAGGCCGCCGGCTACAACGCTATCCGCAGCGCGCACAACCCGGCCAGCCAGGCCACGCTCGATGCGGCGGATGAACTGGGCATGCTCGTCATCGACGAAGCGTTCGACATGTGGAACACCAGCAAGACGCCGATGGACTACGCACGCTTCTTCAAGCAGGACTGGACGCAGGATCTCGACAGCCTGGTGATCAGCGGACGCAACCATCCCAGCGTGCTGTTCTGGAGCATCGGCAACGAGATTCCCGAGCAAGGCACGCCGCTGGGCATCGAAACGGGCCGCAAGCTGGCGGAGCGTGTGCGCGGACTCGATCCGACTCGGCCGGTCACCGAAGCCATCAATGTCGACACACCGCACATCGCCGACCAATTCGCCAACCTCGACGTGGCGGGATACAACTACAACGAACCGCTGTTCGCACGCGACCATCAAACCTATCCGCAGCGTGTCATGTTCACGACGGAATCCACACCCAAGAACGCGTTTACCTATTGGCGCGCGGCGGAAACGATGCCGTGGGTGATCGGCGATTTCGTGTGGACTGCGGTGGATTACCTTGGCGAGACCGGCATCGGCTGGATGGGTTACAGCCAGGATTGGCAGAAACTCGGGGCGTATCCCTGGCATCTGGCCTATTGCGGCGAGATCGATGCGACGGGACGCAAGCGCCCGGCTGCGTACTACCGTGAAGTGGTGTGGAAAACCGGCATCGATCCCATTTCGATGTTCGTGCAGCAACCCGCAAGCACCGAAGACCTGCCCGACCGCCACATGTTTACGGTAACCCAGCCGCATACCGATTGGTCGCTGGATGACGTGCACCCAAGCTGGACCTGGCCCGGGCAGGAAGGCAAGCCGCTAAATGTGGTGGTCTATTCCGAATTTCCGGAAGTGGAAGTGTTTCTCGACGGCAAGAGCCTTGGACGCAAGGCCATCAACGTGGATACCGAATACAAGGCGACGTACGCGGTGCCGTATCGCGCGGGGCGCCTGGTTGCCGTGGGTTACCAGGACGGCCACGCCGCCGGGCAATGGGAATTGCGCACAGCGGGCAAGCCGGCAAGCGTCGATGTATCTGTCGATCGAACGCAACTGCGCGCCAACGGCCAAGACCTTGCCTACCTCACCATCACGCTTGCCGACGACAACGGCACGCCGGTGTACGGCCAGGGCGACGACCGCCGCATAAGCGTTCACGTGATTGGCGCGGGCGAACTGGCGGGCATGGGCAATGGCAAGCCCGATGACGTCACCAGCTTCCAGTCGGGGACGTGGAGGACGTTCCATGGACGAGTGGTAGCGGTCGTTCGCGCTGGCTTGCGTGCGGGGCCGATCGCGGTGCAAGTGAATGTGGATGGATTGCCGATGCGGCAGGTCTATCTCGATGCCGTGTCGCCTTAGTTCCCGTGGCGCCTTCGTAGTTGGTGGTTCGCTTACGCTCACCGCCAACCTGCACGCTTCGATTCTGGCTTAAGCACCTTCTTTAACTTCAAGATCGTGACCCTTGGCCCGACCACAAAGCTCCCTTCAACCCGGACAGCCTGGGTCTTGAAGTAAAGGTAAGTCGGCAACTTAGGAACCCACTCACCACCACGCTCAACGTGAAAAGCATTGGAGAGATACCGCTCAATTCGAGATGTATCTTTTTTTTCGTTGACACGCATTTTGCATGTCAATCCCAGCCATAGAGAGGGGATGGCACCGCAAAAGGCACCCGTACAAACCACGGTGAGGATGTTCGACCGAGACAAGGCAATCACAAAAATGAGCAACAAAAAGACAAATAAGAAAAAAGCATTTTTGTACCGGTCCGAAAATTGCGATGACCATTTGCAAAGCTTTACTTCGTAGAGATCGTTCATTTTCTTCCCTGCGCAGGCTTTTCACTTGAAGGCGGAGCGCCTACAACAGCGCCCCGCCCATAACCACCCGTTACTTAGCGAGACGCATACCAGGACGCACTACACGAATCCTGCTAGACCGGAACCCCATAAGCCGTCGCATCCACATGCAAGCTTCCATCTTCCCGCACAAACACCGGCAACGGATTGGAAAGCGTTCCGGCAAACGCACCATTTTCACCGTTTTTGAGAAACGCCATGAAACACAGGGCGCCATCGCGGGTGGGCAGCACTCGTCCTGCATAGAGTCTTCCCAGCGGATCACCCACCAGGAAATCGCCTGGCATCAGGCGCCATTCGCCCAAAGGATGATCGGCCATCAGGTAATGGGTGCCGGTCATGGGGCGTGACATGGCCGTGCTTGCGTATTTCCACTCGATCAGATTGGCGGCCGTGCAGAACAGGCAATACCAGCGGCCCTGCCATTCGAAAATCTGCGGCACTTCCAGATGCGCGAACACGCGCGAACGAAACAGCGGCGGCTGCAAGGTCCATTGATGCAGGTCGTCCGACGTGACGTGACCGATCACGCCGCGGCCGATGCTCGGGCCGCTCGGCTCGCGTGCCGTGAAAACCATATGCCAGCCGCGCCCATCGGGATCGGGGAATACCCACGGATCGCGGCAGGCCTGTTCGTACCACACGCTTTTGTCGAGTGTTTCGTAAAGCGTGTTGTCGGGCAGTTGCAGGATCGGATTGCGCGACGAGCGCTCCCACCGATACAAGTCCGGCGACGAAGCCACGCCGATGCGTTGGATCAAGCCTTCTTCTTCGCGACAGGTGCCGGTGTAGAACATCAGCCAGTGTCCTTGCGGCGCCCGCACCACCGTACCGGTCCAGGTGGTGTAGTCGTCCCAGGCGGGCGATGCCGCCGGGCGCAGCGCGTCTTCCACGATCACCCAGTTCACCAGGTCGTCGGAGATGGCGTGCCCGATCGAGACGTGCCAGTGGCGCTTGTTGGGATCGCCCAGTGACTTGGGCGCCTGCAGAAAGAACAGATGCGTACGCCCGCCCTCCTGCGCAAACCAGAAATCCCATACCCAACGATCGTCAAGGCGTAAGGCCATGCGTGCTTGCCCGAAATGAAGCGCGACATTGCGCGGCGCAATATTACCTGCAAAGTTAAATAATCCCAGACTTACGTGTGAAAGAGTGCACCACTTCGTTCGGACTGGCACGGTGCCGCCAAGCCTTTTATCGCCATGAATGGCCTTATATCAATGTCTTATTGGGCACAAAAGCCAGGCCAAAGGGGACTTTTTCCATATTCGCCAGGCTGTAAAGAATATGACATATAGTGAGTGATATTGTTCCCAGGGTCAGCGCCGGCGACTGTCATTCGCCGCCCACGCCATCCGAAATCTGGGGAAGCACATGCTCAAGCACATCGAACGACAGCACGGCCGCCGGCTGTCCGTCCTGGCCCTGGCCATCCTGGCCGCCCTGCCGGCCATGAGCCGGGCCGACGAGGCCAGCGCACCATCCGAAAAACCCGTCACCAAGACGCTCACCAACGTGCAGGTCAACGGCCAGGTCGCGTCCACCGGTATCGCCATCGCCGCCAAGCAGACGCAGGATCGCGTGATGGACGTCACCACCAGCGAACAGATCCAGGCGCTGCCGAGCTTGAACGTTCCGCAGGCGGTGCAGCGCGTGGCCGGGGTATCCACCAGCTTCAACTCCGACAACGTCAATGGCCGCGACGAAGCACAGCAGATCGCCATCCGCGGCCTGGATGCCAGCTACAACAACATCACCCTCGACGGTGCGCCGATGGCCACCACCGACCGCGTCAGCCGTGGCGTGCGCACCGATCTGTTGCCCGCCTCGATGGTGCAGGAAGTGGACGTGTACAAGACCTGGCAAGCGGACCAGGATCCGAACGCCGTCGGCGGCTCGATCAACATCGTCACGCGCAGTGCATTCGACCATCAGGGGCGCACTTACGCCAGCGTGACGGCGGCGCTCGGCCACGAGACCGGCACCGGCTACGCCCTGTCGGCGGACCAGGGCCTGGCGCGCAAGGGCGATGCCGTGTTCAGCGCCACCTTCGGCCCGGATCACACGTTCGGCATCGTGCTTGCCGCCAACTACGAAAACCGCAACCTGTATTCGCTGGGCCACATGACCAGCGACAACATCTTCTACAACTTCTACAACGCCAACGGCAGCAACGCGAACAACCCCGGCACCGGCGGTCCCAAGTTCGGCAATGGCATCGCGGTGCCGCAGCAAGACAAGTTCTGGCGCTTTCCGGAAAACATGCAGCGCAAGGGCCTGGACGGCAAGCTGGAGGCGAAGCTCACGCCGAACATGTATGGCTTCGTGTCGTTCGGCGTCAATGACGAAACCGTGCATGCCCAACGCAACGAAGTCATTCTCGACGACAGCCGCTCCACCGGCACCAATCCGGTGTTGAACCAGACCGCCACCGCCGGCCAGTTCGCGCGCGGCGAATCGGAAGTCGGCCGGCTGCAGGCGATGACCAAGCGCGAAGACCGCTTCGCCCAGAGCGGCCTGGACTGGCACATCGACGACCGCAGGATTTTCTCCGCGCGCGCTTCCTATTCCGACGCCACCGACTGGAATCCGGGCGCACTGAACAAATACGCCTACGGCGCATTCAAGTACAACGGCGCCAACGGCGTGGCGATCAGCGGCACGCCGGGCCTGGCCATGGGCTACGACACCTCGGGCTTCCAACCCTATTTCAGCCTCAACAACCCGGCCAACTTCACCCGCCTCAACAACTTCAATGCGGTGTATTGGCGCCATGACACCATCCGCATCGATGACAGCGTGGGCGATCTGAAGCTGGATTTTCGCCAGGACATGGACGCGGATGCGCGCGGCTTCGGCTACGCCGCCGGCGTCGACGGCCGCCGGCTGCATCATCGCTTCAACGAGCTCTACCAGCAGTACGTGCCTACCTCCGCGGGCGACACGCTGGCCGGCGTGGGCAGTGTGTTGAGCGTGCTGATGCCGGGCACCAACGTGCCGTTCCTCACCATCGATCCCACGCTGTCGTGGGCGCAGCTGGCGGCGAGCACGCGCACAATCGCTTACGGCAGCAATGCGGCCAATAGCCTGCAGAGCAATTACTCCCACGCCGAAGACACCGCCGCGGCCTATCTGATGGGCAGTTACAAAACCGATCGCCTGAGCGTGCTGGTCAGCCTGCGCCAGGACGACACCTGGCTTACCACCACCGGCAACGTGCGCCAGGTGATCGCCGGTCATACGCAGTGGCAGCCGCAGACCAACCGCTCGCGCTACGACTTCACCCTGCCCGCGCTCTCGCTGGTCTACAACGCCACCGATACCGTGCGACTGAAGGCGGCGGCAAGCAAGACCATCGGTCGCCCCACTTACGACGATTACGCGCCCAACACCACCTATAGCCAGAACACCGACGGCAGCGTCGGCGTCACGCGCGGCAATCCGGATATCAAGCCACGCCAGTCGTTCAACCTCGACAGCTCGGCGGAATGGTATCTGCCTTACGACAGCCTGGTGTCGGCGGCACTGTTCCACAAGCGGATCAGCAACGAGATCTATACGCTCAACAGCATCGGCAGCGTGTTCTTCGACGGCGCCAACCGCATCGCGGCCATTGCGCAGCCCATGAATGCCTCGCGCTCGCAGCTCAACGGTGCGGAAGTCAACTTCGTGCAAGGCAGCCTGGGCTGGCTTTCACCCTGGCTGGGCGGCGTTGGCTACAACGCCAACGTCAGCTTTCTGCGCGGCCGCCTCGATGCCATTACCTTTTCCGGCGCCACACGTATCATCGACGGCCTGGTGAACCAGCCCGGACAGATCCGCAACGTCAACGTGTTCTACAACCAGGACGGTTTCGGCGTGGACCTGGGCTATCACTGGACCTCGCGCAGCCTGCGCCTGGTCGACAGCGCCCTGCCCAGCCAGGACGTGTACTGGAAGGCGCGCAAGGAAATCGACCTGCGCGTGCACCAGAACATCGGCAGCGACGTGCAGACGTTCCTGGAGATCGCCAACCTCACCCGTTCACCGGTAACCAGCATGACCGGGCCGGCGCATGATTTGCTGAAGGATACGTTCTCGATCGGGCGCACTTACTGGCTGGGCGTGAAGTACACGCCGCATTCGCTGTGATCGTCCACGCCCGCTGCATGCCGCGCAGCGGGCACCCACCCGGTACTTCATCCATGCTCAGCAAATACCACCAACCGCTCACCCATCTGGACCAGAAATTCGACGCCCACGGCAACGTGCTGCGCTTTCCGGGCAATACGCTGATCTGCCACGTGCCGCTGTTCACGCCGCTGTCGAATGCACTCACCGCCGTACGCGACCAGATCAAGGCCGGGCCCTACGCCGACGCGCTGGCGACGCTGCCGCCGGAGAGCTACCACATGACGGTGTTCGAAGGTGCCAATGAATACTTCCGCACGCGCGAGCGCTGGCCGGCAGCGTTGCCGCTCAACGCCACGCTGGCCGAATGCACGCGCCATATGGCCGGCAAGCTGCGGGCGTTCGACCTGGCGTGCGAACTGCCGTTGCGCATGAAGCTGGCCGAACCGGAGCAGCAGTTGATGATCGGCGCGCTATCGCTGGTGCCGGCCAACGCCCAGGAAACGCACAAGCTGCGCGGCCTGCGCGACCGCCTGGCGGACCATCTGGGCATGCGCGCCCCATGGCATGACGACTACACCTTCCACATCACGCATTCCTATCTCATCAAATCGCTGAGCCTGGATACGGTGAAGCAGGCACTGGCGTTTCACAGCAGGCTGTACGCCGAGCTGGTGGCGACCACCGGCATCATCACCCTCGGTGCGCCGGAGTTCTGCACGTTCATCGACATGCAGGCGTTCGATAATCTCTTCTTCTTGCGCAACATGGCGCGCAACGCATGAGGTGCCGCGCCGCCGCCTTCTGCCTCGTCTGGATGCTATCAGCGTCGGCGCCGGCGATCGCGCGCGCGGCACAGTTCGACTTCTGGTACGCGCACGGCGGCCTGTATGCGCAAGCCATCGACGAATTGTGCGCAGGCTTCAACAACGCCAACCCGCACGACCACGTGCGCTGCCTGCCGCAAGGCAGCTACGAGCAGACCCTGCGCAAGGCGGTGGCCGCGTATCGCGCAGGACAGCAACCGGCGGTGGTGGAGATCTACGACGTCGGCACCGCCGACATGATGCACAGCGGCGCCATCTATCCGGTGGACGCGCTGATGAAGGACACCGGCCATCGGGCCGACGACAGCGATTATCTGGACAGCATCCGCCGCTTCTACGCCACGCCGGACGGCCGCCTGCTCTCGCAGCCGTTCGGCACCTCCACGCTGGTGCTGTACGCCAACCGCCGGAAACTGGCCGCCGCCGGCATCCATCAATTGCCGCAAACCTGGGAAGCCTTCGGACAGGCATTGCAGGCCCTCAAGCAGCATGGCGAAACCTGCCCCGCCGCGGCCGACTATATGCCGTGGAAGATGCTGGACCAGATCAACGCCGTGCAGGGTGCGCCGATCGCCAGTGCAAACAACGGACACGATGGCCTGTCCGCGCGCTACGTGTTTGCCGGCGGCATCCATCAACGCTACATGCGCGACGTGGCGCGCTGGCATGCGCAAGGCTTGCTGGTGCCGGCCGTCATGACGCACGCCAACGACCAAACGCTGGCCTTCGCCGATGGCGAGTGCGCGATGGCGCTCGATGCCACCGGCGCTTACGCCATCGTGGCAAAAGCCAGCATCGTCGATGCCGAAGTGGGCGCCTTGCCGGTATATGCCGGCACCACGCGCTACGGCAACACCATCGGCGGTTCGTCGCTGTGGGTGTTCAAGGGTAAGCAGGCTACAGTGTATCCGGCGGTTGCGCGCTTTCTCGCGTATTTGCGCGCGCCCGAGCAGCAATTGTTTTTCTCATCACGCACCGGCTACCTGCCGCTCACCCACGATGCCGCGCAACGACTCGCCAAGGCGCCGGACGAACCGGGCGCGATCCGCGTGGGGCTCGCCTCGATGGCCTTGCCTGGCAATCCGTACAACGCCGGCGTGCGGCTGGGTTTCATGTCGTTGTTCCGTCTGATCTGGCAAGAGGAAGTACAACGCGCCCTGGCCGGCCGTGAAAGCATGGACGACGCCCTGGCGCATGCGCAGGCGCGCGGCAACCTTCTGCTCGAACGCTTCCAGGCCACCTACGCGGGCACCGCGGAAGGCCAGCCATGAAACACAGCGCACGCTTCCACGGCCGCTGGACACCGCTGGCGCTCGGCTTGCCGCAACTGCTGCTGATCGCGCTGTTCTTCTACTGGCCCGCGCTGAAAGGGCTGTGGTGGTCCTTGCACCTGGTGTGTCCGTTTGGCCATTGCTCGCGCTTCGTCGGCCTGGGCAACTATGTGCGCGAACTGAAGGACGCCAGCTTCTATGCATCGCTGCTCACCACCGCGCTGTTCTCGCTGTGCGGCGTGGTCTTGTCCGTGACCATCGCGTTGTGGCTGGCCTGGATGGTGGAACTGCATCATCGCAGCGGCAAGCTGTTCCGTTACCTGTTGATCTGGCCGTATGCCGTGGCCGGGTCCGTGCTGGGCGTGATCCTGCGCGTGGCGGCCAGCCCGAGCATCGGCCTGATGGGTTATCTCAACACCCTGTGGCCGGGTTTCTGGCAGCCGCATGTGAATGGCGCGCAGGCGATGGCGATGTTAGTGGCCGCCTTTGCGTGGACGCAGATTCCGTTCGACTTCATCGTGCTGGTGGCGGCGCTGCGCTCGCTTCCCGCCGATTACATGGCCGCGGCGGCGATCGACGGCGCCGGCCCGCTGCGCCGGTTCATCGACATCCAGATACCGATGATCCGGCCGCAGTTGTTCTTCGTCGCCACCATCAACCTGATCGACTCCATCACCAACAGCTTTGCCATCGTCGACACCCTGACGCAGGGCGGCCCTGGCGGCGCCACCGACATCCTTGCGTACAAGATCTATCGCGATGGCTTCATCGGCCTGGATCTGTCCGGTTCGTCGGCGCTGTCGATGTTGCTGATGCTGTTGGTGCTGGCCGCCAGCGCGGTGCAGTTCGTGCTGTTCGAACGCCAGGCGAAGCGGGAGGCCTGAAGATGGTGGAACGTCATCCCCTGTTGAAAAGCGTGAGCCTGGCGTTGCTGCTGGCGAGCCTGGTGGTGGCGCTGGGGCCGATCTATCTCGCGCTGTGTTCGGCGTCGGTCAGCAGCCGGCAGATCCTGCTGCATGGGCTGGCCCTGCTTCCCGGCAGGCACCTGTGGGAAAACCTGGGCACCGTGCTGCATCGCGCGGAGGTCGGCCGCATGTTGCTCAACAGCGTCATCGTGTCGCTGATCGTGGTGGCGGGCAAGCTGGCGCTGGCGTCCACCAGTGCGTTCGCCGCGGTGTATTTCCGTTCGCGCGTGCGCCACGTAGTGTTCTGGGGCGCCTTCCTCACCTTGCTGCTGCCGCTGGAAGTACGCATCGTGCCCACGTATGCGGTGGCTTCCGACCTGTTCGAGCCGCTGCACACCGTGATGCTTGCGATCACGGGCCTGTCGCTGCACGTGTCGCTCAACCTGCTGGACAGCTATGCCGGCCTGTCGCTGCCGCTGATGGCCTCGGCCACCGGCACCTTCCTGTTTCGCCAGTTCTATCTCACCGTGCCGGCGGAATTGTCCGAAGCGGCGCGCATGGATGGTGCCGGTCCGCTGCGTTTTTTCATCGACATCCTGCTGCCCTTGTCGAAGGCGAATTTCGCCGCCCTTGGCACCATCGTTTTTCTCGCTACCTGGAAGGACTACATGTGGCCCCTCGTCGCCACCAGCCGCCCCGAGATGCGCACCATCGCGCTCGGCATTTCGACCTTTCTGCCGACCGAAACGGGGCAGCCGCCGGAATGGAACCTGGTGATGGCGGCGGCGTTGATCGCGCTGGCTCCGCCGCTGGTGGTGATCGGCCTGACGCAGCGCTGGTTCGTGCGCGGCGTGACGGGAGTGGGCAAATGAGCGGCACGGCCATCCAGGTGCGCGATCTGTGCAAACGCTTCGGCCAGCGCGCGGTGATGGACCGGCTCGCCATCGACTTCGCCGCCGGCGAATTCACCGTAGTGCTGGGCCCGTCCGGTTGCGGCAAATCCACCCTGCTGCGCGTGATCGCCGGCCTGGAAGAAGCCGACCAGGGCATGGTGAGCATCGGCGGCGTCGACGTGACGCGCATGCCGCCGCAAAATCGCGGCTGCGCCATGGTGTTCCAGAATTACGCGCTCTATCCGCACATGAGCGTGCGTGACAACATCGGCTATGCGCTCAAGCTGGCCGGGCTGGATCGCGCCGAGCGCGAACGCCGCATCGGCGAGGCCGCCGAACTGCTGGGCTTGCGCGACATGCTCCAGCGCAAGCCGGCGCAACTGTCCGGCGGCCAGCGCCAGCGCGTGGCGATCGGACGTGCGATCGCGCGCCGCCAGCGCGTGCTGCTGTTCGACGAGCCGCTTTCCAACCTCGATGCAAAGCTGCGCCACGACATGCGCATGGAACTGCGCCGGCTGCACCAAGAGATCGGCGCCACCACCATTTTCGTCACGCACGACCAGGTGGAAGCGATGACCCTGGCCGATCGTGTCGTGCTGCTCAACCAGGGCCGCGTGGAACAGGCCGATACGCCGATGGCGCTCTACCACCAGCCGCGCACACCTTCGTCGCCGGCTTCATCGGCACGCCGCCGATGAACGTGTTGAAGGCCCAGCACGAAGGCGACTACGCAACGATCGAACATGGCGGCCGTTTGCGCATCGAGCAACGCACGAGCCAGCCAACGCCGGTGATGATGGGCATTCGCCCGGAGGCGATTGCCCTCGACGCACCGGACGGCATCATCGCCCTCTTGGAGGCGGTGGAAGACCTTGGCAGCCATCGTGTGATCTACGCGCGCATCGGCACGCAGCGCGTGCTCGTGATCGATCGCGGCCAGCGCCCGTGCCAGCCTGGCGAAACGCTGAGCCTGGGCTTTCCGTCCGCCGCCATCTGCTGCTTCGACGCAGCCAGCGGCGAACGTATCGCGTCCAGTGTTGCGCAGGTGCAGGCATGATCGACCTGCCCGCCCGCCTGGCCCTGGCCACGCAGATCGCCCAACGCGGCAGCCAGCTTGCCCGCCGCTATTTCGACGCGCGCGAACAACTGGCCACCACCTGCAAAGGCCGCATGGATTTCGCCAGCGAAGCGGACACCGCGGTGGAGCGCCTGCTGCGCCAGGAACTGGCCACGCACGTTCCCGGCGAAGCCATCGTGGGCGAAGAACTCGGCGGCGAAGCACATGCCTGCGCCTGGATGCTCGATCCCATCGACGGCACCAGCCATTTCCTGCGCGGCTCGCCGCTATGGGGCGTTGCCGTGGCGTATGTCGCCGATGGCGAACCGGTCGTCGGCGCCATTGGCTACCCCGCGCTGGGCATGAGCGTGGCAGCCGCTACCGGCATAGGCCTGTTCATAAACGGCGAGCGGAGCCGACGCACGGTGCCGTTTCCCGACGTGCGCATTGCCGCCATCGGCAGCAACGCGCGCTGGGACATCAAGCAAACGTCCGCGCTGGAAGCGCACCTGCGGCAACACCAATGGACGGCCACCGGGTATCGTTGCGCCAGCGTGGGCATGGGCTTTGCGGCGCTGGGCTACGTGGACGGCTATTTCGAGGATCACACCCACATGTGGGACATCGCCGCCGGCATGGTGCTGTGTCGCGAGTCGGGCTTGATTGTCGAATCCGCCGCTTCCGCGCATCCCGGCACCGTGCACGTTGCCGCGGGGACGCCCGCGCTGATGCAGGCGGCCATGCCGTGCTGGTCCAGGTTGCGGGCCGGCGATGCTGATCGCAATCGACAAGACATCCCTTCCGGAGAGCCATCGAGGTCATGAGCATTAGCAAAAATAAAAAGACACGCAGCGGCGCCGCATCCAAACGCGCACCAGCGCGGCGCGCCGGCAACCTTACGCTCTCCCCCAGCGAACGCATGATCCTCGACATCGTGCGCCGTCACGGCACGATCGCGCGCGCGGCCATTGCCGGCGAAACCGACCTGGCGCAGCAATCCGTGCATCGCCTGGTGGAACAACTGATCGAACGCGGCCTGCTTCGCGCCGGCGCCACCATTCGCAACGGCCGCGGCAAGCCAAGCCCGCGGATCGAGCTGGCGCGCGAAGCGGCCTATACGGTGGGCATCTCCATCAACACCGATTCCATCACGCTGTGCCTGGCCGACCTAGGCTGCCACATCCTGGAAGAAGTGCACCTGCGCACGCCGCCGACACATCGCAAGGCATCGTTGACTGCCATCGGCGATGCGCTGGAACGCATGCTGGCGCGCAACGGCGTGGCGCGCGAACGCCTGATCGGCGCGGGCGTGGCGATTGCCGGATTTTTCGTGGCCGGACGCAGCCAGGTCAATGCTTCCGAGCCGCTGCAGGACTGGTCGCTGGTCGACTTGGTGCCGATCCTGGAAGAAGCCTTGCGCATGCCGGTGTGGCTGGAAAACAACGCCACCACCGCAGCGATCGGCGAGAGCCTGCTGGGTGCCGGCCTGTGGGCGCAGAACTTCGCCTACCTCGCCTTCAACTACGGTTTCGGCGCGGGCATCGTGCTCGGCGGCAAACCTTTGTTCGGCACGCATGGCAATGCAGGTGAACTCACCTTGTTTACGTCCGAGGAAGCGGCGCATCGTCCCACGCTGCGCTCGCTGATGGATGAGTTGCGCCTGCACGGCGTGATCGTGGATTCGGTGGAAGACCTGCGCCAGCGTTTCGATGCCACCTGGCCGGGCGTGGAATCGTGGATCCAACGCAGCCTGCCCGCGCTCAACCGCACCATCAACGCCTTGGCGGGCCTGTTCGATCCGGAGGCGATCGTGTTCGGCGGACAGTTGCCGCTGCCGCTCGGGCGCATGCTGATCGATCGCGTGCGCTTTCTGGATATTCATCGCTACGGCGTGGGACCGGATCGACCCAAGCTGGTGCTTGCGGAAACCAATGGCGATGCATCGGCGATCGGCGCTGCGTTGGTGCCGTTGAAGGAGCGGTTATTCGTATGAATGCGTAAAGCACTTTGGTACAACTTGATAATCGCCACGATACGCTCCCTCCCCTGCAAGGTATCTGATTAGCGTTGAGTGTCAGCTCGCCGGATCTGCCCCTCCCCTACGTGTAGTAGGGGAGGGTTGGGGTGGGGTGAAGCAGCCTCGCGGCGCGTTCAAATCATGCGGCAAGCTCGAACAACCCCACCCTGGCCCTCCCCTACTTCGCAGGGGAGGGAACGGTTCGCCGCAATGATTTAGATGCCTGCTACTCCTGAGTGCAATTCATAGGAGTCTTTGCAGAAAAACACCCCACTACAAACGCCGCCATTGTGACTTTTTCAAGCTTCGCCAAATGTCAAAAGCGAAACACGAGCATTCGCCCGCATTTTGCGACTCAGGCCAGTTTTTCGACCCAATTGGACATGTTTATCGCTTCCAACTGACGTCACATTCTGAAAGCGCAACCATCCTGATGAACCGCAAAACCTTATTTGGCACTGCGTAAAGCATGTATTGCGATGCGGCCCCACACGGGCAATGAAGGCCGCTAGAAAAAACTAAGACAGGGATTTCCCTTTGTTATCGAACTTCGACGCTTCGCGCCGTTGCGGGCGTCCGCATACCTGGTTTTACCGATGCCCGATTGCAAAACCAACTTTTACCATTTCACCTTTAACTGGAGTTCTTCTCATGAAGCATCCGCTCAACAAGGTCATGAAGTGCCTTAAATTGCCGGTCCTGGTTGCCGTTGCAACAGCGTTGCTTGCGCCCGCCATCGCGTCGGCTTCGCATCTCATCGCCCATCGCGGCATCTTTCACGACGCCACCGATCAGTGGAATCTCCCGGAAAATTCCTTTTTTGCCATTCAGCGCGCCTACGATATGGGGCTCAAGGGCGTCGAGCTCGACCTTCGGCTTTCCTCCGATGGGCAGGTTCTAGTCACGCACGACCTGATTGCCAACCGCACCACCCACGATGACCTTGCCGGCGGCAATTACAACCCTATTGACGGCGCACGAGGCGCCTGGGTCCCTGGCGCTAACTGGATCAGTTTTAGCAATGCCAACCACTGGCAAAACACCAAGCTCAAGGTTTACGGCAGGAACGGCAATTTGGTGAACGCCCCGGACGGTGATTTCAGCTCCTACATGCAGACGCTGGATGGCTTGCTGCGCTACTTGAATGCAAATCGAGGAGACATTCTTCACAGCAACAACTTCATGATCATTCTCGACATCCAGGACCCGACCATTTTGAGCAAGGCGGGCCAGATTGTTCAGAATTGGGGCGCAAGGAACAGCATCTACTTGAAGTTCTTTGCCAGCAAGGCCCTTTTCAACGACTATCGTTACAACGGCGCGGATACCTGCTTCACCTACGCACGGCATAACCATCTGTCGGGGTTGAAGATCATTCCGCAGATCAATGACGGTGAACTGACCGCCTACTCATCCGATCCCGATGCCGAAAACGATGATGCCGGTATCGCCGCGTTCCAGACGTGGATGAGCATTCCGACCTACCTGCAATGCTGGGCCGACGCTCAGGCACAGCACGGCAATAATGCCGCCCAGATGCCGATCGTGAGCGCCAGCGTGCCGTGGAACAATGCATCGGCCACCAAGGGCGCATGGGAAGCGATCAACTGGGCGCGCCACAATGGCCGCCAAACCATGTCCATCGTTCCGAACCCCGATGCCGGTCGGCGCGAAGGCAGGTCCTGCACCTACTACACCTGGCAATCGACCAACCCGCGTGCTGCAGGCTTCAACTTCAACGCGCGTCAGGCGAAGCAGCACTTCGTGGATAGCGTTCGCCCCGACTACACCATCATCGACATCATGGGCGACATGAACCGATCGTCGTGGAGCAGCTCGCTCTCGTCGTTCCAACAAGAGTTGTGCCGGTGATATGTCAGTGATCTGAGTTAATGCGAAGTGCGGGCATGCGCCCGCACTTCGCAACGCCGCATTCCAGTCTCAAGAGACGCAACGCCTGTCATCACCGCACGGATCGAAGCCGCCTACAAGCAGCTTGGCCGCTAAAGCATTCCGTTTGTACCGGCGTGGACAATGACTGGCGGACATATGCGCCATAGCATGGCGCAGCTTAGCGAGCCGGCTCTTTCCAAGCCCGCTTGTTGCCATTTTTTGCAATTTATCCAAGGGGAAACCGTCATGCCATATCCGCGGCAGAAACTTCTTTGCCTGCTCATTTGCGGGTCGTTGTTCAGCACCTACTCCGGCCTGGGATGGACGCAGACGGCGTCCAGCGACACCACCCCGTCGACGGCGTCCGAATCGCCGCAAAAATCGCTGCAGGTCATCGAAGTGACCGGCTCGCTGCTGCGCAGCGTCGATGCGGCGCAGGCACAGCCGGTCACGACCATCAGTGCCGCAGACATCCAGCGCCAGGGTTTTGCGACCGTTGGGCAATTGCTGCAAAACATCACCATGGCCGCCACCCCTGACATCAGCAAATCCGATCCTTACGTTGGCGGCGGCGATGCTGGCGGCAGCAACATCGACTTGCGCGGACTCGGCACACAGCGCACGCTCGTGCTCATCGATGGCAGGCGCATGGGCTCCTCCTACAGCGGGGTGACGAACCTCGACAGCATCCCTGTTTCAATCGTCGACCATATCGACGTATTGGCCGACGGCGCCTCCGCGATCTACGGCTCCGACGCCATCGGTGGCGTGATCAACGTCATCACCAAGAAAAATTTCAATGGCGCGCAGCTCGACACCTATGACGGCAAGTACCTGCCCTACGGCGATGGTACGCAGAAGCAATACAGCGTCAGCTTCGGCAAAAGCAACGCGCGCGGATCGATTTTTCTTTCCGCGCAATTTGAAAGCCAGGACGGCATCGCCGCCAGCCGCCGTCCCTTCAGCGCCTATCAGCTGACCGACCGTTTTCCGCTGAACGGGCTCGACCCCACGGTTCCTTACGGTGCGTTCTATAACGCCGATAACAGCCTGTCGGTGCTGAACCCGGGTGGAGATCCGCGCAACATCAACGACTATCACACGCAAATCCAGCCCGTGTATGGCCCGGACGGCAGGGTGATCGACGCCGGGGATACTTACAACCTCTACAAGGACGTGTCCCTGCAGAGTTCGAGCACCATGAAGAACCTGTTCCTGCAGGGGCAATACAACGTCTCGGACAATCTCACCGCGAGCCTCAGCGCCAGCTTCAACCAGGACAGTTCTACCGCCAACATGGGAGGCAGCCCGCTTTCCAGTTTCGGCACCACCAGCACGTTCGCGCAGTACAACATGCCCGTGCTTTCCGCGCAGAGCTACTACAACCCCACCAACACACCAGACCAGACGCCGACCGACCTGTTCTTTCAGCGCCGCGTGGTCGAGCTGCCGCGTCTGAACATCAACAAGAGCGAGAATTTCCGCTTCAATCTGGGCCTGGACGGCTATTTTTCGCTCGGCGAGCGCCAGTTCAACTGGAAGGCTTATTACTACGGCACACGCTATGCCGGCACCCTGACCAACACTGGGAATTTCTATCTTCCAAACTTGGTCAACGCGCTGGGCCCTTCCTTCATGGCCGCCAACGGCAATGTGGAATGCGGTACGCCGGATAACGTCATCGCCGGCTGCGTGCCGTTGAATGCGTTGTCCGGGCCGGGTGGCTACACCCCGGCCATGCTCCATTACATCCAGGCCGACACGTACGAACGCTATGGCAGCACGGAGAAAGGGCCGCAGATCGATGTCAGCGGCGACATCCTGACCTTGCCGGCAGGCGAAGTGAACGTGGCGTTTGGCGCTTCGCATCGCTCCGTCTCGGGCTACGACACTCCGGACTGGAGGGCGCAGGAGACGCTTACCACCAACACGGCCGGACAACCCACGCGTGGCGGCTATCACGTCACCGAGGCTTACGGCGAAATGGAAGTTCCCATCCTCAGCGACCTGCCGTTTGCGCGGTCGCTGAATGTCGATATCGCCAGCCGCTTCTCGCATTACAGCAGCTTCGGCAACACGCACAACAACCAATACAAGATCACCTGGAAGCCCATTGACGATCTGTTGCTGCGCGGCAGCTACGGCGCCGGCTTCCGCGCACCGACGGTGCACGACCTGTACCAGGGCGCTTATGGCGATTACCCCTCCTATAACGATCCCTGCGACGTGGTGTACGGTCTGGCCAGGTACAACAGCACGGTAGCGAAAAACTGCGCCAACGGCATCGGTGGACAGCCCGGCCTGAGCGCTACCGCATTGAACGCGGCAGGCCTGGGCGGTCTTTACGCGAACGGCTTTGTGCAGGAACAGGCCGCCGGCTTACCGGTAACGTCCGCCGGCGGCTACCCGGTGTATGGTTCCTTCTACGATACCGGCAATCCGAAGCTGCGCCCGGAAACATCCAAGAGCACGCAAATCGGGTTCGTGTACAGCCCGAGCTACCTGCCCGGCTTCAATGCGTCGGTCGACCACTTCGACTACCGGTTGAGCAACGTCATCGCCTACCAATCGGCTGAAGACGTGCTGGATGGGTGCTACCTGGACTCCAATACTGCCGATTGCGCCTTGTTCCACCGTTCTGCCAACACCCAGTACCAGGTGAGCGCACTGTTGCTGGCCCCCGCAAACATCAATCGCTTCCAATCGGTGGGCTATGACGTAAACCTTACCTATGCGTTACCGAAGTTTTCGTTCGGCAACATCAAGCTGGTCTCGCAGTCTACCTACAACACCCGCTACGCCACCCAATCGGGACCGGGCGAGCCGTTCTACTCCCAGAATGGCCTCAACTCGTCCTGGCGCTTGCGCTCCAACTTTACCGTCGGCTGGGATCTCCACAATTTCGGCGCGCAGTGGACGCTTCGCTACTATTCGCCGCTCAAGGACAGTTGCTACAACGTGCAGTATTCGGCGTTCCCTTGCACGCTGCCCCATTACGCCCAGCCGGGTTTCGGCGCTACGCCGATGACACAGATCCCGTCGGTGACATACAGCGACGTGCAAGTGCACTGGAAAGGATCGTGGGGCGGCGAGGTGTCGCTGGGCGTCAATAACGTGTTCGATCGCAAGGCGCCGTACATCTACAGCGCCACGGGAAGCAGCACCGGTAGCGACAGCGCGTTCTCGTACAACGTGTCGTACGACTATGGCCGCTTCGTCTATCTTCGCTACACGCAGAGATTCTGAGCGGGCGGTTGCGCCCTCGCCTAGTGGCGAGGGCGCTTTTCTAGGATCTTGGCATGGCGGAGGCCGCCTCGCCCTCCGCCGGACGGGGTATCTGCCGACCAGCGCCTCCCTTGCTGCTACGCAGCTTCAATTTTCACAAGCATCACTTGCGTTCTTCGCAATGCCATGCACGCCGGGTTAAACGATAGAGTTCCGCTCTGAAAGCGGCGCAGCCTATGCGGCGCCACGATCAAGCAAACCTATCGCCTTGAAAAAAGGAACCACCCGCATGACAGCCTGGCTAAAACGTGCACTGCTGCTACCCCTCCTGCTCACCGCCGCCACGGCCGCCGGCGCCCAGGAAGCGGCCCCTACCCCACCCATGGGCTGGAACAGCTGGGATGCCTACGGCTTCACCATCGACGAAGCCGACTTCAAGGCCAACGCCAGGCAACTGGCCAAGCTGCACGCTTACGGCTGGACCTATGCCGTGATCGACGAAGGCTGGTACATGGGCAACCCGTTCGGCGATAAGCTGCAGCATCGCGACTACGCCATCGATGCACACGGCTTGCTGATTCCCGCCACCAAGCGCTTCCCCTCCGCCGCCGATGGGCAAGGCTTCAAACCGATTGCCGATTGGGTGCATGCGCAAGGCTTGAAGTTCGGCATCCATATCGTGCGCGGCATTCCCAAGCAGGCGGTGGAAGCGAATCTGCCGATTGCCGACTCCAGCTTCCATGCAAAGGACGCAGCCGATACCGCCGACACCTGTCCCTGGGACGACGGCGACTACGGCATCCGCGACAACGCGGCAGGACAGGCCTATTACGACTCGATGCTCGCGCTGTATGCGCATTGGGGCGTGGATTTCCTCAAGGTCGATTGCATTGCCAACAACCCTTATCGCATCAGTGAGATTCGCCAGATCGCCGCGGCCATCAAGAAGACCGGACGCCCGATCGTGCTGAGCCTGTCGCCCGGCCCGACCCAGCCGGCGCATGCCGCTGAGATTCGCCAATACGGCCAGATGTGGCGCATTTCCAACGACGTGTGGGATGGCTGGACGTTCGTGCATGAACATCCCAACGACGATTTCCCGATGGGCGTGCGCAACATCTTCGACCGCCTGCTGCCTTGGGTCGGCCAGGCCCACGACGGCCGCTGGCCCGACGCCGACATGCTGCCGTTCGGCATGCTCGCGCCGCACCCGGGCTGGGGCGCACCGCGCCACTCGCGCCTCACGCTGGATGAGGAGCGCACGCAGCTGAGCTTGCTGGCGATGGCGCGTTCGCCGCTGATTCTCGGCGCCAACCTGACGCAACTGGACGAGCCCACGCGTGCATTGATCACCAACCGGGATGTCATCGCGATCGACCAGCACAGCCACGACAACCATCCGGTGGAAACCCTGCCGCCCGGCTTCGAACATGCGCGCGTGTGGGTGGCCTCAGGCCAGGCAGGCGAGCGCTACCTGGCGGTGTTCAACCTGGACGACAAGCCGGCATCCCTGCAGGCGACTTGGGAACAGCTTGGCATGGGCGCCGGCAAGCATGCGGCGCGCGAGCTGTGGAGCGGGCATCGCCTGGAAGCGTCCACTCGGCTGACCATCCAGTTGCCGGCACATGGATGCGTGCTCTACGCGATTCAATGATGGCAGTCATGGGCGAACCCCAACGTCACAGCCAGCATGTGATGCTGGGGTTCGCCTTCGCTCACCACCAACCTGCATGAGTCCGGCCGCTGCATGGCAATCTTCGCAAGGCATACACGTTATCTAAGCAAAGCCGCATGTAAATAGGATATTCGTCAGAAACGGGAAAGCATCCATGATTTCCAACCTGCTGAGCGGGAAATCGGTCCTGATGGTGGAAGACGAATACCTGATCGCCGATGCCTTGTGCTCTGCATTCGAAATGGAAGACCTGCGCGTGGTAGGACCCTTTCCCAACGTCGCCAGCGCCATGCAGGCGCTGGACCGGGACGTGACGGTGGATGCGGCCGTGCTCGATGTGAACCTGAACGGCGAGCGCGTCTTTCCGCTGGCCGATCGCCTGATGGCCGAAAACGTGCCGATCGTGCTTACCACCGGTTACGACAGCGACGCCATTCCGCCCGATTACGCCCATCTGGAACGCCTGCAGAAACCGGTGCACCTGCACGACCTGTTCGGCTGCCTCACCGGCCTGCTCATGAAGACGGCCGAAGCCCATTGATGTTCTTATCACCGCCAACCTGCAGATCAGCCATGCACGCGATGCAGCGAATGTTTCAGGCGGCTCATTTCATCGTGGCCTGAGCGCACCGAATCATAGGCGTGCTGCACGGCCGCCAGCGACGACGCCGAAAGGCCGGCTTCGTTGATCGCGTCCTCGTATTTGGCCTTGATGTAGTCTTCGCCCCGCTCCACTTCGTCGAGCACGGCCAGGTCGCCGGCGCGGACGGCAGTACGCAGATTGATGAACACGCGATGCATCGAGGCCAGCATGGATCCCTCGTTGCCCGGCTCTCCGCCAAGCGCCTTCACTTGCGACTGCAACGATGCGCACGCGGCCTGCCGCTCACGCGAGCGACGCTGGAAAATCGACTTCATTTCAGGATTTTTTACGTCCTCGGCCGCCGTGGCATAGCCGTCGGCGCTGTCGATGGTCGCCTCGATCAGGCGGTTGAGAACGGCGATATCTTCGCGGTTCGTACCCATGCTTGCCCTGCTCCGGCTCGTCACCCCGCACGCCGCACTCAACGCATCGGATGCGGCCGCAAGGGCATGCGCGTGACATTGCTCAACGGCAACCTTACGCCGCCTTCTCGATGCATCGCCTGCAGCTCCTGGAGCAGTTTTGCGTTGCGCTCGATCAACCGATGATTCTGCGCCAGCAGCTGGCCGCAAAGACGCTCAAGGTGCTGCAGGCGCTGTTCGAACGAAGTGCTTGTCATGGCAACCATGTCTCCCTTGCTCGATACGTCGAACTATGGCCTATGGCAGGTGAAGCAGTCGTCTGTGGACACCGTGGATGCGCTGAGTTGGGCATCCATGCGCCTGCGTCATTCCGGCGGGGCGCGCCGGAATGATGCAGGCTGAAAGGACTCGATGCGAATGTCGCGGCTACGCCCGCTTCGCCTCCCGCTGCTCCGACGCGCGCTGATTGCCGCCTTGCTCCGCCAGCTTCGTCAGTTTGTCGTCGGCACCCTTCTCTTCCTTCAGGGTGTCGAGGATCAAAGGCAGCGCATCGTCATAGCCGAGCTGCTTCGCCAGCGCGGCCAGCGTGCCGTACGAGGCGATTTCGTAATGCTCCACCTTCTGCGCGCCGGCGATCAGCGCGGCATCGCGCAGCGGGCCTTTCTCCACCGATTCGATGATTTCCTTGCCCTCTTCCACCAGCCCTTCCATCGCCGCGCACTTGATGCGCTTGAGCCTGAGTTCCAGCGTGTCGACGATCTTGTCGATGCGCTCGACCTGCCCATTGGTTTCCTCCAGGTGGCTTTCGAAGGCTTCGGCCAACTTCGGGTCGGCGGATGCACGCGCCAGCTTTGGCAAGGCGCGCGTCAACTGTTTTTCGGCGCTGTAGATGTCCGACAGTTCATGCACGAAAAGGTCTTCGATCGATTTTACGGCCATGACATGGGCTCCTGTTTGTTGCCGGCGGCAGTGAAACGAGGAAGACAAGATAAGCAGCCGATCGTCGTGGAGCCGCCATGCGCGGGTGAAACGCTTGTCGTTCGTGCGCGGCTTGCGTCGGGCCGGCGCCAAACGAAAGAAGATTGTTTTCACGCCACAAGAAAAAACGCTTGTCACTGCGGCATCACGCCCCCTTCGTAACGCAGCGGATAAGCTGGATATCGCGTTGCGAAAGCACCCAGCCATAGCACGTGATCCATCCACTCCACCAAGGAGCCAGTCATGAATAGAGACTATTCCCGGCGTTATCGCGATGCGTCGCGCTTCAACGAGCAGGACCGCTATGCCGGTGGCCGTTCGTCCCGCTACAACGATCCATCGCGCTACGAAGACAACGCGTCCCATTGGAACGACGAACAGACGGCCCGCTGGCTGTCGCACTACGGTGGCGCATCGCACCGCGGCGAACGCGACTACGACACCGGCAACTACCCCGGTTACGACCGCTCCGAATACGCCCAGGGCTACGGCGACAGGCGCAGTGACGAAAACCCGCGCTATGGCCAGCGTTTCCAGGAATCCTGGGAAGGCTATGCGCCGGACGAAGCCTGGCGCCAACGCGGCGCCGAACGCATCAGCCCCGGCATGCATGGCCGTTATGGCTGGCGCAACGAAGACGACGACCAGGGCAGCCTGAATTTCCAGCCAGGCGAATACGGCTATGGCAGCGTGTACGGGCCCACCTTTGGCGCCACGTATCGTCATCGCGGGGCCGGCGACGAAAACGAACAGGGCCGTGGCGGCCCACGCCGCTGGCGCGAGGAAAGCGGCGGCGGAACGTATTACGGCCGCGGGCCCAGCGGCTACACCCGCTCGGACGAACGCATCCGCGAAGACGTCTGCGACCGCCTCACCGACGATCCGCACGTGGATGCCAGCGCCATCCGCGTATCGGTGGAGGCCGGCGTGGTCAGCTTGCAGGGTGAAGTGCCCGCGCGGTACATGAAACACCGCGCCGAGGATTGCGCCGAACACATCAGCGGTGTGAAAGACGTGGAGAACCGCCTGCGCGTGGGACGCGGCGCGTGGAACGAGGAAGGCGAAAGCCCTGTGTCCAGCACCACGAGCGGACCGAGCTCGACGTTGCGCAATCACTGACGCACTGCGAAGTCCGCAAAATACCGAGAGCCCGGCACTTGGCTGCGCCGGGCTCTCGGCTTGCTGTCATCCATCAGCCATCAACGAAATCCGGTTTTCCGAACACCTCATGTGTTCTTGTGGCTTTGCTGGCCGGCTTTTACGTGCTGCTCGTGGGTTCCGCCACTGCTCTGCCTGCCGGCTGCCACATGTTGCTCATGGGTCGCATGATCGCCGCCGCCAGCCTTTCCGCCTTTGCTGGCGATCTTGCGCTGCTTGGATTCGTCCATCGATGCGAATCCGCGGTTGCTTTTTTCATTGGCCATAGAATTACTCCCAGTGAGGAACAAATGCCCGTCTTGCAACGGACGCTAGCCATTGTAGGGGCGCAACAGTCAAATGGATTTGAGTTGGCTGTGAACGTTATTTCGCATCGGTGAAGTGCTGTCATGCATGGCGATCGCCTTGCTTGTTCGCGCATTCAATCGCCTGCCTGGCTGCATGAAAAGTGCTTATTTTTAAGATCAAATGAACATGCGCGCACGATGCTTTGCGCTAGCCTTTTACGACTCCTCCCCCACCAGGTGAAAACATGACCGCGGACCTTTCGCCCCAGACCGATTCGAAATCTGCCAACGAACAGCTTTCGCTCATCGACCTGCTTAGCGTGCGCATGGCTTACGAGCGCGCCACCAGCGGCATGTACGGGCGTTTCCTCGAAAAGGCTCGCGAGAGCAAGGATCCTGTAGTTCGCGCGCTGGACCTGTCGCCGCTGCAAGCGTTCGCCGGCACGCTGATCGAACATGTCCATCTGCTCACCCAGGCGCTGGACGTGCTGGCCGACAAAGCGGACATGGAGCAGTTGGAAGAACGCCAGGAACCTTTTCTGGTACTTCTGAAAGCCGCCGAGCGGCAAGTCGGCCACCCCGATATTCCGGTACTGCCCGCTATGCAGGCGCTGCTGGTGGTGGAGCAATTCAACGAGCAAGCCTGGGGCCTGCTGCTGGCCTTGGTGAAGGATGCCGAAGTGCAACGTTTCATCGACCATTTCGCGCAGGCGTGCGCGCGCCATCGCGAGCAACGCGTCGCGATTCAGCAGGCGTATGAGGATGTAGCCCTTGGCCTGGTGCGGCGCAACCGGCTGGCGATGAAAGCCAGCCGTCCGCTGAAGAGCAACATGACCGGGCGCTCGGGCATGCTGTTCGGCCATTCGCGCCACCTGGGACGCATCTAGCCCTCGGCCGGGCCGCCAACGCTCGGCCGTTCACCTGCCCTTTTCCATATGTTCACGCCCTTCCGAGGCCCGGGGATTAAAACTCAGCGCTCCTGCCATTCGCGTCATGAGTGCCTGTATGTCCGATCACGACGAAACCAACCTTACGCCCCGGGGTTTTGCCGCCATGGATGAGCGCCGGCGCCGCGAAGTAGCCAGCCTCGGCGGCCGCATTGCCCATGCACGTGGACGTGCCCATCGTTTTACGCCTGAAGAAGCACGCAAGGCCGGCCAGAAGGGCGGCAGCCAGATCAGCCGAAATCGCAAGCATATGGCCGAGCTCGGCCGCCGCGACAATCCGCGCGATGAGGTTGCCAAAGCCGCCGAAGAAGCATGGACCTGACCAAGCTCTCGCTACTGATCGGCATGCTCGCCCTGATTGCGCTGGTGATTTATGTCCAGCTGAAAGACAGCGCCAGCCATCCGGTACGCCTGCACGGCCACATCAGCAAAGACGATCGCCGTTTCCTGCGCCAGGCAGCAAGCATGTCCGCCACGGAGGTCACACTGAGCCAACTGGCCCTGAAAACCTCGGCCACGGCGCTGGTGCAATACATGGCCAAGCGCATCGTGGACGATTGCACGCAGGTGAACCGCAAGCTGGCCAGCCTGGCTTGGCGGTATCGGGTGAACGTGTCGGCGGAACCGGACCCTGAAGTGCAGCAGCAAGCGCGCCAATTGCGAGCGCTTCGCGGCAGCGCGTTCGATCACGCTTATGACGAGGCGATTGTGCAGGACCACCGCAAGGCGATCGATTTGTTCAATGCCGCCGCGCACAGCGCCAATCCCGAGATTCGCAGCCTGGCGCAAGCCACGCTGCCGACCCTGGATCTGCACTTGAAATTGGCCGAAGAGCTGGACCCGCGCGGCGCCGAATCGGTGGCGGCCCTGCCACCGATGTAGCCGTAGTTTTTCGCTATTCCTGCAAAACGAACCCAAGTTTTTCGCCTTTGTTATTTCAGAGCGAATCGTCATTCCGGCGAAGGCCGGAATCGATGCTTCGGATTGACGATGGATTCCGGCCTTCGCCGGAATGACGACGCGCTTCGAACTCACACCAGATAGGCGACTGGCCGCCAGCTCGGTGGCGGACGCGGATCGTCGATTGGCGGCGGTTCCGGAGTCGGATCGACCAGCGGAGGACGGCCGGGTTGCGGCACGGGCGGCCCCGGATCTGGCAGCGGCGGCGCCGGGCTCGGCGGTTTTACCGGGTCCGGCGGCGGCGCTGGCTGGGGTTGAACACCGATGGGAAAAACAGGCGATGCTTCGATCAATGAATTCATGGTGCAGGCATGCCGATCAGTGCGGTGTCGACACGCGCTGAGATACCTTTTCTTTCTGCGAGCGTGCGCCGGAATGTTCCAGGTCTGCCTGCGCAACGATGCCGCAGAGGCGGCCTTCCTTGTCGGTGATGGGAATGCGCCGCACGGCTTCTTTTGCCATCGCATTGGCGACGTCTTCCACGCTGGCGTCTTCCGTCAGCGACACCGCCGGCGCCGTCATATAGGCATCCACCACGCAGCTTTCCGGCGATTCGCCGGCCGCCACGCAACGCACGACGATGTCGCGGTCGGTAATCACCCCGACCAGTTTCTTTTGCTCGTCCACCACCGGCACTTCGCCGATATCTTCTTCCAGCATGATCCTGGCGACGCCTTGCAGGGAGTCACGCGCCGAGCAGCAGCGCGGATCGGTAGTCATGATTTCGCTCGCTTGCATGTTCTTTATCTCCAGTAACGATCGGCCCCGCGCGGTAGCCGGTTTTCTCGGCAAACGCAGTTGCGCAACGGGGATGGCGTAGCTTGCCCAGCCGCAGGAAAAAGCGCCGCGCATGGCAGGCGAACGTACCCATCCACACGACGCCGGTTGCGGCAACGGTTTATCCCGCCCTTCTTCCCGCGGGCACCGCTTGCGCATGCTCCGGACCTGCCGCGAAGGCACGCAGATCCTCCACCAGTTGCTGATAGCGATGGTCATGCGTGTCGCGATTGATGGAACGCAGCACCGAGGAGGGATGCCAGGTGGCCATGACCTCGACCCCGCCGTTCAAGCGGAACCAGCGTCCGTGGCTCATGGTGAGCTGAAAGGTGGTGCCGAAAAATGCCTGCGCCGCCATCGCGCCGAGTGCCAGGATGCGTTGCGGGCGCACCTCGCGCAGTTCCGCCGCGAGCCATTCGCGGCAGATGGCCTGCTCCGCGGCGTTGGCGCGCTTGTGCAGGCGACGCTTGCCGCGCAGCTCGTATTTGAAATGTTTGACGGCATTGGTGAGATAAACCTCGCGGCGCTCGAGGCCGGCATCCTTCAGCGCCCGGTCCAGCAGCGCGCCGGCCGGCCCGACAAAAGGCTCGCCCGCGGCGTCTTCCTGCAGACCGGGCTGTTCACCCACCAGCATCAGGGGCGAGTGCGCGGGCCCCTTGCCGAACACCGTTTGCGTCGCATGCTTCCAGAGCGGGCAGTCGTGACAGCGCAGCGCCTGTTCGCGCAATTCGCTCAACGATCCAAGCGGAGGAGACAAGCTTGGCGGCCGGGCCAGGGGGGACTCCCACGCCGATCGTGTTTGCGGCATTTCACACATCCTCCCTTGAGCTGAATGAAGCTTCCGATACGGCCTATCGATAAAACGTGCACGCGAGGTCAATAGTCACGTCCATGCCTGTTGTTTGCATGCATGAGTGAGGGAATGCGTAAAAGGAGACCCGCATGAAGCAGCCAGGCTGGCGGACGCCTGCTTTGTTCCCTATTCCTGTGCACCATGCATCGCCGTCTTCACGCGCTTGCGACAAACCGTTCAATGCTGCGAGTGATCCGAACCTTTCTGGCGATCGGCCGACGTGCGGCTGCGCAGGCCGCCTTTCTTGCCAAGCTCGGCATAGCCTTCTCGTCCAAGTTCCTGCCTGCGCGCTTCACCGCCTTGCTTGCCGAGTGCGGCGTAGCCTTCCGAGCCGAGTTCTTCTTTGCGTGCGGCACCGCCTTTTTTGCCGAGCGCCGAATAACCTTCCGGGCCCAATTGTTCTTTGCGTGCCTCACCGCCTTTTCGGCCAGCCTCACGCACGGTCATGGCGCCCCGCTCCGGGTTGCGCTGTTTCCTGCTCATGCCTTTACCTCTTGCGCTGCTTTGCAAAAATCCTGTCGCGTTGCATTCACGCGGCTGTGCAAGCGGCCAACATGCCATCGATTGTGTGATGTCGGCGTGCTTCCCGTGCCATCGTCCGCGTAAAAGACTGCAATGCATCACATCACGCGACATGCCGTGCGAATGCATGCGGCAAGCGGCTGTGAGTGTGCTTGTGCTGCACGCATGCGCTGTCACGCATATGAACGAAGCGCAGGCATGACATGAAGCTAGCTTCCGATTCACCCTCTCGCCACTCTCCCGCGCAGTAGCTTTTGGGCGACGAACACGATCGGAGCGCACCATGACCCGAAAATCCAGCGAAGCCAAAAACAAGCGCACGCACGCGGCAGACCAGCCCCACATGACGGAGCAGGAGCGCAGCGTGGCCGAGACCGACGTTATTCCCAATAAGCACGCATGGGACCGCAATGACGCGTCGCCCGGTTTCGGCCCGCGCAGCTTCGATCCCGACCGACGCACCGAGCACTTGAGCTATCGCGACCCGGCAGAGCCGACGCAAGGCCCGCTGCGTTTCGACGAAACCAACTACAGCGTGGAACGCTTGACCCTGCCCGAAGGCGGCTACAACGAATACGCCGACGAAGTCAGCGCCTATGTGGACGAGGAAGGCACGCCGCGCATGAGCCCCGGACCGGCTTCCGGCGGCATCTGGCAGAACCCGTATGGCAGGCAGAATCCCCAATACCTGGATTCCACGCAAAGCGATCTGCTGGCCGATCTGCCGCCCAGCGACGTCAACCCTGCTTACGAACCGGACGATCCGGACCTGGGCTTTCGCCTGACGGCCGAAGACCTGGAGATGTCGCCGGATGGCTATGTCGACCGCGACGCCGAAAACGTGGCGAACTACACCGGCAGCGCCGCGCGACGCGGCAAGCGCACGGACGAGCTGATCCGCGAAGACATCTACGGAGCGCTCGACAGCCGTTCCGATATCGACGCGCCGGACATCTCGCTGCACGTGCGCGACGGCGTGGTGACCATCGAGGGCGAAGTAGCCGATGCGATCGTGCGGCATCGCGTGGAGCAATGCGTGGACAGCGTCGCTGGCGTGAAGGACATCAACAACCGTCTGCACCTGGCGGCGCCGCAGCCGCGCAGGCCTTGGAGTGACGAGTAGGATCGTCGCCCCAGACTACGAGTCCGGCGCACTACCCAGCAAGCTGATATGGCAAATACGCCGGCTCCCACACAAAGACCTTGATGCGTCTATCCACCTCGGCCTCGTTGCACGTCTCCGCCACGCCATCCGCCTGCGCCTGCAACGCGACCGCCTTCGCCACCGCCATCGACACTTCGCGCAGTTGATCCACCGGCGGCAGCAATGAACCGGTCTTGTCCTGCACCGTCGGCGACATGGCAGCGACGGCCTTCGCTGCGGCCATGAACATCGTATCCGTGACGCGCCTGGCGCCGGCGGCCAGCACACCCAGGCCTACGCCCGGGAACACATAGGAATTGTTGGTCTGGTCGATGCGCACGGTGCGGCCTTGCCATGCCACGGGCGCGAACGGACTGCCGGTGCCGATGAGCGCCCGCCCTTCCGTCCACTCGAGCAACTGTTGCGGCGTCGCCTCGCTGCGCGAGGTCGGGTTGGAGAGCGGAAAGATCACCGGGCGCTCTACGTTCTGCGCCATCGCACGCACCACCTCTTCGGTAAAGGCGCCGGCCTGCCCCGATACGCCGATCAGGACGGTTGGCTTGGCGTTGTGCATCACGTCGAGCAAACCGATATGAGCCGATGTGCTGCCATGCCAGGCTTTCACGGCATCGCGCGACTGCACGAAAGGCAGCTGCGCCGCGGTGAGGCCCTCCATGCCGTCCACCAGCAAGCCATTGCGATCGACCAGGAAAAATGCCTGGCGCGCCTGCTCCTCGCTCAGGCCCGCATCCACCATCGCACGCAACAGCAGCGATGAAATGCCGCAACCGGCGGAGCCCGCGCCCAGCACGGCAATGCGCTGTTGCCGCAACGGGAGGCCGGTGACGTTGATTGCCGCCAGCAAGGTGCCGGCCGCAATCGCCGCGGTGCCCTGGATATCGTCGTTGAAGGTGCACAGGCGGTCGCGGTATTTCTGCAGCAGCCGGCTGGCGTTGGCGCCGGCGAAATCCTCCCATTGCAGCAATACGTCCGGCCAGCGTTCGATCACCGCGCTGACGAATTCCTCCACGAATTCGTCGTACTCGGCGCCGACGATGCGTTCGTGCCGCCAGCCGATATACAGCGGATTGGTCAGGCGCTCCTGGTTGTTGGTGCCCACGTCCAGCAGGATCGGCAAAGTCAGTTCGGGATGGATGCCGGCGCAGCCGGTGTACAGCGACAGCTTGCCGATAGGAATGCCCATGCCGCCTGCGCCCTGGTCGCCCAGGCCGAGAATGCGCTCGCCATCGCTCACCACGATCACGCGCACGCGATCGAAGCGCGGATCGGCCAGGATCTCGCGGATACGCGGCTTGTTGGGATAGCTCAGGAACAAGCCGCGCGGCTTGCGCCAGATTTCGCTGAAGTGCTGGCAGCCCTCGCCCACCGTGGGCGTGTACACCAGAGGCAGCAGCTCATCCAGGTGATGCACCAGTACGTGGTAGAACAGCGTTTCGTTGGTGTCCTGCAGATCGCGCAGAAAGGCATAGCGCTCGAAATCGGTGCTGAAGGCGCGCAGGATCTTCAACCGGCGGTTCGCCTGCTCGTCGATGGTGCCGACATGCGGCGGCAGCAGCCCATGCAAACGGAACATGTCACGCTCGTCCGCGGTAAAGGCCATGCCTTTATTCAGCATGGGCTTGTTGATCAGGTCGTAACCGGTGAGATTGGTCTTGATGACGGGTGGAGTGTTACTTGCCATATCAGGCATGTTGCACGGCCTTTCTCTTTAGTCGTGAGCCGTAGATTAAACCGTGCACGGCGTTACGCGGATGCATCCGCCCGGTTGCCAGCCACGAATGGCTGGTGCCAAGATCGTCGCCCAGACCCACAAGGAGACACGCACATGACGATGCACAAGAACCGTAAACCCAGTTCGGTGATGGTGGCGACAGCCCTGGCGCTGTGCCTGGCCTGCGGCGCGGCATCCGCACAAAGCCTCGGCAATCTCGGCGGAAAACTCGGTGGCATGCTCGGCGGCAACGGCTCCATGAGTTCGGGCAGCATGGGCAACGTCGCCGGCCTGCTGCAGTATTGCGTCAAGAACAATTATCTCGGCGGCGACTCCGGCGCCTCCGGCATCGCCAGCAAACTGCTCGGCAAGACGCAAGGCGGCTCCAGCAATAGCGATTACCAGAGCGGCCTGAGCGGCATGCTCAAGGGCGGCGATGGCCACACCACCGACCTGTCGAACGTGGGCGGCGGCAACAGCGACCTGAAGTCGAAGATCACCACCAAGGCTTGCGACGTGGTGTTGAAGCAGGGGCAGAAGTTCATTGGCCATTGAGTAAGCGGCGACATGTCCCGTGGCCGTCATGTCCTGCGAGGGCGGGCATGACGGCCACGTTCTGTAGTCACCAAGACCAAGATGGCGATGCTGGGAAGGCATCCCGGCCTACCGCTTACTGGCGAATTTCCGCTTCCACCAGCTTTGCGAGCAACACCAGCGATTCTTGCCAGCCCAGGTAGCACGCCTCCGCCGGAATCATCTCTGGGATCCCTTCCTGCACCACGCTCAGCTCGGTGCCACAAAACACGGCGCGCAAGCTCACCGTGGTCTGCATCGTGCCCGGCAGGTTCGGATCGTCGAATACGCCGGTGTAACGCAGCCGCTCGTTCGGTACCAGTTCCAGGTATTCCCCACCGAAGGCGTGGCCGTCGCCGGTGGTGAAATTGGTAAAGGACATCTTGTACTGCCCGCCCACTTTCGGTTCCAGCTTGTATACGCGGCCGGTAAAACCATTGGGCGGCAGCCATTTGGCCATGGCGTCGGCGTCGAGAAAAGCGCGATAGACACGGTCGGGCGTGGCGCGGAGCACACGGTGAAGACGGACGGTTTGCGTGGACATGGCTTGATCTCGGGTGCAGAGGAAATCCCTCTGGTAGGTATGACGAACGGCCGTAGATGAATTCGACATGCTCCCGGCTCGACACCAGGCTATGGCGCCAGCAGCTCCACCGGCACCAGCATGCCGCGCTTGATCGTGCCCAGGGTGACGCGGGTTTGATAGCGGCGGACGTTGGCATTGTCGGTAAGCAGCCGTTGCATCAATGCTTCGAAATCCTCGACGTCACGCGCCACGATGATCAATACGTAATCCCCTGCCCCGGTGACATACCACGCTTCCTGGATCATCGGTTCGGCGGCGATCCACAGCTTGAGGCTGGCCAGCAGCTCCGGCCGTTCGCGCTCCACTTCGACATCGACGATCAGCGTCAACGGGCGGCCGACGCTCTTGGCATCGATCACGGCCACTTCGGCCGTGATCACCCCGCCATCGCGCAAGCGTGTGATGCGACGCTGCACTGCCGACGCCGAAAGGCCGACATCGGCCCCGATCAATTCGGCGGACCGGCGCACGTCTTTTTGCAGGATGGTGAGGATGCGTCGGTCAAGCTTGTCCAGTTCGATGGGCATGTGCGCGCGGCGTGTGGGTAAACAGGGAAAAAAGTGCGTTTGGTGGCTGATCGTCGCGGGCTGGCCGCGCGGGCAAACCCTAGCATAGGTGGCCACTACTGCTGCTTCGGAAAGGTCTTCGCGCATGCTTCTGGATCGCGACATCGCCGGTGTCCTTGACGCACGGCGCCACATCCATCGGATTTTCCTCCGCTCGTCGCTGCTGACTGCTGCAGCGCTGGACGCCATAACCGGCTGCCACGTACTGGCAAAATCCGAACTGGCCAATCCGATCGGCTGCTTCAAAGGGCGTGGTGCGGATCTGTTCTGCGCCACGGCATTGACGCCTGGGGAATCCATGGTCTGCGCGTCGGCCGGCAACTTCGGGCAAGGGCTGGCCTACGCCGCAAAACAACGTGGGCATGCCTGCACGGTGTTTGCGTCGAAGCACGCGAATCCAGCCAAGCTTGCCGCCATGCGCCGCCTGGGCGCAGAGGTTCGCCTTAGCGGCACGGATTTCGACGCAGCCAAGGACGCCGCACGAGCCCATGCCTTGCAAACCCATCAACGCTGGGTGGAAGACGGTGCCGAACCGGCAATCGCCGATGGCGCCGGCACGATCGCCCTGGAGCTGGTGGAGGCTGCGTCGTTCGACATGCTCATCGTGCCGCTCGGCAACGGCGCCCTGCTGGATGGTGTCGGTCGTGTCATGCGCGCCATGGCACCCCATGTGCGCGTGGTTGCCGTGGTTGCCGCCAATGCGCCGGCCATGAAGCTTTCATTGGAAACCGGCCAGGCCACGACCACCGAACGCGCAGATACCATCGCCGACGGTATTGCCGTGCGCATACCGATTGCCTCCACGCTGGCACGGCTGCGCGAATGTTGCGATGAGGTCGTTGCTGTTTCCGAGGGCGATTTGTTCGCGGCCATGCAGACGATCCATCGCACGCTCGGCGTCGTCGTCGAACCTGCGGGGGCTGCCGGAATTGCCGCCCTTCTGGCGCAACCGAAGCGTTACGCGGGGCAGCACGTCGCCACCGTTTTGACGGGCGGCAACATCGCCCCCGCTCTGCGCGAGCGCCTGCTTGCCGCCTGATTGCCCATTCCCTCTTTTTCCCTGATACCGCTTCCCATGAAACTTCTGTATCAGACGCACTCCCCGTATGCCCGCAAAACACTGGTTGCCGCCCACGAAATGGGCCTGGCCGATCGCCTGCAGGTGGTACACCACGAAACCAGCCCACTCGCGCGCAACGATGAGATATTCGCGCTCAATCCATTGGGAAAAGTGCCCGTGCTGATTGGCGACGATGGCGAGGTGATCTTCGACTCGTGCGTTATCTGCGAGTACCTGGACAGCCTCCACGACGGCGCCAGGCTGATTCCCACCGATCCAAAGCGCCGCTATCGCGCACTCCGCCATCAGGCCATGGCCATGGGCATAGCCGATGCGGGCATTGCCGCGCGCTGGGAAACCGAACGGCGGCCGGAAGCCGTTCGTTGGGCGCCGCTGCGTGACGGGCAGTTGCAAAAGATCGTCGCCGCCTGCGATTTTCTCGAAGCGCATGTCGAGATGCAGACGGCCCCCGATATCGGCGACATCGCGCTGGCAACGGCGCTGAGCTGGATCGAGTTCCGGCAGGTCTACGCATTTCGCGAGGCGCGGCCGCGGCTTTCATCCTGGTACACGCAGTTCTGTGCGCGCCCGTCGATGCAGGTCACTGCGTTGCATGGCAATACCGTCGATACCGCTGCGAGCATGGTCGTAGGGGATCGATAATGGCCAAGCCCTCGGTCGATTGGTTGTTTCTGCGCGGCCACGTTATCCCGTGCAAACTGGTTTGGCGACCTGACGCGACATCTTCCGCCCAGGGTCATTCCAGGCATCCACCTTGTGCGCCTGGACCGTACCAGGCGCTCGCCACGCTTCGCTTGTGCATGGGAATCGGCGATGGTGCCGTGCGTATGCAATAGCACCTCGAAGCATCGACGCAGCACCAGCCTTCGCTAGGGCCTGTTTACCCTATTGGCGTAGCTCGCCAATAGGGTAAACAGGCCCTAGTCGACCCGTTCAATCGCGTCGACTCGATCCGGATAAAAAGCCAGGTATTCCTTGATCGACGCAACGGCGTCGTGCGGGGTTTCGTACGTCCACACCGCATTGGTTGCCTGCTCGCCGCCCGCAGGAATGCTGTAATAGGAACAGTTGCCCTTGTACGGGCAATAAGTCGCGTGATCTGTGCGCTTCAACATCGACATATCGACATCCGCACGCGGGATGTACTGCACTGCCGGATAGTTCGACTCTTGCAGCGTAAGCGCGTGGCGCGTGTCGGCGATGGTGCGGCCGCCGGCTTTCACGACGAGGCGCTGCGGATTGGGCGTGATGGTGATGGGATGATCCGGGCCAGGCAGCTTGACGGGCCGGGAACCGACGTCGGATTGCGTCATGGTCTTGCCTCCTTGGGGTGCTCAGTAGAGCGATATGGGCGCCGTGCCGAACATCCAAGCGGCCGGCCTGACGTTGGCCACGGTTTTTCAACCCGCGGCGAACTGGGCCATGGGCTCGGCCATCACACTGCCGCGGCCCTGCACCAGGGCGCGATACGCGCGCGGCGTCATGCCCACCGTGGCCTTGAACTGGCGCGCAAACGCACTCTGGTCGACGAACCCGCATGCCACGCCGATGGAGGCGACGCTGTCTTCGGTATGCAGCATGCGCATCGCCGCCTCGATGCGCAGCTTGGTCAGCACTTGTTGCGGAGTGAGCTGGAACACGCGGCGGAAATGCCGCTCGAACTGCGCGATCGACAGCTCGGCCTGCTCGGCCAATGCCTGGATGCGCACGCCGTCGCCGTAGTGCTCCTGCATATAGGCCAGCACACGCTTCAGGCGGTCGTAGATGGGATGGCGGCCGTCGGGCAGCCCGAGGTCGCGCGAGATGCCGACCACGCCACAGATCTTGCCGCGCGAGCGCAAGGGGCGCTTGCAGGTCAGGCACCAGCCGGGCGCGCGGTTGGCGAAGATATGCACCTCCAGCTGGTTCTCGATGATCTCCCCGTTCAACACGCGCCGGTCCTGCACGGCGTAGGAACCGCCCATCGCACTCGGAAACAGTTCGGTGACCGACTTGCCGATCACGTCGCTGCGCTGCTTGAGGCCAAGGCGGCGCACGAGGGTGAGATTGGCGTGCGTGTAGCGCCCCTCCATGTCCTTCACGAAGAACACGACGTCCGGCAGGACGTCGAACAAGGACTCCAACTCATCGGCGGAAATCTTCATAGCGACACGGGCCAGGTTGGCTAGGGATGCAAGCATCGTCTGCACGATCGTGCAGGCCGAATACCGCATCTTAGCGGTGTTTTTGCACACTGGCGCAAGTGCTTCGCTTGCATCGTGCTTCGGCCCCGGAAACCAATTGTGCTGAATTGCGCATGCGAAGCTATCAAGCTGAGCTAAATCCGGCGGCGCGCACAAGCGATTACGTGCCCTCCACCAGCGGCAGCAGGCGCGCATCTTCCAGGGCGGCCGTACGGTGCCCAATGCCGGACAGATAAGCCTCATGCGAGGCAAAGGCAAAGAACGAAGCAACGCTATGCTGCCGCACCAGCATCACCATGTCCCAGCGTTCTGCCGACGGCCCGATCAGGAAATCGCCGCCGCTGCCCAGGAACAGCAGCTCGCCGCCGCTCTCGCGCAAGTATGGAAGCGTGTGCTCGATGTAACGTTGAAAGGCTTCCGCGCCACTGATCGGTTGGGGCGGAGCCAGTTCCGGCGTGGCGCTGTAATCGGCGGTGGCGCGAAAACGCAGCAGGTTGAGCATCACGACGCTGCCCTGGATTTGCCGCGCGGCGAATGCGCGTCCGGCTTCCCAGGTGGGTTCCAGATAACGGGTCATATCGGCAGCCCCTTTCATGCTGCGAAGGCCAGGCGCATCGCGTGGTCGCGTACGTCGACCGGCCATGCGGCGATGAGCTGGGTGAACGTCGCCGGATCGTTCGCAAACAGGGCACGGGTGGCTTCTTCAAAACCGGGCATATCGCCGGCCATGGCGGAGATGAAGTGGTAGGCACGCTCCTGGCGTGCGCGCGCCTTGTCGCGTTCGCCATGCATGCGGCGTGCCTCTTCGACCAGCTTGCGCAAGGCCACCGACGGGCCGCCTGGCTGTGCGGCCAGCCACTCCCAATGCCGTGGCAGCAAGGTGACCTCGCGGGCGGTGACGCCCAGCCTGGGCCGTCCCCGGCCGCGCGGCGTGTCTGGCGTAGTGTCGGCGTGGCTCTCATTGCCGGCGCCTGCGGGTAGATAGCGGGCAAGCACGTCCTCGTCAGAGCCATGTGTGTCCACGTCGATGCAGCGACCGGTACTGTCGTCGAAAAGCAGGATCGGCTTGGCGTTTTCACGCTCGGCCGCCAGCTTGATGGCCAGGGCGACGACGTGCAGCGGCCCGGACGCAAGGCGATGGTGGCCTTGGAAACTGGTGTAGGAAGTGGATGGTGCGGCGCTCATGGCAGGTTCCTTGATGAGGACCCAATAATACCCGGATAAAAATATATCGCGCAATATCACCCGGGTAAAATTTTCCGCCGTCCAAGAAAAAGCCGCCTCGAGGGCGGCTTTTCTGCTTGCTGGGGCTTGGCTCAGATCCGGCTTTGCGTGGCCGGATCACCCACCTTGGCGCCGGCATCGCTGCGCGGCGGCGGGGGCGGCATGGGACTGGACGGCGTGGTCTTGGACCAATCCGCCGGCGGACCCGGTATACGGCCGGCCATGATGTCGTCGATCTGGCGCGCATCGATCGTTTCGTACTGCAGCAGCGCGTCGGCCATCATGTGCAGCTTGTCGATATTGTCGGTCAGCAGCTGCTTGCTGCGGCCATAGGCGCGATCCAGGATGTCGCGCACCACTTCGTCGATCTTGCGTGCGGTTTCGTTGGAGACGTTCTTGTGCTGGGTGACGGAGCGGCCGAGGAACACTTCGTCTTCTTCCTCGCCGTAGGTGACCGGACCCAGCTCGTTCGACAGGCCCCACTTGGTGACCATGTTGCGCGCCATCTTGGTAGCGCGCTCGATGTCGTTGGAGGCGCCGGTGGTGACCTTGTCGGTGCCGAAGATCAGCTCTTCGGCCACGCGGCCACCGTACAGCGAGCACAGCTGCGATTCGATCGCGGTCTTGTTCATGCTGTACTTGTCGCCCTCCGGCAAGTACATGGTGACGCCCAGCGCGCGGCCGCGCGGGATGATCGTGACCTTGTAGACCGGGTCGTGTTCCGGCACCAGGCGGCCGACGATGGCGTGGCCGGCTTCGTGATAGGCGGTGAGCTTCTTCTCGTCTTCGCTCATGGCCATCGAGCGGCGCTCGGTGCCCATCAGGATCTTGTCGCGCGCCTTGTCCATGTGCGTCATGCGCACTTCGCGGGCGTTCTCGCGCGCGGCGAACAGCGCCGCCTCGTTGACGAGGTTGGCCAGGTCGGCGCCGGAGAAGCCGGGCGTGCCGCGTGCGATCACCATCGCATCCACGTCGCTGGCGATCGGCACTTTGCGCAGGTGCACCTTGAGGATCTGCTCGCGGCCCTTCACGTCCGGCAAACCAACCACCACCTGGCGGTCGAAACGGCCCGGACGCAGCAGCGCGGGGTCGAGCACGTCCGGACGGTTGGTGGCGGCGATGACGATGATGCCTTCGGTGCCTTCGAAGCCATCCATCTCCACCAGCAACTGGTTGAGCGTCTGCTCGCGCTCGTCGTGGCCACCGCCGAGGCCGGCGCCGCGATGACGGCCCACCGCGTCGATTTCGTCGATGAAGATGATGCACGGCGCGTGCTTCTTGGCCTGGTCGAACATGTCGCGTACGCGCGAGGCGCCCACGCCGACGAACATTTCGACGAAGTCGGAACCGGAGATCGAGAAGAACGGTACCTTGGCCTCGCCGGCGATCGCCTTGGCGAGCAGGGTCTTGCCGGTGCCGGGCGGGCCTACCATCAGCACGCCGCGCGGGATCTTGCCGCCCAGCCGCTGGAACTTGCCCGGATCGCGCAGGAATTCGACCAGTTCGCCGACTTCTTCCTTGGCTTCGTCGCAACCGGCGACGTCACTGAAGTTGACCTTGACCTGGTCCTCGCCCTGCAGCTTGGCGCGCGAGCGGCCGAAGCTCATCGCCCCACGGCCACCACCGCCCTGCTGCATCTGGCGCATGAACCAGATGAACACGCCGACGATCAGGATCACCGGCAGCCAGTTCACCAGCAGGCCGATCAGCGAGAAGCCGGTGCCGGAATCCTGGGTGACGGTGACGTTCTTGTCCTGCATCTGCTTGACCACCGAGTTGGTGGAGAAGCCGAGCACCGGGGCGACGGTGCGGTAATTGCTGCCGTCCTTCAGCTTGCCGCTGATGGTGGCCGGGTTTTCGGCACTGATGTTGGCGGTGGCGACGTTGCCGCTATCCACACTCTGCACGAAGCTGCTGTAAGGCAGTTCCGAAGAGGCGCCACCGTGCGGGTTGAAGCTCTGGAACACGGTGATCAATACCACCGCGATCACCAGCCAGAGCAACAAAGTTTTCCATGTCTCATTCATGCGCGGTTCTCGCCAGTTTGCCGGCCGGCCGGTCGGAAGCCGGTGGCCAGCGCGTACACCTCACGCGAACGCGCGCGGGAGGCCTTGGGTTTACGCATACTTACGCGCGAAAACTCGGTGCGCAAGGTACGCAGGTAATCATCGAAGCCTGTTCCCTGGAACAACTTGATTAGAAATGCTCCGCCCGGTTTCAGCCAGTGCCTGGAAAAATCAAGCGCAAGTTCCGCCAAGTCCATTGCCCGGATCTGGTCGGCCAGTGCCACGCCACTCATATTGGGGGCCATGTCCGACAGCACAAGATCGAGCTTCTGGCCGTCCAGGCGCTGTTCCAATGCTCTCAAAACGCTTTCTTCACGGAAGTCGCCCTGTAGAAAATCAACGCCGGCAATACCTTGCATCGGCAGGATATCCAACGCCACCACAGTACCACTATCACCCAGGCGCTGCCGCACGAACTGCGACCAGCCGCCGGGCGCGGCGCCGAGGTCGACCACGCGCATGCCCGGCTTCAGGAGCTGGTCGCGCTCGACCAGTTCTTCCAGCTTGAACACGGCGCGCGAACGCAGGCCCTCGGCCTGGGCCTTCTTGACGTAGACATCGTCGAAATGCTCCCGCAGCCAGCGGGAACTGCTCTTGCTGCGAGGCATGGTCGGGGAAATGGACCGGGAACAGGGGGTGTCCATGATACCCTTTAACATTCATTTGCAGTGCATTGAGACTGAACGCATGTCCCTATCTCCTTCACAGAAGCGCTACCTGCGCAGCCTCGCCCACGACCTCCATCCGGTGATTCTGCTGGGCGCCAAAGGCGCTACCGAGGCGGTGGTGAAGGAGCTGGACCTGACGCTGTCCCACCACGAGCTGGTGAAGGTGAAACTGTCCGGCGGCGACAAGGAAGAACGCGACGAACAGCTCCGGATCCTGCTTGAAGGTACGGGCGCGGAAAACGTGCAACAAATCGGCCATGTCGCGGTGTTGTTCCGGCGCAACGAGGACGATCCGCGGCTGGCCCTGCCACGCTGAGGAGGCTGCCATGGATTTTTCGCTGGAACGCCCTGGCGATTACCTGTTCGTCCGCCGCGTCACCGAGCGCGCCGTTACCGTGGTCGACCGCGAGCTGACCGCCAGCTTCCTGCTATCACCGCAGCGGGCGGTGGAACAATGGCCGGTCACCCATGCGCAGGCGCTTACCGGCGATCACGTCGATGCCGTGCTGGACCTGCAACCGGAAGTGGTGCTGCTCGGCACCGGCTCGCGCCAGCAGTTCCCACCGGCCGCTTTCATGGCCGGGTTTCTGCGCAAGGGCATCGGCATCGAGGTGATGGACAACGCTGCGGCGGCGCGTACCTATGATCTGCTCGCCAGCGAGGGGCGGCGGGTGGTGGCAGCTTTCATCCTTCCCGCCGGCTAGACGCCCTCTTCCGTATAGAACAAAAGGGCTTGGGTGAGGGGCAACCTTGCGGGAAGCTGCTGTCTAGCCAAGACGCGCCGAAAACCGCTTCATCGCCAGGCCGTCCCCTCACCCGAACCCTCTCGTGCCCAACCCCTGCTCAGCGCGATGGCAGATAGTCGAGCGGGTCCACCGGATTGCCGTCCTTGCGAATCTGGAACTGCAGTTCGTCGCGGGAGCTGCCGCTTGAGCCCATTTCGGCAATCTGCTGCCCGGCTTTGACCTGCTGCCCTTCCGTCACCAGTCGCTTGCGGTTGTGGCCATAGGCGGACAGGAAGCTGTCGTTGTGCTTGATGATGATCAGCTCGCCATAACCCACCAGGCCATTGCCGCTGTACACCACGGTGCCGTCGGCTGCCGCAAGCACGGGATCGCCCGCCTTGCCGGCGATGTCGATGCCCGGGATCGCCGCGCTGGCCTGAAAACGACCGACGACCTGGCCATTTGCCGGCCACCGCCATTTCACGCCGCCAGCCGTGCGCGTGCCACCGCTGGCAGCCACCGGTGTCGCCGCAGCCGTTGCCGTTGTTGCCACGGCCGGCGGATTGCTGGGCGATACAGGCGTGACACTTGCCGGCGGTGCAGGATGCGTCACCGCCACGGGCGTCGTAGCGGTTGAACTTGCGTGCGCAGGCGGCGGCGATGGCGTTGTCGCCGCGGGCGCGGTTTCCACCGTCTGGAACACCGGCGCCGACGCTGCTGCAGGTGGCGCTTTCGCGACGGCCGGCGGCGGCGCGTGCACAATGGCCGGCGCCGCAGCATGCTCCGACAACTTCAGTACCTGCCCTGGCCAGATGGTGTAAGGCGGCGCGATGCCGTTCAACCTGGCGACTTCGCGGAAATCCGTGCCGTTGCGAAACGCGATGGAATAAAGCGTATCGCCTTTGACCACGGTATAGATGCCGGCTTCATGTCCCGGCGCAGGTCGCGCACTGCTCGGCGCACCCGCTGGCGGCTGCACTACCACCGTGCTGCAACCGGTCATGAGTAAGGCTATGGCGGAGAATGCGAACCATCGCGTCAATCCATTCATGCGCGTCAGCATAGCGAGGTCGCCCGGAGTTTTCATGCGATCGGCACAGAACGATTAATGCTTCAGTGCCCACCAACCACCCAGCACGACCAATGCAGCCAGCGCCGCCCATCCGATCCACTCGATGTGCTTGTGCAAAATGCGCTCGGCGCGCTCGCCGAACAGGCGAATCAGCAAGGCCAGCAACCACACGCGCTTGCCGCGCCCGAGCAGGATGCACACCAGGAACGGCAGCACCGGCACGCCGACGATGCCCGACGCCCAGGTGACGAACTTCATCGGCACCACCGGTTGCAGCGCCGCCAGCATCAGCACCAGCAGCATTTCCAGCCAGTGCGAGTTCATTTGCGTGCGCAGGTTTTCCACGCCGCGTTCGATCGGGTCGTACAGGTGCAACGACTGCAGCAGCGGCGTCAACGCATGAAAGGCCCAGTGACCCAGCGCGTAACCCACCAGCGAACCCACGAGCGAGAACAGCAGGCTCACGTTCGCATAGAAGAACGCACGATGCCGCTTGCCCAGCATCATCGGCGCCAGCATCACCTCCGGCATGACCGGAAAGATGAAGGCTTCCACGAAACTCAGGCCGCACAAGTAATACACCGCCCGGCGGTCGCGCGCCCACACCAGTACGCGCGCATAAAGCTTGCCGAAGAGCTGCATCAGCCGATCCCGCCCAGCAAGGGTACAAAGCTGACCGCCGCCAATTCTTCCTGCATGAAATCGCCCTTTCCATCGCCGCGCATGCGGATCAAGGTTTGACTGCTGGGGGAACCCACCGGCGCCACCAGCACGCCATCGGGAGCGAGTTGATCCAGAACCTGGGAAGGAATCGCGTCGCCCGCGGCGGTGAGGATGATCGCGTCGAATGGCGCCTCGGCCGCCCAGCCCAGTTTGCCGTCGTCATGGCGCGAACGGATGTTTTCCAGGCCAAGCTGGCGGAAACGCCGGCGCGCCTGGCGCAACAGTTCTTCGATGCGCTCCACCGTGTAGAGCTGCGGCACCAGTTGCGCCAGCACCACCGCCTGGTAACCGGAACCCGTGCCGATCTCCAGCACTTTCTGCGGGCGGCCGGACTTGGGCTCGAACGGCTCGAGCAAGGCTTCGGTCATGCGCGCCACCACCCACGGCTGCGAAATGGTCTGGCCATGGCCGATCGGCAGCGCGGTGTTTTCGTAGGCGCGCGAGTGCAACGCCTGGTCGATGAAGTGATGGCGCGGCACATGGCGCATCACGTCCAGCACGCGCTGGTCGCGGATGCCTTCTTCCTTCAATTTGGCGATAAGCCGGTCGCGTGCGCGTTGCGAGGTCATGCCCTCGCCTTTCAGGGCGGACGGCGGCAGCGGATGCGTCATGCGACCTTACCGTTGGCGTGATCGCCCATGTCTTCGCTCAGCGCGCGCACCCAGTTGCCCACCTTCTCTAAGGCCTGGAACCGGGTGAGGTCGACATGGATGGGCGTGACGGAAATGTAGCCGCGGCGCACCGCATCGAAATCGGTGCCTGGGCCGGCATCTTCCACGTCGCCCGCCGGCCCGATCCACCAGATCGGCCGGCCGCGCGGATCGTTCTGCTTGATGCACGGTGCGGAACGATGGCGCTTGCCCAGGCGCGTGGTTTCAAAACCGAGAATGTCCTGCCACGGACGATCCGGCACGTTGACGTTGAGGATGGTGTCGGCCGGCAGCGGATCGACCAGCAGGCGCTCCATCAGCAGCAGCACCGCCTTGGCGGCCGATTCGTAGTGCTCGCCTTGATGATTCTTGCTGACCAGCGACACGGCGATGGCCGGCAAGCCGAGAAAGCGGCCTTCCATCGCGGCCGACACGGTGCCGGAATAGATCACATCGTCGCCCAGGTTGGCGGAATTGTTGATGCCGGAAACCACGATGTCCGGCTCGTGATCCAGCATGCCGGCCAGCGCGAGATGCACGCAGTCGGTTGGCGTGCCCACCACGCGGTAATAACCGTTGTCCATGCGCGAGGCGCGAATCGGCACATCGAGGGTGAGGGAGTTGCTGGCCCCGGAGCGGTCCCGATCCGGGGCCACCACCGTTACCTGGCCTACCGCGCCGAGGCGCTCGGCAAGCACGCGGATGCCGGGGGCATCCACGCCATCGTCGTTGCTTACCAGAACTCGCATCATGATCCGTTCAAAGCTAATGACCGGCGCGCCGCCCGCAGGCTATGGCGCGCACCCTGGACCTGGGAGTCTAACCGAGCCGACCGTTTGTTTCACCGGCGATTTCGCCCGCGTGCGCAACCTTCTTTTCACCACCGCAGCGCTGCTTTCGCTACGATGACACGCATGAAACGCCGTACCCCCGCCACCGTGAGCGACGAGGACAGCCGCCTGTTTCGCGAGGCCATCGGTGAAGTCCGCCTGTACGAACCGGTCGCCCCGCCGCCCGAACTGCCCCGGCCCGAACCGCACCCGCACATGCTCGAAGCCGACGAGGCCGCCGTGCCCGGCGAACTGCTGGAAATGGCCTTCGACCCCGGCCTGATGGAAGTGGGCGAAGAACTCAGCTACCTGCGCGACGGCTATCCGCCCAAGCTGCTGCGCCAGCTCAAGCGCGGTCAGTTCAGCGTGCAGGACGACATCGACCTGCATCAGATGAACGCTGCGGCGGCGCAGGCCACGATTGCCGAATTTCTTGCGCATGCCAACGAGCGCGGACTGCGCTGCGTGCGCATCGTGCATGGCAAGGGATTGCGCTCGAAGGCGGCCGGCCCGGTGCTGAAAGTCCTCACCGATCGTCTGTTGCGCCGTCGCAACGACGTGATTGCGTTTGCTTCCGCGCGGCCCATGCAGGGTGGTACCGGCGCGGTGGTGGTATTGCTGAAAGGACAATGACCTTCCATGCCCAAGCTCTTCTCTTACGGCACGCTGCAGCAGGAAAACGTGCAACTGGCCACGTTCGGCCGCCGGCTTGCCGGCCAAGTCGACCAGCTGACCGGGTTCGTGCAAACCGAGATCGCGATTGAAGACCCCGAGGTCGTGCGTGCCAGTGGCAAGACGCATCATCCGATGCTCGTCTTCACCGGCCGGCCCGGCGATGGCGTCAACGGCACCGTGTTCGACATCACCGATGCCGAACTTGCGCAGGCCGATGAATACGAAGTCGACGATTACCAGCGTGTATCGGTCACCCTCGTTTCCGGCGTACAGGCCTGGGTGTATGTGGATGCGCGGCAGTCGATTTCATACGACGCCGCACCCGCGCAAACGACAGACAGCTAGCCGATCAGCTCGCGCGCAACGACGGTGGCATAGGCTCCAGCGGGCAACTCGAAGCCGAGCTCCAGCGTTTCGTCATCCAGCCAGCGCCAACGCAAGTCTTTGGGCAGCAAGCGCAGCGCACGACGCTCGTGGTCCATGCGTGCCATCGACAAGCCTTCGGCCAGATCCATGGATTGCAGTGCAATGGCACGCTCCAGCTCACCTGCGGTATCCGCCGCGGGCGGTTCGCCCTGCCCCCATAGCGGACCGGAAGGATGGATGTCGCCCTGCGCCAGACGTGCAGCGAGCGTTTCGTCGAACGGTTCCGGGCCGAACCACGAACGCGAACCGGCCAGCGACCAGATTTCGCCTTCCAAGGGTTTGTCCCACGCATCGCGCTCTACGCGCGCAGCCAGCACCTGGTTGAAGATGTGCGAACGCGCGGCGGAAAGCAGGATGGAACGCTTGTCGCGATCAACACGGCGTCCGGCGAACATCGCGCGCGCCTGCGCCACGTTGCCGCCTTCGCGACCAAAACGTTGTTCGCCGAAGTAATTCGGTACGCCGCGCGTGGCGATGCTGTTCAACACTTCTTCGGCGCGCGTGCGGTCACCACGAACGTCGCGCAGCACCAGCACAAAGCGGTTGCCGCGCAAGGCGCCGCGCTTGAGCTTGCGTTTGTGGCGCATGCTTGAAAGCACGTTCACTTCAGCATGCGGAAACGCGTTCCAGTCCGGATCGGCCTTCCCAGGCAACTGCACCGTAAAAGCCTGGCGGGTGACGGCGTGGCGATCCTTCAAGCCGGCGTAGCCGACATGCATCGGCGAGACGCCGGCGAAACGCGCCAGTTCACGCGCGACCCAATCGGTATTGGCCTCGCGCTTTTCCACCCATAGGAAGGCATGCTCGCCCTCGCCGTCGGGCTCGTAGCCGAGGATTTCTTCGACGCGGAAGTCTTCGGGAATGCTGCGCAGGATGGCCGTCAGGGGCGGCGTGCCATAGGCGCGGGGAAGTTCGGAATCCGACGTTGTCATGCGAAGCGATGCAGCTCCCTGCTGCAGGTATGGGAGGGAGCGGTCTGCCGCCGCATGGATACCGTCATCAACGGCTGCTGTTCGAGGCCGGCGCCGCGCTACTCGCCGCCGGCCTCGGCACCACTTGATAAAACGTCTCGCCCGGCTTGATCAGCCCCAGCTCACCGCGAGCACGCGCTTCCACCGCCTGCTCGCCATGCTTGAGATCGTTGACGTCCGCAGCGAGCGCCTGGTTGCGCTGGGTAAGCTTGTCGTTTTCGTCCTGCTGCTTTTTTACGGCGGCACGCAGGCTCGTCACCTCGGCCATGCCGCCATGACTGGACCACAGCTCGAACTGCAGTCCAATCAGTATCAGCAGCAGGATCAAGGCGACCCAACGCAACATGATTCTGGCGATAACCTCGCTCAGCCAGGCAAGTGGGAAAGGCTCGGGAACGCATTGCGGCCCGCATAGCGAGCGTCGGTGCCAAGTGCTTCCTCGATGCGCAGCAACTGGTTGTACTTGGCCACGCGGTCGGTGCGGCACAGCGAGCCGGTCTTGATCTGCGTGGCGGTGGTGGCGACGGCGATGTCGGAGATGGTGGTGTCTTCGGTTTCGCCGGAACGGTGCGACACGATCGCCGCGTACTTGGCCGCATCGGCCATGGCGATGGCTTCCAGCGTTTCGGACAGCGTGCCGATCTGGTTCACCTTGATCAGGATCGCGTTGGCGATCTTCTTGTCGATGCCTTCGCGGAAGATCGCCGGGTTGGTGACGAACAAGTCATCGCCCACCAGCTGCACCTTGTTGCCGATCTTGTCGGTGAGCAGCTTCCAGCCATCCCAATCGCCTTCGGCCATGCCGTCTTCGATGGTGACGATCGGATACTGCTGCGCCCAGCTCGCCAACAGGTCGACGAACTGCGCCGGCGTGTAGACCTTGCCCTCGCCTTCCAGGTCGTACTTGCCGTCCTTGAAGAATTCGGAGCTGGCGACGTCCAGGCCGAGCAGGATCTCGCTGCCGATCTTGTAGCCGCTCTTGTTCACGGCTTCCAGGATGGTGTCCAGCGCTTCGATGTTGGAGCGCAGGTTCGGCGCGAAGCCGCCTTCGTCACCCACCGCGGTGTTGAGGCCCTTGCCCTTCAGCACGCTTTTCAGCGCATGGAAGATTTCCGTGCCGGCGCGCAGCGCCTCGGCGAAATTCGGCAGGCCCACCGGCAGCACCATGAATTCCTGCACGTCGACGTTGTTGTCGGCATGCGCACCACCGTTGATGATGTTCATCATCGGCACCGGCAGCGCACCCGGCTTGCCGTGGGAGAGGTACTTCCACAACGGCTCCTTGCGCGACGCGGCCACGGCGTGCGCGGCAGCCATCGAAACGCCGAGCAGCGCGTTCGCGCCGAGGCGGCCCTTGTTCGGCGTGCCGTCGAGGTCGATCAGCTTCTTGTCCAGGCCTTTCTGGTCGGCGGCGTCGAAGCCTTTCAGCGTAGTGGCGATTTCACCGTTGACGTTGCCGACCGCCTTCTTCACACCCTTGCCCAGGTAACGCGACTTGTCGCCGTCGCGCAGTTCCACCGCTTCGCGCGTGCCGGTGGAGGCACCACTCGGTACCGCGGCGCGGCCGAAAGCGCCGTCGGCCAGCGTCACTTCTGCTTCGAGCGTGGGGTTGCCGCGGGAGTCGAGGATTTCACGGGCGTGAATGTGGGTGATCTGCGTCGTCATTGAGTCGTATCCCTAATCGGTTAGTGCATGAAGAGCCAAAATATCAGGGCCGCGATACCCACGAACAGCACCGCGACCACCATGCGGTAGAACTTCTGGAAGCGCCGGGTTATGTCTAACGCCTGATCCTGCTTGGCGATGGCCTCTTCGCTGTGCTTCCGATACAGCTCCAAATGCTCGCGTTGGATATCGCGGATTTCGGTCAGCAGTCGGATCAACGATTCGTCGGTGGCCATGCGCGTCCTTAAGTTCAGAGCGTGCTCTCAAGGAGGCCGTGGCGCTTGGTGACCCGGTCGAGTTCGAGCAGGGTTTCAAGCAGCGCTTCCATCTTGCCCAGCGGCCAGGCGTTCGGCCCATCGCTCAACGCCTTGCTGGGATCCGGATGCGTTTCCGCAAACAACCCCGCAATGCCTACCGCGACCGCCGCCCGCGCCAGCACCGGCACGAATTCGCGCTGACCGCCGGAACTGGTGCCCTGCCCGCCCGGCAACTGCACCGAATGCGTGGCATCGAACACCACCGGGCAACCGGTTTCACGCATCACGCTCAAGGAGCGCATGTCGGAAACCAGATTGTTGTAGCCGAAGCTGGCGCCGCGCTCGCAGACCATGATGGCGTCGTTGCCCACGGCCTTGGCCTTGTCCACGACGTTCTTCATGTCCCAGGGCGCGAGGAATTGGCCTTTCTTGACGTTCACCGGCTTGCCGGCGCGGGCCACGTTCTGGATGAAATCGGTCTGGCGGCACAGGAAGGCCGGCGTCTGCAGCACGTCCACCACCGCTGCCACTTCGTTCATCGGCGTGTATTCGTGCACGTCGGTCAGCACCGGCACGCCGAGTTGGCGCTTCACTTCGCCCAGGATGCGCAGGCCTTCTTCCATGCCGGGGCCACGAAAACTGGTGCCGGAGGACCGGTTCGCCTTGTCGAAGCTGGATTTGAAGATGAAGTTGATGCCCAGCCGGCCGGTGATCTCCTTCAGGGTGCCGGCGGTGTCGATCTGCAGTTGTTCGGATTCCACCACGCAAGGACCGGCGATCAGGAACAAGGGCTGGTCCAGGCCGACCTCGAAACCGCACAACTTCATGCTACCGCCCCTTTGGCGAACTTCTCGCCTTCGCGCACCGCCTTGTATTCGCGGGCGGCGCGTACGAAGCCGATGAACAGCGGATGGCCGTCGCGCGGCGTGGAAGTGAATTCCGGATGCGCCTGGCAGCCGAGGAACCACGGGTGCTGCTGCACCGGCAGTTCGACGATTTCCACCAGCAGGTCGTCCATCGACTTGCCCGAGATCACCAGCCCCAGGTCTTCGAACGATTGGCGATAGCGATTGTTGAACTCGTAACGATGGCGATGGCGCTCGCGCACGATGTCCTGGTCGTAGAGCTGGCGTGCCAGCGTGCCGGCCTTGAGCCGGCATTCCTGCGCACCCAGGCGCATGGTGCCGCCGAGGTCCGAGCGCTCGCTGCGCTGCTCGATTTCGCCGGTGGCGGTGGTCCACTCGGTGATCAGGCCGATCACCGGGTTCGGCGTGTGACGGTCGTTCTCGCTGGAATCGGCATCGGTGAGGCCGGCCACGTTGCGCGCGAAATCCACCACCGCCGCATGCATGCCGTAGCAGATGCCGAAATACGGCACGCCGTGCTCGCGCGCGTATTTGGCCGCCAGGATCTTGCCTTCGAAACCGCGCTTGCCGAAACCGCCGGGCACCAGGATCGCGTCGACGCCACCCAGCACCTTGGCGGCGCCTTCGGCCTCGATCTGCTCGGAATCGATCCACTGCAGGTTCACGCGCGTCTGCTGCTTGATGCCGCCGTGGCGCAGCGCCTCGCCCAGGGATTTGTAGGCGTCCTTGTGCTCGACGTACTTGCCGACGATGGCCACGGTGACCTCGTCCTTGGGGTGCTCGACCGCATCCACGGTGCGCTGCCAGCCGGAAAGATCGGCCGGCTTGGCGTCCAGGCCCATCTTCTTGACGACGATGTCATCCAGGCCCTGCTGGTGCAGCCACAGCGGCTGCTTGTAGATGATGTCCACGTCGGCCGCGCTGATCACGGCCTGCTCGGGCACATTGGTGAACAGGGCGATCTTGCGGCGCTCGCTGTCCGGCAGCGGCTGCTCGCAGCGGCACAGCAGGATGTCCGGCTGGATACCGATGGAGCGCAGCTCCTTCACCGAGTGCTGGGTCGGCTTGGTTTTGATCTCGCCGGCGGCCTTGATGTAGGGCACCAGGGTCAGGTGCATGAACAGGCACTTCTCCGGGCCGTGCTCGATGCGCAGCTGGCGGATCGCCTCCAGGAAGGGTTGGGATTCGATATCGCCCACCGTGCCGCCGATCTCGACCAGGGCCACGTCGAAGCCGCGGGTGGCCTCGTGGATGCAGTGCTTGATCTCGTCGGTGATGTGCGGGATGACCTGGACGGTGGCGCCCAGGTAATCGCCGCGGCGCTCCTTGCGGATCACCGATTCGTAGATCTTGCCGGTGGTGATGGAATTCTTGCCGGTGAGACGGGTGTGGACGAAGCGCTCGTAGTGGCCGAGGTCCAGGTCGGTCTCCGCGCCGTCGTCGGTCACGTAGACCTCGCCGTGCTGGAAGGGACTCATGGTGCCCGGATCCACATTGATGTAGGGATCGAGCTTCATCATGGTGACCGAGAGGCCACGGGCCTCAAGAATGGACGCGAGCGACGCCGCCGCGATGCCCTTGCCTAGCGAGGACACCACACCGCCAGTGACGAAAATCAGGGGGGTCATGGAAAGCAGCCGTGCTGGAAATCGGCATTTTAGCGGCAGAACGCTCCAGCCGCGAGATGGCTGCGCCAATAAGAACTGAAAATTTTCAGCGGCGGCGGCTGGGATGCCAATCCCGACTGCGTGGGGATGGCGATATTGGGGTTCGCAAGCTCACCCCGACCGACGCCCGCCCGCTTGCCGCGGGCGGGATGGCAAACAGGCGTTTAGCCGATGCTCGAGGACGTGGACGGCATGGCCGGATGCATCATGTACAGGTTCATGTTGTGCATCACCCACAACGAACCCACCACCACGATGGCGATGATCAGCAGGCTGAACACGCCGATGGAGAGGTTGTCGCGCTGCCCCGGCGCCGCGCTCATGTGCAGGAAGAACACCAGTTGCACCAGCAACTGCGCAATGCAGAACACCACAATGCCCGGCACCACCAGGTGCTGCGGCACTGCGCCGCTCATCACGCAGCCGAACGACAGCACCGTGAGGATCAGCGACAGCGCGAAACCGGCGATGTAGCTCTTCAGGCTGCCGTGTGCGCTATGCGCGTGGGCATCAGAATGACCGTGCTGGCTCGACATCTCAGAGCACTCCGAACAAATAGACGAAACTGAACACGCAGATCCACACCAGGTCCAGGAAGTGCCAGAACAGGCTCAGGCACGACAGGCGGCGCTGCACGGCGTCGTTGAGGCCGAACTTGCCCACCATCACCATCATGACGGCCAGCCAGATCAGGCCCGAGGTGACGTGCAGCCCGTGCGTGCCGACCAGGCCGAAATAGGCTGACAGGAAGGCGCTGCGGTCGGGGCCGGCATGCTCAACCGCGATCAGGTGGTGGAATTCGTAGACTTCCATGCCCACGAAGCCCGCACCGAACAGGAAGGTGACGAACAGCCAGGCGATCACCTTGCCACGGTTGCCGGCATGCATGTTCAGCATGGCCAGGCCGAAGGTGAAGCTGCTCACCAGCAGCAGCATGGTTTCGCCGAACACGTACTTGAGATCGAACAGCTCCTTGCCGCTCGGGCCGCCGGCGGTGGCGTGTCCCAGCACGGCGAAGGTGGCAAACAGGCCCGAGAAGATCAGGCAGTCGCTCATCAGGTAGATCCAGAAACCCAGCAGGGTCTTGGAACCGTCGTCGTGATGCTCGTGGGCACCGCCGTGTGCGACGGCGCCGTGGTTAGCAGTGATTGCGGTCATGAATTAAGCCACCTTCTCGCCAGCCGAAGCCGGACCCACGTTTTCGATCAGCTTGCTGAGCGGCACCAGGCGTGCACGCTCGATCTTCTCGACCTCGGCACCCGGCACGTAGTAGTCCACGTCGGTATCGAAGGCGCGCACCAGGAACGAGCCGATCATGCAGACCAGACCGCCGATCGCCAGCCACCAGATGTGCCACACCATGGCAAAGCCGAACACAGTGCCGAAGGCTGCCATGATCAAGCCAGCGCCGGTGTTGCGCGGCATGTGGATGTCGTCGTAGTGCGCGTATTGCGGATAGGCGCGCTTGTGTTCCTTGTCGGCCCAGAACTGGTCCAGCTCTTCCACCTTCGGCAGCACCGCGAAGTTGTAGAACGGCGCCGGCGAGCTGGTCGCCCACTCCAGCGTGCGGCCACCCCACGGGTCGCCGGTCAGGTCCGGATTGGCGGCGCGGTTGCGGATGCTCACCACGAACTGCAACAGCATGAAGCCGATGCCCGCGGCGATGAACACGGCGCCGACGGCGGCCACGATCAGGTACGGCTGCCAGGCCGGGTTCGCATAGTGGTTCATGCGGCGCGTCATGCCCATCAGGCCCAGCACGTACAGCGGCATGAAAGCCATGTAGAAGCCGACCACCCAGCACCAGAACGACGCCTTGCCCCAACGCTCCTCCAGCTTGAAGCCGAATGCCTTCGGGAACCAGTAATTCATCGCGGCGAACAGGCCGAACAGCACGCCGCCGATGATCACGTTATGGAAATGTGCGATCAGGAACAGGCTGTTGTGCAGCACGAAGTCCGCACCCGGCACGGCCAGCAGCACGCCGGTCATGCCGCCGATGGTGAAGGTGACCATGAACGCCACCGTCCACATCATCGGCAGGGTGAAGCGGATGCGGCCGCGATACATGGTGAACAGCCAGTTGAACAGCTTCACGCCGGTCGGGATCGAAATGATCATCGTGGTGACGCCGAAGAAGGCGTTCACGTCGGCGCCCGAGCCCATGGTGAAGAAGTGGTGCAGCCACACGATGAAGGACAGCACGCCGATGCCGGCCGTGGCGTACACCATCGACTTGTAGCCGAACAGCGGCTTGCCGCAGAACGTGGCCACCACTTCGGAGAACACGCCGAAGCACGGCAGGATCAGGATGTATACCTCGGGGTGGCCCCAGATCCAGATCAGGTTGATGTACAGCATGGCGTTGCCGCCAAGCTCGTTGGTAAAGAAGTGCATGTCCAGGTAGCGGTCCGCCGCCAGCAGCGCCAGTGCCACGGTCAAGATCGGGAAGGCCGCCACGATCAGGATGTTGGTGACCAGCGCCGTCCAGGTGAACACCGGCATCTGCATCATCTTCATGCCCGGCGTGCGCATGCGCAGGATAGTCACGATGAAGTTGATGCCGCTGAGCGTGGTACCCAGACCCGATAGCTGCAACGCCCAGATGTAGTAATCCACACCGACCGTAGGACTGAACTTCAGCTCCGAGAGCGGCGGGTAAGCCAGCCAGCCGGTCGCCGCGAAATCACCTACGAACATGGACATCATCACCAGCACCACGCCGGAGGCGGTGAGCCAGTAGCTGAGCGAGTTCAGGAACGGATACGCCACGTCGCGCGCGCCGATCTGCAGCGGCACCACGAGGTTCATCAGGCCCACCACGAACGGCATGGCCACGAAGAAGATCATGATCACGCCGTGGGCGGTAAAGATCTGGTCGTAGTGATGCGGCGGCAGGTAGCCGGCCGCATCGGCCGAGGCGATCGCCTGCTGGGCGCGCATCATGATGGCGTCGGCAAAGCCGCGCAGCAGCATCACCAGCGCCAGGATCACGTACATGATGCCGATGCGCTTGTGGTCGACGGTGGTGAACCACTCGCTCCACAGATAGCCCCACTTGCGCTGCAAGGTAACCCAGCCAAGCAGCGCCGCGCCGCCGAGGCACACCATCAACAGGGTGCCCATGATGATCGGCTCATGGTAAGGAATGGCCGATAGAGAAAGTTTTCCGAACATGGCCTACTCCGCAGCCTTGGCGTGATCGTTGGGCGAGGGGATGGCGCTGGCCTGTGCAGGCTCGCTGCCGATCTTGTCCATCTTCATGTCGCCCATGTACTGGGCGATGATGGCGTTGAACAGGCCAGGCTTGACGTTGGCGTAGTACGCCACCGGCACCTTCTCGCTGGGCTGCGCCAGCGCGTGATAGGTCTGGTCATCCAGGCTGAGCTGGCTGGCCTTGGCCTTGTTGATCCAGTCCTGGAAACCCTGCTGCGAGGTGGCGATCGCCGTGAAGTGCATGTCCGAGAAGCCGGCGCCGCTGTAGTTGCTGGACAGGCCGGCATAGGTGCCCGGCTGGTTCGCAATCAGGTGGAGCTGAGTTTCCATGCCCGCCATGGCGTAGATCTGGCTGCCCAGCTGCGGGATGAAGAACGCATTCATCACCGAGTCGGAGGTGATCTCGAAATGCACCGGCACGTTGGTCGGCAGCGCCAATTCATTGACGCTGGCCACGCCGTATTCCGGATAGATGAACACCCACTTCCAATCCATTGACACGGCCTGGATGGTGAGCGGCTTGGCCTCGTGCGCCAGCGGCTTGTAGGGATCGAGCGCATGCGTGGTGCGCCAGGTGATCGTGCCGAGGATCGCGATGATGATGCAGGGAATGATCCACACCACCGCTTCGATCGCGGTCGAATGCGACCATTTCGGTGCGTACGTGGCTTTGGTATTGGAAGCGCGATAGCGCCAGGCAAAGATCAGGGTCAGCGCGATGACCGGGACCACGACCAGCAACATCAAGCCGGTGGCGATCAGGATCAGCGACTTTTCCTGTGCGCCGATATCGCCCATGGGCGACATCAGTTCCAAATTGCAGCCGCTGAGCGATAGCGCAGCGAGGCCTACGCACGACCAGCGCGCGGCGGAGACGAGGGAACGTTTGTTCACGAACGACTCTTGAGAAGGACGGATTGGGAAGTGTCGCGGGGCACGACTCCACTATGTTATCGCGCTGCAGCAAGGTGTGACTAGCCTGCGGGCCGCCGCGGCCGCTAGACAGAATGTCGCGGGCGATGCTCAGGGAAGAAAAATCCAGGCGCGAGCAGCGCAAAAGATGCGCATCGCGCAGCACATTCCGATGGATAAAGTCCGCACGACAGGCCTGCTACCATGCGCCGATGAGCAACCCGATTCCCGCCCGCATCGCCGCCTTGCGCGACATGATGGCCAGGCATGGCATCGCCGCCTGCCTCGTGCCCACCGCCGATCCGCATCTGTCGGAATACCTGCCCGCCCATTGGCAAGCGCGCCAATGGCTGTCCGGGTTCGACGGTTCGGCCGGCACGTTGCTGGTTACTGCGAAGGAAGCCGGACTGTGGACCGATTCGCGCTATTTCTCGCAGGCCGAACAACAGCTTGCAGGCAGTGGTATTGCGCTGATGAAGCAACGCGTATCGCATGCGCCCGAACACCTGACCTGGTTGCAGCAGCATCTGCACCAGGGCGACGTGGTCGCCATTGCCGGCGACAGCGTCTCGGTGGCAGCACAACGACAAATCGAACGGTTGCTGGCCAGTGTCGGCGCTACGCTGCGTGTCGACCTCGACCTGCCCGGCATGGTGTGGCGCGACCGCCCCGCCCTGCCCCACGCGCCGGTGTTCGAACATCCGCTCACCTACGCCGGCACGGCCCGCGCCGAGAAATTCGAGAAGCTGCGCCATGCGATGCGCAAGCAGCACGCCACGCATCACCTCGTCTCCAGCCTGGACGACGTCGCCTGGCTCACCAATCTGCGTGGCAGAGACGTCGAGTGCAATCCGGTATTCCTGGCGCATCTGCTGGTGGAGTCGTCCGGACCGGCCACGCTGTTTGTCGATCGGGACAAGCTCAAGGACGATACCGTCGCCGCACTCAACGCCGACGGCATCCGCCTGGCCAACTACGCCACGCTCACCGATGCACTCGGCGAATTGAAAGCCAGCGACAGCTTGCTGTTCGACCCAAATCGCGTGGTGAGCCAGGTGCTGCAAGCCGTCGCACCGGAGGTAAGGCGCATTGAAGCGCAAAACCCCTCCACCGCGTTCAAGGCCATCAAGAGCAAGAGCGAATTGGCGCATATCCGCGAAGTGATGCGCCGCGACGGCGCCGCGCTGGTGCGCGCGTTTCGCCGCCTGGAAGAACGGCTCGCCGCCGGCATGGTGCAAACCGAGCTGGATGTGGACACGCTGCTGCGCGACGAACGCTCGGCGCAGCCGAACTTCATTGGCGAAAGTTTCGCCACCATCGCCGGCTATATGGAAAACGGGGCGCTGCCGCACTATCGCGCCACGCCCGAAGCGCACAACAGCTTGCAGCGCCACGGCCTGCTGCTGATCGATTCGGGCGGCCAATACCTGGGCGGCACCACCGACATCACCCGCGTGCTGGCGCTGGGGCCGACCACCTCCGAACAGCGGCGCGACGCCACGCTGGTCATGAAAGGCATGATTGCGCTTTCCCGCGCGCGCTTTCCCAAAGGCGCCAGCGGCCCGCAGCTGGATGCCCTGGCGCGCGCACCACTGTGGGCCAGCGGCATGGACTACGGCCACGGTACCGGGCACGGCGTGGGCTACTTCTTGAACGTGCACGAAGGCCCGCACGGCATCCGCCCGCCCGTTTCCGGCGCCACGCTGGTGCCGCTCGAACCGGGCATGATCACCTCGATCGAGCCCGGCTTATATAAGCCTGCCCGCCACGGCATCCGCCACGAAAACCTCGCCGTGGTGGTCGAAGCCGACGAGACCGAGTTCGGCGTCTTCTACGCGTTCGAAACCTTGACCCTCTGCCCGTTCGATCGCCGCGCGCTGGAAGCCGCTCTGTTGAACCCGGAGGAACGCGCCTGGCTGGACGACTACCACGCCACCGTGCGCGCAGCACTGGCACCCTTGCTGGAAGACGCGGACCTGGCCTGGCTGGAAAAGCATTGCGCGCCGCTCTAAGCGTGGGCTGATAACGCCGCGTAACCTCAGGCCGTCATTCCCGCGAAAGCGGAATCCATCTTTGCCTTTGCGTTAGAGCAAGTGGATTCCCGCTTTCGCGGGAATGACGGCAATAATGCCCAACGCCTCTCAATCGAGAGTACCGGCACCGAAGTGGTCATCGCCACGTCGCGTCGCCGCAACCTCCAGCGCAATGGACAGCGCACGCACGACATCCTCCCTGCTCATGCTCGGGGCATTCGGAAAACGCACCGCCTGCGCAGGAAGATACGGAATGTGGATGAAGCCCGCGCGCGCATCGCGGCGCAATGCAGCCAAGTGCAACATCAGGTAGGCCACGTGGTTGCAGACAAAGGTGCCCGCCGTATTGGACACCTCTGCGGGCAGACCCGCGGCAAGCAGCGCCTTGAGCATCGCCTTGATCGGCAGCGTACTGAAGTAGGCGGCCGGACCATCCGCCACCACGGCGACATCGATGGGCTGCGCGCCCGCATTGTCGGGAATGCGCGCATCCTGCACGTTGATCGCCACACGCTCGATGGAAACACGGCTGCGCCCACCCGCCTGCCCTACGCCCAGCAGGATCGCCGGTTCGACCTCGTCCATCAGCAACGCCAGTTCGCGTTGCGATTCGGCGAAGGCAGTCGGCAGCAGGCGCGCCACCACCACATGGCCGCCGATAGGTGTGCCGTCAAGCACGCGCACGGCCTCCCACGACGGGTTGATGTCCTCGTTGCCGAACGGCGTGAAGCCGGTGAGCAGGATGCGTGGCGGTGTGCTCATGGAAGCGATATCAACGGAAGACCAGCAGCCACATGGTAATGAAAGTGACGATAAAGATGGCCGCCGCGCTCCAGGCCTGCGCGCGGATCACGCCATAAGGATTGCGCAGCTCCAGCAGCGCAGCGGGCACCAGATTGTAGTCGGCCGCCATCGGCGTCAGCAGCGTGCCGCAATAACCGCACAGCATGCCCATGGAGCCGAGGATGGCCGGATGGGCGCCGTAGCGCTGCACCAGCAGCGGCAAACCGATGCCGGCCATCATCACCGGAAACGCCGCGAACGCGTTGCCCATGATCACGGTGAACAGCACCATGCCGAGCGCGAACACCAGCAAACACATGAAGGCGTTGCCCTCGGGAAGCAGCATGCTCGCCAGCGCCGCAATGTCGGCGCCCACGCCACTCTGCGTGAACACCTCGCCCAGCGCCGCCAGCAACAATGGCAACAAAGCGGCCCAGCCGATGGCGTCGAGCAGGCGCCGGCCTTCCGCCAGACCTTGCCGCGGCGAGGCCTGCGCGACGCGAGCGGCGGCGAGCAAGGCCACCACGCAGGCCAGCGCGAGTCCGGTCAGCGTCATCTGCGGTGTAGCAAACAACGCCACGTGCCCGATAGCGAGATGCGCGCCCAACAGCGCAACCAGCAGCGTCACCAGGGGGATCAGCAAGGCCGGCACGAACAACTTGTGGCCAAGCCGCAGGGCCGACGCCATGCGCGCTGCGGCGCTTGCGGTTTCCGGGTGCGGCTGCCGGCGCAGCAAGGGCGCCAGCAGTGCAAGCGCGATCACCATGCACCCGGCGAGCTGGGCCGGCCACGGGTTACCGGCTTTCTGTTGCGCCAGCACTTCGTCGCCGCCGGCGAACAGCGCGCCCAGCAGCAACCAGAACGCGCCACGCGCAAGCTGGCGCTCGCGCAGATTGCGCCACGCGCTGTACAGCAGAAAGATCGCGATCAGCCAGTACACATACTCGATGCGCAGCATGCTCAGGCTCCGTTCCGCGCGCGGCGCGCCAGCCGGCGCTGAAACAGCCAGATGCGCACCGACTGGATCACGAAAGCCGCGATGGCCGTAGGCAAGGCCCATAGCGCAATCGACAGTGGCGTGAGGTCGATGCCGTGTTGCGCATAGAACCCTTGGATAAGCAGCACGGCGCCGAGGGCGATGAAGACATCTTCGCCAAAGAAGCGGCCGATGTTGTCGGTCGCTGCAGCCACGGCGCGCACTTCGTCGCGGTCGGCATCGCCGAGGCCCGGATGAATCTTCTCGGCAGCTGCCTCGCCCATCGGCGCCAACAGCGGACGCACCGTTTGCGCAGGCCCCGCCACGCCGGTCAGGCCCAGCATCGCCAGCCCTTCGCGCACCAGCAAGTAACCGATCAGCAGGCGCGCGAACGTAAGGCCGCGCAGGCGCGCCATCCATTGCTGCGCATGCTCGCGCAAGCCGGCGTGTTCGAGCAGGCCGATCGCCGGCAAGGTCAGTACGAACAGCAACAGCATGCGCGCCGACACGAAACTCTTGCCCAGCAACGCCAGCAGATCAGGCAGGTGCAGCCCGGCCAGCAAACCGCTGACGATGGCTGCGCAGACCACCACCGGAACCGCATTGAAGCGCAACGCAAAACCGATGACGATGACGGCGACGCCCAGCAGCGGCCAATAATTCATGCCTGCTGCTCCGCGCCGTGCGGGGCAGCGAGGCCGATACCGGCGGCTTCCAGTGCGGCGCGCAGCTCCCGCGCAAAATCCACGGCGTGGTTGCCATCGCCATGCACGCACAAGGTGTCGGCCTGCAATGCGACCACGCTGCCATCGACCGCGCGCACCCGTCCCTCGCGCGCCATGCCCATCGCCTGCGCGATGGCCTCGTCGCTTTCCTGGATCATGGCGTCCGGCTCGCGCCGCGGTTGCAGGCTGCCATCGGCACGATAACGGCGGTCGGCGAATGCTTCGGCCGCTACCGGCAGGTTCATCGCCTTGCCGGCGTCGATCAGCGCCGAGTTGGCCAGGCCGAATAGACACAGCGCGGGGTCGAAGTCACGCACGGCACGCGCGATCGCCGCCGCCAGCTTCGCGTCGCGCGCTGCCATGTTGTACAAGGCGCCATGCGGTTTGACGTGGCGCAACCGTGTGCCGGCGGCTTGCGCGAATCCATGGAGCGCACCGATCTGGTACAGCGTGAGCGCGTAGGCTTCGTTCGGCGTCACCGCCATTTCGCGGCGGCCAAAGCCTTGCAGGTCGGGCAGCGATACATGCGCGCCGATGGCTACGTCATGCTCCACCGCCATCGCCACAGTGCCGCGCATGATGTCAGGATCGCCGCCATGGAAGCCGCAGGCGATATTGGCCGAGCTGACGATGGCCAGCAGCGCGGCATCGTTGCCCATGCGCCAGGCGCCGAAGGATTCGCCCAGGTCGCTGTTGAGGTCGATGGTCCTGGCGGAGGAAGGTTTCATGGCGATTCCAGACGTTGTTCGACACGTTGAAGCAGTTGCCGCAAGGATGCCTCGCGCTCGCGCAGGCGCTGCATGGCCGCGTCCATCGAGGTCTCGCGGAAATATACGGCATCGCCCGGCCGGCGTTGGGCGATGCGCGGAAGATCGGCGGCGGCGAGCTGGCCGATGCGCGGATAGCCGCCGGTCACCGGCGCCTCGGCCAGCAACAGGATCGGCTGTCCGGAAGGCGGCAATTGCAGCGTGCCGGGCAAGCTGGCTTCGGAGATCAGTTCCAGCGGTTCGCGCAAGCGCAGCGGCAGGCCGTCCAGGCGGTTGCCGGTACGATTGCTGTCCTTGCTGACCACGAAGCGCTGCGCAAACAGCGCGCGTTGCGCGGGCTCGTCGAGCGCGGCGTAGTGATGGCCGCGCATCAGCGCCAGCGGCGCTTGCGCGTAGTCGAGCCATGGTTGCGGATCCAGTCCCCAGCGCAAGGCCTGCACATGCTTGCCGGAATGAAACCAGGAAACCGGCTGATGCGGGCCAATCGCCAGCACGTCGCCGGCACGGATGGCCTGGCCAATACACGCGTGCAGATCGGCGCTGCGGCTGCCAAGCAGCGGCGCGCTGTCGAATCCTCCGCGCACCGCAAGATAACTGCGGCAACCATGGCGCATGCCGCCGAAGCGCAGCACGCTGCCGGCAGGGATAAAGCAACTGGTCCACGGCGGCAGCGGCTGGCCGTTGGCGCGCGCTTCGATGATCGCGCCCGTCACAGCCACCACGGCATCCTGCTGGAAGCGCAGCGTAGGGCCGGCCAGCGTGATCTCCAGCGCGGCCTCGCCACCGTGGTTGCCGACCAGGGCATTGGCCAGCCGCCATGCCGGCTGGTCCATCGCGCCCGCCCGGCCGACGCCGAGTGCGGCATAACCGCGGCGCCCCGCATCTTGCAGGCTGCTCAGCACGCCCGGCTTGATGACGTCGATGCTCATGCGTCTGCGGCAAGCCGTCGATACTCGCCTTCGTCAATCGCCCGAAAGCGGACGCCATCGCCCGGTTGAAGCAGCGATGGCGAATCTGCCGTCACATCGAACAATCGCAAGGGCGTGCGGCCGATCAGCTGCCACCCGCCAGGAAGCGCCTGCGGATAGATACCGGTCTGCTGCCCGCCAATCGCCACACTCCCGGCCGGCACGCGCGTGCGCGGACTGCTGCGCCGTGGCATGGCCAGCGCAGGATCGAGACCGAGCAGATAAGGAAAGCCGGGGGCGAACCCCAGCATGGCCACACGATACGGCACGCCGATATGGCGCGCGACAACCTCTTCCGCCGAAAGCTGCGCCTGTGCGGCGACGTCGGGCAGATCTTCGCCCATCTCGCCGCCGTAGCAGACCGGAATGACCACTTCACGCAATGCCGGCGCCAACGCGCCCGACTGATGCACGGCCGTATCGATCGCCTCGCCCAGCCGCCGCCCGGAAAAACGTCCCTCTTCATCCAGCCACGCCATCGGATCGAAGCGCAACAGCAAGCTGGCATAGGCGGGCACGCATTCCACGCCGGCCAGGTTCGCTTGCAGCCGCGCGGCCGCCGCGTGGACGCGCGCATTCACCTCCACGTCGATGGTTGCGCCAAAACGCAAGAGCCATGCGTCTTCGGCCAGCGCTTCGGCTTGGATCTGCGGCTCGGCTTGCGGCATGCGTCCGTTCCCAGTGAGTTGGGGCCGATGACTTTAATCCACTTCAAGGAGCTCCGTGGCTGCCCCCTTCCGCCCCGTCTTCCCGCGCCGTGCGCACGCAGCCCCAATGCTATGCTTGCGTACTTTCCAAGCTTTGCCTTGACCTGCCTGGCTTCACCACCCATCCTCCGCGCTCACCTACGTATCCAGCATCCGCATGAGCAGTCGCTACAACGCCGCCGACATCGAAGTCCTCTCCGGTCTTGACCCGGTCAAGCGCCGGCCGGGCATGTATACCGACACCACCCGCCCGAACCACCTGGCGCAGGAAGTGATCGACAACTCGGTCGACGAGGCGCTGGCCGGCCACGCCAAAACGATCGAAGTGATCGTGCATACCGACGGCTCGGTGGAAGTGAGCGACGACGGCCGCGGCATGCCGGTGGACATCCATCCGGAAGAAGGCATTCCCGGCGTCGAGCTGATCCTCACGCGCCTGCATGCGGGCGGCAAGTTCTCCGGCAAGAATTACAACTTCTCCGGCGGCCTGCACGGCGTGGGCGTGTCGGTGGTGAATGCGCTGTCGAACAAGGTGGAGGTGACCATCCGCCGCGACGGCAACGAATACCGCATGACGTTCGCCAACGGCGACCGCGCCAGCCCGCTGGAAACCATCGGCACGGTGCCGAAGAAAAAAACCGGCACCACGGTGCGCTTCTGGGCGGACCCGAAATACTTCGACTCGCCGAAGATCTCGCTCTCCAAGCTCAAGCACCTGCTGCGCGCCAAGGCGGTGCTGTGCGCCGGGCTCAACGTGAAGCTCACCGATGAAGCCAGCGGCGAGGTGAGCGAGTGGTATTACGAGGACGGCCTGCGCGATTACCTCCGCGGCGAACTCGACGGCGCCGAATGCCTGCCGGCCGAGCTGTTCGTGCATCACGTGGCGCGCGACACCGAAGGCCTGGATGTCGCCTTCACCTGGCTGCCGGAAGGCGAACTGGTGCAGGAAAGCTATGTGAACCTGATTCCCACCGTGCAGGGCGGCACCCACGTCAACGGCCTGCGCAGCGGCCTCACCAACGCGGTGCGCGAGTTTTGCGACATCCGCAACCTGCTGCCGCGCGGCGTGAAGCTGGCTCCGGAAGACGTGTGGGAACGGCTGGCCTTCGTGCTCTCGGCCAAGCTGCAGGATCCGCAATTCGCCGGCCAGACCAAGGAGCGCCTGTCCTCGCGCAACGCCGCCGCGCTGGTGGAAAGCGTGGTGCACGATGCCTTCAGCTTGTGGCTGAACCAGCACGTCGATCTCGGCGAGCGCATCGCGCAACTGGCCATCGAGCGCGCCAGCGCACGCCTGAAGGCGGCCAAGCAGGTGGTGCGCAAGAAGATCACCCAAGGCCCTGCCCTGCCCGGCAAGCTGGCCGATTGCACCGCCACCGACCTCACCCGCACCGAGCTGTTCCTGGTGGAAGGCGATTCGGCCGGCGGCAGCGCCAAGCAGGCGCGCGACAAGGATTTCCAGGCCATCCTTCCGTTGCGCGGCAAGATCCTCAACACCTGGGAAGTGGAATCCACCTCGGTGCTGGCATCGGAAGAAGTGCACAACCTGGCAGTGGCGATCGGCTGCGATCCGGGCAAGGACGATCTTTCCGGCCTGCGTTACGGCAAGGTGGTGATCCTGGCCGACGCCGACTCCGATGGCCTGCATATCGCCACCTTGCTCAGCGCACTGTTCCTGCGCCACTTCCCGGCCCTGGTGCGCGAAGGCCACGTATTCGTGGCCATGCCGCCGCTGTTCCGCGTCGACGTCGGCAAGCAAGTGTTCTATTGCCTGGACGAAAACGAAAAGCAGGCCATGCTGCAGAAAGTCGAGCGCGAGAAGATGAAGGGCCAGGTCACCGTCACCCGCTTCAAGGGCCTGGGCGAAATGAATCCCGCGCAGCTGCGCGAATCCACCATCCACCCCGACACGCGCCGCCTGGTGCAGTTGACCGTGGAAGACAACGACGGCACGGCCAAGCTGATGGATATGCTGCTGGCGAAGAAGCGCGCATCGGATCGCAAAAGCTGGCTGGAAGAGAAAGGCGATCTGGCTACGCTGGAAGTCTGAACTCCACCGCGGCGTTCACCTGCACGAACGCGTGGCATCCGCCCAATAGGGGCGCTGCGAAAGCTCGAACACAATGCGCCGCCACAAGCGGCGCATTTTTTATGCGCACATGAACAGGCGCATTTGGCATGGACACGTATTCGAGATGGTGGCTGGCGCTGCTCGTACTGGCTTGCGCGGGCTGCAAGCCCACGCCACCCGTCAATGGCCACGTCGTGCCGGAAGCAAAACTCACCAAAGGACAACTCGTCCAGTCCGACCCCAACCGCATGGCCAATCTCGAGATACGCAACAATCTCGATGCGCTGTACCTGCTGATGGACAAGCTCTACAAGCGCAACCCTTCGGAATGGAAAAAAGGCGGCGCGCCCAGCCGCGAAGAAGCCGAAGCGCGGGTACGCAACGCCGTCGACCAGCACACGCCACTGGCTGGGCTGGATGCGCGCGACACCAAGGCCATGCAGCTGGCGTTCGATCCGCATTTCAGGGGCGACCGCGTCGCCACGCTGATCTACGGGCTAGGCGACATGCTGATTACCGCACACGGCGGCAAACGCGTGCTGTACCTGATCGACGGGCTCGATGCGCAGCGGGTCTACAACGCCGCCCGCAACGTGGAAATTGCCATGTGGCTGCTGTCGCAGCGCAAGGACAGCACCGGCCATCCGCTGCTACTCTCCAATGCGCTGTCCGAAGAGGGGCAAAACCTCAGCTTTGAACGTCTATTTGGCGGCATCATCGCGCGCACCGACCTGGTAGCGGAATTCACCGCCGAAAATACCGCCGCGCGGCGATCGACTATGGGCAAAGCTTTTTCGGCGGACAGTTCCTGCAATTCCTGCCGGTGAGCGAGGTCGCGGGTGCGGCGTCTTCCCTCTAGTGCCGCATCGGCGTTATGGTGACGCCCGGTTTCCACCGGATCGGGCTTATGTCGTTGCTACCTCCCTTCGACCTGCAGCGCTGGATCGACGAACACCGGCATTTGCTCCAGCCACCTGTCGGCAACAAGTGCATCGTCGATGGCGACTTCATCGTGATGATCGTCGGCGGCCCGAACGCCCGCACCGACTATCACTACGACGAAGGCCCCGAGTTCTTCTACCAGATCGAAGGCGAGATGGTGCTCAAGGTCCAGGACGACGGCGTCGCCCGCGACATTCCCATCCGCGCCGGTGAAATCTTCTACCTGCCGCCACGCGTACCGCACTCACCGCAACGCATGGCCGATTCGATCGGCATGGTGATCGAGCGTCGCCGGCTTGCGCACGAAAAGGACGGCCTGCTGTGGTTCTGCGAGCGCTGCAATCACAAGCTTTATGAGGAATATTTCACCCTGCAAAGCATCGAAACGGATTTTCCGCCGGTGTTCGATCGCTTTTATGCCTCCCGCGAAGCACGCACCTGCAAGGCGTGCGGCCATCTCAATCCAGCACCGGCGCGTTACGGCTAATCGCAAGCAGGCCGCGCCAACCACTTGAGCGCCATGCGGCGCAGCGACTCGTCCGTGTCATGCGCATGGGCCAGCTCACGTATCGCCACCCAGGCAAGCTCCAGCGATTCATCGCTGATGGTGAAAGCTTCGCTCTCTCCTGCGCGCACGACGTAGCGCACGTCATAGTGCCAATGTCCCGGTTCGTGCCTGCGCTCCGGAATCCAGTGGCGGTCGACGTCGAAAATGGCCGGTTCCACGGTCAGCCCTTGCAGGCCTGATTCTTCTTCCGCCTCGCGCAAGGCCACCGCGGCCAGGTCGCTGTCGCCATCGGCGTGTCCGCCCAACTGCAACCAGCGCTGCAGCTTGCGGTGATGCGTCAGCAGCACGCGTTCGCCATCGCCGCTCACCAACCAGGCCGAACCCGTGAAGTGGCCTGAGGCATGCTCGCGATCGAATGGGCGCTCCGCCTGCTGAAAAAACGCCAGGCATGCCGCGGCGTGCGGATCGCCGGGAAAGGCTTCCGCATAGCGGTTCAAGGTCTGCTGCAAGGTCACGCATGTCCTCCTAAATAAACTCATAACTTCAAGGGATGCTCTGATTTAATCCACCGCAGGCCGCAGCGGCCCTGTGTGTCCGCATAGCTTCGGTCCATCGTCTCGACAGACAGCCAGTCTGCTTTCCTCGCTCCTCAAAGCCGGGCACATCCATGTGCCCTCCCCGCGTGCGCCGATGGCCCTGTGCTCTGCGAACACACAGGGCCGCTGCGACCTACGCTGAATTAATCAGAGCATCCCAAGGGAAGATTTTAAAAGTAATTCGATAGATCGGCTGCGAAGCCTTCTTTAGTTTCGATCGTGTGTCGGTGCCCGCCTACTGCGCCTTCCTATTCCTTCACACGAGCGAGACTCCCGATGAAACGACCCGGCCTGAAACGTACGACCTTTGCCCTGCTGTTCGCTTCCGCTGGTTGGTGCGCACATGCCGGCGCCGCGGACTCGGATATCAACCTCACCGGACCGCTGTTGACGCCCAGCCCCAACGTGGCCCCCAAGGGCACCTGGGTGATCGAACCCTACCTTATGTATTACAAGAGTGCGGACGCCTACAACGACCAAGGCGATACCCAGCCCAAGTCGAACAGCGTCCGCCAGTGGCAAACCCTGGTGCCGATCTTCTACAGCGTCACCGACCGTTTCATGCTGACGGCCTCCGTCGGTGCGGCGCACTCCATGTCCGGCGGCATGCGCAGCGACGGCTGGGGTGCCACCGACACCACCATCGGCGGGCAATATCAGTTGCTCGCGCATAACGAGCAGCGCACCACGCCGGCGCTGTCCGTGCGCTACACGCACCGATTCCCCACGGGCGCTTACGACGAACTCAACGAAAACCCGCTCAACGCCACCGGCAATGGCGCGCATGTCGACAGCTTCTCGCTGCTGGCGCAGCAATACGCCTGGTTGCCGAACGGTCGTCCCCTGCGCTTCCGCGCGTCGGTGTCCTACTCGTTGCCGCCCAGCCGCGTCGATGTAAAAGGCGCAAGCGCCTACGGTACGCCGCAGGATTTTCAGGGCGGCATTCGCTTGGGCAATGCGTTCGGCATCTCCACCGCCGTGGAATACAGCATCGACTCCAAGTGGGCGCTTGCCCTGGACCTGGCCTATAACCGTACATCCGCTTCGCAACTGACGGGCGTGCAGGGCAAGGGCGAAAACAGCTCCACGTTCGTGCGGCGCGATCCAGCGCAAAATGTCTACAGTCTGGCGCCCGCGGTGGAGTACAACTTCAACGATCGTTTCGGTCTGATTGCCGGCGTGCAATTCAGCTTTGCCGGACGCAACAACGATGCTTTCATGACCCCCATGGCGGCCTTCAACATGGTGTTCTGAAGGACGGCGGTAGCAGAAAACGCAAGTGCCATCCGGCGTCGGACGAACGATGTCGGATTGTTTCAAGCCCTGTGATTTCAACTGCAATGCAGCTTGTACCACTGCCCTGGGCTGGGCTATGGTTCACTGATGCCTCGGACCCTTGGGCTGATTCTAGGTGTCAATGAGCGAGGCGTTCGTTCTCACGGGGTCCACTCAATGCTATTCAAACGCGTCAAGCCACTTGACCAGATTCTCGCCACGGCGGAAAAGAAAGCCCTTACCCGGCAGCTTGGCGCATTCCAGCTCACCATGCTTGGCATGGGTGCGATCATTGGTACCGGCATCTTCGTGCTGACGGCCGAAGCCGGCCAGAAAGCCGGCCCCGGCATGATGATCTCGTTCGTGATCGCCGCCGTCGTCTGCGCGCTGGCTGCTCTGGCTTATGCCGAGCTCGCGTCGATGGTTCCGGTAGCCGGTTCCGCTTACACCTATACCTATGGCGTGCTGGGCGAAGGCCTGGCGTGGATCGTCGGGTGGGCGCTCATACTGGAATACACGATTGCCGCCAGCACGGTGTGCGTGGGCTGGTCCGGCTACATGAACGGCCTGCTCGCCAACCACGGACTCGGACTGCCCCAGTTCCTGCGCGCCGGCCCCATGGATGGCGGCATCTTCAACCTGCTGGCATTCCTCATCGGCGCAGTGGTGACTTTCCTGCTGGTGATCGGTACGTCGAAGTCGGCCAAGGTCAATTCGATCCTGGTGCTGATCAAGGTGATCGCCTTGACCGTCTTCATCGTGATCGCGCTGCCGAAGGTACAAGACACCAATTTCCATCCCTTCACGCCCAACGGCTGGGGCAACCCGATGGGTGGCATCGGTGTACTGGGTGCGGCGGCCTCCATCGTCTTCGCCTACATCGGCTTCGATGCCGTTTCCACGGCCGCCGAGGAAACCAAGAACCCCAATCGGAACATCCCGATCGGCCTGATCGGTTCGCTCAGCATATGCACGGTCTACTACCTGCTGGTGAGCTACGGCGCGATTGGTTCGGTGGGGGCGCAGCCGGTGACCGGTCCCGGCGGCGTCATGCTGCAACCTGGCACGCCGGAAATGGCGGCCGCCTGCAACGGCTCCGACGCACTGGTCTGCAGCAAGGAAGCGCTTGCGCATGCCCTGCGCGTGCTGCACCACAATTGGTGGGGTGACGTGATCGGCGCCGCAGCCAGCATTGCCTTGCCTTCCGTGATTCTCACCATGACCTACGGACAGACGCGCATCTTTTTCACGATGGCGCGCGATGGCCTGCTGCCCGCTGCGTTTTCCAAGATCCATCCGCGTTTCCACACGCCGCACGTGATCACGCTGATCACCGGCCTGTTCGTGTCGCTGTTCGGCGCGATCTATCCGGTCGGCCAGCTTGCCGACATCACCAACTCGGGCACGCTGTTCGCGTTCATGATGGTGGCCGTCGGCGTGATGGTGCTGCGCGTAACGCAGCCCGATCGCAAGCGCCCCTTCCGCACGCCGATGGTGTGGCTGGTCTGCCCGCTTGCGGTGCTGGGCTGTCTCCTGCTTTTCATCAACCTGCCGGCCAGGACACTCACGGTGTTTTTCGGCTGGGGAATTTTTGGCCTGGTGGTGTATTACCTCTATGGCCGCCGCAAGAGTCACCTGGCCAACGGCACCGAACCTGCCTGAGGTCGTACGCTACGCTATCGAGTGAATCTGGCCCGGCACGGTGAACCACACCGTGCCGGCTTTCTTTAGGGAACCCTATGCTGAAACAGCTGTTCGCCCGCAAAACCGATTTTTCCGACGACACCGATAGCGGCCACGGCCCGGCGTTGCGGCGAACGCTAGGCCCCTGGGGCATTACGGCACTGGGCATCGGTGCCGTCATCGGCACCGGCATTTTCGTGGTAACCGGCCAGGCCGCAGCAGACAACGCAGGGCCGGCGGTACTGATCTCCTTTGTCCTCGCGGCGATCTGCAGCGGCTTCACCGCGCTGTGCTACTGCGAGTTCGCCACGCTGATCCCCATCTCAGGCAGTTCCTATTCCTATGCCTACGCCACGCTTGGCGAACTGGTCGCCTGGTTCATCGGCTGGAACATGGTGCTGGAATACGCCATTTCCGCCTCGGCCGTCGCGGTGAGCTGGACCGGCTACTTCACCAGCCTGCTCGATCATGCCGGCATCCACCTGCCGCCCGCGCTCACCGGTACGCCACTGGCGTTTTCCAACGGCGGTCTTGTCGCCACCGGCAATCTGTTCAACCTGCCTGCCGTCGCCATCGTGCTGGCGCTGACGTGGGTGTGCTACATCGGCATACGCGAGTCTTCCGGCATCAATTTCCTGATGGTGCTGCTCAAGGTCGGACTGATCATCATCGTGGTGGTGGCGGGCTATCGCTACATCGATCCGGCCAATTGGCATCCCTTCATTCCCGAATCGCAAGGCGGCCACAAATATGGCTGGGCCGGCATCATGCGTGGCGCGGGCATGGTGTTCTTCGCTTACATCGGCTTCGAGGCCACCTCCACCGCCGCACAGGAATGCAAGAACCCGCAACGCGACCTGCCGTTCGGCACGCTGGTGTCATTGGTGATTTGCACCGTGCTGTACCTGGCGATGGCCGCGGTGTTGACCGGCCTGATCCCCTATACCCAGTTGGGTACCGACGAACCCGTCGTCACGGCGATCAAGGCGCACCCCGAACTCGGCTGGCTGCGCCTGATCGTGGAGATCGGGGCGATGATCGGCCTGTCATCGGTGATCCTGGTGATGATCATCGCGCAGCCGCGCATCTTCATGATCATGTCGCGTGACGGCTTGCTGCCGCGCGTGTTCAGCCGCATTCATCCGCGCCATCGCACGCCGCACATCAACACGCTCATCACCGGCTTCGGCATCGCCGTGCTGGCCGCCGTGTTCCCGCTCGACGTGCTGGCCGACCTGACCTCGATGGGCACGCTGATCGCCTTCGCGGCCGTCTGTGTCGGCGTACTGATCCTGCGCTACACGGCGCCGGAGCTGCCGCGCACCTTCCGCGTGCCGTGGGCTCACTTCGTGTGCATCGCCGGCACGCTGAGCTGCGGCGCCCTGCTGGCCACCATGGGCTGGTACAACTGGGCGCTGATGGTGGTGTGGACCCTGTTCGGCTTTGCGATTTATTTCACCTATGGGGTTCGCCATAGTCGCCTGCGACTTGCCAATGATTCAATCAGGGGCCAAACGTCGGTAATTTGACGCGATCTGCGGGCAAAAGCCGTGAATATCCGCCAAAAGCTTACTAACAAGCTTTTAATGGATTGAAGGTGGACGCTGAAGTTTACATTTTAAGCTTTTGATATTTAAGAGAAAATTTTTCAGGCCGCACAATTTTCCTTCCCCGCCCCGCCGCACTTCGGTCAACCGGAGTATCATCAGTGGCCCGTGGGTTGATCACTTGGCAGTGGGCCCCGGATCGCGACCCGGCGCGTCAGGCCAGTTAGCTCCTCGACCTGACGCGCTCGGGAAGCACCTTTCAGCAACACCCCTTCGTTTCTTTACAAACGCCTGTCTCGTACAGGCGTTTTTTTATGCCCGCGTTTTTTTCGAGCGCCTCTTCGCGCAAACAAAAAGGCCGACGCGAGGCCGGCCCTGTGTGTATCACGCAAAAATTCAGGCTTGCTTGGCGGTGTGCGAGATGCACCAGCCCTTCGCCGCGACCGCTTTGCCCGGGAACAGCTGACACGGCCCGTAACCGGTCGCGCCGCCGGAGTAGAACTGGCAGTTGGCGCAGGTGTCGCCGGCCTTGTGCTTGGGGTTGTTCGTTTTCGAGGCGTCCTCGACGTAACCGAGCGCCTTGGCGGTCGGATCGGATTCGGAAACATGCGGCAGATCGTCGGCGCGCGCAACGCGCGGCAATCCATTCACCAGCACCGCGGCGGCGGCGGTGCCGGCGGCAAGCTTGAGGAAACGACGGCGTGAATCGATATCTTTTTGAGACATAACCACCCTCTTGGCACGTTGTTCGCCGCGGGGACTGCGGCGAGGCTTTCCGCATCGTAACGCCATGCGCCGCATAGAGGCGCTTTCGCGAATAACTCGCATTTCGCACTTTGCGGCCCATGCTATAGTCCCCGCTCGTTTGGACGTCCATTTGCCATGAGCCAAAACCTGCCCGCCTCCATTCCTGCCGCACTTTTCTACGAGCGTGCCGAAGCCATCGCCGACGCGGCGCGCGAACTGGCGCAACACGGCTGGACGCCCGCCACCAGCAGCAATTTTTCCATGCGGCTGGACAGCGACCACGCCGCGATAACCATTTCCGGACGGGACAAGGGCAGGCTCGGGCGCGACGACATCATGCTGGTGGACATGCAAGGCAAGCCCGTGGGCACCGCCGCGCGTCCCAGCGCCGAAACCGAATTGCACACGCAGGTGTATCGCCGTTGGCCCGAGGTGAACGTGGTGTTGCATACGCATTCACGCACGCAAAGCGTGGCCTCGCGTCTGTTCGCCGCCGATGGCGTGATCCGGCTGCAAGGCTGGGAACTGCAAAAAGCGATTCGCGGCCACAGCACGCACGAAAGCGTGCTGGACATCCCCGTATTCCCCAACACGCAGCACATGCCCGAACTGGTTACGCAAGTAGATGCCTGGATCGATGCCGGCAAGCCCCTGCACGCCTACTTGATCAACGGCCACGGCATCTATACCTGGGGTCATGACATGGCCGAGGCGCGCCGCCACCTGGAGGCGCTGGAGTTCCTGCTTGGCTGCGAACTCGATCTGAGGAGGTTGAACGCATGAGCCGCCTGCGCATTTTTGACGAGCGCCAGCCGCACCACCCGCGGTCGGTGCATGAAAACTACGCCGATATCGCCCGTGAACTGCGCGAGGTGGGCGTGCGCTTCGAGCAATGGCAAGCCAACCAGCCGGTTGCGCCCGGCGCCAGCCAGGAAGCGGTGATCGCCGCCTACCATGCGGACATCGAGCGCCTCATGCGCGAGGAAGGCTACCAATCGGTCGACGTGATCAGCCTCACGCCGGATCATCCCGACCGCGCCGCGCTGCGCCAGAAATTTCTCAGCGAACACACGCACAGCGAGGACGAAGTGCGCTTCTTCGTCGCCGGTGCAGGACAGTTCACCCTGCACATCGGCGACAAGGTCTATGACGTGCTGTGCGAACAGGGCGACCTGATCGGCGTGCCGGATGGCACCCGCCACTGGTTCGACATGAGCGAGTCGCCCTACTTCGTGGCCATCCGCCTGTTCACCAACAAGGAAGGCTGGGTCGCCAACTTTACGGGCTCGGACATTGCAACGCAGTTTCCACGGATGACGCCGCTGGCTAACGCGGCGTAAGTCGCCCGGATCAATGCATCCACGCGTTGGGGTTCGCTCCGGACTTGAGCCGGGGCGAACCCCAACGTTGCCACGTGCAGGCTTGCTGCAAACGTGAAACCAAGCACCCTGCCGGGTTAACTGCGAAATCAACCGCTTGCGCCCACGCAAGCCCACGCTAAGCTTGGGAGCCCCCACCCCCTGACGCTCCCATGACCGCCATCCGCGCCATCGTCACCGATATCGAAGGCACCACCAGTTCGATCAGCTTCGTCAAGGACGTGCTGTTTCCGTATGCCCGCCGACGCCTGCCGGCCTACGTGGAAACCCATGGCGACACGCCCGAGGTCCAGCACTGGCTGCACGAAGCGGCCAAGGAAGCCGGCATCGTCGAGGCGAGCCGGCAGGAGATCATCGAACTGCTGCTGCGCTGGATCGACGAAGACCGCAAATCCACCGCGCTCAAGGCCCTGCAAGGCATGATCTGGCAGGAAGGCTTCGAGGCCGGCGAGTACCGCGCGCACATGTATCCGGAAGTTTCCGCGCGCCTGCACGCCTGGCGCGGCGACGGGCTGCGCCTGTACGTGTACTCCTCAGGCTCCGTGCAGGCGCAGAAGCTGTTCTTCCGCTACAGCGAGGCCGGCGATCTCGGCCCGCTGTTCGCCGGCTACTTCGACACCGAGACCGGTCCCAAGCGCGAACAGCTCTCCTACGAACGCATCGTGGAAGCGATCGGCGAGCGGCCCGAGCACGTGCTGTTCCTCTCCGATATCGAGCAGGAGCTGGATGCCGCGCGCGCCGCTGGCCTGCAGACCGGCTGGCTGCTGCGGCCGCCACAGGCGATGCCGGCCCAGCCCAGGCACCCTGCCTACACCAGCTTCGACGCCATCCAGCCCTGAGCGTGACTTCGCCATGCGCATGCGCACCCTACTGACTGCCCTGCTCTCCTTCGCCGCCGGCGTGCTGGTGATGTTGCTGGTGACCGGACACCGCCCACCAGCGTCCACAGCAGCGCCGGCCGTCGCGGCCAACAGCAGCGCATCACCGGCGCCCGCTTCCTCCAGCACCGACACGGACGACAACGACAGCAGCGACAACTGGCCCAGCCAGGGCCCTTCGCCGGAACAGGTCATCTACGCGCAGCCCAACATGGTGCGCCAGGCGGTGGCGAAACTATCGCCGCGCGTGCCTGACAAGACCAACCTCTACCTGGTCGCTTTTGCCGGCGATGGCGGCGAAGACGTGTTCCGCAACGAAGCGGAATACGCCGCGCAGCTGTTTACCCAGCGCTTCGGTTCGACCGCGCACGCGCTGGTGCTGGAAAACAACCCCACCACCTTGCAAGCGCATCCGCTGGCCAGCTGGAGCAACCTCGAAGCCACTCTCGACCAGCTCGCCGCCGTGATGAAACCGGAGCAGGACATCCTGCTGCTGTACATGACCTCGCACGGCGATGAAGACCACAACCTGCTGGTCGACCTGGACCCGCTGCCGCTGGACCAGATTGGCGCGCCCGACCTGGCCGGCATCCTCAAAAAGCGCCCGTTCAAATGGAAAGTGGTGGTGGTGAACGCCTGCTATTCAGGCGGCTTCGTGCCCGACCTGCGAGGTCCCGGCACGCTGGTGCTGACCGCCGCACGCACCGATCGCAGCTCGTTCGGCTGCGGCAGCGATTCCGACATCACCTATTTCGGCAAAGCCTGGCTGGTGGATGCGCTGAACAAGACGGACAACTTCGTCGACGCCTTCCAGCTTGCCAGGCACGATATTTCCAGCTGGGAGCAACAGGACAAGCTCACGCCGTCCGAACCGCAGATCGATGTCGGCGCGGGCATCACGCAGCAACTGGCTGCATGGCGCAAGGAAGTGACACCGGGACCGGCGGTGCCGTTCGTGCCGCCGCCGCCATCGACGGGTAATGCGACGGCGGCTGTAGGTTCGAAGTGAGCCCCAACGTTGCCATGCGCGTCCCGCCGTTGGGGTTCGCATGCGCTCACCACCAACCTACGGCCTACCCGTGGCGTTCCACCAGCACCTGCGCCACATCGGCCAGCCCGAATCCGCGCGCGCGCAGCAATACGGTGAGATGAAACACCAGGTCGGCGGCTTCGCCTAGCAATTCCTCATCACCCTGCGCCACTGCGGCCAGCGCCGTCTCCACGCCTTCCTCGCCCACCTTCTGCGCAATCCGCCGCGTGCCGCCGTCGAACAATTTCGTGGTGTAGCTGCCTTCCGGCAGTTCTCTTTTGCGGCTTTCCACCAGCGCATCCAACTGCGCCAGGAAACCCAGCGGCGGGCGTACCTCGTTGCCGAAGCAACTGCGGGTACCGAGATGGCAGGTGGGGCCATGCGGATCGGCCAGCACCAGCAAGGTGTCGCCATCGCAATCCACGCGGATCGACTTCAAATGCAGGACGTGTCCCGAGCTTTCGCCCTTGGTCCACAGGCGCTGCTTGCTGCGGCTGTAGAACGTCACCTTGCTGCTGGTCTGCGTGAGCGCCAACGCTTTCTGGTCCATGTAGCCGAGCATCAGCACCTCGCCGGTCAACCAATGCTGCACGATGGCGGGCACCAGGCCGTCCGACTTCTTCCAGTCGATCTGTTCCAGATCAAGTGGATCGAAATTGTTGGTGATGTCATGCATGGCCAGCGGTCTCTTGCAAGCGAATAACAATGCCTTCCTGCTGCAGGTAACGCTTGAGCGCAGGAATGGCGATGGCGCCGCTATGGAACACGCTGGCCGCCAAAGCACCATCAACACGAGCCTGCGTGAACGCATCGCGAAAATGCTGTTGCTCCCCGGCGCCGCCGGAGGCAATCAGCGGCACCGTGCACAGGCTTCGCGCGGCGGTCAGCTGCAGCAGATCGTAACCCTGGCGCACGCCGTCGGTATCCATGCAGTTGAGCACGATCTCGCCGGCGCCGCGGCGCTGCGCCTCCACCATCCAGTCCAGCGTGCGCCGCGCCAGCGAGCGCGTCTTGGACGGATCGCCGGTGTACTGGCGCACGCGCCACTCCCCGTCCGCATCGCGCATCGAATCGATGCCCACCACCACGCACTGCACGCCGAACGCGGCGGCCAGCTCGTCGATCAGTTCGGGGCGCTCCAGCGCCGGCGAGTTGATCGACACCTTGTCCGCGCCGGCATGCAAGACCTCGCGCGCATCCGCCACCGAGCGGATACCGCCCGCCACGCAGAACGGAATATCGATCACGCGCGCCACGCGTTCCACCCAGCCGCGATCCACGCGGCGCCCTTCCGGGCTGGCGGTGATGTCGTAGAACACCAGTTCGTCGGCGCCTTCGTCGCGATAGCGCAGCGCCAGCTCGACGATCTCGCCCATCACCACGTGATCGCGAAACCGTACGCCCTTGACGACCTTGCCGTCGCGCACGTCCAGGCAGGGAATGATGCGGCGGCTTAGAGTCTGTTTACGATCCATACGTAGTCCGTGTTGCGTCTGAGCGGTCGTCAGGCGGTGGTGCGTGGCGCAGCGCCAGACTGGCCGTCTGGTCAAGCCGCGCGCCGTCGCATGGCGACCGCTCAGACGCAACCCTTTGGGCCGAGCGCGGGCTGCGCAGGGATCGTAAACAGACTCTTAGCATGCCAGGGCGTCCTCCAACGTAAAGCGCCCTTCCAGCAAGGCGCGGCCAAGAATCACGCCACGCGCGCCGGCATCGCGGGCCGCACGGATGTCGTCCAGCGAACGCACGCCGCCGGAAGCCTGCACCGCCAGTTGCGGCACCACCTGCGCCAGGTGGCGGTAAAGCTCCAGGTTGAAGCCGGCCAGCATGCCGTCGCGCTCGATATCCGTGCACAGCAGATGATGCGCACCGCGTGCGGCGTACCAGGGCGCCAGTTCGTCCAGGGTGCGCGCTTCGTCTTCCGTCCAGCCGGCGCTGGGCAAGGTCCAGCGGTTTTCGCGGCGGCGCGTATCCAGCGCAATGGTGAAACGCGCCGCGCCATGCTTGCCCAGCCACTGCGCCACGCGTTCCGGCTCGCGAATCGCCACGCTGCCCACCACCACCCGGCTTACGCCGGCATCGAACAACCGCTGCACGTCCTCCTCAGCACGCACGCCGCCACCGGCCTGCACCTGCATGCCCGCCTTGGCGAGCGCTTCGATAGTCGAAAGGTTGGCGAGGTTGCCGCCGCGCGCACCATCGAGGTCCACCACGTGCAGCCAGCGCGCACCGGCCTGTGCATATTTCGCGGCCAGATCGCCGGGTGCGGACGCATAGTGCGTCTGCTGGGCGTAATCGCCTTGCCGCAGGCGGACCACTTGGCCGTTGCGCAGATCGATGGCTGGGATGACCTCAACGTTCATTCTCTTCGGCTCTTATTTCTGATGTGCTGACGCGGTGCATACATCTGTCGCACCACTCCATCCCATCCGGTCGTCATTCCCGCGAAAGCGGGAATCCATTGGCTCTTTTTGCATTCTTAAGATTAATGGCACCAACTTAAGCGTGTATGCCGACGCTTGTAGTGATGCGCCCCTCCCCTGCGACAGTAGGGGAGGGTTGGGGTGGGGTTGCTTGTCCTTTAGCGTGCAGCCGAATGTCGCCATGTCTTCTGATAACAAGAAGCCATGTGACAACGTCAGGCTCTTGCTGCTCGCTGCGCTCGCACCCCACCCCAGCCCTCCCCTGCTGTCGCAGGGGAGGGGGCACATCCCGGCAAGCCATGGAGCAATGACGCTTAAGTTAGTGCCATTATTCTTAAGATGGATTCCCGCGAAAGCGGGAATGACGGTCGTCAGGGACATTAAAGTTCCAGAAAATTCTTCAACAGCTTCGCCCCCACCTGCGCGGAGCGCTCCGGGTGAAACTGCATCCCATGAAAATTCCCGCGCGCGACCACCGCGGAAAACACGCCACCGTAATCGCTGCTCGCCAAGGTGTAATCACCCAGCGGCACCGCATAGCTGTGCACGAAGTAGGCCCAATCGCCCTCTTGCAGATCTTTCAGCAAGGGGTGGCCCGCCACGGGCGAAAGACGGTTCCACCCCATGTGCGGCACGCACAGCTCCGGGGTTTCCTGGAACTTGCGCACGGCGGCGGGAATCACGCCCAGGCATGGTGTGTCGCTTTCCTCGGAGTGCTCGCACAGCAGTTGCATGCCCAGGCACACGCCCAGCACCGGCTGCGTCAGCGAACGGATCACGTCCACCAGGCCCAGTTCGCGCAGGCGCGCCATCCCCGGCTGGGCCGCGCCCACCCCAGGCAGGATCACCTTGTCCGCTGCGCGGATGCTTTCGGCATCCGCCGTCAAAGCGGCATCCACGCCCAGCCGCTGCAAGGCATAACGCACTGAACCGATATTGGTGCCGCCGGCATCGACCAGGACCACGCTCATTACAAGGCTCCCTTCGTGCTCGGCAATTCATCGCCTTCACGGCGGATCGCCTGGCGCAAGGCGCGCGCGGTCACCTTGAAACACGCTTCCACCATGTGATGCGCGTTGTCGCCCTGCACGCGCAAGTGCAGGTTGGCGCCCAGCGTGTCGCACAACGAACGGAAGAAATGCGGCACCAATTCGGTGGGCACGTCGCCCACGCGCTCGCGCGGAAACTCGCCTTCGAACACGAAGTACGGGCGCCCGGAAAGATCCAGCGCGGCGCTGGCCAGCGACTCGTCCATCGGCAGCGTAAAGCCGTAACGGCCGATGCCGCGCTTGTCGCCCAGCGCTTGGCGCATGGCCTGCCCGAGTGCGAGCGCGCAATCCTCGATGGTGTGGTGCTCGTCCACCGTGGTGTCGCCATCGCATTGCAGCTGGAGCGCAAAACCGCCGTGCTTGCCGATCTGCTCCAGCATGTGATCGAAAAAGCCCAGGCCGGTATGGGCGACCGGTTCGGCCTGCGCATCCAGGTCCACGCGCACCTTGATGCGTGTTTCCTTGGTGTTGCGCACTACCTCGGCGGTGCGCGGCCGGTCGAGCAACTGATGCGCAACCGCCTCCCATCCGATGCCGTTGGGCCCGACCCGAAAGCCGCGCACGCCCATGTTGGCGGCAAACAGCAGATCCGTTTCGCGATCGCCCACCATCGCCGATTCGGCGCGCGTCCAGCCATCGTCCGCCAGGTAGTCGCGCATCATGCCGATGCCCGGCTTGCGCGTATCCAGGCCTTCGTGCGGAAAACTGCGATCGATCAGCACTTCGCGAAAGCCCACGCCCTGCGAGGCGAGAATGCGCATCAAAAGCGCATGCGGGCCATCGAAATGCGCTTGCGGAAAACTATCCGTGCCCAGGCCGTCCTGGTTGGTCACCATCACCAGTTCGTAACCGGCCGCCACCAGGCGCTGCAGGGCGGCGATCACGCCGGGCAGCAGGGCGAGCTTTTCGTAGCTGTCGATCTGCTCGTCGGCCGGCTCCTCGATCAGGCAGCCGTCACGGTCAACAAAAAGAATCTTGCGGCTCATGTCATTACCTATACCGAACCATCGGCTGCACGCCGGCCATCCACGGCCATGCTCTCCAAAATGGCCAACACCTTGGCATTTTCGTCCGGTGTGCCCACGGTGATGCGCAACGCATCCTGCAACCTGGGATAACGCCGTACATCGCGCACCACGATGCCAGCTTGAAGCAGGCGCTGATATACCGCTGCCGCATCGTCGAAGCGCACGGCAAGGAAATTGGCATCCGAAGGCAGCACCTCCCGCACGCCAGGCAAGGCGACCAGCGAGCGGCGCAGGAAGGCGCGTTGCTCGCGCACGATCGCAATATGCGCGCGCGCCGCCGCCTGTCCCGAGAGCGACAGTGCGCCCAGCGCCGCCGTCACGCACGGCAACGGCAGCGGATAAGGCGGCATGATCCGCCGGATCAGCGCAATCACCTCCGGGTTGGCCACCAGGCTGCCGATACGCGCACCGGCCAGCGCCCATGCCTTGGACAAGGTGCGCAACACAGCCACATGTTCGTAACGCCCGATCAAGCCGATCGCGCTGGCCCGGTCGGAAAATTCGATATACGCCTCGTCCACCACCAGCAGAGCCTTGCCGGCCAAGGCCTGCGCGACCTGCTCGATGTCCGCGCACGACATGGACTTGCCGCTGGGATTGTTCGGCGTGCACAGGAACACCAGCTTCACCGCCGGCGTGACCGCCGCAAGCAAGGCCGGAATATCGAGGCTGAAATCCTCCGCCAGCGGCGCTTCGATCACGGCCGCATTTTGAATGCGCGCACAGACTGCATACATGCCGAAGGTCGGCGGCTGGATCACGATGGCGTCCTGGCCGGCGCGGCAAAACGCGCGCACCAGCAGATCGATCGCTTCGTCGCTGCCGCGCCCCACGAACAATTGCTCGGGCTGCACGCCATAAAGCGTGGCCAAGGCCTGCAACAAAGGTTGCGGCTGCGGGTCGGGATAACGGTTGCAGCCGGCGCCGGCGTCGCCCGTCGGCTCCCAGGCCGATTCGTTGGCATTGAGCATGATTTGCCCGCCGCTCGCTTCCATGCGCGCCGAGGAATACGGCTGCAGCGTGCGAAGCTCCGGCCGCGCGAGATCCAGAACGCTCATGCGCGCGCCTCCAACGCCGCCAGCCGCAGCGTAACGGCGCGCCGATGCGCTTCAAGCTGTTCGGCCGCCGCCAGCGTGGCCGTGCACGGGCCGATCGCGCGCAAGCCGTTGGGATCGAGTTCCTGCACGGTGATCTGCTTGAGGTAACTGGCCACCGACACGCCGCTGTAGCTGCGTGCATAGCCATAGGTGGGCAGCACGTGGTTGCTGCCGCTGCAGTAATCGCCGACGGATTCGGGCGTCCACGCCCCCACGAAAACGGAACCGGCGCTTTCGACGCTGGCCACCCATTCGCGAGCCCCGCTCACCTGCAGGATCAAGTGCTCCGGCGCATAGCGATTGCTGACTTCGACGGCCTGCGCCAGGGATTGCACTTCAATCAGGCGGCTCTCTTGCAGGGCTTTTTCCGCGATGGCGCCGCGCGGCAATTGCGCGCATTGGCGATCCACTTCCACCGCCACTTTGTCCAACAAGGCGGCGGACGGACTGACCAGCACCACCTGCGAATCCGGCCCATGCTCGGCTTGCGACAGCAGGTCGGCCGCCACGAACACCGGATTGGCCTGCGCATCGGCAATCACCAGCACTTCGGACGGCCCGGCAGGCATGTCGATGGCGGCGCCGTTCGGGTCGGACGACACCTGCAGCTTCGCCTCCGTCACCCAGGCGTTGCCCGGGCCGAACAGCTTGTCGCAACGTGGCACGCTTTGCGTGCCATACGCCATCGCGGCAATCGCCTGCGCACCCCCCAGCTTGAACACGCGATGCACGCCAACCGTGCGCGCTGCAAACAGGACCGCTTCGTCGCAGGTACCGTCGGCGCGTGCCGGCGAACACAACACCACCTCGCGGCAACCGGCAATGCGCGCAGGCACCCCCAGCATCAGCGCGGTGGAAGGCAGCGGCGCACTGCCGGCCGGTACATACAAGCCCACGCGGCTGATCGGGCGAAGCATGCGTTCCACGCGCACGCCAACGGCGGTATTCACGCCGACCGGCTGCGGCGCGGTGGCGCGGTGAAAGGTTTCGATGCGCTCGGCGGCTTCACGGATGGCGGCTTTCAGTTCCGGCGCCAGCTTGGCCTCGGCGGCGGCGAACTCCGCGTCGCTCACCTCGATGACGTCCAGCGCGCAGCGGTCGTAACGCGCCGAAAGCTCGCGCAGCGCCACGTCGCCCTTGGCGCGCACTTCGGCGACGATGCGTTCCACGCCATGGCGCAGCTCTTCGGCGCGTGATTGGGCCGGCCGCGCCAAGGCGTCGTTACGCTCGGCCTCGCTCAAGATGTTCCAGTCGATTCGCTTCATGTCGGGCTCTTAAGCAAGCATCTTCTCGACCGGCAGCACGAACATCTCGCGCGCACCGGCCTTCTTGATTTCTTCCAATTGGCGCCAGCTCACCTCGCCGGCGCACAAGGCCTGCAACATCAGCTGGTCGGGCTGGCCTGCCACCGGCAGCAAGGTCGGTTGCGGGCCGCCGGGCAACAAGCGGGTGACCGCTTCGAGCGTATGGCGCGAGGTCTGCAGCAACAGCAGGCGCGATTCGCGCACCTGGATCACGCCATCCAGCCGCTTGAGCAGCAGCTCGATCATGTCGCCGCGCTCATCGATGGGCAGCGCCTCGGGGCCGGCCAGGACCGCTTCGCTTTGCAGCAGCACGTCCGTTTCGCGCAACTGATTGGCAACCAGCGTGCCACCGCTTTGCACCAGGTCGCAGATCACGTCGGCGGTGCCCAGCTTGGGCGCGATTTCCACCGAGCCGGCCAGCGTAATGATGCTGGCCTGCACACCTTGCTCCCGCAGCCAGCCGCCAAGCAGGCCCGGATACGAGGTGGCGATGCGCAAGCCGGCAAGATCGCTCGGCCCCGCGTAGTCCACGTCCTGCGGCACGGCGATGGAAAGCCGGCAACGGCCAAAGCCCAGCGAACGCCATTCGGTGAGCGTGGCGGCGCCGTCGCCGGCGGTGCCCTTGAACTCGCTGAGCACGTTGCGGCCGACGATGCCCAGATCGCACACGCCTTGGGCGATCAGCCCGGGAATGTCGTCGTCGCGCACCAGCAGCAGATCCACCGGCTCGCCTTCGCCGAAACAGAACAGCTTGTCGCGGCTCTGGCGGAACGTGAGGCCACAGCGATTGAGCAGGTCCAGCGCCGGTTCGGTCAGGCGGCCGGATTTCTGCATGGCGATGCGCAAACGATCCCGTGGTTTCATGCGCGCGCCCTTTTTGCTGCCGCACGGGCGCGCGTCGCGCGCGCCGCCGCGGCGAGATAACCGCCATTGCCCTGGTTGAGATAGCGCGCCACGCGCCCTATGGTGGTGATGCTCACCGCAGTGCGTTCATGGATCTCGCGGTAGGACACCCCTTCCAGCAAGTACGGCACCACCCGCCAGCGATCCACCAGCACCTCCAGCTCGGCCGGCGTGCACAGGTCGTTGAGGAAGGCGTTCATTTCTTCCGCGTTCTTCAGCGACAGCAAGGCACGGCACAGGCTCAGCCTGGCGGATTCTTCGGGGGTTTCGGGGTCGATCGATCGGCGCTTCATAATGTACTAACGCGTTAATACAGTGGAGCGCATTGTAGTGATCCCCTCCGGCCGATGCAAGTTCGTGGCCGCGATGCAGCGGCCGGCATGGCGCCGGCGCCTGTATCATGCGGCCCTGCCTTGACAAGGAGACGTTATGAATTACGGCACTTCCCCCGCCATACGCCCCGCTGCCTACCTGATGACCTTCGCAGTCATCGCATTCGCTGCCGTATGCGGCGCCGCGCAGTTCTGGCGCACCGATCTGAACCCCATCGCCGTGCCGCTCAGCATCTATCTCACCGGCCCAGGCGGCGCGTACGTGCGCATGACGTATTACCTGATGGGTGTTGCGCTGGTCTTCTTCGCCGCGGGCGCCTATCGCGCCACCCACCGGCCGCAGAGCAGCGGTCTGGCGCTGGTGCTGTTTGCCGCATCGGGCGTGTTGCTACCGATCGTGGCGGCTACCGAACTGTTCAAAGGCACGCCGCACGAGAGCCTGGCTGGTCTGATTCACGGTCTGTGCGCGCAGGCGACCTTTCTGATGCTGAGTTTCGGCATGCTGCTGCTTTCCAGCCGCTGGCGCCGCGATCCGCGGCTGCATGCGGGCCGCTACCTGGGTGTATCGCTCGCATGGCTGGCCACGGGCGTGCTCTGGCTGCAGACCTTCATGCGCACGCTTCCGCATGGCTTGATGCAGAAGCTGTTGATCGTGCTGATCCTGCTGTGGCTGGCGTGGGCCGCGCGCCAGTTGCTGCGCGCAGCCCGCTCCCGCTACGCGAGCCTTTAAGGGCACTTCTGCGAAGTGGGCATCTGGATCATCGCGACAAACGGTTCCCTCCCCTGCGAAGTAGGGGAGGGAGCGCATCGCGGCGAGTATCAAGTTGCACCGGTTTGTCACGCTATTAGACGAGTAACGGGCACTTTATAGAAGCGCCCTTTAAGCGTTCGCAAACGCCCGCTTCTGCACCAGCTCGCAAACCGTGCGCACGTCGCCGTCCATCGCACGATCGCGGTGGATGAAGCCGATCTTTTCGCGCAAGGTTTCGTACGCTTTGCGCACGGCTTCGCCGGCGTGGAATTCGCCCACCTCGGCCAATTGCGCGGTCAGCTGCTTCACTTCCTCGACGAACTGCGCGTAATGCGCGTGCCCTTCGCGCGGCGCGTTGGTGACCTTGGAAGCCAGTGCCTGCCAATCGCCGCGCGCGGCAAGGCGGCGCGCCGCATTGAGCATTTCCTGGCGGTAATCCAGCGCCTGCGCTGCGGTGTACAGCTCCAGCGCCAGCACGTGGCTCAGGTCTTCGGTCATTTCCAGCACGTGGCGCGCTTCGTTGGCGCCCATGGAAACGTGATCTTCGGCATTCGCGCTGGTCGGCACCGAATACACGCTGGCCGGGTGCGCACGCGTGGCCAGATCGTTCACCAGTGCCGCCGCGGTGTACTGCACGATCATGAAGCCCGAGTCGGTGCCGTCTTCATTGCCGGTGAGGAACGCCGGCAAGCCGTCGTTGGTGGCCGGGTCGACCAGCTTGTTGAGGCGCCGCTCGGAGATCGAGGCCAGCACCGGAATCGCCGCCTTCACGTAGCTCATCGCCAATGCGAGCGGCATGCCGTGGAAGTGGCCCGCTGAAATCACCTGCTCTTCGATGTGCTGCGCTTCGGTGTTGTCGGGGAAGATCAGCGGATTGTCGGTGACGGCGTTCAATTCGATATCGATCACGCGGCAAGCCTGCGCCCAGGCATCGCGCACCGCACCGTGCACCTGCGGCATGCAGCGCAGGCAATACGCATCCTGCGGCTGATGCTTCTTGCCACCCTTGAACGGCAGGAAACGGCTGTAGAACGCCTCGCGGCCGTGACGCTGGTTGGCCGGCACCCAGTCCCAGCCGATGTCGAAGCTCAACGCCTGGTCTTCCGGCGTGTTCCACGCCTCGGCGCTCCAGGGACGGAAGCGCGGCACCAGGTGATACGGAATGTCGACCAGGGTGGAACCGGTGAGCAGGCTGCGCACATGCTCGGCCGCTTGCACCTGCCCCGGATGCGGACGCAGCGCATGCACTTCCGGTCGCAAGGCGCCGCTGCGACCGGCAAAGGCATCCAGCGTCATCGATGCGGCAAGATCGGCCACGTTGAGCAGATGTTCCAGCGTATCCAGCGCCAGTGCGGCGGTAGCCAGCATCTGCGCCGTGCCGTTGTTGAGCGCCAGGCCTTCCTTGAACGAAAGGCGGATCGGTTTCAGGCCGGCGCGCTGCAGCGCCTCGGCGCCCGGCAAACGCTCGCCTTGATAGAACGCTTCACCACCGCCGAGCAGCACGATGGCCAGATGCGACAGCGGCGCCAGGTCGCCACTGGCGCCCACGGAACCTTTCTCCGGCACCACCGGAATCACGTCGCGGTTGAGCAATTCGGTCAGCGCTTCCAGCGTCTCGACGCGGATGCCGGAGTGGCCGCGCATCAGCGTGTTGATGCGGATCACCAGCAAGGCACGCACCACCTCGGCCGAGAACGGCTTGCCCACGCACACCGCATGGGTGGTGATGAGGTTGTGCTGCAGTTCCTCCAGCAGCGTGCCTTCGGGCTTGTGCGGATTGCCGCCGGGCAGTTCGTCGCGCAGACGATAAGCGCCCAGCAACTTGTCCGCATTGCTGCCGAAGCCGGTCGTGACACCGTAGATCGGCTCGCCGCAGCTCACCTTCTCCGACAGAAAATCCGCCGTGCGTTTTACGCGCACCAGTTGTCCGGCATCGAGCCGCACGCCATAACCGTGACGCGCGACGGCAACGAGTTGCTGGCGGCTGAGACTGTTACCGTCGAGGAGGATGGTTTGGTTCACAAGGGCTCCAACGTGTTGTTGAGTAGGCTGGGATGGCAATCCCAGCATCGGGAAGCTGCGGAAAAGCTGGGATTGGCATCCCAGCCTAGAGGCCGAGGCGCGTGAGGCCTCAGCCCATCACCGCCGCCTGCTCCAACTCCACCCGCAGCGTCTTCACCAGCTCGGTGCGCGCCACTTCGAACTGATCCTCGCGCCGCAAATCCTTCACCGTCACCACGCCCTTCGCCAGCTCGTCCTCGCCCAGCACGATCACGAAGCGGATACCCGCGCGATCGGCGTACTTGAACTGCTTCCCGAGCTTGCCGCCATCCAGCACCACCTCGGTGGCGATGCCGGCCGTGCGCAGTTCGTTCGCCAGCGCCAGGTACGCGGGCAACTGCGCGGCATCCATCTGCGTCACCAGCACGTCCACCGTGCTGCGCGCCGTGTTGACCAGGCCTGCCTCGCGCAGTTGCCAATAAAGGCGCGTCAGCCCGATGGAAATGCCCACGCCCGGCAGGTGCGACTTGGTGTACTGGCCGGCCAGGTTCTCGTAGCGTCCGCCTGAACAGATCGAGCCGATCTGCGGGTGATCGTTGAGCGTGGTCTCGTAGACCGTGCCGGTGTAGTAATCCAGGCCGCGCGCGATCGACAGGTTCAGTGCGTAATGCGTTTCCGGCACGCCGAAATCGCGGATCAGGCCCAGCACCTCTTTCAATTCGGCGCGCCCCTGCTCCATCGCCTCCGGGCCGGCGCCCAGCGCATCGAGCCTGGCGAACGCATCCTGGAGCGAGGTGGAACGCACCTGCACGAAATCCAGCACCTTCTGTGCCACTTCTGCGCTGAGGCCGAACGCCTCGCCGGTCAAGGTGTCGCGCACGTAGTCGGCGCCGCGCTTGTCCAGCTTGTCCACTTCGCGCAGCACCAGTGTCTGCTGCTCCGGATCGGTCACACCCAGGCTTTCGAAGTAACCGCGCATCAGCTTGCGGTTGTTCAGCTGGATGGTGAACGCACCGATGTTCAGCTCGCGGAACACGCTGTAGATCACCGCCGGCACTTCGGCGTCGTAACGGATCGACAGGCTATCCTTGCCGATCACGTCAACGTCGCACTGGTAGAACTCGCGGAACCGCCCGCGCTGCGCACGCTCGCCGCGGTACACACGTTGCATCTGGTAGCGGCGGAAGGGGAAGTTGAGATCGTGCTCGTGCTCGGCCACGTAGCGGGCGAGCGGCACGGTAAGGTCGAAGCGCAGGGCCAGCTCCGGCTTCTCGCCCTGCTCCAGCGAGCCGGTCGACTGCACGAAATACACCTGCCGCTCGGTCTCCCCGCCGGTCTTGGTCAGCAGCACATCCGAATACTCGATCACCGGCGTTTCCACCGGCAGGAAGCCGAAGCGCTCGTAGTTGCGACGGATCACGTCGAGCATGCGCTGGAAAGCGATCTGGTCGAGCGGCAGCAGCTCGAGCACGCCGGGCATGGTGCGGGCCTGGGTAAGCGCCATGGAATCCTCTGAATTAGGGCTGGAAGCGTCGAAACAGCAAGCCCAATAGCGTAACAGATGCAACCGTCTTCCCTTCCCGGCCAAGGGCGGGAATTCCACCCCCGGCGCAGGCTTTCGCCTGTTGCCAACCTCACCCATCCCCGTTAAGATACGCGGCTCCCGCGGGGTGTAGCTCAGCCTGGTAGAGCGCTACGTTCGGGACGTAGAAGTCGCATGTTCGAATCATGTCACCCCGACCAATGCTTCTAAAAAAAGCCGGCCTTTGCGCCGGCTTTTTTGTTGGATCGGCGTTACGCAATGATCAAACACTTCTATAAATCAACCCTTCCGCCGCGTGGGCACGGTGCAATCCCAGCATGGGAGTCGACAAAACAGCTGGGATTGCATCCTGGCCTACGATTCTGGCGATGACCTTGGCAGGAAGGGATCGCAGTCTGGGTCAAATGGCCACCAGCATCAGTCCAGCAAAGGCGTAACAAGATGCACACTGGAATCGCCGTGCGCAGCCGTTACAACGAAATTGGCATCCGGCGACACTGCTACTTGCATATCGCCAGGCAGCCATGAAGCCGGTTGGATCGGCCCAGGATTGTACGGAAGCCAGATTCGGTAGTTATCCATGGGAGGCACGCCATCAGTGACAATGCGGCATGGAACTGGCAGCCGGATATCCCAATACGGATCCCCGACATGACTACCGGTGGAAGGAATATTGAAGGTCATCGATTTGACCCCTTCAATCACCGCATCCGCGAGCACATTGCGAAATTGGCTCAACAGCTTTTCAGGGCCGTAAACGTCAAGGTCGACTTGCTCCACAGCAGCCTTTTCAACTTTGCCTCGCCGATTTATTCGCAGTGCCAAGTACACCGTTCCAGTCACGTGCGACGCCTTGGCGGCATGTGGATAGACGCCGATAGACCCATTTGAAAAGGGATGATCGGTAAGCCTCCAACTTGCATCGACAAAGGATGCACCGCTGATAGCGATGGAATCGTGCTTATCGTCAACGGGTGTTACGGTGATGCGCAGATACATTGTCTCGCGCTGAACCGTATCAACAGGCTTGTCGAAATGGAACTTCCAACCAGGCACCTTTTTGTCAACCAATTTACGGACGATTGGCGGAATCGTGTCGGCAAGGGCGAGACCGTAGTCACGCACAGAGCCATCGGGAAGCACGTCTACCCAGCCCACCACAAACATGCTCGCCTTGCCGACCGCGCGGTTTTCATTGGAACTGGCCAAAGCCGCGCATGCCAACAGCACCAATAACATCCCTGATAGCCAACGTTTCACGTGTTTTCCCTAAAAAAAGAAATGAGACGGAGACTCAGATATCTCCACGTTTTCCGCTCGTCATTCCGGCGAAAGCCGGAATCCAGCATGAGTACGTCGTGCGCAGCACCCATAACGTTTTACATGGAATGTCACGCATTTCGTATTTGCAGGGTATTCCCGCTTTCGCCAATGACGCTTTAATACTCGCCGGGACCGACGCCCCGGCCCGCACGTCATCACAACGAGCAACTATTCCACTTTGAAATTGGAAATCGTCCAACCCACCGTGAAGCTGGTTTTTGCCTCGCTTTTGACCAAGGAAACACCGTAGGTTTCCAGATACACAATGCGGCTATCCGTATCCTGCACGCCATTGCTGTTGTAATACTTGCAATCGAACTCCCTGACCTCCCCTGCGATCCCTGCAGCCAGTTTTGTCCCGGCGTAGTTGCTGGTCAGCGTACAGGCACTACGGCGATCCACCGTTTTAAAAGGCAGCGCGCTCGAGTCCCAGCGGTAGACATAATTGAGCGACGGTTGGTCAAACGAAACGTCAAACTGGGAGACGGAATCCATGCCTCCCTTATACGGCATCCTCGCACTGGTGGGTTTGATATAAAGCTCATGCAAGGGCACCATGCCGCGGGAGGTAAGCGCGAAATACTGATCGCTGACAACACCATTTCATATAACCAACCTGGCTTTGGCGAACCAGGCTGTTCCCGGCGTTTTCGTATGTCACGTTATGCGACACGCCCACCGGTGCCCCCCCCCTGATACATGATCTTGGCCGACTGCGAGAACGTAATCTTGCTGAAAGGCAATGACTTGCCATCCGTCGCCTTGGCCAGTATCGAGCTACTCAGCATGGATGGAACAAACACGCGGTTGGCGTATTCCTCGCTGTTCTGAAAAACGGACTTCGGCGTGTCCTGAGCACACCCGCTGATCCATGCGCACGCAACAGCAGTCATCGCTACGGCCGCGAATCGACAAACATTCATTATTGCCCCCCTTGATCCCTACCTGATTGAAGTGCAGCGGGCCGTACCGCTGCCAAGTTCCTGGATAACATCCCTGGCCCTATTCGGCCGACCAATCATCTCTCTTCTCCTTCACTCGGACAAGGGCGCGCAGTCCACGTCCGGTCGCTCATATCCGGTGATGGAACGCTAGCTAGGCATGTTCGCCAAGGGGCTCCGGCGCTGGCGTATTTTGTACTGCATGGAGGGCCATCGATGTCGCCACGCAAGAGAGAGCATCGATGGCGAGCCGAACGTAGCAAGGCGACGAAAATAGGGTTGCCGTTTTGTGAATGCACGAAATGGCTTAAGCCGCGACGGGGCGACTGGACACGTCACCTTCTTGGAACAGTCAATTACAACTCGTTTGCGCCCACCACGTTCGACGGCTCCTCCGGGGCCGAATAAGGGGCCGGCCCCGGTGGCCGGCTTTTTTATCGCGAAAGCTCGCAGGCGCGCTATTGCATTTGCGCCGCAGGCAATCCGCTACTCGTTATGCTTCACGTTGACGGTATGCATGGGGCGGCATTGGCCGCTGTCGCAATCGATCAGCACGCTGTAGTCGCCACAAGGTGCAACGAACGTCGTCGCGCCGTTGGCTTGAACCGCTCCGCAACCCAATTGGCCGGCAACGGATTGCGCAAGCGGTGCAATGGCGGCGGTGGCGGCGGAATCCTGCGGCGAGGCTGCCGTTACGGGCACTGACTCTGGCGCTGCCGCGACCGGGGAGGCGGTAGCCGGCGCAGGAGGCGGCGTCGCTGCCTGCGCCTCCGTTTCAGCAACCGGTTGGGCTGCGGCCGCTTCGGTCGCGGAAACTGCGCTGGCCGGAGACGTCTGTGCCGGCACAGCGGTAGCGGGCGCCACCGTGGTTGCTGCGTTCGCCGATGGCTGGGCTGGCTCTGTTGCGGCACTGGCGCCGGCCGCGGTTGCTGGGGCCAACACATCACTGTTCCGCACGCGCTGCACTACTTCGGCACGATAGGCATCCAGCCCCTTGTCGACGATCTGTATCCAGCTGTCCTCCGTCGCCACTGCGTGCGCATCTTCAACGTGGGTGCTCACCACGACCGGCGTGGCGGCGCCGTTGAAGACCAGATCGGTCGCAATATTGTTGCTTAGCGTGACGACAAAGGCGCCAGGCGTGAACCACTGCGTATTCCGACGTTAATCGGCCACTGATTCCGAGCCAAATCGGCCACCTATTCCGACGCAAATCGGCCACCCATTCCGAGAGGAATCGGCCACCCCGTTGAAGCCCTGCACGGACCACCCATCGG